>ERZ1023198.2-NODE-2-length-435712-cov-353.793535_pt1 | contig 435712 bp, 397 predicted proteins | sample MGYA00380442_ERZ1023198 | MGnify/ENA primary metagenome ERZ1023198 (study PRJEB33173, sample SAMEA4830331) | metagenome | study: EMG produced TPA metagenomics assembly of the PRJEB25223 data set...
GAGCTACAAGATGCCTATGCCAAACAGCAAACCGAAGCGATTGACGCTCTAAATAAAGCAAGCTCTGAGAATACACAAAACATTGCTAAAAACCAAGCGGATATTGCTAATAACATCAACAATATCTATGAGCTGGCACAACAGCAAGATCAGCATAGCTCTGATATCAAAACCTTGGCAAAAGCAAGTGCTGCCAATACTGATCGTATTGCTAAAAACAAAGCTGAAGCTGATGCAAGTTTTGAAACGCTCACCAAAAATCAAAATACTTTGATTGAAAAAGATAAAGAGCATGACAAATTAATTACTGCAAACAAAACTGCGATTGATGCCAATAAAGCATCTGCGGATACCAAGTTTGCAGCGACAGCAGACGCCATTACCAAAAATGGAAATGCTATCACTAAAAACGCAAAATCTATCACTGATTTGGGTACTAAAGTGGATGGTTTTGACAGTCGTGTAACTGCATTAGACACCAAAGTCAATGCCTTTGATGGTCGTATCACAGCTTTAGACAGTAAAGTTGAAAACGGTATGGCTGCCCAAGCTGCCCTAAGTGGTCTATTCCAGCCTTATAGCGTTGGTAAGTTTAATGCGACCGCTGCACTTGGTGGCTATGGCTCAAAATCTGCGGTTGCTATCGGTGCTGGCTATCGTGTGAATCCAAATCTGGCGTTTAAAGCTGGTGCGGCGATTAATACCAGTGGCAATAAAAAAGGCTCTTATAACATCGGTGTGAATTACGAGTTCTAATTGTCTATCATCACCAAAAAAAGCAGTCAGTTTACTGGCTGCTTTTTTATGGGTTTTTGTGGCTTTTGGTTGTGAGTGATGGATAAAAGCTTGTCAAGCGATTGATGAATATCAATAAAGCGGTTTAGGGTTTTTGGATATCTTTTAATAAGTTTAAAAACCCCTGCATAAAATAAAGCTGGGCATCAGAGCTGCGAGTAGCGGCATACAGCTGGCAATGCACGCCTGTACCTAGGGGGCGTGAGACCACCCAGCCTTTGCGTTCGTATTCTAGGACAACCCAATCAGGCAGAGCGGCAACGCCATGTTCGGAGGCGACCAGCTGAATGAGCATGGCGGTCAGCTCAGTTGTGCGGATGTTGGCAGGTGCTACCCCATTGGGCGTCAAAAATTGGGCAATGATGTCCAAATGGCTTTCTTCAACAGGATAGGCGATCAGCGTTTGGTCGCACAAATCTTGGGGGGTGATGACTGATTGGCTTGCCAAAGGGTGGGTTGGTGCGACCACCAATCGGCTTTCATAAGTAAATAGCGGTAAATAGTCAATGCCATCAATGGGCAAATCGCTTGAGGTGATGAGTAAATCAATCTCGCCATCTACCAGCATTTGGTGCGGCTCAGGGTCAAACCCTGTTGAAAAATCAAGCTCAACATCAGCATATTGCCCACGGTAGGTGTTTAAAATCGGCATCAGCCAATCAAAACAGCTATGGCATTCGCTCGCCAAACGCAGCCTACCTGCTTGACCATGTGCGAGGCGTTTAATGTCGGATTGGGTGCGTGCCACCTGTGGTAAAATACGCTCTGCCAACTCAAGTACCATCAAGCCTGCTGGGGTGAAGCTGATGGGGCGAGTACGCCGATTGACCATCGTAATGTCATAATAGTTTTCAAGCTCTTTGAGCTGATGACTGATGGCTGAGGCCGTTAGGTTCATCTCATCGGCGGTGGTGACAAGCGACCCATGGCGTTTTAGGGCGTGCATCATCTGTAGGTGGCGAATCTCTAGCATAATAAAGCCATTTGTTGGTATCGTTTACATTGACATGAAATTTGAAATTGTATATGAGCAGCATTTTATCATAATATCAAACAACATTCATGCTGTCTTAATAACCAATATGATGGCTTTAGTTTTTGGGATATTGATCTGTATTTGTGTATCGAATATCTGAGCAATCCAAAATTTATTAAGAGTGTTTTTTTGATAATATAGGCATGTTTTGAATAAAAAGTTTGAGTAAAAAGTTTGAGTAAAAAGTTTGAGTAAAAAGTTTGAGTAAAAAGTGGGGAATTATGGGTATGATGATGCAGCTGATGGACTTTATTTTGACCATTGATCAGCATTTGGCAATATTTTTACAAGATTATGGCATGTGGATTTATGGCATCTTATTTTTGATTATTTTTGTTGAAACTGGGCTTGTGGTGATGCCGTTTTTACCTGGAGATAGTCTGTTATTTGCTGCAGGTGCGTTGGCCGCTGTGACAGGTGCGATAAATCCGATCTTATTGATCATATTGCTGTCTTTGGCGGCGGTGTTGGGCGATACACTCAATTATCATATTGGTAAATATATCGGACCTAAAGTATTTGTCACAAATTCCCGCTGGATCAATCATCAGCACTTGGTTAATACACAAAAATTTTTTGCAACGCATGGCAAAAAGACGATTATTCTTGCACGCTTTATCCCGTTTGCTCGTACCTTTGCACCATTTGTGGCAGGTGCGGGCAGTATGCATTATCGCTATTTTTTAAGCTATAATATCATCGGTGGGTGTTTATGGATTATGTCATTTGTGCTACTGGGTTATTTTTTTGGGAATCAGCCTGCCATTAAAGATAATTTTACTTATGTGATTTTTGGTATTATTATTTTTAGCATCTTGCCAGTTATTTTTAGTTTTATTAAACAAAAACTTAATAAAGCCGCTTAGCGGATGTATAAGCGGCTTATGTATAGTTAATACGGCTGTATGGTTCATACGACCACACCAGTATTAATGGCGAGTATCAGGCAAGCTGTCACGACCGTCAATGCGTGTCACGATGCCTTGGTTATTAAAATGAATGCTCAAGTATTGCGATGCGTTTTTAATGTCGGATTTTTTTTGGCGTTTGCCATCCGTGCCTGCGGTATGGTCATAAATATAATCCCAGCGGTTTGGTGCTAGGGTGTCACGCAAGGCAGGCGAGCCAAGTAAATATAGCACTTGGTTGGCATTCATGCCCACTTGTATTTGATTGGCTTGGGCGGCAGATAGTGGCGTGCCTTGAGGTAAGTCGATGGTATACACCCGAAAGGCACTGCAGCCAGTCAAAGCAAGCACCAAGCCTAAGCCGACAGCTTTGTAAGTCATCTTTTGCATTATGATTCCCATATGGTGATGAAATGTGATCATATTAAACCAAAGACTTATCATTATGCAAGTATCTTTTGCGATTTGGGCAGTTTTGATGATGATAAGTTTTGATGATTGGATAAATCAATCATAAGCTTTTGGCATATGGTGATGATTTTGGGGTGCAAGCAGGGCGATTTTATGATACATTATTAATTAATTTATATGATTGAATATCATCAAGTTAGGATGGATAATATATGGCTTTTACAAATAAAGATTTGCGTAAAGCTGGCTTAAAGGTTACTTTGCCTCGTATCAAAATATTAGAACTGCTTGAAAATGCTGAGCATCATCATATGAGTGCTGAAGATGTCTATCGTGCATTAGCAGCACAGGGCGAAGATGTGGGTTTGGCAACGGTGTATCGTGTTTTGACCCAGTTTGAGCAAGCAGGCATCGTTGAGCGACATAATTTTGAGAATAATTTATCGGTCTTTGAGATTGTCCAAGATGAACATCACGATCATCTGGTCTGTGATGTGTGCGGTAAGATTGTTGAATTTCATAATTCAGTCATCGAAGAAGAGCAGTTTAAGGTTGCCAAGGCGCATAATTTTAAGCTATCAGGGCATTCGCTGATACTATACGGCGTATGTGATAGCCCAGAGTGCCTAAAATCAAGCGATGAAACCCAATAAATCTGAGTGCAGCTCTGTTAAGTGTAACTCTGTTAAGTGTAACTCTATTAACATCCGTTGCATGTCCATCAAATCCACCCAAAGGTCAAAAAATCCAAAAGCTCATCAGTTGGGCGGCGTATCTTAAGCCATTGATTATCATAATTTGGGTGGCAGATTATGGGTTATCGCAGCATATTGATTTGTTCGTTGGCAGTGGCTGGCGTAATTTTGCCTGTTTCAGCCAAGCGTGATAAAGATTGCGTCAAATCAATCATACCTTGGGCCAAACTGGTCTGAATGACAGAAGGCAGCTGAGAAATTTTATTTTCACGAATCAAATGGGCAACCGCAGGCGTATGCGTGAGAATCTCAAACGCTGCCACACGACCACCGCCTTGGGCAGGCAATAGCCGTTGGGCGACCACTGCCTTTAGTGAGTCGGCAAGCATCGTGCGAATCATGTGTTTTTCGCCAGCATCAAACACCTCAATGATACGGTCAATACTCTTTGGGGCATTGACCGTGTGCAAGGTTGCCAGCACCAAATGCCCAGTTTCGGCAGCTGTCAGTGCCAAGCGAATGGTCTCAAGATCACGAAGTTCGCCAACTAAGATCACATCAGGATCTTCACGCAATGCTGAGCGTAGGGCATTTTGAAAGCTTCGGGTGTCTTTACCGACTTGCCTTTGATTAATCAGCGAAAGCTTGGAGCTATGCTCATATTCAATGGGGTCTTCAATGGTGATAATGTGCTTTTTTTGGTGTTGGTTGATGTGGTCGATAAAACTGGCAAGTGTCGTTGATTTGCCTGAGCCTGTTGCTCCTGTGATGAGTACTAAGCCTGCCTGAAGCTTGGCTATTTTTAGCATACTCTCATAAATATATTCATCATAGCTTAACTGTTGTAGGCTGGGAATGTGTGTTTTTATCACCCGAAAAACAGCCGCCGCACCGTGTGCCTGAAAAAATACATTCACCCGAAAGCGAGCGATGCCATCAAGCGAAAGTACAAAATCATGTTCAAGATTGTGTTGCCATTGATGATAATCTGTGTCATCCATCACAAGGCGTAGCATCTGCATGATACCATCTGTATCAATGGGCGTGATGTCCATGGGCAAAAGATTGCCATCAATACGCAGCATAATGGGCTGTTGGGCGGATAAATGTAAATCTGAAGCGTTTTTTTGATGGGCAAATCTTAATAACCCCATCAAATCAGGCGTATTCATGGCGTACTCCAAATGCAGCCGCAATAAAGCGGCGACCGCAGTTAAGTGGCGGTTTAAACGGTGTTACTTCAAACTGTGTTACAATACCAGTTGGGCGATATTGAATGACTCATGTTAATAATGCATGACCAGCCAAGCGGTTAAGTGATGCCCAATGACCAAGCTATTGGGATAATCGCTTGGTTGTAATGGTAAATGACTGGGTAACAGCCGCCTAGGTTTTATTAATTTTTTATTAATCCAAAATCAAAAATTAGCCGATTTTAAACCCTAAAAGAAGGTGCGTAATGGACGCTATGATAACTATTGATGATAATCAGTTGCTGACCAATTACCGCTTGATTAAGCAGGCACTTAATACCGCCAATGATCAAGCTGTGCAGATGAATCCAACTCATCGTCCTGCCAAACTGATTGCAGTTTCTAAAACCAAGCCTGTTGCGATGATACAAACCTTATTTCATCAGGGTCAACAGGATTTTGGTGAAAATTATCTGCAAGAAGCACTGGGTAAAATCAGTCAATTATCACAATTACCCATCATTTGGCATTATATTGGTAGCATTCAGCGTAACAAAACCCGAGATATTGCCAAGCACTTTGATTGGGTGCATACCTTAGAGCGTGAAATCATTGCCCAGCGTCTCAATGAGCAGCGTGCAGGCATGCAGCCGCTTAATGTGTTGATACAAATCAATATTGATGATGAAAGCAGTAAATCAGGCTGTAAACCAACCGAACTGCCCACGCTCATAGAACAAATCATCAACTACAAAAACCTAAACTTGCGTGGCGTGATGGTCATTCCAAGTCAGCAAACCGTAGATGCATTTGCCCGCACAAAAGAATTATTTGATGCGATGGCAAGGCGTTTTGACTTGCCAAACTGGGATACCATCAGCATGGGCATGAGTGGCGATATGACACAAGCGGTAGCACACGGTTCAACCATGGTGCGTGTGGGAACAGCGATTTTTGGTGAGCGAGACCATCGGTAGTTTGCCATCATAAATGATACAAAACGCTCACTGATGTAAGCGTTTTGTATCATTTAGCCTTTGATTGACCAGCCATTTACCAATGGGTAACGGCGTTCACGACCAAACGATTTTTTGGTAATTTTAGTGCCGATAGCACCTTGTCTGCGTTTGTACTCAGCACGATCCACCATGCTTAGGATTTTTTCGACAGTTTTTGGTTCAAATCCTGCCGCCACAATTGCCTTATAGCCCAAATCGTCATCAATATACATTTTTAGGATGCTATCAAGCGTATCATAATCACCTAGACTGTCTTGGTCTTTTTGGTTGGGACGCAGCTCAGCACTGGGCGGGCGAGTGATCACTCGTTCAGGGATAACAGGATTATCCTCCAGGCGATTGCGATAGTTCGCCAAGCGATAGACATCGGTTTTATACACATCTTTTAGGACATCAAATCCGCCCACCATATCGCCATAAAGTGTTGAGTAGCCAACGGCATTTTCAGACTTATTGCCTGTTGAGATGACCATATGCCCAAATTTATTAGACAGTGCCATCAAGATCGTGCCACGAGCGCGCGCTTGTAAGTTTTCTTCGGTGACATCAGGCTCGCTATTGGCAAGCAGTGGTGCCAAGGCTGAGCGTAAGCCTGCCACAGCATCATGAATGGGGCAGACAGTATAAGACACATTTAAGCGTGCTGCTTGGGCTTCGGCATCTTCTAGGCTGATTTGAGCGGTGTATTCATACGGCATCATCACGGCATACACCCGATCAGAACCCAACGCATCAACCGCAATACAAAGGGTGAGTGCACTGTCAATACCGCCTGATAGGCCAACAATCACCCCCTTAAAGCCTGAGCGATTGACATAATCTCTTAGGCCCACGACCAAAGCTTGATACATCTCAGACTCTTCAGACAGTACCAAAGGTGCTTTAGCTTGTGTATCAAAGGTTTTGTTTTGGGTGTCAAACCGTGCCATCAAAAGCTGATTTAAGAATCTCACGCCTTCGTGTGCCACACGGCCATCTGATTGTGTGATTAAAGAGCCACCATCAAAGACAATGTCATCTTGGGCGCCAACGGTATTGACATAAATGATGGGCAAATGATGGGTGGAGGAGTGTCGGGTTAACAGTGATTTGCGGGCGGTTTGTTTACCAATTTCAAAAGGTGACGCATTGATGACGATGACCAAATCAGCCCCTGCTTGTTTCAGTGCCTGAATGGGTTCATCATGCCAAATGTCCTCACAAATCAAAAGACCAATCGTTACGCCTTTATAATCAAACAAGACTTGATTAAGACCTTTTTGGAAATATCGCTGTTCATCAAAGATGCCGTAGTTTGGTAGGCATTGCTTATGATAAAAGCCTTTTTGGCTACCATCTTGTAAGATGGCGGCCGAATTGAATGTGCCATGATGATCAATGTGCGGATAACCCAAAATCACGACGATGCCTTCGATTTCGGCAAGTTTTGCCATCGCTTCACGCACCCGTTCACCCAATGTTGGGCGTAATAGCAAATCTTCGGGCGGATAACCTACCAAAGCAAGCTCAGGAAAGATAACGATATCTGCACCACGAGCTTTGGCGTCTAGGGTTAAAGCGTGCATTTTTTTGACATTACCTGCGATGTCCCCCACCCAAAAATTGGTCTGAATGATCGCAAAAGTCATTTGACCTGTCGTGGTATCTGCGGTATGAAAACTGGTTTGTGTGCTATCGGTAGCATCGGTTTTGGCTTTTGGCATTTGTAATATCCTTGAAATTTGTGAGCATTGGGCATCATACCAAGTGCGTTTAAATTGATGTCATAAAAAATGCAATGACCTCACTGTCGTCGCAAATTTCATAAACAAATTTTGTAAAAGTGGCAAATACGCCAAACATTCTGGCTTATCAAAATCGTTGACAAACCTGCAAATAGTATAGCATAAACCCCCAAACTTTGTGGTATAGTAATCTTAGGTTTCTAAAAATTAGTGGTGAATTGGCGTTTATGTTTGCTTTTATTTTAAATATTATCATCATCAGTGTGGTCATGTGGCTGTTTTTGAAATTTATGTATCCTAAGCCACCCAAAGCGTTCTTCCCCAAAGAAGGCGATGATACAAGCGTGCGGCATTGCCACTACTGTGGGCATGCGTTGGCAACCTATCGTGGTATTTTATTGAACGAAAATCAGCCTAATGAACGGTTTTTTTGTAATGCTGACCATCTCAAATCTTATGCCGATACTCATCCAAAAGAAAATTTACCAATGATTAACGATTGATAGCTTTTGGGTTAACATCAAAAACGGTAGTTTTTATGCTACCGTTTTTGATGCGTTTGACTCAAAGCATCGAGCGTGCTTGTTGATTGATTTTATCTATCATGGCGGCGACTTTGGCTTTTTCGTCATCGGTCTTGGTGATTTGAGTTTTTAGGGCTTGTACTTCATCATACAGCTCCAAACAAACCAGCACCAAAAACTCTTCATTGGTCGGTGTTTTGTGTTTGATTTCACGGCGTAGATCACGGATTTTGTGGTTGATGTATTCAGCCCCATGCTCTAGGTTTTTAATTTCGTCGACTGGGCAGACAATCCGATGCGGCGTACCTGCGATACTGATATCAATTGGGCGAAATTCTTCTTTGGCGATGATGGCCGATGATGGTGAATTTTGGGTGTCTTGACTCATAATGATTCCTTAACAAAACTGTTGAATGAACGCATCTAGTTGGAGCGATCGATTTTTGACAGCCAATCACGAATCACCTCAGCGCGTGAGATGGCCAAGGCGTTTTTGTCTTTTAAATCTTGATTTTGGGTGATTAACGCTCGATTGGCTTGATAAAGCTCATCAACTTGCTGTTCTAGGGCATTTTGGGTTTGTTGCAGGTCATCCACACGGTTATTATGATGATCAATATCAACCAATGCCTGATTAAGCTTGGCTTGTAGTGTTTCGATTTGTTTGGCACTATCGTCATTGGCGATGCGTTGTTTGAGATTGGCAAGTTCGGTTGCGGTAACCGCATATTGCTTTTTCATGGCGATGATCGTCTGCTCTAAGGCTTGTAATTGAGCTAACATAAGATATCCTAAGTTGATCAAACAAAATTTAGCTAAGCTTATCTTAGCATGGCTTTGGATTGTGTTGTCAAATTTTTTGTAAAAATTACATAAAAGTTGGTCATTATGATATTAAAAAGTTTTTAGATATCATCATGGTTTAATCAAAACACGCGCATAAACTGGCATGTCTGTGTTATAATACTCTGTTTTTTTGAGCGATTATTTAAAGGTAAATTTTAACAATTTTTGACAAAGGTTTGATGAGCCTTAAGGGTTAACTGATGTCAACAACACACGAATAAAGGCAAACTATGGCAACAGATTATTTATCAGGTTGGGATGATTGGGTGTCAGCATTTGGTGACTGGACAGACATATCGATCAGTGAGTTGCATGGTATTATGACTGGCATCATGACTGTGTGTCATGCACCCGATAACGATGGTTGGGTGCGTTTATTAGAAGAAATGAGCTTTGGGATACCTAGTGAATCGGCACTTGAGCTGTTGACTGACTATGCCGAAGATGTCAGCTTTGCACTCAAAGATAAAGATGACGCATATGGCTATGAACCCTTAGTACCTGATGATGAGCATGAGTTGTATGAGCGTGTTTTGGCACTCAAAGACTGGGCGGGCGGTTATATCACTGGCATCGGTGTGGCGGGTGTGACATTAAGTGCAGATGAAAACGAGCTGATTGGTACTTTGATGGAGATTGCCGCCATTCGCTTGGATGATGAAGAAAGTCTAGAGGGCGGTGAGGAGATGTGGCTACAGTTATTTGAGTTTGCTCGCATGGTGCCTGTCAGCTTGGCTGTTCGTCAGCGTCAAGATGTCAAAAACTTGGCATTATTAAAAGGTCTGCCGCCTGAAGCGAAGACAGCCAATGAGCTTGCATCAGAAAAGTTGGCGGTGCCAGTCATTGATGTGATGGCAAGCAAGCAATAGGCGATATATTTTTCATGCAAATCATTTTTTTAGACAGCCATCATTTACCGACACTGCCACCACTTGCCTTGACCATCGGTAATTATGACGGCGTTCATTTGGGTCATCAAGCGTTATTATCAGCACTGGCTGATGATGCCAAAGCGATGGGTTTGTTACCTGCGGTGATGGTATTTGAGCCACAGCCTAGAGAATATTTTTCGCCTGATAATCCACCAGCTCGATTGACCAATTTGACCGAAAAAGCAGAGCAAATCACGCAATTGGGCGTTCAATATCTGATTGTGGCAAGTTTTGATGATGCATTTCGTTCATTATCAGCGGCGGCGTTTGTTGATCTTTTGCACAGCTTAAATGTGAGCCATCTTGTGCTTGGTGATGATTTTCGTTTTGGTCAAGATCGTGTTGGCGACAAAGCATTTTTGCAAGCTGCAGGATTTAGCGTAGATAATTTGCCCAGCATCACCCAAAATGGCGTACGCATCAGCTCATCTTTAGTGCGTCAAGCTTTGGCGGTCGGTGATTTAAACGCTGCCAAATCTATGTTGGGTCGCTCTTATGGCATAACTGGCGTGGTCGAGCATGGCGATAAGATTGGGCGAACATTGGATTTTCCAACAGCAAATGTGTCTTTGGGGCGTCTAAAGCCTGCACTACATGGCATTTTTGCTGCCGATGTCATCGCCTATCAAAATGGCGTGCGTTTGGATTGGGCATCGCTGGGTCAAGGTGGTGTAATGGGTCTAAAACAGGGCAGTTTATTTGGTGCCGTTAGCATTGGATTACGCCCCAGTGTGGGCGGTAAACAGTGGCGACTTGAGGTGCATTTACCTGATTTTAACGGTGAACTATATGGCGTGACGCTTTGGGTGGTGTTTACGCATTTTTTGCATGGTGAACGGCATTATGATGGTGTTGATGCCCTAAAGGCAGGCATTACCAACGATGTGGTGGCTTTGCTTGCGTGGCGAGATGATCAAGGGTAGCGTTCTTTATTGAATAAAACATATGCAATAACGCACCCCAATACCGCCACAGTCATCAGCATAAAGCAGCCAAAACTTAGCTGCTTGATTGATATCGTTTGATTGCCCCACTTTTTAGGTTTTTAGATAAATCAAATCCCAAACACCATGACCATGGGTGATGCCACGCTTTTCAAATTTGGTCAAAGGGCGAAAGTCAGGGCGTGGCGTAAAGTTACCCTTTGCACAACTGTTGATAAATTCAGGCATACCATCTAGCACCTCAAGCATCCAAAACGCATAATGCTCCCAGTCGGTTGCCGCATGAAACTTACCCCCAGATTTTAGCACACGAGCGACTTTTGCCATGCGGTCATGCGTCACAAAGCGGCGTTTATAATGTCGTTTTTTTTGCCAAGGGTCAGGAAAATACAACTGAATGGCGTCCAAATGTTGCGGGGGTAGATTATCCAGTAACGCCACAGCATCACCATTGATGATTTTTAGGTTGTGAAGTTTTGCTTCATCTGCCAACGCCACCAAACGCCCAATACCAGGTTCATGAACTTCAACGCCAACAAAATTGGTTTCAGGGGCATTTTTAGCCATCTCAAACAAGCTATCGCCCATGCCAAAGCCAATTTCAAGCACCAAAGACGCATCACTGCCATTGGGCGTATCTGTAAATAAAACTCGTAAATCTCTGATTGCTGAGATATCGCCAAGCTTGCCAAGCTCATCGGTTGGATTGACATAAAGATACCGAAAATGAGCGTCTAATAAGGCGTGTTCATGATATTGGCTCATGTGTGAGCGACGCTTCATAAAGGTATTAATTTTACGAAACTGCTCAGGTGTTTGTGCCAATTTGGCAAGGCGGGTGCTGATTTCGTCTTTGTCAATGGCTTGTAGAGATTGAGCGTCTGCCAAGACATTTTGGGCATCTTGGGGTGTTGAATTTGTCATAAAAGGGCGTACAATAGCTAATATTAAAAACGGTCATTATAAAGAATAACTGACCTAACCACAAGCTAACAGCTTGGTTTTTTAGTCGCTGTTCATCGCATTTAACCAAAGAGTTGCCATGTTTCGCCTACCTTTTTTAGAAGATACAACGCCACCACCATTTTATCAAAGTCATTTGAGTGATGATGAACGCACCCGATTGGATCGATGGTTTATTGGTCATCGCTCCCAAGCGTACTATTTGAGACGATTTGCTGAGTTTGATCGAGTGGGTCGGTTACACGCAAAATGGCATTGGGCGGCATTTTTTATGACATTTGGCTGGCTGCTGTATCGTAAGCGTTACTTAGATTGCGTGGTGTATTGTGTGGCAGGCTGGTCATTTATTAAGGTTAATATTGTCATCATCTTGGCAGTGGCAGAATATGTATTGATTGGATTTTTGGCAGATGGTATGCAGTGGCCTATGCGTATTTTGATTGGTCTTGCGGTTTGGGTATTTTGGTCGGGCATGGTCGCACGCTGGGCGGATGCGTATTATTATCGCACGGCTCGCCGAGAAATTGCAGATGCTCTAGAGCTATACCCTCGAGATGAAGCTGCACAAAAACAGCATCTTAGGCGTGAAGGTGGTGTAAGCTTGCTTGGTTTGTCGGTGGCATTTGCGATGTTTGGGCTAATTTTATCAATCATCGTCGGGCAGTTTGTACCGATGTATATCAAACAAGCTGAGCAAAAGCTTTTGTTTGATGTCTATAGCGAAGCCAATGCGGTGGTTAAGCGTGTGGATGTGATTATGGCGAACACAGGTCAATGCCCAGTCAATTTACCTGTCACCAGCACACATCATCGTGCTGATATCCAAGTGGTGACACAAGCAGATGGTATTAATACCAAATGTGCTGTCGTTGCGACCGTTTTAAAGGCATCTTATCCACTTAGCTATCTAAAAGGGCGAACTTTGACAATATACAGTACGCCTACCCAACATGGATTGGTATGGCGATGCCAAACCTCTTTATCAAAAAAACAAACCCCCAAACGGTGTATTGGCTAATCATTAACCTTGTATGACCAAGATCAAATCAGTGAACAATGAACCGAATATGGCAGATGATACCGCTACCAATCAGCTGCAGCTGACAACTTTTCACCTAAAACTCATCACGCTTATCGCCATGCTCATTGACCACATCGGTTGGGTGTTTGTGGCAACTTACAGCATGACCGCTGAGATCATGCACACGGTGGGGCGTTTGGTTGCACCGATGATGGCGTATTTTTTGGTGATGGGGCTATGTCATACGCAGAATCAATGGGCGTACTTGGGGCGTCTTTTGGCTTTTGCTGTTCTCTCGCAGCCGATTTTTATGGCGTTTCAATATGTCATTGGCAGTGTCGATATTATCACGCAAGTGCTTTGGGGTAATGTACTGTTTAGCTTAGCTGCCAGCTTGGCGGCATTAATGATCTGGCAGATGAGCGTACCTATGACGCTTCGGGTGCTTGGTGTGCTGGCGATGGCGATGATTGCAGAGATTGGGGAGTATGGGGCGGCGATGGTGATGTGGGTGATGGTGTTTGAAATTTTTAAACATGACAAACTCTTACAACTTACCGCTTATGCCCTAAGCGTCCCTTTGGCACATTATTTGATTTATGGGTGGGCGTTGACGGTCGGTCTTGGGTGGATGAATGTGGGTATGTTTTTTGCGTTACCACTGATTTATTATCACACAGGCCAGCAGGGGCGCAGGCTGGGTGGCCGATATTTTTTCTATCTTTTTTATCCCATACATTTATTGATGCTTGTTTGTTTGGCCCAGACTGTCTGATTGTACAAAATTTTGCAATCACCAGCCCATTGGGTCAATGTCGATACTCATGCGTACCGCTTTACTGCTTGGTAGTGACTGTACTGATGGCCACCATGTCTGCAAAAATTCATGCAAGGGCGGGCGAGTTTTTGCCAAGATGAGCATCTGTACCTGATAGCGGTTATTTTTTTTGGTCATGGGTGCATCGATGGGTGCATTGATGGCAAAAGGGTGATTGGCTGGTATCAATCCTTTGGCGGTGATGATGGCATCTTTTGCTTGCTGATGGTGTAAACTTTCGGCACGAATGAGTACGGCATGGCTAAAAGGCGGTAATCCCAACTGCGATCGTTCGTGTAATAGTTCGTGGGCAAAGGCGTGATAACCTTGACGCACAAGCTGAGTGAGTAGGGTATTATCAGGCTGTAAGGTTTGGATTAGGACTTTGCCTGGCTTTTTGGCACGACCTGCTCGACCTGCTACCTGTATGATACGCTGTGCGGTATGCTCAGGTGAGCGAAAATCAGCCGATAAAAATCCCAAATCAGCATTGGCAATGACCACAAGCGTAACATTTTCAAAATGATGACCTTTGGCAATCATTTGTGTCCCCACCAAAATAGCAGGTCTGTTAGTATTGATATTTTTGGTCATCTGAGTCCATGCATCTTTTTTTTGCATGGTATCTTTATCGATCTGATAAATCGGATAGGTTGTGTGGCTGACTTGTGGATTGGCAAATAATGCGTGTAGTTGCTCAACTAGGCGGGTCGTGCCTGCACCAAAACTGTCCATATTAGGGCTGTGGCATTCAGGGCAGGTTATCGGTATGGACGCACGATAGCCGCAGTGATGGCAGCGTAGTTCACCATGCATGGGCTGTACGCTTTTTTTGTGAACGGTCAAATGTGCATCGCAATTGGGGCAATTGGCTTGATGACCACAACTTCGGCAAATTAAAATCGGTGCATAACCTCGACGATTTAAGAAAACAAGCACCTGTTCACCTTTGGCCAAGCAATGACGCATCGCCTGAATTGTCTTGGGTACAAAAGCGGTATCGCTGATTGTCCCATCGAGATGCTGAGCATGAGAGCGACCCAATCGCATATCCACCAAATGCATACGAACCGCCTGAGCACCGCCTGCACGATTTTTTAGGGTGAGTGGTGTTAATTTGCCATCTTGGATGAGTTTGAGCTGCTCAAGACTTGGCGTGGCAGTTCCTAAAATGATTGGAATCTTGGCAAATAAAGCACGCATCATCGCCACATCGCAGGCATGATAGCGAAGATGATCTTGTTGCTTATATGACGCATCGTGCGCTTCATCAATAATGATCATGCCAAGATTTGCAAAAGGATATAAGATACCTGAGCGTGTACCGATGATGATTTGTGCGTGACCCAAACGACACGCCTGCCAACCTTGAAGGCGTTCGGTGTCATTCATCTTGGAGTGTAACACGCAGATATTGGCATGAAAGCGTGAGGCAAATCTGCCCTTGGTTTGGGGCGTTAGCCCAATTTCAGGTACGAGTATCAGCACCTGTTTGCCTTGGTCTAGCACATGGTGCATGGCTTGTAGATAAACTTCCGTTTTACCCGAACCTGTCACGCCATCCAACAAAAACCCTTGATACTGCCCCAAATCACTGGCGGTCTTAATGGCATCTAAGGCAATCTGTTGTTCGTCATTGGCATCAAGCTTAGGTTCTTTGAGTTGTACTGGTGGTGGCTGTTTGTTGGGCGGTATATGCTCATCAGTGATGACAAGACCTTTATTGATAAGACCATCAAGTGCAGAGCGTGTTGCACCGATTTGGCGAAGTTTGTCAGTCCCAAGACCTGCTGGATATGCCATCAGATGTGTTAAAATTTGTCGTTGTTTTTTGGCAGTTTTTGGCAACTGATCGATGGCCGTATCATCACAGATGGCCTTGTAATATCGCTGCTTGGCGTATATGGGCTTGCCTTGGTTGATGAGTGTCGGCAGCATCACACAATAGACATCGCCTAAGGGGTGATGATAATAAGAAGACAGCCAGCTCGCCAGTTTGAGCAATTCATCATCAATGATAGCGTCATCATCAATCAATTGTTTGATAGGTCTAAGCTTATGAGGTGCGATAAGACTGTCGGATGCGTCAATCAGTCCAATGACAACACCAATCAGCCGCCTAGCCCCAAAATAAACCAGCACTCTGGCACCGATTTTGGGCAAGGGCAGATGACTGGGGCATAAATAATCAAAAAAATCAGCCACAGGTACTGCCAGTGCCACTTGGGCAACTAATTTTGGCGTCTGCTGTGGGCTTGTGGTCATGGTCGGCAAGTTATAGATTTTCTAAGCGTTCAACCGAAGGTGCGTAATAATAAGCACCCGAAACCGCCGTACTGACATGCTTAAGCAGCAAATCAATCTTACCATCGGTCTCGCCAAACATACTAAGTAGCTGAGCTTCAATATTCCATAGCCGTGCTGCATAAGCGATATACATTAAGCCATGTTCGCCAGTCACTGTGCCAAAAGGCAGGCTCCTGCGTACCACTTCCAAAGTCTTACCATCTTCCTTAAGATTGGTGCGACCCAAATGAGAATCTGATAAGCGTTTGGCTTTATCAAATTCAATATTATCAACTTTTGAGCGGCCAATAGAATTTTCTTGGTCGCACACAGGTAACTTATCCCATTTATTCAAGTCGTGGCGGTATTTTTGTAAAAGCACATAGCTACCGCCAGCATCATCACCATCAGCGATGGCAGCCACGCCACTCACGGCATCATCTTGGGGGTTTTCAGTGCCATCTACAAAGCCTTCTAAGCCACGGTTTTCTACCCAGCGAAAGCCATGCGTTTCTGATTGAATTTGGACGATATCCTTAAATATCGCTACCAATTCTTTTGCTAGGCTAAAATTAATATCATGACGCATTGACTGAATATGAAACATCACATCATGCTGCGTGGCAGGTGCCAGACCATTACCCAATGGGCGAAATGGTTTGATTTGACCGCCTTCTTTGGTATAGCCAAAGCGTTGCCAAGCTTGTGCACCAAAGCCAATAGTCAGACCTAAAGATTCGCCAGTAAATTTGGCTTGTAGCTCATTTAAAGTGTGCAAAGCTTGGCGGCAGGCATCTGCGATGGTTGCCGTGTTGTTGGTGATAAAATCGCCCTCCATAAAGATGCCAGCACGGCAATGGTCGGGAATGATGGCAGATTGTGGCGTTTTAGACATAGATGACCTTATATGATATCAATGAATTTTTAAACAATTTCATTCATTTTTTAAGTCAATTAATTAACTATGAATGAATTAATACTGAATTAATAATGAATGTAAAATTTGGTGCTTATTTCAGATGGGGCGGCACTTTTGGGTGCTAAAACACAAAGCCCTTGGATGTCCAAAGGCTTGTTGACCAAAGACTAACATACCGCTTATGACAAATGTAAGATAGCTTCAATCTCAACCACGCCACCTTTAGGCAGTGCAGCAACCTGAACAGCAGCACGGGCAGGATATGGGGCATTTAAACAGGCATCAAAAACTTCATTAAGTGTCGCAAAATCCGACAAATCAGTCAGCGAGACATTGAATTTGACCACATCAGACAAGCTGCCACCTGCTGCCTTGGCAATGGCTTGTAAATTATCCATAGCCTGCTCGGCTTGTGCCTTAAAGCCTTCTTTGAGCGTCATGGTTTTTGGGTCAAGACCTAATTGTCCAGAGATATAGATGGTATCGCCAACCTTGACCGCTTGAGAATAGGTACCAACAGCGGCAGGCGCGTCGTCTGTATGAATGATTTGTTTGCTCATGATATTTAAAAATCCCAAAATAGATGCATTAGATGTGCTTGGTGCGAAAATAGGCAACAAGTTTATCAAATAGGCTCATCGCTTCGCCAGTATAGACGGTGTTCGAAGGTGCGACATTGTCCGCTGTTTTTGGCAATAGGGTTGGTTCAACTTTACCAAGAAAATGTGCAGCGTCTTTTTGGCTATTAAGGTCGATTTTACAGCACATAAGACATCCTTATTTTGACTGAAGTGACTATTATTATGCCTATTATAATAGACCATTTTACCATCAAAATTCAAGCGTTTTAGGTAGCTTAATCATCATTGATACAGTCGCATGATGTTTGGATAGCCAAGCAATGTGCGTAATTTTTCGATGCCCTCTGCCAAATGAGAGCGTGAGCGTACCACAATGTGCAGCGTTGTTGTGCCGACTTTACTGCTTTGGTCTGACTTGGTATCTGTTTTGATGTGTGTTTGCTCAACACCGATATTCAGCACACGCATTTCATAAATGACTTGGCTGATTTGCTCTTCGTTTAAACTGGCATAAATACGCAGCATGGCAGGGAATCGCAGCGCATCAGGTTGATTTTGTAAAGATTGATCAGATTTCCAATCTAGGTGAATGATTTGGTAAGGTGTATCGGTGCGTATTGCTTGTAAAGAATAGCACTTATGACGATGCACAACCAAACCTTGGCGAGACAAATGCCCAACAATGGTATCGCCATAAATCGGATTGCAGCAGCGTGCAAAATCCACCTCCACGCCTTTGATGCCTGCCAGCAGATGTTTAGAGCGAGTAATTTCATGGTCATCAGCCGTATCAATCTCTTCACTAAATAAACGAGAAACCACAAGCTGTGGCAATAGCATGCCTGTTGATAGTTGCATAAATAGCTCATCAGGCGTACTGATACCACGCCATTTTAGAATATCAGTCCAATCATCATCCGTTAAATCAGTGATACTTTTACCATAAGTGCTTAAGGCACGGTCTAGTGCTTGCTTGCCATAATGAATCTTTTGGTCTTCAGGCAGATGCTTTAGAAATTTTAAAATCTCATTTCGGGCTTTGTTGGTAGCGACAAAGCCGAGCCATTCGGCGCGTGGTGTGGCATTTTTATCCGTGTCAATGCTCACAATATCACCATCAGCCAGCACTAGCCCAAGCTTACCATGCTTATGATTAATGTCAGCACCCGTAGCAATGTTCCCGATGGCAGGTCCAACCGCATAGGCAAAATCCAACGCCGTTGAGCCACGAGGTAGCTCATAGGCACGACCCTTTGGGCTGTAACAGACAATTTTTCGCTCGTGCAGATAGCTAATTAACTCCTCAATGATGACAACATGGGCATCATCACCCTCTGCTTTACCAGCATTTGCCAAATCTTGCATATTCCGAAGGCTGGCTTGGATGACTGACTGACTGACGCCAGCTCGGTCATTACTGATGATACCCAGCCGAGCAGCCTCTTGCATGCGGCGTGTCATTAATGTAATTTTAATGTGATTATAATCACGGTCATAAAATAAGGTTAAAGACTGATTGCCACCTGCCAAAGGTTTGCGAATGTTGTCATGAATTTGGTGATTGCCAATTTGGTATTTTTGAATCAAATAAGTGGCCAGCGTGTCGCAAGCTTCAATATCTTTTAAGATAACCTCAAAATCATATTGGCGAATTAATTGGCTGATTTGACCACGATTTTTAAAAAACTGCCGATACATTGCAGTACGGTTATCAAGGACTTGTACATGACCGTCCAAATTCAGATGCGACAGCAGACTTTGTAGATAAGTGCTAATTTCGGTTTTTTGAAAATTACGCCCCAATCCATGCTGTAATAATTTATCTGTAAATTTGTTGTACATATCAGGGTTTAAATTGCGATAGCATAATAGCTCAATATAATCTGCAATGCTGTTAAGCCCCATCAGGCGTGCAAAAGGAATATAAAAATCCAGTGTTTCTTTGGCGGTGCGTTTTTGTTTTTCTTCGCTGACAGCATCGAGCGTGGACATATTATGCAAGCGGTCGGATAGCTTGATAATCAAAACCCGTGGGTCGGATAAGGTGGCTGTCAAGATTTTATGAAAAGTGGCGGCTTGGCTTTGTTGCTTGCTCATGCCTGAGGATTTAAGCTTCGTCACGCCATCAACAAGTTGAGCGACCATTTGGCCAAATTCTTGTGTGACCATCTCATCGGTCACCTCGGTATCTTCGATGGTGTCATGTAAAATGGCAGCAACGATGGTGTCACGATCTAAGCGAAAGCCTGCCAAAATCTCCGCCACAGCGATGGGGTGTGTGATATAAGGCTCGCCAGATTTTCGTTTGTCTTTGATGTGGGCGACATCCCCAAAATGGCAGGCACGCAAAACATCGGCACGCTCATCAGGCTTTAGATAGGCGACGGCACGCATCAGGCTGTCACGAGCTTCATCCACAAGCGGGTGGCTAAGATTGGTCGGTGTTGTAAGGTCTTGGCTGTCTGGCATAGATGGCTCGTACAAATTCACTTTGATCAATGGCTAAAAAATGACTTGGCTTATTTGGGTTAACCCCGTAACTTACGCTCTATAATAAAGCACTTTGTAGGGGTGTTGTCAATATCTTTACCATTGAATTGATTAATTTTAAGATTTTTATAAATGAATAAGTTGTTATGAATAAATATGGCGGATATGATATCTCTAAAATCAGATGACAAATCAATATAAATCAATATGAAATAAAAAAAGCCATGAACAAATATGGCTCATGGCTTTGGGAACTTAAGCAGATTATAGGGTATTGCCCAACTGCTCAGGTGTGATTTCGTAGGATTGATTTGACTTTGGAAATAAGTCCTCATCAGGCTCATCTAAGATCGCACGGCTGACATGACCTGCTGAGATTTCACGCAATGCAAGTACAGTTGGCTTGTCGTTATCAACGGCGACCGTTGGCTCAACTTTACCATTGGCAAGTTGGCGGGCGCGCTTGCTTGCCACCAAAATCAACTCAAAACGATTATCGACATTTTCTAGACAGTCTTCGATGGTTACTCGTGCCATGGATATTCTCTTAAACTAAATGGTGAATTTTGTATTATATCAAGTTTTTTTGGGTTTTTTAAGTGCCTTTTGATGATTTTTATCAATTCATGGATAGGTTGGCGTATCATCAAATAATGCAGCAATCAAAGCAGCATGGCGAGCCTGCTGTGCATGTAGCGTCAGGCGGTGGCTCTTAATAATCGTTTGTAAATCATCTAACGCCATCTCAAAGCGATCATTAATCACCACATAATCAAATTGATCGTATTGGCGTATTTCATCCAGTGAGCCTGCCAAGCGTTTTTTGATGACCTCTTGGCTGTCTTGACCACGGTTTGATAATCGCTCTGCCAACGCTTGGCGAGTGGGCGGTAGGATAAAAATCATCACCGCTTGGTCAAATTGTGCTTTGACCTGTAATGCACCTTGCCAATCAATTTCCAAGATGACATCAATCCCTTGGGCTAATAAATCTATGACGGCTTGTTTTGATGTGCCATAATAATGGTCAAATACTTGGGCATATTCTAAAAACTCAGATGCTTGAATTAATGACTGAAAGCTTGCGGTGTCAATAAAATGATAGTGTATACCGTTAATTTCGCCTGGGCGAGGTTGGCGTGTGGTATGCGAGATGCTCACACATAAGCCCTTGGTACATTTGAGCAGTTCTTTGACCAGTGAGGTTTTGCCTGTGCCTGATGCGGCGGTGATGATAAAAAGCGTGCCTGCCATGATATGACCTTATCAGTGATAAATTACCCTATTTTAGCATATTTTTGGGATAAAATAATCGCTTTGATGGGCAGCTTATCAGCGAATGTATTTGGGGTAACGGCTAGGTTTATTGGCTAAAATTTGCTAAAATGGGCGGATATTTTGGGAAATACCGAGTAACACGATGAAAATATTATTAGCCAATCCTCGTGGATTTTGTGCAGGTGTGGACAGAGCGATTGCGATTGTCAATGAAGCACTACGCCGTTTTAATCCGCCCATTTATGTCCGTCATGAAGTTGTTCATAATAAATTTGTGGTTGAGGATTTGGCACGCCGAGGTGCGGTGTTTGTTGAAGAGCTTGATGAAGTGCCTGATGGGGCGATTGTCATTTTTTCGGCACATGGGGTTTCAAAGGCGGTTGAAGATGAAGCAAAACGCCGTGATTTGACGGTATTTGATGCAACTTGTCCACTGGTTACCAAAGTGCATATTGAGGTGGGTAAATTTGCCAAAGGGGGCATGGACGCCATTCTTATCGGGCATGCAGGACACCCCGAGGTAGAAGGGACGATGGGGCGTTTTGATACCAGTTTTGGCGGTCGCATTCATTTGGTTGAAGATGTTGAGGATGTGGCTAAGCTTGACTTTGAGCGTGATAAGTCATTGGCATTTGTCACACAAACAACGCTATCAATGGATGATACTGCCAATGTCATTGATGCACTCAAAGACCGATTTCCTGCCATCAATGCCCCCAGAAAAGATGACATTTGTTATGCCACCCAAAATCGCCAAGATGCGGTTAAATTGCTTTCTCGTCATTGTGAGGTTGTGCTGGTTGTGGGCAGCCCAAACTCGTCAAATTCTAATCGCCTGCGTGAGCTTGCCGAGCGAATGGGCAGGCGGGCGTATTTGATTGATAATGCTGGTCAGATGAGCCAAGCATGGTTTGAGGGCGTGACATATGTTGGTGTAACAGCAGGGGCATCAGCACCTGAGATACTCATTCAAGAAGTGCTTGATACACTGCAATTATGGGGGGCTGATGTGCCTACTGAGCTATCAGGCATCGAAGAAAATGTTACTTTTAGTTTGCCAAAATCACTGACTAAGGCAGTTTGATGGTGCGTCAAGATTCCCAAAAAACACTCACACTTAGCCCAAGATTGACCGAGCCACTCAATCAGGCACTGCGTGATCAGCTGGACTCATCAACACTTGCACGAGTTTTACAGGCTAGGGGTGTACACGATATCAGCCAAATAGATACGCACATCTGCCAGCTGCTTGCGGCAGCAGATTTGATGGGTATTGATACAGCGGTTACGCTCATTGATACCGCCATTGACCAAGGTGAGCGTATTTTAATTGTCGGTGATTTTGATTGTGATGGGGCAACCAGTACGGCATTGATGGTGCGTGTCCTGCGACAAATGGGCGCTTTGGTGGATTTTTTGGTGCCTGACCGATTTAAGTTCGGCTATGGACTGACACCGCAAATTGTTGAGCATGGTGCTGCATTGTATCGCCCAAACTTAATCATCACGGTGGATAATGGCATCTCAAGCCATGATGGTGTGGCCACTGCCCATCAGATGGGGATCAAGGTGGTGATTACCGACCATCATTTGACCACCAAACCATCACCGCCTGCCGATGCTGTGGTCAATCCCAATCAGTTGGGTTGTCATTTTGGTAGTCGCTATCTTGTTGGTGTGGGTGTGGCGTTTTATGTGATGGGCAGGCTTGCCAAGCATCGCCGCCAACTGGGCAAATCCAGTGCCAGCGTGGCTAAGTATTTAGATTTGGTTGCTCTAGGCACAGTCGCAGACCTTGGTGTGCTGGATAAAAATAACCGCATTTTGGTCACGCATGGGCTGCAGCTGATCCGTCAAGGTCGATGCGTCGTGGGCATTTTAGCCATCTTAGAGCAGGCAGGTCGGCAATATCAGACCATCACCAGTGATGATTTTGGATTTGCCATCGCACCTAGGATTAATGCCGCTGGACGGATGGATAATATGCGTATTGGTGTGGAGTGTCTACTTACTGATGATTGGGGAGAGGCACACCGATTGGCAAGTAAGCTAAACCAGCTTAATCAAGCACGCCGCCATGTTGAGATGAGCATGAAAGATGATGCCATTGCCATTGTCCAGAGTTTATCTGAGTTTGATGAGACGCCGCCTAAAGGCATTGTGCTTTATCAAGATGACTGGCACCAAGGGGTCATCGGCATTGTTGCAGGTCGCCTAAAAGAAAAATTATACCGTCCAAGCATTGTTTTTGCACCAGCAGATACCGCATTGGTTGGCAAGTCAGATGATATCAAAGGCTCAGCTCGTTCTATTGCAGGCATACATATTCGTGATGTCATTGAAAGCGTGGCATTGGCTCATCCTGATTTGATCAAGCATTTTGGCGGTCATGCAATGGCAGCAGGCTTGACCATTCAAAAGGCTGATTTTGAACGATTTAATCAAGCACTCCAAGCGGTACTGTTGGATTTTGATGATGATGTGTTTTATGAACAAAAATTCACCGATGGAGCGTTATTGCCTGACGAGTTTAGCCTAAGTTTTGTGGATAGATTAAAAAACATCAGCGTTTGGGGCAATGGTTTTGTACCGCCTGTTTTTGATGGCAAGTTTGAGGTGATTAACCATCGTATCTTAAAAGATAAACATCTAAAACTTAGCCTAAAAATGGCAGGGGTGCAATATCCGATTGATGCGATTTGGTTTAATTATCAAGCGGACAGTTGGGATTATCGAGCGTTTGGCGTGCATATTTTGTATACTTTGGATATTAATGAGTGGCAAGGCAGCCAAAGTCTGCAGCTGGTGATTAAGGACTTGGCGGTGATGAGTGTGGCGGCATTGTCTGTTTAGCATAAAATGGATATCTTTGGGATAAAGGGCAAATCTTATCAAGATTTTTTAAGCTCAATTGAAGGTAAGTGCCAATCAAATTTTAGTGCCAACATGCGTATCCCAAAGATACTGACTAATGCCAGACCTTGTTTTATCCAGTCAGCAAATCCCCACATTTGTAAAACTAAATACAAAGCAGAACCGATAATGCTGGCACTGATATAAATTTCTTTTTGTAAAACCAAAGGAATTTCGTTACAAATCATATCACGCATGATACCACCTGCGATGCTTGTCATCACCGCCATCATCACGGCAATCAGTGGATGGGCATCAAACGATAACGCCACCGTTAAGCCAATCACACTAAACACAGCAAGACCAATGGCATCAAAAAATTTTAAAGCACGGTCAATGTGTCCAAGGCGATGAAAAAACAGTTGGCAGATAATGGATGTTGTTGTAATGAGTATGACATAAGTTAAATCAGTCATCCAAAACAGCGGATGACGGTCTAGTATGATATCACGCAGGCTACCGCCACCAATGGCATTGACCATTGAAACTAAGATACAGCCAAATAAATCAAACCGCTTATACATTGCCAAAGTTGTCGCAGCGATGGCACAGGCACTGATACCAATCATATCAAGTGAGTAAATGAGCAGTTGGGTGGGAAAGTTGGTTAAGATATCCATAGTTTGTCAGAGGGTGTATTTGGTGCTAGGTTAATTAATGGGGCGTGCGTGCGTTACAGATTGGCAGATAGCAAGGTGATTAACGGTATCATACAGCTCATATTACCGTTTATTTGCCCTTAGCATCTGCCCAAATGATTTTATGTAGCTGTAAGCCAAACCGAACGGGCAGAGCGTCTTTTAAAATCCATTCTGCCAAATCGGTTGCCAGTTTCGGTGCGTGGCTTGTGTTTTCTTGGATGTTAAACATGGGTGATAGCCAAATCGTGCCAACTTTATCATCTAAAGCGTGTTTGGTAATGATATTTTTTGCCCATTCATAATCTGTGCGGTTGGCAATGACGATTTTAATTTGGTCGTGCAAGGTAAGATGGGCTAAATTTTCCCATAAGTTTTTATCAGCCTCGCCTGATGATGGTGATTTTAGATCCATGACTTTTGAGACCAATGGCGGTACATTAGCAACCGATAAAGCACCCGCTGTCTCAAGGCTAACCTCATAACCCGACTGTATCAGTTTATGCATTAATGTAATGGCATTTGGCTGAGCCAAAGGCTCGCCGCCTGTTACGCAGACACGCCAGCAAGGATATTGGGCAATATGCGTCATGATATCATCAAGCCCCCAACGCTCACCGCCTGAAAAAGAATAGGTCGTATCACAATAATGACAACGCAAAGGACAGCCTGTTAGGCGAATAAAAATCGTTGGTAGCCCAGCCGTCAACGCTTCACCTTGTAGAGAATAAAAAATCTCTGTCAGCTTCAGACCTGCTTGCGGATCGGTGGTTGGGATTTTGGTATTTCTAAGGGTGTCTTTGGTCACGATGTTTGGCTTTTTAAGTGTCAAGTGGTGATAAAATGCGATATTGTACCAAACCTCTACATAAATGGCGAATGGATTATCAATGATGTATGAAGCTTAAATGGTACAAACTGGCTTGATAGAAAAGTTATCATCTGCATTTTAAAAAATTATCATTGTCTTGCTATTTAATTTAAACAAGCATTGTTATGACAAATATCAAAGCCAGCCACGCCCAAATGATCGCCATTAAAAACAAAAGGCTTTACATTTTTTTATAAGCGTGTATCATATTTAGCAAAATAACCGTACCAAGTGATAGTTATTTGGTGGTTATTTTGTGTTTAGGGCTTATTTGAATTGCCAAGTTATTAAAATATTAAAATAAGTACCTAAGCCGTGTTATCAACCAAAACCCATATATCAAAACCTATACAAAAAGTATGGGTTTTTTCGTCAAGCAATTATGCTTGTTCTTTCAACCCTTATCTGAGATGGTAATCCGATATGAGCGTTCACTCTATAAATCATGCCCCCACAGCCCCCAAAGATGGTGCAACCAATGACTACTACTTGACCCGTCAAAATCAGATGGAGTCTAATGTCAGAAGCTACCCCAGAAAACTCCCCCTAGCCATCGCCAAAGCCCAAGGCTGTTGGGTAACCGATGTGGAGGGTAATGAGTATCTTGACTGTTTGGCAGGTGCTGGCACATTGGCATTAGGTCATAATCATCCTGCTACCATAAACGCTATCAAAGATGTGTTGGACAGCGGTTTGCCATTACACACCCTTGATATCACCACGCCAATTAAAGATGCGTTTACCGAAAAACTGTTGTCATTTTTCCCCAAGGATTTTGTTTTGCAGTTTTGTGGTCCGACAGGGGCAGATGGTACAGAAGCTGCCATTAAACTTGCCAAAACTTATACAGGGCGTGATAATGTCATCGCATTTAGCGGCGGTTATCATGGCATGACACATGGCGCTCTTGCCATGACAGGTAACTTATCCGCCAAACAAAAGGTTGGCAATCTCATGGCAGGCGTACAGTTTTTGCCTTATCCGCATGAGTATCGTTGTCCGTTGGGGCTGGGCGGTGAGGCTGGTGTGGATGCCTTGACTTATTATTTTGAAAACTTCATTGAAGATGTTGAAAGTGGCGTGGTCAAGCCTGCCGCTGTCATCTTAGAGGCCATCCAAGGCGAGGGCGGTGTCGTCCCTGCTCCCAAAAAATGGCTGCAAAAGGTGCGTGAAGTTACCGCCCGCCACGACATTGTGCTTATCCTAGATGAGGTACAAGCAGGATTTGCCCGCTCTGGTAAAATGTTCGCCTTTGAGCATGCTGAGATTGTCCCTGATGTGGTCGTCATGTCTAAGGCGGTGGGCGGCGGCCTACCCCTTGCTGTGCTTGCCATTAACAAAAAATTTGACGCATGGTCGCCAGCAGGACATACAGGCACATTCCGTGGCAATCAGCTTGCCATGGCAGCAGGCTATAATGTATTAACCCAAATCAGCCAAAACAATTTGGCAGACAATGCACGCATTCAAGGTGAGTTTTTGCGCACAGAACTCCAAAAAATCGCGAGCCAGTACCCTTGTATCGGTCATGTGCGTGGGTGTGGTCTGATGATGGGCATTGAGATTGTGGATGAACGCCAAGAAGCTGACCATATGGGTTCATATCCTGCCGACGGTGAGCTTGCCGCCGCCATCCAAAAAGCCTGTTTTGATAATAAACTGCTGTTGGAGCGTGGTGGTCGTGGCGGTACGGTCGTGCGTCTTTTGTGTCCGATTACCATCACTACCGACGAGTGTGAACAGGTCATCACTCGCTTTAAAAAGGCGGTGGGCGAAGCGGTGAAAGCAGTGCGTGGCTAATCGTTGATTATCATAAAAATAAAGGCGTGCCAATAGCACGTCTTTTTTTATAAGACAAACCGGCTTTATGTTTATCAAACTTTATGTTTATCAAAAAATTTGTTAAAATAAAAATTTTACTTGACACTCTGAATGGAATTTTGCAAAATGGACCAACCAACCAACCAACCAACCAACCAACCAACCAACCAACCAACCAACCAACCAACCAACCAACCAACCAACCAACAGCCTAAAAACTGCCCATAATACCGACTTTTTTGGTGAAAAATTAGCCAAACTTCGCCAAATCCTGCCTGAAATTTTTAGCGAACACGCCCTAGACTTAGAAAAACTCAAAACCCTGCTGGGCGACCACCTTGCCCAAAACGAACGCTACGGCTTAAATTGGGCAGGCAAATCAACCGCTTATCAAGCCCTACAAGCCCCTACCAATAACACGCTCATTCCTTGTCCTGCCGAGAGTGTGGATTTTGATACCACACAAAACATTTTTATTGAAAGTGATAATTTAGAAGCCCTAAAAATATTACAAAAATCCTATGCAGGCAAAATCAAAATGATATACATTGATCCGCCCTATAATACGGGCAATGATTTTATTTATCACGATGATTTTAGCCAAAGCAAAAAAGAGTATGAAATTGCCACAGGCGATAGAAATATCAATGGCGAATTATTAAAATCCTTTAAAAAGAACAGCAAAGACAATGGGCATTATCATTCTAATTGGCTTAATATGATGTTGCCACGATTGCATTTGGCTCATACTTTGCTTTCTGATGATGGCGTGATATTTATCAGTATTGATGATAATGAACAGGCTCAATTAAAATTATTATGTGATGAGATTTTTGGGGGAGAGAATTTTGTTGCCACTCTTCCAAGACAAACATCAGCTCAAAGACCTTCACAAGAAAAATATATTTCTATTACGCATGACTATCTATTGGTTTATGCTAAAAATAAAAATTATGATTTTAACTCTGTAATTGAAAGAGATTTGTCAAATATCAAAAAAGATAGTAACGGAACATACATAGAAGGGGATACAAGCCCTATTCTAGCATCATCTACTCAAGGTTATTCGGCTGGTGGGGATTATGATATTGAATTCAATGGAAAAATATTTAAGCCTGAAGATAGTAGAGGGAACAGAAGACGCTGGCTTTGGACAAAAGAAAGAATGAATAGGGCGATAGAGTTAGGGATTATTATTGAAACAAGAACAACATTGCGTGTTAGAAATTATATTGATAAAGAATTTCAAGTTGGGACAAATATTTTAGTGGATAAAAATCCAAATTTAATTCTCACTTCCAATGATTTAATTAATCCAAATTATACCAATCACAAAGGCACGGCTTGCTTGCGAGATTTATTGCTAGAAAATTATTTTGATTTTTCAAAACCATTAGATTTAATCAAAATTTTAGCAAAATTACTAAATGGCGACAACTCCATTATCCTAGACTTTTTTGCAGGTTCGGCAACCACCGCCCACGCTGTCATGCAATTAAACACAGAAGATAATGGCAATCGACAATTTATAATGGTGCAATTACCAGAATTAACCGATGAAAAAAGCGAAGCCTATAAAGCTGGATTTAAAACCATCAGCGAAATATCCAAAGAACGCATTCGCCGTGCAGGAGCAAAAATCAAAGCCGAAAATCCCGATAAAACCCTTGATACAGGATTTAAGGTATTTAAATTAAGTGATAGTAATTTTAAAGCGTGGCAAATTGACGATGATGATATTGCCAAGCAATTAGAAATGTATATTGACCCCTTAAAAGATAATGCCAATGAGATAGATATTATCTATGAACTGTTATTAAAAATGGGATTAAAATTAACGGCGGATATTAAATTTGATAACGGCGTTTATTGGCTAACTTGTGAAAATAAATCGTATGCCATTGTGCTAAATTCATTATCCCAAGATGAGTTTAACGCCATTATTGCCAAAAAACCCGCCAAAACCACTGTATTGGACAAAGCATTTTTAAATGACAGCGAAAAATCCAATATAATTTTGCAATTTAAAGATGCTGGACTAAATTTTGAAAGTATTTAATCAGGGGAAATAAGAATGCAGCTCAAATACGAACATCTGGATTATCAAAAACAGGCGATTGATAGTATCGTAGATTTATTTCAAGGCGAAATTACGCATCATCAAGATGATTTTAGCTTGTCGGACAAAGACAATATGCGTGTGATTGCCAATGAATTATCTTTATCCAAAGATGATATTTTTAATAATTTAAAAAATATCCAAACGCAAAATCAGCTTTCTTTATCTGATAAATTGGATAATTTGTATTTTAGTGTAGAAATGGAAACGGGTACGGGCAAAACTTTTGTTTATTTAAATACCATTTTTGAGCTTTATCAACGCTATGGCTGGCGAAAATTTATCATTGTTGTGCCAAGTGTCGCCATTCGTGAAGGTGTATTACAAACTTTAAATAGCACAAAAGCCCATTTTAAAGATGAATTTAATTCGCCAATTTATCATTATGGTGAATATAGCGGTCAAAAAACCAATGCATTAAAACATTTTGCGACAAGTACAAATATTGAAATTTTGGTGATGAACATTCAATCTTTTGAAAAAGAAAGCAATATCATTAATCAACAGCGAGAAAATGGCGTATTAATGGAGTTAATCCAAGCAACGAATCCAATCATTATTATTGATGAACCACAAAATATCAGCAGTGATAAACGCAAAAATGCCATTGAAAATTTAAATCCATTATTTACGGTTGGATATTCGGCAACGCATAAAGAAATTATCAATAAAGTATACAGCCTAAATCCTGTACAGGCATTTGAAAAAAATTTGGTAAAACAAATTGTCGTTAATTCGGTGATATCACAAGATAAAAATAATGCCTTTATTGAACTAAAAGAAATCACAAACAAAAGCGGTTTGAAAGCCAAAATAATATTTGATATTAGCGAAAAACAGCAATTAAAACGCAAAGCAATTACCGTTAAGCTGGGCGATGATTTATATGAAAAATCAAAGCAAAACCCCAACTATCAAGGATTTATAATTACAGGCATTGATTTAGAAAACCAAATGATTAAATTCTCTAATGGTATCGAAATTGCCCGTGGTGTAAATATGGATTGTCTTAGAGATGAAATAATGAAACAGCAGATTCATTATACTATTAAAGAGCATTTAAAGCATGAAAAGGAGTTAAATAAAGACGGCATAAAAGTATTATCACTGTTTTTTATTGACAAGGTAGAAAATTATCGCACCAATGCACAAGGTGAATTGGGGAAATTTTATGAGTGGTTTGAAGAATTGTACGAATTAGAAACCAAACAATCAGCTAGTGGCGTACATAAAGGCTATTTTAGCCAAGACAAAAAAGGCAATGCTAAAAACAGCAATGGTACCACCAAAGATGATAATGATGCCTATGAGCTGATTATGAAAGATAAAGAGCGGTTATTGTCGCTTGATGAGCCTGTGCGATTTATTTTTAGTCATTCGGCATTAAAAGAGGGGTGGGATAATCCCAATGTTTTTCAAATTTGTACTTTGAATGAAACCGCATCTGTAATTAAAAAACGCCAAGAAATTGGGCGTGGACTTCGTTTACCTGTGAATCAAAAAGGCGAGCGAATTTATGATGAAAAAGTCAATATTTTGACCGTGATTCCCAATGAAAGTTATGAGCAATTTGCCAACAGTTTGCAACAAGAATATATTGATGATTGTGGCATTAAATTTGAAAAATCTCATCTTAAAAATGCCAAAAATGAACGCACGGTAACTTATCGTTTTGATGCGTTTACCGACCCATTATTTTTACAAATTTGGGAGCGTATTCGCCATAAAACCAGCTACCGTGTACAATTTGATAGCGATGAATTGATTGACAATGCCAGTCAAAAAATCCATGTCATGCCAAAAATTGACATACCAAAAATTGAAATTAAAAAAGCAAGGATGGTGCAAAACAGTGAAACAGGCATAGAAACGCAAGAGATTTTTTCTCAAAGTGAACATATTCAAACGAAGTTTGTGATACCTGATATTTTAAAAGTATTGCAACAAAAAACAGGTTTAACTCGCAATACATTGGTACAGATTTTACAGCAATCTGGTAGAATTGATGAAGTTAAGAGCAATCCACAACGCTTTATTGAAACTGTAGCAGAAATCATCAATGATGAATTGTACGATTTGATGAAGAATGGTATCTATTATCAAAAATTGGATAAAGTGTACGAACAAAGTTTATTTAAGACTTATAAAATTTATGCCAATCAATATACTTTTAATGTAAATAAAATGGATAAAACCATTTATAATGGTGTGTTGGATTTAGATTCAAATACCGAAAATCAATTTGCAACAGATTGTGAAAATTATGATGAGCAAGTGGCATTTTATTTTAAATTACCCAAAAAATTTAAAATCCCAACGCCGATTGGTAATTACAACCCAGATTGGGCGGTGGTTATAAAAAAGAATGGCGAGCAGGTTTATTTTATTGCTGAAACCAAAAATACAGGCGATAAATCCATTCAAGATGGGGTGGTGGTTGATAAATTGAAGCGGGAAGAGCGGTTTAAAATTGCGTGTGCAAAACGATTTTTTGAAATAAATGATGAAGTGGATTATCAAGTGGTACAAAAGATCAATGAATTGACCTAAAATAATATTAAACGATGTAAATATGTTAAAATAGAAAAATTCTTTACTTTTAGGACATAGCCATGCCAACTTTTGAACAACATAAACAAGCCCTACTGTGCAACGACCCACAATCCATCGCCGATTATGAACGCACGATGACGCACGCCGTCCAAGCGGTCAAGACATGGCTACAAGATGATAACATGTATACAGGTGGTAGCATCAGCCAGTTGCGTTCACAGATTGCTTTTAATCCAACCAAAGACGGCTTAGGCATTGATGGGGCGTTAGAGCGTGCGATAAATCTGTTTTTAAACAACAGCCTAAAGGTGCATCATCCGCATTCGCTTGCCCATTTGCATTGCCCAACCATGGTAACATCACAAATCGCCGAGATACTCATTAACGCTACCAACCAATCAATGGACTCATGGGACCAGTCGCCAGCAGGCTCGCTCATGGAGGTTTTGCTCATTGACTGGTTACGCCAAAAGGTGGGTTATGGGGCAGGACAGGCAGGTGTGTTCACATCAGGCGGTACACAGTCCAACCTGATGGGCGTGCTTTTGGCTCGTGATTGGTGCATTGCCAAACATTATACCGATGAAGACGGCAAACCGTGGTCGGTACAGCGTGATGGTATCCCCCCCGATGCCATGCAAAATGTCAAAGTACTGTGCTCCCAAAATGCCCATTTTAGCGTACAAAAAAATATGGCGATGATGGGCATGGGTTTTGCTTCGGTTGTAAGCATCCCTGTCAATGACAACGCCCAAATGGATACCCAAGCTTTGGCCGATATTATGGCAGATTTGCACGCTGATGGTAACATCGTGGCGTGTGTTGTGGCAACGGCAGGGACAACCGACGCAGGGGCGATTGACGACATTAAAGCCATCCGTGCCTTGTGCGATAAATTCGGTGCGTGGTTACATGTAGATGCGGCGTGGGGCGGGGCGTTATTACTGTCTAATGATTATCGTTCTATGCTGGACGGCATTCATCTGACCGATTCGGTGACGCTGGATTTTCATAAGCACTATTTTCAAAGCATCTCTTGTGGGGCGTTCTTGCTAAAAGATGAGACAAATTACCGCTTTATGCACTATGAGGCGGAGTATCTCAACTCAGCCTATGATGAAGAGCATGGCGTGCCAAATCTGGTCTCAAAATCCTTGCAAACCACACGCCGATTTGATGCCCTAAAACTGTGGCTGACGATAGAGGCGTTGGGCGAAGAGCTGTACGGCTCTATGATTGACCATGGGGTAAACTTAACAAAACAAGTGGCGGATTATATCCGTCATGCTGATGGGCTAGAATTGCTCGTTGAACCGCAGTTTGCTTCTGTGCTGTTTCGTGTCGTGCCAAAGGGTTATCCTGATGAGTATTTGGACAGCCTAAACCAAAATGTGGCAGATGAGTTATTTGCCCGAGGGGAAGCGAACATTGGCGTAACTCGTGTCATTGACAGCCGTCAAGATGTGCAGTCGTTAAAGATGACGACACTTAGCCCCATCGCAACGCTTGAAGATGTCAAAGCCTTGCTGGATCAAGTATTAGCAGAGGCACACAGAATTGGCGATGCCATCAAAGACGGCACTTATACGCCGCCCATTGGGTGAGTTGGGTGTTTTTGTTTTGAATGAATAAAAGTAAACAAAAGCCGCTTTGATCAATCAGCGGCTTTTTATTATTCATTATTCATGCAATGCCTTATAAATCGTACCAGCCAGCATGGGCCCAATGCCTTTGACCTGTGCGATCTCATCTTGTGATGCACCAAGCAGCTGTTGTATACCACCAAAATGATTTAATAAATCACGCCTGCGGACTTGCCCAAGCCCTGGGATAACCTCAAGCACTGAGCTTGAGCGTTTTTTATCTCTTTTTTTGCGGTGGGCGGTGATGGCAAATCGATGCGCTTCATCTCGAATTTGCATGATGAGATGCAAAGCCTTGCTATCAGCAGGCAAATCTATCGGCTCATGTGCCACAAAATGTAGTACCTCAAGACCAGCTTTACGCCCCTCACCTTTTGCCACACCGACAAGCAAAGTATCGGTTAATTTGCCAAGCTCGCTTAATACTTCGATGGCAACATTTAATTGACCCTTGCCACCATCAATCAATAATAAATCAGGTAACGGATGTTTGGTATAGCGACGCATTAAGACCTGACGCATGGCCGCATAATCATCGCCTGCGGTAATATCATGAATGGCATATTGACGATAATCACGCTTTTTTGGGCCATTTTGGTCAAACACCACACATGAGCCGATGGCAGCTTCGCCCATGGTGTGGCTGATGTCAAAACATTCAATACGGTCAATGGTGCAAGTGGTGATGGGGGCAAGCACTTGTTTTAACTGCTCAAATCGTGCTTGTAGCTCCCGACTGTCTTTGAGCTTGGCTGATAACGCATTATTGGCATTTAAGTTTGCGATGGATAACCAATCATCACGGTGTGTGGTTACTTTGTGCTTAATCGTGGTGCGTTTGCCAAACTGTACTTGCAAAATATCTGCCAATATAGATGCCTCTTCAATAGCAACAGAGCTGATAATTTCATCAGGCAAATCATCACTCACCTGAAAATAAAACGACAATAAAAATTCTTTTAAACGCTCTTGGTTGCTCTTAATGGCTGGTTCGATATCATCAGGAAAATAGTTTTTTACCCCCAATACCTGACCGCCTCGCACCGTCAAAACACACACGGCAACCGCACCAGCATCAGCAGCAATGGCAAAGACATCCGCTTCACCCTGTAGGCGAAATACTGCCTGTTTGGCTTGTAAATCGCTAATCATGGCAAGCCGATCTCGATAAAAGGCGGCTTGTTCAAAGTTTAATGCCGCAGCAGCTTCCTCCATTTTTTTGACCAAAATGGCTTGCACTTCATGAGAATGCCCCTGTAAAAATGCCAAAGCAGCACGCACATCGGACTGGTATTGTTCGGCAGAAACCATACCAACGCAGGGCGCTTTACACCGTTTAATTTGGTATTCTAGACAAGGACGCTGCCTTTGTGCAAAAAAACTGTTCGTACAGCTTCTAATCATAAATAATCGCTGCATCAGCTGTACCGATTCTTTGGCATTGCGTGCCGATGGATAAGGACCAAAAAAACGCCCTTGAGTATACCGACCTTTACCACGACCAATGGACAGTCTGGGAAATTTATCCGTACTGATATAGATGTATAGATAAGATTTATCATCTCTTAGTAGGACATTATAAGGCGGTCGATGGTTTTTGATGAGATTTTGCTCGAGTAATAACGCTTCGGTTTCGCCACGGGTGATGATAATCTCAATCTGTTCAATGCGTTGTACCAGTGCTTGGGTTTTTGGGTGTTCGATGGTTTTGGCAAAATAGCTACCAACACGATTTTTTAGTGATTTTGCTTTACCAACATATAAAATCTCGCCTGATTTACCCAGCATTTTATAAATGCCTGGACGATTGGGTAGGGCGTTGGCGTGTTGTTTTAGTCGCTGTCTTTTTTGTGTTGGGCTTTCAGCTTGGGGGTGTGTTGTTGTCATGATATGAATATCAATTTAAGTAATGAATAACATTAAGAAGCTTAAGATAAAAAGAGCGTTAAGATAAAGCGGGATTGAGTGAACTTTATTGTAAAATATGATTCATTAAAGTATCAAAATCATCAAACGCAGCATCAGGGTTTGCTAAATCAATTTTTTCACCATAATTATAGCCATAACGCACAGCAAGCGTAGTTATGCCAGCGGCTTGCCCTGATAAAATATCATTTTTGGAATCACCAACCATAATGGCATCAGTCGGTGCGATGCCCAGTGATTGACACAGGTATAATAAAGGCGTTGGGTCGGGCTTTTTGACGCTGAGCGTATCACCGCCAATCACTTGGTCAAACAGTGTCAGCCATCCAAAATGTGATAAAATTTTAGGCAAATAACGCTCAGGCTTATTGGTACAAATTGCCAAATAAAACCCCGCTGCTTTTAATCGTTCAAGCCCTTGTATAACCCCTGCATAGCTTTGCGTATTTTCAATTGTTTTATGGGCATATTCTGCCAAAAATAACTCATGGGCATGGTGAATCATAGTCGTATCATAGATATGATGTGCTTGCATTGCTCGCTCAACCAATTTTAGCGAACCATTGCCCACCCAGCTTTTGATGATATCAATTGGCATAGGCGGTAAGTTAAGCTTGGCATACATGCCATTGACCGCCGCCGCCAAATCAGGGGCACTATCGATAAGCGTACCATCCAAATCAAATATAATCAGTTTTTTGCCAGTCATTGACAGTGTTTGCATGCTTTTTCCTTATTCTTAAAATTGGCGGCTGTTTGGTATTTTTTAAATCAGTCAATTTTTACCATTTGTCATATAATGACAAAGTACAAATTTGGCAATATTTTAGTGCATTTTTTGGCGAAGTTTTATGAAAACTGGTCATTGGTTGCAAAACTTTACACAGTACCTATAAAACTTGCACAGTTAATAAGAAATATTTTGTTACTATAGGGGCGTCATTTGGAACAAGACAGTTATTTGTAAATAGTTATTTGCAAAAGACGGCTAAAAGACAGAACAGCGTTTGTTTCAGTGATTAACTAGGAGAAAAACAATGAAAACTTTAAAAACACTATTGGCAGTATCAGCTTCTTCGTTATTGGCGATGAGTGCTAACGCTGCCATCAGCTATGGCAATTCTGCTGATGCCCAACCTTATGTTGGTGCCAAAATTGGTCAAGTAGATGCCAAGCAAATCAACGGTAAAAATACCGCTTATGGTATTTATGCAGGTTATAACTTTGACCAAAATTTTGGCGTAGAAGCCGAATTTGTTGGTTCAGACGCCAAAGAATTTAATGCAGGTATGAGTCCTGTAAAAGGTGATGTGAAGTCTTTTGGTGCTTATGGCACATATCGCTATAACTTCATCAATACCCCATTTTATGCCAAGGGCAAATTGGGCATTGCTAAGACTAAAGTAGATGTTACCAGCCGTAATGCAACTACATACTCAAACAAAAGCGACAAAACCAGCCTAGCAGGCGGTGTTGGTGTTGGCTTTAAACCATTAGCAAATGTGGGCGTTGAAGCAAGCTACAACTATCTATCAGAAGATGCCAATGCAATTAGTTTGGGCGCTCATTTGGCTTTCTAATTGCCAATTGCTTGAACAACATAAAAAAGATCCTCGAATTGAGGGTCTTTTTTATTGGTCAGTTTATCCGTAAGATAAGCCATCATGATAAATTATCTTTGCTTAAATGATGGCCAAAGTGTGGCGATGTTTTAAAGGGGTGTTATCCCAATGCTCAATGGCATGGCGAAGAATCTCATGCGGTTTGGCGGCATGCATTTGTTTGACGGTGTGTTGACCTAATAGCTTTAGTGCGTATAAAAGCATTTCACTGGGCTTGGTTGTATTGATTGGTGTGGCAAGATTTTGTTTGGATAGCTTTTGCCCATCTGTATTCATCAATAATGGCAAATGATAAAAATAGCTCGGTATTGGTAGGCGACATTTATGTAAAATATTAATTTGAGCGACTGTCATGGGCATAATATCCAGTCCACGCATGATGTGAGTGATATTTTGCAAACCATCATCAATGGCACAAGCCAAAATATAATTAATCATTTGGTTTTGGCGTTTGACCACAACATCACCAAGGCTTAACGCAGGATTATCCCAAATCACGCCTTGTAGCTCATCTACAAATGCTGTCTCAACATTGGGCAGCTGTAAGCGAATTTTACTTTTGGGGTGAGATTTATCCAAATCTTTATGTAGGCAAAAGCGTGGGTAGAGGGTTGGCTGGTTGAGTGCGTGGGGCTTAGCGTTTTGATTTCGGTGTGCCTCAAGTTGTTTTCTTGAGCATTGGCAGGCATAAGTGATGTCAGATAATCGATTGGATAAAATCTCATCATAAATATCTGTGCGTTTAGATTGGTAGGTAACTTCTTTGTCCCAATGTAACCCAAGCTTATCCAAATCATGTAAAATGCTGTCTGTATACTTAGGCTGACAACGCTCAAAATCCACATCTTCGATGCGTAACAGCCAATCACCACCTAATGATTTGATATGACAAAAGCTCGCTACCGCCGTGGTCAGCGAGCCTAAATGCAGATGGTGTGTGGGCGAGGGTGCAAATCGCCCAATGGGTCTAGATATCAATGGGCTATTGACCGTGATTTTGTCTTTCTTTAATTTCAGACAGTGTCTTACAGTCGATGCATTGTGTCGCCGTTGGGCGTGCTTCTAGGCGACGCAGACCAATTTCTGTACCACATGTCTCACAATAGCCATAATCTAAGGTCTCAATGTCAGCCAAAGATTTGTCAATTTTGCGGATAAGCTTACGCTCACGGTCACGGGTACGCAGTGCCAATGCAAACTCCTCTTCTTGAGTTGCTCGGTCGTTAATATCTGGCATGGTGTTGGTTTCTTCGTGAATATAAGTCTTTGTGCGTTCAGCTTCTGTAATTAATTCTTCACGCCAGTTTTTTAAGATGGTGCGAAAATGTGCTAACTGTGCATCAGACATATAGTCTTCGCCTTCAGTAGGTTGATAAGGGGTAAAGGTGGCTGCGTTCATCATCCCGTTCATCCTTATGGGTGCAAGTATTCATGATAAAACAAAGCTTGCAGGCTATTAAACTGCCTTTCGGCAAAAAAATTGCGGTTACTATATCAAAAGATGATTAAAATAGCTAATATTAATTTGCATTATTAAGACAAAATGAATGCGTATTTTGCACAATTTGTATGTAACTTGATACGATGCCTTTGTTGTCAATCTGTATCATACGGCAGCCAGCAGGCGTGTCAGCAATTTGAAAATTATCCACAAAAGGCATGAATTGACGGTCTGTTGAAGGGCAGCTTAGCAACTGAACCTGATGTGCTGGTAGTGGATGCAGCGTATGTACTTGATGTACATGTCCGCACAAAATCGTGTGAACATGAGCGTGTTTTTTAATCACGCACCAAAAATCTTGATGATTTTTGAGTAGATGAGCATCTATCCAATCTGAACTGACCTTTGTGGGGTGGTGGTGTAGGGCGATGATGGTTTGTTCAAAGCGAGTGGTTAAAGTTTGATCAAGCCAAAGTAGTGTTTCATGAGTTAATAACCCAAATATTTCGCCTGATACACTGGAATTTAGTAATAAAATTTGCCAATCATGCCCTGCTTGAAAAGTATACCGAAAGCAATTTTTTAGGCGTCGATCGGGTAAAATCGGCACATGTATCCGCTCTTGGTGTGCCAAATGAATGCCAATTTCGTGTGTCACATCATGATTGCCAGCGACAGCCAAATAGGGTATTTTGGTTGCTTGTAGCTGATTAAATAACCAATCATAAGCATCGCTATTACCATCATTCACCAAATCACCTGTCAAAAGCCATAAATCTGGGTTTAGATGCTTTGCTGTCTGAAAAACTGCCAAAAATCGCTGATAACTGGGGGCTTGACCAATGTCCCCCGTTAGGTGTAGATCGGATAATTGAACGATATTAAAGGTATGGTTGTTGGTGATGTTAGGCATATTTGCTTAGGATTTTTTTGCAGGCAAAGGTAATAAAAAAACCAATGGCAAGCATGAGTACGATGGATAAGCCTGTTTGAATGTCAAGCCACACACTCCCCCAAACCCCTGCGGTAACAGCCATTTGGGCAAATATGATGGATAAAAATACCATCATCGTTGGCGATTGTGCAAACAAACGGGCAATCAAGGCAGGTAATATGAGAAGTCCGCTGATTAATAGACTGCCAACCGCCTGAAGTGCCACAGCACAAAATCCCGCCAAAAGCCCCATAAAAAATAGGTGTTGGTGTAATGGGTTAATGCCCTGAATTTGGGCAAGTGCTTCAGAGGTTGCCAGCTTAACCTGAGATTGCCAAATGCGTTTTAAAATGACCAAGCCCATTGCAATTAGTATACCCAGTCTTGGTAAATCCGACCAATCCATATCAAGCAAGCTGCCAAACAAAAATCCAAGCACATTTGCTTGTTGCTGGGTTAGCTGAGTGAGTGTCAGTAACCCCAAACAAAGTAGCGTAGACGCTAACACTGCCAAGGTGGCATCATTGGGCAATCTTTTATCTTTGAGCAAGGTTAAAGCGATGATGACGGCAATGCTAATCATACCAATGCCCAAATCAGCAGGCAGGTTTAGCCATACGGCAAACGCTATACCGAGCAATGCACCATGTGCCAAAGTATCCGAAAAAAAAGCCATACGCCGCCACAAGACTAGGCATCCTAAGGGTGCAGATAATAATGCAATCAAGACACCAGCAATCCAAGCAGGTGCGATAATTGGTAGCCAGTCACTCATGCGGTGTCTCGATGTCTATGGTTGCTCTCAAGATGCTCATGATCCAGATGATGATCGCAGTGTGTATGTTGATGGATGTAAGGTGCTTGATAGCCAAAAAGTTGTACAAATTCAGGTGCGATTGCAATTTGACTTGGCACACCTTGACAGCAGATGTGTTTATTTAAGCAGATGACACGGCGAGAGCCTTTCATGACCCAATGCAAATCGTGTGATACCACAAGCATCGCACATTGTAAAAACTCAGGTAGCTGATCTAAAAACTGATACAACCAGCTTTCACTTTCTGGATCTAGCCCTTGCATGGGTTCATCAAGGATTAATAGTTCAGGCTTATCTAATAAGGCGCGCACAAGTAGCACACGCTGCGTCTCGCCACCTGATAAATGATGCATCTGTTTGGATAATAACGATGTTATCGATAACTTGTCAAAAATATCATCTTTTTGAGCTTGATTTAATCGCTTTGGATTGGCCTGTCTGAGCAAATCTATGGCACGCAAGGGCAATATGGTTGGTATGTTAAAGCGTTGAGGCACATAGCTGATATGTCGCACTTTTTTGGTGATTTTACCGTGAGTTGGAGTTAATAAGCCCAAGATGAGCTTAACTAAGGTGGACTTGCCTGCACCATTTGGACCGATTAAGCTAATCATCTCGCCTGCATGAATATTCAGGCTGACACCACTCACCAAATCGCCATCGCTCACACGATAGCTGACTTGGTCTAATTGTAGGATGATGGGCGTATTATGGCTTTTGGTGGCAATCACGGCACACGCCTTTAAGCTCTATGGTGCTACGCTCAACCAAAAAGTTTGCATCTTTGGCGGCAAAATTCATCATACTATCAACAGGAAGATTGCTACATTCTTCCACTTTTTGACAGCATCGGCAGATTAAAAATGCCGCCGCGTGCCGATCTCTGGGGTGGCAACAAGGGACATAAGCATTCATGGAACTTAACTGGTGAATCAACCCTTCTTCAATCAAAAATTCCAATGAGCGATACACGGTTGGCGGTGCGATATTGGTTTTTTTTGCATTTGCATCAGATAAGCGGCTTTGTTGAAGTGCGCTGATTAAGTCATATGCACCCATGGGTTTTTCTGCTTGCAAAATTAGCTGAAAGACCTCTTCACGCAGTGGCGTAAATCTGGCGCCTCGTTTGGCACAGTAGGCTTTTGCATCAGCCAAGCGCTGCTCGGGATTTTGATGATAACTATCATGATGATGGCTATGGCAGTGATGATGAGCTGAATGCATAACAACCTTTTAAAATTGGGTAATTAATCAATAATTATCAGTGATATCCGATTATGGGTATCCAATAATCCAATCACTGTGGGAGATTGATTTAGTCCATACATTGATAAATTTGACTGTGGATTAACGATTGACTTTATTTTTATCAGTTATATTATAGCAGTAGTAGTAATTATCAATCAAGACCATCATTTTAAGTTATATTACAAACAAAACCAAGTTATTATCCAATTTTTATGGCAAGTCTTATGTTATAAAATAACATTTTTATGACAGCTGTGCTATAATTTTAATCATTTTTAGACATCAGGGTACTTATCAATGACAACATTTGCATTACGAACGCTTTTTAAAAGCTCTGTTTTGTATCAATCTTTAAAAGCTGTGATCCTATTACCCATCACCACGATTTTTTCAGTATCTGCGATGGCTGGCATGGTCAGCGTTAGTAATTATCCGCTTGCACTTTTAAGCCATGAAGTTACCCAAGGTCAGCATGATGCCAAAGTGCTGCTTACCGCTGGAGATGTTGGGCATCATGGCTCACTATCACCAAGTAAAGTCAAATTGGTTGAAGATAGTGATTATGTCATTTGGTTTGGGGAATCGCTTGAACAAAATTTGGTCAAAACATTGGCAGATGCACCGAATGCAATTTCATTATTACAGTTTAATGCCTTCAACCGTCTGCCTTTAAGGCATATTGATGGCAGCCAAAAACCAGATTCAGAAGATGCACATATTTGGCTTGATCCAGAAAATGCTAAAGCCATTGTGCGTGCGTTGTCTGTGGTGCATGGTCATGCCAATCCAGAGCATAAAGCCAAATATGCCCAAAATGCCACAGATTTTGAGCGGCGTATGGATAAAGCCGTCCAAAGCGTACAGGTCAATGGCATGACACCATATTGGGCGTATCATGATGCTTTTCAGTATATCGAACAGGCGGCAGGACTGAAATTTGCAGGGGCTTTGACGCCTGATCATCACTTAAACCCAAAAGCCAGCCAATTTAAGCGACTGAATCAAACAAGACCGCAGCCATTTATGTGCCTTGCGTCTCAAGGGGTGGTCTCAGACGGCATTAAAAATAAACTTGGTAATGTCAATGTGACTATTATTCAAGAGGACATGAGTGGCATGGGTGAAGATTTTATCAGTGCATGGGTGGCACAGGTGAATGCACTGCAAACATGTGCTGGCATCAAATAATTCTTGCTTCGTGTCAGATGGCTCTTTATAATCAAGCCTTTTAATCAAAATCAAAATCATGAAGCTTATGAGCCGTCCTGCCCAGCGTAATAAAAAATCTGCCATCTATCAAGTCCAAATGCGTCAAATTTGGGTCGTTTTGGGCGTCATGATATTTGGCTTGGTACTCAGTTATGTGATGGCAGATGGCGATAGGCTGATTGCCAAAGGTTTGTCGATTGGTGCTTTGATTGCCTTTATTGGACAGTTGATTTTTACTCGCATCGCTTACCACACTGTGGGTGCTAAGCACGCTCGTCAAATCATGCTGAATACTTATTTGGGCTTTGTGATCAAATGGGCGACGACCTTAGCTTTATTTGCTTTTGTGTTCTTAAAGATTCAACCAATCAGCACAGTTTCGGTTATCATAGGATATATCATCTTGATTATCAGCCAAAATTTGGTCTTGATCAAGATGAAATAATTTGCCCATAAAATCCCCACTTGCATCATTTGTATCAGAATTATCAATCAATCAACCCATAAAGACCATGTATCTTAGATAGAAAAGCGAGTAATGTATCAGTAGCTTTTGTGAAACATTAGATTATTTTAAAATATTAGTAATATTAGCTATCATTGATAAAACTCTTGAAAATAGTTTGATAACAAATTGTTTGCTCTTAAGAAAATCATAAAATTATGCAATTTTCCCATAAATTTGTAAAATTTCGGCAATAAAATGGTGATTTGGTCTTTACATATTGCCAACACTAAAGTAAGATACTCTATTAGTTACAAGTACAATTTATTGTTATGAATTTCATAAGTATTTATGAAATTCATTGATTTTTTAAATCAATGCAAAAGTATGGATTTTGTCGAAATTAATGGACAAGGGAAGTACGGTTGATAAAATATTAATCAGCCAAGCTGCTAACAATGGATTGAAAAGAGTTAAATGGTAACTTCGTTTTTTGATTTGGCGTTTATCACCAATTTTTCTTTTTTGAGTTAAAATAAGAAGCTTATTTATGGCAGCCGAACAGACATCTACAGAATATATTGCTCACCATTTGACCAATTGGACATTTGGACACCACCCTGAATTGGGCTGGAAAGTGGCTCATGATGCCGCTGAAGCTCAGCAGATGGGATTTATGGCGATCCATGTGGACTCCATGCTTTGGTCAATTGGTTTGGGTATTTTCTTTTTGGCGCTTTTTTGGGCGGTTGGTCGTAAAGCGACTTCAGGCGTTCCAACTAAGCTACAAGCTTTTGTTGAGATGATTGTTGATTTCGTAGACAACAGTGTTCGTGAGTCTTACAATGGTCCATCAAAGCTGATAGCACCGCTGTCATTGACGATTTTTGTGTGGATTTTTTTGATGAACTTAATGGATTTGGTGCCTATTGACTGGATACCAAGCCTGGCTCAATGGGTAGGTTCATTAATGGGTCATGATCCACATCATGTATATTTCAAAATTGTACCAACCACAGACCCAAATATTACTTTGGGTATGGCGATTGGCGTATTTTTCTTAATCATTGGTTTTGGTTTGAAATATAAAGGCGTTGGTGGCTTTATTGCAGAATTTACATTGCATCCTTTTAGTGCAAAAAATCCAATTTTGCAAGCTATCTTAATCCCAATTAACCTAGTACTTGAAATTGTTACCTTATTAGCAAAACCAATCTCATTGGGACTGCGTCTATTTGGTAACATGTACGCAGGTGAGCTTATTTTCATCTTGATTGCACTGATGCCATTTTGGATTCAGTGGGCACTGAGCGTGCCTTGGGCAATCTTCCATATTCTAGTTATTACTCTTCAGGCGTTCGTGTTTATGATGTTGACGATTGTATACTTGTCGTTAATCTCAGCAGAATCCGAACATTAATTTGAACCTTTTTTAATAACCCTTGATTTTAGGTCATAAGGAGACATCATGGATCCAGTAATCGCACAGTACACACTACTTGCAGTAGCTCTACTAATCGGTGCAGGTGCACTAGCAACAGGTATTGGTTTTGCTATCCTAGGCGGTAAATTCCTAGAAAGTACCGCTCGTCAACCTGAGCTTGGTTCACAACTACAGACCAAAATGTTCATCGTTGCAGGTCTGCTTGACGCTGTACCAATGATTGGTGTTGGTATCGCAATGCTTCTATTGTTCGCCAACCCATTCGCATAAGCTGAAACCGTCAGTTTAACGACCACCTTTGGGTCTTAGAAACAAAGGTGGGCATCACCTAACTTTCACTAACAACGAGGTGATTGGATGATCAATTTAACCATTTTCGGTCAGCTGATTGCTTTTGCAATCTTTGTGCTATTTTGCATGAAGTTTGTATGGCCACCACTGATCGGCGCGATTAATGAGCGTCAACGCAAAATCGAAGAAGGCTTAAATGCCGCAGAAAAAGCAAAAGCGGATTTGGTTTCTGCTGAAAAGCAAGTAGAGGCAGAATTTGCAGCTGCTAAAACCGAAGCTGCATCTATCATTGAGCGTGCGAATAAAACCGCTAACCAAATGATTGAAGATGCTAAAGAACAAGCTCGCCTTGAAGGCGAACGCATCATCGTTGCAGCTCATGCAGCTGTAGAGCAAGAAGCTGCCCAAACTCGTGAACAACTTCGCTCACAGGTTGCCAGTCTTGCTGTACTGGGTGCCGAAAAGATTTTGCAAGACAAAATCAATGAACAAGAACACGCCAGCATGCTTGAACAGTTGGCGGCTAAGCTGTAATTAGAGGATATCATGGCTGAACTTACTACCTTAGCTAGACCATATGCCAAAGCAGCATTTGATTACGCTAAAGAGCATAATGCGATCAGCAATTGGGAAGCTTTTTTGTTGATTGCAAGCGATGTTGTACGCAATGAAGATTTTGCTTCACTGCTGAACAATCCAGCCATTTCTGCACAACAAAAAGCAGATATTCTGATGGATGCCTATGGCAAATTAACAGCAGAGCAAGCATCACAAGCGTTAACCAACTTTACAAAACAGTTGGCAGAGCATGACAGATTGGCGCTTATGCCTGAAATCACTGCTCATTACACCAAGCTAAAATCACAAGAGCTTAAACAGGTTGATGCTTATGTAACTTCAGCCTTTCCACTAACCGAAGCTCAAAGTAAAAAGCTTCAAGAGCGATTAGCACTTTCAACAGGTTCTATCGTGATTTTGCACGAATCTGTAGACCCAAATTTGTTGGGTGGAGCTACGATCAAGGTGGGTGACAAGTTTACTGATGGCTCAGTGCGTGGCAAGTTAAAACAATTAAAGACTCAGCTAACTGCGTAAGTAGTCGGCTGTCTAAATCAAAGGAAACAAGGCAATGCAACAATTGAATCCAGCCGAAATCAGCAATCTGATTAAGCAGCGTATTCAAGACCTTGACGTAAGCGCAACTGCAAAAACTGAAGGCGTTATCGTCAGTGTCTCTGATGGTATTGTGCAAATCCATGGCCTAGAAGAAGCTATGTATGGCGAGATGATCGAGTTTGAAGGCGGTGTGTATGGTATGGCACTAAACCTTGAACAAGATTCAGTCGGTGCAGTTGTACTGGGTGAATATCTGTCCCTACAAGAAGGTCAAAAAGCATATTGCACAGGTCGTATTTTGGAAGTACCCGTAGGTCCTGAACTACTTGGTCGTGTCGTCGATGCATTGGGTAACCCAATCGATGGCAAAGGTCCTATTAATGCCAAGCTGACCGATAAAGTTGAAAAAATCGCTCCTGGTGTTATCGCTCGTCAGTCTGTTGATGAGCCTGTCATGACTGGTTATAAAGCAGTTGATACCATGATTCCTATTGGGCGTGGTCAGCGTGAGCTTATCATTGGCGACCGTCAAACTGGTAAAACCGCTTTGGCAATCGATGCGATTATTGCTCAGAAAAACTCAGGCATTAAGTGCGTGTATGTTGCTATTGGTCAAAAACGCTCAACCATTGCAAATGTGGTGCGTAAATTAGAAGAAACAGGCGCATTGGCTTATACGACTGTTGTTGTTGCGTCTGCCTCTGAGCCAGCAGCATTACAATATATCGCTCCATATTCTGGTTGTACGATGGGTGAGTACTTCCGTGATCGTGGTGAAGATGCCTTGATTGTTTATGACGACCTGTCAAAACAAGCTGTCGCTTATCGTCAGATTTCCTTGCTATTACGCCGTCCACCAGGGCGTGAAGCATACCCTGGTGATGTATTTTATCTACACTCACGCCTGTTAGAGCGTGCATCTCGTGTCAATGCTGACTATGTAGAAGCATTTACCAATGGCGAGGTTAAAGGTAAAACTGGATCTTTGACAGCATTGCCCATCATTGAGACTCAAGCAGGGGATGTATCAGCATTCGTACCTACTAATGTGATCTCAATTACCGATGGTCAGATTTTCTTAGAGTCTAATCTATTTAACTCAGGTATTCGCCCTGCGGTAAACGCTGGTATCTCAGTATCTCGTGTGGGTGGTGCAGCTCAGACCAAAATCATCAAAAAGCTCTCAGGTGGTATCCGTACAGCACTTGCTCAGTATCGTGAACTTGCTGCGTTTGCCCAGTTTGCCTCTGATTTGGATGATGCAACCAAACAACAGTTGGAACATGGTGTGCGTGTGACTGAGCTGATGAAGCAAAAGCAATACGCACCGATGTCTATTGCTGATCAAGCGGCAGTTATCTACGCCTCAAATGAAGGCTATTTGTCTGATGTACCTGTAGAAAAAATTGGTGCATTTGAAGAGGCTTTCTTACGCTACCTACGCAACGATCATGCTGCATTGATGAGTGAAATTGATGAAACTGCCAACTATAATGATGACATCGAAAGTCGTCTAAAAGCTGCAGTTGAGTCATTTAAAGCATCAGCAAGCTACTGATTGTAGCAAAGAAATATGGTGTGTTAAGCGTTGGTTTTAACGCACCATAAACCCTTTTATAATAAGTCCAGTATTGGAATAATTATGGCAAGCTTAAAAGAAATTCGTGCTAAAGTAACCAGCATTAAAAGTACGCAAAAGATTACGCGTGCAATGCAGATGGTGGCTGCCAGTAAGATGCGTCGTGCCCAAGAGAGAATGGAATTGGGTCGTCCTTATTCAGATGGTATACGCCGTGTCATTTCACATTTGGTGCAAGCGCAATCAGATTATAAGCATCCCTATATGATTAACCGTCCGGTCAATCGTGTTGGTTTTGTGGTTGTAACTTCTGACCGTGGTTTGGCAGGTGGTTTGAACATCAATCTATTCAAAAACTTGTTAAAAACAGTCAAAAGCTATCAAGAGCAGTCAGTTGAAATTGAATTTGCAGTAATAGGTGCAAAAGGCGTGGGCTTTTTTAAGAACTTTGGCGGTAGAGTAACCTCAGCTGTCACTGACTATGGCGATAACCCTGCACTTGAGCAAATTAATACACCAGTTCAAACCATGCTTGATGATTATCTCAATGGAAAATTAGATCGCATTTACTTGGTGTATAACCAGTTTATCAATGCTATGGCTCAAAAACCCGTGGTTGAACAGATTGTACCATTGGCAGAGAGTGAGTTTGATGACACTGAGCTTCAGGCACACAGTTGGGATTATATTTATGAGCCAGACACCAAAACGCTCATTGATAGCCTACTATTGCGTTACATTGAATCTGTAGTCTACCAATCCGTTCGAGAGAATATTGCCTCTGAACAGTCAGCCCGTATGGTGGCGATGAAAGCAGCGACAGATAATGCTGGTAACTTAATTAAAGATTTACAATTGGTTTATAATAAGCTCAGACAGGCAGCGATTACACGAGAAATCTCGGAAATCGTTGGTGGTGCTGCCGCTGTTTCTTAGGGAATCATTTAAGGCGTTTAATATGTTAAATCATCATATTCGCCTGACTATTTCCGCTTTACTGACGGCACTTTTGGTAACAGGTTGTGTTTCTACTGGTAATGTTGCAATGAAAGAGCAAAACCAACAAACCATTGAGCAGACCATCATTAAGGGCAAGACCAATAAGCAAGAGATTTCTAGTAGATTTGGTTCTGCTGATAGCATCTCTTTTATGATAGTGGTAATAAAATTTGGACATACCGCCATACTCGCTCCAAACCGATGGCAAGAAATTTTATCCCTTATAATTTCTTTTCTTTGGGTGAAACCATACAGACCAAAGAACTTGTCATTTTATTTGACAGCAAAGGCATAGTTTCAAATTATACTTTTAGAGAAACCGCCAACCAATCCAAAGCTGGTTTGGCAGAATAAAAAACAAGATAAGCAAGCAGGAGAACGCAATGAGCGGTCGTATTGTACAGATTATTGGTGCGGTAATTGATGTTGAGTTTAGCCGTGGCGATGTCCCCCAAATCTTTGATGCACTTCATGTTGATGGTACTGAAACCACCCTTGAAGTCCAACAACAGTTAGGTGATGGTGTGGTGCGTACCATTGCCATGGGTTCTACCGAAGGCTTAAAGCGTGGCTTGCCTGTCTCTAATTCAGGTGCACCCATTTCGGTACCAGTCGGTCAAGCAACACTGGGTCGCATTATGGATGTCCTAGGTCGCCCAATTGATGAAGCAGGTCCGGTAAATGCTGAACAAAAATGGTCCATTCATCGTGAAGCACCAAGTTATGATGAACAGTCAAATAGTACAGAACTTTTAGAAACAGGCATCAAAGTGATTGATTTGCTTTGTCCATTTGCCAAAGGTGGTAAAGTCGGTCTGTTCGGTGGTGCTGGTGTTGGTAAGACCGTTAACATGATGGAGCTTATCAATAATATCGCCCTAAAACACTCAGGTCTGTCGGTTTTTGCTGGTGTGGGTGAGCGTACTCGTGAGGGTAATGACTTCTACCATGAAATGCAAGAAGCAGGCGTTGTTAATACCGAAGATTTTACTCAGTCAAAAGTTGCCATGGTTTATGGTCAGATGAATGAGCCACCAGGAAACCGTCTGCGTGTTGCCTTAACTGGTTTGACCATGGCAGAGTATTTCCGTGATGAAAAAGACGAAGCAACGGGCAAAGGCCGTGATGTTCTGCTGTTCGTTGATAATATTTATCGTTACACATTGGCAGGTACTGAGGTATCAGCACTTTTAGGTCGTATGCCATCTGCGGTAGGTTATCAGCCGACTTTGGCCGAAGAGATGGGCTTGCTACAAGAGCGTATCACCTCCACCCAATCAGGCTCAATTACATCTGTGCAGGCGGTTTATGTACCAGCAGATGACTTGACTGACCCATCACCTGCAACGACTTTCGCTCACTTAGATGCAACGGTTGTACTAAGCCGTGATATTGCATCACAAGGCATTTATCCTGCGGTTGACCCACTAGACTCAACATCTCGTCAGTTAGACCCACAGGTTATTGGTGAGGAGCATTACAGCGTAGCGCGTGGCGTGCAAGAGGTGCTACAACGCTACAAAGAGCTAAAAGACATCATCGCCATCTTGGGTATGGATGAATTGTCAGAAGAGGATAAACTGGTGGTTTATCGTGCTCGTAAAATCCAGCGTTTCTTGTCTCAGCCATTCCATGTGGCAGAAGTGTTCACAGGGGCACCTGGTAAATATGTGGCATTGCGTGATACCATCGCTGGCTTTAAAGCAATCATCAATGGTGAGTATGACGATCTACCAGAGCAAGCATTCTATATGGTTGGCGGTATTGACGAAGTTGTTGCTAAAGCTGAAAAATTAAAAGCATAAACTGACGCAGCCACAGTCAGGTAGGGATTTGGCTGTGGCATGATCTAACGACTGCTGGTCTATTGGGAGAATGATATGGCAACTTTTAAGTGCCGAGTGGTAAGTGCTAGAGAAGAGATATATGTCGGTGATATTAGTATGTTGATTGCAAATGGTCACTCTGGCGAAATTGGCATTCTGGCGGGTCATACACCATTGATTACTTTGCTAAAACCAGGTCCTATGCGTATGAAATCTGCCGATGGATCAAGCGAAGAGGTGGTTTATGTGTCAGGTGGCGTACTCGAGGTACAGCCTCATGTTGTGACAGTTTTGGCTGATTCTGCCGAACGAGCATATGATTTGGATGAAGCAAAAATTGCCGAAGCTCGTCGCAATGCTGAGCAGGCTTTGGCAAATCAAAGTGCCAATATTGACACAACTGCTGCTCTAACCGCATTGGCAGAATCATTAGCACAGTTACAAACCATTCAAAAATACAAAAATCGTGCTTAAGATGATTGACATGATTAAATCATGATAAAATAAAATCAGTTTAGGTTATTGTGGCGATCACATCACTTTAGGATAATTATGACTACTGAAAAAGAAAACATGCCTAGAATCTTAATCGTCGAAGATGATGAAAGATTGGCAATGCTGACACAAGATTATTTACGAAAAAATGGGCTTGATGTGGCTATTGAGACTGATGGTGCTCGTGCCATTCGTCGCATTATCGGTGAGCAGCCTGATTTGGTTGTGCTTGATGTCATGCTGCCTGGAAGTGATGGTTTGGCGGTTTGTCGTGAAGTTCGTGCACATTATCAGCAGCCTATCTTGATGTTGACTGCACGAACAGATGATATGGATCAAGTATTAGGGCTTGAAATGGGGGCGGATGATTATGTGGCAAAACCCGTTCAGCCCCGTGTGCTATTAGCTCGCATTCGTGCTTTATTGCGTCGCTCTGATACTGTGCCATCTGATACCTCTCCACAACGCTTAGAGTTTGGTGATTTGGTCATTGATAATGGTGGTCGTTCGGTTACGCTTAATGACGAATTGGTAGACTTTACCAGCGCTGAATATGATTTGTTGTGGTTGCTGGCATCAAATGCAGGTCGAATTTTATCTCGTGAAGATATTTTTGAAAGACTCCGTGGTATTGAATATGATGGTCAAGACCGTTCCATTGATGTGCGTATTTCTCGCATTCGCCCCAAAATTGGCGATGACTCAGAAAACCCAAAACGCATCAAAACCGTACGCAGTAAAGGCTATCTATTTGTTAAAGAAGGCAATTAATTCACGGCATTTTGTTTCGACAAAGTGATGCGTGTGAAGCCAGCTATTGCTGGCTTTCATTTTATCAGGCGCTGTTTGATATGACTTTGGTTAGTTTTACAGAAAGAAGTATCTTTTTTAGAATTTATGCAGGACTTTTGCTTGTCTGCTTATCTGTTGCTTTTTTTGCGTATCTATTGGTAGATACCATTAACCAAGAACGGGCTCAGTCTTATCGAGAAACAGTGGCAACGGGCGTTTTTTATTTGATTGGTCAAGGTGCCATTCATCAAGAAACCAACGCCCAAAAAAATTATTGGTTAAATGATATCAGTGCGTTATTTGGGAGTAATTTTGAAATTATTCCCATGGATGCTATCGAATTTAAAGCCAGAGAAATGCGTCGCATTGAAGAGGCAAAAACTGTTGTACGGTACGATCCTTACACCAATCAATCAACATTTTACCATCGTCTTGAGGGTACTGATGAGATTTTGACGGTCAAATTGGCTCAGGTTGGTGAGCGTCAAGTGCGTGCCATGACCATTTTTTTGTTAGATGATTTATCGTATTTTCATGGTTATGAGCAAAAACAGGCTCGCCTTGAATATTTGAGTGAAAAATTCAGTTATCCGATTTATCAACAGTCTATCAATAATTTGCATCTTGACCATGATCAAATTGCCAGACTAAAACGGGATGAATTGGTCATTTCTTATCAAGATGGGATTCGAGGTCAAAATTCTACCATGTCGTTCATTGTTGCCTCAGAGGTAGAAGATATGGTAATTGTAGTCGGTCCTGTGACTTTATTTAATTGGTTTCCGCTGAATCTTTTGGCAAGTGTTGCACTGATTTGTGTTTTATTGATTGCACTTGGCGTGTATGCTTTGATTTTTCCTTTAGAAAGGCGTCTTCAGTTGCTACAACTTGGTGTTAATCGTGTGGCTCAGGGTAATCTTGATACCAAAGTTCAAGTAGTGGGACAAGATGACATTGCCAGATTGTCAATGACATTTAATGCCATGACAGAACACATCAAACGCTTGATTGAATCACAAAGAGAGCTTACTCGAGCGGTATCACACGAACTGCGAACACCTGTTGCACGCATTCGCTTTGCGGTCGATATGCTTGCTGATACAGACGATGAAGACTCTCGGCAGCTGCAAAGACAGTTTATTGATGAAGATATTGAGTCGCTCAATGAATTGATTGATGAGATTTTGACTTACGCAAAGCTTGAGGAGGGTTCTCCGAAGCTTGATTGGGAGATGGTGAATTTGTGTGACCTGACCGAGCAAATTGAGCGTGAAACCAATGCATTAGGCAAGCCCATTCAACTGATTTGTAAATTACCACCTGCTAAAGCTGTGGCGATGGCAGATAGGCGGTATCTACACCGTGTGGTTCAAAATTTGGTTGGTAATGCACTGCGTTATGCACAATCAACCATCATGCTAAGTGCTGGCGTTGTTAAGGGTGAGGCGTTTATCAGTGTTGAAGATGATGGGCATGGTATTTCTGAGGAAAATCGTGAAAAAGTTTTTATCCCATTTGCCAGATTAGATGATAGCAGAACTCGGGCGTCGGGTGGTTATGGTTTGGGGTTGTCTATTGTTAGTCGAATTGCATTTTGGTTTAATGCCAAGCTATCGGTAGATGAAAGCCCAACGCTGCATGGTGCAAGGTTCATTATGAAATGGCCTGCAAAGCAAGTGGGCGTTGTGGTTGCAGCCGATGAGTTGACTCAAGACAGAGTTGAAAAAACCATCCATCAAAAAGGCAGTATTAAGCCAGATTAGTTGACGTAGTGTCAAAATCATCATTTGGCGTATCATTAATCTGGGTCATTAACGGGATTTTGATACAAACTTGTAGCCCGCCATTGGGATGATTGATGGCCTCAACGACACCTTGATGCAGATGAGCAATGCGACTGACGATGGCAAGACCCAGTCCGCTGCCTTGTGTGGTACGAGCAGACTCACCACGCTCAAACGGCTGCATAATTCGCTCCAATTGGTCTTCAGCAACGCCTTCACCTTCATCTTTGACGCATAAAACCAGTGTTGGGTAGTGATCAAAGATATGATCATTTTGTGTGTTCTGAGCTGGGGGTATGATTTTTGCGATCAAATGTATTGGCTGCTCTCCATAGCGAATGGCGTTATTGACCAAATTGACAATTAACCGCTTTATTGATAAAGTTCGGACAGGCACAGGTTGAGTAATGGTTGAGTTGTAAATAAACTGAATACCATCAAACTGAACCAAAATTTCTTTAAATATTGCATCCAAATTGGTTGGTTTAACAGGCTCATCAGAACCATCTTTCATAAAAGAGATGAATTGTTCTAAAATGGCATCCATATCTTCAATGTCATAGACCAAACCCTCACGGAAAAATTCATCAGGCAGCATCTCGGCAGTCAGCCGCATACGAGTTAAAGGTGTTCGCAAATCATGACTGATACCTGCAAGCATAATCGTGCGTTCTTTTTGGGCTTGATTGAGGGTTGTAAAGAGCCGATTAAATGCTGTATTGGCTTTGCGAATTTCATTGGGCCCTGTTTGGGTGGGTAAGGTGGTTGCGTGACCATGAAGGATATAATTGTTTGCAGCACGCTCTAATTTTTTTAAAGGACGGTTTAGTCCTCGTACCAAAACTAAAATAGTCATAATGGTCAGTAGTGGCAAGCCAAATAAAAATCCGTAAATAACGCCTGTGCTGTACTGTGAATAATACATCATCGGCTCACGAATCCAGATATCAGGATGAGCGCTGTCATGAATCCAAAGTTTGGGGGTGGGTTTGAATTTAAAATACACTTCCACCTCACGACCAAGTGATTGCGATATTTCTTCTGCCATAATTTGGGTAAGATAAACAACTACAGGTTTATCGGTGATGCTTGGAAAATCTTGGGGATTGGTGATGATTTCAATGTGCGTATTGTCTGTTAGCCATTGCATAAATTCAGGATTATCATGCCATTTATCGCCCACTGAGGTTAATAGTTTAATTTCCGTGGATAAATAACTGGCATGGTTTCTAAGCTCAGGCAAATAAAGGCTTCTCCAAAATAATGATATGGATAATGCAACACTAACAAAGACAATAAAGCATACCATGAGCAATGTTTGTAGCGTATTCGAATACAGTTTATAATTAAGTTTTGCTAAAAAAATTCGAAATTTTTTATTCGTGTTTTTATTCATGACCAGCTGCCTATGATTTGCCCAAGCGTATTTTAACACAGCTTGAACCGAGCTTTTTAAGCAAATTTTGATAAAAATTCATTTTTTGCTTTTAACTTGAGTAATTTCTTGTTATAATTAGTCTTTTAGTGGTTCAGGTTCGAACGGCTCATCCTCATTAATATCGAATCTGTACCATGCTCTAATTCTTGCAAATGATTTTTAGATTTTTATTTTATAAAAGAGAGTTATCATGGTAGTTATTCGTCTAGCTCGTGGCGGTTCAAAAAAGCGTCCATTTTATCAAGTTGTTGTTGCTGATAAGCGCGCATCTCGTGATGGTCGTTTTATCGAGAAAATCGGCTTTTTTAACCCAATGGCACGAGGTCAAGAAGTTGAAACCCGCATTGATTTAGAAGCTTATAATGCTTGGATTGCCAAAGGTGCACAGCCAACAGAGCGTGTTGCTTCTTTAGTCAAAGCTTTGAATAAAGCTGCTTAATCATTCTTATTAAGTACGGTTTGCGTTCAAATTGAGCGTAAACCGTTTTGTGCTATTTGATTTACTATTATATTGATGTATCAAAGATCCCATTTTTGGGTATTTTTAGATCATCAACCGATATTTAAGTACTTATTAACTTGTATATGACCAAGCCAAACCTTTGTAAAACAAATCTGGTACCTGATGCTTCTGAGATGATTAAGATTGCTACCTTAAAAAAACCTTACGGCATCAAAGGTTGGCTCTGGGTTTTTAGCCAGACCGACGAAAGAGCCAGCATTTTTCAGATGCAACCTTGGTGGATGAAAACGGCAACAGGGTTTAAGCCATTAACTGTTAAAGATTGGCGTATCCAAGGTCAGGGTTTGGTTGCTTGCTTTAATGAAGTGCCTGATCGCAATGTTGCTGAAACGATGAACGGTACGAGTATTTGGGTTTGTAAAGACCATTTACCTAAGCTTGCTGATGATGAATATTATTGGTCAGATTTGATCGGTTTGACTGTGATGAATGAGCAAGCAGAAAATCTTGGGGTTATCAAAGAGATGTTTGAGACAGGCGCTCATGAGATTATCTCGCTTAAGCCAACAGCACAGAGCATTGATAATGAACCTCGTTTGATCCCATGGCATAGCGATGTGGTGCTTTCGGTTGATTTGAGTGCTGGGACGATGCTTGTAGCTTGGCAGTCTGATTATTAGTCATCATTCGTGATTTGATTTAGGATAATTTGAGTGTTTTTTGCGGTCATTAGCATTTTGCCAGAGATGTTTAGTGCTATTAAAGACTATGGCATCGTGGGTCGTGCGGTTAAAAATGGTCAAGTGAATATCCAAGTCATCAACCCAAGGAATTTTACGACAGATAATTATAAACGCATAGATGAGCGTCCTTTTGGTGGCGGTCCTGGCATGGTGATGATGGCAGAACCGCTTGAAAAGGCAATTTTATATGCCAAAGAATTAGCTGGCAGGGCAGGTTGTGATATCCAAAATGGCAGATGCCCTGTGGTATATCTGTCGCCACAAGGCAAAACTTTAAGCGAGCCTTTGGTTGCCACCATGCCAAATCTTGATGGCATGATACTACTGTGTGGTCGATATGAAGGCATTGATGAGCGATTGATTACTTGCTATGTTGACCAAGAGATATCTATTGGAGATTATGTTCTGACAGGTGGTGAACTGCCTGCGATGGTATTGATGGATAGCGTCATTCGGCGATTGCCCAAGATTATGGGTGATGATCTGTCCGCCGAGCAAGATTCGTTTGTTGATGGCCTTTTGGATTGTCCGCACTATACCAAGCCACTTGATTTTCATGGTCAAACTGTACCGCCAGTTTTACTTTCAGGACATCATGCCAATATTAATAAATGGCGTTTTTTAGAGCAAGTCAAACGCACCAAAGCCCGCCGCCCAGAGCTTTGGCAAAATTTTATACCAAATAAACAGCAAGCCAAGTGGCTAAAAGACTTGGAAGATTGATTTAAATTCATTAAAATCTGTATGGTTCAGATGTAGCGTGCGTGATGCCGCTTTATTAACGATGGTATGCGACTTTTTAACCATTGCCTAACTTTGTGTTTTGCAAGAAAGTTTTAGCCTCTGCCATGATTATCAGGAGAAATCTTGTGAGTAATAAACATCCATTAGTTCAAGTTGTTGAAAATGCACAACTAAAAGACCATCCATCATTTGCACCAGGTGATACGGTTGTTGTTCAAGTTAAAGTTCGTGAAGGTGACCGTGAGCGTCAACAGGCCTTTGAAGGCGTGGTTATCGCTAAGCGTAACCGTGGGCTAAACTCAGCATTCACTGTTCGTAAAATCTCAAGCGGTGTTGGCGTTGAGCGTGCATTCCAATTACATTCACCATTGATTGCTAGTATTGAAGTGAAGCGTCGTGGTGATGTTCGTCGTGCCAAACTTTACTATTTGCGTGAGCGTTCAGGTAAATCTGCGCGTATTAAAGAAAAGTTGGGTGTTCGCAAAACTGCAGAATAATTCTGCCATTTGCCCAATCCAAAAAAATCCCCAAGTTATCGCCTTGGGGATTTTTATTTATTGTCTTATTTAATTTCTAGAGTGCATTCGGATGGCGTCACGCTTTATTTGCTACAGCCTTTTGGTCTAAAATCATCATCTACATCGGTTTCACATTTCCAACCTTTTTCAGATGAATGCTTCCAGGTTAATTGTTTATTATGTAGGGCACTGGCGGCATTACCGCCAAAAACAGTTTTAATGGTGCTTTCAGTATTGCTTTCATTTGGTAAAGTAACAGTTGGCTTGTTGCCTTGCATCAAGTCACTATTTATTGTATCTGCTTTACAATTTTCAGCGTTGAGACCTTGAAGCAAGCACATCTCAACAGCAGTGCGTAGCTGACTGGTTTCCATCATGACACGATTTACTTGGGCGGTAACGACGCGTTTTTGGTATTGAGGTATGGCAAACATCGCCAAAACGCCGATGATTAATATGACAATCATCAGCTCTATGAGAGTAAATCCTTGTTGTGCTTTCATACGATTATCCAAACAATTAAAATTCTCATTTTGCCATACCGTTTATAAATATACAATAAAAAATTATTAAAACAAGCGTTGTATTGTATCTTTAATCATCGCGCGAATATTAATCACATCAATTTAAAAGACAAACTTGGTAAATTTTTAATAGTTATTAGCCATTTAGATATATTTATTAATTTAATAGGATATTTTTTAAATAAATATTGAGTATCTTTGGATATTTTTTGTAATTATTGCAGTTTTGGGCTATTATTATCAGTGGAGAAGTAACGCTTGTTTGTATTCAAAACAGGTAAGGTTATCTTTAGGCACTTGTAAGTTTATCAATTATTCTTGATTTGCAAGCACCGATTAAGATTATTTAGTTTAAAAGAGGATATGCTATGTCGCAAATGCTAACCGAATACAGAGCCCATGTCGCTGAGCGTGAAGTCTTAGGCGTGCCACCACAACCATTAACTGATGTCCAAACTGCCGATTTGATTGAACTCCTAAAAAACCCTCCACAAGGCGAAGAAGAGTACTTGATAGACTTGCTTGAAAACCGTGTGCCAGCAGGGGTTGACCAAGCCGCTTATGTCAAAGCCGCCTTTTTAAATGCCATCGTCAAAGGCGAGACCAGCTCTCCACTTATCAATAAAGAGCGTGCGGTATATCTATTAGGCACTATGTTAGGCGGCTATAATGTTGCACCTTTGGTTGAACTGCTTGATGATGATGAACTGGGCGAATTGGCTGCCAAAGCACTCAAAAAAACCCTTTTGGTCTTTGATGCTTTTCATGATATAGAAGAAAAAGCCAAAGCGGGCAATGCCAATGCCAAAGCCGTGCTAGAATCTTGGGCAGAAGGCGAGTGGTTTACAAGTCGTCCCAAAGTGCCAGAAGAGATGACCATCACCGTATTTAAAGTCACTGGCGAGACCAACACAGATGACCTATCACCTGCCCAAGATGCGTGGAGTCGCCCTGACATTCCGCTACACGCCAACGCCATGCTAAAAAATGAGCGTGAGGGCATTCATCCAGAAAAAAATGGTGAGGTTGGTCCTTTGACCCAAATCCAAGAGCTACTTGACAGAGGTCATCCTGTTGCCTATGTGGGTGATGTTGTTGGTACAGGTTCTAGCCGTAAATCAGCAACCAACTCTGTATTGTGGTTCTTTGGTGAAGAGATTCCCCACATTCCAAACAAAAAAGATGGCGGTGTGTGTTTGGGCGGTAAAATTGCCCCCATTTTCTTTAATACCATGGAAGATGCTGGGGCGTTGCCTGTTGAGATTGATGTAACCGAGATGAACATGGGTGATGAGATTACCCTAAAAATTGACCACGCAAATGCAACTGTTGCCGCCTTTAAAGATGGCACACAAATTGCCAAATCTAAACTAAAAACCCCTGTACTGCTAGATGAGGTGCGTGCTGGTGGTCGCATTAACCTTATCATCGGTCGCAACTTAACAAGCAAGGCTCGTGAATCCTTGGGTCTTGAACCATCCACTCTATTTCGCACCCCAGAGCAACCTGCCGATACTGGCAAAGGCTTTACCTTAGCCCAAAAAATGGTGGGTCGTGCCTGTGGTCTGCCAGAGGGGCAAGGCATTCGTCCAGATACCTACTGTGAACCGAAGATGACAACCGTAGGCTCACAAGACACCACAGGCCCGATGACCCGTGATGAGCTCAAAGATTTGGCATGTCTGGGCTTCTCATCTGACCTTGTCATGCAGTCGTTTTGTCATACCGCCGCTTATCCAAAGCCGATTGATGTGGTAACACATCACACCCTACCTGATTTTATCATGAACCGTGGCGGTGTCAGCTTACGCCCAGGCGATGGGGTGATTCATTCATGGCTAAACCGCATGTTGTTGCCTGACACCGTTGGTACCGGTGGCGACAGTCATACTCGCTTTCCTATTGGCATCTCATTTCCAGCAGGTTCAGGTCTTGTGGCATTCGCTGCTGCCACTGGTGTGATGCCACTTGACATGCCTGAATCTGTACTGGTCAAATTCAAAGGCAAAATGCAACCTGGCATTACTTTGCGTGATTTGGTTCATGCCATTCCTTACTATGCCATCCAAGCGGGTGATTTGACGGTTGAGAAAAAGGGCAAGAAAAATATCTTTTCTGGTCGCATCTTAGAGATTGATTTGACTGAGATGGAAAACGACTTGACCGTTGAACAAGCGTTTGAGTTATCCGACGCTTCTGCTGAACGCTCTGCCGCAGGCTGTGCCATCACGGTATCAGAAGAAAAAGTGGCAGAATACTTACGCTCTAACATCGTCATGCTAAAATGGATGATTGCCGAAGGTTATGGCGATGCTCGTACACTGGCTCGCCGTGCTGAAAATATGCAAAAATGGCTTGACAACCCAAGCCTACTAAAAGCAGATGCTGATGCTGAGTACGCCAAAGTATATGAGATTGACCTTGCTGACATCAAAGAGCCAATCCTATGCTGTCCAAATGACCCTGATGATGCCAAACTGCTCTCAGAGGTTGCAGGCGATAAGATTGATGAGGTATTCATCGGTTCGTGCATGACCAACATTGGGCATTTTCGTGCCGCAGGTAAGCTGTTGCAAGAAGTACCAGCGGGCAGCCTAACCACTCGCTTGTGGATTGCACCACCCACTAAAATGGATGAACGCCAACTGATGGATGAGGGTTATTACAACACTTATGCCCAGGCAGGAGCAAGAACCGAAATGCCCGGCTGTTCACTGTGCATGGGCAACCAAGCACGCATCGCACCCAACTGTACCGCCGTTTCAACATCCACCCGTAATTTCCCAAATCGCTTAGGTCAAGGGGCAAATGTCTATCTGGCATCTGCTGAACTTGCCTCTGTGGCATCTGTACTGGGCAGACTGCCAACTGTTGAAGAGTATATGGGGTATGCAGGTAAACTAGAATCCATGGAGGCGGAAGTTTATAACTACCTAAACTTTGACCAAATGGGTGAATATACTGGCAGAGCTGATAGAATTGATGTTGCACAGCTGAACTAAGATATCATCTTTATTCAAAATACCGTTATCTGATGATGACGGTATTTTTTGTTTAAGATTGAAAAATCATTTGTACAGATAATTATTTTTTGCTATTATTAGTATATACAATTTATTACGATCTTTAATAATTTAAATTTTAGCAAAAAGGACATTTTTATGAACCAATTTACTCGCACTGACACAAGCCGTGTCATCAAAGCCCCAACAGGCACAGCATTGACCTGTAAAAGCTGGCTTAGCGAAGCCCCTTACCGCATGATACAAAATAACCTACACCCTGATGTCGCCGAAAACCCCCAAAGTCTTGTGGTCTATGGCGGAATTGGGCGGGCGGCACGCAACTGGGAATGTTATGACCAAATTTTGGCAAGTCTAAAACAGCTAGAAGATGACCAAACACTGCTCATTCAATCAGGCAAACCCGTTGGCGTGTTCAACACTCACGAAAATGCCCCCAGAGTGTTAATTGCCAACTCCAACCTTGTGCCACGCTGGGCAACTTGGGAGCATTTTAACGAGCTTGACCGCAAAGATTTGTTCATGTATGGGCAGATGACCGCAGGCAGCTGGATTTACATTGGCACACAAGGCATTGTGCAGGGTACTTATGAGACCTTTGCCGAAGCAGGGCGGCAGCACTTTGGCACAAAAAAAGGCGACAAAAGCACCGATAACTGGAAAGGGCGTTGGATTTTGACCGCAGGGCTTGGTGGCATGGGTGGGGCTCAGCCACTGGCAGCGACTTTTGCAGGGGCGACATCGCTTAACATTGAATGCCAACAGTCAAGCATTGATTTTCGTTTGCGTACAGGCTATGTGGATAAGCAGGCAAACGACTTAGACCACGCTTATGAGCTTATCAAAGAACACACCAGTAAAGGTGAGGCGGTATCCATCGCTCTTTTGGGCAATGCCGCTCAAATTTTACCCCAGATTGTTCAGCGTGCCAAAAATGGCGACATCAAGCCTGATTTTGTTACCGACCAAACATCAGCCCATGACTTAATTCATGGTTACCTGCCCATTGGCTGGACGGTGGATGATTGGAGGGCTGCCCAACAAGACCCAAGCCAACATGCCAAATTGACCCAAGAGGCTGCCAAATCGTGTGCCATTCATGTGCAAGCCATGCTTGATTTGCAAAAGATGGGCGTGCCTGCCACCGATTATGGCAATAATATCCGTCAAGTTGCCTTTGACGCTGGGGTGAAAAATGCCTTTGATTTTCCAGGCTTTGTGCCTGCTTATATTCGTCCGCTATTTTGTCAAGGCAAGGGCCCGTTTCGTTGGGTGGCACTCTCTGGCGACCCTGAGGACATTTATAAAACCGACCAAAAAATCAAAGAGCTGTTCCCAGAGAACACACATGTACATAATTGGCTGGACATGGCAAAAGACCGCATTCACTTTCAAGGTCTGCCTGCCCGCATTTGCTGGCTGGGTTTGGGTGAGCGAGACAAGGCAGGTCTGGCATTTAATGAGATGGTGAAAAATGGCGAACTAAAAGGCCCGATTGTCATCGGACGAGACCACCTAGACACAGGGTCGGTTGCCAGCCCCAACCGAGAAAGTGAATCCATGAAAGATGGCACCGATGCGGTGTCCGACTGGGCATTATTAAATGGCATGCTCAATGTGGCAGGCGGGGCAACCTGGGTAAGCCTGCACCATGGCGGTGGTGTGGGCATGGGTTATAGCCAGCATTCTGGCATGGTGATTGTCGCCGATGGCACAGAAGCGGCCGCCAAACGCCTTGCCAATGTGCTGGTCAATGACTGTGGCAGTGGCGTCATGCGTCATGCTGATGCAGGCTATGAATTGGCGATTGAAACTGCCAAAAACTATGGCTTAAATCTGCCGATGGTGAAATAAGTTGTCAATGATGGTTTTAAAAAATGTTCAGTTGTCGCCAATAAACCCAAATCAACAAACTTAATAAACTTAAAACAAATTATTGTTTGGAGAAACTATGAATTCGCTCATATTAACCCCACGAAACCTCACCTTTGCCCAGCTTCGCCAAGTGTATGATGGCCCTGTCAAAATCAGCCTTGACCCAACAGCATATGAAGCGATTGACGCATCTCGTCAAGCGGTGCAAGCCATCATTGCCAAAGATAAGCCCGCCTATGGCATTAACACTGGCTTTGGGCTGCTTGCCAAAAAACGCATCAGTGATAATGAGCTTGAGCTGCTTCAACGCAATTTGATTTTATCGCATTCGGTTGGCACAGGCGACAGATTGCCTGATGAGGTGGTACGACTGATTATGGTGATGAAAGTATCAAGCTTGGCTCAAGGCGTGTCAGGCGTTCGCCGTGAAGTGGTGGACAGCCTTTTGGGCTTAATCAATCACAACATCATTCCCCACATTCCTGCCAAAGGCTCGGTTGGGGCATCAGGGGATTTGGCGCCTTTATCACACATGACGCTTGCCATGTTGGGATTTGGCGATGTGTCTGTGAATGGCGAAAAAATGTCAGCAAAAAAGGCCCTTGATGACGCAGGGTTAACTCCGATTGTGTTGGCGGCCAAAGAAGGATTGGCACTGATTAACGGCACGCAAACATCGACCGCCTTGGCTTTGCGTGGCTATTTTATGGCACAAGATTTGCTGGCGGCCGCCACGGTGGTTGGCAGCATGTCCATTGACGCTGCCAAAGGTTCAGATGCCCCATTTGACGCTCGCATTCATGACGCTCGTGGGCATCATGGTCAGGCACAAATCGCCAGTGCTCATCGCCAGTTAATCGCTGACAGCCAAATCCGTGCATCACACAAAGAAGATGATGAAAGAGTACAAGACCCTTATTGTTTGCGTTGTCAGCCACAAGTGATGGGGGCGTGTTTGGATGTGATTAACCAAGCAGGCAAAACTTTGTTGATTGAAGCCAATGCCGTTACCGATAACCCCTTGATTTTTAATGACAATGATGGCCCTGTGGCAATCTCAGGCGGTAACTTTCATGCCGAACCTGTGGCATTTGCTGCTGACATGTTGGCACTTGCCATCAGTGAGATTGGTTCAATGAGTGAACGGCGTATCGCTTTGCTCATTGATGCCACTTTATCGGGCTTGCCTGCCTTTTTGGTCAAAAATCCAGGGGTGAACTCAGGATTTATGATAGCCCATGTGACCGCCGCCGCTTTGGCCTCTGAAAATAAATCACACGCTCACCCAGCATCTGTCGACAGCATTCCAACATCTGCCAACCAAGAAGACCATGTGTCAATGGCGACTTATGCAGGCAGGCGTTTATATGACATGGCTTGTAATACCGCCACCATTGTGGGCATTGAGCTTTTGGCAGCGGCTCAAGGCGTGGATTTTCATCTGGAAGAGGGTTTACACACCTCACCAAAACTTGCCAGTGTTCATCAAACATTACGCCAAAGCGTCGCCCATTATGACAAAGACCGCTACTTTGCCCCAGACATCGAAAACGCCAAACAGCTGGTGATTGATGGCAAGCTGATTGACAGCTGGCGGGAGTTGCGTACGGATTGGTTTTTGGCAAAATAGCATCAATGTGTGTCTGTCATGTTGTCATGTCTGTGTTTTTTCATAAAGGGAAATGATTCAATGTCCTTTTATGAAAGAACCATTCAAGCTTTATAGGTTAGGAAATCATTATGACACCCCCCAATGTTTATCATCAAGCCCCTGATTTTAAGGCATACACAGGCAGGGCAGAACCTTTTGAAAATGACAAAGCTTGCTATTGGTATCAGTACATTCAAGCGTTTGATGATGCTCTTAATCGAAAAAACAATCAAAAAAACCAGCCAAAAATTGCCCTAATTGGATTTGCTTGCGACCAAGGGGTGAACCGCAACCAAGGACGCATTGGGGCTAAGCATGCCCCTGATGCCATTAAAAGCAGTTTTGCCAAATTACCAATTTCATATCAAACACAACAAGCCTTTCAATCAATGGCGGGCATCGTGACCGATGCAGGCAATGTTGTCTGTGATGATGATGACACAATTTGCCCCAATTTGTTAGAAATTGCTCAACAAGATTATGCTGATAAAATCAGCACAGTGCTAAACGCCAATGCCTTGCCGATTGGTTTGGGCGGTGGGCATGAAATCGCTTGGGGGTCGTTTTTAGGCTTGTGGCAACACATGGCAGTCGCCCCCACGCCTTTGGCAAACATTGGCATCATCAATTTAGATGCCCATTTTGATTTGCGTCAAGACCAATACGCCACTTCTGGCACACCGTTTCGCCAAATTGCTGAGCATTTGGACATAAAAGAGCAGCCATTTCATTATTTGTGCATAGGCATCAGTCAATTTAGCAACACCGCCAGTTTATATGAGCGAGCCTTTGATTTGGGGGTGAGTGTGATTGGTGATGATGATTGCCATCGCCTTGATTGGCAAGCGATTGAACAAAAAATTTTGGCGTTTATTGCGCCGCTAGATGTGATTTATTTGACCATTGATATGGACTGTTTGGCAGGTTCTGTCATGCCTGCGGTGAGTGCGGTGGCGGCTAAAGGCTTAAGCCTTGATTTTGTTGAGCGTTGTGTTTTGCTGATTATCAATACAGGCAAAGTTAAGGTGATTGACATGGCAGAAGTGTCACCAAAATATGACATTGATGGGCGTGGGTTAAAAGTTGCTGGTCGTTTATTGGCGGTGATGGTTGAAGCGGTTTTATCATCACCATCATCACCGTTCAAATCATTGTCAGTGTCTAAATAAAACTCAATTACCAAATCAAGCACAGTGTTAACACAGTGTTAAATTCAACCATTTGTTATGTATGATAAAACCATGAAAAATACCATGATGAAAACACATTTTGACTTATTAATCACCCATGCCAATATAGCCACCATGAACAGCGATTTTGGCTTTCATCTTGATAATCAAAGCAATCAAACAACCAAGACGGCAACGCCCTATGGGCAACTGACCAATCACGCCATTGGCATCAATGATGGCAAAATTACATGGATAGGCCATCATGATGATGCATCGTCATTCACCGCTGATAGGTTGATTGACGCTCAAGGCAAATGGCTTACCCCAGCCTTGATTGATTGCCACACCCATTTGGTGTATGCAGGCAACCGCAGTGATGAGTTTGAAGCACGGCTAACAGGGGTAAGTTATGAACAAATCGCCAAAAATGGCGGTGGCATCATCTCAACCGTCAATGCCACACGCCAAGCCAGCTTTGATGAATTATACGCCCAAAGTGAAAAACGCCTAAAAGCATTGCTTGCTGAAGGGGTAAAAACCATTGAAATCAAATCAGGCTATGGGCTGGATTTGCAAAACGAACGCAAAATGTTGCAAGTTGCTCGCAAGCTTGGACAAGATTATGGCATCACGGTCAAAACCACCTATTTGGCAGCTCACGCCACACCGCCGGAGTATAAAGACGATGACGGCAATGCCCAAAACGATGCTTATATTGATAAAGTCTGTGAGTGGTTGCCAATTTTGCATCAAGAGGGTTTGGTCGATGCGGTAGATGCGTTTTGTGAAAACATCGCCTTTAACAAACAGCAGGTAAAAAAAGTCTTTGAGGTTGCTCAATCGTTGGGATTGCCTGTCAAATTACACGCCGAACAATTAAGCGATATGAGTGGTGGGGCGTTGGTGGCAAGTTTTGATGGTTTGTCTGCTGACCATATTGAATACCTAAGCGATGATAGCATTCAACGCATGGCACAATCAGGTACGGTGGGCGTGCTACTGCCAACGGCATTTTATGTGTTAAAAGAAACGCAATTACCTCCGATTGACAAAATGCGACAGCAAGGCGTATCTATGGCAATATCCACCGACTGCAACCCCGGAACATCGCCGTCTACTTCTATTTTGCTGGCGATGAACATGGCGTGTACTTTATTTAAACTCACGCCAGAAGAGGCGCTGGCAGGCACAACATTAAACGCCGCCAAAGCGTTGGGATTGCAAGACAGTAAAGGCAAAATTGCCATTGGTTATGATGCGGACATTGCCCTTTGGGATATTGAGCGTCCTGCGGATTTAAGTTATTTGATTGGGCAAAATAAGTGTGTTGATGTGATTTAGGTGGGTGGTCAGATTGATACGATTAACGCCCAATAAACCAACGCCAAGGCTGTAACGCACCGATTGCCATGCCAATTAAACCCATAACTAAGGTCGTATTTAGCATCTCGCCAAGTAGTGGTACTGCAATGATACTGGCAATAAAGGGTGCTAAGTTGGCGATACTACCTGCTTTGAAGATACCAATTTTTGCGACAGCTTTGGCATAAGTTAATGTGGCAATAATGACCACAAAGATACTATGAAAAATACCCTGAATTGCCAAATGCGTAGGTGTGGCGGTATGAAAAGCAGGCGTGATAAATATGGCATAAATCAGCGAATAGATGACTGCCGACCAAATCGCAACGCCGCACATGATATGCCATGCCGAAAAGCTCCACTTACGAAGCAATACCGAAAACAAGCCCCAGCATAAACCACTGGTAATAAACATCAAATCGCCACGCCCAAAATACCCATCACCAATGATTATGCTGATGGTCATTAAAAGTAAAGTCATCACGATGATTGATAAGCCGATGCCTGTTTGTCGGTCGATGGGCGACCTTAGCATTATATAGCCAATAAGAGCGGCAAATAGCGGAAATGTACCATTTAAAAAAACCACGCCATGTGCCACAGGTGCATAAAAAAATCCGTTATAAACAAAGATACAATACCCAATACTGCCTACTAGAGCCAATATCAGCAGTTTAAAATCAAACAAAAATTGATAATCTTTTTTCCACCATAAAATGGGTAAAAGTACAGCAGCAGCGATACCAAATCGCAAAAGCAACACATCCCAAATCTGAATATGCCAATAGGCATTCATGCGAGCCATTAGCCCAAAAGCACCCCAAATGCACATGGTGATAAAGGTAAACAGATAGCCTTGTTGTTTATCAGATAAGCAATGAAATACAGCCATAACCAACCGCACAGACAAAAAGGTCATTGTATCATGTAAATCCCCGAACCTAAGCAATGAATGCCTAAAAATATGTTGGTGTGATGGTGAAATGGGTAAAATATTGTTACAAAAATGACCCATTGGTCAAAGTTGATATTTTTTGAGTGAAAATTTGCGTTCTATGGTTTACAAACCTGCGTGGAATGTGTATTGTATTGGGGAGTATGTTTTTATTTTATTTACCCAAAACTATTTTATTTACCCAAAACAAGTGATAAAAAAGAGGATTTTATGAAAATATTAGTCGCAGTCAAGCGTGTTGTTGACCATAATGTTAAAGTGCGTGTCAAAGCCGATGAATCAGGCGTTGAGCTTGCTAATGCTAAGATGAGCGTTAATCCATTTTGTGAAATCGCCATTGAAGAGGCGGTTCGCCTAAAAGAAAAAGGTGTCGCCAGTGAGATTATTGCAGTTTCTATTGGCACGAGCCAATCATCAGAGCAAATTCGCTCAGCATTGGCATTGGGTGCTGACCGTGGTATTTTGGTCGAAACAGACGCCAAAGCACAGCCATTACAAGTCGCCAAAATCCTAAAAGGCGTGGCAGAAGCTGAAGGTGTGCAGATTGTACTACTGGGTAAACAGGCCATTGATGATGATAATAACCAAACAGGGCAAATGCTTGCCGCCTTAATGGGTGTGGGTCAAGGCACATTTGCATCAGAGGTGGTTGTTGAAGGCGATAAAGTGCATGTGACTCGTGAAATTGATGGCGGTTTACAAACGGTGGCATTACCATTGCCTGCAGTGATTACAACTGACTTGCGTTTGAATGAACCTCGTTTTCCTAAGTTGCCAAATATCATGGCAGCCAAGAAAAAACCCCTTGATACCAAATCTCCTGCAGATTTTGGGGTGGAAATGAACGCTAAGCTTGAGACCATTAAAGTATCTGCACCAAAAGAGCGTTCGGCAGGCGTTAAAGTGTCATCCGTTGATGAGTTGATTGACAAGCTAAAAAATGAAGCACGTGTTATTTAATACCCATGATAAACCGATAAAGCTTAAGGATAAAAATTATGACAATTTTAGTATATGCAGAACATGATAATAAAGAATTAAAGCCAGCAACACTTGCAACTGTTACCGCAGCTGTGCAAATGGGCAGTGATGTACATCTTTTGGTAGCAGGTGCTGATTGCCAAGCTGTGGCACAAGAAGCCGCCAAAGTGGCAGGCGTGAGCAAGGTTTTGGTGGCAGATAATGCCGCTTATGCCAATCAGCTGGCAGAAAATGTCTCGTTGTTGGTCAAGGCTTTGGCAACTGATTATAGCCATGTTGTTGCCCCTGCAACTACCACTGGCAAGAACTTTTTGCCACGAGTGGCGGCACTGTTAGATGTGAGCATGGTATCAGACATCACCGCCGTTATAGATGCCAATACTTTTGAGCGTCCAATTTATGCTGGTAACGCAATCGCCACAGTCAAATCAAGTGAAAATGTGGTTGTGGTGTCAGTGCGTGGTACAGCATTTGAGCCAGCAGAATTGACGGGCAGCGCTTCTATTGAATCGGTAGATATCGCCGAAGATGCTGATAAATCAAGTTTTGTGAAAGAAGAGCTTGCCAAAACTGATCGTCCAGAGCTGACCTCAGCCAACATTGTCGTTTCAGGGGGTCGTGCATTGGCAAGTGGTGAGAATTTCACCAAATACATTGAACCTTTGGCTGATAAGCTGGGTGCTGCGGTTGGTGCTAGTCGTGCTGCTGTTGATGCAGGTTTTGTACCCAATGATATGCAAGTGGGACAAACTGGTAAAATCGTTGCACCTAATTTGTACATTGCCATCGGTATTTCGGGGGCGATTCAGCATTTGGCAGGCATGAAGGATTCAAAAACCATCGTGGCTATCAACAACGACCCAGAGTCACCCATTGCATCGGTGGCTGATTATTTCTTAGAAGGTGATTTGTTTGATGTTGTGCCTGAACTGATTGAAAAGCTATAAGCTAAGCCATCAATTATTGATATACACAGTTGATGACTTGTGTCCAAAAAAGCATCCAAATTGATTGGGTGCTTTTTTTGATGCATAAGTTTTTGGGGCATGCTACGCTTGATAATCGATTAATACTTTAAAAAGTTTATTAAAAATTTATAAAAATAAAAGGGTTGTTTTTAGATGAAAATTAAATCAATTATTAAGTTTTATCATCGTTTAAACAATGTGATTAAGCATGGCTATGGCGTTTAACCATCATACAAGATAATGACGCTGACGCAACATTTCATAAAAACATACCGAACCTGCGATACCAACATTTAGGCTTTCTTGTCCGCCTGGTTGTGGTAAGGCGATGGGTATTGCATTGTTTAAAAATTCATCACGCACACCTTGACCTTCATGCCCTAGCACCCAAGCGATGGGGCCGGTTAAATCATGGTCATAGATCACTTTATTTGTATGTGAACTTGTCGCATATAAAGGCGTTTTTAGCTTTTGTAAAATCTCATTAACAGCGATATGTTCATAAATTGACATTGAAAAATGAGCACCCATCCCTGCACGCAGGCATTTGGGTGACCACAAATGAGCGGTATTAGGCGAGGTGATGACCGTCTGAATGCCAACCGCCGAAGCAGTTCGTAATAGTGTGCCGATATTACCCAAATCCTGCAAGCCATCAAGAATTAAGCAGTCATCGCTGATTGTTGGTAATGACTGATGAGGAATATCAATCACAGCCATGACGCTGATACTTTCGCCCAGCGTGCGTATTTGTTGGTATAAAGTATCGCTGATGATGGTGATTTGTTTGGGGTCAATTTGGGATAATAACGGTAAAACCTCATCATGAACCGTGGCAGATTCTGAGACAATAAGCCTGTGGACGGCTGGCGTTTGTTTAAGATAGGCTTCTACCAAATGCACGCCCTCGATAACCGTTTGCCTGCTTTTTTTGCGAGTGCGGTGATGGCCAAGTAGGGCGTGAGTGTGTTTGATGATGGGGTTGTCTTTAGAAGTGATGGTCATAATTGTGTGTGATCATGAATGATAATTGATAGTGATAACATAAAGCTAATAAATCAAAAGCCGCCTTGATGGCGACTTTTTGGATGAATTATGCCATCTCACCATTTGCCAAGATACCTGCTTTGGCGTGTAAATTTTTGACATAATCAACCTCTTCTTTGGCACCAAGCACCACAGGAATACGCTGATGAATGTGGCTGGGCTGAATGTCCATAATGCGTACCACGCCATCAGTACTTGCACCGCCTGCTTGCTCAATGATAAAACTCATGGGATTGGCTTCATACATCAATCGCAGCTTACCTGCCTTACCTGCAATTTTGGTGTCAAAAGGATACATAAACACCCCACCACGAATCAAAATACGATGCACATCTGCAATCATCGCTGCCACCCAACGCATATTATAATCTTTATTGCGGATACCCATATCACCTGCAACCAAACCATTGATATATTCTTTGATGGGGTCTAGCCAGTAGCGATAATTTGACGCATTAATGGCGTATTCTGTTGCACTTTCATCAATTTTTACTTGATTATCAATGCGCAGGTATTCTTGTGTTGTTGGGTCAAGACTAAACATGACAACACCTTGCCCCAGCGTCATTGCCAGCATGGTACTGGTACCATAAATAAAATAGCCTGCTGCCAATTGTGCAGTACCTTTTTGTAAAAAGTCGGCTTCGGTGGCTTGGCTACCCACACGCTGATACGGCAAAATAGAAAAAATCGTACCCACAGTCATATTAATATCAATATTTGATGAGCCATCTAACGGATCAAAAGTGACCAGTAATGTTCCATCATCATGAGCAGGGCTAATTTCATCCAGCTCTTCGGAGGCAACGCCTGCACAGTGTGGGTTCTTGGTTAGGGCATCAAGGAGTAAATTATTGGCGATGACATCGAGTTTTTTTTGGGCTTCGCCTTGAATATTTTGGTTACCTGCTTCGCCGTGGATGCCTGCCAACGCCCCTTTATCAAGTAAGGCACTGATGGCGATACTGCTGTTTGCCAAAGTGCCGAGCGTGCTGGCAAGCTCATCACTTGCGTGTGATTGTAAATATTGGGTTAATGTCATCATAAAATATCCTTAAAAATATCTTGAGAATTATCATCATCAAATCAGCAGACTAAGCCAATCAGACCGTGATAATTTTTTGGCATATTTTACCATAAATCTGATGGTCTGTGTGTTGCCTTGTTGGTATGGATTTTTGTGGGTTTATTTTGTAAAACAATATTGTTTTGAATGGGAAAAATTTGTTAAAATGACTTAATTTTATTTTGCCACGGCACAAGCACGCATCACAAGCATGCACCTAAGGAAAACCCATGACCGCCACCACCGCCCGCCTAAATCAAACCCTTGTCCGCCCACAGCTTATCCCCAATGACAATACTGGCATCCGCCATTTTATCGGTGTGGAGGGGTTAAATAAAAGCCAGCTTGAAAGTATCATTGATAAGGCGATGGGTTATTTTGATGAAGATGGCAAGCTGATTAACACCACAGAGCTGTCAGGCAAGACGGTGATGAATCTGTTTTTTGAAAATTCCACACGCACTCGCACCACCTTTGAGGCCGCCCAAAAACGCTTGGGTGCTAATGTGCTAAACCTTGACATCGCGCGTTCAAGCACCAACAAAGGCGAGACTTTGCGTGATACCCTTTGGAATTTGGAGGCGATGAGTGCCGATATGTTTGTGGTGCGTCATTCTGCCAGTGGGGCGGCCCATTATATGGCGACCGAGGTTACCCCCAATGTTGCCATCATCAACGCAGGCGACGGCTGGCACGCCCACCCAACGCAGGCAATGCTTGACATGCTCACCATTTACCGTGAAGCAGATAAGCCCTTTGATGAACTTTCTGTGGCGATTGTTGGCGACATCAAGCACAGCCGTGTGGCTCGTTCGGACATTTCGGCTTTGACGACTTTGGGGGTGCGTGATATTCGTGTCATCGCCCCCAAGACTTTGTTACCAAAAGGCATAGAACGCTATGGCGTCTTAGTATTTGATGACATTGATAAAGGCGTGGCAGATGCTGATGTGATTATTGGCTTACGCATCCAAAATGAACGCATCGGCTCACCACTTTTGCCATCAACTTCTGAGTATTTTAAAATGTATGGCATCACCGAACAACGGCTAAAACTTGCCAAGCCCAATGCCATCATCATGCACCCAGGACCCATGAACCGTGGTATTGAAATCGCATCAAGCGTGGCAGACGGCAGTCAGTCGGTGATTTTAAAACAAGTCAATAACGGCATTGCGGTGCGTATGGCAGTGATGGCGATGGCGATGTCAGGGCAACGACAAGCAGGTGATTTTAAAGCTTACAACTAAGATGGATTTTTACTTTTTATTTTTATAAGGATAAGGTTATGTTAACAAAATTCACAGCGTTAGTCATGGGTGTGTTGTTGTCGGTATCGGCAATGGCGGCGGATATGGCGACGGCGGATATGGCAACTTTGACACGCCAAGCCCAAAGTGGTGGTGCAGTGGCTCAGTCTGATTTGGCTGATGAGTATTATCAGCAAGGTAACCATGCCAAAGCATTTGAATGGTACACCAAAGCTGCCAATCAAGGGGAAGCAGAGGCTCAACATAATCTGGGTGTGATGTATTATGAGGGTCAAGGCGTGCGCCAAGATTATTATAAATCGGTTGAATGGTACACCAAAGCCGCCAAACAAGGGTATGCAGATGCTCAATTTAATTTGGCGCTGATGTATGCCCAAGGTGATGGCGTCCGCCAAGACTATCATAAAGCGTTTGAATGGTTTACTAAAGCCGCCAATCAAGGGCTTGCAGAGGCTCAGTTTAGTCTGGGTGTGATGTATGATGAAGGTCAAGGTGTGCGCCAAGATTATTATAAAGCGGTTGAATGGTACACCAAAGCCGCCAATCAAGGGTATGCAGGGGCTCAATTTAATTTGGCGCTGATGTATTATGAGGGTCAAGGCGTGCGCCAAGATGATCAAGAAGCGGTTGAGTGGTACACCAAAGCCGCAGGTCAAGGTCATGCAGAGGCTCAATATAATCTGGGTGTGATGTATTATGAGGGTCAAGGCGTGCGCCAAGATTATCATAAAGCGGTGGAATGGTTTACCAAAGCCGCCAATCAAGGGTTTGCTCAGGCTCAAAATAATCTGGGTGTGATGTATGATGAGGGTCAAGGCGTGCGCCAAAATATAGCAACCGCCAAAATTTACTACGGACAAGCCTGTGATCATGGGCTGCAAAAAGGCTGTGATAATTATCGATTACTTCATCAGCAGGGCCATTAGCACTGATGCATACCCAGTTTGTCCTAAATCAAGCAAAGAAAGAGACTGTTATGAAAAACCTACTTCCCCAAGACTGGCAGCAGCCGCACATCTCAGAGGCGGACACTGCGGATAAATGGCTGATACCACCCATCGTGGATCTGTGTGCGCACCTAAGGGAGCCTGGGCATCAGTCACATGGTACGCTGGCAAGCGAGGGGCGAGCGGCACGCCAAAATGGCTTTTTGCATGTGGTCATGCCACCTGATACCAGCCCTGTGCTAGAAAACGGCTCACTGTTAAAGGGTCTCAAACAAAAAGCATGGGCAGACGGTGGCATTTACTTGCATGTTTTGGGGGCATTGAGTGCAGGCTTAGAGGGTAAACAACCTGCCAACCTGGCAGGACTAAAACAAGGCGGTGCTATCGGCGTGAGCAATACAGCGGCAGGTTTTGAGAGTGATTTGGTATTGTTACGCTGTTTAGAATATGCAGCGACCTTTGACATCAAAGTCTTTTTCTACCCTGATGAACCCAGTTTATCGGCAGGGGGTGTGGCTCACGATGGCTATATCGCATCTTTTCATGGATTGCAAGGCATTCCGTGGCTGGCTGAGACCATTGCACTGTCTAAGCAAATTTTGATGACCGAAGAGACAGGCATTCATGCACATTTTAGCCAAATCACTTGTCGCACCTCGGTAGAGCTAATCCGTCATGCCAAACAAAAGGGCTTGCCCATTACCTGTGATGTGGCGATGCACCAGTTGCACCTGACCGATGATGACATTGAGGGTTATAACGCTCATGCTTATGTATTGCCCCCTTTGCGTAGTAACACCGACCAAAAAGCTCTTATCAAGGGTCTTCAAGACGGTACGATTGACGCCATCTGTTCTCATCATGAACCACTGTCAAGCAGTGCCAAACAAGCCCCCTTTGCCCAATGCCAAGCAGGCATCAGTAACTTTGACACCTTTGTGTCATTGGGGGTGAAACTGGTGGCAGATGGCGTGTTAAGTACTGAGCAGTTGGTAGAAAAAATCTGCCTAAATCCTGCCAAAATCGCAGGCATTACAGATTATGAGCGCATTGGTGGGGCGGTACTCATTGACCCAAATCAAGCATGGACGGTAACCAAAGACACCATGCTATCAGCAGGCAAGAACACGCCATTTTTGGGGCAGACGCTGACGGGAAGGGTGGAGAAAGTCTTTTTTGATGGCTAAAACTGCTATTTTTGATGACAATGGGTGATACATCATGAATAAAACCCTATTTTTATTTGTGCCAGCAACACGCCTTGATTGGGTATCAAAAGCCAAGCAATCTAAAGCAAATGCCATCATCATTGACCTAGAAGATGCCGTCGCAGATGACCAAAAAAATCACGCACGCACAGCACTGATGGCATTAGATGCCAAAGGCGAGTGTGGCTATTGGCTGCGTATCAATGCCGTGCATAGCATGCATCATCTTGATGATATTACTTGTATGCTTAAGCTTAATCATCTGCTTGGTGTTGTGTTGCCAAAATGCCAAAATAAACACCAAGTTGAAAGCGTGTATCACCACATTCATAAGCCTGTCATTGCCATGATTGAGACAGCGGTGGGGATGGCAAATATTGCTGGTATCGCACACGCTGATGGACTTTGGGCGATGAGTTTTGGTAGATTGGATTTGATGTATGAGCTGGGTGTGCAACCAGACTCGCCAGCATCACAGCTGATTTTTGATAAAATTCGTACTGATTTATTGATTCATTCTGTGGCAAATGGTCTTCATCCGCCCATTGAGACTATTTTTAATGATTTTGAAGATGAAACAGGATTGGCCGCTTGTGTACGCCACTGGTGTGATTTTGGGTTTGCAGGTCAGATAATGATTCATCCAAAACAAATTGCTGTTGCTGATGGCGTGCTAACAGCACAAGCTGAACAAATGGCTTTTGCCCATGCCATTTGCCAAAAATACCAAAAAACAGGCGAGACGGTCTTTGCCATTGATGGTAAGATGGTTGATTTGCCACTGATTAACTGGGCGAAAAACCTAATAAAAGTCGCCAAAAATTAGGCATTATCTGTCGTAATGGCAATGGCTTGATTGATGTTTAATTGACCTTGCAGCACCATGAATAATCTGTCTATACCTAAGGCAATGCCGCAACAATCAGGCAGATGATCGCAGGCAGCAAGCAGACGATGGTCAATGGGCATGATGGGCAGACCTTGGCGGTGGCGTTCGTGATTATCTTGCTCAAAACGCTTTAGCAGCTCTTGGCTGTTGGCAAGTTCATCATAAGCATTGGCAATCTCAACGCCATGAATATACAGCTCAAAGCGTCTTGCAATCTCATAACCATCAGCATCGACCGCTGTTTTGGCAAGGGCGGCGGTAAGCTTTGGATAATTGATAACCAAGGTGGGGTTTTGTAAGCCTAATTTTGGCTCGATAAGATGGCTAAATAATAAATCCAACCAGCCTTGTTTGTCATCGCCCATATCCAAATGAATGTTGTGAGCGACAGCACACTGACGCAAGATATTTGGCGTACTCATATCATCAAATGGATGGATGCCCAAATAATGTACAAATGCTTGAGCGTAGCTAATTTGGGTTAAGTGGATGGGTTTTTGATAAACAACGCTTAATAGTTCTGATAATTCATCAGCCAATGCATCTAGGCTAAAATTTGGGCGATACCATTCTAGCATGGTAAACTCAATATTATGGCGATGGCCTTTTTCGTGATCACGAAATACTTGGCATATCTGATAAATGGGCGTCTGATAAGCAGCAAGCAATCGCTTCATCGCAAACTCAGGCGATGTATGTAGATAGCCTTTGGTTTGACCTGTAGCACCTTGGAATGTTGCTTGAACCGATTGGATATATACATCAGTATTGGCTGCTTGCGATAATATCGGTGTTGTGACCTCCATGATATTGCGTGCCTCAAAAAATGCTCGAATATGCTGTAGCATTTGAGCCCGTTTTTTGGCATTCATCAAAGTTAAGGTAGGTGCATACTCACTGGCCATCATACAAAATTTGCCTTATTATTAATAAATATTTAAAAATTAAACTGTTGTTAATCAAAAATCCATTCTCGCCGTAAATGGTAATTTTTGCGAAGCATGTCAAATTGACTGCCCAAAATATGTGGACAAGCTGCCGCTTTTAGTGTTTCAAAATCAGCCTGAATATCATAAAACCAAGCCAGTGGCTGTTGGTTTTGATGGTTTAAGAGCATAGAAAAATGATAAGGGTTGGGCGGTAGTAATGCCAAAAAGTGCTGGAGGATTGGTAAGTTAAAGGTTTGGCAAAAGGCTTGATAAATCATATCAGTCCCACGGATTTTACCTTCAAGGGTATAGCCTGCAATGTGTGGTGTTGCCAGTTTGAGTGCATAAAGTAGCTGTTGGCTGATGAATGGCTCATTAGGAAAAACATCTAACACAACCGATAATTGCTTTTGGTTAATGGCAGCTAACAGGGCGGATTCATCAATAATTTCTCCTCGAGCACTGTTAATCAGTAAGGCCTTTGGGCGGATTTTTGCCAAGGTTTGAGCGTTTAGCATTTGATAAGTTGGGTGGCTACCTGTTTTTGTCAATGGTGTATGAATGCTGATGACATCACAATCTAAAATCTCATCTAAGCTTGCATTGTTGATAGAGTCAGTCGCCAAAAAAGGATCAAAGCCAAATACCTGCCAGCCCAGTCGTTTGGCATAGCGTGCTAGAGTATTGCCAATATTGCCAAGTCCGATAATGCCTAATCGCAGATTGGTTTTTGGGGATTGATGGGCATGCAATATGGCTGTTATGACATATTGGGCAACCGAATGCTTACTACAGCCTGATGCATTGGCAAAATTGATATGATGGTCGGCAAGATACTTGGTGTCAATATGGTCAATACCGATCGTTGCAGAGCCGATAAACTTAAGCGGTGTGTTGCTCAAGTCGCCCAAATTTTCTTGGGTTACCTGCGTTACTGAGCGAATGAATAATGCATCTGGTTGATGGGTGATGAGACTTTGGCGGTCAATGGCACGCCCTGCCATCTTGATAAGCTCCACCTGATGACATAAAAGATAATCATCAAGATTGGCAATATTTTCATCAGCAAGAACCCGAAGCATTAGTCATCCTTAGTTAAGTTAGGTTGTTGTTTATTGCTAGGGGTGGGGTTGGTATCAGCCAATAACGCTTTACCATCTGCGACCACAAAGCCGCTTGCTTGGTTAATAAAAATCTCATTTTTGTGCTGACTTATCCACTCACGCCACACCGCCAAGCCAATGGCAAGCACCACAGGCCCGATGAACAACCCCACAAAACCAAATGCCGTCAAGCCCCCAAGTACACCAATAAAGATGATGATGAAGGGGATTTTGGTTGCACCACTGATGACAATCGGACGTATCAAATTATCCACCCAGCTGATGACTAAAATTCCCCATAAGCCAAGTCCAATGCCTTCGGTGGTATGTCCTTGCGATAATAACCACACCGCCACACCGCCCCATGCAAAGGGCGTACCAAAGGGGATGAGTGCCACCACAAAGGTGATGAGTGTGAGTAAAATGGGGTTGGGAGCGTTGGTAAAAGCATAGCCCATCCCTGCCAAAATCGCCTGAGCCAAGGCAGTCAATCCAATGCCATACACCACCGCTTGTGTGGTTGCTCCTACCGAGTCAATGTAATCATCAATGCGGTCGCCGATGATGTTACGCATGGCTTGACGGATTTGGCGTACCAAACTTTTACCATCTCTATAAAAGAAAAACAACGTCATCAGAGCCATGCCAAGTTTGGCAAGGTTTTTTAGCACCGCATCAAAGGCCATTTTGCCATAATACAAATGCGACTGCACCCAAGCACGCACCGCCTCCATCGTGGTTTCAGGGTTTTTGTTAATCTCCCAAAGCGTGTCTTTAATCGTCTGTCCGATAACAGGTAAGTCCTTGATTTGGCTGGGTAAATCTAAATATCCTGCTTGTAGGCGACGAATTACCATGCCAACAAAACTTAGCACTTCATGTTGTAGGTAGAACACACCCACAATAAGCGGTACGCCAATCATGAGCGAGATGCAAAAAGTCATCAAAAACGCACTAAAACTGGGGCTTAGACGGACTTTGGTGTGAAAAAAAGTATAAATGGGAAAGGTAACATATGCCAAAATCCCTGCCCATAATGCTGGCACGATAAAAAATCGCACTACTTTAAAGCACAGTACAATCAAGATAACAAGCAAGGTCAAAGCGAGTAGGCGTTGTAAGACGAACTCTCTATTCCATTGTTCAATCATGGTTTCATCATGGTTCAATCGCGGTTTTGGCGTGGTTTTTGAAGTTTAACATAACAAACTCAAAGAAGAAATTGAATTGGGAATGTCGCTACTTATTATGCCAAAAACTTGATAAAAATGCTTGGGGATTTTGTGGTGTTTGCGTTGCACAAGATTAAGCAAATCTGTTAAAAAAACCACTAGGGTAACGCGTGAGCAAGCCTATTTAGACCACCTGCAAAGGCGATTTTGTCCTTGTTGCTGTATGGTTTTTGTCCGCCCATGCTTTTGGGGTCAAGCACACCCGTACCACGAAGCGACTCCATAAAATCTCGGGCATTTAATCTGGGTTTGATGTTATCTTTGCGAAATTCCTCACCCCGTGGGGTCAAAACCTTTGCCCCTTTTTCTAGCACATCATTGGCAAGCGGAATGTCGCTTGTGATGACCAAATCGTTGGGCTGCGCTGTCTGTAAGATATATTCATCCGCCACATCAAAGCCAGCACCAACCACAACATACGATAAAAATGGCGATGGTGGCAGTTTGGTCATCCGATTTGCCACAAATACCGCCATCGTTTGGGTGCGATTGGCGGTTTTGATGATGAGCTCTTTGGCAATGACAGGCAGTGCGTCGGCGTCAATGAGTATTTTCATAGCGAACAAGTTCAGTCATGGATAAAATACCAGTCGTTATGATGTGAGCAATTGTGTGATATTGGTTACAATCCCATCATTATCATCACTCATCACTGTAATATGTCCAATCTTACGACCGTCTCGCTCTGCCTTGTGATAATGATGAAAATGCACTCCTGTATGGGTCAAAAGCTCGCTGACATCAGGATATTTGCCGATGACATTTAGCATGACAGACGGCTTGATGATGCCTGTATCGCCAAGCGGTAAGCCCAATACGGCTCGGATGTGGTTTTCAAATTGGCTGGTATTTGCCCCCTCAATCGTCCAATGTCCAGAGTTATGCACGCGTGGGGCAATCTCATTGGCGATGAGTCCATCATCACTGACAAAAAGTTCTAAGGTTAAAACACCAACATAATCAAGATGACTTAGGATTTTACTGATATTGGATTGGGCTTGCTCGGTGAGATGGTCGGCGTTGGCAGCAGGTGCAATGGTTTTTGATAAAATGCCATTGGTGTGATGATTTTCAACCAAAGGATAGTAACAAATATCACCGTTTTGACTACGCACAGCGATGATAGAGACTTCACGGCTAAAGTGAACGAACCCTTCGGCAATGAGTGGTGCAGGTGCGTCGGTCAACCCGCCATCACCAGTGACAGCGTCGCCAAGCTCCTCCCAAGCGGTGGCGATGTCGCTTTGTGTTTTGATGACAAATTGTCCTTTGCCGTCATAGCCGCCTCGGCTGGTCTTTAAGACCAAAGGTAACCCAAGTTTGTTGGTGGCAGTTTGTAGCCCATCTAAGCTGTTTACTGCCATAAATGGTACGGTGTCAATATTTAGCCGATTAAACAATACCTTTTCTGCCAATCGGTCTTGGGCGATTTCCAAAGCATTGGTCGGCGGAAACAGACTGCCTTTATGCTCAAGGCTTGCCAGTGATTTAGCCGTCTTGATAGGCGTATTTTCAAATTCCAATGTAAAGACATCGCTGGCGGTGATAAAATCATCAAGCTCATTGTATTTAAATACTTGTCCATATAAAGCAGCTGGCACACCGTCAGCATCTTCTAAAAAAACGCAACGATGGCCGAGCTTTAAGGCGGCTTGAGCCAGCATCATGCCAAGCTGCCCACCGCCAAGAATACCGATGGTTTTGATGGAATCAGTCATAAAAGATATCCAAAAATTAGCAAAAAATTTTGGATATTATCGCATATTTTAATAAAAAATGGGCGTTAATTTGCCAAATGCTGATTCATCAGTGATTGACAATCCCTGGATGGGGGCTTGTTAGCACCGTCTGGGTCTGTTTTTGGCGAAATTCATCCAGTTTTGTGGCAAGGGCATCATCATCGATGGCAAGTATCTGTATTGCCAGCAGTCCAGCATTGAACGCACCAGCATCTCCAATGGCGAGCGTACCGACCGCCACGCCTTTGGGCATTTGTACGATGGATAATAAACTGTCCCAGCCTGACAGTGTGCTTGATTTGACGGGTACGCCAAGCACAGGCAATGGGGTTTGGCTGGCACACATACCAGGCAGATGAGCCGCTCCGCCTGCCCCTGCGATGATGACTTTTAAGCCCTTATCTTTGGCGGTTTTGGCATAGTCAAAGAGTTTATCTGGTGTGCGATGTGCTGAGACGACTTGACACTCAAAGGGGATGCCAAAATCTGCCAAAATCTGTGCCGATAAAGACATGGTTGCCCAATCGGACTGACTGCCCATGATGATACCAACCTTTGGGGTGCCAGTGGGGGATGTGATGGGAGCAGGACTTGGGGCGTGTTGGGTGTTTGACATGATAATCCTTAAAAATAATAAACGAATAAGTTAGCACATTTGCTAAAAAATGGCAATTTCTGTCTTTATTCTTTGGATTTATCTGCGGTATGAATATACTGTACAAAATTTTCATTTGATAGTATGGGGTTTTTGGTATCAAATTGATAAGCAGTCAGGTGGCCATTCATGCCAGCGGAATAGTCAGTACAAACCACCTGATTTGATAAGATGCTTGGCGTGCCATCAAGCCAATAATGACCAATAAAAATTGGCTGATGAGTGGTCAGCTCAAAATCCATCGGCAAAGGTTTGATATCTAAGTCGCTGGGCAGGTTCATTGTCGCTCTAGTGCCAAGCTGTGCAATCTCAGACAGTGGGTGATTTTGCCAGTCTTTTTGCCACCATTTGATACGAGTACGCCTACGCACGATGTCATGCCCATCCACGAGTACAACACCTGCAGGTAAGGGGCTTTCGATGCCCTTTAAAAGTCTTTCAAGCGCATAAAACTCGGTAGAGCCACTCATAGCGGTTGCGATGATACCACGCTGGGTGATGCGATGGTCAGGGGTGAGATAGGGTGCAAGTGCTGCTTGTGCCTTCGTATCCCAGCAGGCGTGTACGATATTCAATTCAGGCAGCTCAAGCCATAGCGGTAGTTCATAAAGGCGAGAGAGCCAATAATAGTAGTCATCAGAACCAATGGGTGCTTCATCCAAAAATGCTTGATGCTGCTTGGTATTTCGGCTGGTATGGGGGCGACAATAGCCACCATCAGGATGTGGCGTAGCGTAGCCGATAGCATTGTATTCGTGATTGCCCATGATGGCAAGTGCTTGATTGTTGTCAAGCATGTCAAAGACAATTTGTAATGTGGCTAACTGCTGATTGCCCCTGTCAATAAAATCACCAATAAAAATCGCTTGATGACCGTGTGGGGCGATATGACTGATGCCATCATGAATATAGCCCAATTTATCAAGCAGTCCTGCTAATTTGTCGGCGTGTCCATGAATGTCGCCAATAATGTCATAAATCATCACAATCCCCTTGTATCTTAATCTACTTTTTGCCTGCTACTATAGCACATTTACCCAAAAAGAACATTGGCTAAAATCACGACACAAAGTCACTGATACCAAATCAAATTAGCATTATCATAAAAATGGTCGCTGGACTTTTATAACCAAGGCTGTTATAGTGGCTAAATTTATGGGTGATTGGTTTATGCCGATTAAGCCTGATTTATTGCAAATTTTGTATCAAGATGCGTGCATGGTGATTATCAATAAACCTGCAAATATGTTGGTGCATCGCTCTTGGCTGGATAAACATGAAACTTGTTTTGTGATGCAAACTTTGCGTAACCAAATCAATCAACATGTCTACCCTGTACATCGTCTTGATAGACCAACCTCAGGCGTATTGGTCTTTGCTTTAGACAGTCAGACAGCAGGATTATTAGCCAAACAATTTGAGAATCATCACATCCAAAAATCTTACTTGGCGGTGGTGCGTGGTATTATTGGTACTGGGCGGATTGATTATGCACTAAAACCCCGCCTTGATAAAATTGCCGATAAGTTTAGTAATCCCAATCAAGCACCCAAATCTGCCATAACCGATTATCAGGTTCTTGCCACAACGCAGCAACCATTTATATCGTGTCGGCGTTTTGATAGTTCTCGATATTCTTTGGTTCGCTTAACACCAATCACAGGGCGAAAGCATCAGTTGCGTCGCCATATGAAGCATATTTTTCATCCCATTGTTGGTGATACCACTTATGGCGATAAAGTGCAAAATCGTGCTGTGCTTGCTCATATTGGTGTCAAAAGACTGTTGTTGCATGCTCATCAGTTACAGTTTTGTCATCCGTTATATGATGAGATGATCCGTATTGTTGCACCCTTAGATACGGCCTTTTGTCAAGTAATGGCAGCGTTTGGGTGGTCTGATGTGGACTTGATGGCTTAAAAAACAACCTCAAAAGGGCTTGACGATTACCAAAATCACGACTGCAATTAATATGACAACAGGAATTTCATTAAACCATCGCCAATAAACATGGCTCTTATAGTGCGGGTTTTGAGCCAGTTTTAGGCGAAATTTACCACATGCTAAATGATAGATGCTAAGCAAAATAACCAACAATAGCTTTGCATGTAACCAGCCTTGAGATAAGTATAAGCTTGGCGAGAAGCTTATCATCCAAAGACCAAAACCCCATGTGGCAATCATCGATGGTGTCATGATACCACGATACAATTTACGCTCCATCAGGCTAAAGCGTTCGATACTGGTTGTATCTTGGCTCATGGCATGATAGACAAATAATCTGGGCAAATAAAAAATTCCTGCAAACCAACAAACCATCGAAATAACATGAAAAGCCTTGATATATAAAAACACAGTTTCACCCATTAAAAATCATTGTTGGTGATATTTTACCATCAATGATAAACGCTGACACATTGCATTGATAAAAACAAGCAGACAAAAATAACAATAAAGACGATGAGAGATTATCGTCTTTATTTAAATGAATGGCTGTCACAAAAAAAATTGATTGGTTAAAATGCCATTTGTGCACCCACAAATCCACCAACTTTTGTATCATGATCTTGGTGATTGGCTTGTATGCCAGCATTCAAATGAGTGTTATTACCCAAAGCAAGTGTTGCACCTAAATGTGCGTGCGTTGTGTGCTTTTTATCAAAGGGCACGGTTGTGACAAAGCTGCGATGATAATCACGGTTGGATAATACAGCTGTCTCAACAGTTTTGTTATTGTCTTTAAACTCATGCTGATAACCCAATCCTGCCAAAAGGTTTAGTTTATCATTCATGGCATAATCAATATTAACGCCAATATCAGCTTGCAAAGACTGATGGTCAGGCAGCTTAAAACTTAGAGCAGTTGATAGATTTGGTTGATTTTCAAAGAAGCGATTCTGCTTGATATCTTGAGCATGAATACCGACATAAGGACGATAGGTAACATTGTTTTGGGTAAATCCATAGCTGCCTTGTACACTTGCATATCGACGCTGACCTGTGGCATGTGCTTGATGGTTGCGATTCTCACCGTCCCACATGATTTGGCGTAAGCTTTGTGTACTTAAATGGTCAACCCCAAGGTTGGCACTGATGCGTAAGTGATCAAAATCATGGCGATGATACAAACCAATGCCTGTTTGTTTGACATCAGCGGTTATAGAATCGCTTAGATGATAATCTTGTTGTTGGTAGGTTAAATATGCCCCTGTATGCTGGTTAGGTCGTGCAATATCAAGTCCAAGTTTGATGGTAGGGCGGTCTATTTTATTGCGTGTATCAAGCGATTGATTGCTGATGCTGCCATCAATCCATAGCGATTGTTGATGATTGTTAAGACTGTCTAAGCGGCGTACCAATTGTTGCTGGCTTTGTTGACCATGTTTAATCAGATGCTGGGGTAGTTGACCCATTTGGTTGGGGCTATCGATAATAGAGCGATAATATTGTGCCAAAATGCGATGCGTACGCCCTGAAGGGTGAATTTTATCAGCAAATGCATAAGTTTCATTGGCATTGGCGGCGGTTTGTTGCCAGTCGCTTGGTTTACATGCTAACGATGATAAATTGGCATCTAGGTTTTGGCAAGCAGGTTCGGTCACATTACTAAACCCAAATCCTGCTGGATTACTAACCGCCTCTTTGAGTAGGGCAAAGGTATTGGCAGCAATGACATTGGTGGTTTGGTTGTTTAAACTTTGATATAAAGTTTGGTTGTAGATATGAGCAGACAATGATGCTGTGGCAGATTTGGTCGGATCTTGGGCGTATTCTGGCGTGATGCCAACATCAGGAAGACTGGGTACTAAAATGTGTTTTGCACCTGCTTGCCCAAGCTGCCCAACCAAATTGGCTTGGTCATTGGCAGCGGTGGTAATGATTTCGGCTGCTTGCAACTGGGTTGGTGCTTTGGCTGCCTCAAACAAATCATTGGCACCTGTCCAAACAGTATACAATGCTTTGGGGTCGGCTTGATGATTATTTAAGGTCAGGTAGCGATTGATTTGGGTTTGTGCTGATGGGATGGTAAATAAAGGAATGGTGAAAAAAGGAACAGGTGCATTTTTGACCACATCTTCTTTAGTTCTTGCACCACCAACGGCATAGTTTGTACCAGTTAAGGTTGTTCCATCATTGGCATCGGCGGTATGTCCATAAGATTTTGCCAATATGCTTGACCAAACTGGATCGGTATTGGTCGTAAACGATGGTTGGGCTTGATTAAAAACAGAAGACGCCAGACTGTTTTTGCCAATCTGTGCCAAGCGTCCTGTGTCAGTTAGGCTATCACCAAAAAATACGGTTTGGCTAAATTCTTGGGCGGTGGCGATGCTGCTTAAGCCCATCAGTGCAATCGCCATTGATAAAGGGCGGTATGTATGAGCCACCGCTTTGAGCGTTCTTTGGGCGATATTTTGAGTATGAAGACTTTTGGCCTTAGTCGTTTTAAAAGAAAGATGATCAATCATCACGGTTTCCTTATTGGCTACATTAAATAAAATCTATCACAATCAAGCATGGTGATCTTTATTGCTATTTTTTATGATTTGGTTGCTGTTAAAGATAAACCATTAAAGCTATGCTGACAGTGGGCAATTATGGGGCATCTCGGCAGTCATCACCGCACCACTCATAGCATCAATAATTTTGGGCTTTGGGGCAGGTTTAGAGGGCGTTAAACCAAGCTCAGCCATCAGACGGTCATCGTGTGATGTGGACTGATTGCCTGTGGTGAGTAATTTATCACCATAAAAAAATGAGTTTGCACCTGCCATAAACGCCAATGCTTGCTCACCATCACTTAAACTTTCACGCCCAGCAGATAGGCGGACATAGCTTGTTGGGCAACAGATACGAGTTACCGCAATGGTACGAATCCATTCAATGACCGATAATCGACCTTCGGCAATGACTTTATCACCAAGTGGCGTACCAGCAATCGGTACAAGTAAATTAACAGGAATGGACTGCGGTGGAATGGGCATTTGGGTCAGCTCATACACCCAATCAATACGGTCTTCACGACTCTCACCCATACCAACAATAGACCCTGAACAAACATTAATACCTGCATCACGCACATGGCTAATGGTTGCCAACCGTTCATCATAAGTGCGTGTGCTTGTTACCGTATCATAGTAATTGCGAGAGGTGTCAAGATTGTGGTTATAATAATCAAGGCCTGCATCTGCCAAAGTTTTGGCTTGTTCTGGCTTTAGCATACCTAAAGTCATGCAAGTCTCAAGTCCCATGGCCTTAACTTCACTGATTAAATCCACCAAATAAGGCATGTCTTTTTCGCTGGGGTGTTTCCAAGCTGCACCCATACAAAAGCGTGATGAACCTTGTGATTTGGCACGGCGAGCAGCGGCAAGCACTTTTTTGATTTCTAAACGCTTTTCGGCGGTCAGACCTGTTTTATCCCGATAATGACCCGATTGAGAGCAATAGCCACAGTCTTCAGGGCAATTACCCGTTTTGATAGATAATAGCGTACTAATTTGTACTTCATTGGCGTTGAAATGCTCACGGTGTACCGTTTGTGCTTGCATCAGCAAATCCATCAAAGGTAGCTCGAATAAGCGTGCGATTTCTTCCTTTGAAATAAGTATCTTCATTAATCAATCTCGCTTAAATTTGGTAAACAATTGTACTCAAAAATTTGCCAAATAGCAACCGCATTTCATGGGCATGTCTCATGCATCTCAAAGCTGATGGTTTTTTAAGTCAATTATTTGGTCATTTTTTGCTTGATGCCGTCAAAAAAACCTTTGGTGCGTTTGGCGTATGGCTTAATGGCATCAATATATCCTTGATATTCTTTGGGAATGCTGGCGGCTTGTTTACCAATACCTGCAAGCCAAAGTACCAATTTGTAATCACCCATGATTTTAACATCACCATCTTGAATGGCGGTCATTAATGCTGCAACATCGCCTTTGGTGAATAATTTTGCACCTGTTAGTGAGTCTTTAAAGTCAATCGTCAAATCAGGATGATCAGCTTTACCTAAAGCCTGTCCAAAATACCCTTGCTCAAAGCGAAAATAACGCTCAACATTGGGTGCGGTAAATTGAATGCACAGCGATTTATCTTTGATAAGCTGGTTGAATGCTTCATTATTGCGTGATTTGGCAAGGTTTTGTAATCGCAAACCCATGATTGCCAATAATGCATCCAAAGGGTCAGTTTTTACATGAATGATAGGCAGGGTAAACATGATATTTCCTTAAAATTTTTAAATTAAATTAAATTGTATAAAACACAAATCAAGATTGGTAATCTAGCCTGTGACCTAAGGCATAAATGACACCTTCAAGCCCTGTGATATTAACCGCAGCCGATGCCTTGGCTTGCACAATCGGCTTGGCATGATAGGCAATGCCAAGGTCGCTATTTGCCATCATGGGTAAATCATTGGCACCATCGCCAATGCAGATGACTTGTTGCATGGGCAACCCTAAGCGTTCAGCTACTTTTTTGACGATAAGGGCTTTTTGATGACCGTCTAAAATATTATCATCTACCATGCCTGTTAAGGCATTGCCATCGTGAAGTAAAGGATTGGCATAATATTCATCCATGCCAAGAACTTGGCTGATGTGTTTGGCAAAGGGTTCAAAGCCACCTGAAATGAGTACTGTATGATAGCCAATGGCCTTAAGTGCACGCATGGCAGCAACAGCACCTGGCTGAATGTGAATGTGTTTGGCGATAATCTCATCAATACTATCTAAAGGTATGCCCTCTAAAAGTGCCACACGGCGGGCAAAACTTGTGGCAAAATCAATCTCACCACGCATGGCTTGTTCGGTGATGATAGAAACTTGCTCTTCGACACCACAAAATTTTGCCAACTCAACAATCACCTCTTCTTCAATGAGCGTTGAATCCATATCAAAACATGCCAAGCGATGGCGTGTGAGCATCTTGTCTGCTGATAAAATATGGACATCAGCACGAATAACATTTGATAAATAACTGGTGATTTGGTCATCAATGATATGTGCCGCCGCAGTTTTGCTGATTTGACCCATGTCATGCTTTGGTGCTAATAGATAACGATGAATATTCACTTTGGCTAATGGGTAATCGACACTGATCAGATGTGCGTGAGCCTTGGCAATATTATCATCTTCAACGATAGACAGTTGCCAATGAGCTTCGGTATCTACCCAGTTTTGCATCAGAGTATCAATATCGGCTTCTTGGCTTGATAGTGTCACCACAATGATAGCAAATAAAGGCAATTGTGATAGTTTTGCTGTGATATCATTGGCGGTAAAATCATAACCAATCACCTCATTTGGCAAATGATCCGCAACGGTATTTAAAGCGGTTTGCCATGCTTGGCTATTTTTTGGTAGAGCATAAGTAAAAGACATATCAAACCTTTGGGGCAGCTATTATGATTGAATAGAATTTTACATATTAGCAGTTAATCAGGTATTTTAAAAGACTTAAAGCGAATTTTCTAGGTGTAAGATGGGTTTAATCCATCAAACTGATTTTTTAATTTTTAAAAAATACTGAGATAGCCACGATGGTATTGCTCAAATTTTCATTGATAAGCTGATAAAATCCTGTCAAGCCCATAGCTATTGAAATAATTAATGCTATAATACTAGGATTTAATTTTTATGATTTGGCAACTCTCATGACATACTTAGCACCCAGACAGGGTATTTTTGCGGCAATCGTTTTGGCGAGCTTGGTTTTGCATTTATTATTTTTTGTCATCAGCGCCGAGCGAGGCATCAGCACACAAAATCAACAGGCGGTTGAACGCAGTGTTATGATGCTAAGTCAGGAAATCGCAGCACCACTGGCAGCTTATGATCGTGTTAGTATGAGCGTCATTGCAGAGCCTTATGTTGATGAGCCTATGATTGCTTATGTGGGTATTTATGACAGCCAAGGCGGCGTATTGGTACCGCTTGGAGAATCGGCAGAAGGCTATCGTGCCGAAGAGGTGGTGATATCAGGGGATCAGGTGCTTGGCAAAGTGGTTGTACAAGCCAAAACAGTCAGCCGTGCCAAGATTTTGTCAGGCAATTGGGTATTTTTATTGAGCGTGATTGGGCTACATATCATCTTGTGGCTGATTTATGGCTATGTGGCGCGTCCAACCGAGGCGCTTAAATCCCAAATTGCCAAAGAAGTGCGTACCGAGCTACTTTCTAAAGGTATTTTGCCCGAGCAAATTACAGACGAACCTGCGACACACATTCAATCAACTGAAGATGACGATGTGGTATCTGATGACGAGATAACCGCATCAACATCAACCGAAAACCAAAGCAATCCAAGTCATACCAAGCTTGAACTTGCTGCTGCTTATACCGTTCAAGTTCAGTTCCAAGATCCGTACAGCTTATTGACAACGGTCAGCATTGAGTCTAAAGATGCATATTTTGCTTTATGTGATCAGTTATTTGAAAGAGCGTGTCATGCATTGCTTGAGTTGCCTTTATTTGCAGGCGTGGCAATGATTGACCAAAACCCATTCACCGAGCAAGGAGCATCAGTGACACTTTATGCCACGGATGATCATGCCAAAACAGCGGCGGCAGCGGCGCTACTTTCTCAGCTTTTATTGATGGTCAATGAAGTGGTATATCAAAAGCACCGTGAACTAAAACGCTTTGCCTTACCCATCAAGACCGTTACCAGTGATTCAGAATTGTCAGATGTTGCCAAATCCATCTTAACCATCCGCAAAGAAAAGTCACTGATTATTTTTGCAGAGGCTGGGCGTAATCAAGCCGCCATGTATATGACTTTATCCGCCATCACGCACCCAAGTACGGTACATGAACGAGATAGCCGAGAAGTTGTTGGAATGACGAGCGCCACTGCTGATCGACTAAAAATTGCACGAGATAAAACGCTACTTGGTGATGATAATGCTTGACAAAATATTCAATTCGCTTTATAAGGCTACAGTAAAGACCTGATTTTTATAAAGCGTCAGGTCGTATACAAATTTCAACGCACTGGGAGTCATTATGAGTAATATTAATGATGATTTTGATGATGATAATTTTGATGAAGATGCTGATGCCATTTTGGTTGATGAAAGTAAGACAAAACCCCTTGAAAAACGCCTAAAAATTGATGCTTTGCTTGAAGAGCAGCGTCTAAATAAGTTAAAGCGTGCGCTTGAGGATGGTGATGACTTTACCGAATTTGACGATTTAGATGATGATTTAGATGATGATTTTTAAACTCTAATTTTTTAAAATCTAAAGATTGTTTTGGATATAAATTAAGCTGTCATAATCACCTTTGGGCGACAATATTTGACCCACAATAGTAATGAGTTTGTTATGAATAAACAAGAATTGTTTGAGTATTTAGAATCATCAGCTAACGAAATGGGCTTAGATCCAATCGCAGCCCATGGATTTTTGACAGCGACTGTGGTGGGCAAGCCACTACCAAATTGGATATCGGCATTTTTTGAAGGTGCAGATGCGCAAGTGCCAGATGAGGTCAAATCAGCACTAAAGGCATGGCAACAAGCGTTGGTTGATACTCTAAAATCAGAGCAACCTATCGAGTTGCCCTTTGATGCCAGTGAAGAGGCGGAAGATTTTAGTGAAGATGGCGACTTGGCAGCATGGGCAATTGGTTTTGTTGATGCGATGTACTCGGATGAAAATGTGGATTGGTTTGATGATGCAGCGACCGAAGAAGATGTGGCGATGCTAACTTTACCGATGGTGTTATTATCAGGCATTGATGAAGAAATGGATGAAATGCGTGATGATGAAACCCTAGCCCAAATGGCAAATGCACTTGAAGATAATATCACAGAGCTGTTTTTATTATTTCACACCGATGACTAAGAACTCTTAGATCAGTTAGGCAGGGTGGGGACAGCTGTCTTTGCCCTGTTTTATTATCTTAAGATGATGAAATTACTATAATAAATCTAAGTCAATGCAGAGAATGGTCATGCAATTATCAAATTTAGAATACCTGCCTAACCATATCATCACCGAAAGATTGGATGTGGTTTACGGCAACACTGTGCGTAGTAAACATGTGGGCAAAGATTTTTTGTCAGGACTAAAAAACATCGTTGGTGGCGAGCTGACTGCTTACACAGAGCTTCTTGAAGAAGCACGCCAAGAAGCGATGAATCGTATGATTACCAAAGCACAAGTATTAGGCGCTGATGCGATTGTCGGTATTCGTTTTTCAACATCAAATATCACCGCAGGCGCATCAGAGCTTTTTGTTTATGGTACGGCGGTCAAAGTACAAAAGAAGTTTGATCCTTTTGGGCAAAGCTTAGATGAGTTGCCAGTAGGTTGATTTCTGATGAGCCTTGAAGAGTTTTTTGATAAAAAGCCTGATTTGGCTTGTTTTGGTTACCACTGGTTGGTATTTTGGTGCCCGTGCCGAGCGTGGTCATCTAAAAAGCTTGATGGCAGATGAGCAAAAATACCAGCACATCCAAGTCTCAAGTGAGTGTTTTTATGAACCCAAAGGTATCAATGAATCAATCTTGGTGGTTGGCAGTGTCGTAATTGCTCAGGATAAATTCAAACAGGTTGTAGCGGCGATGTTAAGCTTATTTGGCAAAAATTTAACCGTCTATGAGACGCTGCTTGACCGTGCTCGCCGAGAAGTGGTGCTGCGTGCTAAGCGTCAGGCGAATGATGCAGGCTGTCATGCGTTATATGGGTTAAGATTTGAGATGACCGAGGTGCAAGGTGGTGTTGAGATATTGGCTTATGGTGTGGCAGTTAAGTGATGCGTAAGTTCGCTTAAATTATCAGAACACTCTGCCAAACAATTTTTTATAATATCAAGTGGCAGGCTTTTGAAATTTTGTAGATGATATTGGGTCTGAGCGTGGGTAAATTTTCTTTGGTTTAGTGTTATCGTTTGATTGAGAATTGAAAATCCCTTGAAATTCTAATTTCAAGGGGTTTATATTTGGTAGGCGTAAACGGACTCGAACCATCGACCCCCACCATGTCAAGGTGGTGCTCTAACCAACTGAGCTATACGCCTGTATAATAGGACGCTATTTTACCAAATTTTTTATAGATTGCAAGCATTTTTTATCATTAATTTCATTTTTTTATTTGAATACTGATAAATATCAATCGGTGTCTTAAATGGATGGTTTGGTCGCTCTTGAACCAATTTAGGAACCAAATAACCTGGTAAGGCTTCAAGCAACTGCCAATATAGCCCAACAGCGTCATGAATATCGATGTCAAAGTGCGCCGCCCCTTGAACCTTATCAAGTATGTGCAGATAGTAGGGTAGGATTCCAGCACCAAACAGATCTTGATTAAGCTTACTTAAAGTCTGAATGTCATCATTGATGCTGGCAAGTAGCACACTTTGATTTAATAAAGTTGCACCTGCATCTTTGAGCTGTTTGGTTTTAGCGATCAATTGATCATCAATTTCATTGGGGTGATTGATGTGCAGCACAATCACGATATTTTTTTGATAATGACGAATCAGTGCAATGAGCTCATGATCCACACGGTTAGGTAATACCACAGGCAGGCGAGTGTGAAGTCGCACCGTACGAATGTGACCAATGGCAGTAATCTTATCCAACCAAAGCTTAAGTCGCTTGTTGTTTAGGCTCAAAGGATCGCCACCGCTTAAGATTACCTCATTAACTTCTGTGTGCTTGGTGATGTAATCCATCACTTCATCCATTTCATGCGTGCTTGGTTGATTGGCATGATAATCAAAATGCTGGCGAAAACAGTAGCGACAATGTACCGCACATGCACCCGTCACGGTCAGCAGGACACGAGATTGATATTTATGCAATAAACCTTTGATGGGGTTGTGATTATTTTCATCCAAAGGATCGGTACTATAGCCATCAACGGTCATCCTTTCTCGTCCATCGGGAAGTACTTGGCGTAAGAGCGGGTCATGAATATCGCCTTTTTTCATTTTTTTGATAAAGGCGTGCGGTACTCGTAAACCAAACTGCTTGGGCGTATGTGAATGAGCCTGTTTTGGTAAATCAAGCAGCGTAAATAAAGTATCCAAATCGCTGACCGCTGCTGATAGCTCGGCTTGCCAATCTTGAAAATCATCAGATGAGTCAGCGTGATAAATTTTTTTTGTAGAAATCATGGTTTTATTTTGACAAAAATTACTAAAACTTTATATAATGAAGTGTTACGCTGCATTATAGCGTATTTTTTAGATGATGATTTAAATTTTAACTGAGCGATGCTCTGATTGATAACTGGCAGGTAAATAATGGCAAGTTTTTCTACAAATGATTTTAAAGCAGGCTTGAAAGTGATGTTGGATGGGAATCCATGTTCCATCCTTGAAAATGAATATGTGAAACCAGGTAAAGGTCAAGCTTTTAACCGTGTTAAGTTGCGTAATCTACGCACAGGCAAAGTGCTTGAGCAGACTTTTAAGTCAGGCGATTCACTTGAAGGTGCTGATGTGGTGGATGTGGAAATGAACTATCTATACAACGATGGCGAATTTTGGCATTTTATGCACCCTGAGACTTTTGAGCAATTGCAAGCAGATAAAACCGCAATGGGTGATGCTGCACAGTGGCTAAAAGAAAATTCAAATGCGTTATGCACTTTGACGCTATTTAATGGTGCGCCGCTGTCGGTCACACCACCAAACTTTGTAGAGCTTGAAATCGTTGAAACTGACCCAGGTGTTCGTGGTGATACCTCAGGTGGTGGTGGTAAGCCTGCACGCCTTGAAACAGGTGCAACCGTGCGTGTCCCATTGTTTGTTCAGCAAAATGAAGTGGTGCGTGTAGATACGCGTACTGGCGAATATCAAACACGCGTAACCGCCTGATTGATCGCCATCTGATTAAGCAGTGTTCTTTTGAGCACTGCTTTTTTATTGAAACAGTCTTGAGATTTAAGCTTGGTACGCTTATTTTGTGCAACATACTTTGTGTAATATCATAAAAATTTAATATCGCTGACAAATCATCAGATAAACCAAACAGAATGATTGATAATCTACTTATGACAAGAGATGACAAAAAACCTGCATAATGTTAAACTACTATGACACATTTTGAAATAATTTTGTCGGTTTTGACTGAGAATTATAACGAGAATAATTATGACAAAACTCTACCAAAGAACGGTAGCCAAAGCAATCACAGCAACAGGTATCGGACTACATAGCGGCAAAAAAGTGACACTCACTTTGTCGCCTGCCAAGCCTAATACAGGTATCATATTTGAACGCACCGATATTGGTGCAACAGTTCCAATGGCAGCCGAGCTTGTACAAGATACCATGATGTCATCTAATTTGGTTTTGGGAGATGCTAGAATTGGTACGGTTGAGCATTTATTATCAGCCATTGCGGCTTATGGGCTTGATAATTTAATCATTCAAGTGGATGCAGCAGAGATTCCGATTATGGATGGTTCGGCGGCACCTTTTTTGTATCTGATTGATCAAGCAGGTATCACTGAGCAAGATGAACTCAAAAAATTCATTAAAATAATTTCACCGATTGAAGTAAATGATGGTGACAAATGGGCACGCCTTGAGCCTTATGATAAGGGCTTTTTGCTAGATTTTGAGATTGATTTTAATCATGCCGCCATCGCTGCTACTGAACAAACAACACAGCTTGATTTTAATACTGCAAATTTCGCCGCAGAAGTGGGGCAGGCGCGTACTTTTGGCTTTCTAAAAGACATAGAATATCTGCAAAAAAATAATTTGGCACTGGGCGGTAGCTTGGATAATGCTGTCGTACTTGATGAGAATTCTGTGGTCAATCAAGATGGCTTACGCTATCCCAATGAATTTGTCCGCCATAAAATGCTAGATGCTGTGGGTGATTTATTTGTGATTGGACACCCTTTACTTGCGAAGTTTTCTGCTTATAAATCAGGGCATGCACTGAATAATGCACTGATCCGAGCGGTATTAGTGGATAAAAGTTGCTATGAAATTGTAACATTTTATGACAAAAAATCTTGTCCAATTAATTATGTAGCTGCTGTTTAGCTAAAGTGTCATTGAGTAAGCAAAGGTCAGAATATTTTAATTATTTGGCAAGGTTTTTGTAAGGTAATAGACACAGTTTGGTTTTTTGTATCATATTGATGTTAACCTCACCCAACACCCAATCGTAAGTTACGGATTGGGTGTATTTTTGAGTTTATAAAAAACCAAACTCCTAAAAATACTTATTAAGATGGCAGATACATTGATGATTTTATAAGGATTGGTAACCAAAATTTTATTAAATAAAACCAGCTATCTACACAAAGTTAATGGATTTAATTTACAAAAAATTACAAAAATAGTTGGCTATTTGCGATTTAAAACCTAAGTTTATACAAAATTTTTTCGGATAAACTCTTTAAATTTAATTAATAAAATTATTTTTTAGAATCGGTATTTGTCCTTGCAAGTTGCGTCAAAGCTTGATTTAAGCGTTCATTTTGTGTGACAAATTGTGCGGTCTGTGTTATCATTTGTCTTGTGTTTTCGCTTAGGATCTTTTTTAAATTATTTGGGCGAGTGTCTGATTGCACCAATTTTGGCGAAGTTGTCTTTGATGAGACAATCAGCTTGATTGATTGTAACTGGCAAAAACGCTGATCATAAGTGCGTAAAGCTTGAATACAACTTTCCATCATATATCGTGCGTGATTGGCAGCGGTTGGCGAACTCATTGCTAGAGCAATCTCCACCGATGAGACATTAACCACTTGGCAGGCCGACAGTATCTCATTGGGCAATAAACCTGCCCATGCTTGACGAATTAGCTGTGTGTGGTGTTGCAGATGATGATACCGATGCAACAAATGTTTTGGAATAGCAGCACCAGCAGCCGCTTGTTTTTCGATACGGCTGGCAAGATGATTGGGTCGACGAATTTTAGTGACCAAGTCATTGATGGGAATGGTTTTTGTATAATCAGACATAGCTTACCTAAATAATAAAAAGATCTATGGACATGGTGTCCGCAGAGTAAGTGTATCACGCCTTTTGAGGAAATGGTAATCTCACCTTAATAAGATATCATTTTTCTAGCGTACTAAGGATGTATGCTGTGTGCCACAAGCTTTAATCAAAACCAATCAAATGTATGCCGATGAAGTGATGCAATGGGGCTAATCATCCACCAACTAACCCATGGGATGAACGCTGTCTGTGATAGTAATGCCAAGCAAGCTTTTGAAGTATGAGGAATCTAAATGAAACGATTATTTTGGCTACTGTCAGCTGTCAGTCTGACCGTTGCACAATCAAGTGCGGCACAAAGTGCGTATTCAAATAGCTCTACCCAAACCTCTTATGTGGCCAGTATCCCAGACGATATTGACAGCGTCATTAATGATTTGATAGCAAACAGCCAAAATGCTCAAGCTCATGCTTATCATCAACCTACCAGCACAGCCACTATCCAAAACTTCAGCACCAATTTTCAATCACCAGTTTCTGCGGTCGAACGCTTGACGGCAAGCAGTGCTCCAAGTGTCGCTGCTGCTGTGGCATCTCGTGCTGCACTGGGTCGGTCGGTGGGGCGGTGTGCGTTATATGTGCGTAAAGCATTACAATCTGCAGGTTATGAATTTACACCGCAGCCTTCCGCTTATCAATATGCACATGGCACACTGGCAAGTGCAGGATTTACAAAATTGAATAATAGCAATTATGTACCACAAGTTGGTGATATTGCTGTATTTAATCGTACTGCAAAAAACCCACACGGTCACATTCAGATTTATGACGGTAGCCAATGGGTATCAGATTTCCGCCAGCCAAAATTTAGCCCATATAGCCAGCATAATGGCTACAGTGTATGGCGTGATGCTCGTTATAATGATGCTTCTGCAAATACAGGTATTATGCTTGCTCTAAACGAACAATAGTCTGTTTATTTTGGATATGACAAAAGCCCAGTTAAGTTAAACTGGGCTTAGTTTTTTATTTAAAATAATGTTAAATCATTAATCAATAGCTTACAACCAACATGAACGCTCATGAAAATTAGGCGGGTTGGTATGCTTAATGGCGTAATAAACCGCAACAGATGCTTTGTGGGTGATTGGGTATAAAATGGCCGTTAAATTAAATTGACATTCACCAAGCTTAAGGGCTTGGTTGTGATGACGAATATGAAATGTTAAAACATAACCATCATCAAGTACAGCGATGTGTCGTATGGATAAAGTATGCTGAGTGTCTGCCAAAGGAGGCATCTGATTGGGCGTGCGATAGCCATCAAATCGGTAGATATTATAGCATCCATTGATGGCAAGATTTGTCTCAATATAGTGGCTTGAGTACTTTTGTGCCAAAAAACATTCAAAGCATTCAGACTGCCATAAATAATCAGCACGCTGCATTAAGACATTTTTGGTTTGTTTGTCAAAAATGTCTTGGGTGTAGGCAGTTTTTTCAACAAAAAATCCTACTTCAACAGCATCAGTGATTTGGGCGATATAGGCGTATATTTTAGGCGGTACTAATCGATTATCTGGTCTATTATCTAATCTGACAGTATCATCATAAGCGCTACTATCGGTGATGGCTGTTAGCTGATAAATAAAAAAATCATTTGGCAAAAACCGTTTGACTGTCGCCGCCATCGCCTGATGTAATGTTTTAAGACTCACCGAACCGTTTATAATCCAAATCGTGCTAAATTAGATAGCTTGGGATTGGGTTTGGCGTTGGTACGCAGAAGCAGCACCATGCGTCCGATATGGTGAATGACCTCAGACTCAGTAGCATCGGCAATGGCAGCTACATATGCTTTTCTGTCATCAGCTGTACCAGCAGGGATTTTGATTTTGATGAGTTCATGATCGGTTAATGCACGAGCGACTTCTTCGATGACGCTGGGAGTAACACCATTACCACCAATGGTGACAACTGGATTTAGATGATGGCCAATGCCTCGCAGGACTTTAATGTCTTGTAATTTTGCGTTTTTATTCATAAGTATTCCAAAATTACCAATGATAAATGGTAGTGATGAATGAGTGAGAAATAATTACGCTATTATAGCAGAATTTCACCAAATTTGTTGTCAATAATGGTAAACTAGTCGATTGGATTATAAATGAATATGATTAATTTTTATGGCAACACGAATTAAAAATAAAAAATTGTCTAAATCTAGCCGTGCTTGGATGAAAGAGCATATTGATGACTTTTATGTGCAAAAAGCTCAAAAAGAAGGCTATCGAGCCCGAGCTGCTTATAAGCTTCTTGAAATTAACGAAAAAACAGGTCTGATTAAAAAAGGTATGACAGTTGTGGACTTAGGTTCAGCACCAGGCAGCTGGTCACAAGTGGCAGGTCAGCTTGTTGGTGATGCAGGCACACTGATTGCATCAGATATTTTGCCAATGGATACCCTTGAAAATGTCATTTTTATTCAAGGCGATTTTCGTGAAGAAGCCGTTTTTAACCAAATTATGAACGAAGTTGGTGGGCGTGCTGTGGATGTGGTATTATCGGATATGGCACCAAATACCTCTGGCATGGCTGCGGTGGATCAGCCTCGTATGATGTATTTGTGCGAACTTGCGGTGGATTTTGCGTTGAAAGTGTTGCCAGTAGGGGGCGCATTGATTATGAAGGTGTTTCAAGGCGAAGGCTCTCAAGAGCTGCGTGCTCAGATGCAAAAGCAATTTAGCAAAATTAAAAGCATTAAGCCTGCCGCCTCTCGCCCACGCTCAAAAGAGATGTTTTGGGTGGCAATTAAATAAATCAATCATAGAGTTTACTTGAAATAGATAAATTCATCAATATATTATATACAATTAATCAGCATTGGGTGGATTAATCCCCAATATCCATAAGCTAAGGATGAGAAAAGTTTGAGCGACATGGTGAAGAATACCTTATTGTGGCTGGCGATCATCGGTATCGTGGTTGTGATTTTTAGCAATCTTGATAGCGGTAAAGCTGATGCCGATATGATGAATTATTCGGCATTTGTGACCGCAGTGTCACAAGGCGAAATTAAAGATGTAAAAATCAGTGGCGAAGAGATTACTGGCACTAAAGTCAATGGTTCTGAATTTGAGACAGTACGCCCTGAAATTACTGACAATGAATTGATGCCACTACTGCGTGAGCATAATGTTGAAGTTCAAGGTACACTACCTGAACGCCAAGGCATTGGCATGCAGCTTCTGATGGCAGCATTCCCAATTCTCTTAATTGTCGGTTTGTTTTGGCTTATCATGCGAGGCATGAGCGGCGGCGGTGCTGGTGGCGGCATGGGTGGTCGTAACCCAATGAGTTTTGGTAAATCCAAAGCCAAAATGCTGTCAGAAGATCAAGTCAAGGTGACTTTTGCTGATGTGGCTGGCGTTGAAGAATCCAAGCAGGAAGTTGCCGAGATTGTTGATTTCTTAAGAGATCCAAGCAAATTTACTAAGTTGGGTGCAACCATTCCTCGTGGTGTTTTAATGGTTGGCCCTCCAGGGACGGGTAAAACTTTGCTAGCCAAGGCAATCGCAGGTGAAGCCAAAGTACCGTTTTTTAGTATCTCAGGTTCAGACTTCGTTGAGATGTTTGTTGGGGTGGGTGCAAGCCGTGTACGTGATATGTTTGAACAAGCCAAAAAAAATGCACCTTGCATCATCTTTATTGATGAGATTGATGCTGTGGGTCGTCATCGTGGTTCAGGCATGGGCGGTGGTCATGATGAGCGTGAACAAACCCTAAACCAACTGCTGGTTGAGATGGATGGCTTTGAAGGTAATGATGGCGTCATTGTCATTGCTGCTACAAACCGTGTCGATGTTTTAGATAAGGCGTTGCTACGCCCTGGTCGTTTTGACCGTCAAGTCTCAGTTGGCTTGCCTGACATCAAAGGCCGTGAGCAAATTTTGATGGTGCATTTAAAAAAATTACCTGCGACCATCGGCGTGGATATCAATGCTTTGGCACGAGGTACGCCTGGATTTAGCGGTGCTCAGCTTGCCAATTTAGTCAATGAAGCCGCCTTATTTGCTGCCCGCCGAAATAAAGACAGCGTTGATATGCATGACTTTGAGGATGCCAAAGATAAGCTGTTTATGGGACCTGAACGCAAATCGATGGTACTTCGTGAAGAAGAACGCCGTGCAACAGCATACCATGAAGCAGGGCATGCATTGGTGGCAGAGCTGTTACCTGGTACGGACCCTGTACATAAAGTTACCATCATGCCTCGTGGTTGGGCTTTGGGTGTGACTTGGCAATTGCCTGAACAAGATGCGATCAGCAATTATAAAGATAAAATGCTTAATGAAATCTCCATTTTGTTTGGTGGGCGTATCGCCGAAGAAATCTTTGTAAACCGCAAATCAACTGGCGCATCTAATGACTTTGAGCGCGCTACCAAGCTTGCCCGTGCCATGGTAACTCGCTACGGCATGTCAGATGAGTTGGGGGTGATGGTCTATGAAGCAGAAGAGCATGGCGGTTATTTTGGCGGCAGCACCCGCACAATCTCAGAGGCAACACAGCAAAAAGTTGATGACGAAATTCGCCATATCTTGGAAGCTCAGTATGGTGTTGCTTATCAGCTCATTGATGAAAATCATGACAAAATGCATGCCATGGTTGAAGCACTTATGAAGTGGGAAACCATCGATCGTGAGCAGCTATTACAAATTATGGCAGGTGAGACACCTCGTGAACCCAAGAACTATCAGCACATCGTGCAGACACCTGTGGCAGCCGAAGAACCTGCCGATGACGATGCTTTACCGCCGCCATTGCCAGTGTGATAGCCTGATTAAAATCATGAGCAAAATCTCCAAAGTATCTGCTTTGGAGATTTTTTATACACATTTTTTATTTTGAACTTAGTTTATAAATGTTCACCAAAGTACTTGATTTTTTTTGCGTTTGGGTTTAGTCTGTATGGCAAAGAAATGCATTGAGTTTATTTATGTCAAATTTCATTAGCAATCAATATTATCGTACTAAAGCAGCATTTGGATTGACAAATACTTTATTAAATGGTTTTCAGATGCTTTATGAATCAAAGGCATATCGCTCTGATGTACCACGCAATCGATTGATGCCCTATGTACAAAAATTTTGCCAAAAAATGGCAAATTCATTTGGTGTAACTGTGATTCAAATTGAGCCAGTTCCACAAAGGCACGGGCTTTGGGTCAGTAATCATGTCTCTTGGCTTGATATTCCTGTGGTGGGCAGTGTTGCACCTGTCTTTTTCTTGTCTAAGGCTGAAATTGGTAAATGGCCAATTTTTGGACGCTTGGCAAAAGCAGGTGGCACGCTTTTTATTCAGCGAGGCTCAGGAGATGTGGGTTCGGTGAGTGATCAGATTGCAGAGTTTTTGAGTGAGGGGTCATCGGTCATTTTTTTCCCTGAGGCGACAACGACAGATGGTAAGCAGATTAAGAAAATTTATGGTAAATTATTAAAAGCTGCTATTGATACCAACTTACCAATCTGCCCAATGGTAATTGCATATGTGGATAAAGAAGGTGGGCTGTCCGATAAAGCTGCTTATTATGGCAAACGGACTATGGTGCAAAGTTTAAAATCAGTGGCAGATGCTCGAGGGATTACAGCGTATGTATTACCCCTTGAGCCGATTTATCCTGAAGGTCGAGATCACCGTGAATTAACTGAGGTTTTGCAAGCAGTGATGCAAAAAGGCCTAACAGACTTGCATGGGCGCGTACTAGCAGCCTAAAACTAATTATAAAAAAAAACAACCCTGATAATGGTCATCAGGGTTGTTTTTTTATTAATCTTTCAAATCAATAACTTGTTGGGTCGCTTTGACGGCTTTTGACCGATCTTCTTGACTGATCCATTGCGAAGGCGTGTTGCGAAGTTCATGGCTCATAAAATTCACCCAAATTGGTAATGCAGCCACGCCACCGTACTCACTATTTCCTAAAGTTGATGGCGTATCAAAACCCACCCAAACCACAGCCACATTAGTAGGATGAAAGCCTGCAAACCAAGCATCCTTGGCAAGGTTAGTGGTACCAGTCTTACCACCAACATCACTACGACCCAAAGCACGAGCTCTGCGACCCGTACCGCTAGTAATAACCTCTCGCATCATATTGGAGATGTCATAAGCCGTTTGGTGGGAAAGCACGCGGGGTGCTTGAGTGGCAGCGACATATTGTGGAGCGCTTCTTGGTTGTAGTCTATCGCCAGCTGGTGCGCTAGGCGTGTCTGTAGAAATCTCTGATTTATTGGCTTCAAATAATTCAAGCAATTTGGCATTAGTTGCCGAAAGATTTTCATTAAAGCAAAGTGCACAGGCTTGCTGTGGGTTGGCTTGATAGATGGTTTCATTGTCAAAATTATAGATTCTTTCGATAAAATAAGGCTGGATGCGATGACCACCATTAATGATGGTAGCAAAACCAGTTGCCATTTGTAAAGGTGTAGCGTCAGCAGCACCCAATGCCAATGCCAATGTAGACGGCATGCGTTCTATCTCAAGTCCACCCATGGCATTCATTAGGTGGCGAGATTCATCAACACCTGCTGAACGCAGCAGGCGAATGGCTGGGGTATTGCGTGATAAAGCAAGTGCACGGCGTAGTGTCATATCGCCTGTGTAGCGTCCATCGGCATTTTTTGGTTGCCACCTACCAACACGAATGGCAGCATCAGAGATTAAGCTATCTGGCGTATATTGACCAGACTCAAGTGCTGCAGCAAAAATAAAAGGCTTAATGATCGATCCTGGTTGGCGATAGCCTTGGATAGCACGATTAAATTTGCTGTGATTAAAATGAAAACCACCAACAACGGCACGCAAAGCACCATTTTCAGGGTCTAAAGAGACCAATGCACCTTGAACTTTGGGAATAGATTCCATACGCCAAGCTGTTTTTGCTTCATTGATCGGAGAGATTCGCACAATATTACCAACCTTGACCATCTGATGAGCATTACTGTAGCCACCACCGACACGGTTAGCATCATAGTAGCGACGCGCCCAATTCATACCTGACCAACCGATGGTTACGGTTTCTCCAGATTGAAGCTTAGCTTCAAAGCTTTGGTTATGAACCTTAGTAACTTTGGCAGGATAAATATGATCAAAATTTTTACGACCTTCAAGCGACCCTGATTCTGCTTCAACACCTCGCCAACCATGACGACGGTCATAATCACGCAAACCCCCCACTAAGGCAGCATTGGCCGCAAGTTGTGAGCTACTATTGATTGTGGTTTGAACACGCCAACCTGAATCCATCACCGCCTCGCCATAGCGGTCAACCAAAGTGGAGCGTACCATCTCTGCAACATAAGGCATATTTAGATCAAGTTTTTCTTGATAGATATTTAGCCCCATTGGTTCAGCAATGGCGGCATCTTTTTCAGAAGCGGTAATAAAGCCTTCTTGGTGCATGCGTCCGATAATCCAGTTGCGTCGCTCCATAGCCCGTTCAGGATTAACGACAGGATTGTAGGCCGAAGGGGCTTTTGGTAAGCCTGCGATCATCGCCATTTGGGCAATGGTCAAGCTTTCTAGATTTTTGGAATAATAGCGGCGTGCTGCAGCTTGAATACCATAAGTGCCTTCACCCAAATAAATTTTATTAACATATAGTGTTAAAATTTCATTTTTTGTGAGTTCATTTTCAATTTTGCGGGCGATAAAAAGTTCGGTCAGCTTACGATTAATGGTACGCTCAGGGCTTAAAAAATAGTTTTTTGCCACTTGCATGGTAATGGTTGAACCACCAGTTTGAGCGTCATTATCACTGATAACTTCGGTCAATGCTCGTCCCATGCCTTTGACACTGATGCCGCTGTGTTCAAAAAAAGTATCGTCTTCTGCCGCCAAAAATGCTTGAATCATACGCTCAGGAATTTCGTCAAAGGTGACAGGCAAAGAGTAGCGATTACCATATTGTCCGATCAGTTTGTTGTCGGCAGTATAAATCTGTAGCGGCATCTCAAAGCGGGAATTGTCCAAATTTTTGACATCAGGTAAAGTTGGCTCAAGATACATGACCATGCCATAAAACCCAATGGGAAATGCTAAAATTAAGATTGCAAATAATGCCAATACGCCCAAAATAACTTTTGATAAAATGGCGATGAATGACGCAGAAAAAGTGTTTTTAGACATAAATTCTTTTGCTTGCTATAGACCTAATTTCTTATTTTACTAGGTTGTAGATAGAATAGCTAGTTTTTATTAGTAATTTCGTGTGGTGATGGTTTTTTGTATGTTTAGTAACTGTGATTATTTTATGATGTTATGCTTAATGAATATAGATTCTATGGCTAAACAAAACCACCATTGATTTTATTTGAAAGTTTTAAGCAATAAAATTCATCTATCATTTGGGTAATAAAATATGATGATAAATCAATATTTTATCTAACATTTGCTTGAAAAAATATTCATCATCCCTATCTTGATAAGCGAAAACGAAATCAAGTATTTGATCAAATACTCATTACAATTGTTATGTTATAGGAAGAAAATTATGACCAATCCTACCGCTCATCATTTTGAAGCTGAAGTGTCACAGCTATTGCATTTGGTGACACATTCACTGTACTCAAATGCTGATATTTTTGTGCGAGAACTGGTGTCAAATGCCTCTGATGCTTGTGATAAGCTGAGATTTTTGGCAACCTCTGATGATGGCTTGTATGAAAATGATGGCGAGCTTGCGATTCGTATCGACATTGATAATACTGCCAAAACCATTACCTTTAGCGATAATGGCATCGGTATGAACGAAGAGGATGCCATTGAGCATTTGGGTACGATTGCAAAATCTGGCACTAAGGCATTTTTGGATAAATTGGCTGATAGCGATAAAAAAGATGGTCATCTGATTGGACAGTTTGGCGTCGGTTTTTATTCAGGATTTATTGTTGCTGATAAGATTGTTGTAGAAAGCCGTAAAGCAGGCGAATCTGCTGATAAAGGCGTGCGTTGGGTGTCTGATGGTACGGGGCAATTTACCACCGAGAGCATTCATAAACCTAATCGTGGAACATCAATTACGCTATATCTTAAAGATGAGTATGCTGGTGGCGGCGAGAGTGAGACAAATTATTTAAACGACCAGCACATAAAATCACTGGTAAATAAATACTCTGACCATATCAGCCTGCCGATTCAAATGCATAAGCAAATTTGGCAAGATGAGCTGGGTGAAGATGGTGAACCGACAGGCAAAGGTGAATACATTACTACCGATGACTATGAAACAGTCAACCAAGCCAATGCGTTGTGGACAAAAAGCCCAAGCGATATTAGCGACGATGAGTATCATGAATTTTATAAAAACTTAAGCTATGATTATGCCAAGCCCCTAGCCTATACGCATAATCGTGTTGAAGGACGAGTGCAATACACGCAGCTTTTATTTATTCCAAGTAAAGCACCCATGGACTTGTACGCTCGTGAACAGCAACATGGGCTAAAATTGTATGTCAAACGAGTATTTATCATGGAAGATGCTGAGCAGTTATTACCCATATATTTACGCTTTGTCAAAGGGGTGATTGATACTGCTGATTTGCCACTTAATGTCAGTCGTGAAATCTTGCAAGAATCACGAGATGTTAAGGCAATTCGTGAGGGTAATGCTCGCCGTGTATTGACGCTACTATCAAGTCTTGCCAACTCTGAAGATGCTGATAAGCAACAAAAATTTGCCGATTTTTATCAAGAATTTGGCGATGTACTCAAAGAAGGTTTGGGTGAAGATCAGACCAATCAAGAACGCATTGCCAAGCTATTGCGTTATGCAACCAGTACCGATGATAAGATTGCAACAGGTTTTGGTGATTATAAAGCCCGCATGAAAGATGGTCAAAAAGCCATTTATTATCTCACCGCAGATAACTTGGCGGCCGCCAAAAACAGTCCACAGCTTGAATTATTCAAGAAAAAAGGCATTGAAGTTATCTTAATGACTGCTCGTGTGGATGAGTGGGCAATGAACTTTTTACATGAATTTGATGGTACGCCATTGCAAAATATTGCCAAAGGTGCTGTTGACTTGGGTGAATTGACCGATGAAAATGAAAAGCAGGAAGCCAAGCAGGCTGAAGAAAAAATGCAGCCTGTGGTTGAAAAATTAAAAACAACATTGGGCAAGCGTACTAAAGATGTGCGTGTCTCAAGCCGTCTGGTAGATAGCCCAGCCTGTTTGGTTGTTGGTGAAGGTGAGCTTACGCCACAGATGGCACAGATGCTCAAAGCCATGGGGCAAAGTGTACCAGAGATTAAACCTGTGCTTGAGATTAACCCAAACCATCCTTTGATTGATAAACTGCAAAATAGCCATGATTTTGATGACTTGGCACAAGTCATTTTTGATCAAGCTTTATTGGCAGATGGTGGTCAGCTTGATGACCCAGCAGGCTATCTAAAGCGTGTTAATAAGCTTTTGATGGGCTAATTTTTGCCATATTAAAACCGCCAATGATAACTGTTGATTCATGGCGGTTTTTTTATCTACTGATTTTGGGTGTATATGATTAAACGGATTAAAAAATGATATTGTATTAATAGCTATCTGTTAAATTGTGAAAGTATTTAAAGCGTTAAAGCATTTTGGATGCTTGATGTAAAATTATGCTTTGAGTTATTTTGCAATATGTTACAATGGTCAAACTTTTTGAACCTAACTTTCGAGCATTCAATGGGTTTTTTGTCAAATTTCTTCTCAAATCTGGGTGCGTCTTTATGGATGCTTGTCGGTAGTGAGCGTGCTTTTAGGCTTACGAAGCCGACTTTTGCTCAAGCAGTCGCTTTTATGGTGGTCGCATTATCAGCAAATATTTTATTTGCTTGGCTTGCTGCACCCAATGACAGTTATTTTAATGAGCAAGGATTAATCAGCTATTTGGTTTGGCCAACCATCATTGTTGCTGCAGGTATCATCATTGCACAGCGGTCATTAAATTACGCCTTGTTATTTGTACCAGCAATATTATGGCTGGCGGCAGATACTTTGCTTGTTTTATTTCAAAGTGGCATACAATTTCTTGAAAATGAAAGCCTATTGCCGTTTTGGCTTCATAGCATTTTGCCCACACTGTTTTTATTATTATTTGTATGGCAGACAGCGGCATTATTACTGATTTTTGCTAAGCGTTTTAATTGGCCTTGGTATGAAACCGTCTTGATGTTGATTGCAAGCATTGTCTTATTGGTTGTTTGGCAAAAAAACACCATCAATCAGCCTATTTTCAAGATGGATGAGGTTTTGGTGGAGTTAGATGAGTTGGTATTTTATGAGCAAGCAGCACAACTGCCCAAGCAGTTGCAAGCGATGAAGGCAGGTCGCAAGGGTCGGCATGAATGGTATTTTTTGGGGGCAGCCAGCTACAGCGAGCAAGATGTCTTTGCCAGTGAGATCATTCAAGCACGCCAACTATTTGATGTCAAATTTGATACGGCAGGGCGTTCGATTGCTTTGATTAACAACCCAAGCACTTGGGGCGAGTACCCCATTGCCACACGCGCCAGCATTGAGCGAAGCCTTGAGCATATCGGCGGACTGATGAACCCTGATGAAGATGCTTTATTTTTGGTATTAAGCTCACACGGGTCGGTCGATGAACATGGTGAGCCGATTGGTGAATTGGCGGTAACAAATCCCCCGATGAATTTGCGTCAGATTGACCCATTTTGGTTAAAATCCGCTTTGGATAAATCAGGCATTCGTTGGCGTGTCATTGTTGTTTCGGCGTGCTATTCAGGCACTTTTATCAATGCGTTAAAAGATCCTTATACGATGATTATCACAGCGTCTAAGGCGGATAAAGCTTCTTTTGGCTGTACTGATGATGCGGATATGACTTATTTTGGTCGAGCATTTTTTAATGAAAGTCTGCCACGCTCAGATGGGGTAATGACAGCTTTTTATGATGCCCTGCCCAAGATTAAAGAGCGTGAGATTTTGATGGGTTTTGAACCTTCAGAGCCTCAGTTGGTTATTGGTGAAGCCATGCAGCTTGCCCTACCTGAGCTGCAAAAGGCGTTATTTCATCATCAGGACAATCCAAATATCAGCATTCCTTATGGATTGATTGATAAAGTGACGGATACCAAGTCTGTCTTGAATTAATAGTAAATGGGCTATTGTCATGATATCTTAACAACCGCTGTTACACCAAAGTAAGCAGCGGTTTTTTGTGGCATAAAAGTTCATATAAATACGATATTTTAACGGTTATTTTTATTTAAAATGGTGGGTATTTCTCTAAAAATCACTTGTAATCTGCCCAAAATTTCTGTATATTACATTTGCTTATAGTATCATAATTTTTTATGATTTATAATTGATAAAGTGTATTTTACTTATCAATAAAAGCCAAAAACTGTTCGTCAAATCACATTGGCGAACCTTGCTTCCATTAATCTAAGGGATTTATCACATGAGTATCCAATCTGTTGTTAAAAAAATAGAAAAAAATTACGCCCATCAACCCGAATTCATCCAAGCGGTTCAAGAAGTCGCTATGACGATTGAAGAAGCTTATGAGAATAATCCTAAGTTTGCAGAGTTAAAGGTGTTTGAGCGTCTTTGTGAGCCAGACCGCATTATAAGCTTTCGTGTGAATTGGGAAAATGACCAAGGCAAGGTTGAGATCAATCGTGGCTGGCGTGTGCAGTTTAGTAACGCCATTGGGCCTTATAAAGGCGGTTTGCGTTTTCACCCAACCGTAAACGAAAGCGTGCTAAAATTTTTAGGATTTGAGCAGATTTTTAAAAATGCTTTGACAGGCTTACCAATGGGCGGTGGCAAAGGCGGTTCTGACTTTGACCCTAAGGGTAAATCAGATGCTGAAATTCGCCGTTTTTGCTATGCTTTTATGCGTGAATTGCACAAAAACATCGGCAAAGATATGGATGTGCCAGCAGGTGATATCGGTGTTGGCAGCCGTGAGGTAAACTATATGTTTGCGATGTATAAAAATCTGACGCGTAAGCATGAAGGCGTGTTGACAGGTAAGGGCGTAGGTTTTGGCGGTAGCTTGATTCGTAATGAAGCAACAGGCTATGGCTTGGTGTATTTTTTGGATAATATGCTCAAAGCCAATGATGATACCTTAGAGGGTAAAACTGTTTTGGTTTCAGGTGCGGGTAATGTTGCCCAACATGCTGCCGAAAAAGCCTTGTATCTTGGCGGTAAAGTCATCACTTTTTCTGACTCTCAAGGCACGCTACATGACGATCAAGGTTTTACTCAAGAAAAAATTGACTGGGTGAAAGCTCAAAAAGATGCACGCAAACCGTTAAGTGATTATGTCGAAAAATTTGGTGGTGAATGGTTGCCAGATACAAAACCTTGGCAGTTTGCTGCTGATATCGCATTGCCATGTGCTACGCAAAATGAAGTCTGTGAACAAGAGGCTAAGCAGCTGGTCGAAAGTGGTGTCAAATATGTTGTAGAAGGGGCGAATATGCCATTAGATGCCCAAGCGATCGATATCGTACGCAGTCATGGCATCACTTATGCACCAGGCAAAGCAGCTAATGCTGGCGGTGTGGCTGTTTCGGGCCTTGAGATGAGCCAAAACTCTGTACGCCAATATAAAAGCTTCTCAGAGTTGGATGAAAAACTACAAGGCATCATGAAAAATATCCATGATGATTTATTGTCTGCAGCAAAAGAGTACGGTAAAACCAAAGATGTGGTTGATTATATGACAGGTGCTAATGTGGCAGGCTTTTTAAAAGTTGCCAATGCGTTAGTCGCTTATGGCATTTTGTGATTGATTATTTTATCATCGCTGATCAAAAAACAATCTGTGTCAATACAGGTTGTTTTTATTTTAGATGAATGTAACTGACGGTTTTTATTTTCGGTTTAAACAAGTATAATAGCAACCCCTGAAACAAATATTACCAAGGGTAATCAATTTGTGTGACACATGTGTTTTTGTGTGACATGTATTAACCAAAGGAACCGATGATGGACTTTATTAAAACACGAGCCGCAGTTGCTTGGGCGGCAAATGAGCCGCTGGTAATTGAAGAGCTGGATTTGATGCCACCACAAGCTGGTGAGGTATTGGTTCGCATCGTGGCAACAGGTGTTTGTCATACAGATGCTTATACCTTATCAGGTGCTGATCCTGAGGGTATTTTCCCTTGTGTACTTGGGCATGAAGGTGCAGGTATCGTTGAAGCTGTAGGCGAGGGCGTAACAGATTTTGCGGTTGGTGACCATGTGATTCCGCTATATACGGCCGAATGTGGTCAGTGCAAAATGTGCTTATCTAATAAAACTAACCTTTGTTCGGCAGTGCGTGAAACCCAAGGTAAAGGCTTAATGCCAGACGGTACTGTCCGATTTTTTAAAGAAGGTGAGCCAATTTATCATTATATGGGTACATCGACTTTTTCAGAGTATACCGTGGTATCTCAGTATTCGTTGGCAAAAATTCAAAAAGATGCACCCTTAGAAGAGGTCTGCTTGCTTGGTTGCGGTGTCACCACGGGCATGGGCGCAGTTCTAAAAACAGCCAAAGTAAAGCCCGGTGATACGGTGGCAATTTTTGGTTTGGGTGGTATTGGACTTGCCGCGGTGATCGGTGCTCGCATGGCAGGGGCTGGCCGCATTATTGTTGTTGATATTAATGAAGATAAGTTTGCCAAAGCACAAGAGCTTGGGGCGACAGACTGTGTTAATCCTAATAAATTTGACAAACCCATTCAGCAAGTTATCATTGAGATGACTGATGGCGGTGTGGATTTTTCATTTGAATGTATTGGTAATGTGGATGTCATGCGAGCAGCACTTGAATGCTGTCATAAAGGGTGGGGTGAGAGCGTGATTATCGGTGTCGCACCAGCAGGTGCTGAGATTTCGACACGCCCATTTCAACTGGTAACTGGGCGTGTGTGGCGAGGTTCGGCATTTGGTGATGTGAAAGGTCGTAGTGAGCTGCCTGGTATTGTCAGCCAATATATGCAAGGTGATTTTGCATTGAGTGATTTTATCACCCATACCATGCCACTTGACCAAATCAATACCGCTTTTGATCTGATGCATGAAGGCAAATCAATTCGCAGTGTAATCCATTTTTAACTTGGGTGACTTATGGAATTAATCAGCTGTCATAAAATGTTTGATGGTGAGCATCGCCGTTATCGCCATGTTTCTAAAGCAGTCCAAAGTGAGATGACCTTTGCGGTCTATCTACCAAAGCAGGCACTCAAAGGTGCCTGTTTACCTGTATTATATTATTTATCAGGGTTAACCTGTAATGATGAGAATTTTTCGACCAAATCAGGCGCTCAGCAGTATGCTGCTAAGTACGGTATAATTTTGGTGATACCTGATACATCACCTCGTGGAGAAACCGTACCTGATGATGAAGCTTATGACTTGGGCCAAGGTGCTGGATTTTATGTCAATGCAACCGCCAGCCCTTGGTCAGTACATTATCAAATGTATGATTATATTGTTGATGAGCTACCTAGGCTGATTGAGAAGAACTTCAATGTCGGACAAAAGGCAATCTGTGGGCATAGCATGGGCGGTCATGGTGCCCTACAAATTGGACTAAAAAACCCTGATGCTTATGCCAGTATTTCTGCTTTTGCTCCCATTGTTAATCCGTCTAAGACGCCTTGGGGTCAAAAAGCATTTACAGCGTATTTGGGTGAAAAAGAGTCTGATTGGTGTGAGTATGACAGCACTTATTTGGTAGCCAAAGCAACCAAAGCTCCACCCATTCGCATTGATCAAGGCTTGGCAGATGATTTTTATCCAAATCAGTTGCAGCCTGAACAGTTCGTTGCCGCTGCCCAAGAAAATGGTATTAATGTGGAACTAAACTTGCATGATGGCTATGACCACAGTTACTTTTTTGTTGCAAGTTTTATTGAAGTACATATTAAGTTTCATGCAAATCATCTTAATGCCTAAATTGGGATAAGGTGATTTGCATGATAAAGCATCTATTTAATTAATGATGATACGAATGCGAATGGCTTCGATCTGAATGCGATGAGTGATCGTGGTTGTGGGCAGGTGCTTCACCGTGATGTTGATGGCTGTGATGACCTACTTGATCATGAATATGCTCGTCGCTGGTGTGGTAATGGTAATGGTGATGGTGACCATGTTCTGCGTGGTCGCCATGTAATTTGTGCATGATTGGTATGCTAAAGGCAATTGCTAATCCTGATATGAGCATCACCACACCGCTGAATTTGCGTAGATTAAATGCGTGGATTTTGGATTTTAGCCAAGCGATGACTGTGCCTGTGGCAAGTAGCATGGGTAAAGTACCAAGCCAAAAAAATACCATAAAGGTTGTTGCTGTCAATCCTACTTGACTGTCAGAGGCAAGTCCCAATGCCACGCCCAATGCACCATAAACCAGCCCACAGGGTAAAAATCCCCAAAGCAGACCTGCAATCAGTGCCTTAGGCAAGCTATCCATCGGTAGAACTTTGGTGCGTAAAGGTGCCAGTGTATTCCAAAATCTTAGACCTGCTTTTTCAAGGCGATTGAGTACTGGTAGCCCCAACATGAGCAGTGCAGCAAAAACCAAAGCACCGCCCAATAAATATTTGGGTAAGGCACTGTTGGCCATTAAAGGTGCTAAAATGTGCTTACCCAAGGCTGCAACCAGTAAGCCTAAAATCGTATAGCTACCCAACCGCCCCATATGATAGCCTAACATCAATAAAGTTCGCTTGGCAGGCGAGGTATTTTTCATAGAGATACCAAAGGCTGCTACGATACCACCACACATACCCAAACAATGTGGTGAGCCAAGCAGACCCATACTAAAAGCAGCAAAAATTAGTGCAAATGTCATCGCTGTTCCTTATGAATACGCTTTGTTTTTCGGCGTGCTTGTCGATCGTCTAAAATGATTTGTTCAGAGGCGTTATCCAAATCTTCAAATTGATTAGACTTAACTGCATAATAAATTGCCCAAATTGCTATAACAAAAAGCATCAGGCTTAATGGGATTAACAGATAAATACTGAGCATGGCGTGCCTCAGTTTATAAAAAGTTAATCCCATTATAGCATAAATGATTTTATCTGGTATATAAATGACCTCATCATTTTGGTTTTTTACCAATAAATAGCTGATAGGTTTGGCTTTAAAAATTTGATATAGCTAAATTTGGATAAGCTGATTAAGACAAGCAACTGACTGCGACAACCTCATTGGCAAACGCCATGCGAGTATCATCAACGGTTGCAATGGTTTGCTGTTGATAGGGATTATCTAGCAATGCAAATAATCGTGCCACTTCATCAAAATCGCCTTGATGAGCAGATACAATAGCGCGTTCTGCCATGTGATTTCTAAGAATATAGATGGGGTTGGTTTGTTGTAATGTCTTAATAGCCGTTTGTTTGGTGGACTGTTGCTTGAGACAATCTAAATAATCATTAACCCAATTTTGCCAAATATCATAAGATGTCGCAGATAAGATATTTGTCAAATTAGCCAGCAGCGTGTATTCATGTGTAAATTGGGTACGATTCTCACCGTGATCAGCAACTGCGATTAAAGCACGAAATGTATTGGTATAATCTAAACGCTCGTTTTGCATCAGCATCAGCAGCCGATAGCCCAATTGTATGGCTTGATGACTGGGTTTGATACCAAGTTTTTGGCATAGACCATGATGATAAGTATTTTCAAAAACCTCTTGGTATGTCATTAGCGCATCATCAATATCATCTTGATTGACAAGTCTTTTAAAGTGGTGATATACCACCGCCAAATTCCAATGCCCAATCGTAGGCTGATTTTGATAAACATAACGACCTGTATGATCAGAATGATTGTTAATCCAAGTTGGGTTAAAACCCTCCATGAATGCAAAAGGGCCAAAATCCAGTGTTGTCCCTGTGATATTGAGATTATCAGTATTCATAACACCATGGCAAAAACCAATCAGTTGCCATTTGGCAATCATGCGTGCGGTGTTGGCGGCAATTTCATGTAATAATTGACTAATGTTAGCGGTGTTTTGATGAGTATCATACAGATGTAGATAATAGCTTTGGATAATTTTAATGACAAATGTCTCAAAATAATCAGCAGCATACATCGCAACCCATTCAAAGTGCCCAAGGCGTACATGGCAATCGCTAACACGAAGTAAAGCGGCTGCTTTTTCAATATGACGCCGCTGGATATGGGTATCAGAAACAACAAGACCAATGGCATCAGAAGATGCAATCATTAAACCATTGAGCGCATGACCCCCAAGATATTCACGAATACAGCTTGCTAACATTGCCCGCCCATCACCACGCCGAGAATAAGAGGTCAGACCTGCACCTTTTAGGTGTAAATCAATCAGTTTGCCTGTTTTTTTATTGTGCAATTGGGCAATTAATACGCCTCGCCCATCACCCAGCTGACCTGCCCATTGACCAAACTGATGACCTGCATACGCCATGGCGATGGGTTGTATCTTATGTGGGGCAATCTGAGTTAATGGCGATAGGTGACCTGAAATGATATCAGTCCAAGCAGTCGCATCAAGTGATGATAAACCTAATTGGTCGATTAATTGAGCATTTAAAGAAACCAGCTTAGGATTATCAAGGGGAGTAGGCAGTGTGTGGCGATATAGTCGCTCGTCATGTTTTAGATAATCATGGATAAATTTCATAAAGTTAAGCTATTATTATAAGGTGATTGATAACCAAAAAGAAACCCTTTATCCAATATATAGATAAAGGGTGGAGAAAACAAGTAATATCAATCAGATGGCTTTACCTTTGAGTTGTAGATATGCCTGTTCAACACGCTTACTTTGCTCTAAGATTTTAGTTTCAATTTGGGCAAGCTGTGCTTTGAGCTTTTCATCTGCTTCATTTAATCGGTCAGCTAATTCTGCACGCTTTAGCTCAATCGCTTTGGCTTTTAGGGTATGCCATTCTTCAACCGTTTTGGTAAATTCATCATACTCGGCACTGATACGCTCTTTAAAGGCGGCCAAACGCTCATCTAAACTTGGTTCGCCCCCTGTTACGATGCGTTCTTGGGCGCGTTTAAACTGCATGGTCAGCTCTGCATGTTTGATGGTCAAATCATCGACACGCTTTAAATTACTGGCCAAGCCTACTTTGGCAAGCAGACCGATGATCCATTTGGTTGGGTCATATTGCCACCATTTGACGCCATTACGGTAGTCATATTGAAAATAGTGATGATAATTATGATAACCTTCACCCCAAGTCACGATGGCAAGTAGGCCATTGTCCCGTGCGGTATTCTCATCGGTATAAGGGCGTGTACCAAACATATGGCACAGCGAGTTGATAAAAAAGGTAAAATGATGCGTCAATACCAAGCGTAGAAGACCTGCAACTAAAAATGTACCCAGCATATCCCCTGTGATCCAGCCAATCATCGCTAGAATAACAACATTAGTGGCAATTACCCAAAAACCATAATACTTGTGTTGTAGGGCAAGTAGCTTATCTTTTTTTAGGTCGGGGATATTTTTGTAATCATATTGACCGCTTGGGTATTTGCGTAGCATCCAGCCCATGTGGCTAAACCAAAAACCACGACGAGAAGAATACGGGTCGTCATATTCATCATCAACATGGCGATGGTGTGAGCGATGCCCTGAACACCAGTCAAATACTGAGCTTTCAACCGCCAAAGTCGCACCAAGTAATAAAATATATTTGACAACAGGATGGGCTTCATAGGATTTATGTGACCACAAACGATGGTAGCCAGCAGTGATAGACAGACCCGTCCAAGCCATTAAAATAGCAAAAGCCACCCAAACGCCCATGCCCACACCATGCGTCCATAGATACCAAGGCACGATAGTAATGGCAAGAAACAAGGTGGATAATAGCACAATGGCAGGTACCCAGTTGATGGGTGCTTGCTCAAACGCTTCAGAATTACGCTCAATACTCATAAAGGTAAGTATCCTATAATAAAGGTAACAAACTGGTATAATTTAGATAAAGTTTGTAAATAATAGAAAATTCATTTTGAATATTTACATAACATTGATGATAATTATATGTTGTCAGGCAAGTATTATCAATATATTCGGAAGAATTTCTATACGAAAATATGCTAACACAAAACCGTCTAAATGTGAACAATTATTCACATCATTTGTGGGTAAAATTGTAACAATCACGGCATCATTTGTTTGAATTTTGTGTTTTATTCATCATCAATAACAATGGTTTAACAATACACGAGGTAAAAAAGTATCACCCATTTTTATTGTGTTTTGCTATAATCTTTGATAGTTATTTTTGTATTAAATATTTGTATTGAATAAAGGACATATCATGACCAATCGCAAGCAACAATTTGAGTTGCGGGAGATGTGTATTTTGCAAACAGCTGAGCAATTATTGCTTGACTCTGGCGAGGGGGATTTGACACTAGATAGCTTACTTTGACATTGGATTTGGCAAAAGGAACGCTTTATAAGCATTTTACCAGTAAAGATGAACTGCTGTTACGGATTTTGATTGATTATGAAAAGCGAAAACTTGATATGATTATTGTTGAAGACGGTGCTGGGGCTGGCGTGGCCCGATTGGTGATTCAGTTGGTCAATTTACCGCACCGTGCGATTTTATTTAATCATATTGAAGAACGCCTGTCATCAACAACCTCTGGGTTAAACAAGATGTTTGCCCAATTATACCATGTACGCCGAGAACGAATGGTTCGTATGTCTTGTATTGTTCAAAGATATTTGACCGAACAAAACAGTCAGATGAATATTCGTGACTATATGGCAACCTTGTATGCGGTTGGGCAAGGTGGTGCAAGTTTGTTAAATTCAAGCTTTTATCAGCGTTATTTGGGTCGGCGTGATACCCTAAAGAGTGCTTTGGTGCGGCAGATGCTGGATTTACCAAAATTATATCCCAAGGCGGATAATCAGCCAGCAGATGAGATTTCACAAAGATTATTGGCGACCAGCCAAGATATAAGCGAAGCAGAAATTCTTGAACTGACAGAGGTGATTGGGCAGACCATCACACCTTAAGTCTTTATTCAAATCAGTCAAATCTGATTAAATTTAGAAGACTAAATATATTCAGCTTTGACCAATCTATCAATAAAAAATATCCCAAAAGTACTTGGGATATTTTTTCTTAAGGATATTTTTTATTAAGGATATTTTTTATTAAGATTTTAAACATCTTCTTCTTTAAACTGTGGGACAGGTGCTTTAAAACCACGAGTTTTGATGCCAAGCCAGATAAAGCCAATGGCAGCCCAAAATAGACCCACTTCAAAGGTTAGTTTGTCAACCTTTAACCACATTAAAAACACACTGATAAAGCCTGCAATTGGTACGATGATATAGCTTAATACATCTTTTGCATTATGCACATATTTATTTCTAAAGACATAATGGAATAACACAGAAATATTGACAAAGCTAAATGCTGTCAAAGCACCAAAACTGATTAGATTTATCACCGATTCAAATGTGACAAAGCCAGCGGTTAGTGCGACAACACCAGCGATGAGAATATTATTGACGGGTGTAAATAAAGTTGGGTGAATTTTACCAAAAATATTTTTGCTAATCACACCATCACGACCCATCACATACATCAAGCGAGAAACGCCTGCATGGGCTGAGATTCCTGATGCCATGACTGTAACGATGGCAAATCCAAGTACCACCGCCTTAAATACCGCACCACCAACAGCCTCTAAAATTTCAGGTTGTGTTTCATCAATGAGTTTAAAATAAGTTTCTGGATGATTTGGGAAATACAGTTGCATAAAATAAGTGCTGATAATAAATACAACGCCAGCAATCAAAGTCGTTAAAATCATTGCTTTTGGTAGAGTGTTTTTGGCGTCTTTGGTTTCTTCAGCTAATGTTGAGAGTGCGTCAAATCCTGTAAATGAGAAGCACAAAATGGTTGCACCTTTAATGAGTGCTGCAACAGAGGTCATGCTGTCCCAAAAGGGTGCCATGCTCCAAAGATGGTAAGCATTTTCAGGGCTAATGATACCATCGGCATTTTGACCTGCTGACAGAGCATTGTAAGTTAAAAAAACAAAGACTGCAATGACAGCCAGCTGTACAAAAACAATCCAGCTGTTAAAATAGGCCACAGCTTTTGAGCCAAAAAGATTAACGCCCGTCATCAGTGCCGTCAAACCAATAACCCAAACCCAATGATTGACCGCAGGGAATAATGCTTCTAAATAAATCACCGCCAAAATGATATTTACTAACGGAGATAATAAATAATCAAGCCAACTTGACCAACCGACCATAAAGCCCATTGATGGGTTAATAGATTTTTGGGTATAAGTATAAGCAGAACCCGATGAAGGATAAGCACGAATCATGTGACCGTAACTCACCGAAGTCAACAAAATCGCAATCAAAGCAAAAATATACGACATGGGTACATGACCGCTACTATCACGAGATACCACACCAAAGGTATCAAGCAAGGTCATGGGCTGAATGTAGGCAAGACCGATAATGATCACATGCCATAAACCAAGGTTTCGCTGTAGACGAGCGACATTTGAAGTGGGAGAAGTATTCAACGATGGTATTTCCTTTTAAGTGTGCATAAATGCAGCGAACACAAAAGAGAACTTAGCTTCATCGTACCAAAAGATTTGGCGATTGTTCGATTAGGCTATCTGCTCCGAAAATTTCAAGGGTTAAACAAAATAAAGAGGCTACCAATTTGACCTAATGTAACGGTAAATTGATAACCATGTAAGCACGTGTAAATTTTAGCCTAAAATCTTTAATTTGTCAGCAATTTTTTGCATTATTTTGGTGGTTTATTGTTAAAAATCTTATCTTAAATTTAAGCCAACTGTCTAATATCTGTGTATCAGCCACCCTTTAAGGTCAGACTGCGACCGCCATCGATGGCAATAATTTGCCCTGTGATATAGGAGCTTTTTAGTAAAAATAAGACAGCCTGAGCAATCTCTTCTGGGGTGCCAATACGAGCAAGTGGAATAGAGGCGATGAGGTCGGATTTTATTTGATGGCTAAATGAAGAATGATGATTTTCAGGGAAAATATTCACACCAGGTGACACTCCATTAATCCGAATCTCAGGGGCAAGCTCGAGGGCTAGGCTTTGTACCATCATGCGGTGTGCTGCTTTTGCCATATTATAGATGGGATAGCCAATAAAAGGCTTAGCATCAGCATGAATATCCAATAAACTTACGATACAGCCGTGTGATTTTTTGAGGGCAGGCAATAAGGCATGACTAAGCAGTAACGGTGCTTTGGCGTTGGTTAAGAATAAATTATCCCAATGCTTAAGCAGGGTTTGATGTGTATCGTTTAAATCACTTGGATAAAAACTAGACGCATTATGGATCAGTGCATCAATACGACCAAATTGGGCAATGCACAGTTTGCTAAATTCAGACAGTTGTTCTTGGTGATGAATGATGTCTAAATTCGCACAAAGCGTTGTTGCAGAATTTGGTCGAATCTGGTTGAGTGTGTGGCTTAATTTGTCCGCCTCAGCTTGACTGGTATGGTAATGAATGATGACATTAAAGCCATGTTGGTGTAGTAGATTTGTAATGGCAGCACCAATACGCTTGGCACCGCCCGTGATAAGTGCTGTTTTTATCATGATTTTTCCTTTTTTGTCAAAGTCCAGAGGCAGATGTTTTTTTGAAAATTACTTAAAAGTTTATGCAAGGCTTGGCATCTAAGATATGACAGGGCATCACCAATGGCTTTTTTTGTTAAAGTTGGGTCAATGTCGGCAATACTTATGCTTTGATGGCAAGTAATGGCGTCAAATAGCCACTGCTTGGGATAACTCAGAGGGCTGCCTTGGTAGGCATGACAAGCGTCATAAAGCTGTATCAGTTTCGTGCTGTCTTTATGTGCTTGCGTGCGTTCAAGCAATTCAAGCAAAGCGTTGCCTGAGATGTTGGGTAAAGCGATGAATGTGTCATGGAAATGATTAAAGGTTTGTATAAATTGCCGAATACTTTTTGGAGCATTTAGTCTATTCAGACAGTCGCTTAGGTCATCTTTGGGCAAATCACTTAGCAACATCGCAAAGTAACTAAAAATAGGCAAATTCAGCGTACAGGCTAAAGCCAGTCGTGTGAAGGTGCGTTGGCGGTTTTGCGGTGTGTTAAAATGCTGTGCTAATGTGGGCAAAATGAAGGGCAAAATGTCAAGTTGGTGCAGGCAGGCAATAAATTGATCGCCTTGTGGCTGTCGCATAGCTTTAACAAATTCAGAGTATAAACGCTCACGGCTTAAACTGCTCATCTCACCTGATTTGGCGATGTCTTGCATAAGCTTGGCAGTGCTATCATGAATGCTAAACCCAAGTGGTGCAAAACGGGCAAAAAACCTTGCCACACGCAACACCCTAAGTGGATCTTCACTAAATGCAGGCGAGACATGCCGAAGCGTGCGATTTTGGATATCGGTTAGCCCACCATAAAAATCAATGACCTTGCCTGTCATGGGTGTCTCATCAAATAAGCCTTTAACCTCAATCGCCAGTGCATTGATGGTTAAATCCCGTCGAATGAGATCCTCTTCAAGACGCACGCTTGGATCGGCGTGTACTTGAAAAGCGGTATGGCCGACACCTGATTTTCTTTCAATGCGAGCCAAAGCATACTCTGCCTGTGTCTTGGGATGTAAAAATACTGGAAAATCTACCCCAACTTGGATAAATCCCAAATCAAGCAGCACCTGAGGCGTAGCACCCACAACCATAAAGTCCTTATCGGTAATGGGCAAGCCAAGCACAGCATCACGCACAGCACCGCCAACCAAATATACTTGCATGGATAATCCTTATAAAGATGAATAATTAAATATAACAATAATTTTTCAAAAATCCAATAAAAAATGCCAGCAACCAAGCTGGCATTTAATGTTAGGTGATTTAATTAAACATCTACTTTTTGGGCATCTGTAACAACAATAGCAGTCATATTGACGATACGGCGTGCTGTTGATGCAGGTACTAGGATATGTACAGGCTTATCTGCACCCAATAAAATTGGACCGATGGCCGAGCTGCCACTGCTTGATTTAAGTAGATTAAAGGCAATGTGTGCGGCATCTAATGTAGGCATAATCAGTAGATTGGCTGAACCATGTAGTGTGCTAAATGGATGGCTTTGTTCACGGACACGCACATCTAAGGCGGCATCGCCGTGCATTTCGCCATCAAACTCAAAATCAACATTCATATTGCATAAAATTTGATAAGCTTCACGCATCTTAACTGCTGAGGTGCGCTGAGAAGTACCAAAATCAGAATGTGACAACAACGCCACACGAGGCTCAACACCAAATCGGCGTATGCTTTGAGCGGCCAAAACCGTCATCTCAGCAATTTGTGCTGCTGTTGGATTTTCATGAATATAAGGATCAGCAATAAACAGCGTACGATCCTGTAAAATCACACCGCTCATGGCATAGTAATCACTCACACCTTGACGCTTACCGATGACACGGCGGATATAATTTAAGTGTAAATCATAATAACCAAATGTACCGCACAATAGACCGTCAGCGTCGCCTTGTTCAACCATCATTGCCCCTAATAACGAGCTTTTGCGACGTATATCACGGCGAGCAAGCTCAGCTGAGACACCCAAACGGTGGTTGGCTTGATGATAATGTTGCCAGTATTGTTCATGTTTCGGGTTATTATTGATATCAACCACCTCAACATGCTCACCCATTGTTAAACGCAAACCCAACTCTTTGATTTTTGCTTCAATCACATCAGGGCGACCAATGATAATGGGCTGTGCCATATTTTCATCAACCACAACTTGCACCGCACGCAGGACATTGGCATCTTCGCCTTCAGCATAGACAATTCGTTTTGGTGCTTGCTTGGCTTGGGTAAAGACAGGCTTCATTGCCAAGGCTGAATTATAAACAAACTCAGATAATGTTTGGCGATAAGCATCAAAGTCTTCAATGGGTAGAGTTGCCACGCCAGAGTCCATTGCTGCTTTTGCAACAGCAGGGGCGATATTTAAGATGAGATTTGGCTCAAGTGGTCCTGGAATAAGATATTCACGACCAAATTGCTTGCTTTCGGTATTCTTATCGGTTTCGGATAAGGAAACCTCAGTATGTGCCATAGTAGCAATGGCGTGCACGCACGCAATTTTCATTTCTTCATTGACGATGGTTGCACCGACATCTAAAGCACCACGGAAAATATACGGAAAGCACAAAGCATTATTGACTTGGTTAGGGTAATCTGAGCGACCTGTTGCCATGATGACATCTGGGCGAGCGGCATGGGCAAGCTCTGGCATAATCTCGGGATTTGGATTGGCAAGTGCAAAAATGATTGGATTACCCGCCATGCGTTTAACCATATCTTGGGTCAGAATACCTGGACCTGACAGACCTAAGAAAAAGTCAGCATCATCAATCACTTCGCTTAAAGTAGTCGCATTGGTATCTTGGGCAAATAGCTGTTTTGAGGCGTCTAGGTTATCACGGCGTGTTGTGATAACGCCTCGAGAATCAAGCACATAGACATTTGAGCGTTTGGCACCAAGTGCGATGATAAGCTCAAGGCAACTGATTGCAGCAGCACCAGCACCCGAGCAGACAATTTTAATATCTGCGATATCTTTATTCACCAGTTTTAGAGCATTTAACAAAGCAGCAGCGGCAATGATGGCTGTACCATGCTGGTCATCATGAAATACAGGAATATTCATGCGTTCACGCAATTCACGCTCAATCTTAAAGCACTCTGGTGCTTTGATGTCTTCTAGGTTAATACCCCCAAAGGTCGGCTCAAGACTTGCGACCGCTTCGATAAACTTATCTGGGTCATTTTGATTAATCTCAATATCAAAAACATCAATACCAGCAAATTTTTTAAATAAAACGCCTTTACCTTCCATAACAGGTTTTGAGGCTAATGCACCGATATTGCCCAAGCCAAGTACAGCAGTACCATTAGTAATGACACCAACTAAATTGTTTCGTGCAGTATATTTGGCGGCAAGTTTGGGGTTTTTTTCAATTTCAAGGCAAGGAACAGCAACACCAGGCGAGTATGCTAATGCCAAATCTCGTTGGTTGGCAATTTTTTTGGTCGGTGTAATAGAGATTTTACCTGGGCGTGGGTGCTCATGATAGTGTAATGCAGCTTGTTCAAATTGTTGTTTTTGTAGGTCGGCATTGGTATTAAAAGTGGTATCATCAACCTTTTGGTCTCTTGTTGCTGAGGTCATAATATATCCATTATAATTGGGTTAATTTAGCAGATTTAAATAGCGTTAGTAGCTGCTATTCTTCGTCGCCAAATATCACGATTTTTTGGTAAACTTTGGTTATTCTAGCATGATTTTTAGACTTGCGGTAGGTGAAACCCAGTTGATTATATGAAAAATTTTCAGGTGATATCAAACTTATCTTTTGCATACTTATGATTAAAAATGCATCACAATAAAAATCGCTTCAGTGTTGCTGAAGCGATTTTAGGTGCGTACTTGAGGGTATCAGTCGTTTAGCATACGGGCAGCATCAAGTGCAAAATATGTCAAAATACCATCGCAACCAGCACGGCGAAAGCCGATTAAACTTTCTAAAATAACTGCATCGGTGAGCCAGCCATTTTGGATAGCTGCCATATGCATGGCATATTCTCCCGAGACTTGATAGGCAAAGGTTGGCACACCAAAAGTATCTTTGACTTCACTCACGATATCTAAGTACGGCTGTCCAGGTTTTACCATCACCATATCCGCCCCTTCTTGGATATCTAGTGCAACCTCATGCAATGCTTCTGCACGGTTGGCAGGATCCATTTGGTATTGTTTTTTATGACCTTTTAAATTACCTGATGAACCGACCGCATCACGAAATGGCCCATAATATGCCGAAGCATATTTGGCAGAATATGCCATGATGGCAGTATTGACATAGCCACCATTTTCAAGTGCTTGTCTCATTGCTTGGATGCGTCCATCCATCATATCGCTTGGGGAGATGATATCAGCACCAGCCTTTGCGTGTGCTAGGGTCTGTTTAATCAGTGCTTCGGTGGTGATGTCATTGATAACATAGCCTGACTCATCAATAATACCATCTTGACCATGCGTGGTATAAGGGTCAAGTGCAACATCTGTCATGACAATCATCTGTGGCACAGCATCTTTGATGGCACGCACCGCACGCACCGCCAGCGTATCGTTGTGATAGGCATCTTGACCGTCAGGCGTTTTTAGCTTGGGGTCAATGACAGGAAAAATATCAATCATACGCACGCCAGTGGCATATAATTCACGCACATAATCAATCAACAAATCAATCGAGTAGCGATGGACATTTGGCATGCTATGAATGGACTGTTTTTGGTTCATACCTTCAATGACAAAGACAGGTGCAATCAAATGACACGGTGCTAACTGTGTCTCACGCACCATCTCACGAATGCCATCAGAGATGCGTAGCCGACGCAAGCGAGTATGGGGAAATTGACGATTAAAAGTATACATAAAAGCCCTTAAATCTTAGCGTGTTTGAGTGATTTATTTTATATTGTCTATTATATTATCAAATATATTGGCAAATATTATTATATCAAATTAAGCAGCGTGGAGCGAACTTTTAAGCGGCGGCAGCAAACTCATAGCAAAGTGCCCGATTTTCACTGGCAGGAAAACTGGCTGTCCATGCACGAACATTATGCAAAATGATACGATACTCACGCTGAGCGCTAAGCTGTCTTAAGCTTTGATAGGGGTCAGCTGAGTACGGCATAAAAATACGCAATTGTCTGTCATAAGCTCGATTAAAATTGGCTTTTTGGCGAGCATTGAGCATGGGTGGGCAGATTTCAGATAGAACTTGAATTAGTGCTACTTCATACTGTGTCGCTGTCAGATAGATCTCTTGTGTGCTGATGGCTTGGGGGGTTGAGATGCGTTGATAACGAGGCGTCGTAGAATTTGCCAAAGCGACAGTGTAAAGGCTCAAGCTTAGCATAAAAAAGAGTATCATCCCAAGCCGTTGAACAGTGTTTGGCATACGGCATAAAAATAAACGCATGTTGTCTCTTGATGCTATGGCTTCAAGCTGAGGCAATATCGCCATAAGATGGGCTTTAAAAAGCACTTTCATTATCAGATCAATCAATTTTGGGTTGGTTTATGATAAGTGCCTATGATAAGTTTTTTTAGTAAAAAAATCCCACATAATATGTATGTGTATTGTAGCATATCTTCTGATTTGGTAACACATTGGCAAAAGTTGGGGAGATTTCTTTCGCTTGATATACTTATTTTCAATCTTTTGATAATAATGCTTGATTTTTAGCATCGTGGTAAAGCGGTTTTGGATAAGGATTTGTGCTAAAATAAGCCGTTATCTTCTTATTTGACTTTCACTTACTTTCATTTAAATTTAATTCTCATTTAAAATAAAAATTATGTTAGAAAATCGCTTAATTGACCCAAACCCCAAAAAAGACGATACCACCGACCGTGCTATTCGTCCCAGCAGTTTGGATGAATATATCGGACAGCCAAAAGTGCGTGAGCAGATGAAAGTTTTTATTCCTGCCGCCAGAGCAAGAGGGGAGGCGTTAGATCATACGCTCATTTTTGGCCCACCGGGATTGGGAAAAACCACACTTGCTAACATCATTGCCAAAGAGATGGGTGGTAATTTGCGTTCAACCTCAGGGCCTGTACTTGAACGAGCGGGAGATTTGGCGGCAATTTTAACCAATCTTGAAGCGGGTGATGTACTATTTATTGATGAAATTCATCGGCTAAGTCCTGTGATTGAGGAGATTTTATACCCTGCAATGGAAGATTTTCAGCTGGATATTATGATTGGTGAAGGTCCTGCAGCACGATCAATCAAATTGGATTTACCGCCATTTACTTTGGTGGCTGCCACCACACGGGCAGGATTATTATCCGCACCGTTATTTGACCGTTTTGGGATTGTCCAAAGGCTTGAATTTTATAATGTTGAGGATTTGACCACGATTGTCAAGCGTTCAGCCAGACTTTTGGGGGTTGCGATGGATGACGGCGGGGCGTTAGAAGTGGCGCATCGTAGCCGAGGTACGCCACGCATTGCCAATCGCTTGCTTAGACGCGTGCGTGACTATGCCGAGATTAAGGGTGATGGCGTCGCTACAGCTGATATTGCTTCTGCGGCACTGGATATGTTGGCTGTGGATAAGCAAGGGCTTGATCAGCTGGACCGTCGTTATTTATCGGTGTTGTCCCAAAGATTTCATGGTGGTCCTGCTGGCGTCGAAGCACTGGCAGCAGCGATGGCTGAGGATCGAGGGACGCTTGAAGATGTGATTGAGCCTTATTTATTGCAACAAGGCTACATTCAGCGTACCAGTAAAGGCCGGATTATCTCAGATAAGGTTTTTCAAATGGATGTACTTGAGTAATATATTAACATTGCTGTTAAATCATGGCTTATGATATCAGACTTTATCAAAATAAACCCCATCATCTGGTCGGATAATGAGGGTTTATTTTAAAGGTTGATTAATTATCTCTCCAAGATACACACAACGCCCTGACCACCAGCAGCACAAATAGAAACCAATGCACGGCCTGAGCCTTTTTGAGCCAATAGTTTGGCTGCTGTCGCCAAAATTCGTCCACCTGTTGCTGCAAAGGGGTGACCTGCTGCTAAGCTTGAGCCATTGACATTAAGCTTACTGCGATCGATGCTGCCGAGTGGTGCATCTAGTCCCAAGCGAGTTTTACAGAAAGTCTCATCTTCCCAAGCTGCCAAAGTAGAAAGTACCTGAGAGGCAAAAGCTTCATGAATTTCATAAAAATCAAAATCTTGCAAGGTCAAACCTGCACGCTTGAGCATCTTAGGCACAGCATAAGCAGGTGCCATTAAAAGACCTTCGGTTAAACCTTCTTTACCAATAAAATCAACCGCTGCTGTCTGCTGGTGAGTGATATAAGCAAGTGGCTCATGCCCATGCTCTTTTGCCCATGCGTCACTAGACAGTAGCACCACAGAAGCACCATCTGTGAGTGGCGTTGAGTTACCTGCGGTCATGGTTGGATTGGCATTTTTTTTGCCAAAGGCGGGTTTTAGACTGGCTAATTTTTCAAGTGTGGTATCAGGACGCAAATTATTATCTTTGGTCAAGCCTTTATAAGGTGTGATTAAGTCATCAAAAAATCCTGATTCATACGCCTGAGCCAAGTTTTGATGGCTGTTATAGGCAAGTTCATCTTGATCGGTGCGACTGATATTCCACTCAAGTGCGGTGATGGCTTGGTGTTCGCCCATTGAAAGGCGAGTGCGTGGTTCACCATTTTGGGGGAAGGCTAATAAATCTTTGGGGTTGATGGTGCTAAGTGCGGACAATTTTTGCTTGGCTGTTTTGGCATTGCCTAAATGCAAAAGCGGCTTACGCAGACCATCACCCAATGCAATCGGTGCATCAGAGGTTGTGTCTGTACCGCCTGCAATACCATTATCAATAAGGCCTAGTGCAATTTTATTTGCCACAGCAAAAGCTGCTTGTAGTCCAGTACCACAGGCTTGCGAGATATCATAAGCAGGCGTCGTTGCAGGTAATTGGGTGTTAAGCACTGCCTCACGGGTTAAGTTTAGGTCACGACTGTGTTTTAAGACAGTACCTGCCACAACTTCACCAATTTGTTTATCCGCCAAATCAAAACGAGCAACCAATCCATCTAATGCTGCAGTGAGCATATCAATGTTGTTGGCATCAGCATATACGCCATTACTACGCGCAAAAGGAATGCGATTACCGCCTAAGATGGCAACTTTATTTAAGCTCATAAAATATCCTTCTTAATATTGTGAGTAAAAATGAAAAGCCGAATCCTATCAAAGCTTGAGCGATTCATGACTTAGCTTAGCATTATTATCGCACTCTGTGGGAAATTTTGGGGTTTTGATTACAATTTATTATACAAAAAATATTTTGTATAACTAAATATAAATAAATGATGATTTTTGAGTATTAAGTTTGTACCATTTTCTTCAAATTCATGATTTTATGGTACAATAAATTATTATATTTTATCGTTTTGTTACGCTGCGACCACCGTTTGTTATCGTACATAGCGATCGCATCATTCATTAAATTAGGAGTTAGTCATGAGCGACCATTATGGAGAATTGGTTCAGTCACCTTTGGGTAAAAAAGTTGCCAAAAACTTAGGATTGCCGATGCCGATGAAGCTTGACCGCTATGAAACAGGTCAGCCTGTCGTACGAGGTGAGGTTGCTTTGGGCATAGCAAGCGGTGAAGATGCCGCTGTGCAGAGTGCTTTGGTAGAGATTTTGGGGGGCTATGAAGCCAAAGTCAATACCGATGCCACTTTAAATCACCTAAAAACAACTTCGCTCAATGACCGTCTAAAAGATGATAATGCTCGTTTTAAGGTGGCTATTTTTGATGCAACAAACATCAAAAATACGGATGAGCTTAAGCAGGTGTATGACTTTTTTCATCCGATTGCTCGGCGTCTGAAAGCATCAGGCAGGGTACTAGTCATTGCACGCCCTGAATGTTGTACGGGTGATGATATTGGTTTTAGTTTGGCACAGCGTGCGGTACTGGGTTTTGTTAAATCGATTGCCAAAGAGTTTAAGCGGGGGATTTCTGCCCAAGTGATTTATGTTCAAAAGGGTGCTGAAAGTGAGCTTGCCCATACGCTTGAATTTTTCATGTCAGCTAAGTCGGCTTATGTATCAGGTCAGCCAATTTATTTGACCAAAGCTGCCACTCAGACCCACGCAACCCTTCAGGGTAAAAAAATCCTAGTCACGGGTGCAAGTCGAGGCATTGGTCAAGCGATTGCTGAGGTGTTGGCTCGTGATGGTGCTAAGGTGTATTGCCTAGATGTGCCTGACAGCCTGCCAAATCTACAAAAAGTGGCGGGGCAAATCGGTGGTTATGCACTACCGCTGGACATCACTGCCAAAGATGCAGGCGAGCAAATTGTACGCGCCTGCGGTACGCTTGATGGGGTGGTACATAATGCAGGCGTCACCCGTGATAAAACTTTGGCTAAGATGAGTGAAGATAAATGGAATCTTGTCATGAATATTAACTTGGGTGCCATCCATCGTGTGAATGATTATTTGATTAATCATCACGGACTTGGTGAGGCTGCGCGTATTGTTTGTGTTTCATCCATTTCAGGCATTGCAGGTAATTTGGGGCAATCAAATTATGCCACAAGTAAAGCAGGTGTGATAGGCTTGGTTGAAGCAACAGCTAAGGTATTTAAAGATTCAGCTCGCACCATTAATGCTGTGGCACCTGGATTTATTGAAACCAAAATGACCGGTCAAATCCCCTTTGCCATTCGTGAGGCAGGTCGCCGCATGAACTCTATGAGTCAAGGTGGTGAACCTGTAGATGTCGCAGAAACAATCGCTTGGCTATTATCACCCAAAGCAGGCGGTCTTAATGGTAATGTGGTTCGTGTCTGTGGTCAAAGTTTACTTGGTGCATAAATTGCCTTAACTTGCTAATTTATATAAAATTTATGAAGCCATCATTGGCTATCAAGGAAAAAATTATGTCGGATAAACATTTTAGCGAATTGCCAAAAATGCACACGACCTACGCCAATGTCATCAAAAGCTTATTACCATCTTCAAACACTAAGGCAAAAGACTTACCAAGCTCAGTCTATACGGTGGATAAGCTTGTCATTGAACAAAGCAACCTTCGTGAGTATCGTAAGATTTGCGGATTTGTGGATGATGGGCGGGTACCAGCGACTTATTTTGCGGTGCTATCGCAAACTTTACAAATGAACATGATGGCAAAACCAGACTTTCCTTTTGCCATGCTTGGACTGGTGCATGTTGAAAACAGCGTTACCCAGCATCGTGTGATTTTTGATACCGAAACAGTACGCCTATCGGTGCGTCTTAATAATCTTCGCACTCATGATAAGGGTCAGCAGTTTGATTTTGTAACCAGCGTTTGGGTGGCAGATGAAATGGTATGGGAAGGGGTGTCCACCTATCTGTCTCGCCAAAAAAAATCCAAAGTACAAAGACAAGCCACTCATCAAGGTACAACCAAACCTGTATTTTCAAGACCTGATAAATCAGATGACAGCTTATTTTTGGTGATGAACGTTGAAGAGGATATTGGTCGTAGATATGCGTTTGTGTCAGGTGATTTTAATTTGATTCATCTGCATCCACTGTCAGCAAGAGTGTTTGGTTTCCCGAAAGCAATTGCACATGGTATGTGGACAAAGGCACGCTCATTGGCTATGATTGCTCGTCATTTTGAGCTACCAGCGGCGTATCGTATGGATGTCTCATTTAAATTTCCTGTATTTTTGCCATCAAAGATTGAGCTAATGACCGATACACCCGATGAGCTTGGTATTGAGTTTGGATTGTATGCCAAAGACAGCGAAAAAGCTCACTTAATTGGTACACTTGCCTATTTATGATGAATGTGTCATTGGGGTGCTTGATTTTATCGTTAAATGAAGCACTTGGGTTCATAAAAACTTGGGTTCATAAAAATTAACAACGATGATAGCGATGCTTGAAGAAGACTTTACACAGGTGCTACAAGCACTACAATTTGATGATGCACCTGCTGGCGGGGCATTGGTCATTTATAAAGATGGTCAAGAGGTGGTTAATACCGCCACAGGGCTTGCATTACCAAATTTGCCATGGTCATCACAAACTTTATCGGTGAATTTTTCAATCGGCAAAGGGGTGATGGCAACTTTAATTGCCGTGCTTGTCTCTGAAGGCTTATTGGATTATGAAGCACGCATAAGCCAATACTGGCATGAATTTGCTCAAAATGGCAAAACCGACATTCGCTTAAAAGATGTTTTATCGCATACTGCAGGATTATTTAATATCAGCGTGGTTACAACTGATGCTGAGGTATTGCTGGATTGGGATGAGATGCTAAAGCGTATCGCTGCCATGCCCACCTCTACCCCAAAATCTCAGGAAGAGTATCATTATGCCAGTGCTTATAGTGCCTTAGTTTCAGGCTGGGTGCTTGGTGGATTGGTGGAGCGTGTTACTGATATGACGCTTAATCAGGCACTCAATCAGTATTTGGCCAAACCGTTGGGGGTAATCGATGAGCTGTATTTTGGAGTAGATGCTGATTTCATTGATAAAATTGCCAAGCCTGAGCGTTATTTTGGTGAAATTCCCAAGAAAAATACACCCAGACGCAAACCGATACTTAAGCCTGATAGTGAGACTTTATTACAAACCTTAACTCATCTACCTACCAGTCCGCTTTGGCGTGCATCATTGGGCGATAAACCAATAACAACCGCTCATGTCAATCGTTTGTACTTTGACACGGCTCGTATGAATTTGACCAATTATAAAAATGCTCTGATGCCAAATGCCAAAGATGGGCTAGAATATCATCACTCTGATGTGTTGATGGCAACCATACCAGCTGCCAACGGTGTCTCTTCAGCCAATGCACTGGCACGGATTTATGCCATGCACGCCAATGATGGTATTTGGCAAGGGCGAACCGTTATTTCAAAGGATGTGGTATCACGCATGAGAGCAATACAAACCGATGGGTTTGATGCGGTGATGCCTGCAAATATGCGTTGGCGAATGGGTTTTCATCGATTGTTTAGCCTGCAAGATGTGCCTGATGGCTATGGGCACATGGGTTATAATGGGTCGGTTGCTTTTTGTGAGCCAAGCCGTCGCTTATCTTTTGCATTTATTCATAATTTTGATACCACCATGCTCAATGATGTGCGACAATTTGCGTTATCTGAGATGGCGTTACAGTATTTTTAAGAAAATCATCTTTTGGCGTGATGAATGTGCTTGCATGTGTATTGCTCGATTTGTCTGAATTGATTTTTCTGAATATTTTTATTAGGAGTGATTATGAGTACACCACTTGATTTAACAATCATGATATCAAGTGAGCAAATTGCCACAAAAGTCAAAGAATTGGGTGTACAAATTAGTACACATTATCAAGACAGCAATAAAGAGCTGGTGTTGGTTGGTTTATTGCGAGGCTCAGTCATTTTCATGGCAGATTTATGCCGTCAGATTGACAAAACTCATGAGATTGATTTTATGACCGTCTCAAGTTATATCAATAAAACAACCGTTTCTAGTGGCGATGTCAAGATTATTAAAGATTTAGACAGTGAAATCCAAGGTAAAGATGTTCTGATTGTGGAGGATATTATCGATTCGGGTCGTACTTTATCAAAGGTTGTTGAGATTTTACAAACTCGTGAGCCTAATTCTATTGAAATTTGTACGCTGGTTAGTAAGCCATCACGCCGTGAGATACCAATGACGGTTAAGTTTTGTGGCTTTGAGGTAGAAGATAAATTTATTGTTGGTTATGGGTTAGATTATGACCAAAAATACCGCCATTTACCATTCATCGGTGAAATCGGTCTTTAAGTCAATTACGATAAATGAAAAAGTCGATAAATGAAAAAGCCAAAACCATCTTCGTGTAAGATGGTTTTTTATTGATTAGCGTGTGGTAGTTGGCACAATAAAAGCATTGACGGTCTCTAGCATGCAAGGTTTAAGCGAGTGTCGCACAATTTTTTGGGCAACTTCAGTGCGTGCATTTGGATTAATGGCAGCTGTGGTAAGCTCGGTCAAGCTGACGGCTTCAGGTGCTTTATCAGCCACACAGCCGCATGCCGTTTCTGAAATCTTGGCTTTGGATTCTGAAGACAATTTCATGGTGGCAATTTTCCAGTACTGATGACCAGTCAGCTGGGTTTGGCAAGTTTGTTTGACTGCATGTTTGATTAAGCTGGTGGTTAAATTAGCAGAACTGTTTTTTGGATTGCTTTCAGGGGTACTTGCACAGCTTGCTAGGGTAAAGGCAGTCATTAGTGTGGCGGTAACATATAAAATTTTCATCATTATCTCTCATAAATAAGCTTATCTGAACAGGTTTTTGGCAAAAAATGGTATCTTAACATAAAACCAAATCCAGCAAGAATTTGGTTTTAATGATTGACCGCAGTCAGTGTTTAAATAAGTTATGCTTATTCCACCTGACTGACATCTCTGACCGCCCCTGTGTCAGCACTGGTGGTCATGGCTGCGTAAGCACGCAAGGCTTGGGACACATGGCGAATGCGATTGGCAGGCTTCCACGCATGTTTACCACGCACTTGCATCGCTTCACGGCGTTTTTGAAGTTCTGTGGGGTCAACCGCCAAGTTGATGGTGCGGTTGGGAATGTCAATATGAATGGTGTCGCCATCTTCGACCAAACCAATCGCACCTCCTTCAGCGGCCTCTGGGCTGGCATGTCCAATGGATAAGCCTGATGTGCCACCTGAAAAACGCCCATCGGTCAATAATGCACACGCTTTACCCAGCCCTTTAGACTTTAGGTAGCTGGTGGGGTAGAGCATCTCTTGCATGCCCGGCCCGCCTTTTGGGCCTTCATAACGAATGATGACAATATCACCTGCAATGATTTGGTCTGCCAAAATGGCTTCAACGGCATCATCTTGGCTTTCAAACACACGCGCCTTGCCTGTGAATGTCAAAATACTGTCATCGACACCTGCGGTTTTTACCACACAACCACGCTCAGCAATGTTGCCAAATAACACCGCCAAACCGCCATCTTGTGAATAGGCATGTTTCACATCACGGATACAGCCACTTTCACGGTTTAAGTCAAGATTTGGGTAGATCTTATTTTGGCTAAAAGCTTGGGTGGTGCGTACACCACCTGGGGCGGCAATGTATAAAGCACGAGCTTGCGTATTATCAGGATTCATTACATCCCAAGTTGCCAATGCGTCTTTTAGGGTGGGGCTATGTACGGTGGGCAGGCTGGTATCTAATAATCCTGCACGGTCAAGCTCTGCCAATATGCCCATCACACCGCCAGCACGATGTACATCTTCCATGTGGTATTTTTGGGTGGCAGGGGCAACCTTTGATAGGCAAGGCACCAAGCGAGACAGACGGTCAATGTCTGCCATCTTAAACGCCACGCCCGCTTCATTGGCTGCTGCCAGCAGATGCAAAATGGTATTGGTTGACCCGCCCATGGCGATGTCTAAGCTCATGGCGTTTTCAAAGGCGGATTTGGTGGCAATTGAGCGTGGCAAAACACTGTCATCACCCTGTTCATAATGACGCTTAGTAATCTCAACAATCATTCGCCCCGCCTTTAAAAACAGCTCTTTACGCTTGGTATGGGTTGCCAGCAGTGAGCCATTACCAGGCAATGACAACCCCAACGCTTCGGTCAAACAGTTCATGGAATTGGCGGTAAACATGCCTGAGCAAGAGCCACAAGTGGGGCAAGCCGAGTTTTCTACCGTTTGCACATCACTATCACTGACCAAATCATCTGCTGCGTCAATCATGGCATCAACAAGGTCAAGTTTGCGAATGGATTGCCCTTGGTCATTGACCACCGTTTCATGCACATTACTGCCATCAACCAAAGTGCTGGCGAGTACTTTGCCAGCTTCCATCGGTCCACCTGAGACAAAAATCGTCGGAATATTCAGACGCATCGCCGCCATCAACATACCGGGGGTGATTTTATCGCAATTACTGATACACACCAAAGCATCAGCACAATGGGCATTGACCATATATTCTACGCTGTCAGCAATCAAATCACGGCTTGGTAAGCTATAGAGCATGCCTGAATGCCCCATGGCAATGCCATCATCAACAGCGATGGTATTAAACTCTTTTGCCACCCCGCCTGCCTTTTCAATCTCACGAGCGACCAATTGCCCCATGTCTTTAAGATGCACATGCCCCGGAACAAATTGGGTAAAGGAATTGGCAATGGCGATGATGGGTTTTTGAAAATCGGCATCGGTCATGCCAGTGGCACGCCACAAAGCCCTAGCCCCTGCCATGTTGCGACCTGCGGTGGAAGTTTTTGAGCGATAAATTGGCATACATATTCCTTATTTGATGGCTTTGGGTTGCTTGATTGTCAGCGTTGACCTTTTATGCAGCCCATAATTTGGCTAATTTTTGCTATTTTAGCATTGTTTATTACAAAAAGTTGTTTGACTTTTTGTAATAAACATAACTATTAGTTATTAATAGCAGCTTATTCACTTTGCCTTGCTTTTTTGGCTGATTTATCAAATGATATTTATGAGATTATATCATAAAATTACAAAAGCCAAACATGTAAACCAAATACACACGCCCAACTTAAAAAATTGTTATAAAAACAAAATTTTATTGATTTTATTTGGTAAGGATTTGCTCAAAATTAGGTAATAAATTTGGGTAATAATATCTCACAAAATTTGCAATAAAACGGTATTCTTGTTAGGCTTATGTCCCAAAATATCAATGATTTATCATTGATACATTTTATTAAACTGAATAATCACAGTATATTAATTAAATTAATTTAATAAATTAATTAAAATTTTATAAAAATTGAGGGGCTTATGAGTGCATCACAACCACCTTCTCATCAAAAAAATCATAAAGACATACAAATTATGAATCAAGGCGTTAAGATAAGTCGGTTTGGTGTTTTTCCAAAGGTTAGCGTCCCTGTCTTTGCTGTTTCTGCTTTTTTGGTCATAGCATTTATGCTGTATGGTGCGATATTTAGTGAACAAGCAGGGCAAGTATTTGGGCAAATGCAACAATTTATCAGCCAAAATTTTGGTTTTGGGCTGGTGATTTTGATGAATCTTGCTTTGGCATTTTGTATATATTTGGCATTAAGTCGCTATGGTGATATTCGACTTGGGCATCAAACCGAAGTGCCAGCGTACAGTTTTGGTTCATGGATTGGTATGCTATTTTCAGCAGGTATTGGCATTGGGCTTTTATATTGGGGTACTGCTGAGCCTTTATATCACTTTGCCGCACCGCCTAGAGCCGAACCTGAGACGGTTAATGCAGCCGTTGAAGCGATGCAAATTTCATTTTTGCATTGGGGGCTACATGCGTGGGCAGTGTATGCGGTGGTTGCATTATCTTTGGCATATTTTCACTATCGCCGAGGATTGCCGCTGTCTGTGCGTTCGGTATTATTTCCATTGATTGGTAAACGCATTTATGGTGGCTGGGGTCATACGGTTGATATCTTGGCGGTATTTGGCACGATGTTTGGTGTGGTGACCTCTTTGGGTCTTGGCGTAATGCAGCTTGAGACAGGATTGGCACAACTATGGGGCGTGACACCAAGTTTAACACTAAAACTAGGATTAATCGCTGGGATTACGGTATGTGCGGCACTGTCGGTGATGGCGGGGCTTGATAAGGGCGTAAAACGCTTAAGTGATATTACCATCTTAGCTACCTTGGCGATGCTTGCTTTTATGATTTTGGCAGGTCCAACACGGTTTATTTTTGACAGCTTTATTGAAAATATTGGCAACTATGCAGGCAATCTGATTACGCTTGGGCTTTGGAATGAAGCTTATGTTGATACAGATTGGCAATCATCTTGGACCATCTTTTATTGGGCATGGTGGGTAAGTTGGTCGCCATTTGTGGGGATTTTTATTGCGCGCATTTCTCGAGGTCGTACCATTCGTGAGTTTTTATTTGGGGTGCTGTTTGTGCCGATGCTACTTTTATTTTTATGGTTTACAACTTTTGGCGGCGTAGCGGTTCATATGGAGATGCTTGGGTCGTATGGTTTTGTTGAAGCGGTTCAAGCTGATTACGGCAGTGCTATTTTTAGATTCATTGAACATTACCCATTCACCAAAGGCTTGATGGTTGTGATTATGATTATGATTGTGTTATGGTTTGTCACATCAGCAGACAGTGCAAGCTTGGTGGTGGATATGTTGACGGCTGGCGGTGAAACAGATCCACCAAAAATTCAAAGGTTATTTTGGGTAACCTCTGAAGGTATTATTGCAGCGGTTTTATTGGCAGCTGGTGGACTTGGTGCATTGCAGGCGGCGGCGATTGTGGCAGGATTGCCGTTTGCGATTGTGGTTTTTGTGATGATGTATTGTCTGTGGCGTGGTTTGGGTCGTGATCGCTTGACGCTGTACCGCAATAGCCAGTGGTACATCACCGAAGAATCTGCTGAGCATAATTCTCAAAATGAAATGATCGATGAGTATCTTTTAAAAGGGCCGTTACCCTTGCCTAAATCAGACCAATCAACTCAATCATAATCACTATAACAGTCATTGATAAAGGCGGCTTGATAAAGACATCAAGCCGCCTTTTTTATGTTGATGAATGATGATATGATAAACACAATTTTAAAGATGAATAAAACTTTAGTAAATAAAGTCTAATGGCAAATCTATGAATACACAAGAACAAAAGTCGTTTATTTTTATGACGGTAGCGGTCGTCTTGATGCTACTGAGTTTTTATTATTTAATACATGTTTGGCTGATTGTTTTTGCTTCAATTTTAATGGCGGTTTGGCTGTTAAGTTTGGTTGAATATCTAACTTTGATACCTTGGGTTGGTCAATATCTCAAAAAACTACCACATGGTATTTTATTAACAATGGTTTTGATGGGGCTTGTGGGGGTTTTGTCCACCTTGGCGGCACTGTTTGGGCATGAGTTGGCACTTCAACTAGAAAACTTAAAATTATTGGTGCCACAAGCATTTGAATATATGAACCAATATTTAACCCAGTATTTACAAACCCATCCTGCTGTTTATGAATGGCTGGCAGGCTTGGAATGGGCAAGAGAGCTAAGAGATAATCCGCAGCAATTTTTGACACGGTTTAGTGATGGTGCGATGGCGTATCTACCAACTTATTTGGGCGGTATGGTCAGCGGTATGGGAACTTTGGTCGTAATTACAATTATTGGACTATTTTTGGCAATTTCTCCATCTGTTTATCGCCGAAGCTTTGTGGCGATGGTACCAAAAGACAGCCGAGATAAGGCAGAATATTTGTTAGACCGTAGCTATCGTTCTATGCAGCAGTGGTTATTAGGGCAGCTGGTTGTGATGGCGTTTGTTGGCATTGCCACAGGGATAGCACTTTGGTTGATGGGTATTCCTTTTGCCTTAGCCTTGGGATTTATTGCCTTTTTACTGGACTTTGTGCCTGTTTTGGGCCCTTGGTTATCAGCCATACCGATTTTATTATTAACTTTAATTGTCTCACCAAAAATGTTGTTATGGGTGGCATTGATGATTGTTGTGGTGCAGCAGCTTGAAAGCTATGTCATCTCACCGATTGTCCAAAATCGTATGGTAGATTTGCCACCAGTGGCATTGCTGTTATCTCAGGTTATTATGGGTTCAATCACAGGCATTTTGGGCATTGCTTTGGCAACACCATTGATGGTTATGGTAATTGTTTGGGTTCAGGTGTTGTACATTAAATTTACTTTAGGCGATTATGCAGTGCGTATTTTGGATCAAAATGAAAGCCAAATGCAGGCTGACCCCTTTGGTGATTGGGAAGCTTATCAAAAAAAGCAATCTATTGAAGAAAACCCATCGCTTAAGCGTCGCTTACAGTTAATGCGTCAAAAAAGACAAGCCAAAGCCGCTCAAATCAAAGATAATCTCTCAGAATAATCAATGAATAATTAGGCATATCTATGCTGGTTATTAAAAATTCATTGTCAGCTAGGGCTTATAAAAATAGCTTATCGTTGGGCTGCGGTGATGGTTTCGATGATTGCATCATTTAAATAACCAATGGCATCAAGATTGGTATGCTTTAGGGTATTGATTGCATGGGTTGTGGCTAATGAATGGCTATTTGGTAGGCGTATATAACCGCCTTGTGCATGCATTGTCAGTATGTTATCTTCCAAATCAATGCTCACCAAATCGTAATTTGTATGTTTAAATAAGACATTCACATTACCTGTCATCTGCCAGCGGGCCGCTTCTTGATGGATGAGTGTTTGTTTATCACCATAGGCAACTTGGGCGGGTTTGGCAGTATTGGTAAAGTGAGTATGAATTGCCAACGATAATGCATCACATGCAATCACTGCCGTACCTTTTAGTTTGATATGCCAAGCTTTGGCGATGCTTGCATGTGGCAGCCCAAGCAATTTTTCTGCTTCATCGGCGGTCATCGGTGTATTCATGTGCTTTAAAAGCTGGGGGGTGAGAGGTATGCGTGCTTTTAACTCATCAGCCAATTGGTCATAATGTGCTAAAAACATTTGCGGTAAATCAAAATCAATGGTTAACTGAGCCAGTTTAACATTATGGATACGAAAGGTAAAACCTGTATCATTAAAAATATTTTGTAGTAAAATTAAAGTTTTATCGGTCTTGTTCATCTTAGTGCATCATCTTAAAACCCATACTATAGCATAAATTTACGACAAAATCCGAGCAAATACCAGCCAAGCTGTGCTAAAATAAGGTGACCATATCACTAACTCAGGAGGATATTATGACAACGCATTATGACGATAGTAATATTTTTGCTAAGATTTTAAGGGGCGAGTTGCCTTGCCATCGGGTCTATGAAGATGATCAGACTTTGGCATTCATGGATATCATGCCAGTGGCTGTTGGGCATGTGTTGGTCGTTCCAAAGTATCCAGCAGTTGAGTTGTCGGATTTGCCATTACAATATGCTCAAGCGGTCATTGCCACCGCTCAAAAAGTCATGAAAGCGCAAAGGCAAGTTCTACAAACACAAGGCATCACTCAAGTGCAGATAAATCACCCTGAAGCAGGTCAGTCAGTGCTGCATTATCATATGCATCTTGTGCCAGCACACTTTAGTGACATTGCCAAACATGAAGCCAAACATGAATCGGTATCTGCCAATCCAGATGAGTTGGCACAATTAGCTGCACAATTATCCGAGGCAATTAATTAAAAAATAAAAAGCCAAATCCTTGGGATTTGGCTTTTTTGATGAAAGTTAATTAACCAACAAACGCGCGTTCAACGACATAATCGGCAGGCTCACCCATACGGGGCGACACCGTCAGACCAAGCTCATCTAAGATGGCAGCAGTATCGGCATTCATCGCCATACTGCCACAAATCATCACACGGTCATCGTCTTTATTCATCACTGGTAAACCAATGTCATCAAACAGTTTGCCTGATTTTATCAAATCAGTGACACGACCAGTATGATGAAATTCATCACGAGTGACGGTAGGGTAGTAGATGAATTTTTCACGAATCCATTCGCCAAAAATCTCATCATTTGGTAGCTGATTTTCAAAAAAATCACGATAAGCCAAATCATTGACATGACGCACGCCATGTACCAAAATCACCTTTTCAAAACGCTCATATACCTCAGGGTCACGGCACAATGATAAAAATGGTGCAAGTCCTGTGCCTGTGGCAAGCATATACAAATGTTTACCAGGTAATAAGTCATCAAGCACCAAAGTACCAGTCGGTTTTTTACTGATTAATAATTCATCACCAACTTGAATGTGTTGCAGGCGAGAAGTCAGCGGACCATCGGGCACTTTAATTGAAAAAAATTCAAGCTCCTCTGCCCAGTTTGGGCTGGCAATCGAGTAAGCACGCGCCAAGGGTTTGTCATCAACCATGATACCAATCATGGCAAATTCACCATTACGAAAACGCAAGCTATCGCCACGGGTGGTCTTGATGGTAAATAAACTGTCATTCCAATGATGTACATAAGTGACGGTTTCTGTGATAAACTTTGACATAAAATTTCTCTGATTGTGATGATGTTTTGGTATCGGCAGATGATTACAGCAGCCGATGGGATAATTATTTTTTGTATGATAATGAATTTTACCCAGTTGTTTTAGGGTAATTTTGGAATAAGCAGCCTTTATTTTAGCATAAACCAGTTTTACATAAACGAAAAAATTTTAGCACAAATAAGAAAAATTCTCTATGACTATGATAACTTTTCCCATTATTGGTTACCATCATTCACCCCTAACGCAAAAATTTGGCATACCAAGACAGCCCAATCTTGTTCAAGTATCCAGTCATATTGAATTTGTGCCACCTTATGATAATGTGGCTGCTTTTGAGGGCATTGAAAATTATAGCCACTTGTGGATTATTTGGCAGTTTCATCATAATCGACCCCAAGCTAACTTTCGTCCACAAGTGAGGCCACCAAGATTTGGCGGTAATGCTAAAATGGGCGTCTTTGCAACCCGCAGCATGTATCGACCTTCACCTTTGGGGTTGTCGGTAGTCCGTCTAGAGCGTCTTGAGGTGATTAATCATAAAGTTAGGCTGTATATCATTGGCGCAGATATGGCGGATGGTACGCCAATTTTTGATATCAAGCCTTATTTGGCTTTTTCTGATAGTATCACCGATGCCATCAGTCAGCAGATAGACACGCCATCCATGCGTAAAACTGCCATAGATACCAAGGCTAAACAGGTGTTTGATGGGCTTATTAGGCAAGGTGTGTTAGAGGATGCTGATGTTCAGATTATCCAAGGTCTTATCGCTCAAGACCCAAGACCTGCTTACCGTCAAGATGAGGTGGGCACCATTTTTGCTTTGCGTTATGATGGCGTGGATGTGGATTTTTTGATGAATGAGACAGGCGTGCTTATGATTGTTGGGGTTCGCTTGATTGGGTCTTAAAATGCATTCATCACCCTAAATAATTGCACAATTCAAAAAAACCGCTAAAACCCAATCAGATTTAGCGGTTATTTGTTGAATTTGGTAATACCAAAGATAATGATGGTGCCCGAGGCCGGACTCGAACCGGCACACTCGTAAGAGCGAGGGATTTTAAATCCCTTGTGTCTACCAATTTCACCACTCGGGCAAAGCATTTTGCAAAAGTATGCTTTAGGTCTTTGCTGAATTACTTTGGAGGCTGGAGTCGGAATCGAACCGGCGTACACGGAGTTGCAGTCCGCTGCATGACCACTCTGCCATCCAGCCATTCAAGTGATGCTATCTTACCAAAAATTTTTAAAATTACAAGCAAAATTTTTAAAAATTTTCAAAAATGTGCCAAGTCTATGTCATTGCTCATAAAAAAGTATCAATTGCAAGACACAAATTTGACAACTTACCCAAAATATCTCAAAAAAATCTCACTGTTTTGGCGTTAAAATCAGCTATAATAAGAAATTTGGTTATTTTATATTTGTCCTTAAATGTTAGGAAAATCCTAGCCAAGATAGGGTGGTTTTTAAGGGTTTGCTTGATTTTGTGTCTAAGAGAATTTTGCGGTTATGGCAGTTATGGTTATCAATACCAAGTTAGCAGATCCATAAAATTATTCATTCAGTTTTAAAGTTTAAAGTGGGTTATCATGAAATTAAATCTAACAGCAGTGCTGGTCATTGGGCTGATGACCAGTATGGGCGTGCTGACGGCGTGCAGTCAACAGGACGATACCAGCGTGCAGCAACAAATGCCAAATCCGACGGTAGATGTTCAAACCATTATGCTCGAAACTGTGCCAGTGATTCAAAGTTTTGCAGGGCGTGTTGCCGCCATTGAGACTTCAGAGGTTCGCCCGCAGGTGACGGGCATTATTGATGAAGTACTGTTCTATGAAGGTAGTATGGTACAGGCAGGACAGCCTTTATATCGGATTAATGTCGATAGCTATACCAGCCAAGTGCAAGCAGGTGAAGCAGCGGTTCAAAACGCTGAGGCGGCTGTCGGTAATGCCGAGGCCACACGAGCATCAGCTCAAGCAAATTTAGCCGCTCAAGAAGCCAATTTGGCTCAGGCACGGGCAGATGTCATGCGACTTGAGGGCTTATTGGAGGTTGAGGCGATCTCTCATCAAGCTTTTGACCAAGCAGTAACCGCCATGCGAACTGCTGAAGCGAATGTTTTGGCTGCCAGAGCGGCAGTTGCACAGGCAGATGCTAATATTCACAGTGCAACAGCATCCGTGCAAAGTGCACGCGCCAATCTAAACGCAAGCCAGCTGGATGCAGGCCGTACCATTGTCAAGGCACCCATCAGTGGTGTAACGAGCATCTCAGCGGTGACAGCAGGTGCATTGGTATCTGCCAATCAGCCAACACCATTGGTGACGATTAATCGGTTGGATGAAGTGTATGTGGACATCAGCCAGTCTGCAACCCAAATGCTAAGATTGCGTGAACAGATTGAGTCTGGTCAAGTAGGTCAAGGCGGTGCAGATGTTCAACTGGTGCTTGAAGATGGTCAAACTTATCCAATCTTAGGACAATTATTGCTTGCCAATGCACAAGTGGATACAGCCACGGGCAACATGACCTTACGCGCTGTGTTCCCAAATCCTGATGGTAAGCTTATACCGGGTATGTTTGTTAATGCTCGCTTAATTCAAAGTGTGGTGCATGAAGCAGCTTTATTGCCACAATCAGCGATCATGCGTACACCAAAAGGCGAAACCCAAGTTTATATCGTTAACGCAGATAACAAAATCGAGATTCGCACGGTAACGACAGCAGGTACTTATCATGGTAATTGGATTGTAACAGGTGGTATTAATTCTGGTGATCGTGTTGTGATTATTGGCGGCAGTAAAGTTAAGCCAGACCAAGAGGTTAATGTGCGAGAACTGCCAGCTGCCAGCAGTGAAGCAAATGCTGATATCAGCACGCCACCGCCTTCTAAACCAAGTACTGTTAACTCAAACATTCCAATGGCAAGACCACAAAGTGATACGACGGTTGCCAACTTATCCGCCGAAGAACAAGCTGCGATGAACGCTGCTGACGAAACCAAGTAAATAAAGGTATAGCATGTCTCGTTTTTTTATACATAGACCGATTTTTGCTTGGGTGATTGCAATTCTCATCATGCTGGTCGGTATTTTGGCAATTAATAATTTGCCGATTGAACAATACCCAAAAATTGCACCGCCTCAAGTAAAGGTGCGTGCCGTCTACCCAGGTGCTGATGCTGAGACGGTTGAAAACTCGGTCACGCAGATCATCGAGCAGCAGATGAAAGGGATTGATGGACTGATGTACATGTCATCAAATTCATCAGCGGCAGGGTCTGCCTCTGTGACTTTAACATTTGAAAATGGCACTGATCCAGATACTGCCCAAGTACAAGTACAAAATAAATTACAATCTGCCATGAGTTCATTGCCTGAAACAGTACAACGCACGGGTTTGAATGTTGAAAAATCTGCCAGCGATTTTTTGATGGTGACAGCTTTTGTGTCTGAAGATGGCAGTATGGATCAGTCAGATATTGCCGACTATGTTGCAACCAGTATTGTTGATCCTATCAGCCGTGTGGAGGGCGTCGGTGGTACTAATGTGTTTGGTTCATCTTATGCCATGCGTATTTGGCTTGATCCTGCCAAATTGCGTGCCTACAACTTGATACCGTCAGATGTCTCATCTGCCATCAGATCCCAAAATGTTCAGGTTTCAGCAGGACAATTAGGCACTTTGCCAACCAATACTGACCGTGTGGTGATTAATGCGACCGTCAGCGTACAAAGCTATCTGCAAACACCAGAGCAGTTTGAAGATATCTTATTAAAAACAGATACTGCAGGCGCTCAAGTACGCATCAAAGATGTTGCTCGTGTCGAGCTTGGTAGTGAAAATTACCAATTTAGAGCTCAGTATAACGGTCAAGCAGCATCAGGCCTTGCCATTATGCTTGCACCAGGTGCTAATGCACTTGAGGTGCGTGAAGCGGTGGGCGTGCGATTAGATGAGCTGTCGCAAAATTTCCCAACAGGCCTAAAAATGGTCGTGCCTTATGACACAACACCATTTGTTCGACTGTCAATTACACAAGTTGTATATACGCTGTTAGAAGCAGTTGTACTGGTTTTTTTGGTGATGTTCTTATTTTTACAAAACTGGCGAGCGACAATCATTCCAACTTTGGCAGTGCCAGTGGTCATTTTAGGGACTTTTGCGGTATTATCGGTGTTTGGGTATAGTATTAATATCTTAACCATGTTTGCGATGGTACTTGCCATTGGTCTTTTGGTGGATGATGCGATCATTGTTGTTGAAAATGTTGAGCGGATTTTGGAAGAAAATCCATCTATCCAAGTGATGGATGCCACCATTCAATCGATGCGTGAGATTAGTAAGGTTGTTATTGGTATTGCACTGATTTTATCGGTGGTTTTTGTACCGATGATTTTCTTTGGTGGATCCTCAGGCGTGATTTATCGTCAGTTTGCGGTTACTTTGATGACCAGTATGGCACTGTCTGCATTTATTGCACTTGTGTTTACACCAGCTTTGTGTGTGACCATTTTAAAGCGTCAAGCACATAAAGATATCAACATTCAAACAGGATTTTTTGGTTGGTTTAACCGCTTTTTTTATCAAACCAGTCGTCGTTATGAAAACTTTATTGGTAAAACTTATGCCTCAAAATTGGCGTATTTAGCAGTATATACTGGCATTGTGGCGGTTATGGCATTGATCTTTATGCGACTGCCAAGCTCATTTGTACCTGAAGAAGATCAAGGTGCGGTCATGACTTTGGTGCAACTGCCAGCAGGTTCAACACTTGATAAGACCAATGCGGTGATGGATAAACTGGCAAATTATTATCATGATAAAGAAACGGATAACATCGAATCGGTGTTTACGATTTCTGGATTTGGCTTCATGGGCAGCGGCCAAAATTCTGGTATGGCATTTATCAAACTCAAAGACTGGGATGAGCGAGCAGGCAGTGAAAATACCGCTCAAAGTATTGCACGCCGAGCAATGGTGATGAATATGATGATCCCAGAGGCAAGTCTGATTTTTCCAATCGCACCGCCGCCAATCCAAGGCTTTGGTAATACCAGCGGCTTTGATTTACAATTAAAAGATGTTGGCGGTGTAGGTCATGAAGCCCTGCTGGATGCACGCAATCAGCTGATGGGTATGGCGATGCAAAATCCAGCGATTGCCTCGATTCGCCCAGGTGGTCAAGAGGATGCACCCAAACTAAAAGTTGACATCAATCAGGCACAAGCAGCCGCTTATGGCGTACCTTTGACAGCGATCAATGATACCATTGCACAAGCGTGGGGAGGCAGCTATGTGAATGATTTCATTGATCGTGGACGCATCAAAAAAGTCTACATCCAAGGTGAGCCAGACAGCCGTGTGGTGCCTGAGGACATCAATCGCTGGTATGTGCGTAATCAATCTGGTGAGATGGTGAGCTTTGGTGCTTTTTCTGGCAGTCAATGGGAATATGGCAGCCCAAGTTTGGCGCGTTATAATGGTGTGTCTTCGATGGTGTTGACTGGCAGTGCTGCCCTAGGTGTGAGTACAGGCGATGCCATGGAGGCGATGGCACAAATGGCATCACAGCTGCCTGCTGGCATTGATTTTGAGTGGACAGGTCTGTCGCTTGAGCAACAAAAATCAGGGGGTCAAGCACCAATACTATATGCCTTATCAATTTTGGTGGTTTTCTTGTGTTTGGCAGCACTGTACGAAAGTTGGTCTGTGCCTTTTGCGGTCATTTTGGTCATTCCTTTGGGGGTAATTGGCTCTTTATTACTCACAAAAATCCATGGGCTTGCTAATGATGTATACCTACAAGTTGCCCTATTGACTGTGATAGGTTTATCGGCAAAAAATGCCATTTTAATCATTGAATTTGCCAAAGAAATCCAAGAATCTGGTCAAACGCTCAAAGCGTCAATCATGATGGCGGCGCGTATGCGTCTGCGTCCAATCATCATGACCTCGCTTGCTTTTGGTGTGGGTGTTGTGCCACTATATATTGCCACAGGTGCAGGTTCAGGCAGTCAAAACGCTGTTGGTACGGGGGTTTTGGGTGGGGTGTTGACATCGACATTCTTGGGGATATTTTTTATCCCAATGTTTTATGTTTGGGTGCGTACGCTATTTCCCTATAAGCCAAAAGCTCAGCCTGTAACCCATGCTAAATCTCATGAACATGTTTAAGGATTGATTATGAAAATCTCTACAACTGCACGTATCTTGACGCTCTCAGCGCTGGCGATTGGCATGGCAGCTTGTAGTAGCATTCCAAAGAAAATTGACACATCGGCACCGATTTTGGCGGTGCCTAATGTGCCTATGAAGGATGGCTATCAAGTCTATGATGCTGACACCATCAGTGTGGCGCAGGCACCAAGCGTGGCATCACTACGCTGGCAGGAATTTTATACAAATCCTAAACTTGCAGCTTTGATTGAGCTTGCTTTACAAAATAACAAAGACTTGCAATCTGCGGTCTTAGCCGTGCAATCAGCCCGTGCTCAATATCAAATTACCGAAGCTGGCAGCGTGCCACAAGTCGGCTCAAATACCAGTGTGACACGCCAAGCGAATAACCGTATCGATGCCAATGCTTCAACCAATTATCATGTTGGGCTTGCGATGAGTGGTTATGAGCTGGATTTATGGGGCAAGGTTGCCAGTCAAAAACAGCAAGCACTACATCAATATTTGGCAACCAACGCCGCCAAAGATGCCGTTCAAATTTCAATCATCTCAAGCGTCGCCCAAGGTTATGTTAACTTAGCTCACGCTTTGGCTCAAAGGCAGTTGGCTGAGCAGACGCTAAAAACCCGTGAACATGCGATGATGATTACCCAAAAGCGTTTTGAAGCGGGGATTGATTCTAAGTCGCCAAGTCTACAGGCAGCAAGTTCGCTTGAGTCAGCACGATTGGCAGTATATGCAGCAGATACCAGTATCTTAAAAGCCAAAAATGCGTTACAGCTGCTGATTGGTCGTCCTGTACCAAACGAGCTACTACCAGCGATAGATGCCAGTATGCATATGGGTCATATTACCACACAGACATTGTTTAGTGCAGGTTTGCCCAGCGAGCTTTTATATTATCGCCCAGATATTATGCAGGCTGAGCATCGCCTAAAAGCAGCAGGTGCAAATATCAATGTGGCACGCGCTGCTTATTTTCCGTCGATTCGTTTATCATCTAATGTGGGATTTAGTAGTAACAGTTTGAATAACTTATTTGAATCAAGTGCTTTGGGCTGGTCTTTTGGGCCTGCGATTAGCTTGCCTATCTTTGATGCAGGCAGTCGCCGTGCCAATCATGAGATGGCGCAAGTTGCTCAGCAGTCGGCATTGGTGGATTATGAAAAAGCCATTCAAAATGCCTTTAAAGAAGTGTCGGATGTTTTAGCTGAGCGTGCAACCTTAGGCTTGCGTCTTGATGCTCAGATTCGCCTTCAGGATAATTACCGTCAAACTTATGATATCGCTTATGCAAGATTTCGTTCTGGATTGGATAATTATCTGACGGTACTGGACGCCGAGCGGTCTTTATTTATTAATCAGCAAAATATACTACAGCTTGAGCTTGCCAAGTTAGTCAGCCAAATCCAGCTATACCAAGCATTGGGCGGCGGTGCAAGCTTAACTGCTGAGCAAATCACAGAATTTAATCGTCAGCGTGAAGCCATGCGTCCAGCCATGCTGATGGATGACGAAAAATCCCAATAGGCTGATAATCACCCAACAACCCAATATACCAACCAAGATATTGGGTTGTTGGGCATCAATTACCACCGTTTAGATTGTGCAGATTGAATGTGGGTTGTTACTGCATTTGTGAGCGTATCAAGTGATTTATCAGAAAGCTTGGTAAGTTTGATGTCGACCATCGGTGCACTTAACTCCCAATCTCCACGATAACAAGATAATTGCCAAGCCGCCAATGATTGGCAGTCTGGTTCGATTTGGTCAAAGCTGATACTAAATGCCTTAGGCGTTTCTTTATCACCAAAGTATAGCATGCCTTTTTTGGCTTTTTGTAGCGGTTGATTGTGATAACTACTCAGCACAAAAACCAAATGATGTGCCTCTTTGAGCAATTTATCCAATTTGATTTGAATTTGTTCTTGCTGAATTAGACTATCGTCAAAGCTTTTAGCACCTACCAAGGCATCGCCATGATGGCGAATAGATTCATTGGCATTACGCAAATTACCATACCAAATCGTCTCCAAGATATTAAATGCCTTATCATAAACAAAGCAAGATAAATCAATATCCATCGCCACAGGCGCCTCATCTACTAAGGGCAGTTTGGCAAGTAAGGCAGATAGCCCTTGTTTTTCAAGGCTGGTAAAGTGGTAGCTCACCCCCACGGTCAAAGTGCGACCAAGTTGATGCTCACGAATCTTGATTGGGTCAAAATATTCTTTTAAGATATGAGTATTGGTTGACATAAGGTAATTTTATCCATTTAAGTGAAAAGTTCATCATACCTTATCTACATCAGAGTTTTAAGTGTTGGCATGCAGATTGGTTGATAAAAGGGGCAATTTTAACAAAAAACCTAAACAGATCGTACAAATACAAGCAAAAACACCAATAGCAATCAAGCTGTTATGGGCAGGTTGATTGTTGGGTCAATTAATCAAAAATCTTCCCAGGGTTGATGATGCCATTGGGGTCAAACACCGCTTTGATGGCTTTCATATAATCAATCTCAGTCTGGGTGCGTGTGTAGGTTAGATATGGCTTTTTGGTCATGCCAACGCCATGTTCAGCCGAGATAGAACCTTGATATTTTTGCACGGTATCAAACACATAAGTATTGACCGTTTGGCATTTTTCAAAAAATTCATCTTTGGTCAAATTGGCAGGTTTTAGAATATTTAAATGTAAATTGCCATCGCCAATATGGCCAAACCAACAGATTTCAAAGTCGGGATAATTGGCTGTGACGATGTGTTCAATATCGCTGATAAAGTCTGCCAAATGGCTGATTAATACTGAAATATCGTTTTTATAAGGGGTGAATGCCGAGATGGTCTCAGAGATGCTTTCACGCAATTTCCAAAGTTCTTGAAGTTGCCCAATACTTTGGCTCATCACACCATCAACAATTAGCCCCTCTTCGGCACATTGCTCAAACACGCCCATCGCCAAATCCAGCACATCATCATTGATGGCCTCAAATTCTAGTAGTACATAAAAGGGTGCTTGGCTCTCAAAGGGTGCTTTGGTATGACCTGCGGCGATGACTTTATCAACAGCCAGTTGGTCAAAAAATTCAAATGCTGTTAAAGTCAATGCTTGACCAAATTGAGCCAGTAAAGTCACCACACTGTTAAACTCTGTCACGCCAAGCACCATGGCGGTTAGATTGATTGGCTGTTTTTCAAGTTTGATTAACGCCTTGGTAATAAAACCAAGTGTTCCTTCTGCACCGATGAATAAATGGCGAAAATCATAGCCTGTGGCATTTTTTAGCATACCGCCATTTAAAGTTAAAATATCCCCTTTGCCTGTAACAACGGTGAGACCTAAGATTTGATCTCGTGTCATACCATAACGGATAACCTTAATACCACCAGCATTGGTGCTGATATTGCCACCAATTTGGCTAGAACCTGATGAAGCAAAATCGACGGCATAATACAAACCTTGATTTTTGGCAAATTCTTGTAATGATTGAGTGATGACACCAGCGTCAACCTCAACCATACGGTCTGCTTCATAAAACTGACCAATTTGGTTCATTTTATCAAAACTTATCACCACCTCGCCTTTTGTCGCCACCGCTGCAGCGGATAGACCAGTGCGACCACCACTTGGCACTAAGGGGGTTTGATGCTCATTGGCCAATCTGACAATCACAGACACTTCTTCAGTTGTTTTTGGAAAAATGACTGCTTGGCAATGAGTATCAAAATGCACTGTCCAATCACGCCCCCAATGCTGGGTAGATTCGGTATCAGTTTTGATGCTTAAAGTGGGCAGAGTATTTGATAATGCTTGTAAAAATGCGTGATGTGGATTCATGCTCTTCTCAAAATTTTGGGTAAAAAACTAATCTAAACTACCATCAGTGTATAAAAGGTAAATCATACAAAATATAACTGTATCATAGCAGATTATCAAGTGATTTTAAAACATTCTTAAAAAACGGTTCTATAAACCACCTTAGAAAATAATCTTAATAAAATAATAAAATTAAATTAAATTAAATATAATTTTGGTGATGATACAACCCTAAAAGTAGAAAAATTTGCTATAATACAAATAATTTTGACCATAAAAAAGAGCATTCATTATGACCTCCCCAATCGCCCAAAAATCTGAACTGCTTTGTCCTGCTGGCACATTTAAGAACATGCAATATGCTTTTGCTTATGGGGCAGATGCGGTGTATGCAGGGCAAGCCCGTTACTCTTTGCGGGTGCGTAACAACGACTTTGATGAAGAAAATTTGGCAAAGGGTATTGCCTACGCCCATTCGCTTGGCAAAAAGTTTTATGTGGTGGTGAACATTCAAGCACACAACGCCAAATTAAAAACCTTTATTGAAGACATTCGCCCTGTCATTGAAATGAAACCTGACGCGCTTATCATGTCCGATGCTGGCATGATTATGATGGTGCGAGAAGCTTTCCCCAATCAAGTCATTCACCTGTCAGTACAAGCCAATGCCGTGAACTGGGCAACGGTGAAGTTTTGGCAGCAGATGGGCATTAGCCGTGTGATTTTAAGCCGTGAATTATCACTCAAAGAAATTGAGCAAATCATCAAAGAAGTGCCTGACATGGAGGTTGAAGTTTTTGTGCATGGGGCGCTGTGCATGGCGTATTCTGGGCGGTGCTTGCTCTCTGGCTATATCAACAAACGAGATGCCAACCAAGGCACTTGCACCAATGCCTGCCGCTGGAATTACAACACTTATAAAGCGGTAGAGAATGAAACAGGTGATATCGTCCCTGCCAACCCAGAAGTGTTCGTCCCCAGTCAAGGCGAGATTAGCAATGTCAACCTAAATGGCGATGTCGTCATGGACGATGATTATGTAGAAAAGCCGTCCGATGAGGTTGTACTCATTGAAGAACAAGGTCGCAAGGGTGAGCTGATGGCGATGTATGAAGACGAACATGGCACTTATATCATGAATTCAAAAGACTTGCGTGCGGTGGAGCTGGTGCCTGATTTGGTCAATATGGGCGTGCATTCGTTGAAGATCGAAGGGCGTACCAAGTCGCATTATTATGTGGCACGCACCGCTCAGGTCTATCGCCGTGCCATTGATGATGCTTTGGCAGGCAAGCCATTTGATACAGGACTCATCACTGCGCTTGATGGGCTTGCCAACCGTGGCTATACCGAAGGATTTTTACGCCGTCATGTGCATTCTGATTACCAAAATTATGAATACGGATCATCAAAAACTGACCATCAACAATTTGTGGCAGAGATGTTGGATATTTCAGATGACTTTTTGACCTTAGAGATTAAAAACAAACTCATGGTCGGCGATGACATTGAGATTATGACCCCAAAAGGCAATTTAACCTACACGCTTACCAAAATGTGGGACAAAAAAGGCAATGCCATTGATGGTGCGTTGGGGTCGGGGTGGATTGCCAAAATCAAAAATCCGTTTAGCGACATTTCTCACAATGACCTAAAATTCGCCCTTGTGATGAAAAGCGTGAGTGAGGCGATTTATACTTGATGTTGGAGAAAAATTATGAATGACAGCAAAGTTTTATTAAAGGTAGAAGATTTTCGTGCCATTAGTCAAGCTGAAATTAAATTAGACGGCATTACAGTTGTTGCAGGTGTAAATGGTTGTGGCAAAAGCACTTTATCCAAACTTTTGTATTGGGTTTATCGTGGTGCGACTGACTTTAAGGTTTTAGCAGATATTCAATTCAGGAAGGATTTGGAAGTTGTTAATAAATTAGTTATGCTATTTGTACAAACAGCACAATACCATTTCCTTGAAGAGCAGAATAACAATGAGATAACTACCAATAATATAGGCATTAAAATTCAAAGAATGCCCTATATGGCAGAAGTTATGTCTATCTTACCAGATTGGCACGATTTGTATAGACTGAAAGATGTCAATGAACAAGATTTCATTGATTTTTTCGATACAGTAAAACAAAAGCTCAACAAAATAGGCAACGAACCATACAGTGCAGAAAATATTATTAAAATATTTAATGATATTTTTGACGAAAAAGGAATTGCAATCAAAAAAACAGAAAATATTTCTGATGTCAATATTTTTGATTTTTTAGCTGATTTAACAAATAAAATTTTTGATGAACACAAAGAAAATACATCAATAAAACCAAGACGGTTTTTAGACAATCAAATAAAAGAGATTTTTCATACAAAAAACTTACCAAACCTACTAGAAATATCTGAAAATGAATTTCCAATATTTAAAACTGATTATGAATTTTTATCAGAACCTTATTGGATAGATAATGTTATCTATATTGATACGCCAATGTTTTTTCAAAACTATGGTGTAGAACATTGGAATGATGTTAATGAAAAACTTAAAAAACAACCTAAATATTATAGTGATAAAATCAACACTAAAGAAATTGATACTTTAATCAAAAATGAAGTTTTGACAGGGCAGGCAGAGATTAAATTTAATGAATTAAATGATAGTTTTACCTTTATTACACCAACAGGAGCAGAAATTGATTTAGGTGATGGTGCTACAGGCATTAAGGCTTTTGCTGTATTAAGTTTGCTTGTTAAAAATAAATCTATCAATGACAAAACACTACTAATCTTAGATGAACCAGAAGCTCACTTGCACCCACAATGGATTATTGAATTTGGACGTTTATTAACCTTGATTCATAAATACATTGGGGCAAAAATATTTGTCGCAACCCACAGTCCCGATATGGTGCAAGCGTTACGCTATATTCCTAATAAGGAAAAAATTGGTGAAAAGGTCAATTTTTATCTTGCTAAAGCGGATGAAAATAAAAATGGTCAATTTATCTACCAAGATTTAAATGGGGAAATAGACGATATTTTTTCATCATTTAACATTTCTTTGGATAAACTTGCAAAATATGGGGAAGATTGATGAGATATTGTCAAAATTACCCATATTATGATTTGGAAAATAATTTTTCTGGGAAATTTAATATTATAAGATCCATTCATGACTTAATTTGTAAAGATGATGATAGCGAACAAGAAGCCTATCTTGATAGCAATACACCGATATTTAATGATGAATGGCTTGCTTTGGATTTAGATGAATTAGAAAGAGAATTGGCTCAGAATAGAGATAATAAAGAACCCAATAAATCCATGGATATGGGGTTTATGGTTTCCAATAGTGATGAAACAGCATTTGTACTAGTAGAAATTCGGTTTAATTTTTCACGATTTAAAAACATCAAGAAAGATGATTTGGATAATAAAGTGTCTTATTCCACTATTTGCGTAAACAACACCCTAAATAATATTAATATCTATCCAAACAAGTATTTTTTATTTGCCAAAAATAAAGTACAACAAGGCAGAAGACGCTTACAAAATATGAACCCAAGGTGTTCACAAGATTATCAAGCCATTGGGGTTAATAATTTATATCAATTATTTTTTAGCACAATAAAATAGCTTTTATGATAGGTACACCCATGACTCCACAACAGAAAATTGATCATATCCAATCCGTCTATCGCCAATGGCTTAGACGTGGATTTAACCACCGAAAGTGAATACAGCGTGATGAGTGAGGATACGTTATGGAACACATCGTGTGAATATCAATCCTTATTGTGGCACAATTTACGCTTTGCCATTAAGCATTTGGATAGGCAAATGCCCCAATTTTATGGATCGCTAGACAATGCTTTTGATGAGCCGTTAGATGCGTTGCCAGACAATGAACCGTCCGACCACACAAAACCAAGTGATTAATAAAAATGGCACTAAAAATCACCACCGACTGTATCAACTGCGACATCTGTGAACCAGAGTGTCCCAATGATGCCATCAGTTATGACCAAAAAGGGCAAAAGACTTATGTCATCAACCCTGATTTATGCACCGAATGCCTAGGCTTTTATGATGAACCGACCTGTGATAAGGTCTGTCCGATTGACTGTATCATCAAAGACGACAGCCAACCTGAAACCCCTGATGAGTTAATGGCAAAATATAAGCAGATTTGGGGAAAATCATAAAAATAAATCTTTTAAAGTAAACCGATTAAAAAGCGTACCCATTAGTACGCTTTTAATGTTTTGGTGGTTGTTTATTGCTATGCCGTCAGTGCTTTTTTGACCAATCCTGAAATGATGGCAGGATCAGCTTGACCGACGGTCTTTTCTTTAACAGCATTCATTACGCGTCCCATATCTTTCATGCTATTGGCTTCAAGCTCAGTAATAGTCGCAGCGATGATATCATTCAGCGCCGCTTCATTAAGTTGAGCAGGTAGAAACTGCCCAATGACCTCAATTTCAAATTTTTCTTTGGCTGCCAAATCATCTCGACCATTCGCTTCATAAATATCCAATGATTCTTGACGCTGTTTGATTTGCTTTTGTAACAGCTCAAGCACAGCATTATCATCTAAAGTTGTCTGAGTATCAATCTCTACTTTTTTGATGGCGGCTTGTACATTACGCAGGATTTTTACCACTTCCATCTCTCGAGCTTTCATAGAAGATTTGATGGTTTGGGTTAATGAGTCTTTTAAAGTCATGACAGTTTTCCTTTAATGGGGTTGATTAAATATGGTTTTGTAGGGCTAACAGCCGATCATATACGGTCGTTTTTTTTAATCCAAGTACATCTGCAACAATGCTGGCAGCTTTTTTGGGTGGGAGTTCTTTGGTGATAGCAAGAAGCCACGCATCATAATCCGTGCTTTGGTGTACTGTGTCATCACATCCTGCAACCACCACGACAATTTCACCTTTTTGTTGATTGCTGTCATTTTGGACAAATTGGACAAGCTCACCTAAGGGTAGTTTTTTGATGGTTTCAAAGGTTTTGGTCAGCTCACGACATAAAGTTGCTTCACGAGTTGCCCCAAAAACAGTCATCATGTCAGTTAAGGAGTCAACGATGCGGTGTGGTGCTTCATAAAATATTAAAGTTTGTGTGCAGGCTTGCCAGTGTTGCAAGGCTTTAAGTCGTCCATGCGACTTGGCGGGCAAAAATCCAGCAAAAGTAAATCGGTCTGAGGGCAGTCCTGCCACCGAAAGGGCGGCTATCGCTGCACATGCACCCACAATAGGCACTGTATTGATACCGTGTTCGTGAGATGCCTTGACCAATCGATATCCAGGGTCAGAGACCAAGGGTGTCCCTGCGTCGCTAATGAGTGCAACAGACTGACCAGAGTTTAATTTTTCAATTAGGTGTACGGTTTGCTTATCGGCATTATGTTCATGATAAGCAATCGTTGGCGTGGTGATATTAAAATGCTTTAGCAATTTGGATGAAGTACGAGTATCCTCACAAGCGATGAGATTGACGGATTTTAGTGTGCTGATGGCGTGTTCTGTCATGTCTGATAAGTTGCCAATTGGCGTGCTAACAATGTATAAAGTACCATTCATGATTATTCATTCTCACCAAAAATATCTGTATTGCTGGGTGATAGATGATGCTTGTCAGAAGGTGTTAGGTGTAGCCAATCACCAAGCACCAAAGCAAGCTCATCCATACCCTCTTTTTTAAGTGCAGAAAACAACTGAATACTAAAAGGTAAGTCCAATACTTCTAGCTGTTTTTTTGTTGCTAACAAGGCGGATTTTTGTGCGCCTCGCTTAAGCTTATCAGATTTTGTGAGTAAAACATGAACAGGTAATTTGCCATCTTTTGCCCAGTGTAACATTTGTTCATCAAAATATTTAAGTGGATGGCGGATATCAGTCATCAAAACCAGACCTGCCAAGGATTGGCGAGATACCAGATAGTCTTCAAGTTCTTTTTGCCATTTGATTTTCATGCTTTCAGGTACAGCGGCATAACCATAACCAGGCAAATCCACGATGCGTGCTTGTTCATCACCCACCATAAAAAAGTTAATCATTTGGGTTCGTCCTGGTGTTTTTGACGAACGAGCAAGTTGTTTTTGGTGTGTGATGGTATTGATGGCAGAGGATTTACCAGCATTGGAGCGGCCAGCAAATGCCACCTCAAAGCCTGTATCTTCAGGGCATAGTTTAAAGGTGGGAGCGGACAATAAAAACTTAGTTTGGTGAATTTGTTTTAATATCTCTTGGCTGTTCATATCAGTTAATCGTTAAACATAATATTTAAGTGTACCATGAAAGATTAAAAATAGCGATATGAGCCTAGGGCGATGCGTGTTAAATTTCAGGCAAACCATCTATTTTTTTTAATGATGATAAAAAATGGCCATTTAAAAAATAGCCATTTAAGTGACATATTAAGCTTAAAAATGAATGTAAAAAGATGACTGGTATCTTTTTTACAAGGCAAATAGACAACCACGCTTTATTCTAAGCTTTCTAGGCGAATACGCACGACAGGTTCAACCACCGCCCCGAGTGCTTCAATTTGGCGGATAGCGGCATTCATTTGTTTTTCTAAGACAGGTAGTGTTAAAATAATCACTGGTACTAAGCCTGATTTATGGGCATCACGCTGTAAAATGGCATCGATATTAATACCATTATCACTTAAAATGCGAGTTGTGTCTGCCAAAACACCAACTTCATCTTTGACCGTTAAACGCAAGTAATAACCCGATGTCATCTCATCGGCAGGTAAAATACCAATATCAGACAGCTCTTCGGGAATAAATGCCAAATGTGGTACATCGCTTGGTGTGGCGGCATTGATGACATAAATCAAATCCATCACATCAGCCATAACTGCTGATGCGGTTGCACCTGCACCTGCACCATCACCATAATACAGTGATTGACCCAAGGGGTGAGCATCAATCATAACGGCATTTTTGACGCCATTAACATTGGCAAGCAGTGCTTGTGAAGGAATAAGGGCAGGATGAACACGAAGTTCAATGCCATGATCACGGCGGATAGCAAAGCCTAAATGCTTGATCGTATAGCCAAGCTCTTTGGCATAGATGACATCTTGTAAGCCGATCTTGGTAATGCCTTCGCAATAAACTTTATCAAACTGTACAGGAATACCAAAGGCGATAGATGCCAATAGGGATAATTTATGTGCCGCATCAATCCCTTCAACATCAAAAGTTGGGTCAGCTTCTGCATAACCAAGCGCTTGAGCTTCAACAAGTACTTCGTCAAATTTACGATTTTTTTGTTGCATCTCTGTCATGATAAAGTTGCCAGTACCATTGATGATACCAGTGAGCCAGTCAATTTTATTTGCCGCCAACGCTTCTCGGACAATTTTGATGATTGGGATACCACCTGCAACAGCCGCTTCATAGCGTACTTGGACGCCATGCTCTTCAGCCAATCTAAAAATCTCATTACCATGTTTGGCAAGTAAAGCCTTGTTGGCGGTTACAACATGTTTTTTGTGGCGAATGGCATGCGTGATGACTTCATAGGCAATATCTGTACCGCCAATCACCTCAATCACGATATCCACATCCTTCGCCTCTGCAATGGACATTAAATCAGCAGTTTGATTGATACTTGGGTCGATATCATGGCGATGACGGCGAGTCCCTGCGTGTGTTATCACAAGCTGATGACCGCTACGGCGAGCAAGCTCATTGACATTATCTTTAATAAGGTTTAATACGCCAGTACCGACAGTACCCAAACCCAGTACGGCAAGATTGATGGTATTATTCACAAAATACTCCGCTATCGGAATGTTAATTTTGATACATTTGGCGATAAAAAGACCACCAAACTCTGAAAAAAGCGTTTATAATCAGTGCTGATATGTTCAATATTAAAATTATTCAAATTAAAAAATACCTTTTAACACCTTTGATAAATCTATAAATTGCCTAAGTTATCATAAGTTCGTGTTTTGTGCTAGGTTTTTTTGGTGATTTAATTTTTACCCTTAGGTATTAGGGTGTACTTACCTGTGGTATTGACAACAAAAATAAAATTTAGTCGTTTTTCATCATAAATAATATTAAATTTTATTTTTATCAAAACTTAATAAAATATTATCAAGGGTAGGCACGCCCCAGCTTTTTTGATCAATCAGGACAGTTATCGTTGTTCAATGGCAGTATGGATGAGATCTTTGGCAGGCATATAGCCACCAATCTGCCTGCCAGATTCGGCAAAAACAGCAGGCGTGCCTGATACGCCCAAACTACGCCCTAATGCCAAATGTTCTTGAACAGGGTTTTTACAATGCTTGGCATGGACAGTTTGACCAAGCTTAGCTGCTGTTAAGGCTGCTTTTCGGTCTTGGCTGCACCAAATTGCTTCGGTGAGCGGTATGTCTTGTTCTGAGCGTGGCCACGCCAAATAACGCACCTCAATACCGCCAGCATTGAGTTGCTTGATATCCTTGTGTAGCATTCGGCAGTAGTGGCAAGTTGGGTCGCTAAAAACATAAATAGATGCTTTATGCTGACTGGTTGCAGGGTAAATAATCATATCATCAGTATTGGCTTTGGCTAAGGTTTCTTTGGCCAAAGATGACTGAATGTCAGCGGTAATATCTGTCGGATAATCACCACTTAATTTGACAATTTGCCCTTGAATTAAATATTCACCCGATTTATCTGTGAACATTGCAGGGGCATTTTCAAAGCTGACCCAATAGATATCAGGCATGGTTGTTGGCAGGGCATTTGTCACAGTGATATCAACCCCTGCTTGGGTCAAATTATCTTGGAGCGTCTTGACAAGCGTGGTATCGCTTTGAGAAGAAGTTTGGGTTGTTGGCTGGCTGGCATTAGAGGTATCTTTGGCATGAGAATTGCCAGAGCTGCAGGCGCTTAATAATAAAAAGCTTGCCATCAGTGTTGGCGGTAATAATCGGTGCATAAAAATTTGACGCATGGTTTTAACAGCCTAAAAGTGATAAACATGGTAGTTTGAGGGTGTGATATCAATGATTTATCAGTCACCAGGCGACTTGCCTTTGATGATTAAAATGGCTGTTGCATGAAGTTATGAAGTATTGACATCTTAATCATCATATCCCAAAAGTCATTGGCTTAACTAAAATAGATAATCTCAAAAAATTATACCAAAAAATGGCCATTGCTACCAAGATATTTCAAGATATTTGTTTAAATGACAGCGTTAATTTTTACTGTGGTTTGTTTTGGTTTTATCGCATTGGATTATTATTCATATTACATTTATAATAAATTGATAATAACTTAACTTATTTTATTTTAAATAATCGCATCAGCTGACTTGCAAACTCTTATCGTGATTTGATACAATACAGCGTTATTTCAAACCTGCTTTTTGGTACTTTATCCTTGAAGACCAATCCATCTCATACAGGAAATAACCTATGCTACGCATTGCCTATGATGCTTTGACATTTGATGATGTCTTGCTTTTGCCCGCCTATTCTGAAGTTCTCCCAAAACAAACTTCCCTAACCACTCGCTTAACCAAAGATATTACCATCAATTTGCCCATCATTTCTGCTGCCATGGATACCGTCACCGAATCAAAAATGGCAATTGCGATGGCTCAGTTGGGCGGCATGGGTATCATTCATAAAAATATGGATATCGCTCACCAAGCGCGCCGTGTCCGCCATGTGAAAAAGTTTGAAGCAGGTACGGTGGCAGATCCGATTACTGTTACCGCCGATGCAACGGTTGGCGATTTGCTTGCCTTGACGCGTGAGCATAAAATCAGTGGCGTACCAGTCGTTGAAGCAGGCACTAATAAGGTTGTGGGTATTGTCACTCATCGTGATTTGCGTTTTGAGACCAATTTATCTCAGCCAGTCGCCAATGTGATGACCCCAAAAGATAAGCTTGTGACTGTTAAAGAAGGTGAAACCCAAGAGCGTATCAAAGAGCTGTTACATCGCCACCGTATTGAAAAAGTGGTGGTGATTGATGATGATTATCAGCTTAAGGGGTTGATTACCGTTAATGATTTTTCTAAAGCAGAAAATAACCCGAATGCCGCCAAAGACAGTAAAGGTCACCTGCTGGTTGGTGCGGCAGTTGGTACTGGTGCCGATACCCAAGCGCGTGTTGAAGCATTGATCGATGCACAAGCCGATGTGATTATCGTAGATACCGCACATGGTCATTCCAAGGGTGTGATCGATCGTGTGGCGTGGATTAAGAAAAACTACCCTAATATCCAAGTCATTGGGGGTAATATCGCAACAGGTGATGCTGCTTTGGCACTGTTAGATGTAGGGGCAGATGCTGTTAAAGTGGGTATTGGTCCTGGTTCTATTTGTACAACCCGTATTGTTGCAGGCATTGGCGTCCCGCAGATAAGTGCCATTGATAGTGTGGCAAGTGCGTTAAAAGATCGCATTCCTTTGATTGCCGATGGCGGTATTCGTTTTTCGGGTGATATCGCCAAAGCCATCGCAGCAGGCGCTTCATGTATTATGGTGGGTAGCTTGTTGGCAGGTACCGAAGAAGCACCTGGTGAGGTGGAATTATTCCAAGGTCGTTATTATAAGGCTTATCGTGGTATGGGCAGCTTGGGGGCAATGTCTGGTCAAAATGGCTCATCGGATCGTTATTTTCAAGATGCCAAAGATGGTGTTGAAAAACTGGTTCCAGAGGGTATCGAAGGCCGTGTTCCTTATAAAGGCCCTGTGGCAGGCATCATCGGTCAATTGGCAGGTGGTCTAAGATCATCCATGGGTTATACAGGTTGCCAGACCATCGAACAGATGCGTAAGAATACCAGCTTTGTCAAAGTGACTTCCGCAGGCATGAAGGAATCGCATGTACACGATGTACAGATTACCAAAGAAGCACCCAATTATCGCCAAAATTAACTCTATTAATAGCAAATACAAGCACTCATTAGATAGGGTGGGTGCTTTTTAGAGCATAAAAAATAAACTGACACATGATTTATTGTCATATTTTTAAAATGCTTTTAATTTAGATTTTTAATTTAGATAATGGCTAAAAATAACAGAATATTAATTTAAAGTTTTCAAAATCAAGCGATTAGATGAAATTATGAAAATAAATAACAATAATTCTGATTTATTTTAACCAATAATATCAATTATCATTTACAAGAAAAATTTTTTTTGATAAAATTCTTACTTGTACCTTGCTATTTTTTCTTATTTATCATTTTTGGCGGTATTTTCGTTGATTTTAGTAAGTAGATGAGCAAGGGATAATTTGACAAAAACAAATTTGATTTCAAGCCTCATAATCGGAGTTATTATGAATAAGTTTCAATTATTACCGCTGACATTGGCGGTGAGTGCCGCTTTTACAACCACTGCTTTTGCAGCTGTTAGCCAGCCTAAGGTTGTCTTGGCAGGCGATACAGTGGTCAGTGATCGCCAAGGTGCAAAAATTAAAACCAATGTTGTTACCTTACGAGAAAAAGACGAAAGCACGGCTACAGATTTGCGTAGTTTGTTACAAGATGAACCTGCCATCGGTTTTGGCGGTGGTAATGGTACTTCTCAATTTATCAGCATTCGTGGCATGGGTCATAATGCCATTGACCTAAAAATTGACAACGCTTATCAAGATGGTCAATTACACTACCACCAAGGTCGCTTTATGCTAGACCCCCAGATGGTCAAAGTCGTTTCGGTACAAAAAGGGGCGGGCTTTGCCAGTGCAGGCATTGGGGCAACCAATGGTGCGATTGTTACCAAAACCTTAGATGCTGATGAGCTTTTAAGAAACAGCGACAAAGATTATGGCTTTAAAGTTGGTGCAGGCTTATCAACCAACAAAGGTCATTCTTATCATGGTAGTGCCTTTGGTAAAGCACAGACAGGATTTGGTCAGGTAGATGCCCTTGTCTCTTATAATCAAGTAAATGACAGCGACTATAAAGGCGGTAAAGGGTACACCAATCTGTTGGGCAATGATGTGGTTACAAGAAGTGCCTTGGATAAATCCAGTTACCTTGTCAAGGCAGGGCTAACTGCTGGCGATCATCGATTTGTGGTCAGCCATCTAAATGAAGTTCATAAAGGCATTCGTGGCGTGCGTGAAGAGTTTGACTTCGCCAATCGTGCCTTGACGCTAGATATAGAAAAAGATAAGAAAAAACGTACTGACGAACAGCTTCAGGCAGAGTTAGATAACAAATATGCAGGCAAGGGTTACAAACTTGGCAGTAAAACACCAGATGGTAAAAAGTATAATGTGGTTGATGCCAATGGTAAATTGGTGGCTGATTTAGATAGGAACAACCCAACTCAGCGTGAAACCTACCAGAAGTTAACCAACCTTGAATGGACAGGTAAAAACCTTGGTTTTGCAAATGAAGTTACTGCCAATGTCTATAAGTTAGAACATGGACGCAACTCCTCTAGCGATAAAGGTAACAGCTATATTCTTCGTGATGTACCTAATACCATCAATGATAACGGTGATAGCCCATCAAATATGCATGTTAGTGCCAAAGGGGCTAATATTAATTTTGATAAAGAATTTAATCACGGTCTATTAAAAGGCTTTGGCGTTGACCATACTTTATTAAAATATGGCATCAACTATCGCCATCAAGAAGCTGTACCGCCTAGAGGTATTAGACCTGGTTTTCAACACCAAGAAAAAACCGATGCTGGCATTTATCTAGAAGCGGTTAACCAAATCAATGACTTTACCATCAATACAGGCGTGCGTGTTGACCGTTTTGACTTTAAAGCTATGGACGGTAAAAAGGTTGGAAAAACCGACATCAACCCAAGCTTTGGGGTGATTTATGATGTCAATCCTAATCTTAGCGTCAGCGGTAACCTAATCTATGCCACTCGCAGCCCACGCTTTGCTGATGCTATCCTAAGCCGTGGCTTCCGTGATGGCGTTGTGAGTATTGCTGATAACGCAAAAGCAGAAAAAGCACGCAATACCGAGATTGGTTTTAACTATAATAATGGGCCATATACCGCCTTTGGCAGCTATTTTTGGCAGCGTGTGGATAATGCCAGAGCTACTGCCGATGCTGTACAACACCCCACAGTTACAACAGCTAAGATTACCTATCTTGGCAACCAAGGTCATCAGACCAACCACGGTTATGAGCTGGGCGTAGGCTATACCGAAGGTGCGTGGCGTGCGCGTGCTGGCGTTGCTCACAGCAAGCCAACCATGCACAATGTCAAATTTAAAGCCAACCCTGAATATGCCGTGCGTACAGGTCGTACATGGACAGCAGATGTCGCCTATCGCCTGCCAAACCCCAGTGTAGAGCTTGGTGTGAGACACACATTGGTTGAAGGGGTAGATGCCAAAGACACTTCTATCCTTAGCGGTAAATTTGATGATAAAGATGGTGCTATTCTTAACCGTGAAGGCTATAATGTCAGTGACATCTATGCCAACTGGAAGCCTTATGGCAATGATAAGGTGAATGTAAACTTTGCGGTGAATAATGTCTTTAATAAAAACTATCGCCCACACACTCAGCGTGCTTCCATAGATACCTTACCTGGGGCAGGTCGTGATTTCCGTGTTGGCGTGAACTTCACTTACTAATACTTGCCGATTTATCGGTATAATACTGAACACTCAAGCACGCTTGGGTGTTCTTTTTATGGGTATGAGTGGATAAAAACGATAAAAAAAGCCAATCGTATCATATTGATTGGCTATAATGATAAAATTAAATCATTACTGATTTAAAAACCACGCATTGGCACTGCGTTTGGCAGATTCGATTTCACTGGAGGATAAATTCAGAGCAAGCTGGCTGACTTTAACCTTAGCACGATTGCGTACATTATCATCAAGCATACCCTCACGAGCGGATAAATCATACCATTTATAAGCATCAACCAAGCGTTGTTGCTGCTCATCAATCATTGCCAAAGCATAGCTGGCACGATTATCCCCCAAATTGGCTGCTTTCTCAAGCCAAGCTCGGCCTGTGGCTATATCGGCTCTAACACCTTCTCCACGCAAATACATGATGCCAAGATTGAGCTGAGCTGGAGCAATATTTTTTTCGGCGGCACGGGTATACCAATAAACAGCTTTTGAGGCGTCTTTGGTAACACCTTCTCCTTTTTGCAAGCGTTTAGCAAGAAAAAACTGGGCATGATAATCACCACGAGCGGCTTGATTGGTCAAGGTTGTGATATCGATTATTTCAAAGCGAGTGTTAGCAATGGCGGATAGAGAATGACTGAAAGTGGCACTGCCCAATATGCTGGCAAATAAGGTGATTTTAAGCAGTTTCATGGCGATGTCCTTTGGTGTGTTAAAGCTTTGTAAAGTCTTCCAAAGTCATATGATGCTGACTGTCGGAAGTATTTACAGATAAAACCAAATAATACATCCATACCGTTCATATATGATATTCAATGATATTTATACGGTCTATGGCATGGCATATTATGAATGAATTCAACCACTTAGTATAATGTATTTATATCATCATATCAGTAAACAAAGGGTAACAGAAAGTTGCATAATATCATCAATTCATATCGCTAGGTGAATGTGCTTGCTCAACAGTCAGCGATACCTTAGTACTTGGCAATATGATAAACGGCAACATCTGCCAGCAGATTTGGAATACGCTTGACCATATGATTTAATAGCACTGGAGGTAATTTTGGATTTGGCTTATCGCTAATGGCAACTGTGTCTAGAATGCGAATGTTATTTTTATCGCACAATTGTTCAAAATCCTTAAAAGTACATAGATGAATATTGGGGGTATTATACCATTCATGGGGTAGAGTGTCTGATATCGGCATCATACCTTTGATGCCCAAATACATACGGTTTTGCCAATAGGCAAAATTTGGAAAAGTGACAATGCCTTCTTTGGCGACTCTGAGCATATCAATCAATAGCTGGTCTGGGGCCTTGACTGCCTGTAATGCACGAGCCATGACGACCGTATCAAAGCTATTATCAGCAAAGCGTGCTAAGCCATCATTGAGATTTTGTTCAATGATATTTAAACCTTTGGCAATGGCTTGATTGATTTTATATTCATCAATTTCAAGCCCATAACCTGTGACGCCTAAATGCTTTTGAAGATGTTCAAGCAGCGTTCCATCACCGCATCCTAAATCCAGTACACGGCTATTAGGTTCTATCCATTGCTCAACAAGTTGGTGGTCAATACGCATAAAATACCTATATGGATTTGATGAAAATTTTTGCTAACATATTAAAATTATGCTTTATTTGGCCTGTAAAAAACCTTTGAGAGCATCACGATAACGAGGAATATCAAATAAAAAAGAATCATGACCATGCGGGGCATCGACATTTACAAAGCTAACTGGCTTGGTATTAGCCATTAAAGCATCGACCAACTCAACTGAGCGTTCGGGGCTAAATCGCCAGTCTGTGGTAAAAGATATTACCAAAAATTGGCAGCGTGTGCGAGACAAAGTCAGCTTTAGGGCATCCTCATCAGACAGACCATCAGGTGCATAGTCACGAGTCGGATCAAAATAATCTAATGCTTTGGTCATTAAAAGATAAGTATTAGCATCAAAGTTTTGGCTGAAGCGTTCACCTTGATAGCGTAAATAGCTTTCTACCTGAAACTCAACATCATAGCCATACATAAACCGACCAGATTTTAAATCTCGTCCAAATTTGGCTTTCATGGCATCTTCGGTAATATAAGTGATATGCCCAACCATACGAGCTAATATTAAACCACGCCGTGGATAAGTGCCATGCTCTAAATACCAGCCATCATGAAACTCAGGATCTGATAAGATTGACTGGCGAGCAACTTCATTAAAGGCAATATTTTGGGCGGATAATTTGGGCGTACTGGCGATAATCACACAGCGAGATAATCTATCAGGATAATCAACCGACCATTGCAGTGCCTGCATGCCGCCCATTGAGCCACCCACAATTGCATGCCATTTTTTGATTTCTAGGCGATCAGAGAGCATGACTTGGGTTTTAACCCAGTCTTTGATAGTAATCAAGGGAAAATCTGCACCATAGATTTTACCTGTTTTGGGATTGATGGTGGTAGGGCCTGTTGAACCGTGGCAAGAGCCAATATTATTTAAACAAACTACAAAAAATTTGCTGGTATCAATCGCTTTACCATTACCAATAAGATTATCCCACCAGCCAGCCTTGGTATCATCAGCAGAATGATAACCTGCAGCATGATGGCTGCCTGATAAGGCATGGCAAATTAAGATGGCATTAGATTTATCTGTATTGAGCGTACCATAAGTTTCAATGACAAGCTCAAAAGCAGGCAAAATCTGCTGGCATTCTAATGTTAAAGGCTCATCAAAAATAAGTGTCTGTGGCTGGACAATGCCAACGGAACTTGGATCAAGATACGGTGCTGTTTGTTCATAATCAGACACAACGGTTTCCTAATTTATTCAATGTATTTATGTACTTAATCTTGATTAACTGAAGTTAATTGACTGAATTTAGCTAAGCATTGATTTTATAATGATAACTTAACTAAATACCATCGCCTAACTAGACCTTAATTGAAAACCAACCTGATTGGGCGGGGTAACCTTAAAGATTTGCACTTTAAATAACACATCTTGACCTGCTAAAGGGTGATTAAAATCAACCAAAACCTCATCATCGGTTACCAAGCTTATGACACCAACCAGTGAATTTTGACCTTTATCGGCAAATTCCATCATCATACCAACCACAGGATTGGGTTCAGATAGGGCAAATTGTGTCCGAGTAAAAGTTTGGACATTTTCAGGATTCCATTGTCCAAAGGCATCATCGGCTGACAAGGTGGCGGTGCGTGTATCACCAGCTTTTAGGTTGATTAAGACTTTTTCAAATCCTGCCAATAAACTTTCATCGCCGATGGTGAGTGTGACAGGTTCTTGGCGATGAAAAGTTGAGTCAATCACCTCGCCGTTCATCAAACTGACCTCAAAATGTAAACTGACGGTGCTTTTATGGGTGATGCGAACTTCTTCACTGGGTAAAATGGGTGTATTCATGAGATGGTATTCAATTGGTGAATTGGATTTTGGGATGGATGGCAGTTTTTCGTAGTTATTTTAGCACAGTTAATCAGCAAAGGTACTTAAAACTTGAAAAATTTAAAACTTGAAAAATTGCGATTTGATTGGTGCTGGGTCTTTCAAGTCTTATGGCAAAATGGTCAAAAATCTGCTCATTTTGATTGAATGTTTTGACCATTTTGATGAGCGGTGGCTGATGGGTGGTTTAAACAGATCGCCGTTTTTTTTCTAAAAATAGCATGTCATAAATAATCATTGCCATCCCAACACAAATACCAATATCTGCAATATTGAAAATCGGATAATGCCACACATCAGCATAATGCACATGGATGAAATCCACCACATGATTATGTAAAATACGGTCAATGACATTACCAATAGCACCACCTAATACCAAGGATAAGCCTAAGTTTAGGATGTTGGCGGTTTTTGGTGCTTTTTTTAGATAAATGATGATAAAGCCTGAGACGATCAAACCTAAAATAGCAAAAAACCATTTTTGCCAGCCATTTTGATCTGCCAAAAAACTAAACGCTGCACCATAATTATGCGCCAAAGTCCAGTTTAGGATGGGTGAAATGACCTCAACACTCTCACCAAGCTGAAAGGTGTTTTTAAAATAAAATTTGGTCATCTGGTCACTGACTAAGACCACAATAGCAATGAGATAATAGCCCATGACCTGCTTGGTATTTAAAAGCAAATGATTAGGCATACAAACGCATCTCCCCATCATCTAAATTCTGCACACAACGACCACAAATCTCAGGATGCTCGGCGTGTGTACCAACATCAGTACGAACATGCCAGCAGCGGACGCATTTTGTGCCATCAGCAGGCGTGATGGTTGTAGACAGCGTATCACCAGATCTCACGGTTGCATCAGAGGTGATGAATACAAAGCGTAGTTCATCACCAAACTTATTTAAGATATCAGTGATATCTTGTGGAGCGGTAATGGTAACTTTGGCGGTCAGATTACTGCTGACAATTTTATCACTGCGTGCTTGCTCGATGGACTTATTCACCGTATCTTTGATTAAGGCAACTTTATCCCAATCTTCGTGACTGATATCATTCATCTGAAAGTCTGGTAACTGGTACCATTCAGCGGTAAAAATATAGCCTTGTGTATCTTTTAAAACCTGCCAAGCTTCTTGGGCAGTAAATGATAAAACAGGAGCAATCCAACGCAATAAAGCATGGGCAATGTGATATAAAGTTGTTTGAGCTGAACGCCGTGGCAGACCATCTGCCTTGGTGGTATAAGTGCGGTCTTTGATAATATCAAGATAAAACCCGCCCAAGTCTTGGGAACAAAATCCCATAACCGTTTGGCAAACTTGATGAAAATCCATGCTATGATAAGCTTGGATAATCTCTTGTTGGATATGTTTGGTGCGATATAAGATATATTTATCCAAACTGATGAGTTTATCTGTTGATACCATATCGGTTTTGGGGTCAAAGTCATCCGTATTAGCAAGTAAAAAGCGAATGGTATTACGAATGCGGCGATACATATCGGTTGTACGGTCAAAGCCTTCTTTAGATACAGCCATCTCGTAGCGATAATCTGACGAACCTACCCACAGACGCAAAATATCTACACCCATTTTATTGGCAATATCTGATGGTTCAAAACCTTTGGTATTGCCTTTGGATTTGGATAATTTATGGCCTTTGGCATCAACAGTAAAGCCATGCGTTAAAACTTGTTTATAAGGTGGGCGACCATAAATAGATTCACTGACCAGTAACGATGACTGAAACCAGCCACGATGCTGATCTGAGCCTTCTAAATATAAATCAGCAGGGTTGGATAGCTCTTTGCGGTGATTTAGGACAGCAAAATTGGTTGCACCTGAATCAAACCACACATCCAGTGTGTCGGTTACTTTGTGATACTCACCGCTCTCATCACCCAAAAAGTCGCTAATGTCAGCATCAAACCATGCTTCAATACCGCCTTTTTCAATGATTTGGGCGGCTTTTTCAATAAGCTCGGAGGTGCGTGGGTGCAATTGGTCTGTTTCTTTGTGGATAAAAAAGGTAATCGGCACACCCCATGTGCGTTGGCGTGAGATACACCAGTCAGGGCGACCATCAATCATGGCTTCAATGCGGTTTTGACCCCATGCTGGTGTCCATGTGATATTTTTGATGTCGTCTAAGGCTTTTTGGCGAAGTCCGTTTTGTTCCATGCTGATGAACCACTGGGGCGTGGCACGAAAAATAATGGGGGTTTTGTGTCGCCAGCAGTGTGGATAACTGTGGCGGATTTTTTTGTGGTCAAGCAAGTGTCCGCTTGACCCCAAAGTCTCGATAATCTTAGGCTGCGCTTTGTAGATGTGTTCACCCACAAAAACCTTGGCATTGTCCAAATACACGCCTGCATCACTGACGGGGTTTTCAACAGGTAAATTGTATTTGTTGCCCACAATATAGTCGTCCACACCATGAGCAGGAGCGGTATGCACCAACCCTGTACCACTGTCAGCGGTAACATGCTCGCCTGTGATGATGGGTACTTGGCGTTCGCTGATAAGGGGGTGTTGGGCGTTTAAGACGGTCAAATCCGCCCCTTTGATGGTTGTGATTGTCTCAACATCATCAAGTGCCACATTTTTGCTAAAATCCGCCACCAAATCATTTGCCACGATAAAATGGGTGGTGTGATTGATGGTGCTTGGGTTTGTGATGGTATAGACCCACATTTTGCCAAAGTCATTTTCTACATCTTTTTGATAAACTGCCCCCAATTTTTCTACCGCCTTTTTGGAGCGGTCATTGCCTTCATGTATCTGAAAACAGACGGCATTTCTGTATTTAAAGGCGTGGTTTAATAAGGTGTGTTTAATCTCATCATTTACCCCTTTGCCCCAAAATTCGGGTGTGATGAAGGTAAAACCAATACCGATGGTATCATCTTTGGCATTGTCATGACAAAAGCGGGTTGTGCCGATGATATTGCCAGTTCGCTTATCAATAATGGCATAGGCTTTATCTTTCACTGCTTGTTCAAAAAATGGTTCAAACACCTCTGGCAGGTGTCGTTTGGTTGGCATAAATTGCCAAATGGCAGGGTCGGATGCACACGCTTGTAGTGCCTGCTTATCGGCTTTGGTTAGGGTTCTTAGGGTAAAATTTTTACTGTCAATTTGGCTTGGTAGTGCAAAGATGGGGGTTTTTTTGCCCTTAATGACGGCATAATCAAAATCGCCATGTACCGAGATTGCTTGGTTGGCAGGCAGTGTCCATGGGGTTGTTGTCCAAATGACGGCTTGAAGCGTGCCACTGATATTGGCGATGATGGGTAGGTTTTCACGATTGACAATATCAAAGCCAACATAGATGGCATCTGAGCTTTTGTCTTGGTATTCAACCTCCGCCTCAGCTAAGGCAGAACCACAATCTAAGCACCAGTTGACAGGTTTCATGCCACGCACGATATGACCGTTGTCATAAATCTTTCCCAATGCTCGCACGATATTGGCTTCTTGTTGGTAATTCATGGTCAAATAAGGATTGTCCCAATCGCCAAGCACACCCAAGCGTTTAAAATCTGCCATTTGTAGTTGCACCTGACTTTTGGCATACTCTCGGCACGCTTCACGAAACTTTGTTGCATTGACCTTTTGTCCGACTTTACCAATTTTTTGCTCTACTTTTTGCTCAATGGGCAGACCATGGCAGTCCCAACCAGGGACATAAGGGGCGTCATAACCATCCAAGGTTTTATACTTGATGATAATATCTTTTAGGACTTTATTAACCACATGGCCTAAGTGAATTTGCCCATTAGCATAAGGGGGGCCGTCATGTAGAATATAGGTTTTGCGGCCTTGGCGAGCCTGACGAATTTGTCCATAAACATCGTCTTTTTCCCATTGTTCCAACCAAAGTGGCTCACGCTTAGCAAGGTCTCCTCGCATGGCAAAAGTGGTATCGGCAAGATTTAGGGTGTTCTTGTAGTCGGTGATTTGGTCGGTCATAACTGGCTCGTAAAAATAAAGGAAGATGGGTTATTATAGCCTAGCTCACAACATTTATAAAGACAAAATTTACCTCAACTACCCAAATGATTATTGATAAATTTTAGGGTAGTAAGTTTTGTAATAACCCTCCAGTTTATCATTATCTACCTTATAGATATGAACAACATCTAAATTTTTATCAATCATAACAGACAACATTAATAAAAAACAAATAATCACACCATAAAAATAAATCAAAAATCCATTATTTAACACCCAAGTCGTCAAAAAAACACCAATGGGAATAAACACAATACAACACGCCAAAAAGATAAATTCAAAACTGGCACGAATATCCTTTGGGGTTGCTGTACAGCGAATATGGGTACTGTTAATATTAAACATTACCACCCCAACACCCATCATTATTAATGCCATGCAAAACAGATAAAATCCGTCCAACAAAGACAATAAAATCCCAATCGCAACCAATACAATGCTACACACCACACTTTTATGACTGCCAATTTTTTTATTGAATAATTTTAGAAAGTAAACACTACCCAATATCATTCCAATACCAAAACAACCCTCACTAATACCGATATAAAATGCAGGTAATTTAAATTTATTTGCTATATTATAGGGAATGATATAAGCAATCATTGGGGTGATGATAAAATTAGCCAGCAATGATACCAAAACCATCAATCTTTCAATGGGATTTTTAAGTAATATTTTAAAGGTATTTTTTGATTGTTTTTCTAAGTTTTCCTGCAATTTTATATTTTTTATACCATAAAACAAAATGCCACTTATAAAAGATAAAATAATACAAGCACATATAATTTGATGTGCACCAAAATAATGAATAATAAACCCAGAAATAGCGGGAGACAAGATGGTATTGATGGAATTGACAAATCCACGCACCTTAAAACCATTTGATTTATTGTTACCACCATACAAGTCATTGGTAAGGCTTGTCCCTAACGGATTTAAAAGAATGGTAAAAATAGAACTAATAACAAAAATTATACCAAAAATAAAATAATTATGAATAAATAATAATGGCAAAAAAGATAATAAGCAAATAACACAAAAACACAGTAATATCTTTTTACTATGAATGGTAAATTTTGGTTGACTGCACACCCAAGAAAACAACAACAATGCCAACACCTGACACGCCCAAGAAGTTCCAATAAAAACCCCCAAATGCTGGGGGTTTTTAAATACGGTAAGCATTAACCAAGCAAACAAAAAACCAACGGTTCTAATACTTGTATTCAGTACTGTTTCTGCAACTTGATAAACATAAAAATCCCTATGCTTCATTGTCTTTTCCTTGTAGATATTTCTTGTACACTTCATCAAGCACAACAGCAGCATTCATTGCTCTTGTAAACCCACTGAATATTGCGTTTTGTATCAATATTTCTTGAATTTCTTCTTTTGTAATACCAAGCTTATAAGCAGCTAGCCCCTGAAATGACAATTGCCTTTCTGAACTACCCATAGCAATAAGTGCTGATAATGTTGCTATATGCCGTTCTTTAATGCTCAAAACACCTCTTTGATAAATATTTCCATAAATTGAATCAATAAGCATTTCAACTAAATCTGGTGCTATTGGGTATAAATCATCGTTTAGCCTTCTTACTGCATCGTCATTAAATCTTTGCATCAATTCGATGGTTTCTTTGGATAACTTATCTGTTAATTTCATTAGGCATATCCTTTAATTCTTTGTAACAGTTCTCAATTATGGCACTTCCCAAATTCGTTAATTTTCCATTTTTGGAAATAACATCATAGCAGGCTAAAAATTGTTCCTTATTTTTATTGATATGAGAAATCAGATCATCGTAAGAATATTGAGTATTTTGTTTTTTGATAATTTGATTAAAAAATCGTGCTATTCTATACAAAACAAAAGCTGCGTGATATATACCATTCATTGTTCTTAAGCCAGTTCTAAGGGGTGATGGATAACGCTCATCATCTGAGTTAAGCACAACTTCATCATGTATCATTACAGATAACAATATTTGATGAGCAGATTCGTGTATAATCTTATCTAAGATAAACAAATCATCTTTATCAACAAAAATCTCTTCATTGAAAAAAATACAGCCTAGTTTATCAAAGTCACTTCCAGAATAAACCATTTCTTGACTATCTTTAAAGTCTACACCAAATACATATATATCATCCACTATATTGTCAATTTCCATATAAGTTTCAAAATCAATATCCTTAATAAAATTCATAAGATTATTAATTTTTAACTTATACTCATCAATTAAATTAACATTAATTGGTTTGCAGGAAAATTCATAAGCATCATCATTAATTTTATTAAACTGATTTAAGTACAGGTTGCCCACATCTCCCACACCAGAGAAAATTATTTTTTCTCTATCATAAAACGAGATAAATTTATTAAAAGAAATAAACACATCATTTATTTCATAAATATTATTTTTTGTAATTGATTTAACAAGGTGATTAATAAAGTGGAATAAGATATCTCCCAATATGGAGTGAGATTCTGCAAACTCTATATTTTTGGCTATATTTTTCTTGAAATCTTTATCTAAGATTTCATCGCAAACATCCAACAAATAATAAAAAGAATCTACAATCTTTTCATTATTTGCACCACGCAATACAATTGCCAAAGATTGGTTTGGATTATAAATATCATTAAAATTCATTCATCGTCCTTAATACTTAATCAATAAAACAAAAAGACACCAGATTTTAACCCAGTGTCTTTTTGATTGGCATTACTTCTTATCTTTAACACCAATTGTCATAATTGTTTTGCAGTTTGATTGGTTTTTAAGCCCAACAGCTTTGCTTAGGTCTAATTGCTTTAACATAATTCCTTATATAAATGAAAAAGATAAACACCATAACCTAAAATACCTCATCAGCCTATGGTTCTTTGATTCTAAGTTAAAAAAACAAGATGTTAAGAATTTTTTATAAATTAGCATAATTTTTTTATTAAACCATTGTTTTTAATATATTTTTTTCAATATTCAACCCAAAAAAAGCGGTATCGGCAAGATTTAGGGTGTTCTTGTAGTCAATGGACTCAGTCATGGCGTATCTCGCTTTTGGCTAAATTTAGTAAACTGCCTATTATAAGACAAAATTAAGAAAGTTACAAAGTATTTGGTGGGGGCGGATGGAATATTATCAAATACAAAATATAAATATAATTCCTTATCATCTCAAAAAGCAGCATAAATGTGATATTTACAATCGGCTTCATTTTTAAGAGGCTGAAAAAGTTTTGATACTTTTTATCATGCTAAGTATAGTACAATATTAACATTATTTTTGAGTGATTTGGAGTGCGTATGAGCTGGTTTCCAAAATGGCAACCTTATACAGGTGATATTAACACACAGCCTGTGGCAACGAATGAATATCTGCCAGTTGGGCAGAGTATTATGTTGGGATTGCAGCATGTCTTGGCGATGTTTGGGGCAACGGTGCTTGCACCTTTACTGATGGGATTTGATGCCAATCTTGCGATTATGATGAGCGGGATTTGTACCATTTTATTTTTTGTGATGACAGGCGGGCGTGTTCCGAGTTATTTGGGTTCAAGTTTTGCTTTTATTGGTGTGGTGGCAACAGCAACAGCACATGCCACAGGCAGCGGCGCTAATTCAAATCTATCAGTGGCGTTAGGTGGTATCATCGCTTGTGGTTTTTTGTATGCTGTCATTGGTTTTATTGTGATGGCAACAGGCACACAATGGATTGAAAAACTCATGCCACCCGTTGTGACAGGTGCGGTGGTGATGATTATCGGCTTAAACTTAGCCCCAATTACCGTCAGCGGTGTGCAAGGCAAGCCGTTTGATTTATGGATGGCATTGATGACTGTGTTATGTATGGGTATGATTGCGGTTTTTGCACATGGATTTTTACAGCGTTTGTTACTACTGATAGGTTTGGTGATGGCATATGCAATTTATGCGATAGCGACCAATATTTTGGGTTTAGGTGAGCCGATTAATTTTGCTTTAATTACTGATGCCGATTGGTTTGGATTGCCAAATTTTAGCAGCCCAACTTTTGATACCAATGCCTTGCCAATCATTGCACCAGTTGCATTTATTTTGGTAGCTGAAAATCTTGGTCATATCAAAGCGGTGGGTGCGATGACGGGAGAAAATTTAACACCGTATCTTGGCAGAGCATTTGTGGCCGATGGCGTAGCAACAGCATTATCAGCAAGTGTGGGCGGCACAGGTATGACCACTTATGGCGAAAATATTGGTGTGATGGCGGTAACTCGTGTCTATTCAACACTCATTTTTGTACTGGCAGGCATATTTGCCATGATTTTGGGATTTTCTCCCAAATTTGGTGCAATGATTCAGACCATTCCTAGCCCTGTTTTGACAGGGGCGTCCATTGTGGTATTTGGTTTGATTGCCATTGCTGGTGCTAAGATTTGGATTGATAATAAAGTTAATTTTGCCAATAATAAAAATCTTATGGTTGCTGCCATTACCATCATTTTGGGTACGGGTGATTTTGGTTTGATGGTTGGAAATTTTAATCTTGGCGGTATTGGTACAGCGACTTTTGCGGCAATCATTCTACATTGGTTTTTAAGTCTTCGAGAGTTCAATTCTTCGAGAGTTCAATTCTTCGAGAGTTAAATAATGGCAAATCATTGGTTTAAAAAAGTTTACACAAAGTAAAATTTTCGTGATTTATGAGAAAATTTGTTATATAATCCTGACATTTGCCAAGTAAGGCAAATTCAAAGCATGGTTATAAAACAACGGATGGCGTTTATGCCATCTTTTTTTGGATTGAAAAATTATGTACGATAATCCGATATCTTGTTTGGCTAAGTCTGGATTTGTTGATGGGCTGCATTGTGTCGTAACGACTGTGAGTACGCCGCTTTGGGATATACTGATTTGGATGCTGATTGGTATTGGGCTATTTTTTACGCTATTTTCAGGTGTGGCACAATTTCGTTTATTTGGCCGTAGTATCAAATCCATGCTTGGTAGTCGCAATCAGCATGATGATGCAGGTATTTCAGGCTTTCAGGCATTTGTGACAGGGTTGGCAAGCCGTGTGGGCGTGGGCAATGTTGCAGGTGTCGCAATTGCAATTGGTATTGGCGGTGCTGGTGCGGTATTTTGGATGTGGCTGATTGCCTTGATTGGTATGTGTTCAGCATTAGCAGAGTCAAGCTTGGCACAGTTATTTAAGGTGCGTGATGCCACAACAGGTCAGTTCAGAGGTGGACCTGCGTATTATATTGAACAAGGTCTTGGTCAAAAATGGCTTGGGTGTTTGTTTGCCTTGGCATTGATTGTGTGTTTTGGTTTAGTTTATCAATCCATTCAATCTAATACCATCACACTTGCCATACAATCAGCATTAGGCTGTGTGGTAGAAGATGCCATTTGCCAAAATCAATGGCAAAGTTATAAGCACATGATTGGGGCGTTGTTGGTGATTTTGACCGCACCGATTATTTTTGGTGGCATTCGCCGTGTGGCAAAGATTGCCGAAATGGTTGTACCGATCATGGCATTGATTTATATTTTGGTGGCTCTGGCTATTATCTTGATGAACATAACCGCCATACCATCAATCATTGCACTGATTTTTGAAAAAGCATTTGTTTTTGAAGCAGCAGGTGGCGGACTCTTTGGCTCTATGGTATCTGTTGCGATGATGCAGGGCATTAAACGAGGTTTATACTCAAACGAAGCAGGTCAAGGCTCTGCACCCAATGCAGCTGCTGCTGCCAGTGTCAAACATCCGTTAGACCAAGGCATGATTCAGATGTTTGGGGTATTTGTGGATACTTTAATTGTTTGTTCATGTACCGCATTTATCATTTTATTGGCACAAATGCCTGACAATGCAGCCAATTTATCTGGTATTCAGTTGACACAAGCGGCACTTGAAAGTCATGTGGGTGGCTGGGGCCAGTATTTTTTAGCCATTATTTTATTTATTTTTGCATTCTCAACCATCATTGGTAATTATGCTTATGCTGAGTCTAATATGCAATTTTTGAAAAATAATACAAAAGTTTTGACACTGTTTCGCCTGCTGGTATTGGGATTTGTGTACTTTGGTGCGGTCGTAAAAGTTGATGTTGTTTGGGATATGGGTGATTTGACCATGGGGACAATGGCATTTATTAACTTGATTGCCATTTTATTATTATCAAGATATGTTTTTGTGCTGATTCATGATTATCAATCACAACTCAAATTAGGTGTAGCTTATCCTATTTTTAAGCTTGACAACCATCCCAAACTTAAACAAAAAGTCAAATCTGATATTTGGTAGCCCAGTTGGTTAATTAAAAATCCAGTTCTTGAGACTGGATTTTTTTTGTGTATTATTAGAAAGTCTGCCTTTATAACACGAGTTATAGTCTGGATGATTTATAAAAATGGATTGTTTTTGTATCAAAATTTCACCATCATTATATTTTAAGGGTGCATACTCTATATGGGTAGATAATGATGTAATACTAAGCGTAACTTTAGCATCCATAATGGTGAAATACCTGCCATGCCTTGAGTCATTTTTCCTTGATATAAAATAACAAACGATGGCGTCACTTGTCCTTGCCAGTTGGCGAATATTTGTCCATCGGTATCATTAATAGTCTTAAAATGATATTGATGTCTTTGTAAATATTGACCAAGTTGTGCGTTATCTCCTGATTTGACAGCGATACTGACGACAGAATAACCATCTTGGTGTAGTTGATTGACTTTAGGTGAGGTGATGGTACACACATGACACCAGCTTCCCCAAAAATATACCAAGACAGGTGATTCTTGGCTGATGGCAGCAATATCAATGGGAGTGCCTTGATAATCTTTTAATTGTAAATTGGGTTTAACGGGCATGATAGGCTGACGCAACCAGTTAATCAACAGATAAATGATGAGAAATAATACCAGATATTTAAATATCGCTAATGATGATTTTAATATCATGGGCAAGGTCGGTAAACGCATATTCATCATAATATTTTATCGTGATAAGCCTGACTTATTTTAAAGCATTGATTAACGATTGTGCTAACTGATCAACAAGCGACCAAAACAAAATTTGGCATGATAACGAGTTATCTGTAGCACCATCAGCCATATCTGTAACAATCATCGGCTGATATTAAAATCCTGTCCGAAATAATACCCCAGTTGTCATAAATGCCAGCCCCAATACGGTTACCAAGATAATATGTCCAGCAAATATATGGCGTAACTTAGCATTACCCAAGTCTTTTTTTAATCTTGGAATGACGATAAGCTGAGCGGATAAAGCCGTCAGTATGGTGAATATTAGCCATGTGATTTTCATGCTAATCAGTACTGAAATTTGGTTATGATAATCAGTGAGCATGCCAAAGCTGGGCAAATATTTATGTGCCATATAAAAGCCCGTCAAGACCTGCACAATCAAAGCAGTCATGCCCAATTTTTCAAAACTATTTTCAAAGTTTAAGATGGGTTGGCTGTCCTGATGACGCACAGCCTTGGGTAATATGCACAGACACAGATATAAATGACCACCAACCCAAATACAGGCACCCAAAATATGCCAAAATAATAACCAAAAGTTCATAAATCGCCTTGATAAAATTTGATTAAATCATTGCTTATGAGTACAAATACTGATGCTGTGCGTCTTATGAGTATAAATTCTATGATGATAAAGTGCGGTATTAACACGAGATACCAGTCATATTTTTTACAAGCCATCTTTTTTATGAATTATTTTTAAATGATGGTATTGTGATTTAGCGTTCTAAATATTGAAGTTTACCCTCAACACCATCCCATTTTTCATAGTCAGGTAGGGCGTCTTTTTTCTCGGTGATGTTTGGCCAAACAGCGGATAACTCTTCATTAATTTTTAAAAATTCTTCTTGACCGCTTGGAACTTCATCTTCAGAGAAAATGGCATTGGCAGGGCATTCAGGTTCACACAAAGCACAATCAATACATTCATCAGGATTGATGACCAAAAAATTAGGACCTTCATAAAAGCAATCAACAGGACAAACTTCAACACAGTCGGTATATTTACAGCGGATACAGTTATCAGTTACAACAAAAGTCATGTTCTTACCTTAGCGATTGGCTGGGGCGGTAAATTGCTGCCCGTAGGAATAAAAAATTAAAGAATGACAAAAAAGCACAAAATGGACAGCTGTCCAAATCAAGACTATTTTAGCCTGTTTATGAGATTTTCTCAAATAAAAGTCTGATATTTATTATGCTAAAAGTGAAAAAAGATTTCCAAAATAAGCAAAAGCTCTAAGCGATTGCAAATAAATATCGCTTAGAGCTTTGATGATACGAATCATAATCATTTAGATAAACTAAAATGAATATCTTGGATATATCAATTAAGCATTAAAATCCTGTGAGCTTGTCTCTTGGCGTTGAGATTGCTTGGCAATGTTATAGCATTCTTCAATGTGATCAAAAGCAATTTTTTTAAAAATCATATAGCCTAACGATGCTGCCACCATTGAGCCACCTAATGGGATAAATTTACTGATTTGCTTACCAATAAAGCGTCCGCCAAAACCTTGAATGGTCTTATTAACGACGCCACGAGCAGCAATCAAGCCACCAACAGAGACAATGCGATCTTTGATATTTTGCTTGCGTGCTTCTTCGGTTGAGGTATCTAAATTGGCTTTATCTTTTAGACCAAAGCGTTCGGTGATTTCAGGTAACAGCTTAGTTAGCATTGCCACATCAACGGCAACATCTAAAAATGGCAAGGGAATGACGGCAGCACCTGCTGAGACTTTGGCTCGAGATTTGGCTAAAGATTGGCACTCAGAACGGATTTTTTCTAAATCTAAGGTGGGGTCAATTTGAGTGGCGACAGGCTGACTAACAGGCGTTGACATGGTTATTTTCCTTGAGTAATTTAATGCGAATGCGGTATATGCTGTCTGGCTATTTTATATATGTGTCATCTTAATCGTTACATTTTACGATAATTATAAAAAGTTACAAGTAATTTTTTTTGTGTGCTTTGTATTGCTTATGTCAATGGTACGGCAGGGTATCATGTATAATGACAGTAGAATATATAATGACAGCTCAGCCATGCTTAAGCTGACTTGGGCGAAAACCAGTGATGAGTAGTGTGATACCATAAATGATTGCCCCAAAACCGCATATGCCCAGCAAGATGGCAATTTTGAGCCAGTGATTAGCATCAATTGGATATAAGGGCAAAATGACAGATAAGCTAATCACCATGGCAATATTGGCAATCACAAATTGTCGTATCATCTTTTTCCAGTGAGTACCAAAACGATAGATACCACGGCGATGTAAAACGGCATAGAGTAGACCTGCGTTAACAAAACTTGCTGCTGTGGTTGCCAAGGCCAATCCACCATGTAAAGGCAGTTTCATTAAATAAAATAGCCCAATAAATACGACGCTAAAAATCATATTAGCAAATACTGAAATGATGCCAATTTTAACAGGCGTTTTGGTGTCTTGATTTGCAAAAAATGCAGGTGCAAAAATTTTAATGAGCATAAATCCTAAGATCCCTCCTGATAAAGACTTTAGAGCAATACCACTCATCAAGGCATCTTGGTGGGTAAATTGACCACGCACAAACAAAGCATCCATCAAAATATCTGATAAAACAAATATCGCAAGACTGGCTGGTATACCGATGACAAGAATTAAGCGGGCAGCCCAGTCTAGCGTTTGGCGAAAATTTTCATCATCTGACTTGGCACGACTTGATGATAGGCTTGGTAAAATCACCGTACCAATCGCCACACCAATGAGTCCTAATGGCAATTCACTTAAGCGTTCGGCAGCATACATCCATGATACTGAACCTGCAATCATTAATGAGGCAAATACGGTGCTTAATAATAAGTTAATCTGGGTGACGGATACCCCAAAAATGGCAGGCAGCATGAGCTTTAAAATACGCCTAACGCCTTCATCTTTAAAGCTAATACTGGGTGGAATAAGCAGTTTTTGTTGCCAAAGCTGTGGCAACTGTATGAGCAGCTGCAAAATGCCTGAAATGGCGACAGCATAACCCAATGCCATGATTGGCTTATCAAGCATTGGTGCTAATATTAATGTACCGCCAATCATACAAAGATTTAGTAATACAGGAGCAAAGGCGGGTGCTGCAAATCTTCCATAACTTTGTAGAATGCTACCAAAAAATGCCGTCATGGAGACGAATAATAAATAAGGGAAAGTCAAGCGTAACAGCTTGGCGGTAGTGTCAAACTTTTGGGGGTCATCGGCAAAACCTGGTGCGAATAAATACACCACTTGAGGTGCCAAAAAGATAACCGCCACCGTCAATACAAGTAGCACCAAGGATAATACGCCAGAGACACGAGCAATCAGCAGTTGCACCTCAGTTAAAGTGCGTGCTTCTTTGTACTCAGTTAATACAGGAACAAAGGCTTGGGAAAATGCCCCTTCGGCAAACAGGCGGCGTAAAAAATTGGGGATTTTAAAGGCAACTAAAAACGCATCCATCAACCCACCAGCACCAAAAACACTCATCAAAACCATGTCTCTGATTAAACCTAAAATACGAGAAAGCATGGTCATGGAACTGACAATGACGGTGGAGCGAAAGAGCCGAGATTTTGCCATCTTAATATAAACTTATCAAAAATGTGTTATTTTACTTGGTTTTTCACTAATTTGCTTAGTTTTCTTGGATACTTTATCAATAAAAGTGATAAAAATTTTGTAAGCTAAGATGTCAAGCGATCATGACTTGATTGATTTAATGAACTCAAAGGATCTTGGCTAAATTAACAAGCGTCTAAATCATCATTTGAGCGACCAAAGCACGCAGCTTTTGCCAGTCAAAATACTTACCTGGATCAGTTTTTCGGTGGGGAGCAATGTCGCTATGCCCCATTAAATGGCGGCGTGTGGCAGGATAGGCATCATAAATAGCAACAATGATTTGACCAAGAGCTTGATACTGGACAGCTTCAAAGGGTATATCATCAGCCCCTTCAAGTTCAATACCAATGGTGAAGTCGTTGCAGTTTTGACGACCCAAATAGGCAGATTGTCCCGCATGCCACGCACGATCATTAAAATTGACAAATTGCGTCACGCTGCCATTGCGTTCGATGAATAAATGTGCAGATACTTTGAGTGTATGAATGCCCTGAAAGTATACATGATCATCGGGGTTGAGCTGATTTTGAAAAAAAGCCTTTACATGATGTACGCCATCGGCATTGACTTGCCCAAACTGTGAAGGAGGTAGGCTGATATTGTGAATAACAATGCCTGTTATGAGACCTGTTTTGTCAGCAGGACGAGCGTTAAAATTGTCAGATTGGATGAATGTCGCACCCTGTAAAATTCCATGTTGTATCACAAAAGCTGAACACATAAGATAGACCGATTTGACTGATGATAAAATTATTTTAGCACAATTTATCATATCAAAAACAGTTCAAAAACAGTCAATTGCTGGGATTAAGCTGTGCTACAATAAGCCGTATTATTGAGATTTTGGAAGATAGCATGAAGCATACCACCAAATTTAGTGCCATATCTTTGGGCATCTTTATACTACCATTTGTGATGAGTTTGCCATCTTATGCTGCCAATACCATCACTGATGCCGCTCAAATTACGGCAGACACTGTTAGTAGGCAAGATGGCTTCGTTGATACAAAAGCCGATCAGATGATGAATCCTTATGGGCTAAGTGATAAAGCCTTACAAAGCATCAGCCAATCGGCAGCGTGGCGGCGACTGTTATTATTTCAAGATACGCCTGTTGAGCATGATAACAGCAGTATTGATAACCCTAAATTTTTTTTGGCACAAAATGGGTATCACGATGCCTATGCTGAACTTATCGCCACATTATCCGCCATGCAAAGCGGTGATGGTGACGCCGTATGCCGCTTTGTTGCACGGACGCATTTTTTAACCCAAGCGTTGGCAGCTCAAGATATTGATAGCGGTGTTGATGATAGGCAGTGCAGCGATTTTCATGCCTTTGCCGATACACTCAATGCCAAGCGTTTGTCGCTGATTTTTGCCGAAGAACATCCCAATAATATTGCTTCTGCTTTTGCGCATGTGCTGATGCGTGTCGATGATGGACAAGATGAAGATAAAGCCGCCACGGCGATTAATTACACCGTACAGCCCAACAAAGCTGATGGCGTCATTGTCTCAACAGTCAAATCCGCCTCTGGAGGCTATCCGGCTGTGATGGAAATTATGCCTTATCAAAAAAAGGCAGATGACTATTTGGTCAAAGACGAACGAGATTTGTGGCAATTTAGTCTGAATTTAACACCCAAAGAAGTGACGCAGATTGTCCGTCATATTTGGGAGGTTAAAGAGATGAAGCGTCCGTATTTTTTTACGCATGATAATTGTGCGACCGAAATTGTCAGATTAATTGATGTGGTTCGCCCCGAAGGGAATATACAAGCTGATATCGGTAATATTGCCATTCCCTCACGCATTGCAGCGATTTTAAGTCAGGCGGGTATGGTGACAGACCAAAAATTTATCCCATCAAACTCAACCATTAGGCAAGCTAAGCTTAATAATGGCGAGAATTTTGATATTGCCCATCTTGCCCCAAATCGCAATAGCCCTGTACATGCAATGCCTGTGCATCGGTTTGGTTTTGGTATAGGTCTGGATACTCGGCTTAGTGATCGTGCAGTTTATGGCATTCAATTAAATGGTGCCTATCAAGATTTACTGGATAATCCTCAAGGTGTTAGGTCTTTGTTGGATTTACAAGTGATGTCAGCCAAACTGATTACTGATGGCAGTACGCTTAGGCTTGAAGACTTAACGATTTTTTCAACTCGTAGCCTAAATCCTGCCAATACTGCCAAAAATAATGCAACCGTTAAAAAAGGTGTGGGCTTGGCAATGGCATTTCATACAGGTTTGACACGAACGATTGATGCATCCAATAAAGCCAATCATCATCATTTGGTGTTGGATATGGATATAAAGGCAGGCAAATCATGGAATTTTGGGCAGGTTCGCCAAAATAGCGGCGAGCTTGCGAATACGACTTGTTATACATTGGTAGGTGGCGGTACACAGATAGGGCGGGTTAATCAAGGCTATCGTTTGAGAGCTGGTACTGATATTGGCTGCATTCATTATGCTAACGAGAATTTGCGTGGTTTAATGCAGTTATCATTGCCTTATTATTACCATTTTGATAATGCACCAAGTGACCGCTCGGGTTATTTTCAGCCTGCCTTGAGTATTGGCATACAAGCAGATATCGCACCTTATCATGCCGTGCGTCTGACTGCCCAGCGTGAAAAACTAAACAGCGATTATGCAACTCAAGCGATGTTATCAGTACAAAGGTATTTTTAAGATGGCAAATTATTTAATGATTGGTCAAGGTAATATCGGCAAGCCTTTGGCAATCAGATTGGCAAAAGCTCATACTGTCAAAACCGTGGCTAGACGCTTGCATGAATATGGCACTTTGGCTAAATATATTCATTTTTTACAAAAAGACGCCAAGACTTTGACCTTGGATGATGTCAAAGATACCACGCACCTTGCCATCATTATCACGCCATCAAATATAGGGCGAGCGTCGGCTTTGGATTATCAAAAAAGCTATTTGGCAGTGTGTCAGCATATTGTAGGTTTGGCAAATCAATCATGTGAGTGGCAGCAAAAGCTAAAGCAAGTGTTATTTGTGTCATCAACATCGGTTTATGGTCAAAACCAAGGCGAGTGGATTGATGAGACCGCGCCTGCACTACCCATAACTGATACCGCTCAGATATTAAAAGACGCCGAAGACTTGCTTTGGCAAACCTTTGGCAAGCGTGCCATTATTGTGCGTGCTGGCGGGATTTATCATAAAAATAGCATAAGACTCATTGAGCAGGCACGCCAAGCCCATTTGGTTGGTATTCCACGCCATTATTATACCAACCGCATCATGGATAGCGATTTGGTGAATTGTTTGTATCAAATTTTGGTGAGTGATTGCCCCAAGTCGTTGTACCTTGCGACAGATAATACACCTGTGACAAGTTTTGAGGTGCTTGAGTATATCGCAAAAAGTCTGAATTACCCATCTGTCACACCTATCTTTGATCCGCCAAGTGGCAAACGGATTATTGCAAACATTAATACCAATTGGCTAAGTTATCCTAATTATCAGATAGGATACGATGCTGTGATTGCACATTTGATCAGATCTTAGTCGACTATCTATACCATCTTGGTATCTAAAACGCCATTTATTTCCCATAAAAAAAGCGGATTAATATCCGCTTTTTATTTGGATTTACCAATAACCCAACACTTTCCACCATAGACCACCAATCAGGGTGAACACGATGATATTAACGACGCTCATCACAAAGCCAGCTTTCCACCATTCTGGCAAAGTGGTATAACCTGATCCAAAAATCACAGGAGAGGTGCCTGTGGCATAGTGCGTCAAAGTCATCATGATGCTTGATGCCGCCGCCATCAGCAAGGCAAAAAGCATTGGTGGCACACCCAAGGCAACACCTGCCGATAAAAACGCACCAAACATTGCGGTAATGTGCGCTGTCGTACTGGCAAACATATAGTGTGCATACATATATGCGATCAGTAATAAAAGACCTGCTGATAAGCCGCTCAAACCCAAACTTGCGATGTGTGTTTCAAGGCTGGATGAAAACCATGTAATCAATCCAAGCTTATTTAAAAATGTCGCCATCATAATCAAAGCTGCAAACCAAACGATCGTATCCCAAGCACCTTTTTCGGCAGTCACATCCTCCCAAGTCAGCACACCTGATAAGAGTAGTAAGCTTAAACCAATAAAGGCGGTAGCGGTAGCATTAATGGGGAAATTAAATAATAAATTTGGCACGCCTGCCCAACACAGTAACAAAACGGCAAAAATCGCCAACATGATGATTTCATCTCGGCTCATCGTACCCATGTCAGACAGTTTTGCTTTGGCAAATGTTACCGCATTGGGTGTATTTTTAATTTTGGGTGGAAAGACAAAGTACAGCACCAACGGCATCAAGGCAAATGCCACCAAACCTGGAATTAACATTGCCCACGCCCATTGACTCCAGCTTAAGCGAAACTTACTGCCCAAAGTTTCGGCGATGAGATTCACCACCAATGGATTTGGTGCTGTTGCGGTGATGAACATTGCTGAGCTGATGGGGTTACTATGATAATTAACCAAAGCAAGGTATTTACCGATCGTATCTTGAGTGTTTTTACTTGGTGATGAGTCAAAACTGTCAGCAATTGCCCGCATAATCGGATGCATGATTGCACCACCACGAGCGGTATTACTGGGCGTAACAGGCGCTAAAATCAGCTCACTAAAAGCCAAGCTGTAGCCAACACCCAAGGTTTTTTTACCAAAGATGGCAATGAATATATAACCAATACGCGCACCCAAACCCGTCTTCAGCAAACCACGAGAAATCATGATAGACACCCCAATCAGCCAAATCAGTGGATTGGCAAAGCTTGATAATGCATCTTTCATGGCATCATTAGCACTGCCACCATCGGCGACTGTAATACCTGTAACAGCGACCAAAGTGATTGCCAAGATTGATAAGGCACCAATGGGCATTGCTTTACCAATAATTGCAGCAATCACGCCAACAAATAACGCAAGCAAATTCCAAGCTTGGTCAGTCACACCCTCAGGTGTTGGAATTAAAAGAATCGTCACCGAAAGGGCAATGGCGATGACTAATGGCATGGGTTTAAAGCCGATTTTCACAGACATTTTTATACCTATTTATTTGTAGAAGTGAATATAAAACCACAGTACAGGTGTTTTAATTATTTTTTGAGTAATTTAAAATTATTTTAATTTTATTATACGATAATAATAGTTTAATAAAAAGTCATAAATTAAAATGATATCAGTTAAACCATTGGGTAAATAAATACCATCCATCTGATAAATTCTCCCATGAAAATCCCCACAAACTGGCGAATTTACGGTAAAATAGTTGATTAAATGTCATTTTTTATTATAAATCATCAGAGAGTTATCCCATGAGCATAGATAATTTATCAACCAATTATAATCCAGTAAATATTGAACAAAAATGGTACAAGATTTGGGAACAACAAGGCTATTTTAAACCCCAACCAAACCCCGCCATGAGCGACAAACAAAACGCTTTCTCTATTGCCTTGCCGCCGCCCAATGTCACAGGTTCGCTCCATATGGGGCATGGCTTTAACAACACCATCATGGACACATTAACCCGCTATCATCGCATGATGGGTCATAACACGCTTTGGCAGCCCGGTACCGACCACGCAGGCATCGCCACACAGATGGTGGTGGAGCGTCAGCTTGGGTTACAAGGCATCAGCCGTCATGATTTGGGGCGGGAGAAGTTCATTGACAAGATTTGGGCGTGGAAAGAGCAGTCAGGTAACACCATCACTCGCCAAATTCGCCGTTTGGGGTCGTCCGTGGACTGGTCTCGTGAACGCTTTACCATGGATGACGGTCTGTCGCAGGCGGTCAAAGAGGTGTTTGTGCGGCTTTATGATGAGGGCTTGATTTATCGTGGCAAACGCTTGGTAAACTGGGACCCAAAACTACACACCGCCCTTTCTGACTTAGAAGTAGAAAGCGTAGAAGAGCAAGGCAGTTTGTGGCATTTTAGATATCATTTTGCCGACCAAAGTTTGACAACCCAAGACGGTAAAAATTATCTGGTGGTGGCAACCACACGCCCTGAAACCCTGCTTGGCGACAGTGCGGTGGCGGTACACCCTGATGATGAGCGTTATGCCCATTTGATTGGTAAAACCATCGTCCTGCCCATTAGCGGGCGTGAAGTGCCTATCGTGGCGGACGATTATGTAGAAAAAGATTTTGGTACAGGGTGCGTCAAAATCACGCCAGCCCATGACTTTAACGACCATGAGCTTGGTAAACGCCACGAATTACCGCTCATTAATATTTTTGATGAAGATGCGTGCATAAAAGCTGAATTTGACTTGATTGCCAAAGTGGGAGAGCCGATTTCTAACCACATCACCGCCCCTGCCGACTATGCAGGGCTTGAGCGTTTTGCCGCTCGTAAAAAACTCATAGAACAAGCCCAAAACGAAAACTGGCTTGAAAAAATTGAACCTTATACCCTAAAAGCCCCCCGTGGCGACCGCTCCGGTACAGTCATTGAACCACTTTTGACCGACCAATGGTATGTGGCGATTGAAACCCTTGCCAAACCAGCGATTGAAGCGGTGCAAAATGGCGACATTCAATTCGTGCCACAACAATACACCAACATGTACATGGCATGGATGCGTGATATCCAAGACTGGTGCATCAGCCGTCAGCTGTGGTGGGGGCATCGTATCCCTGCATGGTATGATGACAATGGCAATGTGTATGTGGGGCGTGATGAAAGCGAAGTGCGTGCCAAATACAGCTTAGCCGATACCCCCCTTCGCCAAGATGATGATGTGCTAGATACTTGGTTTAGCTCGGCTCTGTGGACATTTAGCACGCTTGACTGGACAGGTCAGACCAGCTTTGATGATTATGGCGATGCCCTACAAACCTTTCACCCAACAAGCGTGCTGGTAACAGGATTTGACATCATTTTCTTTTGGGTTGCTCGCATGATTATGATGACCATGCACTTTATCAAAGACAAAGATGGCAAGCCCCAAGTCCCCTTTAAGACCGTTTATGTGCATGGTCTGGTCAGAGACAGCCAAGGGCAAAAAATGAGCAAATCCAAAGGCAATGTGCTTGACCCCATTGACTTAATTGATGGCATTGATTTGGAAAATCTGGTCAACAAACGCACCCAAGGGTTGATGAACCCAAAAGAGGCGGACAACATCGCCAAACAAACCCGCCAAGAATTCTCTGACGGTATCCCAACCTTTGGCACAGATGCCCTGCGATTTACCTACGCATCACTTGCCAGCACAGGGCGAGACATTAACTTTGACTTAAAACGCATTGAAGGATATCGTAATTTTTGTAATAAAATTTGGAATGCCACTCGCTTTGTACTCATGAACTGCATTGACAAAGATGGCCGTCCCCAAAACATTGATAAATCCGCCAACCCTAAGCTTTGGCAGTTGCCTGAACACTGGATCATCAGCCGCCTAAACGCCACCATCAATGACATTCACGAGTATATGAGCCAGTACCGTTTTGACTTGATGAGCCAAGCCATTTATGAATTTATTTGGAATGAATACTGCGATTGGTATGTGGAGTTTGCCAAATCCAGCTTAAACGCATCAGGACAAGACAGCACAGTCAGCGATGAGCGAAAAGCTCAAATCCGTTATGTGCTACTCTTTGTGCTTGAAATGGCAATGAAAATGACCCACCCCATCATGCCCTATCTCACCGAAGAGATTTGGCAAACCATCACACCACTGCTGGGCAAAACAGGTAAAAGCATCATGCTAAGCACCTACCCTAAATATGATGACAGCAAAATCAACGAACAAGCCGAAAGCGACATGGCATGGCTACAAAGCCTTATCGGTGCGGTGCGAAACATTCGTGGCGAGATGAAACTGGGCAATGCCGTGCGTCTGCCTGTGCTAATTCAAGGGGTAAGCGATGAACAAAAAGCAAGCCTTGTACGCATTGACAATCAATTTAAAACCCTTGCCAAAGTAGACAGCCTAACGATTGTCAAAACTGGCGAAGAGGTGCCATTATCATCATCTGGCATGGTTGGACAAATGAAAGTGCTTGTCCCCATGAAAGGCTTGATTGACCCGACCGCTGAACTAAACCGCCTAAATAAAGTGCGTGATAAACTGCAAACCCAAGCAGATGCCATTAACAAAAAGCTGTCCAATGACAACTTTATCGCCAAAGCCCCCGCTCAGGTGGTAGAAGCAGAACGAGCCAAACTCTCTGAGTTACAAGGGCAGTTAGCAGAAGTGGAGAAGCAGGTGGGGGCGTTGGGGAATTTGTGATCCTAACAACAGCAAATGGATCATCTTTTGGTCTATGTGCTTAACTTATTATGATAAACAATAGAAAAGTCATGAAACCTTTTATAAAATGGGCGGGCGGTAAGAATTCTTTGCTTGATAAAATTCAAAAACGCTTGCCTGATTTTGTTTACTCACAAGATTTTTGTTTGGTAGAACCTTTCGTTGGTGGTGGGGCGGTGTCCTTATGGGCATTGTCCGATTTGCCACATCTAAAACAGCTTATCATCAATGATTACAATGCCGATTTAATCAATGTTTACCCACATTAGCTCTAATCTTTAAAAGATAAACAAAGTATTGGGTTTATTATTTTTATTTGGCTGTCATTTTAATTTAGTGGATTGTGATGTTTGTTAAATGACATTCAATTAGATTGGATATGGGTAGATGCCATAAAAAGATAAAGAGAGTATAGGGCATGTAAAAGACGATGAATTTATATTTTGATAAAAACTTAGCAAATGAATACAGTAGTAAGGCTCAAATTGCAAGAGTTTTAACTGAAAATTGGGTGTTGAATAACTCATATTGTCCCAAATGCGGAAATCTGCCATTATCTGAATTTGAAAACAATCGACCTGTTGCTGATTTTTACTGTCAAAATTGCCTCGAAGAATTTGAGTTAAAAAGTAAAAATGGTCGTTTGCCCAATGTGATAACAGACGGTGCTTATGCAACGATGATAGAGCGTATCAACGCTAATAACAGCCCAAACTTTTTCTTCTTAACTTATGATAAACAGTGGCGAGTTAATGATTTTTTGATTATACCAAAACAATTTTTTACTCCAAGTATTATTATCAAAAGAAAGCCTTTGTCGCCCAATGCAAGGCGTGCAGGCTGGGTTGGATGCAATATTGATATATCCAATGTTGTTGATTTTGGTAAAATTTTTTTGGTCAAAAATTCTCAAATAATTAATCAAAATTTGGTGCAAGAACATTTTAATAATACCTTATTTATTCGCACTAAGAATATAGAGTCAAGAGGTTGGATATTGGACATAATGATGTGTATAGATAGTATTTCAAAAGATACTTTTAACCTAAAAGATATTTATGATTTTGAAGAGATATTAAAAATAAAATACCCAAACAATAACTTTATTAAAGATAAAATTAGACAGCAGTTGCAAATTTTAAGAGATAAAGGATTGATTGAATTCGTTGCCCGTGGTCGATATAAAAAGGTAAAATATGCAAACCTATAAAATACAACTTCAAGAGACTTTATCAAAAATTATTGAGATTCAAGCAAGTAACATTGATGAAGCCATTCGTATTGTACAAGAATCCTATCAAAATGAAGATATTGTACTGGATTGGGGTGATTTTGTTTTGGTGGAATTTGATGATGTTTCTGACTAAAAATTACTTCGTATTTCTCTTGTCGTTATTTTGCTTATTCAAGTGAATGGATAATTTGGGCAAGAAAACATTCTAAGATACCACATTATTTTAACTATGATTTGATGAAAAAATTAAATGGTGATAAACAAGCCAAAGATGTTTGGCGATTGCCTGCGGTGGGTAGCTGGGAAAAGACACAGGGCAAACACCCTACTCAAAAACCACTTGGGCTTTTATCTCGTATTATATTATCATCTACCCAAAAAGGCGATTTGATTTTAGATCCATTCTCAGGTTCTGGTACAACAGGCATTGCAGCAACCATTTTGGGTAGGCAATTTATCGGCATTGATAAAGAATTGGAATTTTTAGAATTATCAAAAAGGCGTTATCAAGCAATTACACCCAAATCAAAATATGAATTTAAACAAAAAATTCGTGAGCAGATTAGTTTGGTGTAAAGGCACTTTAAGATGTCATCAACCCCACGGCCACCCCAAACACCCCACAATGAGCCGCCACCACCGTCTCAATGTCAGGTGAATAGCCCCCACCCATGACAACAGCGACAGGGATGCCCGCCTTGTGTGCGGTGGTGAGTACCAGTTTGTCTCGCTCATAACAGCCTTGTAAGCTAAGCGATAATTTACCCAGTTTATCCGTCGCCAGTACATCCACGCCTGCTTGGTAAAATAGCATGTCAGGGTCAAAATTATGGATAATCTTGGGCAGGGTCTCACTCAGTATCGTCAAATATGCCTCATCACCTGTGCCGTCATCAAGCTCTATGTCTAGGTCGGACGGTGGTTTGATAAAGGGATAGTTCTTTTTGCTGTGCATGCTAAACACAAAGACAGCAGGGTTATTTGCCATGATGGAGGCATTGCCGTTACCTTGATGCACATCCAAATCCACGCTTAAAATGCGTTTGGCTTGCCCTCGTGCTAAGAGCAGATTGCTCGCCACGCACACATCATTAAACACACAAAATCCCTCACCATGGTCAGCAAATCCGTGGTGCGTACCACCTGATACCGACAAAGAGATGCCGTATTCTTTGGCGTATAAGGCACATTCGTAAGTGGCGTGCGTAATGTAGCGTTCTCGCTTGATGAGACTGGCGGACATGGGCAGACCGATTTTGCGAATCTCTTTGTCCGTGAGCGTGCCTGTTTTTAATTTGTGCCAATAATCAGCGGTGTGCGTGCTTAGAATCTCTTGTTCTGATAACAGCTCGGGATGAAATAAATTATCTTGCGTGATGATGCCATCGGTAAGCAGTTTTTTGGGGATAAGGTCGTATTTTGCCATGGGAAAGCGGTGAGAGACTGGCAGACGATGACAAAATAGGGGTGAATAAGCAATTTTTAGCATAACTTAACCAAAATGCAAAAATATAATCAAATCTATCACTGATATTGATCGGTTGGCTCAAAGTATTGATCCAAAAGGTCTTTGGTATGAGCATCGGTAGGGTGCTGCAGGTAATCAGTAATGATGGGGCTGGGGTCGGCTTCATAAAGTACATCATCATACAGCCTTTGGGCAAGTTCAGTTAGGCTTGCCACACCTTGCAAATGCACGCCCAAAGCGTTATCGCTTAATGGAGTAAATTCAGCATCCAAGCTAACTTTGGCGTGTACCTCGCCATCGGTTGGGTCAAGCTCAATACTCCCAAAAGGGATTGATAGATTTGCCTTAGCGATCGCCATCAGCATCATCGCAAAATGACTATCAGGCACCACTTCAGGCAAAATACCAAAGATAGAAACCAGCTGGCTTGTTTCATTGATACGAAACACACAAGACCATTGATATTTAGTATAACTAAATAATATAATCAGATGATGAATTTGAGGCGTTATCGTGCCATCGTTTGATCGTGCTTCATATTGCCAGCCATGACGCTTTAGGTATTGGATGATATGATCGGTGATGGGCTGCTTTGTGTCTGATTGATGCTCAGTGATGGACTGTGCGTTCTTATTTGAGCGTTTGGCATCTGCTCGTTTGAGTAATGATTTTAATTTTTTTAACAGTTTCATCACAGTTATGAATTCATTAAATAAATAAATCGTTGGATGGCTTTTTAGGATCGATATGGCAAGATTTTTATCAATATAAAATTTGGGCAAATCTGTGTTAATTTTTTATGAAAACCAATCAGATACTTGAGTAAAAATCACACACCAACAGCCAAAATATCATAAATACCACCAAACAACTCAGATTTTTAACGCTAATGTACGCTTGGTAGATGAACTTGTATTGTATCATAAAATGGCTGTCTACTTTGGTATATTTATAGACCATAAGTGATAAAGCTATGTTAATAGGTTGGGTGATATGGCGGTTTATCATAGCTTTATTTGATAGGGTTGTGGTAAAATTAGGGGTTAATTTATATACCACAGTTAAACCCATCATTTTCATCATTGATACCAATCATGCCATGACAACAGTAACTAAGCCCATTGATACCGATAATAAGCCAATCCTTACGATTGATAAACTGGATGTACAGCGTGGTGATTTTGTGCTGTGCCAAGAGGTGCAGTTGACCTTAGAGATGGGTGATGTGTGTCATCTGATTGGCGAAAATGGCTTGGGTAAAACAACACTTATGTCTCAGATTGCAGGTTTATTACCTATTATTCATGGGACTTGTGTGTGTGCTGGTGCTATGGTATATGTCTCGCATCAGCTTGGTATCAGTGCAGCGTTGACTGTCGCACAAAATTTGCGATTTTTGTTGTCGCTATATGGTGTGGATGCTGATGATACATTGATTGATGAAGCATTATGGCAGGTGGGACTTGAGGGGCTGCAAGATATCTCAAGTGTTCAGCTGTCAGCAGGTCAGATGCGACGAGTGGGATTGGCTCGCTTGTTTGTTTTGACACCAAATGAGGCATCATTTTGGCTGCTTGATGAGCCACTGACGGCACTAGATACCACCATGGTTCAAAGACTTGAGGCGTGTATTTTAGCATTTGCAAAGGCAGGCGGCGCTGTACTGATGGCCAGCCATCAGACGATAAAAGCGACAAATCGGCAACTGAATTTGGCGGAATTTGCGTTATGATGACTCATCCTTTTTTGACCATGATTACCCGTGAATGGCAAATCAAACGACAAGGCACAGTTCAGTGGCTTTATCCTTTGGTGCTGTTTTTATTGATTATTACACTATTTCCCTTGGCGATTGGCAATGAACCAAAGCTTTTACTCAGATTGGCACCTTCGGCGGTGTGGATTGCTGCTTTGCTTGCATTGGTGATTGGTGTGGATGATTTATTCCGCAGTGAGTTTGATAACGGCACATTGGCACAAATGGTCGTTGCCAAATCACCCTTAATCATTTGGGTTTTGGCACGGCTTTTGGTGCATTGGTTGTTTAGTGCAGGTGTGGTAGCAATCTTATCCTTATTAGTGATTATATTGTTTGAGATGCAATTTGGTGAAGCGGGAATATTGATGGTTTCGATATTTGTGGGTTCTCCGATTTTGCTGGGATTGTCTGCGATTGCAAGCAGTTTGACTTTAACTTTAAAAAATGGTGCAGTTCTTGTCCCTTTGATTGCATTACCGATGCAACTGCCTGTGCTGATATTTGCAACAGGTGCGGTGGACTTATATGCCACAGGGTTAAATGGCTTACCAACCTTGGCTTTATTGGCGGCAGGTAGCATTATCACGGTGCTGGTGACGCCATGGGTTGTCGCCTCAGTACTCAAAATGGCATGGGCAGATTAATCATCACACAGTATCATCAATCCAGTGGTAGGCTGTCATGCTATGCCAAGTGATGGCAGTCAAAAATTGGCATGGCAGCACGGATTTTAGCTTGCCTATCAGCGTCATAATCAGCATAAGCAATACAATAACCGTTGTCTGCCACCTCAGTGCGACCACTGTCTGCGATGATTTGACCATGTGCATTCACAATCATGGAATGACCCCAAGTTTGGCGTATGCTATTACCGATCTGATGGATACCGCCTTGAGCTGAACCGATAATCAGGCATTGACTATCCAACGCACGTGCCTGTAGCAGCATTTGCCAATGTGCCTGACCTGTACGATGTGTAAACGCAGCTGGGACAGTGGTCCGCCCCCATTTGTCTGAGCCGCTGAGCAAAGGCAGGGAATCTGACATCAAAGCAAATCATCATGCCAACATTGATCGTCTGCCCATGAATGATGCACGGCTCACAGACCAATCGGCTGCCATGCTCAAATGTCTTACCTTCATCATAGTTGCCTGTGCTGTCATCAATAGTTGCACGAAATAGATGAATTTTATCATATCGTGCTTTGATATTACCTTGGTCATCAATCAGTAGACTAACTTGTCTGACAAGATCGCAAGGCACATCACTGCCATCGGGACGAGTTGGGCAAGGTAGCGTACCTGCTAATAGATGAACGCCATATGTCTTGGCAAGCGATTGATAAAATTGGCAGATTTCATCATAGCGAGTGGCAAGCTGACTTTGACGACCCATAACGCAAGCATTTTCGGGCAATACGATAAATTTAGCATCACAGGCGGCAGCTTCGCTGATGGCATTATTGATAATACCTAGGTTGGCGTCAATGTCAGTTTGGCTATTTAGCTGAATGGTAGCAATGCGAATGGTCATGACATTTCCTTGATTTTTTAGATGATTTTGGATTAACCTATCGATATTTGTTTGGATTGTCAAGGCAATTTAGATGGATTTGTACAAGATCATCATAAAAATACTTGCAAAATTGGGTAGGCTGTGCGATAGTAACAATACCCAATGACGATCACTAACAGGCATTTGATCATCATTGGGTATTTTTTTGGGTACTTTAGATTGTCGAAGATTAAATTTGATATCAATACAGCGTGTATCAGCCACCACCAACGGCTTGCACAACTTCGATACTCATACCATCTTTTAGCTCTGTGAGCGTCAAGCGTGATTTTGGTACGAGCATCTCATCAATCTCCACTGCAAATCGCCCCTGGGTCAGACCGTGGGCATTTAGCAATTCAAATACCGTTGAATGATCCGACTGGGTCGGTTGTCCGTTTAAAGTTACTTGTTTCATAGTTTAAATTTTTGATTAAATTTTGGTTAAATTGGGTTAAGCCAAGCGAGTCGTTTTGGCGATTTGTAAGGCAAACACAAGCCAACCGATGATCAGTAAACCACCACCGATAGGTGTGATTGCCCCAAGCCAACGAGGCGCACCAAGTGCCATGGTATACAGTGTGCCTGAAAATATCACAATACCCATTTGTAGTAATACGCCAGCCAAAGCAGAGCGATATCGCCCAATATGCTGTAAAACACCAATAACCAATAAGCCCAACGCATGAATGAACAAATACAGCGTGGCAGTTTGCCAAATCTGTAACGCATACTCATCAGCAATGTGCTTAAGTCCATGTGCACCAAATGCCCCAAAGGCGACACCTATAGCAAGATTAAGCGCCGCCACTAACAGCCAATTGATTTTAACAGTCATAAAGCCTTCTATTTGATGGTGATTATGAAGAATAATACAACAAATACTAATACAACAAATTAGCCCAATGAAACCTTTTATTCATCTATAATCATACGATCAAGCGTAATAGCTTCTTTGATTTTATTCATGGCATTTTTTTCAATTTGGCGAACTCGTTCAGCCGAAATATTATAAGTTGCCGCAAGCTCATGTAATGTGGATTTTTGGTCAGCCAGCCACCGCTGCGTGATGATATCACGAGAGCGTTCATCTAGGGTTTCCATCGCATCTTTGAGTGCGGTTGTGGTATTTTCTTCCCAATCTGCCTCCTCAACGACATCGGCAGGATTGACCGCATCCTCCAAAAATAGCTGAGGGGCATAGCGTCCTTCATCATCATCTGAATCTTGTGCCTCAAAAGACGCATCATAACTGGTCAAGCGTGATTCCATCTCCAAAACTTGCTTGACAGTCACATTCAAATCATTGGCGATGGCAGTTGCTTCATCTAAAGTCAGCTGATTGGAGGATTTTTTTAGGCTGCGTAAATTAAAAAATAATTTACGATGTGCTTTGGTGGTAGCAACTTTAACAATACGCCAATTTTTGATGACAAATTCATGAATCTCCGCCTTAATCCAATGTACCGCAAAACTGACCAAACGCACCCCCTTATTAGGATCAAAGCGTTTGACGGCTTTCATTAAGCCAAGATTGCCTTCTTGGATCAAATCGGCTTGGGATAATCCATATCCTGAATAACTGCGTGCAATATGAATGACAAATCTTAAGTGGCTCATCACAAGCAGGCGAGCGGCTTCAACATCACCGTCATGATAATAACGCTCAGCCAAGGCACGCTCTTCTTCGGGTGTTAAAATAGGAATTTGATGCACAGTATTAATATAAGCACCCAAATTCACCCCAGGTGCTGCCAAATGGGTCGGCATGGCTGGTACTAGATCGTGCGTCGCAATGGCATCTGTGTCAGATGGTGTACTGTGAGCTTTGGGCGTAGCAGAAATTTTGGGTTTATCGATATCATCATCAATATCATCGATGATTTCGGCGTACTCTTCATCATCAATCTCATGAAAGCCGTCTAACGCTTCAATCAAATCCTCATCAAACTCATCGTCATATGTGTCATCATAGCCTTCATGGTTGTGATCATAATCATCATCGTTATCTTGGGTGCGTTTGGGTGCCATTTTGTCCCTATATATTCTCAAAATCTTGATACTATTGTAGGCAATTTTCCAAAAATTAGCTAGTATCCAATCTTTTAATCACATAAATTTTACAATCTGTAAAATTTGGCTAACCTTAATTTTTATGCCGAGTTTGATAAAATCTTTTTATATTAAATCAGTTTCATACTAAATCAGTTTTATATTAATTTGCAGGCTTGATAATGATAAAGTGATAGATGGGCGTCTCATTGGTCAAGTCATGACTATGCCAAGTATGGACAATCAGAGCGTTTTTGTTGCAATAGGTCACTAAGTCTTTTTGCGAGTTTTGGTCGGTAGCGATTAAATACAGCGCTTGATTATCGGTGACATGACGCAGTGTCACTTTGGCTTTTAATAAAGGCATCGGACAAGGCAGATTTCTGGCATCATAAAACACCTCTACGGTATTTAAAGGGAGGTTTAATGCTTCTAGTTTGCTGGTCAAATGAGCGTTAAGCGTACTTTTATCTTCTGCTGTGAGCGTGTCAAATATATGATTTAGCATCTGTGTCACCGAATAAAATTGACATAAACATGATGGGGCGGTGGCATATTTATTAGCATTAGGTTTTAGTGGCATTAAGGCGTTTGAACCATAGACTCTAAGCCTTTTGGCCTAACTTGGCTTAGGTGCTTTTTGATGGTATCGATGGGTAGACCTTGTTTTTCGAGGCGTTTCGGGATAATTTGGCTACCTTTTTGACCTTTCATGTCAAACATCATGAATAAATAGTCATCTGTCTCATCCCAGCTACTCACTGTATGCCAAGGTATGGTTGCTGACTGCGTTGCACCTGCACGCATTTGCATACCTCGCATTTGTGGTGATTTCATCAGATCGGTGGATGTAGGCATCGCCATAACAAGCCCGTGTGATTGTACACCTAATTGCAGAGTGTGAAGCTGTTCAGGCATTTGGATACTTGCCACTTGTTTTTCATATTCACGCTTCATATACCATTTCATACCCAAGGTACGAGCAAGCAGATACACACCAACCAAAATCAGCATAAGCCAAAAAATGATTGTCGAATAGCCACTGACAAATACCAAGCCTGCAATCGCCGCCACAACCATCAGGGCAATCACAATCCACTCTGTGCGTTTTAAGGACTTTAGTGTAAAATGACTTGTGCCTTTTTCAAACAATGATAACTGTGCTGCGTAAAATTCAGTTTCGCTCATGTTTAAAGCGATGGGCTTTAGCGTATAGGGATAAAGTGCTTTGGTCATTGAGATAAATCCTAACGATGAATTTGCCTATATTACCCATTTTATCCAAAAAAATAAACCCAAAGTTAATATTTGTCAAAATTTTTTGATTTTTAACTGCTTTGATTTGAAATTGGCTTAAGTTTTGGGGGAAAATTTGCTATTATAAGAATAAGAATAAATTTTATTGTTCATCATTTTAGCACGCCAAGCGCCGTTTGGGGCGTTTTTGTGCTTGATAGGATTTGATATGTTAGACCCTAAATTTTTGCGTGGTAACCTAGAAGAGCTAAAAGCCAAGCTTGCGGTGCGTGGTTATGATTTGGATGTGGCATTTTGGCAGGAAGTTGAAAATCAGCGTAAATCTATCCAAGTAAAGACCGAAGCATTACAAGCCAAAAAAAATGCAGGTGCCAAAAAGGTCGGTGAGCTCAAACGACATGGTGAAGACACAAGTGAGCTGATGAACCAAATGCAATTGGTCAGTGAAGCCATGAAGGCTGCCGAAAATGAGCTAAAAGAACTACAAAACACCATCACAACCGCCGCACTACAAATCCCAAATCTGCCCGATGATAGTGTGCCTGTGGGCAGTGATGAAACTGATAATGTTGAAGTGCGTCGCTGGGGCGTGCCTCGTGAGTTTGATTTTGCAATCAAAGACCACACCGATATTGGTGAAAGCTTAGGTCAGCTTGATTTTGAGTTGGCAGCTAAATTGACAGGTGCTCGTTTTAGTGTTTTAAAAGGTCATCTTGCTAAGCTCAATCGTGCGTTGGTGCAATTTATGCTTGACACGCATACCCAAAAATATGGCTATACCGAGATGTATGTACCTTATATGGTTAATTCTGATAGTTTACAAGGTACAGGACAGTTGCCTAAATTTGAAGAAGATTTGTTTAAGCTTCGTGGCGAAAAAGAATATTATCTAATTCCAACATCAGAAGTGCCACTGACCAACAGTGTTCGTGATACCATTCTTAGCCCTAAGGATTTGCCCATCAAACTGACCGCACATACGCCATGTTTTCGTAGTGAGGCAGGCAGTGCAGGGCGTGATACACGAGGGCTGATTCGTCAGCATCAGTTTGAAAAAGTTGAAATGGTGCAAGTAACACGGGCTGATAGCTCAATGCAGGCATTAGAGGATATGACTGCACAGGCAGAATATGTCTTGCAAGCGCTTGAGCTGCCATATCGTGTTATGACACTTTGTACAGGCGATATGGGCTTTAGTGCCGTTAAAACTTACGATATTGAGGTTTGGTTGCCATCTCAAAATATGTATCGTGAAATCTCAAGTTGCTCAAATTGTGGCGATTTTCAGGCACGGCGTATGAGTGCTCGCCTAAAAGATGGCAAACACAGTGAATTGGTGCATACGCTAAATGGTTCGGGTTTGGCAGTTGGACGCACTTTGTTGGCAATTTTAGAAAATCACCAAAATGCTGATGGTACGATCACGATTCCCAAAGCTTTACAGCCTTATATGGGTGGACTTGAAGTGATTGCCTAAGATAAAAGCCGCTTTGATAGCGGCTTTTGAAAGGGTGATTTTAGTATTGCCTTTTTTAGGCATTTAAACAAGGTAAATTAGGCATGATTGCCAAAAATGTACTTGGGTGATTGTCAGTATCTGATGACCAAATTTCAAAGCCCAAAAATACTGAAAATATGATATAATGAAGCAAATTTTGTTAGGAACTTTGCTGATGCCAATCGAACTTAACCAACGCCATAACGCCAATGCTATCCGTATTCTTGCGATGGATGCCGTCCAACAAGCCAACTCAGGTCACCCAGGGGCACCGATGGGTATGGCGGATATCGCAGAAGTGCTATGGCGAGAGTTTTTACGCCATAATCCAAAAAATGCCAAATGGGTAAACCGTGATCGCTTTGTGCTATCTAATGGCCATGGCTCAATGTTATTGTATGCTTTACTGCATTTGACTGGTTATGATTTAAGTATTGATGATCTTAAAAATTTCCGTCAGCTGCATTCAAAAACCGCAGGTCATCCTGAATACGGTTATGCCGATGGTATCGAGACAACCACAGGACCTTTAGGTCAAGGTATTGCTAATGCCGTTGGTTTTGCGTTGGCTGAGAAGACTTTGGCAGCACAGTTTAACAAACCTGACAATGCAATCATTGATCATTTTACCTATGCGTTTTTGGGCGATGGTTGTTTGATGGAAGGTATTAGCCATGAAGCATGCTCACTGGCGGGTACTTTGGGGCTTGGTAAACTGATTGCTTATTATGATGATAATGGCATTTCAATTGATGGCGAGGTTGAAGGTTGGTTTTCTGATGATACTGCCAAACGATTTGAAGCGTATGGCTGGCAGGTATTAAAAATTGATGGTCATGATGCTGATGCCATTCGTGATGCCACCAATCAAGCCAAAGCAGAATCAGCCAAACCGACATTGATTATTTGCAAAACCATTATTGGTTTGGGCTCGCCTAATAAACAAGGTAAAGAAATTAGCCATGGTGCACCTTTGGGCTTAGACGAAATTGCTTTGACACGCACGCAAATGGGCTGGGCGGACACCACGCCTTTTATAATTACCGATGAGATGTATCGTGCTTGGGATGCCACCGCCAAAGGCAGTACCGATGAAGCAGCTTGGAATAAACAGTTTGCTGAGTATCAAGATAAATATCCTAAGGAAGCTGCTGAGCTTTTACGCCGTTTCAGTGGTGATTTGCCAGAGAACTTTGATCAGCTGGCAGATGAATTTATCCAAACTTGCATCCAAAAAGCAGAAAGTATCGCCACACGCAAAGCCAGCCAAAACGCCATCGCAGCACTTGCACCACACTTACCTGAAATCTTGGGCGGTTCAGCTGACCTTGCAGGTTCAAACCTAACTTTGTGGTCAGGTGCTAAAGGTGTTCAAGAGTACGCCGATGGTAATTATGTTCATTATGGTGTGCGTGAATTTGGCATGACAGCAATTGCCAACGGCGTGGCACTGCATGGCGGATTTATCCCCTACACAGCGACATTTTTAATGTTTATGGAATATGCTCGTAATGCTGTGCGTATGTCATCGCTGATGAAGCAGCGTGTGATCAATGTTTATACTCACGACTCAATTGGTCTGGGTGAAGATGGCCCAACGCACCAGCCTGTCGAGCAGATTGCTAATTTACGTATGACCCCAAATCATTATGTATGGCGTCCTTGCGATACTGTTGAGACAGCAGTGGCATGGAAGATGGCGCTTAAAACAAAAACCGCTCCTTCATCATTGATTTTATCTCGTCAGAATTTGGCATTTCAATCTCGCAGTGATGAGCAAATTCAGAATATCGAAAAAGGCGGATATATTTTAGCACCCGAAAAAGGTACTCTTAAAGCCATCATCATCGCAACAGGTTCTGAAGTTGAGCTTGCGATGCAGGCGTATGAGCAACTAGAAGGCGTGCGTGTGGTTTCTATGCCATGTGCTGAGATTTTTGTTAAGCAGGACAGTGGTTATATCGAAAGTGTGTTACCATCTGATGTTCGTGTGCGTGTTGCTGTTGAGGCGGCAATCACGGATTATTGGTATAAATTTGTTGGCTTAGATGGTAAGGTTGTTGGTATGACGACATTTGGAGAGTCTGCACCTGCCAAGGTATTGTTTGAGCATTTTGGTATCACAACCCAAGCTGTGGTGGATGCGGTAAATTCTTTACTTTAAACGTATCAGATAATAAAAAATCGGGTGATTGTATGACACCCGATTTTTTTATTTTAAGTAATGGTTAAAAATGATGATGGTTAGATTGCTCACATTTATCAGTATCAAAAATTGATGAAATATGCTAAAATTGGGAAAATATGTCCTAATTTTGCAAGGGCGAAATAAGCCACTTTAATCAGCTTGGGGGCTGTATGTCTGATAAAAATCCACAATTTTCACGCATTTTATTAAAACTATCGGGTGAAGCGTTGGCTGGCGGTCGTGATATGGGCATTGATGCTAATATCTTGGATCAAATGAGCCTATCCATTGCACATCTTCGAGGGCTGGGTGTTCAAGTTGGTATTGTTGTTGGTGGTGGCAATTTGTACCGTGGTAGTACGCTACAAAAACAAGGGTTGGTTGGTCGTGTGACAGGTGACCAAATGGGCATGCTGGCTACCGTGATGAATGGTTTGGCGATGCGTGATGCTTTGGTACGCCGAAATATTAAAACTCGCCTAATGTCAGCGATTGCCATTGATACAGTAGTTGAGTCATATTCTAGCCGTGATGCGATACGCCACTTAAATAATGGCGAGGTGTGTATCTTTGTGGCAGGTACGGGTAATCCATTTTTTACCACAGATACCGCAGCGTGCTTGCGTGGCATCGAGATTGAAGCAGGGCTGATTTTAAAAGCCACCAAAGTTGATGGCGTTTATGATAAAGACCCAACAACCGATGATGATGCGGTTAAATTTGACAGTTTGAGTTTTGATGAAGTGCTTGAAAAAAAGCTTGGTGTGATGGATTTAACAGCGATTGCGTTATGCCGAGAGCATAATGTACCGCTACAAGTATTTGATATGAATAAACCAAATGCGCTATTGAATGTGGTTATGGGTGAGGCTGAAGGTACACGAGTTTATCACTAAGCTTAGCATTTATACCTTAATATTCATATAAAATTTATTTATATGAAATATGTGAGATAAAATTGAGTTAAAAATTTAGACAATTGTGATGATTAAGGAAATTTTATGATTAATGAAATTAAAACAGATGGCGAAAGCCGCATGCAAAAATCTATCGAAGCTTTGGAAGCTGCTTTTAGTAAGCTGCGTACGGGTCGAGCCCATCCAGGGATTTTATCAGGCGTGATGGTCAGCTATTATGGTTCTGATACACCGTTAAATCAGGTAGCCAGTATCAATGTAGAAGACAGTCGCACTTTATTGGTGCAGCCATTTGAGCGGTCTATGGTACAAGCTGTTGATAAGGCAATCCGTGAAGCGGATTTGGGTCTAAATCCAATGACCGCTGATGTGATTCGTGTCCCAATGCCTGCTTTGACCGAAGAGACACGCCGTGATATGCAAAAAATTGCTCGCAATGATGCTGAACAAACACGCATTTCTGTGCGTAATATTCGCCGTGATATGCTAAGTGATATTAAAGATTTGCTAAAAGATAAAGAAATATCAGAAGATGATGAACGCCGTGCTGCAGATGACATTCAAAAATTAACGGACAAATTCATCGCAACCATTGATAGTCGCCTAGAGAAAAAAGAAAGCGAACTGATGGAAGTGTGATTGATTATAAAATAGCATGGGTAAGGAGTTTTCTTTATCCATGTTATTCATTTATTTAGATTAGATTTAAAGTTAAATGACGGTAATTGTAAAACCATGACAACCCAAATTTGTGAATCTTTACCCATCATTCCCAAGCACATTGCCATCATTATGGATGGCAATAATCGCTTTGGTAAATCCAAACAGCTGGCAACAGGTGCAGGCCATGTGGCGGGTAAAGATGCACTTGATCCGATTGTTGAGCATTGTTTGGCTTTAGGGGTTGAGGTGCTGACGGTATTTGCCTTTTCAAGTGAAAATTGGGCACGCCCAAAAGATGAGGTGGATCTTTTGATGCGTCTTTTGTCCCAAACAATTTACGAGCAGCTACCACGCATGAATCAGCACCGTATCCGTCTGCGTTTTATCGGTGATAGAAGTCAAATTGATGGCGACTTGGTAAAGCTTATGGCACAGGCAGAAGCCAAGACGGCAGATTTTGATGCGATGACTTTGGTGATTGCTATCAGCTATGGCGGACAATGGGACATTACCAATGCCGCCAAAAAACTTGCCAAACAAGTTGAATTGGGTCACTTATCTGCTGATGATATCGATATACAAATGATAAAAACGCAGCTTGAATTGGCGGATTTACCTTCTGTGGACATGCTGATTCGTACAGGTGGAGAGTACCGCATTTCAAATTTTTTACTTTGGCAGACGGCATATGCTGAATTATTTTTTACGCCCACATTATGGCCTGAATTTGGCTGTGATGAGCTTGATGAGATGATTCGTATTTTTGCTGGTCGTGAGCGTCGATTTGGCATGACAAGCGAACAAATCCAAAAAACCTAAGTGCTGAATTCAACTGATAGTTAAAGCGCTTTAAAATTGATAACTCTTTGCAAGGATGTTTTAGTCATGTGGCAACGAATAAAAACGGCAATAATTTTGGTTTTGATTGTTGGATTTGCGTTATTTGCAAGCTCAATGCCGATTTTTGTGTTGCCACTATTAGCCATTGGGGTTTTGATCGCTGCACATGAATGGACAAAACTCATGCCAAAATGCAGACAGCCTGTACAGTTTATTTTGGCAGTTTTAATCATCACCATGTTATCAGTTGCACTGCCTTGGACTTGGGTATTTTGGTGGGCAGTATCGCTGGGTATTTGGGTAATGGCAACGGCATGGGTGGCACAATACCCCAATAAAGAACGCTGGTATGGTAGGCGGCTGGTGTATATGGGTGCGGTCATTCTCACCGCTGCTATCACCGCCATGTATGGGCTTTGGCAGATGTCGCCTTGGTGGCTGATGTATGTGTTTTTATTGGTATGGTGTGCTGATAGTGGGGCTTATTTTATTGGCAGAAAATTTGGCAAACGAAAAATGGCACCCAATGTATCACCCAATAAAAGTATCGAAGGCTTATGCGGTGGATTGATGGTCTCTGGGGTGGTCACTGTGGCAGTTGGTTATTATTTGCAGCTGTCTGGTATGTCATTGGTATTGTTTTTGATTTTGTCTTGGCTAACTGTACTTGCCAGTATACTGGGCGACTTATTTGAATCTATGCTAAAACGCCGTGCAGGTATTAAAGATTCTGGGACAATTCTACCAGGTCATGGCGGTATTTTGGATCGAATTGATTCGCTACTTTCAGCGATACCGATATTTGCATTGGGTTTTTGGCTATTATTAAAACTTGGTATTTTTACAGAAGTTTGGATAAAAATGTACTTTGCAACCATGCAAGTGCCTTTTTGATGAGCTTGATTGATTAATAAGGTTTATTAATTATATTTATTAATCAAATAAAAAATGTGATTAAAATAAATTTAAGGATAATAATGGCAGATACGCTTCAATCTTTGGCAATACTTGGTGCAACAGGTTCTATCGGTGATAGTACACTGGCAATTATTCGTCAGCATCCCAATCGTTATCGCATTCATGCACTGACAGGATTTTCTCGTGTCGATAAATTATTGGCATTGGCGATGGAATTTCACCCTGTCAAGATTTGCACCTCGCCTGATAATTATGCACAATTAAGCCAAAAAGTTACTGATGCAGGATTGGATACTATCATACTTTCAGGGGATGAAGGTTTGATTGAGATTGCCAGTGATGAAGCGGTAGATACGGTCGTGGCAGCCATTGTTGGTGCGGCAGGTCTGTCGTCTACATTGGCTGCAGCGGGTGCAGGCAAAAGAATTTTATTAGCCAATAAAGAGTCACTTGTGATGGCAGGTGATTTGGTCATCAAAACTGCCAAAAAACACGGTGCAACCATTTTACCAATTGATTCAGAACACAATGCCATTTACCAGTGCTTGCCTGCCGCCATTCAAGCAGATAATACCGCCATTCACCATACATCCTATGGTATCAAAAAACTGTGGCTAACAGCTTCTGGTGGCAGCTTTTTGGATAAGTCAATCAAACAAATGCAAAATGCCAGTGTCAAAGAAGCGGTAAATCACCCCAATTGGTCAATGGGTCAAAAAATCTCCATTGATTCTGCTACGATGATGAATAAAGGGCTTGAGCTGATTGAAGCTTGTCATTTATTTGACCTAAAAGAGCATCAAATTCAAGTGGTGATTCACCCAAATAGCGTTGTACATTCTTTGGTGGAATATGTTGATGGCAGTTTTTTGGCACAGTTAGGTACGCCTGATATGAAAACGCCCATTGCACATGCATTAGCATATCCTGAGCGTATCAAATCAGGCGTCATGCCTTTAGACTTGTATCAGCTTGGCAGTCTTAAATTTTTGGCACCAGATTTGGATAAATTTGCCTGCCTAGAATTAGCACGATATGCCGCAAGATTGGGCACGGGGGCATGTATTGCACTAAATACCGCCAACGAAATTGCGGTAGAGGCTTTTTTAGCAGAAAAAATTTGCCTCACAGATATTGCTGTAATTGTTAAGGCTTGTCTAGATGATAAGACAATTGCCCAAGATTATTCACAGGATTTTGGTGATGAAGTGTTAGGGCTTGAGCGGATATTGACGATGGATAAAAAGGTTCGTAAGATTGCCACGGCTAAGATAAAGTTACTTAAACAAGGTGATGTGTTATGACGGCATTATATATGTTTCTTGCCGCTGTTTGTATACTCGGGCCTTTGGTTGCTTTACATGAGTTTGGGCATTATATCGTTGCTCGTTTATGTGGGGTTAAGGTACAAACATATTCAATTGGTTTTGGGCCAAAACTGCTTGCTTGGACTTCTAAACGCTCAGGTATACGCTACCAAATTGCCGCCATTCCTTTGGGTGGCTATGTTAAAATGCTGGATAGTCGTCAAGAATCTGTCGCAGATGAATTAAAGTCAGTTGCGTTTAATCATCAGCACCCTTTAAAAAAAATTGCCATCGTTGCAGCTGGCCCTGTCATGAATTTTTTGATTGCCATTGGGTTATTTTGGGTGCTATTTTTATTGCCCAGTGAGCAGCTTAACACCCGAATTGGTGAAATTATTGACAATTCACCTGCGGCTACCAGCGGCTTGGTGGTTGGTGATAAAATTATCAGTATCGATTCAAAATCAGTCAATACTTGGCAGCAGACCGCCTACGCATTGGCATCTAAAATGGGTGAAAGTACCACCATTCACATTGGTGTCAATCGTGATGGGCAAGTACTTCAAAAAACTGCCAAGGTTTTACATTTTATGCAGACCAAAGACAGTCGTCAGCCTAATGATCCTTTAAGTAGTTTGGGTATTTTGCCTTATCAACCCATCATCTCACCTGTGGTCGGCGAGGTGCTTTCTGACGGTGCTGGTGCGTTGATGGGTCTAAAAACTGGTGATGTCTTCACTGCTATTCATGGCGAACCAATCAATGATTGGCTGAGTGCCACCAAGATTATTCAGGCAAATCCAGAAACCATGCTTGATGTGACAGTCATGCGTCAAGGTAAGCAGGTTGATTTAAAATTAATGCCCCGTGGTGTAAAGACACAAAACGGCGTAGTCGGTCAACTGGGTATTCGCCCCCAGATTGATACCGATACGCTCATTCCTGATGAATATCGTATGACGATTCAATATGGTGTCGGTGAGGCATTTACTCAAGCCATCCGACGAACTTATGATTTATCAATAATGACCTTAGATGCGATGGGTAAGATGATTACAGGATTGATTGGCATTGAAAATCTATCAGGTCCCATTGCCATTGCCGATGTTTCTAAGACCAGTTTTGAGTTGGGATTTCAAGAAGTGTTATCGACAGCCGCAATCATCAGTTTAAGCTTGGCAGTACTGAATCTTTTACCCATTCCAGTGTTAGATGGCGGGCATTTGGTATTTTATACTTATGAATGGATTATGGGCAAATCTATGAATGAAGCAGTGCAGATGGCAGCATTTAAAGCGGGTGCGTTATTGCTTTTTTGTTTCATGTTACTTGCAATCAGTAACGATATCATGCGATTTTTTGGCTAAGTTCTGATTTATCGTACCATTAACAAAATTTTTGGCTTTTTTAAGCTGAAATACTTGCCAAATTTAACTTTTTGGCTTACCTTTACACAATATAAATTTGGGTGTAGAAAATTTTGGATACATTTTTATACCTTATTTTTAGAAATTTTAAAAATTAAGTTTGGATAGACTTATGCGTAATTCATATTTTAAAGGTTTTCAGGTCAGTGCAATGACAATGGCTGTCATGATGGTAATGTCAACTCATGCACAAGCGGCGGATTTTATGGCAAATGACATTGCCATCACAGGACTACAGCGAGTGACCATTGAAAGCTTACAAAGCGTGCTGCCGTTTCGCTTGGGTCAAGTGGTGAGCGAAGCACAGTTGGCTGATGGTGTCAAAGCACTTTATGCAACAGGCAATTTTTCAGATGTGCAAGTCTATCATCAAGAAGGGCGTATCATCTATCAGGTAACCGAAAGGCCGTTAATCGCTGAGATTAATTTTGAGGGCAATCGCTTAATTCCAAAAGAAGGTCTACAAGAAGGGCTAAAAAATGCTGGCTTAGCTGTGGGTCAACCACTAAAACAAGCCACAGTACAGATGATTGAAACCGAGCTTACCAATCAATATATATCACAAGGCTATTATAAGACCGAAATTACTGTCAAACAGACGATGCTTGATGGTAATCGTGTTAAGCTTGATATGACCTTTGCTGAAGGTAAACCTGCACGGGTGGTTGATATTAATATCATTGGCAATCAGCATTTTAGCGATGCAGATTTGATTGATGTGCTTGCGATTAAGGATAATAAAATCAATCCACTGTCTAAAGCTGACCGTTATACTCAAGAAAAGCTGGTGACCAGTTTAGAGAATTTGCGTGCTAAATATCTCAATGCAGGGTTTGTGCGTTTTGAGATTAAAGATGCTAAGCTTAATATTAATGAAGATAAAAACCGTATCTTTGTTGAGATTTCATTGCATGAAGGTGAGCAATATCGCTTTGGACAGACACAGTTTTTGGGTAATTTAACTTATACTCAAGCAGAACTTGAGGCACTGCTTAAATTCAAAGCAGAAGAAGGGTTTTCACAAGCCATGCTTGAGCAAACAACAAACAATATCAGTACCAAATTTGGTGACGATGGCTATTATTATGCTCAAATCCGTCCTGTAACACGCATTAATGATGAAAGTCGTACGGTTGATGTGGAATATTATATTGACCCTGTACGCCCTGTCTATGTACGCCGTATTAATTTTACAGGTAACTTTAAGACCCAAGATGAAGTACTCCGTCGTGAGATGCGACAACTTGAAGGTGCGTTGGCATCTAATCAAAAAATCCAGCTGTCTCGTGCACGCTTGATGCGGACTGGGTTTTTTAAACATGTTACCGTTGATACTCGTCCAGTACCCAACTCACCTGATCAGGTTGATGTAAATTTTGTGGTTGAAGAACAACCTTCAGGATCATCAACCATCGCAGCAGGCTACTCTCAAAGTGGTGGTGTAACTTTTCAATTTGATGTTTCTCAAAATAACTTTATGGGTACAGGTAAGCACGTCAATGCTTCGTTTTCTCGCTCTGAGACCCGTGAGGTGTATAGTTTGGGTATGACCAACCCATACTTTACTGTAAATGGCGTCTCGCAAAGCTTGAGTGGCTACTATCGTAAAACCAAGTATGATAACAAGAACATTAGTAATTATGTACTTGATTCTTATGGTGGCTCATTAAGCTATGGATATCCAATTGATGAAAATCAACGCATAAGCTTTGGTCTGAATGCTGACAATACCAAGCTTCATGGCGGTCGTTTTATGGGCATTAGTAATGTCAAGCAGCTGATGGCAGATGGTGGCAAAATTCAAGTGGATAATAATGGTATTCCTGATTTTAAGCATGATTACACAACCTACAATGCCATTTTGGGGTGGAATTATTCAAGTCTAGATCGCCCTGTATTTCCAACCCAAGGCATGAGTCATTCTGTAGATTTGACGGTTGGTTTTGGTGATAAAACTCATCAAAAAGTGGTTTATCAAGGCAATATCTATCGCCCATTTATCAAAAAATCAGTCTTGCGTGGTTACGCCAAGTTAGGCTATGGCAATAATTTACCATTTTATGAAAATTTCTATGCAGGCGGCTATGGTTCGGTTCGTGGCTATGATCAATCCTCTTTGGGTCCACGCTCACAAGCCTATTTGACAGCTCGTCGTGGTCAACAAACCACACTAGGGGAGGTTGTTGGTGGTAATGCTTTGGCAACTTTCGGCAGTGAGCTGATTTTACCTTTGCCATTTAAAGGTGATTGGATAGATCAGGTGCGTCCAGTGATATTCATTGAGGGCGGTCAAGTTTTTGATACAACAGGTATGGATAAACAAACCATTGATTTAACCCAATTTAAAGACCCACAAGCAACAGCTGAACAAAATGCAAAAGCAGCCAATCGCCCGCTACTAACCCAAGATAAACAGTTGCGTTATAGTGCTGGTGTTGGTGCAACTTGGTATACGCCCATTGGTCCTTTATCTATTAGCTATGCCAAGCCATTGAATAAAAAACAAAATGATCAGACCGATACGGTACAGTTCCAGATTGGTAGTGTCTTTTAATGCCAAGTCTTCATGAAATGATGACTGCCATCGAAAAATATCAGAGCGTGCTTAATAAAGATGATATTGATGGCAGTATTAAGATAACAGGCGTGGCAAATTTATCGGCAGCCACCAAGCATCAAGTTGCTTTTTTGGCAAAAGCAAAATATTTGGATGAACTCAATCAAACAAACGCAGGGGTTGTGTTATTATCTGAACAATTCATCAATGAAGCACGGACGATTAACCCTAAGTGTTTGTATGTATTGGTCAAAGATGCTTATTTGGCCTATGCATGCGTTAGTACATTATTCACCCCTTCATGCGTGACAGGCATTCACCGCACGGCAATCGTTGCAGATTCAGCTGTTATTGGTAATCAAGTTAGTATTGGTGCAAACGCCGTCATTGGTGAAAAAGTGGTTTTGGCTGATGGCGTTGTGGTGGGTGCAGGTGTGATTATCGGTGAGCGTACCCAAATCGGTGCAGGCAGTCAAATTGATGCTGCTACCGTTATTCATCATGATTGTATCATTGGCGAGCAAACACGCATTCATAGCCATGCAAACATTGGATCAGAAGGGTTTGGTTTTGCTCCTGTGGCAACGAAAGATGGACGACAGTGGCAGCGTATTGCACAACTGGGGCGAGTAATTATTGGTAATCATGTGCGTATTGGTAGCCATACCTGTATTGATCGTGGTGCGGTGGATGATACTGTCATTAGTGATGATGTGATTATTGATAATTTGGTACAAATTGCTCATAATGTTCACATTGGTTGTGGTACAGCCATTGCCGCCAACTGTGGTATTGCAGGCAGCACCAAAATCGGTAAAAATTGCCTGATTGGTGGTGCGGTGGGTATCAGCGGGCATTTGACAATCACTGATGATGTTACCATTACCAGTATGAGTATGGTCATTGCAAATATCCAAAAATCAGGAAGTTACTCTTCTGGTACTGTTGCTATGCCTTCTTTAAAGTGGCGGCGTGCAGCAGCAAGATTTCGTCAAATGGGCGAAAAATAACCCAAGGTTTGATTGGTTACTAAGCTGGGTGTGCTCATTTTGTTGATTGATTGAATTGGGTATGAGTAAATAAAAAATAATCTTTTATCCGTTTATTCATAAGGAAATTTATGTCTGTTTCAAACATTGATTTTGATTTATTAGAGGCTGCTGATATTCAAGCATTAAGTGATCGTGGTGTCACATTACCACTACACTATAACCAAATTAAGCATTATTTGCCGCATCGCTATCCATTCATGCTGATTGACCGAGTGACCGCTTGTAAACCCAATGAGTGGATCACAGGATATAAAAATATCAGTATTAATGAAGAGTTATTTAACGGTCATTTTCCAGATAATCCAATCATGCCAGGCGTACTACAAGTTGAAGCAATGGCACAGCTATCGGGTATTTTAGGTTTCATCAGTGCAGGGCAGACCGCTGATGATGGTTATCTGTACTTGTTTGCAGGTGTGGATAAAGTTCGTTTTAAAAAAGTCGTTACCTCAGGCGATCAGCTGGTTATTCGCTCAAAGGTTTTGATGAATAAACGAGATATTTATAAATTTGAGTGTACCGCCCATGTTGATGGTCAATTAACTTGCAGTGCTGAAATTATGATTGCTCGCCAAAAGGTGGATGGCGTCAAATGATTAAAATTTTACAATCATTTGAGATAAATTTTAAGAGGTAACCATGACGATTCACCCCACAGCGATTATTGATAAATCTGCGATGATAGCGGATTCGGCGATCATCGGTCCTTATTGTATCGTTGGTAAAAATAGCCAAATTGGCGCACATACGGTATTACGCAGTCATGTTATCATTGGCGAAAACACCAAAATTGGTGTGCATAATGATATTTATCAATTTGCAAGTATTGGCGAAAACCCACAAGATCTAAAATACGCAGGCGAGCCGACTTACCTTGAAATTGGCGACCATAATCGCATTCGTGAAGCTTGTACCATTCACCGAGGTACGGTTCAAGATCGTGGTATCACACGCATCGGTAATCAAAATCTGCTGATGGTTAATGTGCATATCGCTCATGATTGCGTTGTGGGTGATGACAATGTTTTGGCGAATAATGTGGGCGTTGCTGGCCATGCACATATTGGTAATCATGTGATTATTGGTGGTCAGTCTGGTGTGCATCAGTTTTGTCGTATCGATGATTATAGTATGGTAGGCGGTGCAAGCTTGATTGTCAAAGATGTTGCGGCGTATGTTATGGCATCTGGTAATCCTGCCAAAGCACATGGTCTAAATAAAGAGGGTATGCGTCGAAAAGGGTGGTCACAAGACACCATTAAAGTACTTGATGAAGCGTATCGGTTGGTATTTCGTTCAGGGTTATTGCGTAATGAAGCATTGGATGAACTGACAAAACTGGTTAAAAAAGAACCAAAAATTCAATTACTCATTGATTCAATCAACAACAGTAAGCGTGGTTTGGTTCGATAAATCAAAAAAAGACGAATATTTATTGATTTTTTTATTAACGATTTAGATGATGTTAATTTATTTAAATCATTGACTGTATGTGTCAAACCTGTAACGACTTGTTGCAGGTTTTTTTAATATTGATTATCAGATTTGTTTGACTTTTTTATTAAGTTCATACAAACTATGGTCGTGGTTTTTGATTCAAAGATGGTTTGATGCTATCGGCTTATCTTAATTGATAGGAATAAAACACAACAATAAAAAAGGTGTGGTGATTTGGATTGATGAGCTTTATGCGTTCGGATTTTATGGAATCACTGTTATAAAATTAGAAAAATCATTTGCAATCGATGATGACAACTCATCAAAAGCGGAGATAAATTTTAAGGAGAGCTTATATGTCGGCGCAACGAGAAAGTTGGTCAGCACGCTCTGGCTTTATTTTGGCAGCCATCGGATCGGCTGTTGGTTTGGGGAATATTTGGCGTTTTCCCTATGTTTCTTATGAAAATGGTGGCGGTGCATTTTTTTTACCCTATTTGATTGCTTTGGCAACAGCAGGATTTCCTTTGTTGTTTTTAGACTATGTTATGGGTCAAAAATATAAAGGTGCGCCGCCGACAGCTTACCGCCGCTTTATCAAATCAGCGGAAGGTATTGGCTGGTGGCAAGTAGCAGTTTGTACCATTATCGGTATTTATTATGCGTCTGTTCTAAGCTGGGCTGGTAACTACACGCTATTTGCAGTGGGTCAGCAATGGGGTGAGGATACCGAAGGGTTTTTCTTTAATACCTATCTACAAAATGCCAGTGAATTAACCATGGCTTATTCATCTCAGCTATTGATTGGTTTGGTGGTTGTTTGGGTGATGGTATTATTGATTTTATATGGTGGTATCAAAAAGGGTGTTGAGCTATCAAATAAAATTTTCATTCCTTTATTAATAGTGATGTTTGGCGTATTGGTTGCTCGTGCGGTAACGCTACCAGGTGCAACGGTAGGTTTGGATACCTTTTTTGCGCCTAATTGGGAAAAAATGGCAGACCCTAAGGTTTGGTTGGCTGCTTATGGGCATGTGTTTTTCTCGATGTCAATTGGTTTTGGTATCATGGTGACTTACGCATCTTATCTAAAACGCAATGCCAATCTAACGGGGTCTGGTTTGGTGGTTGGTTTTGCCAACTCATCGTTTGAGCTTTTGGCAGGTATTGGCATTTTCTCTGTTTTGGGATTTATGGCGCAGGCATCAGGCGTACCAGTTTCTGAAGTGGTTTCAGGTGGTATTGGTTTGGCTTTCATCGCATTTCCAAAAATCATCTCAACCATGGGCGATGCTGGCAACTTGGTAGGTATTTTATTTTTTGGTTCTTTATTTATTGCTGGCGTAACTTCAATGGTGTCAATCCTACAAGTGCCCATTTCAGCCGTTCAGGATAAATTTGGCTGGTCAAAAAATCAATCAGTTACTGTGATAGGTTTAGGTTCAGCCATCATTTCGATTGCATTATTTGGCTCTCAAAATGCCATTACATTTGTGGATGTGATTGATAATTTTGTGAATAATATTGGTATTGTTTTTGGTGCGATTTTATCTATCATTTGGGTAACTTGGTTTAATCGCAATAAACTGCGTGGATTGATTAATCATATCAATGCCATCTCAAGTGTGAAAGTGGGTGCGATTTGGTCATTCATGCTGACGATTGTAACGCCGATTGCTTTGATTGTTACTTTGGGCTTGACGCTTAAATCCCTATTAACCGAAGGTTATGGCGGTTATCCAGCTAATGTACAGCTCATCTTTGGCTGGGGAGTGATTATTATCTGTGCAATTTTGGCACTGATATTACCACGAATCAACGGCCATTCATCTCATGAAAAATAATAAGGAGTTTTTATAATGGGAACTTTAGCGTTGACAGTGATGATAATTGCCATGGTGGCAATTTGGGGTGGTTTGATCATCTCTGCACTACATCTTAGCAAACACCCTGATATTGATATGGACAAAGTACCATCTCATCATTGATTCTGTATGAATCTAACAAACACACCAAGTCGCTGATTTGGTGTGTTTTTATTTGATTGTTTGTTTTTAAAAATGGCTTAGCGTTTAGTTATACATGGTATTTATTGGGAATATTGGCTATAATAATTCAAGTTTCACACTGATAACGCCCATGGATGGGCTATGTTGATTGATGTCATCAAAATATAAAGCTGTTTTTTGGGAGAATGACAGCTTTTATTATATTTAGGGGACTTTGGTATGATTACCGAGCATTTGGTTGATATATCACGCCTACAGTTTGCAACAACAGCATTATTTCATTTTTTATTTGTGCCATTAACACTTGGGATGACTTGGCTTTTGGTCATCATGGAGGCTGTTTATTTAATCACAGGTAAACAAATCTGGAAAGATATGACTCGTTTTTGGGGCAAATTATTTGGAATTAACTTTGTGCTTGGGGTTACCACAGGCATCACAATGGAATTTCAATTTGGTACCAACTGGGCATATTACTCACATTATGTGGGCGATGTATTTGGTGCGCCACTGGCTATTGAAGGGTTGATGGCATTTTTTCTTGAATCTACCATGGTTGGGCTATTTTTCTTTGGCTGGGATAAAATGTCACGGTTACAACATTTTACAACCACCTTATTGATGGCTTTGGGTACCAGCTTATCGGCATTGTGGATTTTGGTGGCAAATGGTTGGATGCAAAACCCTGTCGGTGCTGAATTTAATTATGACACCATGCGCATGGAGATGGTCAGTTTTGCTGAAATTTTCTTAAACCCTGATGCCCAAAATAAATTTGTACATACCGTATCAGCAGGCTATGTGACGGGTGCGTCATTTGTTCTTGGTATTTCAGCATGGTATTTGCTTAAAGGGCGTGATGTTGCTCTTGCAAAAAGAAGCTTTCATGTCGCCGCTGCATTTGGTTTTGCGGCAATATGCAGCGCCATTGTTTTGGGTGATGAATCTGGCTACTCAATTGGGCAAGCTCAACAAACCAAACTTGCAACCATGGAGGCAATGTGGGAAACAGAGCCAGCACCAGCAGGCTTTAATCTCATTGCAGATATCAATGAAGCAGAACAAAAAAATAACTGGTCTTTGCATATCCCTTATGTCATGGGCGTGATTGGAACTCGGTCAATAGATACTGAGATTTTGGGTATTCAAGATATTAAAAAACTCAATGCTGACCGTATCATCAATGGTGTGACTGCTGTTAGTGCGCTTGATTTGATGCGTCAAAATAAGCTAAATGGTATAAAAAATCCGCAAGCACTGATTGATATTTTTGAAGAACATAAAAAAGATCTGGGTTTTGGGCTACTGTTAAAAAAATATACAGATGATATGGCTAAGATTACGCCACAGATGCTTTCAAAAGCGGTTGATGATAGCATACCAAGGGTAACCCCAATGTTTTGGTCATTTCGCCTGATGGTGGGTATGGGCGTATTAATGCTTATCTTGTATGGGCTGTGTTTATTTTTTAGTCTAAAAGGCAGCTTTATCCATAAACCTTGGCTGCTTAAATTTGCCATGATTATGATTCCTGCACCTTGGATTGCCATAGAAGCAGGGTGGTTTGTCGCAGAATATGGTCGTCAGCCATGGACGGTATATGGCATTTTACCCACGCATTTATCTGTTTCAAACATTGATGCTGGGCATGTGATATTATCTTTGGCTGGGTTTGTACTTTTTTATACAATACTGGGGATTGTTGAAGTATTTTTGATGGTCAAGTATGTACGCCTTGGTCCTGCCAGTCTTGGTACGGGTAGATATGATGGTGAAAAGACCCAAGTACATTTGATTTGCCCATCTGATGAACAGGGGGTGTAATCATGTTATATGACTTATTTGATTATCAGCTATTAAAGCTGGTTTGGTGGCTGATTGTGGGTATACTACTCATTGGTTTTGCCATCATGGATGGGCATGATATTGGCGTTTGTACACTGCTACCGTTTGTCGGTCGTAGTGATATCGAGCGTCGCATTATTATTAATACGGTGGCACCTCATTGGGAGGGTAATCAGGTTTGGTTTGTGACTGCAGGGGGTGCAATTTTTGCAGCACTGCCTTTGGTTTATGCGACAGCATTTAGTGGCTATTACTGGGCGTTGATCGCTGCATTGTGGGCATTATTTTTTCGCCCTGTGGGTTTTAAATATCGCAGTATGATAAAAAATGATCGTTGGCGTCATACTTGGGATTGGCTATTGTTTATTGGTTCTGCAGTACCCGCCTTAATTTTTGGCGTCACTTTTGGAAACTTATTGCTTGGTTCACCATTTCATTTTGACCAAAATTTAGTATCAACTTATTCAGGGTCGTTTATTGAACTTTTAACACCTTTTGCACTTTTGTGTGGCGTGGTGAGTGTGGCAATGCTGACGATGCAAGGTGGTGTATATTTGGCACACCGAACTACCGAAAGCATCCAATCTTATGCAAAAACAGCAACCAATGTTGCAGCATTGGCTACCTCATTGTTATTTGCCATAGCAGGCTTTTGGGTGCAATCACTAGATGGCTATTTATTAGTTGGTGATATTGATGGCGGTGCGGTTATTGATCCTTTATCAAAACAAGTTCAAATCCAATCAGGTGCTTGGTTGACCAATTTTTATGATTATCCTTGGCTGTGGCTATTACCCGCTTTGGGGGTTTTGATGCCAGTGATGGTGATTATCTTATTAAAAATAGAACGCACTTTGCTGGCTTTTATTGCCTCAAGCTTAGCAGTTTTGGGCATCATTGCGACCACAGGGGCAGCATTATTTCCATTTTATATGCCATCTTCTACCGACCCACGCTCAAGCTTGACAGTTTGGGATGCAACCTCAAGCCATTTTACTTTGCTTGTCATGCTTTTTGTTGTTGTTATTTTATTGCCTTTGGTATTGACTTATACCAGTTGGGCTTATGCGGTGATGCGTGGTAAGGTTACTAAAGCCTATATTAAAGAAAATGAAAAAACGCTATATTAAGCTGTATGACCATAAAGGCAATTGATGTATTTAGCCATCATTGAACTATTAGATTTCATATGATATAAAAAAGGTAGGTTATGTGGTATTTTGCTTGGATTTTAGGACTGGGTTTTGCGGTGCTTCTCGCCGTTGTCAGTGCAGTTTGGGTTGAATTTGAAGACAGTCGCCGAGATGGTTTTAATCATCCAGACGACGACCAAAAATAACATTAACATCATCAGTCAAAGATAAACTAAATTGGCATAATTTTGGATTTGATGGCAGGTTAGCAAAAATTAAGCAAGATAAGCATGCTATAATTTGCTCAATTTGATCAAACCAACCTTAATAAATCATCTTCAACTTTCGTTATTTTAGGTGTCATATGTCAGTACTAAAAAATTGGATTTATTCTATGGCTTTGGGCGTATCCATTGTCGGTGCGGTATCAGTTGGCGTAGCCTTACCAGCGTCTGCCAATGGTTTGGCATCGCTATTTGGGGATACCAGCCAGCCAAAGTTTTTGCCTGTTCATGAAGCGTTTAAGGTTTCATCATCTCAAGTGGGTGATGAACTTGTAGTGAATTTTGTTGTTACACCGAAGCATTATGTGTATCAAGAACGCTTATCATTGACACTGCCTGAAGGAGTGAGTTCAGGGTCGTGGAAATTTGATAAAACACCTACCATGATTGATGATCCCAATTTTGGTATTACGCCTGTATTTGAAGAAAATGTCACAGCAAAAATTAAGCTATCAAGCCAAACTGGTATTCAAAAACAGCCTGTTCAGATTCGTTGGCAGGGCTGTGCAAAAGCTGGGCTTTGTTATCCACCTGAAACGACGACCGTTCAAATCAGCCTAAATGCTCATGATGGGCAAGTTGCATCTGCCAGCCAAACTGCGACCAAACATGATAGCGCCACCACTCAAATAGCCCCTCACAATCAGGATGCCTCGTCTCAAACAGCAGCATCTGCCATCACTCAAGATGAGGCAGTTGTTCAAGATTTTGTTAAACCTGATGAGCAATCCTTGGCCCAAACACAAACGCCACCTGTCGATGAAAATGGTGAGGCTGATACCAATCAAGATGTACAGATAAATGCGGTACAAAAAAACCGATTTGCGCTTGATCATACGCTGCCCACAATCAGTGATGAACGCATATCACCAATTTTAACGATTGGGCTATTGTTTTTGGCGGGCATACTGCTTGCTTTTACGCCTTGTGTTTATCCGATGATTCCGATTGTCGCTAATATTGTTGCCAGACAACATGCCAAATCTGATGCCAAACGAGGTTTTGCGTTATCTTTGGCTTATGGCGTGGGCGTTGCTAGTGCTTATGGATTGCTTGGGGCGTTGATTGCTTGGTTTGGTCAAGCACTTGGCATTGCAACTTGGTTGCAGCGTGCTGAGGTCTTGATAGGTGCCGCACTTTTATTCGCAATTTTTGCTATATTTATGTTGGGTTGGATTAATATTCGCCTACCAAGTGCCATTTCCAATCAGTTATCCTTAAAGTCTCAAGCAGCAGACAATCGACTAGGCACCATGGGTGGTAGCTACTTATCAGGTTTATTATCTGCTTTGGTGGTGTCACCTTGTGTTTCTGCTCCGATGGCGGGTGCGTTGACCGTTGTTGCTGCAAGTGGAAATGTCTTTTTTGGGTTTGCCGCTTTATTTGCATTAGGAATGGGGATATCGGCACCTTTGGTTTTATTAGGTACCGCCCAAGGTAAGTGGATGCCAAAATCAGGTGCATGGATGCAGCATATTCGTACATTAGGCGGATTTTTACTGTTTGGGGTTTCGTTATTATTGATTGAGCGTGTGATTTTAAATACTTGGATGCTTGGTCTGTGGATGCTTTGGTTTATTGCGGTTGCTGCTTGGTTGTACTTGTCAGTTGGTCGCCATCAGCCACTATTTAAGTTATTGGCTATCATACCTATGATTTGGGCGGCTATTTTAGCCTATGGCATAACCATCGGTGCTAATGATGCTTGGCGTCCGTGGCACGCCCAAAGCCAAAGTTTGTCAGCTTACCAAGATATTCATGCCAAAACACTCACAGAACTTGATAGCGTTCTTGTCACCCACGATAAAGTGCTTGTTGATGTAACGGCAGATTGGTGTATTGAATGCCGTATTATGGAGCGTACTTTATTTACTGACCGCCCAGCTGTGATGAATGATTATCAGGTGGTGAAGCTTGATATTACAGAAACAACTGATGATAGCCGTGCGATTTTATCGCGTTATCAATTATTTGGACCGCCTGCTTTACTGATTTATCATCAAGGTAAGCTTGAGCGTGTTTTATTGGGTGAAACAAAACCTGAAACACTCAAGCAAGCGTTAATGCCTTAAGTGATCGATTATTATCTATTTTAACCATAAAAAGCTCAATTCGTTGAGCTTTTTATGGTTATTACAACCGTTAAAATGACAGCATTTATGACTCTTTGGGCGTATTGGTTGATTAATCTTAAAATACTTGCTTCTTGCCCAAAATTCAGGCATGATGGAGTAACTAAGTGATGATTTGTTCACCCAATCACCTTAGCATCGGTCTTGTTTGACCATTAACACTGACTGATTGATACAGTTAAATGAAACCTTAGTCATGATAACAAAGGAGTTGTGTTTATGCGTTATGCCAATCCAAATACCAAAGACAGTAAAGTTTCATTCAAAGAAAAATACGAAATTTATTGGGGGCAAGTGGGTTGCACCTGTAGATGGCGAGTATTTTGAGGATATTTCACCTGTTGATGGTAAAGTCTTTGCAAAAGTCGCTAAGTCCAACAAAAAGATGTTGAGCTGGCATTGGATGCAGCAGATAAAGCCAAACAAACATGGAATAAATCCACGCCGAGCGAACGATCCAACTTGCTTTTAAAAATTGCCAATCACTTGGAGGAAAATTTAGAATTATTAGCAGTGGCAGAAACTTGGGAAAATGGTAAGCCAATTCGTGAGACATTGGCGGCAGATATTCCATTAGCGATTGATCATTTTAGATATTTTGCAGGATGTATCCGTGCCCAAGAGGGCGGTATTTCACAGATTGATGAAGATACCGTCGCTTATCATTATCATGAACCAATTGGTGTGGTTGGGCAAATCATTCCATGGAATTTTCCAATTTTAATGGCGGCATGGAAAATTGCACCTGCTTTAGCAGCTGGTAATTGCATTGTATTAAAACCCGCCGAACAAACACCAGTGAGTATTTTGGTCTTAATTGAATTGATTGAAGACTTGTTACCTGCAGGTATTTTAAATGTGGTGAATGGCTATGGACCTGATGTGGGAGAACTGCTGGCAACCAATCCACGCATTGGTCAAGTTGCCTTTACAGGGTCTACCGAAGTGGGTCAAAAAATTATGGAATACGCCACCGAAAATATCATTCCTGCAACACTTGAGCTTGGTGGTAAATCACCTAATGTCTTTTTTGCTGATGTCATGGATAAAGATGATGAATTCTTGGATAAAGCACTAGAAGGGTTTACCATGTTTGCTTTAAATCAAGGTGAGGTATGTACTTGCCCATCACGCGCTTTGGTTCATGAAAGTATCGCTGAAGAATTTTTGAAAAAAGCGGTCGAGCGTGTTAAGAAAATCAAAACAGGACATCCACTTTATACCGAGACGATGGTTGGGGCACAGGCTTCCCAAGAGCAACAAGATAAGATTTTGGGCTATATTGATAAGGGTAAGTCTGAAGGTGCTAAAATGCTGACAGGCGGTGAGGTACGATATGATGTCGATGGTGGCTATTATATTGAACCAACTGTCTTTAAGGGCGAAAACAGCATGGAAATTTTCCGAGATGAAATTTTTGGCCCTGTGTTGGCAGTGACGACCTTTAAAGATTTTGATGAAGCGATAAAAATTGCTAATGATACCATGTATGGTCTGGGTGCTGGTGTGTGGACACGAGATGGCTCAACGGCTTATCGAGCGGGTCGAGCGATTCAAGCGGGTCGAGTATGGACAAATTGCTATCATATTTATCCAGCACACGCAGCTTTCGGTGGCTATAAAAAATCAGGCATTGGGCGTGAAAACCATAAGATGATGCTTGAGCATTATCAGCTTACCAAAAATCTATTGGTAAGCTATTCACCCAAGGCGATGGGTCTGTTTTAATGAGTTTAGACGAGTTTGGTGCAATGAATTTGACCTACCAATGAGTGGGTCAAATTCTGCTTAAAACTTAAAGCTAATTCATTAAAACTTAATTAAATCCATTGCATGGTAATACAATAAAAGTCATCGGGCATTGATCAAACAATAACCAAAATCATAAAAAAGTCCCATGATATCGCTATCATGGGACTTTTGTTTGGTAGATGAAAATTAGTTTTGTTCTTTTTTATTGCGTTCTTCCCAGAAAGTGGCATTTTTGATACCCAGTTTGATGGGGTCAAAAGTAAACTTAGTTACGCCAGCTTTTTGTTGAGCTTCATAGTCTTTGAGTGCCAAAATAGCAGGCTTAGCCATAAAGAAGATCGCCAAAATACCGACAATATTAAGCCATGCGGTTAAACCGACACCAACATCACCCATATTCCAAATATAACCTGAGTTATTGATTGCCCCATAAGCAACCGCAAAGATAAGCACCAGTTTGATGAAAAATAAAGCCCCTGTTGTTTTAATTGAGCGTGTCAAATATGCCACATTAACTTCAGCAATATAATAATAAGCCATAATGGTGGTAAATGAGAAGAAAAATACCGCAACTGCCACAAAGGTATTACCAAAACTACCAAAAATGCTAGAAACAGCCATCTGTGTAAATGCAGGTCCGCTGATGATGGTGGCTGCATCAACATTTTGAACCAAGAACTGACCTTCTGGCAGTGTGCCTTGAATGTTGTACATGCCAGTCATTAAAATCATAAAGGCAGTCGCTGAACAAACAAATAGGGTATCAACATAGACCGAAAAAGCTTGTACCATGCCTTGTTGTGCAGGGTGTTCTACCTCTGCTGCACCAGCATGGTGCGGTCCCGTACCTTGACCTGCTTCGTTGGAATACACACCTCGTTTCACACCCCAGCCAATCGCAGCCCCCAAGCCTGCTTGTGCTGTAAAGGCATCACCAACGATTAGACTGATGATATTAGGCAGTTGGTTGATATTAAATAAAACAATCAGCACGGCCATCAAAATATAGCCCAATGCCATTAAAGGCACAACAAATTCAGCCACACGAGCGATACGCTTAATACCACCAAAAATGATTAAGCCTAAAATAAGAACCATGACCAAGGTTACCACCAGGGTATTTGTACCAACCGCACCAAATGCAGTATTTACCATAGTGCCTTCACCTGTGATGCCCGTGATGGCTTTAACAACACCATTTGACTGAACGCCTGGTAAGAATAATCCACAAGAGATGATGAATGAAATGGCGACTAAAATACCATAAAATTTACCAAACCTACCACCAAAGAACTTTTCAAAGTAGTAAGCAGGACCACCACGGTACTGACCACGGTCGTTTTCTTTATAAATCTGAGCTAAGGTAGATTCGGTATATGCAGTAGCAGCACCCAAAAAGGCAACCACCCACATCCAAAATACAGCCCCAGGGCCACCAAAACCAATCGCAGCGGCAACACCTGCAATATTACCCATGCCAACTCGGCCAGATAAAGAGACGGTCAGCGCTTGAAATGAGCTGATGCCTTCAGGTGATTGATTGCCAGAAAAAAGCAGGCGGATCATTTCTTTAAAATGACGCAGTTGCACAAAGCGAGTCAAGATAGAATAAAATAGCCCAGCTGCCAAGCACAGGTAAATCAGTGCAGGGCTCCAAATAATCCCATTTAGGGTATCAATCATGCTTTTCATAAGCATATTCCTTTATTTATCCCAAGCATTTTACCATTGGGAGATTAGACCACAATTATGCTATCAATCCATCACAATCTAGGATGTTGGTTAATAGATAGCCAATCCATTTACCTAAGAGATACAAAAATGCCATATTTTACCAATGACATGAAACATATTGTCTTAGATAATTGCAATTTGCCATAAAATTTTGAGAAAAGCCAGTAAAAATTATACTTTTTTATAAAAAATTTCATCAAACACATGATTTTATGGTTAATGTATAAATTTTTTTATGCATTTAAGGTGTTGTTAACAGAGTATTTTACCCATATCTACTCAAAAGATGCTAAATTTTAGACATTAAATTTACAAGCATCTTTATGATTAAAAAAAATGACTGTATAATCATAGCAATATAAAAAATGGGATTCTTAAAATGATTATGAAAAAACATCTGTTCATCAGTGTAATACTTGCCTTGACATTAAGTTTGTCGGGTTGCGGTTATAACGCACTGCAAGCCCAAGATGAGCAAACAGCTGCCGCTTGGTCTGAAGTGGTTAACCAATACCAACGCAGAGCTGATTTGGTACCCAATTTGGTACAGGTTGTTGAGCGTTATGCTAATCATGAGCAGGCCGTATTTAGCGAAGTTGCTGAAGCTCGGGCCCGTGTGGGTAGTGTGCAGCTGACGCCTGAAGCATTGAACGACCCCCAAGCCATGCAGCAATATCAAGACGCTCAAGGTCAGATGACCTCAGCACTGTCTCGCTTGATGATGGTATCAGAACGCTATCCTGAGCTTAAGGCAGATGCATTATTCCAAGACTTACAAGTACAGCTTGAGGGTACCGAAAATCGCATCACGGTTGCACGCAATCACTACATTGAAGATGTCCGTACCTATAATACAACTGTACGCCAATTTCCAACCAATTTGACGGCGATGGTATTTGGTATGAAGCCTAAGCCTAATTTTAGTGTTGAAAATGAAGCGGCGATCTCAGTGGCACCCACGGTTAATTTTGGCAATAACACCAATACTGGCACTGCACAGTAATTGACTTTGTGTGGTTAAGGTAATGCAAAAAATGCACGCTCATACTCAAGCGATACAGCGATGGGTGATGGCGATTTTACTACCAATTTTATTAATTTTTGGTGAGACCGCTTGGGCTTCTGAGTCTGTATCTGAAGATGATTTGACAGCACTGATTATCAGTGCTAATCGTGCGTCCCAAAGTAATCCAAATTCACCACTGGCAGAATCTGTGCGTGAATTTGAGCAGGCTATTAATCCCGCCAATCAAGCAGATACCAAACCCCAATCAACCCCCATCAATATACCAACATCTCACGCACAAAGTATCAGCCATGACAAGCTGATTTTAAATACACCTGTGGTTGATGTTGCCAAAATATTGACACCATCAGAATATCTACACTTAACCGAACAGCTCCAAAAGATTTATCAAGATAATTTGGCTCAAGCTGCTTTGGTGATTGTGCCAAGTACTGATGGTATTGATATTTTTGATTATGCACTTGCTGTTGCTGAGCGATGGCAGTTAGGCCAAGCAGATACAGATGATGGTTTATTAATTACTGTTGCAGTAAATGACCGTAAGATGTATATCCTAACAGGTTATGGGCTTGAGGGCGTGTTGCCTGATGCGGCATTAAGTCGTATTATTCGTGATGATATCACACCTGCTTTTAAATCAGGCAATTATGCTCAAGGGCTATCAGCAGGGATTGCGCGCATTGATGAACGCCTAAGAGCTGACCCTGAAAGTTTGGCTCGTGCTGATGCTCAGGCTGATGATTCTGTGGATATAGATATCATTGGCTTATTTATCATTGCATTGATTGCAGGTTCTTTTTTGGGGGCGATTCTTGGTAGATTTTTGGGTGCAACCCTTGGTGCAGGTGGATTTGTTATTGTGGCACTGATGAGCGGTGCTGGATTTTTTGTGGCAATAATCGCTGCAGTCATATTATGGATATTTTTATTGGCTCGTGGTGTCTTACCGATCACAGGTGGTAGCGGCGGCTTTGGCAGCGGTGGGCGAAGTGGTGGTTTTGGTAGCGGTGGCTTTGGCGGCGGTGGTTTTAGTGGCGGTGGCGGCAGCTTCGGTGGCGGCGGTGCAGGAGGTTCTTGGTAATGCAGACAATTCAATCAACCAAAAGTTTGGCTCGGCTGTTTCGTCAGATGGTTTATATTCCCTCACTGCATAATCGCTGGCTGACTAAAACTGTCAAGACCACATTGACACAAGCGATTACACAGGCGGAGCTGGGTCATCGTGGGGAGATTTACCTGATTATTGAAAATCACTTGCCTATTACCAATGCCTATAGCCAAGATTGTCGTGAGCGTGCCTTATATTTGTTTGCAACGCACAAGGTTTGGGATACAGAGCATAATTCTGGCGTGCTTGTGTATGTCAATTTGTGTGAGCATAATCTTGAGATTATTGCTGATCGTGGTATTGATCAAAAGGCACATATGGATGATTGGCAAAATATGTGTGATGATGCGGTAGCTCAATTTCGCCAAGGCAAGATGCAAATAGGTTTGACAACGCTCATCACTCAGCTTGGTAAATTATTAAAACTGCATTATCCAAGTAGTGATGAGATGGGTAATGAGCTGTCCAATCAAGTCACTTATCTTAGGTAGGTTAGCATTGGTTTAAAATATGTCATTGGTTATTCATTTTTAACCATCAATGGAAATAATAGCAAATCTATTTGATAGGAAAATAGTTTATAGATGACAATCATTAAAAAAGCAAATGTCATCAAAAAATAACTATTGATATATGCACCAACAGACATAACAATCATCAAGACAATCATTAGATATGCAGAAAAAAAATACTGGCGTTTGTATGGCTTCTTTGCAACAAGGGCATTTGCCAGAATATTCTAGGACATCAATGCATTTTTTATGACAGTTAGGGCATTTTTTCATAATGTATTTAACTATTTTTTAAGCCATGGTTTGGTTGCAATAACCTTCTTCTTGCATCAAAAAAGTATACTAATAAAATTCTATTTATTTTTCAATACATTGGCAATCAAAAAACAGATAAATATCAGCGTTGATGATAAAAAACCCAACCCTAAGGTAAATAATATTAGATTTACACTTGAATTGGCAAAAAACTCTTCAATGCAAATGGCTAAAAATATCAAAAAACCAAAAATTAATGAAATGATGAATTGCTTTTTTAGATTTTGTTTTTGCAATGTCATCACCCACACAAGATAACAAACCAGATAATAAGTCAAACATAAAACTCACCTAAAATTGTAAATTATGATGGATAGCCGCACTGGTGAGGATGGTTACTGTTGTGAACGATAACTGGTGTTTGTCAAGTGTTTTATGCCAGAATATATCATATGGCAACCATACCCATCAAGAATGTGAGTTGGCTCTAGACTAGCAGAAACAATCTGATAGACTAGAAACATGAGATACAACAGTAAGTTAAGCAAATACAAAGTCAAAAAAATCATACAATGCTTCTGCATTGACATAGATGCGACCAAGACTGCTCAACTATTAAGCCTAAATCGTAACACAATCAACCGCTGGTATGGTATCTTTAGACAAGTTATCTATGAATACCAAATGGGGCAAAAAAATCAACTCTACGGCTCTATTGAAGTCGATGAAAGCTACTTTGGAGCGAAACGCCAAAGAGGCTATCATGGTAAACTCAAACGAGGTCGTGGCACATTAAAACAACCTGTATTTGGAATCTTTGAACGAGATGGTAGGGTTTATACCGAAATCGTTCCAGATTGCACAGCTAAATCGCTACAAGCCATTATCTTGGGTAAAGTATCACCTGATAGTGTTATCTATTCAGATGGGTGGCGTGGCTATAATGGCTTGGTTGATGTGGGTTATGCCAAACACTTTCGGGTAAATCATAGCAAAAATGAGTTTGCTCATGGTAAGTGTCATATCAACGGTATTGAATCCTTTTGGAGTTTTACCAAAAGAAGGTTTGCAAAATTTAACAGTGTAAGCAAAAATTTCGAATGGCATTTGAAAGAATGCGAATGGCGCTGGAAGCAGAATATTGATGATTTAGAAAAACATCTATGGTTGCTTCTGCAATAAATTATACCAATCACTCTGCTAGGCTCTGTTGACATATGTTGAATTAATGGCATGCTATTGATATGAACAGATTAATGCTAAGTGATGCCCAATGGGCCAAGATAGAGCCGCTTTGTGCCGGTAAAGTCACAGATGCCGGAAGAAGCGCAAAAGATAACCGATTGTTTATCGAAGCAGTGTTGTGGATTATTCGTACAGGCAGTCCCTGGCGTGATTTACCTGAAGAATTCGGTAAGTGGAACAGCGTGTTCCAACGCTATCGCAGATGGGTCAAGGCTGAGCGCTTTGCCATAATCTTTGAAGCACTGCGGGGAGATCCTGATATGGAATACGCTATGATTGACGGCACCATTGTTAAAGTCCACCGCCACGGACAAGGTACAAAAGGGGGACTTTAAATCAGGCTATTGGTAAATCAAAAAGTGGCATGAGTACCAAAATCTTGGCCTTGGTCGACGCATTGGGCAATTTGGTTTCATTCACCCTATTACCCGGACAACGTCATGACATTGTCGGTGTCGAAGCGCTAATTAAAGACAAAGAGTTTAATGCTTTACTGGCAGACAAAACCTTTGATGCAGATTGGCTGTTAGAGGAACTGAACGAAAGGGCTTGCCAAGCGGTGATTCCACCAAGGCAAGCATGCCAAGCGTGGCAAGGGTGAATTTAAGGATTTTTTCAATAAAGGTTTCATTGTGGATTAAATAAATCAAACCATTAGGATTTGGGTGTCCTAATGGTTTTTTTGGCTTAGGTTGCAAGTACATTATTATGGCAAATTTGGGTTATTTTGGAAAATTGAGTGTTGTTATGGATGGGTATAAGGTGGGGGTAATAATGGGAAAACTTACTTATAAGAATACTCTAAAAATGATATACTAACGCCATCTTTCAAATAGGATATTTATTATGCCAAACGCTCAAGCCATCAACCAAGACTTTTTAAATAAACTTGACCAAGACCTATGGAAAGCCGCCGACACCCTACGCAAAAACCTAGACGCGGCCAATTATAAACACATCGTTCTGGGTTTTATCTTTTTAAAATACATCTCCGATACGTTCACCGATTTTCAAGGCAAATTAAAAGCCAATATCGCCAACCCCGAGAGTGATATTTATCTTGACCCATCACTGTTTGAGCCAAGCGAATTTGAACAAATCCTGTCTGCCGAACTAGAAGAACGGGATTATTACACCGCCGAAAACATCTTTTGGGTGCCTACCCAAGCACGCTGGGAAAACATCAAAGACAACAGCAAACTAAACGCAGGCGATGAATTGCCTTGGGGTGGCAAATTCAAAAATGTCAGCATTTTGCTTGATGATGCCTTTGAAGCCATCGAACAAGAAAACCCCAAACTAAAAGGCGTGCTCCAACGCATTGCAGGCTTTGGCGTGCCTGATGAAATGCTTCGTGGCTTGATTGACCTTTTCTCTCGCACCGACTTTACCCGCCCAATGTACAATGGCGAACCTGTGCATCTGCAAGCCAAAGACATTTTGGGTCATGTTTATGAATATTTCTTAGGACAATTTGCCCTAGCCGAAGGCAAAAAAGGCGGTCAATATTTCACGCCAAAATCCATTGTTACCCTGATTGTGGAAATGCTCGAACCCTATTCAGGGCGAGTGTATGACCCTGCGATGGGCAGTGGCGGATTTTTTGTGCAAACCGACCGCTTTATCCAAGCCCACCAAGGTAACCGCAACGCCATTTCGGTCTATGGGCAAGAATCCAACCCCACCACCCGCAAACTGGCGGTGATGAATATGGCGATTCGTGGCATTCCCTTTGACTTTGGCGACAAGCCTGAAGATACTCTGCTCAATCCGTTACATATTGATAAAAAAATGGATTTTGTGATGGCAAATCCCCCTTTTAATATGAAAGAATGGTGGAGCGAAAGTTTGGCAGGCGACCCACGCTGGGCATACGGCACGCCCCCACAAGGCAACGCCAACTTTGCGTGGTTGCAGCATATGATTTACCACCTTTCGCCAAAAGGCAAAATGGCACTTCTACTTGCCAACGGCTCAATGAGCAGCCAAACCTCAGGCGAAGGCGATATTCGCAAAAACATCATTCAAGCCGACCTAGTCGAAGCGATGATTGCTCTACCCAATCAGCTATTCACCAACACGCAAATCCCTGCCTGCATTTGGATTATCAATAAAGCCAAAGCTCGTAAAGGAGAAGTGCTGTTTATCAATGCCACCCAAATCGGCTATATGAAAGACCGAGTACTCCGTGATTTTACTCCTGATGACATCGCCAAAATCGCCACCACCTACCACAACTGGCAAAAAGGGCAACAAGGACAAGGCTACGAAAATATCCCTGCGTTTTGTTACTCGGCAACACTAGACGAAATCGCCAAAAACGATTTTGTGCTAACGGCTGGGCGATATGTGGGAGCGGCAGTCGAAGAAGATGACGGCGTGCCATTTAGCGACAAAATGCAGGAATTGACCGCTTTATTAAATGAACAATTTAAACAGGGGCGGGAATTGGAAGAAAAGATTGTGGCAAATTTAAAAGGGTTGGGGTTTTAAGATGAGTAAACTATCCGATTTTATTTCCATTAAACACGGATTTGCATTTAAAGGTGAATTCATCACAACAGAAGAAAATGCCAACTGTTTGATTACGCCAGTTAATTTTTCTATTGGTGGCGGTTTTAAATCAGATAAGTTCAAATATTATACAGGAGAAATACCTGAAAAATACATTTTACAGCCAAATGATTTAATTGTAACAATGACGGATTTAAGCAAGCAAGCCGATACATTGGGATACCCAGCATTAGTGCCAAATATTTCAGGCAAAAAAATGTTGCATAACCAAAGGATAGGCTTGGTTGAATTTTTAAATAACGAACTAGATAAAGAGTATTTGTATTTTTTGATGCGTACGAAAGAATACAGACATCAAATATTAAGTACAGCTACTGGTGCAACTGTTCATCATACTTCCCCTAGCAAAATACTAGATTTCGAGTTTGAGAAGCCAGACTTGCAAACCCAAAAACTAATTGCTCAATATTTAATGATATTGGAAGAAAAAATCCAACTCAACACCCAAATCAACCAAACCCTAGAAGCCATTGCTCAGGCGATTTTTAAAAGTTGGTTTGTGGATTTTGACCCTGTACGAGCCAAAGCCCAAGCCCTAAGCGAAGGCAAAAGCGAACACGAAGCCAACCTTGCGGCAATGTCGGTGATTTGTGGCAAAGACACCAGCGAGCTAAACGACACCGAATACAAAGCGCTTTGGGAAATTGCCGATGCGTTTCCAAGTGAATTGGTGGAAAATGCGGAATTTGGCGAAGTACCGAAGGGGTGGGAAAGAAGTACGATTGGCGAAAGTTACAATGTTATTATGGGACAATCCCCGAGCGGAGAAACCTATAATGAGCAAGGCAACGGCACTCTATTTTATCAAGGGCGAGCGGAGTTTGGTTGGCGTTTCCCAACCCCAAGATTATTTACAACCAACCCCAAAAGAATGGCAAAAAGTAATGACATTTTAATGAGCGTTAGAGCACCAGTTGGCGATTTAAATGTAGCTTTGGAAAATTGCTGTATTGGACGTGGATTGTGTGCATTAAGTCATAAAAGTGGAGAGTTTTCATTTGGATTTTATCAGATGAAAAATTTGAAGTCTGTTTTAGATGTATTTAATGGTGAAGGCACTGTTTTTGGATCAATAAATCAAAAAGATTTGAAATCAATACCAGTCTTAAATCCACATCAAGAAATAATTGCATTATTCAATAAATTTATATTTGATATTGACAATAAAATTAAAAACAATGTAAAAGAAAATCAGCAACTAGAAAAAATACGAGATCTACTCTTGCCCAAACTATTAAGCGGAGAGCTACTAAATGAGTAATTCTTATCTAGAAAGAAAATTCATCAATGAATTGAATGCAGAGGGTGTAATTGATATTAGAGGAATTGAGTTTATAAGAGACCAAGTTCTATCCACCCTAGATAAAGATGCATATAATGATATTTTTAATGAATGGCTGAATGACTATAAGCTGAGAAAGCTAGAGCAAGGTAGAAATATCTTAAAGCTCCATAATAACCAAAGCCGATTTAATACATTAAAAAGTATATTTGAGCGAAATCAGATAATCCCTTTTATTGGGGCTGGATTATCCCTGCCAACAGGATTACCTTTATGGAGAGATTTTTTAGTACAAGTGCAAAAAGAAAGTTCGGTAAATCAAGAAGAGTTTTTTGGTTTATTGAATAACGGACAGTTTGAAGAAGCAGCTCAGTTGCTGGATGAGCACTGTGCCACACATTTGCAGGAACAATTAGATAATGAGTATGGGAAACACTTTAGTCTAGAAGAGATAGATGGTGTAATTTGTCGATTACCAGAATTTTTTCCAAACTCATCTATTGTTACAACAAATTATGACTCTTTATTAAAAGTCATTTATGAAAATAACAGTAAAAGTTTCACTCATTATTTATTTGATTTGAATGCAATAGAATTTTCTCGCTTACTGAGTAGTGGTCAAAGGGTTCTTTTGAAATTACACGGCACACATACAACAAAAACCAAAAGAATTCTAACTGTCGATGAATATAATAGGCACTATAACGAAAATAATACCATTTCAAACTGTATCTATCAGCTATTTTCAAAATCCATTTTATTTTTAGGTTGCAGTTTATCTGTTGATAGAACAATTAAGACTTTACAAGAAATAGTGAGTGAAAGAGGCAGTGATAATTTAGCTCGGCATTATGCTTTTTTGTCATTGGGTGAAATGTCAAATGCTGAAAAAATTAACAGGCAAAAAGAGTTAGCAAAAGCCAATATATTCCCTATTTGGTATGATGATGACCACGATGAATGTATTGAAGCATTGTTAGAATTATTGGTAGAAGGTAAATAAGATATGCTAGGCATCAACGAAAACACCATTGAACAATCCGCCATTGCGACTTTGCAATCTTTGGGCTGGGAGTACACCTACGGCAAAACCATTCTTTTGGGCTGCCAAAATGAATGGCGAGAACGGACAGGCGAGGTGATTTTAAAGCCCTTGTTGGCGGTCGCCATTGCAAAATTAAACCCAAATCTGCCTGCTGCCGAGGTGGAAAATGTGGTGGCGATGGTCTGCCGTAGTGAGAGTGGCGACCTTGCCGAGCGTAACCGCGGGGCCTATGAATGGCTAAGAAATGGCGTGCCATATCGTTATCAGGCACAGGGTGAGCAAAAGTTTGAAGTGGTGCGTTTGGTGGATTTTGGGGTGCCTGCCCACAATGATTTTCGTATTGTCAATCAGCTGGATATTGGCGGTAAAAAAGGCAAACGCATTCCGGATTTGATTGGCTTTGTTAATGGCTTGCCACTGGTGGTGTTTGAGCTGAAAAATCCACTCAAAGAAAATGCCGATATTGGCAAAGCGTTTGCCCAACTGCAAACCTATAAAGATGAAATTTCCGATTTGTTTGTGTTTAATCAGGCGTTGGTGATTTCAGACGGCATTGTCGCCCGTATCGGTTCGTTGACGGCTGATTTTGAGCGTTTCACCCCTTGGCGTGTGGTTGATGAGAAAAACAAAAGCCAACGGATTGTGTTTGAAAATGAGCTAGAAGGCTTGCTTACAGGTTTGATGACACCCAAAAATCTCTTGGATTATGTACAAAATTTTGTGGTGTTTGAACGAGACAACAAAAACCGCACCATTAAGAAAATCGGGGCGTATCATCAATTTTATGGCGTGAATGAAGCGGTGGAATGCACCCTGCTTGCCGCCACAGGCAATCGCAAAATCGGTGTGTTTTGGCATACGCAAGGTTCGGGCAAATCCCTTTCGATGCTGTTTTATGCCGGCAAGGTATTAAGTCAAGGCAGCCTGAAAAATCCGACTTTGGTTTTGGTCACCGACCGCAACGATTTAGACGGTCAGCTTTATGCTACCTTTTGCGGTGGTGAGGCATTGCTCAAACAAACGCCAGTCCAAGTCGATGGGCGAGACGAACTTCGCTCTGCCCTTGCCAGCCGTTCGGCTGGGGGCGTGATTTTTACCACCATTCAAAAATTTGGTTTGATGGAAGATGAGCTTGCCCACCCAATTTTGAACGAGCGGCAAAACATCATTGTCATTACCGATGAAGCCCACCGTTCGCAATATGGTTTTAGCCAAAAAATCAACGACAAAGGACAATACCGAGAGGGTTACGCCAAGCATTTACGCAGTGCCCTGCCCAATGCGTCCTTTATTGGTTTTACAGGCACGCCAATCGCCCTTGATGACAAAGACACCCAAGAAGTGTTTGGTAAATATGTGTCTATTTACGATTTTGAAGATGCGGTGAAAGATGGAGCAACCGTGCCGATTATCTATGAGCCACGCCAAATCAGCTTGGGCGAAAGTCATGATTTTGACAAGGTGGTCAAAGAAGCTCAAACCCTGCTTGATGACGATGAACAAAATCCGACTTTTCGTTTGCGTGAAAAATTGCACGGTGTTGAAAGCCGTTTGCAAAAAATGGCGGAAGACATCATTGCCCATTATGATGAGCGTACCAAACAGCAAGACGGCAAGGCGATGGTCGTGGTGATGAGCCGTGCCATTTGTGTGAAATTGTACGAAAAAATCATTGCAATTCGCCCCGATTGGCATTCTGACGATGTGTTGCAAGGAGTGATAAAAATCGTGATGACAAGCAATGCCAGCGACCCTGCTGAATGGCAAAAATACAATCAGGACAAAAAAACGCTGGAAAAACGCTTTAAAGACCCAGACGACCCCCTAAAAATCGTCATCGTGCGAGATATGTGGCTCACAGGGTTTGATGCCCCTTGTTGTAACACGATGTACATTGACAAGCCGATGAGTGGACATAACCTGATGCAGGCGATTGCTCGGGTCAATCGGGTGTTCCGTAACAAAAGCATGGACAATGGCGGTTTGATTGTCGATTATGTGGGCTTGACCGATGAGCTTGAAAAAGCGATGAAGCAATATACCAACGCTTGTGGCAAAGAAAAACCTGTACGCAATATTGAGACGGTTTTGGAAAAAATGCTCGAATATGTCAGCATTATTCGGGGGCAATTTGCCACACCTGTGGATGGACAAACGGTTGATATTGGCAAAATTTTGCAAATTAGCGAACCTGCCAAATTGCTGAATGCGATTTTGACCTCTGCCAACCATATTTTAGCCCTAGACCGAATCAATCCTGATGACAGCAAAGACAAAAAGGGCAAAACCCCACGCAAAAATGCTTTTTTGCAAGCGGTACGGTTTGCCAAAAAAGGTTATGCCCTTTGCGGTGCGTTAAAAGCGGTTGAACCTTACAAACAGGAACTGGCTTTTTATGATGCGGTGCGTGCCACCATCATCAAAAACAGCACTGCCTCTCGCAATCCTTCGGGCAAAGACCGCTTGTTACAGCTAACCGTCTTGATGAACCGTGCGGTGCAGTCGGACGGTGTGGTGGATTTATTTGATTTATTAAAAAAAGAACGCCCAAACATCAATCTACTTTCTGATGAATTTTTGGAAACGGTAAAAAACAGCCCAACCAAAGATTTATGGATTGGTGCGATGGAGCGTTATCTGGCGTCCGAGTTGCGCACACAAAGCGGGGCAAATCTTGCCACCAAAAAAGAGTTTGAGCAACGACTCAAAGAAGCAATGAACCAATACCATAACCACAATTTATCCGTGTTGGAAATTTTGGAAGAACTCATCACGCTTGCCAAAGAGTTTGACGCTCGCCAAAAACGAGGGGAAGAGCTGGGATTAAGTCCTGCTGAAATGGCGTTTTATGATGCATTGGCTCGCAACGAAAGTGCGGTGCGAGAGATGGGCGATGAGGTGCTGATGAAACTTGCCAAAGACATCACCGACAAACTGCGTAAATCGGTAACGATTGATTGGCAATATAAAGATTCGGTGCGTGCCAAAATGCGGACGCTGATTCGTATTGCCTTAAGAAGCTATAAATATCCGCCTGATTTACAGAATGAAGCGATTGAATTTGTATTGAAACAGGCGGAGGAGATTGCGGAGGATTTGGTACCGAAAGAAACGGCTTGATGCTTAATTCGTAAAATAAACCCCTACGCCCATCAAGAGGTAGGGGTTTATTTTTTATGCTTTAAGGCTTGCCATATCAATCACAAAACGATATTTCACATCGCTTTTTTGCATATGCTCATAGGCGGTGTTGATGTCTTGCATATTTATCATCTCCACATCTGGCACGATATTATGCTCGGCACAAAAATGGGTCTCACGAATTCCGCTAATCATGGAGGCAGAAATGCTACGGCGACCCATAATCATCGGCACGGTGTTAATGGTTTGTTCCAGCTCGCCCACCAGACCGACCAGTACCAGCGTACCGTCCAAGGCAAGTGTCGGCACATAGGACTTTAAATCGTGGGTGTATGGCACGGTGTCAATGATGACATCAAAGGTGTTCGCCACCTCGAACATCTGATTTTCATCGGTGGACAGCACCACACGGCTCGCCCCCAAGCGGTAAGCGTCATCGGATTTTCCAAGCGAACGGGTAAAGAGCGTAACTTCCGCCCCCATAGCATGAGCAAGTTTGACCGCCATATATCCCAGTCCGCCCAGTTCGACCACGCCCACTTAGGTGTCTTTGCCGACTTTCCAATGACGCAGGGGCGAGTAGGTGGTAATGCCTGCACACAGTAGCGGGGCGACCGCTTGGGTGTCCAGAGTTTCGGATACTTTTAACACAAAATCTTCGCTCACCACGATAGACGTGCTATAACCGCCTTGGGTCAGCGTGCCGTCATGACGGTCAAGACTGTCGTAAGTGCTATATTGCCATGTTCGCAGTATTGCTCCAAACCGTATGAACATGGCGAGCAGGTATGGCAAGAATCCACCATACAGCCCACGCCCACCAAGTCGCCTGCCTTAAATTTTTGGGCGTTGTCGCCGACTTTGGCAATGCGTCCGATGATTTCGTGAATTTATGTTTTTAATAAATATTTTGTTGAGAGAATGTGTTTATTCCACAAACTTCACAACTTGCTCAAAAGTTTTGCGTGCTTTGGGCTTAATCTCTTTATCACGATAGCCAAATGTTACCATGACCGACACCGCCCACTCATTTGGGTCAAACAAACCCTCGTCTGCCAAAAGCTGGTTCACTTCCTTATAAGCAAAACCCTCAATCGGACAAGAGTCCACACCAATCATCGCCGCCCCTGTCATCATATTGGCAAGTGCGATGTAGGTTTGTTTGCTTGCCCAGTCATACAGACTGCGTTCGCTGTCTAAGATGGCGATGTCTTGTTCTTGGAATTTTTGGTATACCTCCAATGCTTTGGCACGGTCATCACCCGTCAAACCTCGTCTGTCCATGATTTCACCAAAATAGGGCGTGTCATAACGGGCATTTTTCTTGGCAAGTATGGCAACAATGTGGCTCGATGTTTCCATGGTCGGAATGCCCCAGCAGTAAGGCTTTAACTTTTGGCGTAAATCGGCATTTTGTAACACCAAAAATTGCCAAGGCTCAGAACCCACCGAGCTTGGGCTTAGACGCCCCAACTCCAAAATATAGTTAAAATCCTCAGCAGGGATTTTTTTATCGCCATCATACGAGCGAGTAGACACACGATAATGAAAGGCGTCTAAAACGTCATCTTTGTTAAAAAATTGCATGGTTGAACTCCAAAATAATGAATGATTATGATAATGTATCTAAACACGATTAAGCATGATTAAACAGCCCAAATCGCCCAAAAATACCGTTCATTGCTAAAAAATTTACATAAACCCACGCTCATATTGTCTGGGCACAAACTGCACCTCTTTGCCATCTGAGCGGTTTTGCTGATACTGGGCATTTAGCACCCAATATGGGTCTCGAAGCAGCCCACGACCTATCGCCACAAGGTCGGCATCGCCCACGCCAAGCACATGGTCAGCCACGGCAGGGTCATCTAGCATGCCCACAGCAATCACAGGTTTGCCTGTGGCGTGTTTGACTTTGCGAGCCAGTGCCACCTGATAGCCTGCATAAAACTCAGGGTGCTTGCCCTCACACAATACGCCATCGCCGCCGCCGCTGACATGAAACACATCTGCCCCAGCTGTTGAGAAGCGTTTGGCAATCTCTACGCCATAATCACTGTCAAAGCCGTTTTCGCCATACTCTTGGGCAGAGATACGCACGATTAGGGGCATCTCATCAGGCATGACGGCACGAACGGCGTGAATGACTTGCTCGCCAAACAATAGGCGGTCTTGTCCGTATTCATCGCTTCGTTGGTTGGATTTGGGTGCACAAAACTGGTGAATCAAATAGCCGTGGGCGGCGTGAAGCTCAATTGCATCAAAGCCTGCATTCACCGCTCTTTTGACAGAGTCGGCAAATGCTTGTACCAATGCTTTTATCTCGTCAATGCTCAGCTGCCTTGGGGTGATGAGATTTTGCCCAGCATAGTCAAGCTCACCATAGTGAATGGCAGACGGAGCAACGGCATTTGGCTCATCTTGGGCTTTACGTCCTGCATGGGCGATTTGAATGCCAATTTTCGCCCCTTGTGCATGCACGCTGTCCACCAATTTTTTAAACGCTTGTTCTTGCTCATCATTCCAAAGCCCCAAACAGTTCGCCGTAATGCGACCATTGGCAGCGACATTGGTCATCTCAACGATAATGAGGCCCACACCGCCCACCGCTCGGCTGGTGTAATGGAGCAAATGCCAGTCATTTGGCACACCGTCCGTAGCAGAATATTGGCACATTGGGGGCATGACAATGCGGTTTTTGAGTTCAAGGTTTTTTAGGCTGATGGGGTTTAGGATTTTGCGAAATGTTGCCATGATTGTCCTATTGTTTTAGATGCTAAGTTTTTGATACTAAGTTATTTGGATACTAAATTTTAGATGCTGATATTTTAAAAAAATTGTGTTATCATTTCAAATTGATTATTTTAATATGTGCTTATCAATATGGCTGATATCACCACTCACATTTTCCGACCAGATAACATTAACATAACACTGATTAACATAACACTGACAGACAACATTGATGAACAGCATTGATATTTTTAAAAAACACTAAGCGTGTGATATGACCGATATCCGAACCCTAGACCTAAACCTATTAAAAGCCTTTGTTGTCTTGCTGGACGAATGCAATGTCAGTCGTTCAGCACAACGACTGTCCATCACCCAACCTGCGATGAGCGGTACTTTAAATCGCCTGCGAGAGAGTTTTAATGACCCGTTATTTGTGCGGGTTCAGCACGGCATGCAGCCCACCGATAGGGCCATTGAGCTTGGGCATGTCGCTCGGCGTGTCTTAGAAGAGATAAGCGGCATGCTTGCCCCACCCAAACTAGAACCTGCCAATTTGTCCATGACCTTACGTATTGGGGCGATGGATTATGTACAGCAAATCATCGCTTTGCCCTTGATTTTAAGGCTAAGACGGCTTGCTCCGAATGTCAAAGTTGCCTTATTGCCTGTGCAAGGGCAAAACATCAAGACTTTGTTTGATAAAAACGCCATTGATTTGGCACTGGTTGGGCAACATCACATCAGTGATGACATGCCTCAAATGCGATTATATGAAGAGCATTATGTTTGTGTGATGAGTAAAATGCACCCCATGGCGAACACCGCTTTAACGCTTGATGAATTTTGCAAATTGCCCTTTGCCATGCTCTCTTATAATGGCGGTGAATTTCGTGGTGCAACTGACATTGCCTTACAAAAGTTGGGGCGAAAACGCAAAGTGATGGTGTCGGTAGACCATATCTCGCTGCTGCCACAGCTGTTGAGCAATTCAGATTTGGTGGCGGTATTACCCAAGCACCTTGCCCAAAGATTGCCAAATGTCCATCTACAAAATCCACCCATCGCCATTGATGGTTTTACCATCATGATGACATGGCACGAACGCACCGAACAAGACATGGCTCATCGCTGGCTTAGGAGCATTGTGCTTGATGTGATGAAATCTGATAAAGGGGTCAGCCGATGGTGATTTTTTAAGTTTAATATCATGTTATCAACAAAGTTTTCAAAATTATCTTGTTTTTCTTGGTATAATTTTATATAATACTGCCTTATTTTATATCCTTGTCGTGTTCGTTATCAAGAGTCATCAAAGGGATGACCACGGCACACAGGTTTTATCTGGAGAGATAAAGATGTACGCAGTCATTAAAAGTGGCGGTAAACAACACCGTGTTAGCGTTGGTGAAACGCTAAAAGTAGAGCTATTAAAAGCTGAAAAAGGCGAAACGCTAAAGATTGAAGAAGTGTTGATGGTTGTTGATGGTGCTGAGATTAAAATTGGCTCGCCTGTAGTTGCTGGTGCAAGTGTAGAAGCTGAAGTGGTTGAGCATGGTCGTGGTAAAAAAGTACGCATCGTTAAGCATCGTCGCCGTAAGCACTATCACAAAGAGCAAGGCCATCGTCAATGGTTTACCGAGCTAAAAATTAAAGCCATTAACGCTTAATTCACCACATTAGTATTTGATACTTTAGGGCATTGCCCATGGTATTTTAACAGGAGATATTTTCATGGCACATAAAAAAGCCGCAGGTTCTACTCGTAACGGTCGTGATTCTAACCCAAAAATGCTTGGCGTAAAAGTTTTTGGTGGTCAAGATGTTGTTGCTGGTAACATCATCGTTCGCCAGCGTGGTACCGAATTCCACGCAGGTGAAGGTGTTGGTATGGGTCGTGACCATACATTATTTGCATTAACTGAAGGTGTGGTTAAATTTGAGACCAAAGGTCAATTTAACCGTCGCTATGTTTCTGTTTTAGCAAAATAATCAGCATATTGCCTACAGATTAAAATATTTCAGTCTGTCGTAGCATAGCCACATATAAAGCTCATCGTGTCATATGATGGGCTTTTTATTATTTTATTATATTCTCTGTTAGATTAAACCAACCGCTGGATTGATTCAGATTGGTTCAGCCAAATTGACATGCTTAATGCCAATAAAAAAGCCTTGTCCAAAAACAAAGCTTTTTAGTGACTTTCATCAGTGGTTGTCATAGGAGTGGATGAATTATTTTTCAATCCATTGGCGAATTTTCTCACGCTCTTCATCGCTGGCGTTTAGCCAAATTTGCATAAAGCCATCTAAGTTGTCATCAGCACGCACCGCATGATTGTCAGTGGGTTTGGCGGTATTGTGAGTACTGATTGCAGCAATCGCCTCTTGGTTGGCAGTTGTTGCCGAATTTGTACGACCAAATAGGTTGTTAATCGTACTTGTAATACCGCCAAATAAACCTGAACGCTTCGTTTGAGTGGTATCTTCTTGGGTAATAATCGCACCGTGTTGTGTGATGGCTAAACTGGGTGTTTTGATATAATCTTTGGCAGCGTGATAGTCTTTAGGCTGATTTGGCATAATAAGTCGATAGGTTTGATGATCAGCTAAATTGGCAGTAATGGTAATATCGCCTGATTTTAGATAATCATGATCATCACGACCAAGTTTAAACAACCGATCATAACGCGCCGTAATGACATGCCGACCTGGTTCTAAAGTGAAATTTTGTTGTAGTGGTTGTAATAATCCATGATGGATTGCCTGACTATTAATTGCGGTTACCTTAATGTTATCATCAACATTAAGCTGGACTTGGGCAACGGCAGTAGTGCTTAGTAGGGCACTGACAAGCAAGCCAAGGCTGACTTTTTTCATAAAATATCCTTTTTGTGGGCTATGTATGTGGCATAACATACCATTAATTAGGTAACATTACTAGTATTTATCTTAAGTTTATTTAAATAAGCCGATTATCAAAAATTGGAGTCAGCATTATCACCGATTTCAAGCATGAATGTTTCATGTAAAATAATTTGCTTGGCTTCTGCGATGGTTTTTTTGGGAATTTGCACGCGTGAAAGGCGTGTCAGTAAAGGTCGAATGTGATCAAGGACGGTATTAATATCCCCAGCATTTCTAGGACCCTCTTCAAGTAAATAGTCAAAAATCTCTTCAGGCAGCTTCCAGTTTTTTTTCTTTAAAATCACCTCAATCAGGATACGACGATCATTAATATCATCATTATCTGGCAAAGTCAGCATGGGGGCTAGCGATAGCCGAGTATGTAAATCCAATAATCCAATTTGTAGCTCTCGTGCTGGATCATCTGCCAAATATAAAATCTGTTTTTGGTGTTCACGAAGGCGGTTGATTAGATGAAATAACCCTTCTTGCCATTCATAGCTATGCCGAACCATTTGTAAATCATCCACGATAATCAAATCAAACATCTCAAGCCCAACAAGTGCAGTTGCATGCGGATCTTGTTCTATGAGTTCGGTTAGATTTAAGCTGATGACCATTTTTGAGGTCATTGAAGTATAATGCTCATAGATGGCACTTGCCAAATGCGTCTTGCCAAAGCCAGAATCACCGACAATGAACAGCTCACGCAAACTGCCTTGTACCAATTTATCAATAGCATCCAAAATGGGGCGGTAACTTGAAGATTGAAAATCCTCAAGTGATGCTTCGGGACGAATATCTAAATTCAATGAATCTTGTATTGCTTGGGTCATGATGACAGCCTTGATGGGTGTTCATAGTGCATGTTGGATTTTTATCGTTATGGTTCAAAAGCCGATAAATAATGAGTACAAATGACACTTCTTGTGTTTTTTGGTGGCTATATATACCATATTTTGTACATTTTATGCAAGTAATTTATACCAAGGTGATTTTTAGTCATCTTCTTTCCATAAAGGCAGCTGCCTTTGACCTTCATGCCAATCACTGCGTAAATAGGCATCATACGCATAATGAAATAAAACATTAATGACTGCAGAGACGGGCAGGGCGATGAGCATACCGACAAAACCAAATAAAGATGCACCTGCCAAGACAGAAAAAATGACCCATAAAGGCGATAGGCCAATTTTATCACCTAGTAATAGAGGTTGAAGAATATAGCCTTCAACAACTTGCCCGATCATAAATGCCCCAAAAATCAGTCCCAAATAGATCCAGTCTAATCCAAATTGAAATAATCCTGCGATCAGTGCTGCAATAATACCAATACCAAAACCCAAATAAGGGACAAAGCTTGCAATACCAGCGGTGATACCAATAATCAATCCTAATTGCAAACCGATGAGCTGTAGCTGAATGGCATAAATCGCACCAAGTAGCAACATGACTAAAAATTGACCTTTGGCAAAATTCATCAAAGCAGTATCGCAGTCACGAGCAATTCTAACGACCTTATTGGTATAGGGCTTAGGAATAGATAGCTTCCATGTATACAGTCGTTGATCCCAGCCCAATAAAAAATAAAAGGTAAGAATAGGCACCATGACAATCAAACCAATGTTATTGGCCGCTGAAATACCTGAGCTAAATACTTGCTTAATTAAACCTTGAACATCGTTAACTTGATAGTTATTTTGAAAGTAATCCAAGGCCGTATTGGATATTAGGTCAATATCAAGTGGCAAAAGCTCACTGTCGGTATAGCGAGCAATCCAAGCTCTGCCAGTGTCATTATACCAAGTAATGATATGTGGCAATGACTCCCAAAGTATCTGCATTTGTGCCCAAACCATAGGCACCAACCAAATGATTAATGCGCCCATGACCACAAAACAGCTAATATACACAACTGAGACTGCCAAAATTCTTGGCATAATTAAGGCAAGTCGGCTGACCAAAGGATTTAAAAAATATGCCAAAATAAATGCTGCAACAAAGGGTGTAATGACCGTTTTCATCAAAAATAGGGCATATAAAAACAAACATAACGCCGCTAAAATAAACAGACGGCGAAAAAACGGATCAATTTTGGCTGGATACATGAAAACTCAAAATATAAAAGGTAGGATTGTGCGTGATATTGTAGGTGATTTGATTTAAATTTTCATGTAATTTTATGTATATTTTAATCAATCATTGCATTTGATAAAACTTGACCATGTTCAATCATCAGAACCAAACAGCTTAATTTTAAATCTTCATTTTAAATATAAAATATCTCTTAATAAATAGACATGCCACCAAATAAATTCAAGGCAAATCTGATATTTTGGGTTAAAATTTGATATAATTATTAAAATTTAAGTAACATCTCATTTTTAACAAGGGTCAAATATGACAGATCAAACCCCACTTAGCTATAAAGATGCAGGCGTAGATATTGATGCAGGCGAGGCATTGGTTTCGCGTATTAAATCGGTTGCCAAAGCCACCAGCCGACCTGAAGTAATGGGTGGCTTAGGCGGATTTGGTGCGTTATGCCACATTCCGACGGGTTATAAATCACCATTACTTGTATCAGGCACCGACGGTGTCGGTACAAAGCTTAAGCTTGCACTACAGCTTAATCGCCATGAAACTATAGGCCAAGACTTAGTGGCAATGTGTGTGAATGATTTATTGGTCTGTGGTGCAGAGCCGCTATTTTTCTTGGATTATTATGCCACAGGTAAGCTTGATGTTGATACCGCTGCAACCGTTATCGCAGGCATTGGCGAGGGTTGTCAGTTGGCAAATTGTGCATTAATTGGCGGTGAGACGGCCGAAATGCCCGGTATGTATCAAGATGAAGATTATGATTTGGCGGGATTTTGTGTCGGTGTGGTCGAAGAGTCAGAAGTGATTACTGGCGAAAATGTCCAAAAAGGTGATGTATTACTTGCTTTGGCATCTAGCGGCGTGCATTCAAATGGCTATTCACTGGTGCGTAAAGTGATTGAGGTAACCAATATCGATGTTCATACACAAACCCTAGAAAGTGGCACTAAGTTGGCAGATGCACTGATGGCACCCACTCGTATTTATGTCAAGTCAGTCAATGCCTTACAAAAATCCTTGGGTAATGCCAATATTCACGCCATGGCACATATCACAGGCGGCGGCTTAACCGAAAATCTGCCCCGTGTCCTACCTAAAAATTTGGCGGCACAGATAGACACCAGCAGTTGGGTGTTGCCTGAGGTTTTCCAATGGCTACAACATGGCGGTAATATTGACACTTTAGAGATGTATCGCACCTTTAACTGTGGCGTTGGCTTTATTTTGGTTGTTCCTGCCGATCAAGCCAAGCAGGCAATGAATCAACTGACTGCCGAAGGCGAACAAGTTTGGCAGATTGGTCAGATTATTGAGCGTACTGATGATGCGGTGGTGTATGCCTGATGAGCCAAAAACCCCTTAAGGTCGCTGTTTTGGTATCAGGCAGCGGCTCAAATTTACAAGTCATGATTGATGCCATGAAATCAGGTAGCCTTGCGATTGATATTGTTGGCGTCATTAGTAATCGTGAAGATGCTTATGCAATCACACGAGCAAAAGATGCAGGCATTCAGGTGTCGGTATTGTCTCATGTGCCAAATGGTAAACGCATGAGTATCAATACTTTTGAGAAATATGCACTTCAGCAAATTCAAGATTGGTCACCTGATTTGGTTGTGCTGGCAGGCTTTATGCGAGTATTGTCTGCCCAATTTATCAATAACATGCCTTGTGCGATGATTAATTTACATCCGTCTTTATTGCCACATTATAAAGGGTTGGATACTCATCAACGGGTACTGCAGTCAGGTGATAAATATCATGGTTGTAGCATTCATGTGGTAACACCGAAGCTTGATGCGGGGCAAGTACTCACTCAGGCTTGGCTTGCTGTTGATGTTTTGGATACACCCAAAAGCTTGGCAAAGCGTGTACAAACACTTGAGCATCGACTCGTCCCTTATACGCTTGATATGATGATAAAAAAGGTAATTGATATTGATAACATTATGGCAGGGCGTATGAATGGTATGATACCTTTACCCCTAAAATTTTGGATGGATGATGAATGATTGTCGCTGAACATTGGCAATCTTATGAACTTATATGCTGATGTTTTTTAGAATAAGATGCTCTAAATATCAATGAAATAAATATCACCAAACACATTTAAATCCATTCACAAGATTGTTTTAAATGCGTATTTTATTTTAGAAGTGTTATGTTTTAGCAGGGTTGTATTTTAGAATATAATAAAAAAGTCCTTTAGTAAAATTCTAAAGGACTTTTTAAAATATGGCTCCCCAACCTGGGCTCGAACCAGGGACACACGGATTAACAGTCCGATGCTCTACCGACTGAGCTATTGGGGAATGTCGGTTATCTTATGCAGTTCGCTTAAGATGGGTGCTATTATAGCAGAATAAATTAAGCTGTCAACATTTTTTTGAAATTTTTTTAGAAAATTTTGTAAAAATATCCAAACACTGGCTTAAAGAAAAAAACCAAGGTACCGCTACAAAGGGAAACCATGAACCGTGAAGTTCAAGGCGGATAAGAGCCATGCTTATTACGGCTTCCTGATACATCAAAAAGATGCAGGCATGCACAACAAAGCATTGTCGCCCAAATCCTAAGATAAAAGTATCGGCTCAGGAATACGCTTTGCTGGCGAGTACCCCAGTGGAGCTATTATAGCAAATAGTCATCAGATTTTCAATGTGTCATGGCTATTCTGCTGGTATTTGGGTTTATTTTTAAGGATAAAATCAGTCATTGGGTGAATAAAACTTGCCAAACAACGCCAAAGTTTTTGCCAGTAATATAAAACGATTGTCCGCCGATATGAGCAATACCATTTAAAACGCTGTCAGGATCGGTAAGATTAAGCGTAGAAACCAAGGGGCTAAAATCATAGGTGTTTAGTACCTTGCCTGTATTGGGATTGATTTTAATAATTTTATTGCTCTGCCAAATATTGGCGTATAAAAAACCATTGGCGTATTCTAATTCATTAATATATTCAACGGGTTTACCATGATTTTGAACGCTAATCTCAGAAATCTTGTTAAAATTTTTGGCATCTAATTTTTGAAGCTTGGATGAGCCATCAGAAAGCCATAAAACTTTTTGCCGTTTGTCATAAGCCAAACCCCAGCCTTCACCCAAATAATGTGCGGTCTTTTTGATGGCCAATGTTTTGGCATCTCTTAAAAACGCCATCTGTTCACGCCAAGTAATTTGCCAAATGCCATCATCGGTAACGGTCAAGCCTTCAGCAAAAACAGACGGAGCAAGCTTTTTAACGCCATATGTTTCACCTGTTGCCAGATTAAGATAACCGATTTCCGACCGTCCATATAAGCCAGCTGAATAGACCAATCGATTTGAGCCATCAAGCTGTAAACCTTGAATAAAAATAGGGTGATGCACAGGATAGCTTTGGATTAATTTAAAAGAATTTGCCCAAGCTGGTATACTAAAGCACAGCCCAAAGAATATACAAAAAACCAAACGATATTTTTTCATTAATTGATACATAAATTTATATCACACTGGTATAATAAAAATCCCAACTAAGTTTCAGCTGGGATTTTGGCACAAATCAATTATTTGATTTTTGCTTCTTTAAAAAGTACATGTTGGCGAATTTTTGGATCAAATTTTTTGATTTCCATTTTGCCAGGCATGGTACGCTTATTTTTAGTGGTGGTATAAAAATAACCAGTACCAGCGGTAGAAACGAGTTTAATTTTATCTCTCATGATTGTATCCTTTATCCATTCGGTAATTGGTAAAAATCGTTAGATTTTTTGACCTTGGGCACGCAAATCGGCAAGCACTTTTTCAATGCCATGCTTGTCAATGATACGCATACCTTTTGAAGATACACGAAGACGCACAAAACGGTTTTCAGATTCTACCCAAAAACGATGGTTGTGTAGATTTGGCAGAAAACGGCGACGGGTTTTGTTGTGTGCGTGAGATACATTATTACCCACAAGTGGGCGTTTTCCAGTCACTTGACATACTCGAGACATGGTGAACTCCTAATTTAGTGGCACGGATATTGAGCGGTATCAGGTGTGCCGGTCATGCTTGGTGCTTGGTTATTTGTGGTATGGACACAGCACAAATAAAGCAGGACTTTTCAATGGTTGAGCCACTTATTTCTTACCGTTAAAGGCGACGACAATCAAGAAGTAGCAGAAAAATTAAAGCCCAAATTATACACGAACTTATATATCTTGACAAGGTATTTTCGAAAGTTTCAGCAATAGGGCGATGGATTGGGCTTAGGCTAGTTTTTTGGCGTTAATGCATTGATTGGCATACCGATTCCTGCCCAGCCATAACGCATAAAATTACGGATATTGGCATGATCAATACCTTGAGGGGTATTTTGTACAGCACGATAGTGTTCTGCAAATAATTTTAGGGTATCGACTTTATTAAGCCCATGCTGTTTTGCTAGGCTAAATACCTTAGCACTGCCTTCGTTGGTACCTAGTGCATTAGCCACCTCGCCATTTGAAAATTCAATCGGCTGATAATTATAATGTGCATCAATAAAAGCAAGCACATCATGAAAGGTCAGCTGATTTGATTCTACACCTGCTAAAATGCGTGAAATGTCTGTTGTTTTCATGATGTCTCTATGGCTTAGCGGTTAAAATAATCGTCATCATCAAATGAGGGTGGGGCAAAATTACCACCTTGTTCTAAATGACTCATGTGCATTTGCATAGAGCGTTCGTGTTGGATACGCTGATAAATCTCCTCACGATGCACAGCGATGTCTTTTGGGGCATTGACACCTAAGCGGACTTGATTGCCTTTGACGCCAAGTACAGTTACACTGACCTCATCACCAATCATTAAGGTTTCGCCAACACGGCGGGTTAAAATTAGCATTATTATACTCCTTTGATACCACCAAATTGCTGTTATTTTCCCATTTTAATCCATCATTATCGCAAATTGGTGTGGTTGTGGGGCGGATTAACCCCAAAAAAATCTGCTTAACGCAATATTATAAGGGGCATTAAGCAGATTGTCAGTAACTTTTCAAAAGATTTCGTTATTTTTTTGTGTCATAACTGTTGAAATCAGGGTGTGGGTGTGTGATTAGCCCGCTACTTTGCTCTCACCATCTTCACGGTCAAGACCAAAGGCGGTATGTAGTGATTTAACTGCCTTTTCCAGACACTCTTCTTTGATGAGTACAGAGACTTTGATTTCAGAGGTTGAAATCATTTGTAGGTTAATGTTTTGGGATGCCAGTGTTTCAAACATTTTACTTGCCACGCCAGCATGTGAACGCATGCCCACGCCCACGATAGAGACTTTGACAACATCGCTTGTGCCAACAACATCGCTTGCTCCAATGTCATCTTTGACTTGCTCATTTAGGATTTTCATGGCTTTATTAAAATCACCGCGTGGCACGGTAAAACTAAAATCGGTTACGCCATTTTCGGACATGTTTTGGATAATCATGTCAACCTCAATGTTGGCTCTACCAATTGGGCTTAAAATGGCAGATGCAATGCCTGGATGATCAGGCACGCCAAGTACAACAATTTTGGCTTCATCACGGTTAAAGGCAATGCCTGAGATTACAGCGCGTTCCATATCATCTCCTTCATCAGCGGTAATTAGCGTACCGACAGTTTGTTTAAATTTATCATCAAATATTCCATCATCACCCTCATCAAAACTGGATAAGACACGAAGTGGCACTTGATATTTACCAGCAAATTCTACCGAGCGGATTTGTAGCACTTTTGAACCAAGAGATGCCATTTCTAACATTTCTTCAAAAGTGATTTTGGAGAGTTTTTTGGCTTTGGGTGTTACTCGTGGGTCAGTGGTGTACACACCGTCCACATCTGTATAGATTTGGCATTCATCTGCCTTAAGGGCTGCTGCTAAAGCAACGCCAGTTGTATCTGACCCACCACGCCCTAAAGTGGTCACATCACCATGTTCATCAATCCCTTGAAAGCCAGCAACTACAATGACACGACCTGCATTAAGCTCGCTTAGAATAGAATCGGTATCAATACTTTGAATGCGTGCTTTAGTATGAGTATCATCAGTATGAATAGCGACCTGATCACCTGTCATCGATTTGGCATCAACACCAAGTGATTGCAATGCCATGGCAAGCAAAGAGATGGAAACTTGTTCACCTGTACAGACCATCTGATCATATTCACGAGGGTCCGGGTCAGAGCTGATCTCACGAGCCAAACCGATTAAGCGGTTGGTTTCACCACTCATGGCAGATACCACCACCACAACCTGATGCCCATTATCATACCAACGCTTGACACGCTGGGCGACATTTTTGATGCGAGTGATGTTTCCCATCGAAGTCCCGCCATATTTTTGTACGATTAATGCCATGAATGATACCTTATAAATCAAATAACGATCATCACTGATTTTAATTTATAATCAGTTGTAGTGAATTTGGTGATTAAGACTGGCTGTAACAGCTTTTTGATAAAACCTAAATATTTTAGCGGATTGGGCGGTATATGACAAGCATTTTATCATCTGTATGCCAATACTGACGCCCAAGGCTAATATCAAAGTTGGTCGGGTGCTGATTTTAGCCCCATCAGATGATAAGTGTGATTATCCTTCGTTCTTTTAATCATTAATAATTTTTCACCCCTTTAATAATTTATCTTCAAACTCCGCTCCAGATTCTGCCAATTTATCGCTTTGGCTGTTATAAAATTTTAAACCTTTCCTTAAATAAAGAATTTCCTTCTATAACCCCACTCTCAACTTGAAATAAGCAACTCAAACTGAAATGGGGATTGCCTAACTGTGTATTAATCACAAAGCAGAAGTTATAAGCCAATATTTTACGCATAAATCTGTGAGACAAATGCCATAAATCTCTGGCTCTAAGCTTTTGCATATTAAACCGCCCAAACAACCGATCAATCACCGTTTCAATATCGCCACGAGCATTTTTAAGACGATTGATGATAAATTCGTCAATGGGCATGGCTTATCCTCTAATCTTTTTGGTCTTTGATTAAAGTTTAGGTTCATGCCTTCTTTGTTTTAATCCCCTCTTAAAGGTGTTAAGGGTGGGGTAACTTGTATTTAAAGTTATTAAAGTAACTTACATCAAGTCAAGTAAGCCATATCAAGTCAATCAAACAAAGTAGACCATAAATGAGCTGTCATTAAAATGGTCGTTATTTAATGTTTAATATTAAATATTTAAAAACAAGCCCTAGGGTCATATTTTTTTATCCTATTCTAACCCTAAGGCTCATTGTATCTGCGACTTATCTCATCTGTGATTTATTTTGCCTGCCATTTATTCCGCCTGCTTAAGTGTTTCTGAGTTCTTGAGCATTTTTTCGATGGGATGAGACAAAATTAACAGCATCACCGCACTCACCACCAAAAATATCGCCATGGTGGCAAATAAGTTGGGTAAGTCATTAATGGTATCAGCGGTGACATAGCCACCAAAAAACGCCGCCACCAGATTACCCACCGCAATCGACGCAAAAAACAAGCCCATGATTTGTCCCTGCATTCGCTCAGGAGCAAGCTTTGTCATTGATGATAAGCCAACAGGGCTAAGTGCCAATTCACCCAGTGTCAATAGGAGCAAACTGCCCACCAGCCACATGGGTGATACCAATGTACCGGGTTGGTTCACCACATGGTTGGCCGCCACAATCATCAAGCCAAACCCTGCTGCTGCCAATAACATGCCCAAAGCAAATTTTGTCATACTGCTTGGTTCAAGCCCTTTATTTGCCAATTTGACCCAAATCACACTGACAATGGGGGCAAGCAATAAGATAAAAAATGGATTCAAAGATTGAAACCAGAGGCTTGGAATGTTAAAGCCCATCACATTCAAATCGGTATAACGATCGGCAAATAAGTTAAAAGAAGTGGGCTGCTGCTCAAAGCTTGACCAAAATAAGGTCGAACCAATGATGAGTAAAAAACAAATCAACAAACGAACTTTTTCATTTTTGCTTAAACTTGGGCTAATAAAGCGATACAAAAAATACAAAACAATCGTTCCTGCAATCAGATAAGTCATGTATTCAGCAACCACTTGTGGATTAAATGGCATGATGCCCATCATAATTAACCCAACCACCACGGTAAGCACCGCCACCACCGCAAAAACCCACCGCCCCACATTGGCAACCTGACCACTGGGGTACTCCCACACAGGGGTGATGTTATTTTCTTGAGCGTATTTTTTTAGGCTGGCATGTGCATAAAAGCGGTACAACAATAAAGCCACCAACATGCCAAAACCACCGACCCCAAAGCCGACATGCCACATGCCTTGTTCTTTAAAAATCCCCACAATTAAAGACGCAAACAACGCCCCAATGTTAATACCCATATAAAATAGCGTAAACCCAGCATCACGACGGCCATCACCGTCAGGATATAATGCCCCCACCATCACCGAAATACAGGTTTTAAACAACCCTGAACCGATGACAATGAACATCAACCCCAAAAAAAACACCGACGCACCCACCATGGCAGATAACGCAATGCACAAATGACCCAAGGCAATGATTAAACTGCCCCACCACAATGCCCGTTCTTGCCCAAGCCAGTTATCCGCAAGCCAACCACCTGGCACTGCCATTAAATACATTGCCCCAGCAAAAATACCATAAATGGCAGAAGCAGTAACATCATCAAAGCCAAACCCGCCACTTTGAATGGTTGCCACCATAAACAGCACCAACAAAGGACGAATGCTATAATAAGAAAAACGCTCCCACATCTCAGTAAAAAATAGTGGTTGCAAGGGTTTTGGGTGTCCCATAAAACCACTGTCTTTATGGGGCTTTATTGGCGTATCGCCTTCCAAATGGTTGATATTTTGCGTCATACTGTGTATGTCCTTATTTAAATTGAATTTATCCAAAAAAAGCATTATTTCATCAAATAGGCGATTTGTAAATTATTTTTTACACCCCGCTCTCAACTGGAAACTTGAAATAAGTAACTCAAACTGAAATGGGGGATTGCCTAACTGTTTATTACTCACAAAGCAGAAGTTATAAGCCAATATTTTACGCATAACTTGTCCTATACGCTCATTTCTTAATTGTGTGCCAAGTTGAGTACGAAAACCTGCACGATTTTCTTCTAAAGTTTGTTGGATGGCGATAATCGTATTATTGGTCAAAAGTCCAGTTTTGTGTATTTCATTAAATCCAAGGTGTATGGCTTGAACATGGTTATGTACTTCATTGCCAAACCTTTTAACTCTGCAAGTGCCTTATGAGCTTCTACAGTTAATTTTAAGATATCAATGGTTTCAATATCACTTGATAACTGGCCTAAGGTTGCTGGCATGACTTCTCCATTTTATGTACAAATAATTAAAAAATGTGTGCATATATTGCAATGCTTGGCAAACATGCACACATTTTGGTTGGTAATCTCCATTGTGGCATTTGCTGATTAAAAGACACTATGGATAAAGTTTAACCCAATTTCTCCCCAATCCAATCTATCAAGCCAGTCATCAGCTTTGGCAGGTTCGCCACGTCGGTTGCACCCCCTTGGGCAAAGTCTGGTTTGCCGCCACCTTTGCCACCTAAGTTTTCGCTTAGGTGCTTGATGATGTCGCCTGCTTTGATTTTGCTTGTTAAGTGTTTGCCCACGCTTGCGGTCATGGCGATTTTGTCTTCACCGTCTGCCGTATAGACGCTTGCCAGTATCACAATGCCATCGGCCAGTTTTGACTTCATGTCGTCTGATAAGGTGCGTAATGCTTTATTATCCATGCCATTGACGGTGGCAATCAGCACTTTTTGACCATGGATATTTTTTAGGTTGTCCATCAATGAATTGGCGTGTAGGCTGGCAAATTTTTGGTTTAGCCGTTCAATTTGTTTTTCCAGATGACGGTTTTTGTCGCTCAACTGTGCCACACGCTGGGCGATTTCATGGCGTTTGGCTTTAAACTGATTGGCAAGTTGGTTTAATTGCTTATCGCCTTGTTGCACATAATTAACCGCTCCCATGCCTGTGACGGCTTCTATACGGCGAACACCTGCTGAAATGCCTTGTTCGCTTACGATTTTAAATAGCCCAATATCCCCTGTACGAGTCACATGCAGACCGCCACACAGCTCAATGGAAAATGGTTTGCCATCTTTATCGGTTGTACCCATGGACAGCACACGCACCGTATCGCCGTATTTTTCGCCAAAGAGCATCATCGCCCCTTTGTTTTTGGCACTGTCAATGTCCAAAATCTCAACATGGGCAGGGGTGTTGGCCAATATTTGTTGGTTTACCATGGTTTCAATTTGGCTGATGTTTTGTTCGGTCAATGGTTTGTCATATGAAAAATCAAAACGAAGCAAATCGCTGCTCACCATTGAGCCTTTTTGGCTAACCCCATCGCCCAATATGGTGCGTAAAGCGGCGTGTAGCAAATGAGTGGCAGAGTGGTTTTTGGCACTGGACGCACGCACCTGACTTGCCACTTGGGCGGTCGCTGACTGATTGTTGTTAATATGCCCCATTTTCACCACCCCATGATGAATGATGGCTTGTCCTGATTTTTGGGTGTCTAACACATCAAATACGCCAGATTCGGTGCTGATTTCGCCAAGCTCACCCACCTGTCCGCCACTTTCGGCATAAAATGGGGTTTTATCAAGGATTAACACACCCTCATCACCTTCTGCCAGTGTATCAACAGCCTTGCCATCTTGATAAAGATGAATCACGGTGCTGTCATTATCAAGCCGTTCATAGCCTAAAAATTCGGTGGCACTGTCTACTTGAATGAGTGCGTGATAATCCATGGCAAATTTGCCTGCTTCACGCGCCCTTGTGCGTTGCTCTGCCATGCTCAGCTCAAAGCCCGCCTCATCAATGGTGATGCCTTTTTCACGCACGATATCAGCGGTCAAATCCGCAGGAAAGCCATAGGTGTCATATAATTTAAACACCGTTTCACCCGCTAAGGCATCGCCTTGCTGTAAGCTGTCCAATTCTTGCGACAGCAGTTTTAGCCCTTGCGATAATGTTTTGGCAAATTGTTCTTCTTCTTTTAAAATCGCTTGTTCAATTTTGTGCTGTTCATGACGCAGTTGGGGGTAGGCATCGCCCATGATGTCAGCAAGTGGGTGAACCAGCTGATAAAAGAACGCATCGGTTGCCCCAAGTTTGTTGCCATGACGCACCGCACGGCGAATGATGCGACGCAACACATAGCCACGACCTTCATTGCTTGGGATAACCCCATCAGCAATCAAAAACGCCACCGAACGAATGTGGTCAGCAAGCACCTTCAAAGATGGCTCATTTTGAATGTCGGTATCGGTTGGTAAGCCAATGATGTTGACCGCCTTTGTCATCAGCTTGGTAAAAATATCGGTCTCATAATTGCCATGCACCCCTTGCATGATGGCACTGATGCGTTCAAGCCCCATGCCTGTATCAACCGACGGCTTGGGCAGCGGCTGCATTGTGCCATCTTTTTGGCGGTTAAACTGCATAAAGACACAGTTCCAAATCTCAATATAGCGGTCGCCATCTTCGTCAGGCGTACCGGGCAGACCACCCCAAATATGCTCACCATGGTCATAAAAAATCTCTGTGCAAGGGCCGCAAGGGCCTGTATCCCCCATCATCCAAAAGTTATCGGACTGGTACGCCCCGCCTTTATTATCGCCAATGGCAATGATACGCTCTTGGGGCAGACCGATGTCTTTGTGCCAAATGTCAAAGGCTTCATCATCGGTGTGATAAACAGTCACATAAAGACGGTCTTTTGGCAAGGCAAGCCATTTTTCATCGGTTAAAAATTCCCACGCAAAGGCAATGGCGTCCTTTTTAAAATAATCACCAAAACTAAAATTGCCCAGCATCTCAAAAAAAGTATGATGGCGAGCGGTGTAGCCCACATTATCAAGGTCATTATGCTTACCGCCAGCACGCACGCACTTTTGTGATGACACAGCACGCACATAGTCGCGTTTTTCTAACCCCAAAAAAGTGTCTTTAAACTGATTCATGCCTGCATTGGTAAACAGCAACGTGGGGTCATTGTGCGGAATGAGACTTGATGAGGGAACATGGGTATGCTGTTTTGAGACAAAAAAGTCAATAAAGGCTTGGCGTACTTCATTTGATTGCATGGTTTTCATATAAAATCCTTGGCTAAAGGCAGCGGATATTTTGTATTTATGGGTTAAATTGATGGGACAACTAAGCTAGCTTGGATAAAAATGCTTATAAAAATGCTTGTCGCAGTTGCCAAAAATGATTAATTTTAGCATAAATGATGATAAATGTAAGTGATTTATGCAGGCTTGGTGCAATTTTTGTACATAAAACACAGCATCACAAAAATTTTATAGAAATTTTTGAAAAATCGCTTAACATTTGTGCAAAAAAAGTGTATAAATAGGGTATTCCACAAAAACTATGGGGTTTTATATGAATATACCATTATTTAGTGCGATTTTTTCAATTGCGTTTACAGTGATTATTGGCGTGTTGATGATTGTTGCTTTTGTTACTGGGTTTGATAAAGGTATGCATATCATTGGTGCTGTAGTTATTGGTGCGGTGATTAGTTTGCCTGTAGCACTCTTTGTTACCAAAAGACTTGCTCAGCTGACAAGTGGTTCAAATAAAGCACCTAAAGCGTAATTAATTTTAAAAAATATTCGCTTGCCAATCTTATCAAAAGCCAGCCAAAAAAAATCACCGCAAGTTTACTAAGCGGTGATTTTTATATAAGAGATTATTATGAATTATTTAAAATAATCTTTAATATTTTTTGCTTGAATATCAGCATTGCCAATATAGGTGGCGGGGGTCAAGTCCGCCAAGCGTTTTTTCTCACTTGCTGGCACGGCGTTTAGCTCATCACCATGAATAAAATCCAGCATCATCTCACGGGTCATGGCTTGTCCACGGGTTAAGGTTTTTAATTTTTCATACGGTTTTTCTATATTATAGCGACGCATGACGGTTTGGATGGGTTCGGCAAGCACTTCTTGTGCATTGTGCAAATCTTCATTAAGACGATTGGCGTTTATCTCTAATTTGCCAATGCCTTTTAAGCAGGCATCAAAGGCAATCAAACTTTGGGCAAAGCCCACGCCCATGTTGCGAAGGACGGTTGAGTCGGTTAAATCTCGTTGCCAGCGTGAAATGGGCAATTTTTCGCCCAAATGAGCCAAGACCGCATTTGCCAAACCAAGGTTGCCTTCAGAGTTTTCAAAGTCAATCGGATTGACCTTGTGGGGCATGGTTGATGAACCCACCTCGCCATCTTTAAGTTTTTGTTTAAAGTAACCAAGCGAAATATAGCCCCACACATCACGGTTAAAGTCGATTAAAATCGTGTTAAATCGACGCAGGGCATCAAATAACTCCGCCATATAATCATGTGGTTCAATTTGGGTGGTGTATGGATTGAATGTTAAACCAAGACTGGTAACGAATTTTTGGGCATGGTCTGCCCAGTCAATGTTGGGATAAGCGGATAAATGGGCGTTATAATTACCAACCGCACCGTTTATTTTTCCTAATAATTCCACATGATTAAATTGGGTTAATTGGCGGTGTAGGCGATAGGCAACATTTGCCATTTCTTTGCCCAATGTGGTGGGGCTGGCGGTTTGACCGTGTGTGCGTGAGAGCATGGGTTGATTGGCGTGCGTTTGGGCAAGCGTGGCGATGGCGTCAATGAGTTGTTGCATGCTGCTTGCCAGCACATCACGACTTGCCTTTAACATTAAGGCATGTGATAAGTTGTTGATGTCTTCGCTGGTGCAGGCAAAATGGATAAACTCGCCCGCATTTTTAAGCTCGTCAATATCAGCGATTTGCTCTTTTAAAAAGTACTCCACCGCCTTGACATCGTGGTTGGTGGTGCGTTCAATCTCTTTGATACGCAGGGCGTTTTCTTCGCTAAAATTTTGCACAATTTCATCAAGGCGTTGGTTGGTTTTGGCAGAAAATGGCTGAATTTCTATCACCTGTGGGTGATTGGCAAGGGCTTGCAACCAACGGATTTCAACAGTAACCCGAGCGTGGATAAGTCCAAATTCGGACAGATACGGACGCAAAGCATCGCATTTAGAAGCATAGCGACCATCAAGTGGGGATAGGGCGGTAAGGGCAGATAACGGCATAGTCTTAAATTTCCTAAGCTTATTTTGGGGTTGTTTAATATTGGGTTGTGAATGTTGTTCAATGTGTGCTGTTTGGCTTTATATCATGGTAAAGCATTGATGACTTATCATGATTTATCTAGGTTGTCTTTAACCAGCTGAGTCATGTCTTGCTTGATTTCTTGGTCATTAATAACCGAATTTTCAATCAATTTATTTAACTGTTTTTCATCGGTTTTATTAAAACTTTGTGAATCGTCTAATTTTTTTTGCATCAAAGCATAAATATGGCGGCGATTGATACGCTCGGTTTTAATCTTTTTATGGTTTTTTATCCATGCCAACAACAACACGACAAGAAGCAACATACCAATGTAGCCAATGATGGGGAACATGATTGAGACCAGTTTTTTAAAACCTGCAAAGCTTAAGATAAAGCCGACCAAAACCAAGCCAATCAATATCCATTTAAAGCGCTGGTTGTCATCACCTGAAAAACGCTTGGCCAGCGAGTAATATAAACTGATGGCGGTATTAAAAATCATGGCAAAAATGATAAAACTCATCAAAGTGCCAAGCCATGGATGAACATTTGCCACCAATAATTGCATGGGTAAGTCAGCATCTAAAATCAAATCAATGTTGGCAAAGATGGTAAAAGCGGTGCAAGCACTGATTAAGCCGATGAGCGCACCCCCTAAAAATCCCCCACGGGCAGCTTCACCGACATACATGGTTTTACCACCAAGCACAAACGCCATGGATGCGCCTGTCATAATACACAAAGCGTAATAGTTGATTAAAGACAGCCACGCATTGGGAAAAATTTGAGGTTCTGATAACGCAATGCGGTCAAGGTAATCCCAATCGTAGCTTTTACCAACAAAGGTGTAGAGTGTCAAAGCGAAGATGATAAATACCACAATGGGTGTAAAGATACCGATTACAGCGGTGACTTTTTCAAAGTTTAGCATGCTAATGCCAATCACCAATAATGAACAAAGGGCTGTCCCAAGCCATGTGGGTGCCCCAAATTCTTGATTTAAATTAGCACCAGCACCAGCAATCATGACAAAGCCTAAGGTAAAACCACTGACAATCAATGACCAATCAAGTAATTTTGTTACCCAAGGACCTGCAATATTATCAAGGACTTGGCTGTGTTCATTGGCACGATAAAACGAACCCAATGCCAAAATAATACCCCCAAAAATGGCGTGCAAAATCCCTAAAATCACAACGCCTATCATGCCCATTTTGCCAAAGCTTGCAAAATATTGAAATATCTCTTGACCAGAAGATAGACCAGCGCCTGTGATGACGCCAACATAAGCCAAAGCAATGATGATGATTTTTTGATGGTTAAATGAATATTTTGGTGGGTTTTGATGAAGCATTGGTATGATGAATTTTGATAAATGGCTTATAATTTTAACAAAAAATAACAATAAAATCAATAAATCTTTGCATTTGTCCCATCAATCACCCCACCCCCTAAGCAAATGTCGCCATCATAAAACACGACCGATTGGCCTTGTGTTACCGCACGCTGGGCATCACCAAACACCACTTTGACTGTATCACCTGTCTCATCAAGGGCAAAGACGGTACAATCTTGGTCACTCTGGCGATAGCGGGTTTTGGCGGTGCATCTAAAACCTTGCTTGCCAAAAATCTGAGCAGGCGGAGCAATTCCCCAATCAAGTTTATAAGCGGTAAGCTCGTCAGATTGTAACATGGCGTGGTCATGCCCCTGTCCGACGATGAGACGGTTATTTGTCAGGTCTTTGTGTAACACAAACCACGGCTCTTCGGGGCGATTTGCCACACCACCAATACCAATGCCGCCACGCTGTCCGATGGTGTAATACATCAAGCCATCATGTGTGCCAATTTTTATGCCATCATCGGTGTAGATATCACCTTTTTGAGCGGGTAAATACTGTTGTAAAAAATCCTTAAACTTGCGTTCACCAATAAAGCAAATCCCTGTGGAGTCCTTTTTGTTGGCGGTGATAAGGTCATATTTTTGGGCAATGGCTCGCACTTGTGGTTTTTCAAGTTCACCGATGGGGAAAAGTGTCTTGGCGATTTTGTCGCCCCCCACAGCGTGTAAAAAATAACTTTGGTCTTTATTGGTGTCCAAACCACGCAGCAACTGGGCCTTGCCATCTTGGCTAAAACCACGGCGTGCGTAATGTCCTGTAGCGATAAAATCCGCCCCAAGTCCAAATTGTCGCCCAGACGCATAATCCAAAAAGGCTTTAAATTTAATTTCTTTGTTGCATAAAATATCAGGGTTTGGCGTGCGTCCTGCTTGGTATTCTGCCAAAAAATGTTCAAAAACATTGTCCCAATATTCCATGGCAAAGTTAGCGGTGTGTAATTTGATGCCGATTTTATCCGCCACCGCTTGGGCATCAGCCAAATCAGTCATGGCGGTGCAGTATTCACTGCCATCATCTTCTTCCCAATTTTTCATAAACAAGCCTTCAACATGAAAGCCTGCTTGTTGTAACAAAACAGCCGATACCGAGCTGTCTACACCACCAGACATGCCAACGATGACTTTAATGTCTTTGGGGGCTTTGCCATAAGATTGGGCAATATCAGATAGACGGTAGGCGTTCATGGTTGTCTCTTTTTATCAGATTGTGGTAAACTTGTGCCATTATATGGGGCTTGCCAGTCATTTTACAAGCATTGTCCACAACAAATCAAAAAGGCTTTATGATGATAAAAATCGGTCAAGGCATAGATGTGCATTCATTCACACAGGGTGATTTCGTGATGCTTGGCGGTGTACGCATTCCCCACAGCCATGGCATAAAGGCTCATTCAGATGGCGATGTACTGCTACATGCTTTATCAGATGCCCTTTTGGGAGCGTTGGCATTGGGTGATATTGGGCAGCATTTTCCTGATACAGATGATGCTTATCAAGGTGCTGATAGCAAAGTTTTGCTAAAACATGTTTATGCGTTGGTGCAAGCAAAAGGCTATACGCTTGGCAACGCTGACATGACGGTCATTTGTGAATTACCGAAGCTATCACCGCACAACCTTGCCATGCGTGAGTGCATTGCAGGCGTGTTGGGTGTCAGTGTAGACTGTGTGAGTATCAAGGCAACCACCAACGAAAAAATGGGCTGGATAGGGCGTGGTGAGGGCATTTGGGCAAGTGCAACGGTGCTGCTTATTAAAAACCATGCTTATTAAAAACAGTGGTGTGTTTGTTTGGTTTTTTTTGTCATTAACAATAAATATGGGATCTAAATGATTGCTAAAAATACCGCTTTATTGCTCATTGACTTACAACAAGGCTTTTATGATGAAGCCTACTGGGGCGGTCATCGCAATAACCCACATTGTGAGCAGGTTTGTTTTGAACTACTTAGCCATTGGCGAGAGCAAGATTTGCCCATTTTTCACATTCGTCATTCATCAACCACGCCCCAATCACGCTTACACCCCACACATCAAGGTTTTAATTGGATTGAACTTACCAAACCTTTGCCTTGTGAACATGTCATTACAAAGCATGTCAATAGCGGTTTTATTGGCACAGATTTACAGCAGCAACTGACCAAAGCGGGCATTGATACGCTTGTTCTTGTTGGGCTGACAACCAACCACTGTGTATCCACAACCGCACGCATGGCAGCTAATTTGGGCTTTACCACTTTTGTGGTATCCGATGGTACAGCAACTTTTGATAGAATGGGAGCAACTGGCGAGCGATTTGATAGTCAGCTTGTCCATGAAATCAGTCTTGCCAATTTGCATGGTGAATTTGCCACTGTACTTACAAGTGCTGAACTTTTACATAAATACACCTTGTAAAAATCGCCATTTACCCCCATAATAGCCCAAATTTCTCAAATCGGAGCGAACCATGACCGACATCAACCCAGAAACCAAAACCTTAATTGAAAACCAAATCAAAGACCATGCTGTCCTACTGTACATGAAAGGCACGCCACAGTTTCCCCAATGTGGATTTTCAGCGCGTGCAGTAGAGGTACTGACCCAAATTGGTAGACCCTTTGCTTTTGTTAATATCCTAGAAAATCCAGAAATCCGCAGTACTCTACCACTCATCGCCAATTGGCCAACTTTTCCACAGCTTTGGGTCAATGGTGAGTTAATCGGTGGTAGCGATATTATCCTACAAATGTACCAATCAGGTGAGCTAAAACCACTTATTGAAGAGCATAGCTCTGATGCCTGATTACTTAATATCTTACACAAATATCAAAAAAAGACTGCTGATGACATTAGCGGTCTTTTTTGATGGTCAAGATTGATTGTTTGGATTGAATTATTTAGCCATATTACATACAATAATCAGCATAATTTGTATGTATTATCAATCAAACTCAGACGAAGTTGCGCTTATGGCTAAAACATATTTATTGACTGCATCGATAATGTCTATGGCAATCTCTGGATGTCAAGTCATCCATGCCAATCAAGGTAAGGTTAATACTAATTCTGCTGTCATCACAGGTGCAGACGCTCACACGCCTGAACATGCAACGGGACTGACCGAACAACAGCAGGTGATTGTAAGTGATTTTATGGTAGCATCAGCCAATCCATTAGTAACTCAAGCAGGCTATGATATCTTAAAATAAGGCGGTAGTGCTGCAGATGTGATGGTGGCGGTGCAGACGACACTAAGCCTAGTAGAGCCACAGTCGTCAGGCTTGGGCGGTGGTGCATTTGTGTCGTATTGGGATAATACCGCCAAAACATTGACCACATTTGATGGGCGTGAGACGGCACCGATGCGTGCGACGCCAGAGTTATTTTTGGATAAAGATGGCCAGCCATTAAAATTTATGGAAGCGTTGGTCGGTGGTCGCTCGGTGGGTACGCCTGCTATCCCTAAACTGATGGAGATAATACACAGCGATACGGTGTATTGCCTTGGGGAAAATTATTTGATACGCCGATCCACTTGGTAAAACAAGGCTTTGAGGTGTCGCCAAGGCTTGCCATCTCGGTTGAGCAAAATTGGCAGCATTTGGCACGCTATCCAAAAACAGCCGCTTATTTTTTGCCGAATGATGTGCCGCTACAAGCAGGCAGCTTGCTGAAAAATTTAGAATTTGCTGACAGTGTTCAGGCGTTAGCAGTTCAAGGTGCAAAAGCTCTGCATACTGGTAAATATGCCCAAAATATCGTTTCGGTTGTCCAAAATGCTAAGGATAACCCCGGTCAATTATCCTTACAAGATTTATCTGATTATCAAGTGGTGGAACGCCTGCCTGTTTGTGTGACTTATCGTATTTATGAAGTGTGCGGTATGAGTGCACCAAGCTCAGGTGGGATTGCTGTGGGTCAGATTTTGGGGATTTTAAATGAATTTTCACCCGATCAGGTGGGGTATGATGCTGAAGGCTTGCGTTTGCGGATCGTGATGTATATTTGGGCGACCCTGATTTTGTACCTGTACCCATTCGCCAGTTGATTTCCAAAGACTACCTAAAACATCGCAGCCAGCTGCTTAAGCAGTCGGATAAGGCACTGCCTAGCGTATCTGTAGGTGATTTTATTCATGAGTGGGTATCCTCACAAGCGATTGAGTTACCTTCTACCAGTCATATCTCAATTGTGGATAAGGCGGGTAATGTGCTATCAATGACGACTTCCATTGAAAATGCGTTTGGCTCAACTTTGATGGCAAATGGCTACCTGCTGAATAATGAGCTGACAGACTTTAGTTTTGAGCCAATAAAGCAGGGCAAACAGGTCGCCAATCGTGTCGAGCCTGGTAAGAGACCACGCTCCTCAATGGCACCAACCATCGTATTTAAAGCAGGCAAGCCTTATATGGCAATCGGCTCCCCAGGTGGTGGCCGAATCATTGGCTATGTCGCTAAGACGATTGTGGGCATCGTGACTGGAATATGGATATCCAAGATGCCATCAGTGCACCCAATTTATTAAATCGTTTTGGTAGCTATGAATTAGAGATGGATACAACCGCCGTCCAATGGCAACACGCATTAAATGATTTGGGCTATAAGACTGATGTGCGTAAGCTAAATTCAGGTGTTCAAGCCATTATTATCGAGCCAAGCAGGCTGGTTGGCAGTGCCGATCCACGCCGAGAAGGTCGAGTGATGGGTGATTAGAGGTGAAGCTTGTATTTTGTGAATTTGACCATATTAAGTTAATCATTAAAATAGGGGGAAATTGTGAGTAATCAAACAAAAATACAAGCCATCAAGCAAGCTTCTGAGCAGATTTTGGCAATTTGTGAGACACCAAACACAGCATTACAAGCCATTCATTTGATTTTAAGGCATGGTGGGGCAGGAGAGTTGTCTTGGCAAGTGGTGTATCAGCGGGTTATGGCTGATGAAGATGTGATTGGTGCTGGTTATTTGATTGATTTTGCACAAACTGCCGAAAATTTACCATTTGATGTATTGCCTTTGATTAGCCTTGTACTAAACAAAGGTGATGAGACGCTAAAAACCACCATGTTAAATAAATTACCTGATAATGCCAAGGAAAATTTACGCATTATGGGCTATATATGTTAGGTCTTAAAGTATCTTTTTATACAAAAAACACTCATGAATGGTCTTATGAGTGTTTTTTAATGAGCGATACCGTAAACCAAAATAAAATCACAGCGTCCAACTTCGGTCTATCCATGCTCTTGGTTCATCGATAAACATGGCATAAGCCTAAAGCAAGATACTCACAAATATCTAAATGTAATAAAAAGCCTGCTGTCAATTTGCAGGCTTTTTGGGTGGTGAATTAATGGTTTTCTTTGGCATGATTTAGGGTGTATTTTGGAATCTCGATCACCAAATCCTCATCAGCAACAATACACTGGCAAGATAAGCGTGAATCTGGTTCAAGACCCCAAGCACGGTCAAGCAAATCGCCTTCAATATCATCCATTTCTTCTAGACTATCAAAGCCTTGTCGTACAACAACATGGCAAGTTGTGCATGCCTTGGACATATCGCAGGCGTGTTCAACTTTTATACCACGCTCGAGCATGGCTTGGCATAGATTTTCACCCTCTGCAACCTCGATGGTTGCACCCTCTGGGCAAATTTCGTGATGAGGTAAAATGGTTACAACGGTCATGATGTTCTCTTATTAATAATATTTAAACTTTTCTTTTTAAATTAAGATAAAATTAAGATTAAATTCATATTTAATCTATAAAATTGATTAAACATTTACTTTAATTTACCAGTCGCTGGTGCGTGTACCAGTAAGGGCGTCTTTGACATTTTTATCCATAATAACACTGGCAAAATGGTCACTGTGTACCTTTAAGGCTTTGATGGCTTCGTCAATGGCGGCCTTGTCATCTGTATTTAGTGAATCTGCCGTCACTTGCATATGATGGCGTAAATTTGTCTGTTCTTCATCGCTAAGTAAATCGGTAAATTCATCCAAAGCTGACTGTAAGGCAAGTAATTCCCTTTGGGCTTCAACTTTAGTTTCGATGAGCATGCGAGCAGCTTTATCTTCAGCAGCATGAATAAAACCCGCCTGCAAGAGCTGCTCTTGTTGCTCTTCGGATAAACCATAGCTTGGACTGACTTGAATTTGACTGATGATGTCTGTCGTTGTTTCACGAGCGGATACCGTCAACTGACCATTGGCATCGATGGCATAAGTTACCTCAATGCGTGCCAAACCTGCTTTCATCGGTGGAATGCCATGTAGCTCAAAGCGTGCCAATCCTCGGCAATTGGCAACCGTATCACGCTCACCTTGCACCACTTGGATAATCATACCAGTTTGTCCGTCTTGATGTGTGGTAAAAACTTGACGGCGAGTCACTGGAATGGGGGTATTGCGTGGAATGATAACCTCCACCAATCCACCCATTGTTTCAATCCCAAGCGATAAAGGCGTCACATCTAAAAGAAGTAGCGTTTCGTTTGATTGATTAATCAGTTGATCAGCAGCAATGCCAGCACCGATAGCAACAACCTCATCAGGATTAATATTGCATAACGGCGTACGCTCAAAATATGCTGTAACGGCATTTTGAATGACTGGCATGCGTGTTGAGCCGCCCACCAAAATGATGTCATTGAGATTGGATTTGTCAATTTTGGCATCACGCATGACCTGTTCACAAGATTGAATGGTACGACGGATAACAGGTTGTATAATCTCACTTAACATGTCATTATTTAGTGTTTGCGTGACTAAAATACCACCAATCTCAACTTCAATAACAACACTGTCTTGACTACTTAATGCTTGTTTATAGGTTTTGGCAAGTTTTGCTAAGCGAGATTTTTCAGTCTCATCAATATCTGCTGGGGTCAGGTGAGATGATTGTATTAACCAATGTGCAATCAGTCGGTCAATGTCATCGCCACCAAGGGCAGAATTACCCCCTGTGGCAAGTACCTCAAAGACACCCTCAGATAAGCGAAGCAATGAGACATCAAAAGTACCGCCCCCAAGATCATAGACCAAATAATTTCCTTGAGCGGTATTTTTATCGATGCCATAGGCAATTGCTGCTGCAGTTGGCTCATTGAGTAGGCGAAGTACATTTAAGCCTGCTGCGGTCGCTGCATCTTTGGTGGCGGCCCGCTGAGCGTCATCAAAATAGGCAGGTACGGTAATCACCGCACCTTGAATACTGTCTGGTGGTAAGGCAGCGGCGGCATGATTTTTTAGATGTCTTAAAATATGTGCAGAAGTTTCTACAGGGCTTTTTTCACCTTGAGCGGTTAAAAAAGCAGGCATGGTTTGATGATTGCCAGACAAATCATAAGGATGAGAAAATTTAATGTCTGATTTGGCACGCCCCATGAATCTTTTGGCGGAGATGATGGTGTTTTTATGGTCATCGGCATAGTTTAAGGCATCATTACCGACGATAGGGCGGCTGCTTTTTTTACCATAATAAACAACCGATGGCAACAGTGGCGACTGACCAAAAGCAAGCACTTCGGAGCGTCCTGATCTGACAACGGCAACCAAGGAATGTGTTGTACCCAAATCAATACCAAGGGCATAACGATGCTGATGGGGGTTTTTGCTTTGATTGGGTTCGCTGATTTGTAATAAAGACATGATGGATTCTTATACTGGCTAATGTGGCTAAAAATAAGAGCTTAAGTGATTGGGCATTTTAAGCCTAACAGTCAATTAAAATGTGTGTATGATATGACACTTGTCAAATTTTAACATCTTGGTATGGTAAAAGTTTTGTCAAAGCAGTGTGATTATACATACAAATCATCATCATGACCTTGGGATAATAATTTGGTAACTTTGGCATCGATATCAACCAGTAATTTGCCAAGAAATTGGAGCTTACGGGTTGCATCTATTGCTTCTGCCCATGTGTGATTTTGATAATTTTGCATAAATCTTGTAGATTGCTCTTGGCTGAGTGCATGAACTTGGTTGGATATTTGATCCAAAACCATTTTGTCATCGGTCGTATCTAAGCGAATACGCAAGTCCATCATTTCATCTAAAAAGTCCCAATCATTAATAGACTGCGACAAATCTACTGCCTGACCAGACAGCTCAAGCAAATAAGCAGCTCGGCTGTCGGCATGGGATAAGACTTGATAGGCATGATTGATAAGCGAAGCTTGGTTGGTGCTGGCTTTATTGGCATCTCGATCAGGATGATGCTGTTTTTGTAGCGATAATAATGCTGATTTTAACGCATTTTTATCAATATCAAATGCGATAGGTAGCCCAAATAAACCAAAAAAGTTAGCTTTGTTCATCATAAATTCCTTATCAAGATTGGCGATTAAACGGTAAATGATTCACCACAACCACATTCGCCTGTTTGATTGGGATTGGTGAACTTAAAGCCAGAGTTTAGGCCTTCTGTGACATAATCCATTTGTAGTCCGTTTAGATACACCAAGCTTTTGGGGTCAATAAATACCGATACGCCGTGCGATTCAAAACGCTCATCACTATTATTTGGGTCGTCCACAAATTCAAGTACATAAGCAAGACCAGAACAGCCAGCTGTGCGTACACCAACTCGAATACCAACACCGCTACCACGATTTTCAAGAAAATCTTTAATATGTTGTGCTGCTTGTGTGGTTAAATTGATCATAGCGACTCCTTTGTTTACCTATGAAATTGATGAAATTGACCACATTTTGATATGCTGATTCATCAAAACCAACCGTTACAGTTTAGATTATCTGGATAGTTGGGCTTATTTATGCTTGTGCTTTGGTTTGATAATCTTCAATGGCGGCCTTGATGGCATCTTCTGCCAGTACTGAGCAATGTACTTTGACAGGCGGTAAGGCAAGCTCATTGGCAATGTCTTTATTTTTAATGGCGGCAGCTTGGTCAAGTGTTTTGCCTTTTAGCCATTCTGTGACCAATGAGCTTGAGGCAATCGCTGAGCCACAGCCATAAGTTTTAAATTTAGCATCTTCAATGATGCCATCATCACTCACTTGAATTTGTAGTCGCATCACATCGCCACAGGCGGGGGCTCCGACCATGCCTGTGCCGACATTTTTGGCAGCTTTATCCAAATTGCCCACATTGCGTGGATTTTCATAGTGATCAATAACTTTATCTGAATATGCCATAATTGACTCTCTTATAGTTAAGTTTAACTTGATTGAGGCATTTAATGACTTAATGGATTAACTGCCTCATCTTGCTATTTAGGTTTTGTGTAAATGGTTGATATGGGTCTAACTTTAGAATAATTTTAAACAATTGTGCAAAATCTGCCCAAAAATATGACTGAGTTTTTGGCGGATTAATGCTCTTGCCACTCAACGGTATTTAGGTCAATGCCTTCTTTAAACATATCCCAAAGTGGGGATAATTCACGCAATTTATCAACCGCTTCATGGATTTGGCTTAATACCAAATCAATGTCTTGCTCGGTTGTGTAGCGACCAATACTAAAGCGGATAGATGAATGGGCAAGCTCATCAGGGCGACCAATCGCACGCAAGACATAAGAAGGCTCAAGCGTCGCTGAAGTACAGGCAGACCCTGATGATACCGCCAAGTCTTTTAGGCTCATCATCAAGCTTTCGCCTTCAACAAAATTAAAGCTAACATTGATGATATTAGGAACGCCATGCTCCATTGAGCCATTTAAATAAACTTCTTCGATATCTTGTAAGCCATGCCAAAGTTTATCTCGCAGTGCTTTGATGTGCGTATGGTCTTCGTCAAATCGTTGTACAGATAAAGCAAACGCCTCTCCCATGCCAACAATTTGGTGCGTTGCCAAAGTGCCTGAACGCATACCACGCTCATGACCGCCACCATGTTGTTCAGCTTTGATACGCACGCGTGGCTTACGACCAACATACAATGCACCGATGCCTTTTGGACCATAGATTTTATGACCGCTAAAGCTCATCAGATCTACTTTAAGCTCACCGAGGTTGATTTTAATTTTGCCAACTGCTTGGGCAGCATCCACATGAAATAACACACCTTTTGCGCGTGTGATTTCACCAATGGCAGCGATATCGGTAATGGTACCAAGCTCATTATTGACTGCCATCAAACTCACCAAGATAGTGTCATCACGCAATGCGTTTTCAACTTGTTCTGGGTAAATTAAGCCTGTACCTGCTTCAGGCTCAAGATAAGTAATCTCAAAGCCTTCTTGTTCTAATTGACGGCAAGTATCCAGTACCGCTTTGTGTTCAATTTTACTGGTAATGATGTGTCTGCCACGGCCTTCATAAAAATGTGCCACGCCTTTGATTGCCAAATTATCTGATTCGGTTGCCCCTGAAGTAAAAACAATTTCTCTTGGGTCGGCGCCAACCGTTTCAGCGATTTGTAAGCGTGCATTTTCAACAGCTTCTTCTGCTTGCCAGCCAAAGCCATGCGAGCGTGAAGCGGGGTTACCAAAAATGCCCTCAAAGGTAAGATAATTGACCATTTTATCTGCGACCTCTTTGGCAACAGGTGTTGTGGCGGCGTAGTCTAAATAGATGAGTGAAGTCTGGCTCATGCTGGATTCCCAATTAAAGTGATGGTTGTGATTTGTGAATTATCTTTTTCAAACTGATGTAGGCGATTGACTTGGCGATCAGCGATGGTTTGTGTATTTTTGGTTTCTAAAAGCTGTGCCAAAGTCACTTTTTTAAGATAGCTTTCAATATGATGAGACAGATTGTGCCATAAATCATGTGTCAAGCACATTGCGCCATCTTGGCAGTTGCCTTTTCCGCCACACTGAGTGGCATTGATGCTTTCATCAACGGCGGTAATAATGCTCATGATGTCAATATCTTCAAGTGGTTTTGCTAAATGATAACCGCCCAAAGCACCACGAGTACTATTCACCAATCCTTTTTTACGCAGTTTTGAAAACAGCTGCTCTAAATAAGATATGGAGATGGACTGGCGTTTGGCAATGTCTGATAAAGACACTGCGCCTTGATGGCGACTCTCTTGGACAGCCAAATCCAATAAGGCAGTGACGGCATACCGTCCACGAGTTGTTAAACGCATTGAAATACTTCCATAATTGCCTAATTTTGGTCAATATAAGCATTGATAAAAATTTTGATGATGAATGGCGTTATTATAATAATTCCGAGTAAATAGGTCAAGATTAAAGCAAGAAAAAATCCATCAGATATTTTAATCTAATGGATTGATTTTATTAATTTGTTATATTATAACAAATTAATAAAATCATCAGGTTTAAATCACAAAATGCATAATAATACTCGCCACTGCCACAATGATGGCAATGACCATAACAATAAAAGTGGTTTTATTTTTACTTTTTTGCTCTGCCAGCTGAATGGCTAAGCGTTTATTTTCCATAGATAAAGTATCAATACGCTCAGCTTGTTCATTGATTTTTAATTGATAATTGGCAATTTTTTCGGCTTTTTGTTCGGGGGTGGGTTTTTGTTTATTGCCGCCTGTAACCTTTGATAATATACTTTGAATACTGCCGCCAACACCCATACGAACCATGAGTGCTTTTAGATTTTCAACCAATGCTGCATCGCCACGAATTTGTAGGGCATCGACATGATCGGGGTTATGATTGATTAGGGTATTAATCAGCTGGAAGCTATAACCATTGATGGTGATGTCGGCGGTTGGCTTATCTTCGGGCAATTCATTGTCTAATAAAATCCCTCGATAGCCAAAGGTGGCATAAATCGTGATATGTGGTAAATACGATCGAATGCAGACAACTGTACCAGATTTGGCAAGCGGATAAGCCAATTGGCGTAGTTTTGGATCAAAGCGTAACATTAATGTTAGTGCAGATTCAATAAAAATTAATACAATACTCAGCAAGCTTTTTGAGACGATGCCTCCGTTGGCATGAGGGTTGATTGTATTTGAATGCTCGGTTGTCATAAATTTTCCTAAAAATAATAACTTTAATTTTAATCGCACATTGCCAGTCAAGTCGGCTTAAAAGTTCATAAAATATGATAATTTTGCTATCATAATGCAAGGTTAAGATACCGATGCTTTGATTGGGTGTCAATATTGCAAATGTTACAGCTGACTTAAGCTTTAGAAAGCTGGATACTGTGATCAATAAATTTTATTCATATTACTGTATATTTAGGCATAAAAATAGCATTTTTTTACAGTTTTTACATAAAAATATGTAATTTTACTTGCTTATTGTTACTGTGATTGTTATAAAGGTAGTCGTGGCTTGATATGATTTTGCCCAAGGATGATAAATTTTTATCATTTTTCTGCAAAATTTTGTATTTAGCACTTGTAAAAGCTCAAGGATGCTTTTAAAATGCGTCCTTATAAAAAGATGCTTTGGTAACTTAGCATGAAAAATTTTCATTTAATGTAAAGAGGGTATGTTATGAATAAGTCTGAATTGGTAGATAGTATTGCACAAAGTGCTGGCCTAACCAAAGAGCAAGCTGCCAAAGCGGTTAATGCATTTACTGAAAGTGTTCAAGGTGCATTACAGCGTGGCGATGATGTCGTATTGGTTGGTTTTGGTACTTTCAGCGTCAAAGAGCGTGCTGCTCGTATGGGCCGTAATCCAAAAACTGGCGAAGCAATCCAAATTGCAGCCAGCAAAGTACCTAGCTTTAAAGCAGGTAAAGTCCTAAAAGAATCAGTCAACTGATTGACTTGATGATGACACAAAAAAGTCGCTCCAATTGGGCGGCTTTTTTTATGTCAAATTACAAAAAGTGTTTTGAGAAATCTGATAAATTAGCGTATGATATATAAATTTTATTATCACTATGTTATTTGTAACACCGACTGATTTGTAGAGTATAGCAAACCTATGGAAAATATGCGTAACTTCTTAAAAAGCTGGCCGGGTCGGCTGGTTTTGGTAGGCACTTTGATACCGATGGCTTTTTTGGGTGTGGGTACCTTTGGTGGACACGCCATTCAACCAAATGAGCTAATTAAAGTCGGTAATCAGGTGGTAGATGTCGCAACCTTTCAAGCGGAGGTTAATGCTGAGCGTAATGCTTTGATTGAACAGGGTGTTGATGCCAGCTTGATTAATGAACACGCACTACAGCAGCTGATTTTAAAGCGATTAACGGATAAAGCATTGCTTGAAAATCAGGCGTCATATTTGGGTATGACGGTCTCTGATGAGATGATTACGCAGATTTTACAACATTATGAAGTTTTTCATGACAATGGGCAATTTTCAAATGATCGTTTTGCAGCTTATCTGCAACAAAACGGACTGACCAAAGATGTTTTATTTGCCATAGAACGACTGCGATTAAGCTTGCGTCAGCTGATTACTGGTATCGTTGGTACGGCAATTTATCCAAATAGCGAAGTCTCAAAATTGATTGATTTGCAATTAGAGGCGCGTGAGGTTTGGGTACATCGATATCATTGGCAGGACTATGTTGATCAAGTGCAAATCAGCGATGCACAAATTCAAGCCTATTTTGATGAACATCAAGACAAGTTAATCAAGCCTGCGACAGTGGATCTAAGCTACATTGAATTAGACCCAAATGTATTGAGTGTTGGTACGCCCACCGAACAAGAGATCAATGCACAGTATGCCAACTACCTTCGAGAAAATGGCATAACGGATGGTCGGGAGTTGGCACAGATTTTATTGACAGGTCCAGATGCTCAAAATCGTGCTGCCAAAATCCAATCAAAACTCAATGCTGGCGAGTCATTTGAAGCTTTGGCAAAAGCTCATTCTGATGATCCAAGTGGCTCAAATGGTGGTGTGATTGGTAGCTTTAACCCATCAGTATTTGGGGAATATGCTGCTGGTGTTGAGCAGGCTTTGTCAGGTCTGAGCGTAGGTCAGATCAGTCAGCCTGTCCAAACAGGATTTGGCTATCATATTTTTAAGGTGACTAAAGTCAGTAACGATACACCAAATATTGCGAGTATGCGTGATCAATTGATGGATAGAGCTGCCAAACTTAAGCGTGATCAAGCCTTTGCAGATTTATCTGCCAAGATTAATACGATGGCAACTGACGGCATGGGCGTGGCTGATATTGCCAAAGAAGCTGGCGTACAAGTCAAGCAAATCATTGCCTATCCACAAACCAACAATACGACTGCATTGCCACAGCCAGCAGTAATTGCTGCTGCTTTTGATGATTTTACCATTCAAGATCAAGGCGTCAGCCCAAATATTTCTTTGGGTGAGAAAAATGTTTGGGTACAGCCAACCAATTATGAAGCAGAACGCCCATTGACATTTGATGAAGCCAAAGCACAAATCAAACAGACACTTGCCAAACAAAAAGCCATTGAGCTTGCGATGGCAGATGCCAAAAAAGTGGCTGATGAGGCTAAAAATTCAGGTGTGACCGCTTTGATGACTACCTCTGCCAATATTGGTATGACCACACGCATGAACCCCTTGCTAAGCCCACTTGAGCTTGCCAGTTTATTCTTAAATCGCAGTGCAGAGGGGTATGATGTTTGGGCAGTGCAAACCGAAGAGGGTGCAAGTGTGATCGTTGGAGGTGTTGTCAATGACAGCAGCGAATCCCAGCTTTCAGCCACCGACCGTCTGCGTGCTGTGGCGGTGATTCGAGATAATGTCGGTGCCGACCAGTTGGAGGACTATGTGCATTATTTGCGTGAAAGCAGCGAGCTTGTTATCAACCAAGACGCACTCAAGGCACAGTAGTTTTAACTAAGCGTTATACAGTTTTTAACAGATAAAAGCCCAAAATTTTGGGCTTTTAATTTATATCGTTTAAAGAGTGATGGGTGTATCGGATACACACCATCGATTTTGGTCGTCTCAATGGCGGAAATGACGCATACCTGTAAAGACCATGGCGATACCATGTTCATTAGCAGCGGCAATCACCTCTGCATCACGCATTGAGCCACCTGGCTGAATGATGCATTTGATGCCAGCAGCAGCGGCATTATCAATACCATCACGGAAGGGGAAGAATGCATCAGAGGCCATCACTGCACCCTCAACAACAAGCCCTGCATGTTCTGCCTTAATTGCAGCAATGCGTGCTGAATTAACACGGCTCATTTGACCTGCACCCACGCCAATGGTTTGATGATTTTTGGCATAAACAATGGCATTGGATTTGACATATTTGGCAACTTTCCAAGCAAAGAGCAAATCATCAAGCTCGGCATCTGATGGCACACGCTCGGTGACGACTTTTAGGTCTGATTTATCAATCATGCCCAAATCTTGATTTTGGACAAGTAGACCGCCATTGACTCGTTTTAGGTCAAATTGAGCTGCCCGCTGTGTCGGCTGTGGCAACTCACCACATACCAAGATGCGTACATTTTTTTTACTGCTTGTAATTTCTAGAACACCTTCAGCGATGCTTGGTGCGATGATGACTTCAACAAATTGACGCTCAACGATGGTACGGGCGGTATCACTGTCTAATTCTCGGTTAAAGGCAATAATGCCACCAAAGGCAGATTCAGGGTCGGTTGCATATGCTAAGTGATAAGCATCTAAAATACCATTTTCTGATGTTGCAACACCGCAAGGATTGGCATGTTTGACAATCACACAAGCAGGCGTGGTAAAAGATTTGACACACTCAAGTGCCGCATCGGTATCAGCAATATTATTATAAGACAACGCTTTACCTTGTAATTGCTGTGCAGTCGCAACAGACGCTTCTGTTGCATGATCATCTACATAAAAGGCTGCTGACTGATGTGGGTTTTCGCCATATCTAAGCTCTTGTGCTTTGGTGAATTGGTGATTAAAAGTGCGTGAAAATTGAGTGGTTGCAGTGGCATCATCACTGGGTGCCGTCTCTTTATCCACTGGTAAGCGTGCACCTAGCCAGCTGGCAATCATACCATCATAGGCGGCAGTGTGTTCAAATGCTTTGACTGCCAAATCAAAACGAGTGTTGTGGCTTAAATGACCTTGGTTTTTTAGTTCATCTAGGATGCGTGAGTAGTCATTTGGGCTGGTGATAATACCAACATGGGCATGATTTTTGGCGGCTGAGCGTACCATAGCAGGCCCACCAATATCAATATTTTCAATCGCATCAGACATAACAACACCGTCTTTGGCGACCGTGTTGGCAAATGGATATAAATTCACGACAACGATATCAATGCGATCAATGCCATGTTCATTCATAATGGCATCATCAATGCCACGACGGCCCAAAATACCACCGTGAATTTTGGGATGTAGGGTCTTAACACGACCATCCATCATTTCAGCAAAACCTGTATGGGCAGAAACCTCAATGGCGTCAATCCCATGTTCTTTTAAGAGTTTAAAAGTACCACCTGTGGATAAAATACCAAAGCCGGATTCTACCAAACCTTGGGCAAATTCAACGATTTGCGTTTTATCTGAGACGGATAATAATGCATAATTTTTTGTCATAATTACTGACCTAATTCCCATAATGAAAGATGCGTAAGTTCAATTCAAAAAAATGCATATGCCTATTTGCATTTTTATGATAAAAAGATGATACGATGAGTTGTCGCATATGCTGATGGCAACAAAATAATACCATTTCTTGGGATATTTATAAAGACAAATTGGGGAAATTTATGAAAAGTGATCATAATCAGAAATTTTCGGGATAAATCGGTAATTTTTTGGTCAATGGCACAATTTTAACCATATCTAACAACTACATTGATAAAATTTACTCAATAAGTTTACCTATTATCAATGGCGATTTGGTCATGGTGAAGGATAATCACTTGAGCGGTAAAATGGTTTAAGTGATAAAAAACATCAGCATCAGTAATATGACTGATGCTGATGCTGTTTTATACAACTATGGTGAGATTGATTTTTAAGTAAAATCTTGTGATTTATGGCTTAAAAGTGAAAACCTGCACCAACTGCTGCCCCTACATGGCCTTGGGTATCGGCTGAACCATTGATTTTAAATACCCATTGACCATTATCCGACAGCTTCGACAGTCCCACTGCCACCGCACCTTGACCGTTGTGGGTGGCAATACCCCCGGTAACCATGGATCTGCCAGGAATGTAGGCTTGTGGCATGGACGCCATCGCCATCGCTGATGAAATCCCTGCATTGGCTTTATTTTCGTTTTGGTGGATACGATGGTCAAGCTCATTGGTTGCGTTGGCAATGCCTTGGGTGGCTTTGTACAACTGGCTACCATTGACCGCATCGGTGCTGGTGGCACTGATCTCACCTGCTGCCACATTTTGGATACGGCGTTCAGCACCTGAGGCACCCACGGAGACCGCACCAACCGCCGTTTGTCCAGCAAAGCCTTTAACCGTACCTGTGGCACCTGCTGTGGTGGTTGTACCTGCTGTGCCGTCAGATTTTTTGGCTTGTGTGCCTGCGTGTGTGCCTGCGCTGATGGCAGAGTTTGAACCTAGGGCAACCGAGTTACTTTCGGTCACGGTGATGTTATTGCCCACACCAAAGACATCGGTTTGAGTGGCATCGGTAAACTGGTTGTTATTACCCACACTGTAACTGTTATCAGCCTTAACAGTGCTTGGGTCGCCGATGGCACCAGAGTGCTTACCTGCTACCACATTGCCTGTACCGATGGCGATGGATTGATCGCCCGTGGCTTGTGCGTTATCACCGATGGCGATGGATTGGTTGCCTGCTTGGGTTTGTCTGCCTATGGCAACGGCGGCTTTACCATCTGCCTTGGCCTGGAAACCTATCGCCACTGAGTGCTTGCCTGAGGCACTTGAGTCAATGCCGTTACGCCCTTGTACCACAGGCTCTTGATTGCCATCGTTGACATGGAAGAAGCGGATACCTTGTTCATTTATTCTGTCAATGGCTTCTGCGGGGTTGTTGGTCACATAGTTGGTCTGACCTGCGGCGTTATAAGTGGCGAGCAGGGCTTTTTTGCTGCCATCTTTTTGGGTTTTGACCCAAACATTGCTTAAATCGCCGTTAGCGTTGCCGTCTTTATCCACGCCCACTTGTACACCACCAGTGGCAAGTTTTTCGGTATCGTTATTACCTTTACCGCCAAGTACCGTGCCTGCTTTGATGACAGTGCGGTTAGATGATGAACCTGAATTTGGGTCTTTTTTGATGTCGGCAATGTTTACCTGATTGCCGTCAGCGTTATCATTACCAGCATTACCAAGACCCAACAAGTTGCGTACTTCGTTTAACTGTTGTACATTGGCAGCGTCGGTGTCTTTTGTGCCTTTGCCCACATTGCTGATGACCTTACCGCCTACATTCAGCCCATCTTTGCTTAGGGTGATGCTGCTGTTATCTTTGCCTTGGATACTGATGCCATCAGAGCTTACTGTGGTAGTAGTTGTACCATCTTTGGATTTAAATACCGCTTTTGATAAGTTATTAAGAGCCACTGCATCGCCTGTACTGCCTTTACCAGCATTGGGGTTGACAAGGCTTAGACCAGTTGGAGTTTTGGCATCACTGGCTGATTTGCCTGCTTTTAGTGAGCCGTTTGGCATGAGGTCGTCTGCTTTGTAGAACTTACCATCTTTAGCTTTGATAAGCACATTGCCATCATCATCGGTCGCTGCTAAGGCGGTGTTGACGGTGATGTTACTCATCGTGCCATCAGCACTACGCACGCTTGTGATGTCGGCACCTGTACCATTGACAAAGTTGACGGTATCATAGGCTTTGACAAAGTCCACTTGATTGTGATTGGTCTGCAAGTTAAAGCCTACATTTAGCACATCTTTGACACTGGCAGCATTACTTTGCTGTGCTGCTGATAGGCTGGGCAGACTTTGGGCTTGCCCTGCATTGGCATTACCTGTGTTTGGTGTGGCAATTTGTGGCAAAGTGGACTTGATGTTGGTTAGGGTGATGGCATCTGAGTTGCCGCCTAGGCTTGCCACCACTTGATGACCTGCATCAAGGGGTTTGCCATGAACTGCCAGATTGGCAAGTTTGTCCGCATCGGTGATGGGGTTGCCATCTTTGTCCACAGGTACGCCGTTGGCATTGGCGTGATAGTATTTACCATCGGCGCCTTTGATGGCTTTTTGGGGCTTGCCATCGGTGCCATTGATGGGGTTGCCATTGGCATCGGTTACCACAAAGGGTAATGACGCACCTGAGTTACTTTGGTTGTTTAGGTTGTTGACCGTTTTGGCAACTTCATTAAACTGCTTAAAGTTCACCGCATCGTTATCATCAACAGCTGCACCGATGTTACTGATGCGTTTGCCACCCATGTTCAGCCCATTGGCACTTAGCACAGGGGTGTTTGCTTTGGCTTGACCGTTTGCGTCTACAAAAGAGATGCCTTTTTCATCAATTCTGGTGCCACCTGCATTAACGCTGTTAAGATTGGTTAGGTCTTTGGCAAGTTTGACAGTGAAGCCATCAGTACCTGCTACCACACCGATGTTATTATCGGTTAGCTTATTGGTGTCTGTTTGCCCACCTTTGATGGTCAAAGTCTCGCCCAGTTTTTTAGCCGTTGTGCCTGTATCCCCTGCAAAGGTCAGCGGTGTTTGGGCAACGGCATTTAAATCACCCACAGTTACTGCGGCGTTTTTGGTTTTGTTATCAGAAGCGGCTTTTTCAAGTCCTTTAACAAAGGCGTTGTCTTCATTGACGCCTTGCTTTTTATTGGCATCATTTACTTGTTCTTTGTTAATGACTGATTTGACATTCATTTGAGCCAATGTGCCATCTGGGGTTTGGGCTTGGGCGACCAGTTTGTCTTTGGTGACTTCTTTGGTTTTGTCCACTTGACCCTTTTCATTGACTTGATAGTACTTCTTATCGGTACTGTCATAGATGACCTTGTTGCCATCAGCATCCACATAGCTTGCTGAGCTGCTTGCTTGGCTTGCCCCTTTGGCGGTTTGGATGTCGCCAGCCAAGGTACTTAGATGAGTGGCGATATCACTGGCTTTAACAAGGGCATCGCCATCGGCGGCACTAAATTTGGTTGCATTACCATTAGCACTTGTTTTGGTCAGTGTGGTGGTTTTGACGCCAAGTTTTTTATCGCCTGTCACTTCAAGGGTTGTACCATCCACATTGACATCATAAGTTACTGTGCTGGTCTGTTTCGTGTCATCATAGGTCACCTTAGCGGTGGTGGCATTGCCATTGGCAAAGTTGACGGTGTCATAAGTTGAGACAAAGTCTTTGGCTTCACCATTGCCTTGCAAGTTAAAGCCTGCGTTTAGCACATCACCAATGCTGGCGGCACGGGTTTTGTCGGTGTCATTGGCAAGCCCTTGGCTTAGTGCGTGTCCTGCACCATCATTGGTAACATTAGCTAGAGTGTTGCTTAGTCCTGTGATGGTATTTTGACCATTTTGGCTGTCAATGACAATGCCTTTGCCATGACTACTACCCACGGTCAGCTTAGGCGTGGTTAAGCCTTTGGTTTGGTCAATACCAACTTTGACTTTACCTTTATTTACCTTGGTGGTAATGCCGTTTTCACCTGCAAAGGTGATGACATCAGAGGTCTTTGAGGTGTCATAACTGGAGTAAGGGTTACTAACCGTAAAGTTATTACCTTGTTCATCTGCTACTGAGAATTCGTGTAATGAGTTTTGTGCTGTTTTGGCAGTACTGCTGATTTTGCTTTCAAGTTCGGTTTTTAAATCATAAATCTTGCCGCCTGTCACAGCATCATGGCTGTTTTGGGCAATCTCACCTGATTGAATGTTGGTAATCTTTTTACCACCTGCGTTAATGCCAGTGTTGGTAATTTCAACTTCACCCACTTTAAGCTTGTCTTTGGTTAGGTGGGGTTTGCTTTCATCAAGTGAGCCATTAGCCCCAGTAAAGCCAATTTTATCTTGGGTGATACGGCTTGTGCCATCAATGCCAGCACTTGAATTACCATTATTAACCTTGGCAAACTTCACGCCATCAGCACCGACTTGGATTTGTTCGTTACCAGCGGTGTTTTTAACAGACAAGCCATCTTTGTTTAGAGTGGTGTTGTCGCCGGCTTTAAGACCGCTTTGGGTGTTAATGCCAAAGGTAACCGTACCATCTTTTTTATTGGTAGCAACCGTTAGACCGTTTTCACCTTTGAGTGTTAGGGTGTCGACGGTATTGCCGTTTGTATCTTTTTTACCCACGGTGATGGTGTCAGTGTCATCAGTTGCACCGTCTTTTTTGACTTTAAAGGTTTGTAGGGCGGTGTTTGCTGTGCCTTTGGTGGTGTGAATCTCTGTAGCTAGGGTGTTTAGATTTTCGGCGATGTCTTTGGCGTTAACAAGGGCATTGTCATCGCTGGCACTAAAGTTGATTGCATTACCATTAGTACTTGCGTGGGTGATTTCGGTGGTTTTTACGCCAATTTGTTTTTTCTTGCCATTGCCTGTTAGATGAATGGTTGTACCATCCACATTCACATCATACACCACTTTACTGGTTTTGTTAGTGGTATCATAGGTTACTGTGGCGGTGGTGGCATCGCCATTGGCAAAGTCAACAGTGTCATAAGTGGAGACAAAGTCTTTGTCTACGTCATTATTTTTTAGGTTAAAGCCTGTATTTAATATATCACCAATGCTGGCAGCTTTGGATCTGTCTTCGTTGTTGATTATATCGCCCTGTTTTGAGTGGTGTGTGCTATCCGTGTCGATAATGCTAGGCAGTGTTGAGGACAATCCTTTAATGATGTTTTTGGCGTCGTTATTGCCAGTGCCAGCCACTTGCTCAATAACCAATTGAGTTTGAGCACTACCCACGGTCAGCTTAGGTGTGGTGAGGCCACTTTGGCCAATGCCAAAGGTCACAGTACCTGTGGCTTTATCGGTCTTAATATCAACACCGTTTTCACCTTTGAGTTTTAAGGTTTGGACTTGATTTTTACCCACGGTGATGGCGTTTTTGCTATTATCATCGTTTTGGACTGTAAAGGTTTGTAGAGCACTGTCAGCTGTTCCATTGACTTGGTTTAGATACTCTGCCAAATCTTTGGCGGTAACTAAGCTATTGCCATTGTTATTGCCACTAACAGTAAATTTATTACCACCAATGCCATCATTGGTCAGAGTGGTGGTTTTCACGCTAATGTTATAAGTTGGGGCGGTAATATTGCCACTACCATCAACTGTTATATCGTTTGTAGGTGTGACACTGATACCAGCGCTTCCGGTTAACTTAGGTTTGGCGTCTCTGAGCTGTTTGATGGTAACAGCATCGGTATCTGCTGCACCTGCGGTAAGATCACTGATCTTTTTACTACCAGCATTAATGCCACCGTCTTTGGTAATTTTAACACTACCCACTTGTAGCTTGTCTTTATCAAGATAAGGTTTGGTTGTATCAACTCGTTCATCATCACCAGCAAAGCCAATTTCCTCTTTGGTAATACGAGTAGTGCCTTTAGTTGCTGTACCACTATTCTTATCAGCAAAAAACTTCACCCCATCAGTGCCATAGACGGTTTTACCTGGGCCTGTACCGCCTGCATTGGCTTGGGTAAAGGTTAAACCACCGCTTTGTAGCTCAGCTTCAGCTGTAGCACCATTAACTGCCGTAACTTTAACTTTATCGCTGGCAGTTAGGTTTTCGGTTCTAACTGTTTTAAGACCGCTTAGGTTTTTAGCAAGTTTAACTTTCAGACCACTATCATCAGTCTCTTTTACCACACCGATGTTATCTTCGGTTAAATCATTAGTTGCATGACCGCCTTTAATAGTTAACCTCTCGCTCAAACCTTTTTGTACGCTATCACTGTTACTATCACCCTGAAAAGTAATTTTACGATTGGCCAGATACTCCACCGCTTTAAGCTGTGCCACATTGACCGCATCGGTCTCCTGAGAACCTGCACCGACATTGATGATTCTACGCTTGAGAGTGTTACTACCAATGGAAAGTGGACTCGCATTGTTGGTGGCTTTATAATCCGAGCTTATTGTTGGCACACTACCTTGTGGTATATAGGCAGTATTATTAGTATTATTATCCTTATTAAGGACCTGAGAACCATAACCTAGGGCAATACCTTGCTGCACATCAACTTTAGTATTTGTACCAAGGGCTAGCCCTGCAAACGCGTTAGCTTGTGCATTAGAACCAATAGCGATTGAAGATTGGTTGTTGGCTGTGGCGGTAAGACCCACTGCCAAGGAATAGTCGCCTTTAGCTACTGCCCGTGTACCAAAGGCGTTGGCAAACTGACCGATTGCCCCTGTCATGGTTCCCACTGCAATACTGGCGTATCCTTTTGCTGCTGTGCGTATATATTTTTGATTATCATGCGGCGTTCTTTGTATTTTGGATAATTCTGGATGCTGGTTAACAAGAGTTTGAATATTAGAAGGTAGGTTATTCTTAGGATCAGACAAATGTAAGTCATCACCACCGATGGCAATCGAGGCAACACCCTTAGCCAATGCATCACCACCGATGGCGATGGACTCGATACCTTCGGCATCGGTACCTATCTGCTTATTGGATTTTCTCTCAGCAGTCGTTTTATCGCTACTACCGATGGCGATGGCTTGATCGCCCTTTGCATAAGCATTTTCACCAAGAGCAATGGCTCGATTACCGTCCGCCTTGGCTTCGCCTTGTCCCCCGTTTGTTTGACCAATTGTGATATTTTTATTTTGAGCATAAGCACTGCCATTGAGCGTTGCACCGATCACGAGGACAGCGAGCGCGGCAATACGGGCAAAGCTTAGAGTGCATGCACTGCCAACTTGCCCTGTAGCACTACCCCCCGTGCTGTGGGATTTGGCGTACTCTGCCACGGCCATAAATGTGCCTGTGGCTTTGTTAAAGATGACTTTATAGATGTGATTCATGGTGGTTTACCTTAAAAAATGATACATGCTGACATAGGCATTTGATTGAAATAATTAGGGTAAATGGTGCGTATACAAACACATCACTTGAATGAATCTGGTGATTTGGATCGTCATTCAAGCATGGTAGTAACAGTAGAACAATATTGCGATGTGATTTTTACAAAAAGCCTACCATTATGCTAAATTATAACCATATGGTGATTTAAGTCAATAGATTAGTTTCAAAATATATCAAATCATAGAGTGATTCACCCAAATCAACTCGTAGGCATCATCATATAGCATCACCATTCTGATACAATAATCAGATACAATCATAATATTCTATTCATATGATACACATAAAGGGGGGCGCAATGATTTTTACAAATGCGTTACTAAATGCGTTACTAAATTATGGTAATGATGGCAACAGTATTAAACAATGTTAAATCATGTCACATGTTAAATCATGTCAAATCGTGCAGATATGGGGCAAATGGGGTGTCATCGCCATCATACGGCAGGCGAGCACACCTGCCCATATCCATGGCGATAACTGGCGGTCTAAAGTAAGTGATGGGTTTTCATTTTGGTGCGTAATGTGCCACGATTGATGCCAAGGATTTGGGCGGTTTTGGACTGATTGCCGTGCGTGTGATTGAGTGCGGCGATGAGCAGCGGTTTTTCAAATTCGGCCAAAAAAGTGGCATAGACATCATGAGTATGAGCATCGCCCAATGTCTCAAAATAACGCTTGGCGGTCTGCTCAACTTGTTGATATAGCGGTGTTGGCTTAGGTTTGTGGCTCATGGCGTATCGCTTATGGGTTGGTGGATTTGATGCCGCTTAGGCGTTGCCAATGGCAGTCTTGGGCATCTGCATAACAAAATGGCGTATCAAGCGTAACATAAGGCGAGTAGGCATCGATGACCGCTTGGGTTTGGTTTTGGGTCAGGCCAGCCAGCACAATCAAGCCGCCTGTTTTGAGTAAATCATGAAACAGTGGGGCAAAACCGATCAATGGCTTGGCAAGGATGTTGGCGGTGATGACATCGGCAAGCTGTGGGTTTTGGGTGCGATGGGCGTCAAACTCTGTGGGCAAAAATGCCAAAAGCCGATCATCGACGCCATTTAGGGCAGCGTTTTGGCGTGTGGCGAGCACCGCTTGTGGGTCAATATCAACCGCCAGCACTTGACGCGCGCCGAGCAGCAGTGCCGCCACGCCCAAAATCCCTGAGCCACAACCATAGTCAATGACCAGTTTATCGCTAAGCTCTTGGGTGGCAAGCCAATCTAGGCATAGCCGAGTGGTGGCGTGATAGCCTGTGCCAAAGGCAAGCCCTGGGTCTAAGATTAGGTTAATCGCCGCTGGGTCTGGTGCTGGCAGCCACTCAGGCACAATCCACAGATTGCCTGCACACTGAATCGGCTGATAATAGCTCATCCATTCACGAGTCCAGTCTTTATCATCTAAGGATGTCAGCCAAAATCGTGTGGCATTCACCTCACTTGCGATCTTAGCGGCTAAGTTTTCAAAATGAGTGCCTGCCCAGCTGTCATCGCTGTTGGTGTCAAAGATGGCGGTAACCACCACATCACGCCACAAAGGCTCTTCACCAGGCATGGGCTCAAATAAAGGCTCATCGCCCGCATCTTCAAGTAAAATAGACACCGCACCAGCCTCATCAAATAAGGCTTCGGCAAGTTCTACGGCGGATTTTGGGCATTGTAGATGAAGTTGTTGCCAAGACATAATAAACATCCTAAAAATTCAAATAGTTGCTTGCTTAATGGCTTTATTATAGCAAAGTTTTTTGAAGAATTTGTGGCTAAATTGTGGGCCCAATATCACCTTAAGTAAATGGTTATCATGTAACATTAAAATAGTAATAATTTTCCACATTGTGTCAAATTGTCACAAAACTATCACTGTTTTGTCACAGTTACAACTTAAAATGCAGCCTAATTTTGTTAACATAAGGGTTTGTTATGCCTAAATATAAGCTGTTATCAGCCAGCATCGCTTTTTCATTATTGATGAGCCATCAAGCTTATGCTCATGATGAAGCATTTGATAAACTGTCTACAAAGATAGCTGGCCAAAGTCAGAGCTGGTATCAACATCTTGATGCCCAGGTTGTGACACCTTTTCCCAAAAAGGGCACTTTAGAAGCAGAAGTTGATCGTAAAATTTCTTGGGATATGCAAAACAATACAACAGCAGAAAGGCTCGCCCTTGCAGAAGAGGATAAAAATCAAAGCTTTGCTCATGTTAGCCATGAATTTAGAAAATCTGCCTTAAAGGAGTTTGCTCCGCATATAACTGATGAACAGTTTGTAAATATCTTTAAAAATTTAGAATATTTATCAGCCAATGCTATCTATAGCGATGATTTTAATGTAGGCAGAATGAGAGCTTATGATTTTATTTTAAAAGACAAATATCTGCGTGGCCGCCCTTATCAAGTTATGGATAGGGAAGGCAATTATATTGAGGGTTATGAAAATCTCAAAACCTATATTGATAGCCAAGGCAGAGAAAGAAAAAATTCATCTTATCCAAGTGGGCATACCTCCAATGGTTTTGGTCAAGCGGTTGTGATGGCGATGGCATTTCCTGAGCGAGGTCAAGAGGTATTCTCTCGTGCATTGCAGTATGGAGAAAGCCGAGTCATTGTGGGTGCACATTTTCCAACAGATACCATGACTTCTCGACTCGCACGCTATTATTATATGGCACAGTTGTTAAATGACGATGAGATTGCTCAAGGATTGGTTGGGCATATTAAACAAGCCAGACAGCCATTTGAAGAAAGCTGTCAGAATGCACCATTAAAAAGTTGTCTGGAGATGCTTCCTCAAGATTTGCACGAACAATACAAAGCTTCTGATTATCACATTGGATATTATGGCACATTAAAAAGTGATGAAAAAGCAAGTCGTTTAGAACCAGAGGAAATGCCTAGTACAGCTGGCGCTTTATTAAGGTTGCGTTTTAATTATTTGGATGGCGATGCACGACGCCAAGTATTGGCTTCTACTGCTTATCCCAAAAATTCCCATGCTCACATGGGTGATTTGGATAATAAAAATCACACATGGGGCCTGATCAATTTGCCGAAAGCTTATGATGGTATTTCTCATATTTATCAGGATATAGAGACAACGACTCAGGATAAGCATTTGGATTTTGCAGGATTTTCTTTGGAAGATACCTGGAAAAATGACATCTCAGGTACTGGTAGACTGATTTTAAATCATCCAGGCGAATTAACCTTATCTGGCAATAATACTTTTGCTGGTGCAACCGTTAAGCAAGGCCACCTTAAATTTACGGGCAATAACGCATTGGCTGATGATAGTTATATCAATCAAGGAACAATGAGCGTTACAGGGCAATTCCAATCAAAAGTGGTGCTAAACCATGACGCTAAGATGATGATTTTTGGTCAAAGTGATCAACCAACCACTGTTCAAGAGATTGAACTGTCTGCCAAAGACAGCTGGATTTATGTTGCCCCAAAGGGTGTTTTTCAAGTCAATGCAAATTCCCAAGAAAATAACACCACCACCGATTCTCAAATCAGTATTCAAACATTGTCCGGTGTAGGTCATGTGATGGTTGAAGACCATTCTAATTTACATATTGATAAGTTATCTGGTGAGACGATATTTGCCATCAATCCAAGCGATGCACCTGTCAAGATAAATGAGCTAAAAGGCAGGCATGGTATTGGTATCCCAAGCCATATATCAAAAGATAAAAATCATCAAAGCTTATTGAAAGTCGATAACAATCAAGGCAGTTTTTATTTGATTGACACAAATAACAATGTTGTTGATGCAGCTGAGCAAGGAGCATATGCTTATCAATTAGTAATGCGACCAAATAACACTTTGCAGCTTAGCCAATTTGCCAATGACAATAGCCCTATTGCATCATCAATGACTAAGACCGCCTTAAATACCGGCATGGGAAGCTTGTATACATTAAGTAGCCAAATGAATCATTTAGGCTCGATGAATAACAGACAAAGTGTTTGGCTAAATCATCGTTACCAAGAAAATAATATTAAAAGTCACAATACCCAGTTTGATTTAAAGCTTAATCAAACGACATTGGGAGCAGGTTCTAAAGTTGGGCAAACATATCTTGGGGCCTATATTAACAAAAGTGAAGGTGATGTTGATCATGTTTTTGGTGGTAAAAATGATCTTGATGCAACAGGCTTTGGTGTTTATCTTAATCGCTTATTACCAAATCAACAAGAGATCTTCCTCCAAGGCGCGTGGCAAAATGTCAGACAAAAAATACATGCTAAACAAGCCAATCATGATAATTTAACAGCAAGTATAAAGGATAATACCTGGGCGATTGCGTTGGGTGCTCAGCAGCAGATGAAATTCCACAATGTGGATTTCCAACCTTCTTTTGAAATTGGCCATATTCAAACCAATCCAAAATCGTTTAGATATGATCAGATGCCTAATTTGCAAATTAATCCAAAAAAGGCATCTATGACCACGGTAAATATCGGTACAAAAATTTCCAAGAATTATGGGTTGTTGCAACCTTATTTAAAAGCCAAAATGTTCTATCAAGATACCAAGCAAGATTTGAACATTATTGATATGAATAATGAAGTATCTTGGTGGTCAACGGATTTATCGGGCTTTGGTTTCGCAGGTGCTTTGGGCGTGACAAGTCAAATCAACTCTAGGTTCTTTATTTCAGGAGAGGCGTCTGCTCAATATCAAGAGGAGGTAAAAACACCAATTGAAGCAAAGCTGTCGCTTAACTACCAATTCTAAATTTTCATCAATTTAATTTATGCCATTAAAATCAAGCAGATTTTAATGGCATTCTTGACTTATGTTCACCACCAAGGATTATCGCCATCTTCGGCAGGCTCATCATAAATGGGCGCATCTTCGATATACACATCTCCTGTGTCTGCGATGCCTTGTGAGCCATATTCAAGCATCTGCCGATAGATCTGCTCTTGGTATAAAATGGCACTGGCACAAGGACTCATTTGGCTTGGGCGGTATAAATCAATCACAGGCAGCCATCTGGCATCAGGGCAGCTCTCCATGGTCGGCAATCCCAATCTGCCATCCATCCACTGCCAAGTCACGCCAGTAGGTAGGGGCAGATTGACCGCCGTTAAATTCAGGCGTTTCATATAATCCATCCAAATGGGCAATGCACCAGAACCCCCCGTTAAGCCGATGGGCTGATTATCATCACGGCCCACCCAAACCACGCTGACATAGTTACCGCTATACCCTGCAAACCACGCATCACGATTATCGTTGGTTGTGCCTGTTTTACCTGCCAATCCCAGATGGTTATTGATACTATCGGCAGCTTTGGCAGTGCCTGATTTGATGACCTCTTGAAGTCCACGGTTCAGCAGATAAACCGCTTGCGGTGGTGCACGAAACTGATGGCGTGGTTGGGATCGTTGTAGTACACGCCCGTTATCATCGATCACGGTACGGATGGTATGAATGGGCGTATAAGCACCGCCATTGGCAAAAATCTGATACATGCCCAGCATCTGCATGGGCGATAAATCAATCGCACCCAGCATGGCAGATGGATAGGGCGGAACATCGGTGGTGATGGATAAATTGCCCAGCTGTGCCTTAAACGCATCCAAACCAAGCTGCATACCGACATTAACCGCTGCTTGGTTGTATGACTTGGCAAGTGCGGTCAGTAGTGGTACGCTGCCATGAGATTGACCGCCATAATTTTTGGGTGTCCATGAGCGACCATTGACGGTATAGCTGGTTTGGGTGTCATTGACGGGTGTGGTGAGATTGTATTGACCTGATTGAAAGGCAGTCAGATAAATCACAGGCTTTAATAAAGAACCAACCTGCCGTTTGGCATCGATGGCACGATTAAACCCAGTAAAATCGCTACCTGACCCCACCAAAGCAACCAGCTCCCCTGTGGCAGGGTGAGCACTGACCAACGCACCTTGTAGCTTTTGAGTGCGGCCGCCTTTTTTTCTTAGTTTGCCAAGCTGATTTGTCATGGCGGTATCGGCGGCTTGCTGGGCGAGTGGGTCTAGTGTTGAGATGATACGCAGACCACGATTTTTCAGGTCTTCTGAGCGGTAGTGGGTTTTTAGCTCTCGTTGCACGGCATCAAAAAAATCAGGGAACTGCAAGCGAGCGATGGCAGGCGTTTTTACCACACCCAGTGGGCGATTGATGGCATCTTGGTGCGTGGCCGTATCAATTTTACCTGTTGCCAGCATGCTATTTAATACGGTATTTCGGCGTTGTAATGCTCGCTCGGGGTTTTTGCGAGGATTGTAGTGGCTAGGCCCTTTTGCCAAACCCACCAATAACGCATACTGCTCCAAAGACAGCTCACCAAGCGGCTTATCAAAATAAAACTGGGCAGCAATCCCAAAGCCATTCACCGACTGCTTGCCATTTTGACCCAAATTAATCTCATTCATATAAGCCAATAAAATTTCATCTTTGCTATAATGGGTTTCTAATAAAACCGCCATCAAAGCTTCATTGATTTTGCGTTTTAAGGTGCGTTCAGAATCCAGATAAAAGTTTTTAATCAATTGTTGGGTGATGGTTGAACCGCCTTGTTGCACCTGTCCGCCTGTCAGATTGGTGAATAACGCACGAGCAACCCCACGCATTGATATGCCATGATGCTGATAAAAATTGCGGTCTTCGGTGGCAATCAAGGCATCAACGAGCGGTTTTGGGATTTGTTCTTGTGTGATGAGTAGGCGGTCTTCTAGATTATCAGGATAGATGCTACCGATTTTGATGGGTTCTAGGCGTAGTATACCGCTGTTATTTGGGGCGGAGCTTTTTAGGCTTTTGATGGTATTGCGATCAAAATGAACTTCGATGAGCTGCTTTGGGTCTTTGTCGGCATCACCATAATGAAAACCTCGTGTATAAATGGTATAGACTTGGCCATTTTTTTGGTAGCGACCCGTTTGGCTGGTGTCATCATGGCTATATCTGAGCAGTTTTAGCCATGATTCAAGGTCTTTGGCGGATAAAGCGGCACCTTGATGCAGTACCAAAGGGCGTGAGTATAAGGTGGCAGGAATATCCCATTTGCGATTTTCAAATTTACCGACAACGGCGGTATTTAGATGCATGGCGTACAGCACAAATGCCGCCATCATAACAAACAAGACAATCAATAAAATCCCTGTCACAATCAGCCCTGACTGATGACGCCAAAAAGAGCGTGGTACGGATTTTGACACAATAAAACCCCAATAAAAAAATGATACTATCGCCGAAATGGCTGGATTTTTCAAGTCAAATTATGACACCAAATTGGCAAAATGGTTAAATTTTATCACGATTGCTACCCAAATGTGTACCAATCTTGTACCAATCTGTTATGTCTACCGTTATGCCCAAAAACCGCCATCAAAGCCTTTTAGCGTACGCATGAACTTATGGTATAATCTGAATATGACACGATCAAAGGGCGTGTTTGCTTGATACCGATTGACGATATCGGTCATGCCAAACACTGCCCAATCAAACAAAAGCAACGCATTTATCCAATATGTCATGAGTAAATGTATTAAATGTAAATGTAAATGTATTAAATTTAATCGTCAATCATTCAATATAACCCAAAAAATCCATCAACCAAAAAAAGTAAAAGAGCAAAACAAGCGTAAAAACCAAAACGCCGCACCAATGATTAAACAATCCATTATTATACCATGTCATCAAGTGATACCCAAACCATGAACCAATCTGATCACAAGCCAAACCCAGACTTAGCCACTTTTGGCGATGATGAGCTGGGTGAGTACAGTTTAATCCTACCGCCTGCAGGCTGTTGTTTTCATTGTGGGGAAGTACTACCCAAAGAGCCGTTTTTTACGATGATATTTGATAAGCCACGCCCTATGTGCTGTTTGGGGTGTCAGCTGGCTGCCCAAAGCATTGTTGAGGCGGGGCTATCGCAGTATTATCTTGACCGCCGTGAGATTAGCCCAACGGCAAGCTTACCTGAAGCGATAAATTTTGATGCGTATAATCATGCCGATATCAAAGAGCAGTTTGTGTATGCTGAAAATGGTGGCAGCACCGCTGAGCTATCGGTGACCAATCTGAAATGCTCAGCCTGTACTTGGCTGATTGAAACTCGGCTAAGGTCGCTTGATGGGGTGAGGGCGTGTCAGGTGAATCTAACACAGCAGCGTATGCGAGTGAATTGGGATGATGGTATCTTATCGATTGGTGAGATTTTAAAAACGGTTCATTCAGTTGGTTATGATGCCAAACCTTATCGCCAAGATACGCATGAAGCGATGCTCAAACGACAAAATCAACAAATGCTCATACGGCTAGGCATTGCAGCTTTGGGTGCGATGCAGGCGATGATGTTTTCAATTGGTATGTATTTTGGTGCGTACAGCGGTATTTTGGTTGAGCATCGTGATTTTTTGCGTTATGTTTCGCTGTTTGTTAGTGTACCTGTATTTTTTTATTCAGGTGTGCCATTTTTTATGTCGGCTTATCACGCACTACGCACACGGCAAATTAATATGGATGTGCCTGTATCGATAGCCTTAATCTTGACCTTTTTTGCCAGTTTATACGCCACCATCATCGGTGCAGGCGAGACTTATTTTGACTCGGTCTCCATGTTCATCTTTTTTTTATTGGCAGGGCGATATATTGAACACAACGCTCGTCTAAAAGCATCAAATATGGCATCAGATTTGGTGGTGATTGAGCCGATATTGGTCACCAAGCTTGATGAGGCGTCTGATTTGGTTCAAGCACTTGCCACCGACCAAGCACAGGCAGCCATTGAAACTTGGCTGGCTACCAAAGGCGATATGGATAAACGCATCAGCCAAATCGGTCAAGATGATAACGCCAAAATTTTGGCCCAAAGTGTCAAAGTCGGTGATGTCATTTGGATCGAATCAGGGTGTCAAATTGTGGCAGATGGCGTCTTATTATCCAAAACTGCGACCGTCTCCCAAAGCCTATTGACAGGCGAGAGCGATTTAATCGTCAAAACTCGTGGCGAAAGATTGGCTGGCGGTTCTCAAAATGACAGCCAGCCGCTATTAATGCTGGTAACCGATGATGTTGATAACAGCCAAATTGCACTCATTGACCGCTTGATGAATCGTGCGATGAGCGAAAAACCCCAAATTGCCCAAGATGCCGATAAAATGGCACGCTGGTTTGTGGCACGCGTACTTTTATTGTCGCTTTTGGTGTTTGTGGTTTGGTATTTTATTGATAAGACCCAAGCGTTGTGGGCGACAGTGGCGGTTTTGGTGGCAACTTGCCCTTGTGCGTTATCGCTTGCTACCCCAATTGCACTGACCGTGGCAACCAATCGCTTGGCAAGCTTTGGGTTTTTACCAACTCGTGGTCATACGGTACAAACTTTGGCTAAGGTTAGCCATGTGGCATTTGATAAAACAGGGACATTGACCCTTGGGCAGGCAAATCTTTTGGCGGTGGTGAGCGATTACCCAGATGATGATATTTTGGCACTGGCAGCAGCCTTAGAGATTGGCAGCCGCCACCCTGTTGCCCAGGCGATTTTGACAGCGGCACATGGGCTACATTTGCCTGCCGTTCAAGAGATGAGCCATCATATCGCAGGCGGTGTGGAAGCGGTATCTCAGGGCGTGCGTTATCGTATTGGTCATGCCAGTTTTGTTACCGACCAAGCAAGCAGCCAGCCTGACTTTGACTATGGACGCTATCAAGAAAATCTGGAGGACTATCAAGCCAATATGTCGGTACTGTTATCAGCTTGGCAAGATGGCAGTTGGCGGCTGATTGCACGGTTTTATTTTAATGACCCGATTCGTACAGATGCCCATCAGATGATTGAGCAAATCAAATCATCAGGCATGATACCGCTGATGCTGACAGGCGACCCTAACCCCAATGCCCTAAAAGTTGCCAAAACACTTGGCATTGATCAGGCGTATTATGGGCTAACCCCAGAGGATAAAGTGTCATACATCAAGCAATTACAACAAGATAATCACATTGTTTTGATGGTTGGCGATGGGATTAATGATGCGCCTGTTTTGGCGGCTGCCAATGTCTCAACCGCCATTGCAGGTGCCGCAGATCTCGCCCAAGTGTCAAGTGATAGCGTTCTTTTGGGTGGTCGGCTGCACTCGATACCCAAAGCCATTCATCTTTCAATCAAAACCCAAGCCATCATCCGCCAAAATCTTAAATGGGCATTGGTTTATAATGCGTTGGTGCTATTGCCTGCAGCGTTTGGCTATGTACCGCCTTGGCTTGCGGCGATTGGCATGTCGTTATCGAGTTTGGTGGTGGTCTCAAACGCCATGCGTATTAAAAAAACTAAGTAAATTTTAATCAACCTAAAAAACCACCAAAATATCAGCGTATTTTGGTGGTTTTTAATTAAAATTAAGTTGGTTTTAATGCTGATGGCTTATTCTTGCAACTTATTCTTGCAAATAGCCAATCAGGCGTAAAAATTCGATATACATCCAAACCAATGTGGACAAAATACCGATGCCATACACCCATTCATAGTCTTGTGCCACGCCAAATGCCACGCCTTTTTCAACATTGTCAAAATCAAGCAATAAGCTAAACGACGCAATCAAAATCACAAAAACACTAAAGCCGATGGCAACCATACCCCCATCAAATAATAAAGGCAGGCTAGAACCAAATAGGTGAAAACCCAACTGCACCAAATACAAAATACCAATGGCAATCACCGCCGAGGTTACGATGGCACGAAATTTTTCGGTAACTTTGATAATGCCTGTGGCATACAGCGTCAACATGACAGCAGCGGTGATAAAAGTTGCTGATAATGCAGATAATGGTACGGATGGGTAGTATCGGTACATGATTAGGCTAAATGCACCCAATAGCACCCCTTCAATCAGTGCATAAGGAATGGCAAGCGATTTGGCAAGATGCGGCTTCATGGCACTGGCTAAGCCTACGCCCATGCCAGCAAATACCGAAACCAATGCCATGGCATATAATAGCGATGATGAGACATTGATGGATAAGGCATAAAAAAATACACCAAATCCTGAAACGGCAGCTAAGCTAAGTAAAAAAGCGGTTTTACTGACAACACCACGCACACTCATGGCAACGGCACTGGTGGCAAGTGTTGTACGGCTGATGATAGGGTTGGCCATAATATATCCTTGTTCAATAAAAATTTGTCAATCTGAACATCAATGAAAATGAATCAACCAATCAACTAAAAACACAGGAATGATGATAGCAAATGTCCGTGTTTGGTCGCAAATCGGTATCAAAACGGTGTTAACAACTATTTTGACAGAGCATTAATCAGATGACATAAAAAATCAGATGACATAAAAAATCTTTGCCTTGATTATCCAAAAACCAAGTAGCTTTGTCAAGTTAAGTCAAGTTAACCATATGTACCTTTTTGTATGAATCATTCATCACAAGGCGTGGCGTGTTTGTTGTGTTAATGGGCATTTTTTTGGTATGATACGCATTATTTATGATTAAGCCAAGCCATGTCAAATTTTACCAACAATCACCCAAAACGCCCACCATTTCATCGTATTGGTGTGATGGGGCGTGCAGGCAAAGCCAGTATTGTAGAAACGCTAAATGAACTCATTAGACTACTGAAAATGCGTCAATTATCGATTGTCATTGATGCACAGACAGCGGCCATTGAGGGCATCTTGATTGATGGTGAGCATACAGATGACAGCATCATAATCACACCACGCCACACGATGGGTGAGCAGTGCGATTTGGTCATCGTGGTGGGCGGTGATGGCTCAATGCTTCAGGCGGCGTCTGTGATGGCAGGTACTGGCGTGCCAGTGCTTGGTATCAATCGGGGGCGATTGGGGTTTTTGGCGGATATTAATCCAGATGAGCTGACCGAAAAAGTCGGACAGGTGCTTGATGGGCAATATTGGCTGGTTGAGCGATTTTTATTAAAACTTCAAATCATTCAAAATACGACCAATAACAATACTGACAATGCATTGACACAAGTTTTACATGAAGACATTGCGTTAAATGATATTGTCTTACATGCAGGCAAGTCAGTTCACACCATTGATTTTAAACTAAAAATTAATAATAAAGATGTCTATCGTCAGCATGCAGATGGTCTGATTGTCGCAACACCCACAGGCTCAACCGCCTACGCACTGTCAGCAGGTGGGCCGATTATTCACCCAACATTAGACGCCATTTGTTTGGTACCCATGCATCCACACACGCTATCTGACCGCCCGCTTGTTGTTGCTGGCAGTAGCCAAATTATGATTAATATTCATAAAGATAACCGCACACAGCCCATGGTTGGTGCAGATGGTAAGACTTCTGTGCCTTTGGAAAATGACCAAACGCTCATCATCGCCAAACATGATAAGACGCTTTTATTACTGCACCCAAACAGCTATAGCTTTTATGAAGCGTGCCGTACAAAACTACATTGGAATTTATACAGTGAAGAGTTTTCACTGGATTAATTCTCCTTTCATTAATTGGAAAAATAACCCATGAATAAACAAGAAATTCTAAACAGTCTAACCCCTGAAATTATTGATAAATTTCGTACTGCCATTGAGATTGGTCGCTGGGAGAATGGCGAAAGGCTGACCGATACGCAGCGTCAAACCTGCATGCAGGCAGTTATGGTCTGGGAACATGAGCATTTACCCATCACAGAACGCACAGGCTACATTCACAGGCCCATCAAAGAAGATGGAACGGTTATCGGTGAGGCATGTGATGTTGAGCATGACCACCATTATCCCAATGCTGAGCATGTGGTGAAGTTTAAGAGTTAGAAGTTTAAGGGTTGGGATATTGCTCTTTTTAAGACAGTAATTAACCAATCAACATAAACATTGCCTATGCTGATATGGGCGATGTTTATTGGCATGATACTGTTAATTCATAGTTTATGAATTCAAGTTTATTGATGAACAACTATTTACTTAAGACACACCAATATTTTAATCCCAAATCACCATGCAGCTCAGTCAAATCTAGCAATACCAACGACCCAAGGGCAGTTAAGCCAGCTGCCTTACAAAGCTTATCGGCAGCCACCAAAGTACCGCCTGTGGCAAGCACATCATCGACCAATAAGACATTGGCAGGGTCAAGGTCGCAGCTGATCTCAAGCGTATCACTGCCATATTCCAAACCATAGCTTTCACGATGGACAGGGGGCGGGAGTTTGCCTGTTTTTCTGATGAGAATCAAACCTTTATCAAGGCGAGCAGCCAAAAGGCTGGCAAGCACAAACCCCCGAGACTCAACCGCAACCAAGGCATCCGTTGCCGCCAGTATGTCGCTTGGCAACGCATCAATCAATGCGTCAATCAGCTGATTTAGGTGTTGATTAAGTAGTGGGCTGATATCATAAAACTCAATACCTGCCTTTGGAAAATCTGACACAGTGCGAATATGCGTCCAAAGATTTTGGCTCATAAACTTCCTTTCATAGTGATATCAGTCGGTTACAGCAGCACACGCCACAGAATCACCCCAATCGCCAGTATAAAAAATATCGGGGCTAGATATAGATGAATTGCCAATGCTGACCACCACGCCATCCCCAGCATAAGTATAAACCCAGCCAAAGCAATCCAGTCATGGCGACGCTCATTGAGTCCATCGGCTCGGAGCGATTGTATCTCATGTAATAGGGCATCTTGATGAGCACCCAAAGTGGCTAAGCTTTGTAGACTTTGGTTAAGTAGCTTGGGTAAGTCTGTGGTAGACAGCAGCACTTCAGGTAGGCGAGCTTGTAGCTCTTGTATATTTTTGATGGGATCTAGTTGAGATTTGACCCAAGCGGTTAAAATTGGTTTGGCAAGTGACCAAATATCCAGCTCAGGATACAGCTCACGACCCAGCCCCTCCACATGAACCAGCGTCTTAAGCAGTAGCATAAGCTGCGGTGGAATGCTCATGCGATGACGGCGAGCAATGGATAAAATTTCAAATAGCACGCCTGCAAAATCAATTTCATGAATCGGCTTTAGTACCATTGGCGAAACGGTACGGCTCATATCACGCATCAGTGCATATTTATCCGCTGACGGTGGTATCCAGCCTGCTTGCCAAATGATATCCACCAGTGCGGTGTAATTGGCATTCATAACTGACAACAGCATTCGTGCAACAATCAGCTGATCTTCTTTGGACAGCTCACCCATAATAGCACAATCAAGCCCAATATAGCGTGGTTCGGCAACAGCACGCCCATCAGGCATGGTTTCAACAAAAATATTGCCTGGGTGCATATCGGCATGAAAAAAGTTATCACGAAATACTTGGGTAAAAAAGATGGTCAAGCCTTTTTTGGCCAGTGCAGCACGGTCATAACCAAGGGCATCAAATAAGTCAGTTTGGGAGATGGGTACGCCAAAGATGCGTTCAGATACCATCACCTGTTTGGCACTCATATACACCTCAGGCACATAAATCAGCCGAGAGTCTGTAAAATTATGACGCATTTTGGTGCTGTTGGCGGCCTCAAGCGTCAAATCCAGCTCATTGAGCATAATTTGGCGATAATCTTCAACCACATCAATCAGATGAATGGCACGAGCCGCTTCAAGGCGTGCAGATGCCCAAGCTGCCATTTGCCGTAATAGCTCAAAGTCTGAGATGATGCCTTGTTTGATATTGGGGCGGACAACCTTAACAACCACTTCACGACCATCATGTAAGGCGGCAGTGTGTACTTGTGCGACACTGGCAGCGGCCAAAGGCATCTCATCAAAGCGAGCAAAGATATCCCCAATCGGCTGACCTAAGCCGTACTTGGCATGTTCAATGGTGGCAATGGCTGTTTTGGCATCAAATGGGGCAACCTTATCTTGTAATAAGGATAATTGTGCGATAATTTGTGGTGGCAATAAATCAGAACGAGTGGATAATAATTGACCCAACTTTAAAAACAGCGTCCCCATTTCTTCAAGTGCAAGCTTGACGCCCAAAGGCTGATGTGAGCGACCGAAGCTTGCAGGATGCACACGAAGCAGGCGAGCAATGGGTGCAAATTCTGGCACATCAGCAAAATGTGTATCCAAGCGATATTTGGCTGCGATGCGGTATAATGACAACAAGCGTTTGCGATGAGTGATAAGCATATCGGTGGTCGGCTTAGGTTTTAGTTATTTTGGTTAAGGGTATTTTGGATTTCTGCTAATTTGGCTTGACTGCGTTCAATCTCACTTTGTAGGCGAAGCAGGGTTTGTTTTTTATCCTGAAGCGTCTGATCGATAAAGTCGCTTTCATTTGAAGATGCTTGGTGTGATACAAAGCTTGCCAAAGCTTGCTTAATGTGACTGATGATGGGGGCTGCTAAAGGGGAAATCTCTTGGCCAACAAAATACAACTGATTAACCGCATCTTGCCCAATCAACCGCTCTAGCCAAGACCAAATGTCAGGATGACATTGCTCAAGCATGTATTTGGTACGCATTAAAATCTGATGGTCGCCTTGAATTGGCAAATTGCCTGTTGGATTTTGAAGGAGGGCTAATAGATGCTTGGGATTATCAACCGTTAAGGTACACTCAGGCGGATTGGGATAAATACCGCCTTGTGGCTCAAAAATCGGCTCAAAAGCAGGTTCAAGACGCACACGCTCATCACCAAATAACACATCAACGGATAGATTTGGTGACCGCATCATCACACGCAGCGTCTTACCTGATAAGTTTTTTAATTCAGACTGTATCAATGGGTCTAGGCCGATGGCGGTATTGACCAGCTTTTCACCCACAGCAAGCGACAGCACCCCAATCATCATGAGCGTGCCTTAAATCCACGATGAACCGCAACAATACCGCCTGTTAAATTGTGATAATCACAATTGACAAAGCCAGCATTTTGCATCATCTGCTTGAGTGTTTGTTGGTCTGGGTGCATACGGATTGATTCGGCTAAATACTGATAGCTTTCGGCATCACCTGCCACAATCTTACCCATGATGGGTAGGGCGGTAAATGAGTATAAATCATAAGCCTTTGACAAAGGCTCAAATACAGGTTTTGAAAATTCAAGCACCAGCAGACGACCACCTGGTTTTAAAACACGGTGCATGGCAGAGAGTGCTTTATCTTTATCGGTAACATTTCTTAGCCCAAAACTGATGGTCACCAAATCAAAGCTATTATCCTCAAAAGGCTCAAGCGTCTCGGCATTGGCAAGCACAAAGTCAACATTATGACAGCCTGCATTAATCAGACGAGTGCGACCAACCTCAAGCATCGCTTCATTAATATCAGACAACACCACACGCCCAGAGCGACCGACCTCACGACTAAACACCTTCGCCAAATCACCTGTACCGCCTGCAATGTCAAGAACCCTTTGCCCGCTGCGTACACCTGTCAAGCTGATGGCGTACCGTTTCCATAGGCGATGAATACCAAAGCTCATCAAGTCATTCATTACATCATATTTGCGGGCAACAGAGGTAAATACTTCGGCAACTTTGGCTTGTTTTTCAGATTTATGCACTGTTTGATAGCCAAAATGGGTCGTCTCGTCATCGGCTGGCTTTTCGCCTTGGGGGCGTTGTTGTTCGCTTTGACCTTGGGGCGTGCCAGTGGGTAGGATATTTGGATTGGTGAATTGGTCATTTTGGTGATTGGTTGTCATGTGTCTGCTCAAGTTATTTTTAAGGTGAGTTTAACTCACTTGGGTGATTTGGTTGGTTAAAGTTATAAAGTTGGTTAATGTTTGTATGTCTTAATACACGATCAAACAGTATGCTTAATAATACACCATTTTTGGGTATTTTTGGGTATTTTTACTCATATTTAATGACAAAAATTAATAACAAAAAATGCCCCATATATTCACCACCACCTGCCAATTCATCCTTAACTGACAAAAACCAGTCATGGATTATTTTTTTTGGGTTTTTGGGTTTTTTGGGTGTGGTTGAGTGTGAAATTTGTAAATTTGCTTGAATTTATCCCATGATGGCTTTATAGTGATAGTGGACGATGATTTTATGATTTGTCCTATTATACTGACATTTATAACCCACAAAAGAAGGAAAATTGCAATGGCATTCACTCTACCAGAGTTGGGCTACAGCTACGATGCACTAGAGCCACATTTTGACAAAGAAACGATGGAAATTCACCATTCACGCCACCATCAAGCTTATGTTAATAACGCCAATGGTCTGCTTGAAGGTACTCAGTGGGCGGATAAATCTGCTGAAGAGGTTATCGCAAATCTTGACCAAATCCCAGCAGACAAAAGAACAGGCGTCAGAAATAATGCTGGTGGTCATGCCAACCATAGCCTATTTTGGACCATTTTAAAAACAGGCACGACTTTGGGCGGATCATTAAAAGATGCCATCGTGAGAGATTTTGGTTCTGTTGAAGCATTCCAAGAACAGTTTGAAAAAGCAGCCGCCAGCCGTTTTGGTTCAGGTTGGGCGTGGTTGGTACTTGATGAAGGTTCGCTAAAAGTTGTCTCGACTGCCAACCAAGATAGCCCATTGATGGGTGAAGCGGTCGCAGGCTGCAAGGGATATCCTATCATTGGTTTGGATGTGTGGGAGCATGCTTATTATCTAAAATACCAAAATAAACGCCCAGATTATATCAAAGCTTTTTGGGAAGTGGTTAACTGGGACGAAGCACAAAAGCGTTTTGACTCAGCAAACTAAAAAACCCATTCATCAAAAATCAGCTGAGTGATGGTTTGGAGCAGATAATCCCAAACCGCTCAATAAAATAAGCCGTAACTGACTGTTATGGCTTATTTTATTGCCCACAGAATCATCAGATAACTTATGCATCAAACTTATCTGATAATGACATATCAGGCGGATATTAAACCGAACAAGCCGTTTTGATAAGCTTATAAAATGAGTATTTTGGTCAAAAAAGATCTATCATCTAATACATAAATCGCCATAACTGACTTTGGTACGATAATACTCATTGAGACCAAGATTGCCTGTGATTATTGTGATGGACAAACAAGGTTTTGGATGAATATGAATCATTTAAAAAAATGATTGTGTTAATGATTGTGTTTATGTGTCTTATCTTTTGAAATCAGTTTAATAATATTAAGGAATTGTGATGACAAAGATTTTATTTTTGGTGACAGGGATGACGCCACAAATTATCACCGAAACGATATGGGCATTGGCATGTGACCCTGAGTTACCCCATCAAGAACGCTTTATTCCTGATGAGATTCATGTATTAAGTACCGATGATGGTCTAAACCAAATTCGCTCTCGTTTGTTTAGTGAAAAACAAGGCTCTAAATTTGCTCAATTCCAAGAAGAATATCCGCAGCTTGCCAATATCAATTTTGATGACAGTGATGATTATTTGCATGTCATCAAAGACCGTGATGGCAATATCTTAAAGGATTTAAAAACCCCAAAGGATAATGAGCTGGCAGCGGACTTGATTTGTCAGGGGAGATTTATGGATACACCGTTTGATGCTCATCGCCATGAAGATGGCAAAGGCATTGTTATTATTGTTCCTTATGGTCGGCTATATTACGCCCCGCATTATTTTGATGAGCAGACAGCGGATGCATATTTGGATTATTTCTTAGAAAGTCAAATTGGTGGTAAGCCCATCAATCACCGCACACACAACTGGCATCATACTGATTTGAATATGGTGCAGTTTCGTCACATTCATTGGCAACAAGACACCATCAAAATGTATGGTAAAGTACACAAGCTACCACGCATCTCAGCATGGTATGGCGATAATGATTGCCCTTATACTTATTCTGGCATCACCCTAAACCCAAATCCATGGACAGACCGATTGCTCATGCTCAATGATGAGCTTGGAAAAATATGCAAAAGACGATTTAACAGTGTATTGATGAACTGGTATCGCTCAGGTGAAGATTATATCAACTGGCATAAGGACGACGAAAAAGAATTGGGTAACAACCCCTTGATTGCTTCGGTAAATTTTGGTGAGTCTCGGCGGTTTTTACTGCGTTTATGCGACAATCATACGCTTAAGCTTGAACTACTTTTACATCATGGGAGTATTTTGGTGATGGCAGGTCAGTTGCAGCATTTTTGGCAGCACAGCGTTCCTAAGCAAAAAAAGATACTAGGCAGCCGAGTGAATTTAACCTTTAGAAATATTATCGGTAATTAGTATCGTAATTAGTATCAAAGCCATAAAATATTAAGTTGATATATCAACCGCTAACACCTTGGGCTAGGCGAGTTTGACCAATCCAATGTTGAGCAAACTGATATGCGATGCGACCAGAACGACCGCCACGACTGCCCGCCCATTGTAAGGCTTGAGATTGGGCAAAATCATCAAAGGCGATATTGGCCTTTGTCAGTTCATGCTCAACAATTTGTAAGTATAACGGTTGGTTCATTGGCTGAAATGATAGCCATAACCCAAAGCGGTCGGATAAAGATACTGTCTCATCAATGGTTTCATAAGGATTCACTTCATCAGTTTGGCCATTATAAATACTGATATTATCTTTCATCATCTGTGGCAATAGATGGCGGCGGTTACTGGTGGCATAGACAAGTAGCTGACTATGCTCGCTATCAAGTGAGCCATCTAAGATTGACTTTAGGGTGCGGTAATTCTCATCTTGAGCATTGAACGCCAAATCATCACAATAAACAAGATAGCGATTGGTATTGCCTTGATTGACCGACTCTTTGATGGCATGACGAATTTTACCAAGATGTTTTAAATCATCTCTGGCAACCTCAATCACACGCAGTCCTTGGGAATGATAAGCCTGAAGCAATGCCCGCACCAGTGATGATTTGCCTGCACCTCGTGTACCTGTCATCAGTACATGATTGGCAGGCAGGTGAGCCAAAAACTGCTTGGTATTGTTGATGAGTTTAGTTTTTTGGGTATCAATGCCAAGCAAATCCGCCAAACTACGGCCAAAGCTGATCTCAATCGGCTCAAGATTGCCTGATGTACCGCCAACCCACCGATAAGCCAAAACCGCAGGGTCGATGATGATGGGTTGGTGGGTGTGTTCGGTCAGATATTGAGTGAGTAGCTGGATCAGATGATCAGGCAGGTGCATATAAATTCCGTCGGATAATGTCAGATGAAAGATTAAATTTGGTCTGCAGAAAAGGTATCACATTGATGCACATCACCTGTTTCAAAGCCTTTATAAAACCAGTTTTTACGCTGGGCACTGGTTCCATGAGTGAAGCTATCTGGGACGGCATGGCCATGGGCTTTATGTTGTAGGTAATCATCACCGATTTTTTCGGCAGCATCTAAAGCCTCTTCAATATCACCTTGTTGTAAAAATTGTGTACGCTCATGATTGTGGCGTGCCCATAAACCTGCAAAGCAATCCGCTTGTAATTCTAAGCGTACAGATAAATTATTGGCTACCGTTTGATTGGCTTTTATTTGGGCTTGGCGTACTTGTTGAGAAATACCAAGCAAGGTTTGGACATGATGACCAACCTCGTGGGCGATGACATACGCTTGAGCAAAATCAGCGGCTTGGTCTTGGCGTGTCAGTTCGGTATGGTTTTTTTCGCCTGTAATGCCCATTTGTGTACGCATATCACGAAAAAACTGTGTATCTAGATATACTTTTTGGTCAGCAGGGCAATAAAATGGACCACTGGCTGAAGTGGCTGACCCGCAGGCAGATTGGACAGCACCGCTAAACAAAACCAAACTTGGTGGCTGATAGTGGTGTCCTAATTGGGCAAAAATTGGCGTCCAAACATCTTCAGTATCTGCCAAAATTGTGGCAACAAACGCTTTGGACTCTGCCATATCAGCGGTTTCGTGAGAGGGGGCTGTGGTTGCTTGTCCTTGAATTTGTTGAGCAACACCCAAAGTGGTCTCTGGGCTGATACCAAATACCTGCCATAAGATGATGGCGATGATTAAGCCAAAAATACTCACGCCGCCGACTTTTTTGACGCCGCCGCTGCGTCTGTCTTCGATATTGTTGCTTTGTCTTCGTCCACGCCACTGCATAAGTTATCCCAAATCATTGATATTAATTAACCTAACACGCCTCTAAGCCATCTCATCGATGGCTCACTACGCTTGATGGGTTATGCCCATATCATATCACCATCTGGCAAAATCATCAATTTATCACCTAAGAATTTAGCATCAATATGAGCGTTTGGCATCTTTGATTTGATTGCAATTTATTGGTAATCATCGTATGATGAACCAACTTAGTTTATGCAATATGGAACTGATATATGTCAAAATTAACTTCGGTAGTGGTTGAACATAATCCATCTGCTCAGCCCATCACGCATACGGTGATATGGTTGCACGGGCTTGGTGCCAGTGGCCATGATTTTGAACCGATTGTGCCTAATCTTGGTTTGGCAAAAGATACTGCTGTTCGTTTTATTTTTCCCCATGCCCCAAAAATCCCTGTCACCATTAATAACGGCTATGTCATGCCTGCTTGGTATGACATTTTGGAGATGAGTTTAAATCGTAAAGTCGATGTGGCTCAAATCATATCTTCAAGTGCGATGATTGATGAGTTGATTGATGATGAGATTGCCAAAGGCATTGATAGCCAAAATATTATTATTGCAGGGTTTTCACAAGGGGGTGCGGTGGCGTATCATAATGTTTTAACCAATTCACGCAAGCTGGGCGGACTTTTGGCACTGTCAACTTATTTTGCCACATTTGAACACATCCAATCAATCGCAGTAAATCATCATATTGCTGTTAAGATTGACCATGGGGAATTTGATGACATTGTCCCCAAAACTTTGGGCATACAGGCGATGCACCACTTAAAATCACTTGGCTTAACTCCCATTTATGCCACTTATCCCATGGCCCATCAGGTCTGTTTGCCACAAATAACAAGTATTGGCGATTGGCTAAATGCCTTAATTAAAAGCTGATACGATTTAACCGAGCAGATGATAAAAATCCATAACAATACTTATGCAATATAGGTATTGCTATGGGTGATTTTAAGTGAATGGCTACTTTTGATGCGGTTTTTGATTGGCTTCATAGATGGCGGCTTGTAGCCAAATATTCGCTTGAATATAATCATGCACCTGAATGGCGTCTGTTTGCTCAGTGCTGACAGCTGCAATACGCACCACAAACGGGTCGGCATCAGGTTCACGCAAAATGACCACATCAAATAAAGTCATCGGTTTGCCAAAAAATTCTGTGCTTGATTTGCCCAAAACCTGCCCTTGACACCAAGCTTCATCTTCTTGACCAAAGGTTTCACCGTATAAATAAGCACACATATGCCCCAAATTAATCTCAACAGGTGCAAACGGCTTACCAGATTCATGGTCTGTTGGTTGCCATTGACGGATTTTTTCATCAATATCATCAGGGATTTGACCGCCATTTTTTGCGACAATATCATTAAAAGCGCGGTGGTGGCGAATGGCTTCTTGGTCTTCAATGACAATCGTTTCTTCTTGGTTGCTTGGCTTGATATGATACGCCAATGCACTAAAATTAACAAAGTATTTTTTGGGTGTACGATACTCTGTGCGATTGACGGCATACAGTTGGTCAAATGCATAAATGACCGCACCATCAGGCGTTTTTAGGCACAAAATGGCATCTGATGTGGTATCACAGCGAATGATACGCTCAATTTGGCAAGTTAAACCATAGGGGCTATTAACCGCAGGAAAAGCATTAATAAAAGCTTGGGGAGAACCGTTTTTGATGGTTAAGATTTGTTTGATATGACAAGGTTCATTCATACCCAAAAGTAGTTTGGCATTATTGGTACTATTTTGTGGGCAAAGTCCTTTGGGTAAGGTTGCTTTATCTAACATTGCCTGTAACCAATTTGGCACATCTTGGGTAATGTCATTGGTCAAAATTGCCCAATGGTCGCCATGGCTGGCATTTTCATCATGGGGTAAATCAACTTTGGTGGGGGAGGTTTCGTGCGTATAATTATAACGAATGGTCTGATTGCTCATAATCACTACTCATAGATAACTGTTTATCTACATGGGGATTGGTTAAAAAATCTCAAGCGCTTGGCAGGTATTAAGGACAGATACACACTAAAATTTTTTCAAGATTGATGAAATAATATTCATTAGTCAATACAGTAATTTGATGGTAAAGTATGCTAATAAAAGTACAAAGTGCAGCAACATGGTATTAATAAATGAAATCATTTAATACCACAAAGATATCATTCATTATTGGCAACACTAAAATTTATCTTTAACCATGGTATCAAACCACAGTTATCGTCAGGAACACTCATGACCACTCAAATAAAAAGCCATTATCTTGGTAGGATTAGTAAGATTAATTGGAAGGCCTTTGGCCCTGGAATTTTGATGGCATCGGCTGCCATTGGTGCATCGCATTTGGTGTCATCAACACAAGCGGGGGCATTATTCGGCTGGCAACTTGCCATTGTCATTATTTTGGCCAATGTGCTGAAGTATCCTTTTTTTCGTTTTGGCATAGATTATGTGTATGACACAGGCGACAGTCTGATTGCAGGTTATGCCAAAAAATCCAAAGTCTATCTTTGGGTGTATTTTATTTTATCAGTCATCTCCTCCATCATCACTTTGGCGGCGGTTGGGCTCATGTCAGCGGTGATTTTAACCTTTATGTTTCCAAGTTTGGGTCTAACGCCTTTAACAGCGTCGGTCATTGTGCTGGCGATTTCTTGGGTGTTGTTGATTGCTGGGCGTTACAATGTGTTAGATGGCATAACCAAAATCATCATTTTGGCGTTGGCGATAACCACGGTTGCAGCGGTGTTTATCGCAGCAGGCAAACCCACCGTCATGGCGGTGGATTTTGTTGAGCCTAGCCCTTGGAATCTGGCAAGTTTGAGCTTTATTGTGGTGGTGGTCGGCTGGATGCCTGCGCCGCTTGAATTTTCTGTGATTACTTCTATGTGGACGGCTAAAAAAATCCAAACTGACCACACCACTCACGAACAAGGACGATTGGATTTTAATGTGGGTTTCGCCACATCAACCATCTTAGCGGTGCTTTTTTTGGCATTGGGTGTGTATGTTCAGTACGGTTCAGGGCAAGAGATTCAAACCGCTGGCAGTGCTTATGTTGGGCAATTGATTGACATGTACACTGCCACCATTGGTGAATGGTCGCGGTTGTTGGTGGCATTTATTGCGTTTATGTGTATGTTTAGTACCACCCTCACCTCAGGTGACGGTTATGGGCGTGCCAATGCTGAATGCTGGCGATTGATAAAGGGTGAGCATGAAATCAGCCGTGGTCAGTTGATATTTTGGATATCGTGGGCGGTGTTTGGTGGGTTTATTATCATTGCTTTTTTTGAAGGTCAGCTTAGTAATATGCTCAAATTTGCCATGAGTTCTGCGTTTGTGTCTGCACCTGTTTTTGCGTGGCTAAACTACTCTTTGGTACGCTCAGAACAAAAGCTGTCATCCGGCATTCAAGCGTTGTCAATCATCGGTTTGATGTTTTTGCTTGGATTTGCTTTGTTATATGTTGCCAATACCATGGGCGTTTTTGGCTAGCAAGCAAATAAACTAAAAATTCAAAAAGGGCTGAAACCATCAGCCCTTTTTTATCCTCCGTTGCCGTAAACCTGCGACTTTGGGCGGTGGATATAAGGCAACTTAAATAGTTATGCTTACGCATCGACCGCTGTTTAGTGTGGCGTATTTTGCTGTTCGATATACTGGCGGATAATCTCCACCTCCGCACCACCACAACTACCTGCAAAATAGCTAGGCGACCACAACGCACCACCCCGTAACTGCTTAGAAATAGATGGATACTGCTTTTTGCGAATAAGCCGACTAGACACGCCTTTCAAACTATTAACTAAACTTGAAATAGCCACCCTAGGCGGATAAACCACCAATAAATGCACATGGTCGCATTCACCGTCAAACTCCACCAATTGAGCTTCAAACTTTGAGCAGACTTCCTCAAAAATGCCTTGCATATCGTCTAGAATCTCTTTGGTAAACACTTTTCTACGATATTTAGCCACAAAGACCAAATGTACATGCAGATTGTAAACAACGTGCCTACCACATCTTAAATCATTTGACATACAATTAGACAACTGTAAAATAGAAAAATCCAATCATACTCAAACCCATGAAAACACTCAAGCTACGCATCAAAGACAAACACACAAACCAACTAAACCGCCTAAGCGGTTCGGTCAATTTCGTGTGGAATTATGTCAATGACTTGGGTTACAAGTACCTACAAAAGACTGGTAAATTCTTTAGTGCTTACGACCTAAACGAATATACCAAAGGCAGCGGTGAGTTATTGGGCTTACACTCTCAAACCATTCAAGCCATCAACGAAACCCATGCCAAAAGCCGAAAGCAATTTAAAAAAGCCAAACTCAACTGGCGAACCAACCGACCCAATGCCAAACACAAGAGCCTAGGCTGGATACCCTTTAAAAAGTCTGCTATTAAGTATCTAAGCACAAGACAAACAGGCAAAAAAGCACTTAAATCAACCTACAGCTATCGCTCTCTAAGGGTCAAAAGCTCATCATAGATGTCTTTGATGGCTACAACCTAAGTCTATATCAAATCAACACGCTTGAGATAGTACAAGACAGCCGTAACCGTTGGTATGCCTGCATCACCGTCAAAGAATACCCTAAAACACAATGCGGTACGGGTAGTGTTGGCATAGACTTAGGTTTAAAAGACAGTGCGACCACTTCAAAAGGTGGCAAACTTACCATCAAACAAACCCTAAAATATGCCAAAGAGTTAGCCATTGCTCAGCGTGCAGGTAAAAAGAAGCGTGTACGGGCAATCTACGCCAAAATCAAAAATACACGCCAAGACTTAATCCACAAATTCACCACCCAATTAGTCAAAGACAATGCCCTAATCGTGGTTGGTGACGTTAAATCACGCTCATTCACGAACAAGAAAACCAAACTGGCACAATCAACCTATGATGCAGGATGGTTTGAACTCAAACGACAACTGGAATACAAATGCAAGCATGCAGGTTGTCGTTTTGAAATCGTCAATGAGAAATACACTACCCAAACTTGCTCGTGTTGCCGTCAAATTGACAGCAACAGTCCGAAAGGTAGAGCAGGTTTGCGAATAAGAGAATGGACTTGTGCAAAGTGTGGCACACGGCATGATTCAGATTTAACGCCAGTCGGAACATTCTTGTAGTCGGGCTTGACCGTCTTGTAGAAGGAATCCCCTCACTTTAGGGAGGGGAGGAAGTCAAGATGACCAATCATTGATATCAGATCAGCAATAACACCAATAAACTTGAAACAATGAACGCTTATTCTTGTGGGCTATTATTACTCAATAGATCTTTTTCGCCTGAACGATTGCGAATTTCAGCCTCAACTCTGTGCCATATTTCTGGATCGGGTGCGGTATCTAAAATATCATTCATGCAATTTTCATTGAGTATTTTTTCGGCACGCACCTTGGCAATTTGTTTTTGGCGTTCGGTGTCACCGATTGGGGCGGTGTCATCGATAGAAATATCAGGCGTCGTTTTGGGCGATGGGGCGGTTGGGACAAGATGGGTTGCAAGATTGATAACCGCATCTTCTAATGCTTGATCAAAGTTTAGCATATAAATTGGTTCAGGTAAGCTAAAGCCTTGATTTTCAAGAGCATGCTTGGTTTCACGAATGGCGATACTGCGAGCTTTTGAAAAGTCTGTTTTACTTTGGTCAACCCATACTCTAAACTCAAGAATAATATTTGAGTCGCCCACCTCATTAATAACAGCAACCGCCTTAGGTTCTTTTAGGACAAAATCCAGTGTATAAATGGCATCTAGCCCCACTTTAATCGCTGCTAATGGGTCGTTATTGGCATCCACACCCAGCTCAAAGGTAAAACGCCTTTCAGGATTTTTGGTATAATTCAAAATGGTTGCTTTAAATACCTCTGAGTTTGGTAGTCGTAAATGATTGCCATCTAAGGTCATTAAAATGGTGGCACGGCTGGTCAATCGTACCACAATGCCTTCTTCATCGTTAATGACCACATGGTCTTTTGCCCGAAACGGTTGGCGAATGCTCAGCATCAAAGAAGCGATATAGTTTTCAATGGTATCTTTAACCGCAAAACCCACTGCAATCCCAAGCACCCCAGCACCGCCAAGAAGCGTACCGATGATGGCTTCTGCACCCATCAAGCTCAAGGCTAGTATCAAACCTAGCACAATAAAAATGACTTTAACTGTTTGGGCCAAAAGTTCTGCAATAAAAGGATTTGGCGTAATGCGTTGCCAAAGTTTTTCACGGCGAGACAGCCAGCCGCCAAGCCATGCCACCAAGGCAAATGCCAATAATGCCACCAATAATAAAGGCAATGCTTTTAGTCCTGCTTTTGATTGATTGACCAAATCATTCACAACAGGCGTGACATTATCTTGGATATCCAAAGTACGACTGATGTCATCTTCTACCGTGACAACACCACTGATACGATTGGCTAATTTGACTGCTTGAGTGGCTTTTTTTTCGTTAGCGGTTTCGCCAGATAATTTGACAACACCTTGATTAACGGTAACTTTGACCGATGATAATCCATCTACTTCAGAAAAAATGCCATAAATCCTATCATAAATTTGGGCATCATCAATCGGCGTGGCTTGACTGGCAATGGGGGTATCATCAGCATTGTTGGCAGGCTTGTTGTCATCGGTGGCTGCTGATGGGTTGGTTAATTGGGCAATGACCAGCTCATCAATGGCATAGCTGGGTGATGTGTTGGCAAATGCCAAAAAACTAAGTAAAACAAGCACGGATTTTTTTATCATCATTCATTCGCTATGTTAAGTCGTCATTTTTGGTTTATCTATCTAAAAAGACCGTTTAGTCAATGACGCATTTTTAAAGACAGTAAAATATCAAAATAATAAAACAGTCATTACCTAAAAAAACCTGCCACGCATTGACAGGTTTTTTTATTCATTTGATTGCTTAATTTAAGGATTGACCAAAAGCAGGGTGTGGCTAGGTGTCGGTGTTTCGCCATTTTCTAAATCACGAAATTGAACACTGTCTTTATCCATATAAATCAAATAAGGAGGCGTGTCAGCATGATCATTAGGGTGTAGTAGGACATATTGATTATCCACGCCATTGATGTCATAAGTACCTTGAGTGGTTACTTGACCGTTCGGCTTGCCCAAATAATCCTGCTTCATCACAAATGTGCCATCAGAGTTAAGCGTTAGGTCAGTTTGAACGCCAGAGCAGTCAGCACAAGGCAAAGTACCTGTATAAGTTGATTGTGGTAATACAACACCCACACCATCAACAACAGCAACCTCAGGCTGGTGCGTACCAGTGGTAGCGGTAGCATCAACGACAGCAGCATCAGCTGTGGCGGTAACAGGTTCATTGGGCTGAACAATGGTTTCTTCTTTTTTATTACATGCACTCAATGATAAGCCTGCCAGCATCACTAGCACTAATGATGATTTCATATTCATAATGATAAATTCCTTAAAAATTTGATGATTAATTAAAATTTATATCAAGCCGATAAACTTATATCCAGCATATCAGACCGATAAACTTCATGCCAAATCATCGGTATAAAAAAGCAGATCTATTTAAAGTTAAAAATATAAGTATATACCTTTTCTGTATTCTGACATAAAAAAGCTGTTTTAGCAAGAAACTTATCATACAGATACACAAGCGCAACAAAACCAACCTGATGATTCATTTGTTATGCGATGTTTGGTATTTGTCCAAAAAAGTGCTAAACTAGCACGATTGTATCGTTTGGAACACAGCTTATGTTTCGTCCCTTGGCGTTATTTATTGGGCTTAGATATACCAAAGCTAAGCGTAAAAATGGCTTTATTTCCTTTATTTCTTTTATCTCAACCATTGGGCTTACGCTTGGGGTTGCAGTGCTTATCACGGTTTTGTCGGTCATGAATGGCTTTGACCGTGAAATTAAATCACGCATTCTTGGCATGGTGCCTCAAGCTTCAGTTACCTCAACAGAAATTTTGACAAATTGGCAAGAACTTGCCGAAAAAATCAAAATGCAAAATCCAGAAGTGCAAGCAGTTGCCCCTTATATTCAACTACAAGGTATGTTAACCGCTGAAGGTCAGGTGACTGGAATCGTGGTTTCTGGCATTGAGCCTGATTACGAAAAGCAAGTTTCTATCATTGATGAGCATATGACCGCAGGCAATTTGGATGATTTACATATCGGCGAGTTTGGTATTATATTAGGTGAGTCCATTGTCTCTGACATGGGACTTAAGTTGGGGGATAAGGTTACCTTGGTTTTGCCTGAAGCCTCACCCTCAGCAGCAGGCGTTATTCCACGATTTAAGCGGTTTACTTTGGTGGGGGTATATCATATCAGCAGCGAAATTGATGGCATGATGGGTTTTGTGCGGATGCGTGATGCTGGCGTGATGCTTCGGTTGCCCGAAGGTGCACAAGGTCTGCGTATGAAGCTAAACGATATTTTTAAAGCACCTCAAGTGGCAAATAATGCAGCGGGCATTGACTCATTGCCATTATTCCCAAGCGATTGGACAACCACACACGGTAATTTATTTAGTGCCATCCAAATGGAAAAAGCAATGATTGGGCTTTTGTTGTTTTTGATTGTGGTTGTTGCGGCATTTAATATCGTCTCAAGTCTTGTTATGCTGGTGACTGATAAAAAATCAGACATCGCCATTTTAAAGACATTTGGTGCATCACCCAAGCTTATTATGCAAGTATTTATGGTACAAGGCATGATTATTGGTGTGATTGGTACAGTTGTTGGTACAGTGCTTGGCGTGGCATTGGCTTTGTCAATTAATGATATTTTATTATTTGTGAGCCGTATTTTTGGCGTAAGTTTATTTGATGGCAGTGTGTATGCTGTTGATTTTTTACCCTCTAAGATTGAAATTGTGGATGTGGTATTAATTACAACGGCATCATTTTTATTAAGTTTTTTGATGACAATTTATCCTGCGTTAAGGGCGTCAAAAATTCAGCCTGCACAAACTTTAAGATATGAATAAGGATTAGCATGACGACCATTTTACACGCCAAAAATATCAGCAAAGTGTATGATGAAGGTAAAATTAAAACCACCGTTCTATCAGGTTTGGATTTACAAGTTCAGGCAGGTGAACGCATCGCCATCGTCGGTAGTAGTGGTTCTGGCAAATCAACCTTGCTGCATTTGCTCGGTGGGTTGGATACACCAAGCACAGGTGAGGTTTGGCTAAAAGGGCAATGTCTTACCCATCTTAATGAGACTAAGCGTGGAGAGCTGCGTAATCGCTATTTGGGATTTATTTATCAGTTCCATCATTTGCTGGCAGAATTTAATGCCACTGAAAATGTGGCTCTGCCATTGCTGATGCGTCGTGATGTGAGTATCAAGCAGGCAACCGATGAAGCAAATGCACTGCTTCATCGGGTAGGACTTGGGCATCGATTGCATCATCGACCCAGCGAGCTGTCAGGTGGTGAACGCCAGCGGGTAGCCATTGCACGTGCTTTGGTTACGAAGCCTGCCTTAGTCATGGCGGATGAACCTACAGGTAACTTAGATGATGAAAATGCACAGGCAGTTTTTGAGCTACTTAGTGAGCTTCAGGTATCTTTTGGTATGGCATTATTAATGGTAACGCATGATAGGCATTTGGCATCCCAAGCAGATAAAGTCCTTGAGATGAAAAGTGGTCAATGGGCCAATTAAACTGATGTATCATTGATAAAAAGCATAAAAAAGCAGGAGAAAATGCCTGCTTTTTTTGATGGTATCACAAAGATGGATTGGGATTGTTTTTGGCAAGCTGAGTGTATTGGTCAAAGTTTTCGATATACTGTTCTAAGTTTTCAGCGAGCATTTGTTGATATTTTTCGGTATAAAATTTGATAATGTCATCTTTTTCTTTGGCAAGATCACTGCCCTTGACAAAGCCGATGGTTGCCGCTGAGATGGCAAATCTTGCCGCTGCATAATTTAGGCTGGCTGCCACTTGCCCTGCGTGCGATGATGGCGAAAGCTGGCTGTTGGCAAGCGTAATGACGGCATCAGCACGCTCAAAAAATGCATGCATTTGATCTTGAAATTCTGATTCATTAAATTCTTGATTGTCACTCATCTTTTATCCTAAATTAGCAGGGTGAATTGGGCTATTATTGATAAATTGCATAGCAAATAGAGATAAATTGCATCGCAAATAGACAAAATTGCCTTGATATCAAATCCAACCTTAATATCAAGGCTATCCGATTTATTTTGATGATTACTTAAAGATTGGTCATCATCACAGACTTTATTGATGCTGTCTTGTGCCAAATAAAAGGGCGGTATCCAACAATTTAAAGAGCAGAACGCAGCAATTGTGCTTTATCCGTTTTTTCCCAAGTAAAAGCGGTATCTACGCCTTGGCGACCAAAATGACCGTAACTTGCGGTAATTTCATACATTGGCTGTAGTAAATTAAGCATGCCAGTAATGCCATAAGGGCGTAAATCAAAGTGAGTTCGGATAAGCTTGATGATATCAGCGTTGCTAATTTTACCTGTATTAAATGTATTGACCGAAATGGAGGTTGGTTCAGCGACACCGATGGCATAACTGATCTGTACCTCACAACGCTCCGCCAGACCTGCTGCAACAATATTCTTGGCAACATAACGACCCGCATAGGCTGCACTTCTATCAACCTTTGATGGGTCTTTACCGCTAAAAGCACCGCCACCGTGGCGTGCCATACCGCCATAAGTATCTACGATGATTTTACGACCTGTCAGACCTGCATCACCGACAGGTCCACCAATGACAAATTTACCTGTTGGATTGATGTGATATAGTGTGTCTTTGTGTAATAGCTGAGATGGAATGACTTTTTTAATGATTTCTTCCATGACAGCTTCTTGGAGCTGTTTTTGGCTAATATCAGGATTGTGTTGGGTTGATAATACCAGTGCATCTACCGCCAAAGGTTGATGATGTTCATCATAACGCAATGTCACCTGAGCTTTGGCATCGGGGCGTAGCCAAGGCAAAGTGCCATCTTTGCGTAACTGAGCTTGACGCTCCATCAGTCGATGGCTCAGCTGAATTGGAGCTGGCATTAGAACATCGGTTTCATTGGTGGCATAGCCAAACATTAAGCCTTGGTCGCCAGCACCTTGATCTTCAGGACGCTGTCTATCAACACCTTGAGCGATTTCAGGTGACTGTTTGCCAATCATGTTAATCACCGCACAAGTTGAGCCATCAAAGCCCAAATCTGAATGATTGTAGCCGATTTTATTGACTGTATTACGCACAATCGTTTCAACATCAATGTTGGCATGGGTGCTAATCTCACCAGCTAAGACAACAGCACCAGTTTTTACTAAAGTTTCGCAGGCAACTCGTGCATCTTTATCTTGCGTTAAAATGGCATCAAGCAGTGCATCAGAGATTTGGTCTGCCATCTTATCTGGATGACCTTCACTCACAGATTCTGAGGTAAATACTGAGTAGTTCATAAGATTTCACTTCATAAAAAATAAAAATTGTGCAAATTCTGGTGGCTTTTTTAGGCTTGACAGAATAAATACCGTTCACACAAATAAAAATAATCACGGCTTAGTCTGAGACTGTAGAGAGGGCAATGATTATGGACGAATCATTAATACAAGGTATTTGGTAAAAAATTATACGCCAAAATTCTCATAAATACCAATGAAAATTATTCATATTAAAATGAGCGGTAGCACATGCTTTTAAAAATGAATATAAGTAGCTTTGTAGCTTGATTTGTGTCAAATCATGCCATGCCAAAACAGCAAAGCATTACGATGACAGCGTCTATTTAAATGGAGAAATGATCGCTTTTATCGTCTTTTGGGTGGTTGTATCTGGTTTTTAGGTCTTGTTCACGCTGTTTATGACCTTTTTGATGCTTAAATTTGGGGGCGTTGGCGTTATAGCCGTGGCGAGCTTGCCAATCTTTAATAGTGCGATAATTCCAAAAAGCACGAAACGCCAAGCCAAGTACAATACTGGTTGTAATCGCAGATAAAAATAGCCCAATCGCCATGGCTTGCCATGAAAAAATATGACGGTGTGCGGTGAATGGATTGATACCATCGGCAGTCACCCAAAGTGTAAAATCAGTCAAAATTATCCCAATGGCACGAAGTCCAATGATGGGTTCGCCCAAGAGCATTGCGCCCAAAGAATATGCCAGCCAAAAGATAGGAATGGCTGTTAAAGGATTGGTAATCCAAGTCAAGGCAATCGCCATGGGAATATTGGCTCGGGTGAATAGTGCGCCAAGTAATGCCAGCGGCATCTGGCCTGGCAAAGGAAAAAATGCCGCCAGCACGCCAACATAAACAGCACGCCCCAAAGAGCTGCGATTTATCTGCCAAAGTCGAGGGTCTGCCAAAAATGGTGCAAAGACCGCAATCAAACGGTTTTTGCGTAGTTTTTCGGGAGTGGGCAGCCAGGCTTTGAGTTTATTTTTAGGCATGGATGTTGGTTGTAATGCGAATTAAGTCGTGAATTATAACAAATTTTTGGGTATAAAACGATGGTTGTACGGTTATTGTGGGGAAATTTTGGCCAATGATGGCGAGATTGTGATGACTGTGATACAATGCCAAAAGTGAGTTAACAGCCAGTTCAAAAAGAAAATTCAAAAAGAAAATAAGCACATGAACGATAAAATTAAAATTCAGCACCCCAAGCCTTCAGCCAAAGCCAAAAAAGCATTGATTTGGATTGATTTGGAGATGACGGGGCTTGATACCCAACAAGATGACATTATAGAAATTGCAACCATTGTTACTGATGATGAGTTAAATATTCTTGCCGAAGGCCCTGTTTTAGCCATTAAGGTTAGTGATGTGGTTTTAAACCGCATGGATGATTGGAATAAAAACCAGCACGGACAATCAGGGCTAATTGACCGTGTCCGCCGAAGCACTATAACGCTTGCTGATGCTGAAGCACAGACGATTGAATTTTTATCTAAATGGGTGGATGCAGGTATCTCGCCGATGTGCGGTAATTCTATTTGCCAAGACCGCAGATTTTTAGCACGCCAAATGCCAAAGCTTGAGCGATATTTTCACTATCGCAACTTAGATGTTTCAAGTATCAAAGAGCTTTGTTACCGCTGGCGTCCTGATATTGCCACAGGCTACCAAAAAACAGGAACGCATTTGGCACTTGACGATATCCGTGATTCTATTCGAGAGTTGCGCCACTATCAAGCACATTTTTTCAAATTGCTTAATTGATATTAAATAAATATTTTCATATACTTTTTAATTAAAAATTGAGATTTTTTATTAAAAGTTGAGTAAGTCTGACAGTTTAATGTACCAATCAATGAAATATCATTTTTAAAACTTTTAAAAAGTTGTGGCTTTAAGTTTGTTTTTGCGTAACTATTTTAAAATTTGGCAACAATTTTTTCATCAAAGTGGTGCTTATTATTTGAGATGATTTTGGTTAAGATAGTAAGTGAAATTTGCAATTTGCTTTGAGATTATTTTAGATATTATTTAATCAATCATATTAAATTGGTCCATTTAATTATTAGCTCATTTAATTGATTAACAACCATATGGAGTATGTTATGAAAAGATTATCTTTAATTGCATTATTGGCGGTGGCAGGTTTTGCTAACGCAGCGACTTATGAGCTTGATCCTTATCACACCAATGCGCGTTTTAGCATTGACCATTTTGGCACCTCAACCAATGTGGCAGGCTTTTATGAGTTATCAGGTTTGATGCAGTTTGACCGTGCAGCAGGCAAAGGCTCGATTGATATCAGCATCCCAGTTAGTAGCCTAACTGCGTCTTCATCACTATTCACACAACACCTAAAAGGGGCTGATTTGTTCAATATTGAGCAACACCCAACCATGCGTTTTGTGTCAACTAAATTTTATTTCAAAGGGACGGGCAAAAATCGTCAGTTACAATCAGTGTCAGGTAATTTAACTTTGCTTGGTAAAACGCATCCTGTCACTTTAACAGCGACTAAATTTAACTGTTATCAAAGCCCAATGTTAAATACTGAGGTTTGTGGTGGTGATTTTACGACAAAGATTGACCGCACCAAATGGGGCATGAATTATTTGGTAGATATGGGTATGCCTAAAGATGTTCGTATTGATATTCAGGTAGAAGCTGGTAAAAAAGCTCACTAATATCTATCCATACCTATTTTGCTTAGCCTTAATAAAAAGAGCGTATATTATATGACGCTCTTTTTATTAACATGTTGTTTTTATTAACACTGTTAAAAGCTTAACCATACTTAAATTGTGCAAGCTGCAGATCTTCACCAATCATCAATCCAATTTCGGCATAAATGTGACGACCATCATCACGCCAATCGCCCAAAACAATGCGTATTTTGCGACCATGATGATGTACATTTGGGCGATGTGTATGCCCATGCAATAAAATATCGCAATCTGTTATGGCTGCATCAACCGCTGATGGGTTTACATTCATGATCTTTGGCGGTTTATGAGATTTTTGATGGTGTGAGTGATTTTGGATATTATTTGCCAGCTTTTTACGCAGTGCTAAGGGCAATTGATTTAACACCATTCTTGTCATAGGGTGATTGATGATGGCACGATAACGCTGATAGCTCGTATCATCTGTGCATAATGCATCACCATGCTCCAAGCGAATGCGGTGTTTGGTCGTGTTGATGGGATAGGGTTCTTGAATGAGTACGCCCTTAAAAGTATCACAAAGTGTTTGGCGAATCATAAAATCACGATTGCCACGCATGACAAGGATTTGTATATGATTATTTGCCAAGGCATTGAGTGCTGTAATGACAGGGTATAGCCAATGTATGGCTTTTTGGTCGTCTGATAACCGTGTGTAGGTGTCATCACCAAGCCACGCATCCAGCCAGTCCCCCAAAAGATACAATGAATTGAGATTGGGTAAGTTTTTTAGGTCTTCTAGCAGATGAACAAATGCCTTGGTTAGTCTTGGCGTCATTGGCGATAAGTGCAAATCACTAACAAAAACCGCCTGAATATCAGACGGTCTTGTGGTAAAAAAATAATCAGCGTTTAGCATATTATTGATTAATCACTTTGGCACTGTTGATAACGATAGGCTCATTGGGTACATCAGCATGATAGCCAAAACGACCAGTTGGCACGCCTTTGATTTGATTTACCACATCCATGCCATCAATCACTTGACCAAAAACAGTATAACCCCAACCTTGTGGTGTTGGGCTTGAATGGTTTAAAAAGTCATTGTCTTTGACATTAATAAAAAATTGTGCAGTGGCAGAATGTGGGTCGGAAGTTCGTGCCATGGCAATACTACCGATGGTGTTTTTTAGTCCATTATCTGCTTCATTTTTGATTGGTGTGCCAGTGCGTTTTTCGTTCATTTGTGTATCCATACCACCGCCTTGAATCATAAAGCCATCAATCACACGATGAAAAATTAGACCATCATAATGACCTGACTCCACATAATCCAAAAAATTGGCAACCGTGATGGGTGCTTTTTCGGCATTTAGTTCAATTTTAATTTGACCAAAAGTCGTATCAAATTCTACAACAGGCATATCCATAAAGTATCCTTAAAATATCAATGAATGGGATTAAATTTTGCTTATTATAGCATAAAATTTATGGGGTGTGCTTGTGCAAATTTAAAGGCGATACTGATTTTCTGGGTGCTTTATATTTATAAAATCATGCTTAAAGACCTAAAATTATGCTAAAATAATCTAATTATGGCATTTAAAACTGATCACCATGGACAATGAATTATGAGTACACAACCAACCGAAAAAAATGATTTTATTCGCACAATTATCCGTGATGACTTGGCATCGGGTAAGCATGACAGCATTTTGACACGCTTCCCTCCTGAGCCAAATGGATATTTACACATTGGACATGTGAAATCGATTTGCCTAAACTTTGGCGTGGCAAACGAATTTGGCGGTGCGTGCAATTTAAGATTTGATGACACTAACCCCACCGCCGAAAAACAAGATTTTGTTGATGGCATTAAAGAAGATGTCAGATGGCTTGGGTTTGAATGGGCAGGCGATGTACGCTATGCATCAAGCTATTTTGATGAATTATATGGCTGGGCAGTCCAATTAATCAAACAAGGCGATGCATATGTAGATTTACAAAGCATTGATGAAATCCGTGCCAATCGTGGCTCGTTTACTGAGGTTGGTGTGCCATCACCACAGCGTGATGCCAGTATTGAGGAGAATTTGGCTCGATTTGAGGATATGCGACAAGGTAAGTTTGCTGATGGTGAAGCGGTATTGCGTGCTAAAATTGATATGACGCACCCGAATCTTAATATGCGTGATCCTGTGATTTATCGTGTTATGCATGCTCACCACCATCAAACGGGTGATCAATGGTGTATTTATCCGATGTATGATTTTGCACATCCATTATCTGATGCTTATGAAGGTATTACCCACTCTTTATGTACACTTGAATTTGAAGACCATCGCCCATTTTATGATTGGGTCGTGCAAAAAGTTGGCTTTGATGTGCCGCCACGCCAGTATGAATTTAGCCGCCTAAATATTGACCACACTCTAACCTCAAAGCGTAAGCTCAAGCGGTTGGTAGATATGGGCGTGGTATCAGGTTGGGATGATCCTCGTATGCCAACTGTGGCAGGTATGCGTCGCCGAGGCTATACACCTGAAGGCTTGAGGGATTTTTGTGAACGCATAGGCATTACCAAATCTGAGGGGCTGGTAGATCATCGTATGCTTGAATTTAGCGTGCGTAAGTCGCTTGAGGAGACGACCGCTCGAGGCATGGCAGTTTTGCGTCCTTTAAAGGTGACCATCACAAATTTTGATGATGCTGTCTCTAAATTTAATGAGCTTAAAAATGAAAAAACACTGGCAGAATTTGATGGTGAAGCACTTTGGCTAACTCAGCCGAAGCATCCGCATTTGAACATGGGGGTGCGTCAAATTCCTTTTACCAAAACCATCTATATTGATGCCACCGATTATGAGATTGAGCCGCCAGCAGGCTATAAGCGTCTATCGCCAAATAATCCAGAGATTCGCCTGCGTAACAGCTATATCCTAAAAGTCAATGAGCATAAGACGGATGATGCAGGCAATGTGATTGAATTGATTGCAACGATTGATGAACATACACTGGGTAATAACCCTGAAGGTCGCAAAGTCAAAGGCGTTATCCATTGGGTTTCTGCCACTCATGGTGTTACAGCTTTCGTGCGTTTATACGACCATTTATTGCTAGAAGAAGATGAAATTGATGCATCTTTGGCGCAGAATGCTTTAGGGGCTGATGCTGATGCGTTTTGGATTAACAGACACCTTAACCCAAATTCATTGACTGTATATCAAGCGGTGGTTGAGCCTGATTTAGCAAAAGCAGCGGCTGGTGAGCGGTTTCAGTTTGAGCGTGAAAGCTATTTTATTGCCGATAGTGTTGAGCATACGCAATCTTCACCCGTATTTAATCAAATCGTAAGCTTAAAAGACAGCTTTAAGCCTGAATAATTGCACACTTATCAGACTAAGACAGTTGACCAAAGCATCTTTTAGTGTGCTTTGGTCATGGATAAGTTGATATCACGGGGGCATAAGACAAATGCTCCAAAAAACTTAATCAAATACAATAAATCAAGTTGACGCTATGAAACAAGAGACCGCCCTTGCGATTTTAAAGACAGGGCAAAATGTTTTTTTGACAGGTCAAGCAGGTGCAGGAAAAACCTATGTACTCAATCAGTACATTGAATATTTGCGAGTGCGACAAATCCCTGTCGCAGTCACAGCCAGCACTGGTATCGCATCAACGCACATGAATGGTATGACAGTTCATGCATGGTCGGGCATTGGTATCCAAAATGAGTTTGAGAAAGTCAATCTGCAAAGGCTTGCCGCCCGTGATGAATATCTTGAACGCATCAAAAACACCAAGGTACTCATCATCGATGAAATCTCAATGCTTCACAGTAAGCAAGTTGATACCATCAATCAAGTTTTAAAGTATTTTCGAAAAAATGAGATGCCTTTTGGGGGCGTTCAGGTAATTTTTTCAGGTGATTTTTTTCAGCTGCCACCAATTGGCGATAAGGGTGAAACATCAAAAGAAAAATACGCCTTTATGTCGCAGGCTTGGTGTGAGTGTAAATTTCAAATCTGTTATCTCACCGAGCAGCATCGCCAAACAGGCACTGATGAAAAACAGCGTTTTGGCTTATCTTTGAATGATATTTTAAATCAAATCCGTCGCCAATCGGTGACACAGCAGGCGATTAATATCCTGACATCCACCCAAAATCATACCATTGACTTGAACCGCACCAGACTTTATACGCATAATGCTGATGTGGATGTCATCAATCAAACACAGCTCAATGAATTGACTGCCAAGACCATAACTTATCGTGCCGCTAAAATGGGTGAAAAACCCTTGCAAGAATCACTGTCAAAGAGTGTGCGTGCCCCCGATGAGCTGACGGTTGCAATTGGTGCTAAGGTCATGTTTGTCAAAAATTTGCCCCTTTTGGGTGTGTATAATGGCACGATGGGCGAAGTGGTTGGCTTTATTGGTGTATCAGGTAAAGCCTATAAAGCTACTGATGCTGACATCTCTGAAACCGCCTATCCCTTGGTTCGGCTCAATACTGGTGGAGAGGTTGCTGCAGAGCCTGAAGAGTGGACAGTGGAGGATAAGGATGGCACTGTATTGGCAAGTTATACCCAAGTGCCTTTATGTTTGGCTTGGGCGATCACAGTGCATAAGTCCCAAGGCATGACTCTAGACGCTGCCGAAATTGATTTATCTAAGACCTTTGAGATGGGGCAAGGCTATGTTGCACTTTCTCGCTTACGGTCATTAGATGGGCTAAAACTGCTGGGTTTTAATATCAAAAGTTTATTGCTGGATGAATGGGTGCAACGCATTGATCAGCGATTTATTGAGCTGTCTTTTGAGCATGCCAAAGCGTTTGAATTGTTTGATGAATCGATGCTTGCCAAAATTTATGATGCCTTTATTCATGCGTGTGGTGGTACAACCAATCCTGAGGTCATCACCGCCAACCAAAAATATCGAGCACTTAAAAAACAAGGCGTGCTTGGTCAAAAAACAAAAGCACAAAATCAAACCAAAGCAGGACAAACTCTTAGCAATGGGCTAACCAGTACCATTCATGCAACTTATGAATTCATTCAGCAAAAGATGGATTTAGAAGAGATTGCTGCTAAGCGTAGTTTGGCTGTTTCAACCATCATCAATCATGTGGCAAGTATTGGTAAAATGATGGGTGCTGATGCCATCGAAGATTATCGTCCAACTGATGAAGTAATCACCGATATTAAAGATACGATGCGTCATTTGGAGGCTCAAGGCGAATTTGCCGATGGGTTTAAAATTAAGCCCATTTACGATGAACTTCGTGAAAAGTATAGCTATAATGAAATACGCTTGGCTTTGGCGTATATTGATACCTCAAAGATGGACGCTGATCGTGATACCAAATAACCCACATCATCGAGCAAATGTACCAAAATTACGCTTGGCCATCAATGGTTTTGGTCGCATTGGGCGTAATGTACTTCGAGCTTATCTGCAACAGTTAAGTACTTTTGGTCATATTGAAATTGTCGCCATTAATGATATTGCCGATAACCAAATGCTTTTGCATTTATTAAAATTTGACAGCACGCATGGGCGTTTTGATCAAGGTGATCATAATGCAGCACAGGTTTCATTAACGACCAATCAAGATAACTCATATTTGACGATCACAAAAGGCGAGTTATTACATCAGATTCTTTTGCTAAGCTGTGATGAGCCAAAGTATTTGCCTTGGGCAGATCTGAATGTCGATGTTGTGCTGGAGTGCACAGGTCAATTTCGTTCCTATGCCGATGCCAATCGCCATCGCACAGCGGGCGCAAAGCAAGTGATTATTGGTGCAGCACCATTTGATCGTGTTGATGCCAGTATTGTCATTGGGGTCAATGATCACAAGCTTCATGCTGATTTGCCAATTATCTCAGGGGTGTCTTGTACGACACAAGCTTTAGTACCTCTATTATCTGTACTTGATGATAAATTTGGTATCCAAAGTGCTATGATGACTGAGATCCATGCCGTAACAGCAGACCAAAGCGTATTAGACCAAGCACACCGTGATTTTCGCCGTGCCCGTGCCAGTGGTCATAATATCATTCCCACAACATCCAGTAGCATTAATGCCACCGAACGAGTGTTACCTCTGATGCGTGGTAAAATTAATGGGCATTCCATCCGAGTTCCAACAATTAATGTTGCTGCGATTGATTTGACTGTCAAATTTAACAAAACAGTGAGCTTAGATCAGATTAAAGATGCATTGATGACAGCCAGTCAAAACCAGCTTTTGGGCATCATGGATTATTGTGATGAACCTTTGGTATCTAGTGATTTTATTGGTAATAGCCATTCCTTGATTATCGATGGACAGCAGTTGATGATGGCAGGTGAGCTTGCTAAGATTTATGCTTGGTATGATAATGAATGGGGTTATGCCAACCGTTTGCTTGATATGTGTCAAAAGCTGGCAGACTTAAGGTAGCGTTATAGATATTTTTATCCTCTTTTTATGCAAGCAATTATTATAAAATCATTGTATCACCATAGATACTATCGTCAGATGCCCAAATGATGATAAATCATGACTAATGAAAATTTATCATGATTTATCATCAATAATAACGCAATTTTGATATACTAAGCACACCCAAAATAACATAAGGAAACACCATGACCATTCAGCCCACTGATGCACAGCGCCGTATCATCTATCAAGCTCGCCGTGGTCTCAAAGAATTGGATTTTTATATTGATTATTATGTCAAATCGCATTATTTGAGTGCAGACGCAGATGAGCAGCAGGCATTTGAGACATTGTTAAGTTATGAAGATCCAGATTTATTGGTGTTTTTTTTGGGTCAAGAAACGCCATCAGGGGCAGGTGTTGCTGCTTTGATTGACAAGATGAAATCACTTCGTCATACTGGCACTGTCTAGCCTGATTAAATAGTCAGTCAGATTTTGGGCGTCTATTCTCAATATCCTTTGGTGTTAGATGCTGCCTTTGTGCCAACACGCACAGGGTGGTATCTGTGGATGAGTACCATAGTTTTGGTTCTACTCATCTGTTTGGCTGTCGGCTTGTCATGGTGGCAATGGGCGAGTTTGGGTGTATGTACAGGCGTATTGATTGGTTTTTATGCTTATCATCAAAGATCAGGCATCCGTCAGATGAGTAGCCGTCAGATTGATGGCGTTTGGCTGTTGTCTTTTCCTATCCGTTCAAAACAAGCGGCAACCACTCAAGATGACCCAAAAGATACACATGTGATCCATCAAGCTTATTTACATGATATCCGCTTGGTTGATTTGGGATTGAGTTTGGTTGTGGTGATAAATTTTTATGCCATCAGCCCAAGAAGGCAGCCGTTAAGCGTTATTATCTTTGCCGATCAGACCGATTCACACAATTTTTCTAAATTATCTGCACTGGCAAGACTTTACCAAAAATAGCACAAATGTTTACAAAAACACTGTTCCGTGATGTACTGGATTTTGTTAAGATGACGACATCATCATTGAGATTTGTTATGAAAGTTTTGTGATTAAAGTGATGAAAAATGTTAACTTGTATGATGTTTTTATCAACGATTTATCATACAATAGATGATTTAGGATAGGGGAAATGATATGAGCTTATTACAAAGCATTGTTACAGAAGTCTTAAAAAATACCGTACAGTCGCCACCTAAAGCTCAGCAAGTACCACCAAACCCCCAGCAAGGCGGCTTGGGTGGTTTATTAAGCGGTTTAACAGGTGGTCAATCCAATGCCACCAGTGCAAGCTTAGGCGGTCTATTGGGCAGTGTCATTGGTACACAAATGGGCAAGCAAACACAAGGCTCACCGCTTGATGCTGTGTTGGGCAGTTTATTGGGCAACAATCAACAAAATACCAGTGCTGGCGATTTGGGCAATGTGCTTGGTGCGGTTTTGGGTCGTGGTAATGTCAAATCGGCTGGCATGAATAAAAGTACACTGTTGCTTGCTTTGTTGCCAATTGTATTGACATTTATCCAAAAAAATGGCGGTCTGTCAGGCGTACTTAGCAAATTTTCTAACAACGGCTTACAAAATAAGGTACAGTCTTGGGTGAATGTCGATACCAATAATGATGGCATTGATGCCGATGATATTGCAAGATTATTTGATCATCAAGACATTGAAAATATTTGCCAAAAAACAGGCGCTAGCCGATTGGAAGTTTACCAAGGTATCGCAGAGCTTTTGCCGAAAGTGATGGATGATTTGACACCTCAAGGTGATCTATCAAAAGAAAAAGAGGCTAATGATGAGATTGCTGAGTTATTGGCAAATCTGAAAAGCTGCTCAGTAGTTTAATGCAGTCAAAAAAACAGGTTTTAAAACCTGTTTTTTTGGGCTTATTGGTTGGATTTTATCAAAAGAAGCGTTTGACGAGATCCGTATTTTATTCAAAATCGCCGTATCTTACGGATTAATCTAGTTGTGATGAGAAATTATGGCAAATTTAGCGTTATTTGATTTGGATATGACACTGATTAATGTGGACAGCGACCACAGTTGGGGGCAATATATTGTCAAAAAAGGCTTGGTAGACCCCCAAGCTTATGCCGATGCCAATGATAAATTTTATCAAGATTATATTGCAGGCACGCTGGATGCGGTGGCATATAATGAATTTGTGGCGGCATTTTTAAGCACTCAAAGCATGACAGATTTGCATACTTATCGAGATGAGTATCTAAAGACATGGATACGCCCAAATATGCGTCCAAAGGCGATTGAACAAATTGCCTATCACCGTACCCAAGGCGATACAGTCGTGGTGATTAGTGCGACCAATGATTTTGTGGTTGTACCCATTGCTAAGTTATTTGAGGTGGATGATGAGCATACTTTGGCAACTCGCCTAGAGGTGGTGGATGATGTTTATACAGGTAAAGTGGCAGATAAGCCCAACTTTAAAGATGGTAAACTTTATCATCTAAAAAATCTTATTAATCGCTTTGAATCGCAAGGCATCAAATTTGATAAGCTCATCGCCTATTCTGACTCAAAAAATGATATTCCACTGTTAAGCCATGCCGATGAAGCAATCTGCGTCACGCCTGATGATACCCTAAGAGCGTATGCCAAAGAACAAGGGTGGCAAGTGGTAGATTGGGCAATGTGATTGATATTGACATTAAAACACAAACACGCCATTAAGCCATAAATCAAAACACCAGATGGGCTTTTGGCATGGTAAAATTAGATAAGATTTGGTATAATTTTTTGTTTAAAATTTCGGCAATCCTACCGAATTGTTTTCACGGGAGAAATCATGGAAATTGCACAGTATCAAGAACAAATCAAAGATTTGCACGCTCGTGGGCAAGAGCTTCGGGGGTATCTTTGACATTGAGAGCAAAAAAGAACGCCTAGAAGAGGTTAATTTAGAACTAGAAAACCCCGACATTTGGAACAATCCTGACCTTGCCACCAAAATCAGCAAGGAAAAATCAGTGCTAGATGGTATCGTGGGCGTGATAGATGGCTTATCCGCCAAACTCGATGATGCTGCCGCCATGTTAGAGCTTGCCGTAGAAGATGATGATGAGAGCCTGCTTAGTGATGTGCAAGCGGAGCTGGATGATGCCCTAAACAGCGTAGAAGAGTTGGAGTTTAGGCGGATGTTTAGCGGTGAGATGGATGCCAATAATTGCTATTTGGACATACAATCAGGCTCAGGCGGTACAGAAGCACAGGACTGGGCCCAGATGCTCTTGCGGATGTATTTGCGTTGGTGTGAATCGCACGGCTTTAAGGCGGAGGTGTTGGAGGTTTCCGAGGGGGGCGTGGCAGGCATCAAATCAGCAACCATTATGGTTAAAGGTGATTATGCTTTTGGCTGGCTTCGCACTGAGATTGGTGTGCATCGCTTGGTGCGTAAGTCGCCTTTTGACAGTAATAACGGTCGCCATACCTCGTTTGCAGCGGTGTTTGTCTCGCCTGAGATTGATGATAATATTGACATTGACATCAACCCTGCCGATTTGCGTATTGATACTTATCGTTCAAGCGGGGCAGGCGGTCAGCATGTCAATACGACCGATTCGGCAGTACGCATTACCCATCAACCAACAGGTGTGGTTGTTGCTTGTCAAAATGAACGCTCTCAACATGCCAACAAAGATACTGCCATGAAAATGCTCAGAGCCAAACTCTATGAACTTGAAATGCAAAAACGCATGGAAAAACAGCAAGCACTTGAAGAGAGCAAATCCGACATCGGTTGGGGCAGTCAAATTCGCTCTTATGTGCTTGATGATTCACGCATTAAGGATTTGCGAACAGGGGTTGAAACTTCCAATACAACAGCGGTATTAAATGGGGATTTGGATAAGTTTATTGAAGCCAGTCTTAAAGCAGGGTTATGACTTAATCTGATGTATGAACTAAAATATCGTCCTTATGGGCGATATTTTTATAGGCAATATTTTTTGGTTCATAGATTGGTATTTTAACTTAATTTCAAAGTTGGTGGTGTAAAAAAAACTGGTGATTAAAACATGCTTAAATCTTGAATAATCATGGCAAATATTACCCAAGCTATTTATTTTATTTGTGGTTAGTGCTAAAATCTTGATAGCTTTTGCTATAAACAATTGTACACATCTATAAGGAGACAGTATGTCTATTGACCGTATTCGCCACGCAGGTTTGCGTGAAAAAGTGATGAGTGCTGACAAAGCCGCTCAGTTCATCCAAAATGGTATGATGCTTGCCATCACAGGCTTTACAGGGGCAGGCTACCCAAAAGCCCTACCAACTGCCATCGCCAATAAAGCCAAGGACGCTCATGGCAAAGGTGAAAAATTTAGCGTTGGTATGGTAACAGGGGCATCCACCGCTCCTGAATGTGATGGCGTGCTTGCCGAGGCAAAAGCGTTGCATTTTCGTTCACCATTTCAGTCTGACCCAATACTTCGTAATGGCATTAATGCAGGCGAGATTGCCTATCAAGACATGCACTTATCGCATGTTGAACAGCAGATGCGTCAAGGCTTTTATGGTAAATTTGACATTGCCATCGTTGAGGCGGCTGCCATTACCGAAAATGGTGAGCTGATTTTTGCGATGGGCATCGGTCATGGCGTAGAAGCGATTAAAAACGCCGATAAAATCATCATTGAGATTAATGATGCTCTAAGTGTAGGCTTAGAGGGCATGCATGACATCTATGATGAGGTGGGTTTGCCGCCACACCGTAAGCCCATTCCCATCGTTGGGGCATTTGACCGTATTGGTACAGCAGGGCTTGCCATTGACCCTGATAAAGTGCTTGCCATTGTATTAACGAGTGCTGGCGACCGTAATTCTAAATTTGCCGAGCCTGACGATGTGTCTAAGCGTATTGCAGCTCAGGTGATTGATTTTCTTGACCATGAGGTTAAGGCGGGTCGCTTGCCTAAGAGCCTGCTGCCACTTCAATCAGGCGTGGGTAATGTTGCCAATGCCGTCATGGCAGGTCTTTTGGATGCACCATTTGATGATTTGGAGGGTTATACCGAAGTACTTCAAGATGGCATGCTTGATTTGATTTTGGCCAAAAAAATGAAAACCGCTTCTGCCACCGCCTTGTCATTTAGTCCAGATGCACTGGCACGCTTTAACGAAAATATTGAGTTTTTAAAAGACAAAATCATCCTTCGCCCCATGGAGATTAGCAACAATCCAGAGATTATCCGCCGTTTGGGGGTGATTGGCATGAATTCTATGATTGAGGCGGACATTTATGGTAATATCAACTCAACTCACATCATGGGTACTCGCATGATGAATGGCATTGGTGGCTCTGGCGACTTTACTCGTAATGGCTTTTTTAGCATTTATGTCAGCCCATCTACCGCCAAAGGTGGGGCAATCTCAGCGATTGTACCGATGGTCAGCCATCATGACCACACCGAACACGATGTGATGTTTATCGTAACCGAACAAGGCATGGCAGATTTGCGTGGTAAATCGCCAAAACAGCGTGCTAAGGTGATCATTGACAACTGTTCACACCCTGATTATCGTGACATGCTTCGTGATTATTATGACCGTGCATTTGTGGCAAGCCAAAAAACAGGTGGTGTACACACGCCGCATCTGTTGCTAGAAGCATTGTCATGGCATCAACGCTTTGTTGAGACAGGCGACATGCGTATTAAGTAATTGATAGATCTTACAAAAACCGTTCAATCAAAACCGATTGGACGGTTTTTATTTGGATAAATAAGTATACTGCCATATCAAAATAAAAACCAAAATTGATGCCAAGGATTTTGCAAGCTTGCTTTGATGACTGATGAGTCAAAAGGGGGGTTTGCATTACAAGAGGGTATTGGCTATTTTATTAGGAGAATTTTGTATATCGGTTTTAATTGCTCATATCATGATGCTGTTACCAAGCCATGCTTTTTAAGCTTATCAGCTGGGATTGGTCAAGTTTAATACAGTCTATTTGAGCAGTTTTATTATAAAGGAATGAATGATGCAGTATGTTGCTCCTATCCGTGATATCCAGTTTGTGATGCATGAGCTTTTGGACAGTCAATCACACTACAGTAAACTGTCTGCTTATGCAGAGCTTGATACAGATACAATTAATAGCTATCTTGAGGCGGCAGCTGATTTTGCACAGTCCGTGATTGCCCCTTTGAATCGTACGGGCGATATCGAAGGCTGCCAATTTAATCATGGTGTCGTCACGACACCGACTGGCTTTAAGGAGGCATACGCACAATACTGCGAGCTTGGTTTTCCTGCGATCAATGCTGAGCCTGAGTTTGGTGGCTTGGGCTTACCAGTATCATTATCAAGTGCGGTCAGTGAGATGATGGGGACTGCCAACTGGTCATTTGCGATGTATCCAGGGCTATCACATGGTGCAATTCAAACCATTGAACATCATGGCACAGAGGTTCAAAAAGCCACTTATCTTGAAAAAATGTACTCAGGTCAATGGGCGGGTACGATGTGCTTGACAGAAAGCCATTCGGGTACTGATTCGGGTATCATCAAAACACGAGCCACGCCCAATGAAGACGGCAGCTATGCCATTACTGGCACCAAAATATTCATCACGGGTGGCGAGCATGATTTGACCGAAAATATCATTCATCTTGTGCTTGCCAAGACACCAAACGCACCAGCTGGCTCAAAGGGCATGTCGTTGTTTGTTGTACCCAAATTTTTGGTGAATAGTGATGGCTCACTGGGCGAGCGTAACGGTGTGCAAGCAGGCTCAATGCAATCATGGCATTTGATAATGAATTTTTTGCTTAAGCTTGGTTGTATTAAGTTATGTTAAGCATAAAATTAACCCAAATTTGAGTTAATTTAATTTAACGCATTCAATCACACCAAAAAAGGACGAAAGATTATTTTTGTCCTTTTTTGGCGATGAATGAATAGATAGCCTACCGCAGTATTTGGTAAATACACATAAATATGATACAGTAGCGATTATTTTTCACCAGTATTTTTATCCAAATGATTGCAAAGACCCAATTGACGGTAATCATGAGCAACGATTTTATCATCATGCTTATTTGAACTAAAATCAAATTTTGGGTTAATCAAAAGACAGCCAATCTCACTGTCCAATTGGTTACAATCTGATGTTATTGATGGGCAAAATCATCCAGCGGAGTTTCATTGTGCTAGAAAATGACATGTCAAATCTTGAACAAATATTACAGCGTATCGTTATGCTACAAGAGCTGCCAGAACCTGAAGCCTTAAAACGCTTGATCGATGCTTTGCGTGTTACTGACGAAGATGAAGATAATGAAATTGTGGATGCCAAATTTGATGAGCTGATTGCACTTTTGCGTGAGCATCCTGAGTATGGTTCAGGATTGGCGGCCTTTATTTTACGGTTAATTAATAAATATCGTCAAATTACTTTATATACAGATACAGGCATTGCATCCGATCAAAGTTTTTCAAGTAGTGTCTCACGCTTAATCAGCCACCGTTTTTTGCCATTACTGCCCGAAGAGGATTCGGTGGTTGAGCTTGCTAATTATCTTTTTGATAGGAATAATGATTGGAAGTGGGTAGAATCCATCTCGGATGAACGATGGGATGCTTTGGTGCCGTTGATTCGTCCTGATGAACAGGATCTAAGTTTGGTGGCTCAAGCCAAAAACAGCATTCTAAATGCCATCGTGGTATTGTCATATCGCATCAGCGGCATTGGTCTACATCCTGAGCTGATGAATTTTTATCCTGAGCTGCTGAATTATTCGGCGGCATTTGTGGCACAAAATCAAGAAGCGGTGTTATTTGTCAATCAATATCGCCAAGCTCATGAACTGGATTTGATGACGGATGTCATCCCTGATCAAGACATCGACCCTGCCCCTTTGATGGTGATGGTGGAGCAATGTGAAGATATTGTCGATACACTCAGAAAGCGAGTATATAAAACAGGTATTTCAATTCGTCTGACAAATATGTTAGCACGCCTTGAGCAAAGTTTACAGCGTATGCGGACTTTGGTTGAGCTTGTGAGTGATGCAGAGCATAAGCGTGATCAAGCGATTGCGGATTTGACCATTGAAGTGGTGCAGACTGCTAAAACTCGCTACAGTTTTAGCTCATTGATTGAGTCAAACACCCGCCTTTTATCACGCAAAGTAACCGAAAATGCAGGGCGTGTTGGTGAGCATTATATTAGTACCGATAGAACTGGCTACCGTAAAATGTATAAAAAAGCAGCCATTGGCGGCTTATTTATCGGCTTTATGGCGACATTAAAGATGCTGTCTTACCATGTGGTATTAGCACCAATTGGACGCGCTTTTGTTAATAGTATGATTTATGGCTTGGGCTTTGTTTTTATCCACATTGCCAAAGGCACTGTTGCAACCAAGCAGCCAGCAATGACAGCAGCAGCAATCGCATCAACCATCTCTGGCTCATCAGGCAAAAAAACTCAGCAGCTGGCAAAATTAGCTGAATTGGTTGTTGATATTTTACGCACACAGTTTATCGCCATTTTGGGTAATATTTCAGTGGCGATGCCAGTGGCTTTATTGATTGCACTGGCATGGGGGTATTTTTATGATACGCCGATGATTGATGGCGCTCAAGCTGCTCATTTATTGCATGACTTAGACCCAATTCGTTCTTTGGCATTACCACATGCGGCAATTGCTGGGGTGTTTTTATTTGTCTCAGGATTGGTTGCAGGCTATTATGATAATTTGGCTGCTTATAATAAAATTGGTGAACGCATACGCAAGCATTGGGTTTTGATGCGTGTGATGCCAAAGCGGTGGCTGGATAAGATGAGTAGTTTTGTAGAAGCCAACCTTGGTGCGATCATGGGTAACTTTATTTTTGGCTGTTTTTTGGGCAGTACAGCAACGGTTGGCTATATGCTTGGGTTACCTTTGGATATCCGTCATATTGCTTTTGCTTCTGCCAACTTTGTGCATGGGCTATATTATCTATCGCCTGAGCATTTGACTTGGCAGGTGGCAATATTGTCTTTTGTGGGCATGTTGCTGATTGGTATGATGAACCTTTTGGTCAGCTTTTCGCTTGCGTTGATGGTGGCATTACGCTCAAAAGAGGTGAAATTCACAGAATGGAAACAGCTTTACAAACTGGTTACCAATCATTTTATCACACGCCCCTTAGATTTTGTCTGGCCGCGTAAACAAACTGTCAAATATGCCAAGATTAATAGCTTGGGTGAGATTATTTTTGAGGAAGCGACGGACGAAAAAGCCAATCACATTTTTGCTGATTCAATTGTCCGCCGCTTAGGACGCAATAAACCCAAAGACGCATCAAAGGGTGAAGTGCCCGATGATATCCGAGAAGCGATCGAAGCGTATCATAATGATGAATTGGATGAGTCAGGTAATCTGGTGGATAAATCATCTGACGACTATAACGATAATGGCATCAATTCTTTACCAAAACCCTCAACGCCGCCTAATTTACCAGGTTGATTATAACGCTTTTAATTTTACTGTCTTTACCTTTGGGTATGTGATAGTCGTGTTAAAAACTTTGCTTTTGGCAAAGTTTTTGCTTGTACAAGATAATCAAACTTACCTGCTGATTTAAGGGGTTGAATCAAATAAAAACCTGCTGATGACACCAGCAGGTTTGGTTTGCAATTTAGGTTAACCGTTTTTAAATTAATCATTTTCCAAAAATGAGCGTAAATGTTCAGAGCGAGAAGGGTGGCGTAATTTACGCAATGCTTTGGCTTCGATTTGGCGGATACGCTCACGGGTAACATCAAATTGCTTACCAACTTCTTCAAGCGTATGGTCGCTTGGCATATCAATACCAAATCGCATTTTTAGAACTTTAGCTTCTCGTTCGGTCAAATTATCAAGCACCTCACGAGTCGCTTCACGCAAGCCTTCTGCCGTTGCGTTTTCAATTGGGCTTGAGATGGTATTATCCTCAATAAAATCACCCAAGTGGCTATCTTCATCATCACCGATTGGTGTTTCCATAGAGATGGGTTCTTTGGCAATTTTTAGGACTTTACGCACTTTGGCTTCGTCCATATCCAAACGCTCACCCAACTCCTCTGGTGTTGGTTCACGCCCCATCTCTTGAAGCAGTTGGCGAGATACTCGGTTGATTTTGTTAATCGTTTCAATCATATGCACAGGAATGCGGATTGTGCGTGCTTGGTCAGCGATCGAGCGGGTGATGGCTTGGCGAATCCACCAAGTTGCATAGGTTGAGAATTTATAGCCACGGCGATATTCAAATTTGTCCACCGCTTTCATAAGACCAATATTACCTTCTTGAATCAAATCAAGGAATTGTAAGCCACGGTTGGTGTATTTTTTGGCGATAGAAATCACCAAGCGCAAGTTAGCCTCCACCATATCTTTTTTGGCACGACGAGCCTTAGCCTCACCGATGGCCATTTGGCGAGCGACTGCCTTCATATCACGGATGTCCATTTGAAGTGCCTGTTCGTGTGCTAAGAGTTTTTGCTGTAAGGCAACCACTTCAGGCTCAATTTTGGCTAAAGTTTCGGCAAAAGCAGGACCGCCTTTGATGCGATGAGACAGCCATTCGAGATTAGTTTCGTTGCTTGGGAAGGTTTTTTTGAACTCATCCATAGGCATTTTACCATGGCGAATCACAAGTTTCATGATGCGGCGTTCATTACTTCGCACATCTTCATAAACTTCACGCATCAAACTCATGACTTGATCCGACAAGCGATTATTGAGTTTAATGAGCATGAAATGATTGGCCAGCTCATCATAAGCGACTTTAACCGCTTCACTACCACGCCCATGCTTAGCCAAGGCTTCTTGGGCTACATCATACAAACGCTGAATCTCCTCAAAACGGACACGCACCTCTTCAGGGTCTAGGCTTGAATCATCGGTATCATCAAGTTCAGTACCATCAGACTCACCATCTTCTTCAGCATCATCTTTATCGGTGGTTTTGGGTGATCCAAGATCCAGCTCAATTTCTTCTTCGTTTAAAATAAAATCGCCATCATCGCCATTTAAAAACCCAGAGACAATGTCGGAAATCTTTTTTTCACCAAGAAGCACTTGCTGATATTCATCAAGCACAAATTTTACTGTGCCAGGCCAATACGCCATGATATATTGAACCTCACGAGTGCCTTCCTCGATGCGTTTGGCAATGCCAATTTCGCCTTCACGGGTCAGCAAATCCACCGTACCCATCTCACGCATATACATACGCACAGGGTCGGTAGTGCGTCCAGGCTCAGTTTCAACAGAGGCTAGTACTGCTGCTGCTTCATCGGTTGCGATGTCATCATCGCTACCAGTGTCTGATAATAAAATATCATCATCATCTGGTGCTACCTCAAAGACTTGAATGCCCACATCGGTCAACATCTGAATGATGTCTTCAATTTGATCGCTTTCGGTGACAGACTCTGGCAGTTGGTCATTCACTTCAGCATAGGTGAGATAGCCTTGCTCCTTGCCTAGGCGAATCAGTGCACCTAACTGTGATGAAGAAGTGTCGTGATCTTCGTTAATATGATTATGTTCACGCATGTGTATTTTGTCTCTTGGTGGGCATCAAAACATTTCATTATACTGGCTTTTTGGGTATCTTTCAACTTAGTGAAAGTCTCGGTAAGGATTTTATTAAAAATATAAATTTATGAATTTATAAAAATATTCTAATGATAAAACCTTATTTTTTATTCGTTAACTTTTCTTTGAAAGCCTAAAAGCTTATGCCTATATTGGGGTTTGAAGCTGATTTTAAAAGAGTGATATAAAAAATAATGCCAAAGCAAGTCGATAATTGTCACAGAGATGATTATCACCGATTTAACAAATTTAATATTATTGATAAAATTAGTATCATTGGTAAAAATAGTGAACATATCGGTCAGTTGCTTGACCTTGAACCAAGTCGGTGTTTTAATGTAATATCGCAAAATACCCACTGGCATTTGATGCTTATATTAAAGGAATAAATATGACGCTTAAATTAGGCAATAAAAGATTTTGGCTTGCCATGATCGCAACGGCCGCCATCGTGGTGGGTTTTCGTGAATTGGCATTGGTGGTATGTACTTGGCTTGGGATACCAACGGCGGCAAATATTGTCGGCTTGGTGAGCTTATTTATTGTGTTGGTGGGTGTGCGTATGTCGGTAGGGCTGCCAGCATGGCTATCAAGCTCAGCAAGTATCTTACTGGTTGATAGCGGTTTTGCTTTTTTACCAGTCTCAGCAGGTGCAGGGATTTTGCTGTTTGGGCTTGGCGAGGATTTGCTGTCAGTCTCGGCGACCATTATAATCAGCACTCTGATACCACTTTGGGCATTTGCCAAATTATCCGCTCTGTGGCTTGGCAGTAGCGACACCAAAAATCACAGAGGTGGATTATGATGCTTGACACTACCACGATTTTGATTGCTTTTATCATTACTTTGATTGCACATATTGGGGCCAAATATGTCCTTCGTTATTTAAATAAGTTTATCAAAGGCGTGCCTATGATCATCGTTGCTATCATATTGACGCCGATTTTATTATTCGTCATTGGGCTTGATTATCATACTTATTACGCACATGCCAGACCTGTTTTTGATCGCTTGCTTGGTTATAGTACAGTACTGTTAGCGGTGCCATTAGCGGGCATGGATTTTAAAGGTTTGCCAGTCAAAAAACTGGGCGTGGTGGTGATATTGGCAAGTATCGTTGGGGCGATTTTACCGATGTCTTTGGGTTATCTATTGACGCTAAATATGGATACCATTTTGGCATTTGCCACGCGTTCTGTGACGACGCCTGTGGGGTTGTCGGTCGCACAAATTATTGACGCGCCTTTAGTGATGGCAAATTTGATCATCATCGTTTCTGGTATTTTGGGTGCAGGCGTGTGCCGAATTTTATTCAAAAATATTCAAGATGAACGCGCCCAAGGCTTGGCGTTGGGGCTGGTAGCACATGCTATCGGTACAGTAGAAGCGTGGATGATCAGTCCGACAGCGGGGCGTTATGCAGCGTTTGGCCTAGCAATTAATGGTTTAGTGACCGCCATGTGGCTGCCTGTGGCGGTGCTTTGGTGGTTGTCTTAACATGACAATGATTTAAAATGGGCTTTTTATCTATCACAATTATTTATCATAAAAATTAATAAATAAAAAGCACTTATATTACCTAACAATAAGCAAAACTCTTGAAAGTTTAGAAAAATTGTTAGGTTTGCGTGTTTCTAAAGTGCAGCATTTTGTATTTATCAGCGTTTCATCATGGTATTTATTAATTTTATGATATAATGTGCCAAATTTTTTACCGAAACGATGAATAAACAACGATATGCAAACTTCAAAAACCCATGTAAATGCCCTAACTTTAGCGACATTTGGCATGCTTAGCGGTAGTGCATTTGCCCAAAACTCTATCTCGGTTTATATTGCACCTCAAGGTTCTGCCCATGCGACTGTGGCATCAGTTTATACTTCATCAAGCAGCCAAAACGCTGTAGAGCCTGGTTTTTTGACTAAGCTGCAAACCGATACCATCAATTCACAAAAATTCACCAAATTAAGTAACGAGTCTCAAACGGTTGGCCGTTTGTATCATTATAATGAGCCTACGACCAATTTTTCTGCAAATTTTGTTGCAAACAGTTATGCAAGCTACTCAGGTGATTATTCTGAGCGTAGTACATACGACCATCTCATTCGAGAATCTGCGGCAAGACATGGCGTAGATCCCGCCTTAATTAAGGCGGTCATCCATACCGAATCAAGCTTTAACCCAAATGCACGTTCACGCATGGGTGCAATGGGTCTGATGCAGCTGATGCCGGGTACGGCTCGTGATATGGGTGTGTATAATGCATGGGATCCTGCCCAAAACATTGAAGGTGGTACCAAATATTTGGCGTATTTACAACACCAATTTAGCAATCCAAATCATGTGATTGCCGCTTATAATGCAGGTCCTGGTAATGTCAAAAAATATGGCGGTATCCCCCCATTTCGTGAAACCAAAAATTATGTGATTAAGGTAAATGACCGCTACAACAACATTTATCGTATGGATGCGGCATTGTATCAAGGCTATGATGCGAATCGTACCATGCTTGCGATGAATAGCACGCCAGTAGCTCAGGTAAAGACAACAACAACTTCCTACGCTCAGCCAATCACACAAAGGGCACCAAGCAATCCTGTGATTAATCGTGACGCATCTGCACATATTTATTTTTCAAACAATGAATAATCAGATCTTTATCTAGGCTGAATTAAAATGACTTAAACCCAAAAAATTGTTAGCTTTTTGTGTCTATATCAGCAAAAACTTCCACTCATCAAAGTTTTTGCCTTTTATTTTGCGTATTTGTCATTATAATAAGTAAGACTTTAGGTAGTTATATTTTTGATTTATAAAAGGAAATTCACAGATGATGCGAATTGGTTTATTCTTATTAACCAACTTAGCCGTATTGATTGTCTTTAGTATCGTATTTATGGTACTCTCACAAGTCTTTGGTCTGGGCAATGTCCATGCTTCAGGCGGGCTAAACTATGTCAGCTTGGCGGTGATGTGTTTGTTATACGGTATGATTGGCTCAGTCATTTCGTTGTTTTTGTCCAAGTGGATGGCTAAAAAATCAACAGGTACCGTGGTGATTGATACCCCAAAAAATGGTACAGAGCAATGGTTGGTGGATATGGTTGCCCGTCAAGCGCGTGAAGTTGGCATTGGTATGCCTGAGGTGGGTATTTTTGATAATGCCCAGCCCAACGCATTTGCTACTGGCTGGAATAAAAATAAGGCATTAGTTGCAGTATCGACAGGGCTGATCCATACGATGACACCTGATGAAGTCGAAGCGGTGCTTGCACACGAAATTGGCCATGTTGCCAATGGTGATATGGTGACTTTGGCACTGATTCAAGGTGTGGTCAATGCCTTTGTGATGTTCTTTGCGCGTATCATTGGTAATTTTGTGGATCGTGCGATCTTTAAAAATGAAAGCAGCTCACCTGGCATTGCCTATTTTGTCACCAGCATGGTGATGGATATTTTGCTTGGGATTTTGGCATCTGCGATTGTCATGTGGTTTTCTAGATTGCGTGAATATCGTGCTGATGAAATGGGTGCGCGTTTGGCTGGTCGTGATAAGATGATCAGTGCACTCAATGCCTTGCGTCCTGCTGAGGCACGCCCAGATCAGATGCCTGAAGCAATGAAAGCATTTGCGATTGCAAGTGGTCAATCTCAAGGTTTTAGCATTGCCAGCTTATTTCGCTCACACCCCACTTTAGATGATCGTATCGCTTCATTGCAAAAATTTCATGGTTAATCTTTACTAGCTATTTTATCATCAAAAAAAGACTGCTTGATTGAGCAGTCTTTTTTTGATTATAAACAAAAGGGATTAAGCTGATCGTCTGACTTATCATCATGTTGCTTAAGCACTTCTTCAAATGGCTCAAGTGCAGGCTCTAAGCTTGCAGCTTCGTTTGGTGGTAGCACTTGTTTGGGATTGAGTGCATATTGACCAAGGAGCTGAGTCAGCTTAGCAGGCGACAGCTGTACGCTTAGGATTTGATGGCCCAATTCATCAAAGCTTTCTGACTCAATGACGCCAAGCTCATGCAAGGTATTTTTTAGGGCACCTGCATGGTGAGGTAAGGTCAGCGTATAATGGTTTAGCTGTCCTGATAAAAGTTCTTGGACTGCTAACATCAGCTGGTTTATGCCCAAATTTTCTTTGGCAGACACATAGACCCGATGTGGCACGCCATGGTCTTGATAATGTATTTTGGCAGGTTCACCACTTTTGTCAATCTTATTAAATACCAATAAAATCGGCGCATCTGCCTGTATTTGCTCAAGCACATCATTGACCGCCTCGATTTGAGCGTGCATATCCTCGCTGGCGGCATCAATCACATGCAGCAACAAATCCGCCTCAAGCGTCTCCTCTAGTGTCGCATGAAAGCTTTCTACCAGCTCATGTGGCAAATGGCGTACAAATCCTACCGTATCTGCCAGTACCACATTACCGACACCTGGCCATTTGACACGCCGTAGTGTTGGATCAAGGGTCGCAAAAAGTTGATCGGCAGCATAGATATTATCGTCAGTTAAGCGGTTAAATAGCGTTGATTTGCCTGCATTGGTATAGCCGACCAATGATATGGTCGGAATGTCTGATTTTTGGCGTTTAGCACGACCTTGTTTACGGGTTTGTTTGACCTTATCAAGCTTGGCTTTGAGCTGTGTCACCCGAATCTGGAGCAATCGGCGATCCGTTTCTAACTGAGTTTCACCAGGACCACGCAGGCCAATACCACCTTTTTGGCGTTCTAGATGCGTCCAGCCACGCACAAGGCGTGTGGCAAGGTGATTGAGCTGTGCAAGCTCAACTTGTAACTTACCTTCATGCGTGCGTGCACGCTGTGCAAAGATATCCAAAATCAGCCCCGTGCGGTCAAGCACACGGCATTTGATCAATGATTCTAAGTTTCGCTCCTGACTTGGCGTGAGTGTGTGATTAAAAATCACAATAACATCATCTGTATTATCGTCATTGGTATCACGAAAACGCTTGACTGCTTCAGCGATTTCTTCGGCTTTGCCTGTACCAACAAAGTATTTGGCATGTGGCTTACTGCGACTGCCTGTGATGATTTCTATTTCGTTTGCACCTGCTGAATGTACTAACAAGCGAAATTCTTCTAGGTCATCAGGATCGGTGATTTGATGAATGTCTAAGTGAACCAAAATGGCATTTTCTCCGCCTTCGTGTCTGTCAAAATATTGCAATACGAATCCTTAAAATTAATATGTAAAATGCTTTAATGGGGATTACCTACCCAAAAAATCAAGTTATGGTATGATAAGGTATTTGAAAGCTTGAGTGTATTTTATGTCTTATTCTATGACCAAATCCATTCGTCACCGTAATAAAGTCATGACTTTTGATGTGCCAAAGGTGATGGGCGTACTTAATATGACACCAGATTCATTTTCAGATGGGGGGCGTTTTAACCATTTGGATGCTGCTTTGGTTCACGCCGAGCAGATGATCGCCTATGGTGTTGATATCATTGATATTGGTGGAGAATCCACACGCCCCTATGCCCCAAAGGTTAGTACTGATGAAGAGCTTGAGCGTGTGATACCCATCATCGCCGCTATTCGTGAAAATTTTGGTGAAGATTTGTGGCTGTCTGTGGATACCAGTGACCCTGCGGTGATGCTTCAGGCAATTGGTGCAGGTGCCGACATTGTCAATGATGTGCGTGGTCTAAGCCGAGAGGGTGCTTGTGATATGGTGGCTGATCTTGAGTGTCCTGTGGTCATCATGCACAGCCGTGGTACGCCTGATACCATGACTCAGACGATGAATGAGTTGACAAGTTATAACGATGTGCTTGCTGAGATTAGCACTGAGCTTCAAATAAGAATTGATAAGGCGATGGACGCAGGCATTAGGCAAGAAAAAATTATCATTGATATTGGTATGGGATTTTCAAAAAATTATGAACATCACATTCAAATTATGCAAAATTTACAGCAAATCATTCAGCATTTTCAGATGCCTATGTTGTTTGGCGTATCCCGCAAGCGATTTTTGGGTGAGGTTTTAACCAATAGCGGACTTGAATATCTTAAAAATCATCAACCGATTGAGAGAGATAATTTGGGGACGCTTGCACATTTTATCGCACTACAGCAAGGCGTGCATATTGTGCGTGTACATGATGTTAAGCCGATGGCACAAGCCGTGCGACTGTGGCAGGCGTTATACGGCTAATTAAAGTGGTGATTGGTTGAGGCTAGCCAAAAGTGTCAATGCACTCAAGGCGACCACAGGTGCGGTTTCTGTACGAAGCACACGCTCGCCAATCCGCCATGGCACAAAACCATGATGAATCGCCAAATTAATCTCTCTTGGGCTTAAGCCGCCTTCGGCACCGATCAACAGGCTGATATTTTTTGGTACAAGTTTGTTAAAAGTAGGGTTATTTTCACTAAGTGCAAGTACCAGTTTCAGTTCATCTTGACAGTTGGCCACCCATTCATCAAGTAAGATGGGTGCGATAATGTTTGGAATGATATTCATACCGCACTGCTCACAAGCAGCGACAGCGATACTTTGCCAATGTGTGATTTTCTTAAAATCTCTGTCGTATTTGAGATGGGCTTGGCAACGGTCACTGGTCAATAAATGAATACAATGAACGCCCATTTCGGTGGCTTTTTGTATGGCATAATCCATACGATCACCACGGCTCATCACCAAGCCGATACTGGCACGAAACGGCGGTGTACGGTTGATGGGGTGATAGGCGTCAATCTTGACGCTGGCAGATTTTTTATGAATATGTGTCAGCGTTACTGTGTACTCACCGCCCATCCCATCAAATAAAAAGGCACAATCACCAACCGAAGCGCGCAGCACCTTGCACCAATGATGTGTGACATGATCAGGTAGGGCGATGATTTGTCCAATCAGGTTGGTGGTGAGCGGTGTATCAACAAAAAATCTTGGCATATTTGACCGGTTAAATGACTTAAATTAAACCCAAATCAGCGACCAATGTCGTATTGGGCTTGGTGTGAGTGATATGCTTAATAATAAGGCAGGCATGCTTTTTGCCAAGCAATCAGTAAATATACCTAGCGATCAGAATGATAAAAAACTGTGCTATGCGGTATTCTCAAAGATGTCTAAATCTTACTATTATAGCAAGATTTAATCAATTTGAATAAAATTATCGCAGCTTTTTGAATGATTTGGCGTCATTTTAAGTAAAAAAATGGCACAAGCCTAAACTGTGCCATTTTTTATATTAATTAATAATTAAGGTTGGGCAGGCTTAATGAGTGGCAATAACGCCCCGTAGCCTTGTTTTTCCATGTCCGCTTTGGGGATGAATTTTAATGCATCGCCATTGATGCAGTAACGCAGTCCGCCCCGTGCCTTTGGACCATCAGGGAACACATGCCCCAAATGTGAATTGGCAATGCGTGAGCGTACCTCGGTGCGTATCATATTATAGCTTGTGTCGGTATGCTCGCTGATGACTTGTGGATCAATCGGCTTGGTAAAGCTTGGCCAGCCACAGCCTGAGTTGTATTTATCGGTAGATAAAAACAGTGGCTCACCGCTGACAATGTCTACATACAGCCCATCATCAAACAGATGGTCGTAGGCATGGCTAAATGCCCGCTCCGTGCCTGCGTTTTGGGTGATATCATATTGAGCCTTGGTTAAGCTTTGTTTTAAATTATCTTTAGTAAAAGCTTGGTAGCGTCTTGGGTCAAGGGCCTCTTGAACGGTGCTTGCCTTTGGTAGGGTGGGAGCTTTACTCGTGATTTTATCATTGGCAAGACTTAAATCCACATGACAGTAGCCATTTGGGTTTTTGGTGAGATAATCTTGGTGATACTCTTCAGCAGGGGAAAAATGCCTTAGAGGTAGATTTTCGACGACGATGGGTGCTTTATATTTTTGTTGTAATTCATTTAAAGCATTCTCAATAATCGCTTTGTCGCTTGGATCGGTATAATAAACGCCTGTGCGATACTGTATGCCACGGTCATGACCTTGTTTATTGACGCTGGTTGGGTCAACAATCCTAAAATAATATTGTAATAGAGTGTCCAAATCCACCTTATCGGCATCATAAACCACTTTGACGGTCTCGGCGTGTCCTGAGCCTGCAATGACTTGCTCATAGCTTGGATTGGCGATTGTTTCATTGCCATTGGCATAACCACTGACAGCATCTACCACGCCATCGATACGCTCAAAGTAAGCTTCTACACCCCAAAAACAGCCGCCCGCCAGATGGATGGTTTTGGTATTTAAAGGCTGGCCTTGATCGTTATAATATACACCATCTTTATTTTTAGTGGGCATGGCGGTCTGACCACCTTGGGTTTTAAGCTGGTCTAGCTCTTGTGGATTTTTTGCCAAATAAGACACTTGCTCAAAGCTAAGATTGCCTTTATTAAGATACACAAGTTGCCCATTTTTGTCCAAGATTGCCCAGCTGGGGTAGACCTGTACACCAAGTTCTTTAATGAGTTGGCCGCTACTGTCAATGAGCACGGGCAGATTTGGATAATCTGCTTGTAGCACTTGATACCAGTCGGTAAAATCTTGGGTATTTTTTTCGTTTAAGTGAGTGGGGCTGGCAACGGTAATGATGTTAAAGCCTGCCAAATTAGGGTCATCACGCCAATCATGCGTTTCTTGTAAGGTGGCTAAACACAGAGGACACCAGCTTGCCCAAAACTTCACCAAAGTTGGCTTATTTGGGTCAATGACGCTTTTGCCTGTGTCGCCCAAACCTTGGGTAAGCTGGGGCAAGGCAGATAATTGCGCCAAGGTGTTGCTAGGTAACATATTTTGGTGCGTTATGGATGGTGTATGAATTTTGCTGGGTTTACCGCAAGCAGAGAGCATAGTTAGGCTAGCAAATATACCAAAACTGATGGCAAAGATATGTGATCGTAAGCGTGGCTTTGTCATAAAAGCTCCTTGTTGGATTGTTGATTGATAAGACGCTTTTGATGTGATGAACCTTAAAATCAGTCATCAAAGCTGATTTTATCATCTTGTGATTTGGATGTCATTACTTAAATGATGCGACTATGCCAATTATATCATAGATTATTGGGGCTTTTGGTGAGATGTGGGTGATTTGGTCTTAATCTGTCAAGGTAATTATGAGTAAACATATCCTGATGACATAACAAAAGCGGTAATAGATTTACCGCTTTTGTCTGATGAATTTATCATATAATACTGATTAATACTTATAATCTTCTGCTTTAAACGGGCCATCTATCGGCACACCGATGTAGTCCGCTTGGGTTTGGGTGAGCTTGGTGATGACCCCATTAAATCCTGCCACCATGGCGGCAGCGACCTCTTCATCAAGCTTTTTAGGCAGGACTTTGACATACAGGCTGTCTGCTTTTTTGTCCACTGGCAAATTGGCAAATTTTTGTTGATACAGATACATCTGTGCTAGCACTTGATTGGCAAAAGAGCCGTCCATTACCCTAGAGGGATGCCCTGTGGCATTGCCCAAATTTACCAACCGACCTTCAGACAACACCAGCAAATAATCACGCTCATCATCAGAGCGGTAGACTTGATGCACTTGTGGTTTGACTTCAACCCATCGCCAGTTATCACGCATAAAGTTGGTGTCAATCTCGGTATCAAAGTGTCCGATATTACAGACCACCGCCCCAGATTTCAGGGCGGTTAACATGTTGCTGTTGCAGACATGGTAATTGCCTGTGGTGGTAACGATAAGGTCGGTGTCTTGTAAGAGCGTAGTGTTCACGCCTTGACTTGGCTCACCATTGATAAAAGGCGAAACCAATTCATAACCGTCCATACACGCTTGCATGGCACAGATGGGGTCAATTTCGCTGACTCGCACAATCATGCCCTCTTGACGCAGGCTTTGGGCTGAGCCTTTGCCCACATCGCCATAACCGATGACCAAGGCACGGCGACCAGCCAGCAGCATGTCGGTGGCACGCTTGATGGCATCGTTGAGACTGTGGCGACAGCCGTATTTGTTGTCGTTTTTGGATTTGGTGATGGCATCATTGACATTGATGGCAGGGACTTTGAGTGTACCTTTATTCAGCATGTCCAGCAGACGATGCACGCCTGTGGTGGTCTCTTCACTGATGCCATGAATGCCCTTGAGCATCTGTGGATAGTCATTGTGGATAAGGGCAGTCAAATCGCCACCGTCATCTAAAATAAGGTTGGCGTCCCACAATTTGCCATCTTTGTGGATTTGTTGGCGTAAACACCACTCGTATTCTTCTTCAGTTTCCCCTTTCCATGCAAACACAGGGATGCCAGCGGCTGCCATGGCGGCAGCGGCATGGTCTTGGGTGCTAAAAATATTGCATGATGTCCAGCGGACTTCTGCACCCAAGGCAACCAAGGTCTCAATCAGCACCGCCGTTTGAATGGTCATGTGGATACAGCCTAGGATTTTAGCCCCTTTAAGTGGTTGCTGGTCTTGATAGCGTTTTCTTAACCCCATCAGGGCTGGCATCTCAGCTTCTGCCAAGGCAATCTCACGGCGACCATAATCGGCTAAACGGATATCAGCGACTTTATAATCGGTGAAGTTTTGGGTGGTACTTGGATTGATTGAGGTAGGCATATCTTTATTCCTAAGCTATTTTAAAGTATTTTTAACAATAATTTTGATGAATTTGAGATAATTAATGTGACAAGGTTGAATGACCAAACCATCGCTAACAATCAAGAAAAGACATTTTAAGCATAAAAAGCAAATGTGTCTTGATGGCTTATTATAACAGTTATTATGATAAATTTGGGCAGAAAGTTAAATGGATCGTTGGGTAAGTTTGTTGGCTATCCTTAATTAATTATAATTTTTTAACAATGATTTTACTTTATTTTAAAAATAGAGTAAAAAATGGTTGGCTTTGGGTTTTTATCTCACTATGGTAGATAAAATTGATACAAAATGGTTTGTATTATCACTTGTATTTGTATTATAATTTTACTTATTTTTACAAACTATACACTAAAATCAAAAATTAATCACTTTGGTTGGGTGGTTTTAGCAAGCAAATGGTTATTTTGGTAAACAATTAAGTTCTTAAAAACGATACACGCTCATAAACAGATGGTTTTTGGCATCTTCAATTTGATGCCTGCCTTGTGATTGGTTGGGGGTGTATTGATGTATCCAAGTACAAAAGCCAACAGGTGGTCATTGATGAATCAATCCAAAAAATCCAAAAAATCCAAACAAGTATTAAAACTTAGTGCCTTGTCTTTGGGTCTGCTTAACATCACGCAGGTGGCACTGGCAAACACAACGGCCGATAAGGCGGAAGCAACAGATAAGACAAACCTTGTTGTTGTCTTGGATGAAACTGTTGTAACAGCGAAGAAAAACGCCCGTAAAGCCAACGAAGTTACAGGGCTTGGTAAGGTGGTCAAAACTGCCGAGACCATCAATAAAGAACAAGTGCTAAACATTCGAGACTTAACACGCTATGACCCTGGCATTGCTGTGGTTGAGCAAGGTCGTGGGGCAAGCTCAGGCTATTCTATTCGTGGTATGGATAAAAATCGTGTGGCGGTATTGGTTGATGGCATCAATCAAGCCCAGCACTATGCCCTACAAGGCCCTGTGGCAGGCAAAAATTATGCCGCAGGTGGGGCAATCAACGAAATAGAATACGAAAATGTCCGCTCCGTTGAGATTAGTAAAGGTGCAAATTCAAGTGAATACGGCTCTGGGGCATTATCTGGCTCTGTGGCATTTGTTACCAAAACCGCCGATGACATCATCAAAGATGGTAAAGATTGGGGCGTGCAGACCAAAACCGCCTATGCCAGTAAAAATAACGCATGGGTTAATTCTGTGGCAGCAGCAGGCAAGGCAGGTTCTTTTAGCGGTCTTATCATCTACACCGACCGCCGTGGTCAAGAATACAAGGCACATGATGATGCCTATCAGGGCAGCCAAAGTTTTGATAGAGCGGTGGCAACCACTGACCCAAATAACCCAAAATTTTTAATAGCAAATGAATGTGCCAATGGTAATTATGAGGCGTGTGCTGCTGGCGGTCAAACCAAACTCCAAGCTAAGCCAACCAATGTGCGTGATAAGGTCAATGTCAAAGATTATACAGGTCCTAACCGCCTTATCCCAAACCCACTCACCCAAGACAGCAAATCCTTACTGCTTCGCCCAGGTTATCAGCTAAACGATAAGCACTATGTCGGTGGTGTGTATGAAATCACCAAACAAAACTACGCCATGCAAGATAAAACTGTGCCTGCTTATCTGACGGTTCATGACATTGAAAAATCAAGGCTCAGCAACCATGGCCAAGCCAATGGCTATTATCAAGGCAATAACCTTGGTGAACGCATTCGTGATGCCATTGGGGCAAATTCAGGTTATGGCATCAACTATGCTCATGGCGTATTTTATGATGAAAAACACCAAAAAGACCGCCTAGGGCTTGAATATGTTTATGACAGCAAAGGTGAAAATAAATGGTTTGATGATGTGCGTGTGTCTTATGATAAGCAAGACATTACGCTACGCAGCCAGCTGACCAACACGCACTGTTCAACCTATCCGCACATTGACAAAAATTGTACGCCTGATGTCAATAAACCTTTTTCGGTAAAAGAGGTGGATAACAATGCCTACAAAGAACAGCACAATTTAATCAAAGCCGTCTTTAACAAAAAAATGGCGTTGGGCAGTACGCATCATCACATCAACCTGCAAGTTGGCTATGATAAATTCAATTCAAGCCTGAGCCGTGAAGATTATCGTTTGGCAACCCATCAGTCTTATCAAAAACTTGATTACACCCCACCAAGTAACCCTTTGCCGGATAAGTTTAAGCCCATTTTAGGTTCAAACAACAAACCCATTTGCCTTGATGCTTATGGTTATGGTCATGACCATCCACAGGCTTGTAACGCCAAAAACAGCACTTATCAAAATTTTGCCATCAAAAAAGGCATAGAGCAATACAACCAAAAAACCAATACCGATAAGATTGATTATCAAGCCATCATTGACCAATATGATAAGAAAAACCCCAACAGCACCCTAAAACCCTTTGAGAAAATCAAACAAAGTTTGGGGCAAGAAAAATACGACGAGATAGACAGACTGGGCTTTAATGCTTATAAAGATTTACGCAACGAATGGGCGGGTTGGACTAATGACAACAGCCAACAAAACGCCAATAAAGGCACGGATAATATCTATCAGCCAAATCAAGCAACTGTGGTCAAAGATGACAAATGTAAATATAGCGAGACCAACAGCTATGCTGATTGCTCAACCACTCGCCACATCAGTGGTGATAATTATTTCATCGCTTTAAAAGACAACATGACCATCAATAAATATGTTGATTTGGGGCTGGGTGCTCGCTATGACAGAATCAAACACAAATCTGATGTGCCTTTGGTAGACAACAGTGCCAGCAACCAGCTGTCTTGGAATTTTGGCGTGGTCGTCAAGCCCACCAATTGGCTGGACATCGCTTATAGAAGCTCGCAAGGCTTTCGCATGCCAAGTTTTTCTGAAATGTATGGCGAACGCTTTGGCGTAACCATCGGTAAAGGCACGCAACATGGCTGTAAGGGTCTTTATTACATTTGTCAGCAGACTGTCCATCAAACCAAGCTAAAACCTGAAAAATCCTTTAACCAAGAAATCGGAGCGACTTTACATAACCACTTAGGCAGTCTTGAGGTTAGTTATTTTAAAAATCGCTATACCGATTTGATTGTTGGTAAAAGTGAAGAGATTAGAACCCTAACCCAAGGTGATAATGCAGGCAAACAGCGTGGTAAAGGTGATTTGGGCTTTCATAATGGACAAGATGCTGATTTGACAGGTATTAACATTCTTGGTAGACTTGACCTAAACGCTGTCAATAGTCGCCTTCCCTATGGATTATACTCAACACTGGCTTATAACAAAGTTGATGTTAAAGGAAAAACCTTAAACCCAACTTTGGCAGGAACAAACATACTGTTTGATGCCATTCAGCCATCTCGTTATGTGGTGGGGCTTGGCTATGATGCCCCAAGCCAAAAATGGGGAGCAAACGCCATATTTACCCATTCTGATGCCAAAAATCCAAGCGAGCTTTTGGCAGATAAGAACTTAGGTAATGGCAACATTCAAACAAAACAAGCCACCAAAGCAAAATCCACGCCGTGGCAAACACTTGATTTGTCAGGTTATGTAAACATAAAAGATAATTTTACCTTGCGTGCTGGCGTGTACAATGTATTTAATACCTATTACACCACTTGGGAGGCTTTACGCCAAACAGCAGAAGGGGCGGTCAATCAGCATACAGGACTGAGCCAAGATAAGCATTATGGTCGCTATGCCGCTCCTGGACGCAATTACCAATTGGCACTTGAAATGAAGTTTTAACCAGTGGCTTTGATGTGATTTTGGCATGCCAAATCCCAATCAACCAATGAATAAAGCCCCCATCTACCATGAGGGCTTTATTTTATCATCGCTGAGTATGCTCTTAGCGGTCATCACTCAGATTAGTCATTAATTTATTAGCGATTAATTTATTAGTAATCACGCTGCTCTTTGATGATTTTAAGTGATGGGTATTCAAGAACGATGTCATACTCAGCACCGTTTTTATAGGCTTCTACTTCAAAGACAGGCTTGCCTAAAAAGTCATCAACTTCTATATCGCCGACTTGATAGCCACGAGCAGCAAGCATTTGAATGGCTTTTTGACGATTTTGGGCAAAGTTGCTGTCGCCATAAGCTTGTGCTTTAATACGGTCGTTAGCAACTGCGGTGGTAGAGATACCAACGGCAGGCAACAAAACAGCAGCACTTAGTACGCCAGCCAACAGTTTATTGGTTAAATTTTTCATAGTAGTTTCCTAATTATTATCATTGTAATTCATGTTTATCGTTATAAACAATCGTTATAAATAACTGTGTCGTGATAACCATTAATCACAAGTGGGTTAAATGCCTTTTGCCCAATGACAAATAGGCACAATGCTCTGTTTGTTCTATGATGGTCTATTATGATCATCATTTTATTGACCTATTTTTTTAATCGTAATGTTTGTTTGATGTTAGTATAAATTTTATCAATCAAACAATCACAAATTATATCAATCATAGACGGTAAACAGGCTTCATATTTTACGCATATTTCCCCAGATGTCTGTAGTGTTTCATAGATGATTTGTAAAACAATTGTCGGTCATTATTATCAATTGTAAACTGATGGCTAATTTGTAACCTTATGGCTAATGATAATATGAATAAAGCGTTATACTGTATCAAATAATGAGTAAAAACCATCAATGGCATCTTATTTATCATCAGGTTGTGTTAATCAGATGCCAATTAAGCGACTAATTTTGTAAATTAATTAATAATCATTCATATTTGTATTTTTAAATACCATAAAAAATGGTAAAATATGCTCGCTTTTTTGATAGGAGCTGTCATGACAATCACGCCTGTTTATACCACATTCACCCCCACCAAAACACCCATAAAATTTTTTATGGCTGGCTTGACTTTTCTAATCGCTCATATCAGCCATGCCGATGATGGTCGCACCGACAATCAAGAGCCAATCAATCAAGAAATAGCCGCCCTTGAACCCATCATTAACCATGCTCAGCCTGAGTTATTGTCCCATGGTGCATTAACACCAAAAACAGAACCAATACTGGCACAAACACCAAATCCTGCCGAGGATACGCTCATTGCCGATGAGGCGTTACTGCTTGATAACCCTGATTTTCTCAATCACGCCCTAAATTCTGCTGTCATGACCAATCATATGGCAGGCGTTCACGCATTATTGCCCATTTATCAAAAACTGCCCAAAGACCATCAAAATGGCATTTTACTTGGTTATGCCAATGCCTTGGCTGCTTTGGATAAGGGCAACGCCAAAAAAGCCATTGATGAGCTGCGTCGCATCATCGCCATCATGCCTGAATATAATGTGGTGCGTTTTCATCTGGCAAGGGCATTATTTATGGACAAACAAAATGAAGCCGCCCTTGACCAGTTTAATAAATTACATGCTGACAACTTGCCAGAGGAGGTGCGGCAGGTTGTTGGGCAGTACAGACAAGCGTTAAAACAACGAGATTCATGGACATGGCAAGTAGGCATGAATCTGGCCAAAGAAGACAACATCAATCAAACCCCCAAAAACACCACGCAAGGTCAATGGACTTTTGACAAACCCATTGACGCCATCACCCTAAGCTACCAATTGGGGGCGGATAAAAAGTGGTCTTTGCCCAAAGGGGCATATGTGGGAGCGAACGCCCAAATCTATGGCAAACATCATCAAAATCACAAAAAATACAACGACCATTGGGGCAGACTGGGGGCAAATTTGGGCTTTGCTGATGCTAAAAAAGACCTTAGCATTGAGACCTATGGTGAAAAAAGATTTTATGGGCATGAGCGTTATACCGACACCATCGGCATACGCATGTCGGTTGATTATAGAATCAACCCAAAATTTCAAAGCCTAAACGCCATAGACATATCACGCCTAACCAACCATCGGACGCCTAGGGCTGACAGTAATAACACTTTATACAGCACCTCATTGATTTATTACCCAAATGCCACACGCTATTATCTTTTGGGGGCAGACTTTTATGATGAAAAAGTGCCACAAGACCCATCTGACAGCTATCAACGCCGTGGCATACGCACAGCGTGGGGGCAAGAATGGGCGGGTGGTCTTTCAAGCCGTGCCCAAATCAGCATCAACAAACGCCATTACCAAGGGGCAAACCTAACCAGCGGTGGACAAATTCGCCATGATAAACAGATGCAAGCGTCTTTATCGCTTTGGCACAGAGACATTCACAAATGGGGCATCACGCCACGGCTGACCATCAGCACAAACATCAACAAAAGCAATGACATCAAGGCAAATTATCACAAAAATCAAATGTTTGTTGAGTTTAGTCGCATTTTTTGATGGGATAAGCATGCCCTACTTTTGTTTTTGTAAAAAATGTGCCATCATAGACAATATCAAGAAAAAATCAAGAAAAAAAGATTACAAATTTAATGATAATTGTTATTGTTTATGTTATTATTTATCAATGTAAATTTGCCGTATTTTGTCCATCACAAACGCATTTATCATCAATGCCCAGACAAATACGCCAAATGCACATTGTCAACATGCCAAAATAGGCATTAACAGACTTTTTTAGATAATACCATCAACCCATCAGAGGATTATTTTATGAAACACATTCCTTTAACCACACTGTGTGTGGCAATCTCTGCCGTCTTATTAACCGCTTGTGGTGGCAGTGGTGGTTCAAATCCACCTGCTCCTACGCCCATTCCAAATGCTAGCGGTTCAGGTAATACTGGCAACACTGGTAATGCTGGCGGTACTGATAATACAGCCAATGCAGGTAATACAGGCGGTGCAAGCTCTGGTACAGGCAGTGCCAACACACCAGAACCAAAATATCAAGATGTGCCAACTGATAAAAATGAAAAAGCTGAAGTTTCAGACATACAAAAACCTGCCATGGGTTATGCAATGGAATTAAAGCTTCGTAATGCTCACCCTGAGAATCCAAATAAAGAGACCGAAAAACACATCGCCTTAGACCAAAAAGATTTGGTGGCGGTAGAGGGCGACCTAACCAATATTCCTTTTGATAAAAATCTTATTGAATACCTTAAAAAATCACCCGAGGTTGTAAGTAAATTCAATGAACAAAAAGGCGGTATTGAAAATAACACAAAATTAACATACAAAGATTCATTATTATCATCAGAGCAAAAAAAAGCAAAAGTCAAAGAAGCGTTGGACAATGCTTTAACTCAATTTGCCCAAGAAAAATACAAGGAGCTAATTGAGAATGCCCATGATAAAAAATCTGACGCACGCAACCGTGACCTAAAATATGTCAAGTCTGGTTTTAACTATCTTTCTGGATATACCGCCACCGACCACGATAAAAAAACCAATTATCGTGGCTATTATGGTGCGTTGTATTATAAAGGCAGTGAAACCGCCAAAGAGTTACCACAAACAAGTGCAAAATATAAAGGTTATTGGGACTTTATGACAGATGCCACATTTGATAACAAATACACGGATTTGCCAGGTATCGCCAGACAAACCCAGTGGCGTAGTCTTGTTTCTACTGATGAGTATGCAACGCTCTTGACAGACAAAAATAATAAGCCCAGTAATTATAATGGTGCATATGGTCATAGCAGTGAATTTGATGTTGATTTTGCTAATAAAAAAGTCACAGGCAAACTTATCAGTAATCAGTTATCAGGCACGGCTGTAACCGCCAAAGAGCGTTATAAAATAGAAGCTGATATCCACGGCAACCGTTTCCGTGGCAGTGCCACCGCAAGCGATAAAGCAGAAGACAGCAAAAGTAAACACCCCTTTACCAGTGATGCCAAAGATAGGCTGGAAGGTGGTTTTTATGGACCAAAAGGCGAGGAGCTGGCAGGTAAATTCCTAACCGATGACAACAAACTCTTTGGTGTCTTTGGTGCTAAACAAGAGGGTAAAGTAGAAAAAACCGAAGCCATCTTAGATGCCTATGCGCTTGGGACATTTAATAAATCTGGTACAACCGATCCCGTCTTTACCGCTAACAGTAAAAAACAACTGGATAATTTTGGCAATATTAATAAACTGGTCTTGGGTTCTACTGTGATAGACCTTACTCAAGGTAATGATTTTGTAAAAACCATTGATAAAGAAAAACCAGCCACCACCAGCAATCAAGCAGGAGAGCCTTTGACGGTGAATGATAAGGTTCAGGTACAAGTTTGTTGTAGCAATCTTGAGCATCTAAAATTTGGTTCACTGAGTATCGGTGATAGTAATAGCGTATTTTTACAAGGTGAACGCACCGCCACCACAGGTGATAAAGCCATGCCAGTTGTAGGAAATGCTAAATATCGTGGTACATGGGCAGGCTATGTTACAGGCTCTGGTAATACCAGCAAAGGCTATGAAGCTCAAAAATTTGCTGATAATGCCAACCGTGCCGAGTTTGATGTAGACTTTGCTAAAAAAAGTCTAACTGGTAAGCTTATTCCAAATACGAGCAGTGATGGTAAATCTGCTTTTGATATTACCGCTACGATTGATGGCAATGGTTTTAGTGGTAAAGCCAATACACCAGACATTAAAACAGGTGGGTTAAAGATTGACAGTAAGAACACTGAAAGCGGTCGAGTAATTGTGAAAGATGCTGTAGTTACAGGTGGCTTTTATGGTCCACAAGCTAATGAACTTGGTGGCTCATTTACCTACAAGAGCAATGATGCTGAAAACAAAGACAGTAGTGCATCTGTGGTCTTTGGTGCAAGAAAACAACAAGAAGTTAAGCAGTAATTTAAACACAATGCTTGGTTCGGCTGATGGGGTGGATGCTTAATCAAATATGAATGATTAAGATGATACGCCCAAGCCATGCCAATGATTGATAGCAACGATGGCAGATGATGAGTTTTCATCATCTGCCATTATTATTGCTTAATTATTTCTTAATTATTGCTTGTCATTTGGTGGTGTTGTAACATTAATGATTAAATTAAAATTAAATTTTATTTCATAAAAGTCAGGTTTATTTTTGGTCATGGTTTTTCATGATTATTTAACTTATAATGCGTTATGATTAGTAAAAATCTAAGTCTGTCAATAAAGCTATGGTGAGTGATTGTGCAAAAGATGGTCAAAAAAATCGGTATGGTGCTGTCAGGCGTGGTGATGGTTCTGTTAATGATAATAACAACGCCAAGCCATGCGACTGCCAAGTTGTTGCCGACCTCTCAAGAAAATCCAACCAAAACCATGGTAGATAGCTTTGGTCGTGAAACGCCACGAGGGGCAGTTCAGGGGCTATTGCGTGCAATTGCAGCAGAAGATTATGAACTGGCTGCCAACTATTTGGACGGCCGTTATTTGGCAAAAACCCAAACGCCCAATCGTGAGATTGTTGAGCATTTGGTGGTTGCATTAGATGCAGGTGGCAAGCTGTATCCTGATTTACAAATCAGTCATGCCAGCGAAGGCGATTTGTCGGATAATTTGCCAAGTGATATTGATAAAGTTGGCGAGCTTCATCTGATGAATGAGCATATTGACATTTTGCTCAATCGCCGTGTGACTGATGATGACATGGTATTTTGGCAAGTGTCATCACAGACCTTGTCATCATTGCCCAAGATGACCACACACGCCCAAACGCTTTCAGAACGGCTTGGGCTGTCTGATGATACCACACACGCTCAAACCAAATATTGGCTTGAGCTTTCAGCATTGGTGCTGCTTGTGACGGTTTTATATTTGGCGATTAATTTGGCGGTATGGATTTTGTATTGGGTGAGTAAGGGGCTTTATACCACACTCACCAAAAAGCCTTTTCGCATTATGCCCAGTGTGATTATGCCGTTGTCTTTGGTGGTTTTATCATTAATCTTACCGATAATTATGATCAGTGTTGGCGTGCCTTTGACATTGCGAAGTTCATTTGGTCGGATTAAGGATATTGTCGCTTGGGGTGCGACCGCTTGGCTGATGCTTCGTCTGCTTGATGGTATTTTTCGCCGTGCTGAGGCAAATTCATTAAAACGAGGTCGCCCTGAACAGGTTTCTATTTTAAATTTATTAAGAAAAGTTGCCAAAGCCTTGATGATTATTTTGGCAGTGATTTTAATTTTTGGTAATCTTGGGTTTGATTTAACCACAGGCATCGCCGCACTGGGGGTGGGTGGTTTGGCACTGGCTTTTGGTGCCCAAAAAACGCTTGAAAATCTCATCGGTTCGGTTGTGGTGGTTGCCGACCGCCCTGTGTATGTGGGGGATTATTGTAAATTTGGTACTTATGAAGGCACGGTGATTGATATTGGCATTCGCTCAACTCGTATCCGCACCTTAAACCGCACAATTGTGACTGTGCCAAATGGCGAATTTTCATCGCTACAGATTGAAAACTTTACTGCAAGGGATATGTTTTATTTTTTGCATGATTTATTTATCAAGCGTACCGCTGATTTGGCGGAAATTGAGCGAATGATAACCAATTTACAAGAATTTTTGGCAATGCATCGGCTGACCAACCATGAATGGAATCAAGTTTGGATTAAGCAGTTGCGTCAAGAGTGTTATGTCATTGAGATGCGTGCTTATATTGATGCTGATGGTGCTCAAGATTTTTATGCCAAACAATCGGTACTGATTTTGGAGATATTAAAATTTTTAGAAAGTTATCATATTGAACATGCTTTACCATCACAATCCATTACAGTGCATCAAAATCATGACCAAACAACCCCAAAGCATGAAAAAAACCCCAAGACATGATAAAATACGCCCCAATTAGCATCACTTAGGTTACGCCAAAGTGATTAACCAATACTTATCAAGGGCAAATCATGTATACAGACAGTCATGCACATTTGACTTATCTAAAGCTTGACCATTATGATAACAGACCTGAAAATCTGCTCAAAGCCATGTACCAAGCAGGCGTGAGGCGTACCATGGCAATCATGTGCCAGTTGTCTGAATATGACGATATTCACGCTTGGGTTGAGATGTCAGCAGATACCATGCCTGATATTGGTATGAGTGTCGGTGTTCACCCTTGCCAAGATGAACATACGCTGGCTGCCATCAGTCCTGACGAACTGCTAAAGCGTGATCATGAAAAAGTTTGGGCATTTGGTGAGACGGGGCTGGATTATTATTGGGATAAGGATAAATCATCTGCCCAAAAACACAGTTTTGCTGCACACATTGACGCAGCAAAGACCGCTAAAAAGCCCATTATTGTACATACTCGCAGCGCTTATCAGGATACTTTAGAGGTGCTGACAGCTGAGCGGTGCGAACATGGCATTATTCATTGCTTTACCGAAGATTATGCCTTTGCCAAGCGTGCATTGGATATGGGGCTGTATATTTCATTTTCGGGCATTTTAAGCTTTAATAAATCACAAGACCTAAGAGAGGTCGCCGCCAAATTGCCTTTAGATAGGGTGCTTATTGAGACCGATAGCCCATATTTGGCACCTGTTCCTAAGCGTGGCCGTGATAATGAACCAACCTTTGTGCCATATGTGGCAGAAGCGTTAGCAAAGATTTATCAAAAATCTGCCGAAGAGATTGGCCACATCACCAGTCGCAATTTTATCACTTTGGTCAATCAATATAAACCTATTATCTCACGCTTATGATGACAAATAAACGCTTAAGCCTTGCCCCAATGATTGATTATACCACCATGGATTTTCGGGCATTTGCAAGGCTTTTTAATCCAAATATCCATCTTTATACTGAAATGATTAGCACCAGCGCCATCTTAAAAGGTGATGCCAAGCATCATCTTCGGTGTCATCCGACCGAGTCGCCTGTTGTGTTGCAGTTGGGTGGCTCAAATCCAGACGAGATGGCTAAAGCGGTTCGTGTAACCGAAGCACTTGGTTTTGGATATTGTGAGTATAATATCAATGTCGGTTGCCCCTCAGATAGGGTGCAGCACAATAAAATCGGTGCATGTTTAATGGCAGAACCGCAAGTCGTGGCTGATATGGTGCGTGCCATGAAAAATGAAACCGACAAACCGATTACCGTTAAGCATCGCATTGGTATTGATGACTGTGATAGCTATGAATTTATGCGTGATTTTGTGCAGACGGTGGCAGAGGCAGGTTGCACGCATTTTATTACCCATGCTCGCATTGCTTGGCTTCAAGGATTATCACCCAAACAAAACCGAGAAATTCCGCCATTAAGATATGAAGAGGTTTATCGGCTGAAACAAGATTTCCCCGATTTGACCATCGAGATTAACGGTGGCATTAGCCATTTGGATGATATTCATACGCAGTTGGCAAAGGTCGATGGCGTGATGATTGGGCGAGCATTTTATCATAATCCGTATCTGATGGCGGAGTGTCATCTTTTATGGGGCAGTCAGCCGCCCAGTCATCGCCAAATTTTTGAAAATTTAATCAGCTATCTAAAAAAGCGTGCTGATGAAGGTGTGAATCTTGCGGTATTGACACGCCATTATTTGGGGTTATTTCAAGGCATGGCAGGCGCGAGACGCTGGCGTCAAGATCTAAGCGGTAAGTCTGTTTTGACGGTCGATGAGATTTATCAGTCAGGCGATCGAGTTTTATCCCAAAATGGTCAATAAGTTCATCGCTGACAGATTGGCTTATGAAAAAATCATCAAAAGCAGCACTAAGCTATTATTGATACTGTGAAGTAGCATCGGTGCAAAAATTGATTGTGTGGACAGCCGTGTATAGCAAAGTATTAATGACAGTGTCGCCATCATCACAAGGTCAATATAATTGTATTGAAAGTGCAAAAAAGAAAAAATACCGCTGGATAATAAGCTAACAGCGATATTTGTGTGTCGCTGATGGGTGAAAAAGGGGCTAAAAATATCCTCACCCAATCGCCAAAATAGCCCACGACAAATCAGCTCTTCATAGATTGGGGCACAAATCAGAACCAACAGTGCAAATAACCACATGGGCGTGCTGTCATCAACCAAACTTTTGACATCAATTGATGGCATGGGTTTTAGCCAATCGCTTAGTATGGCAACAAACCCACTTGATAAGATGATACCAACCAATAAAACCGCCAAAGCTTTAAAAAATGCCTTTGAATTCATGGCATGAAAGCCAAAATAACATTGCCATATTAAGATGGTTGTTTTGGTCGTATGGCCCATAGTTTTGATACGCAGATATTGCCAAATCACAATGATCCATACCAAGCTGACAGCGGTTAATATCAATGACATGATTGTCAGCGTATTTTTGGCAATAAAAGATGGATTGAGCAGCTCATTAATACCGCTAAGCAATAACAACCAAGTATATTGAAGAACAAACATACTTGCAATCATCGCAATCATCAGAAACAGTGCGATGATTGCTGGGTATTTGGGTAATAAGGCGATGGATTTGGGCGTTAGTGACATTCAAGCTGTAATTGTTCAATGAGTGTATTTAGGATATCATCAGCGGTTTGTTCAGGATACTCAAGCGGAAACATATGCGACCCTAGGACATAATAAACAGGTATATCAAATTTTTTGTGGGCATCATCATAAGAGCCAATTTTGGTAAAATCGCTGTCTTGACCTGCAATTAAAGCGACTGGCTTGGCAGGTGAGATGGATTTTAGCCAATATAGTGATGGCATGGTGCGAAAAATTGCACTCTCTACAGATTTGGGAATGCTTAGCGTATATTTGCCATCCGCCGTTGGCTTAAAACCGTATTTGATATAATTTTGAAAACTGCGTTCATCAAATGATGCAAACAAAGCCTTATGCCTTAGGGCTTGATATGCGTCATCACGGCTATCAAAGACATCTTTGCGGTATTTGGATTTTTGGGCGGGCGTTAATTGATCAATCAAATGGTATTGAAATTTTGGAATACGCCCTATGTATTTATCCATCGTCTTAGTTACATGATATAAAAAAGCAGAACGAGCTGTCAGCAAAGAAGGGTCTAATAAAACTGCTTGGCTGATGGGTTTTGGGTTAGCAATCAATGTCTGTAAGGTCGTCATGGCACCCAAAGAATGCCCAACTGCCACCAGTGTTGACACGCCATGCTCACGGCAGGCATCATCAATGCTATCACCGACTTGATGGGTCATACTTTGCCAGTGATGATCAACAGGATAGTTGGGGTGTGTGCCTAATTCATTGATTGACACGATGGTAAAATATCTGGCAAGCCTATCTAGCATGACTTGATATGTTGGTGTAGGAATACCATTGGCATGTACAAAATGTAACAGTGGTTTGCCAGTTTTTATGGATTTGGGCAGCTTATTTAGCTGATGAATTTGAGTGAGTGTCATAAGATCATCCTGATTGAGTGTTTTTATTACTATGATTCATCGCCAGTTAGTTATAGTTATGGTTTGTATTAATCAAGCATACATGACTTTAGGTAAATTTTCCAGTATTTAACACACAAGCCGCAACAAATCCACCAAGGTTTGATGTTTCTTAGTCATTTATTGTCTTAAAATATGCTATAATTTTCATGATAAATCATCAATTTTGGGATATTGCTGTCATTTATCCCTAAGTTTAGCTCTCACATGAAGTCATCAATATTAACTGTACTTAAGTTAATCACACCAATTTTGTATTTTAAGAAGGATGAATGATGAGTTATTTTGGCACCGATGGTATTCGTGGACAATTTGGAGTTTTTCCAATCACACCTGATTTTTTATTACGCTTAGGTTTTGGTGCAGGTCAGGTTTTAATGCGTCAATCGCTCAATAAACGCCCAAGCGTCTTGATTGGCAAAGATACCCGATTGTCAGGCTATGTCATCGAGGCGGCATTGCAGGCAGGATTTAACGCAGCAGGCGTTGATGTGCATATGCTTGGACCACTGCCGACGCCTGCAATTGCTCATTTGGTGAAAAGCTTTCATGCGGATATGGGCGTGGTCATTTCAGCATCGCATAATCCATATCAAGATAACGGCGTAAAATTTTTTAATCATGAGGGCAAAAAAATCTCTGATGAGATGCAAAATTCCATCAATGATCAATTAACCGCTTTGGTTGATGATACAAATGCCAGTTTGGCTCGCCTAGAGGGCATTAAAGCTGACGCTATTGGTAAAAATCACCGTATCGCCGATGCCAATGGTAGATATATTGAGTATTGCAAGGGAAGTTTTCCGTATCATCTAAATTTATCCAATCTTAAAATTGTGATTGATTGTGCCAATGGTGCAGGCTATAGTGTTGCTCCCAGAGTACTTCAAGAATTAGGTGCACAAGTCATTGCAATTCATAACACACCAAATGGCATTAATATCAATGACAACTGTGGTTCAACTCATCCTAATATTATTCAGGCGGCAGTGCGTGAGTATGGTGCAGATGTTGGCATTGCCCTAGATGGTGATGGCGATCGCATTATTATGGCAGACAATCAAGGAAACATTATTGATGGTGATGGGATTTTATACATTCTTGCCAAACACCTTAAGCCTGTAGGCGTGGTAGGAACGCTGATGAGTAATGTCGCACTTGAGCTGGCGTTGGCTAATCAAGGGATTGGATTTTACCGAGCTCAGGTTGGCGATCGTTATGTTATGCAAGCACTCCAAGAGCGAGGCTGGAGTATCGGCGGCGAGCCATCGGGTCATATTTTATGCTTGGATAAAAGCCGTACTGGAGATGCGATTGTGGCAGGTTTGCAGGTGCTAAGCTGCATAGCAGAAACAGGCAAATCTTTAAGAGAGTTGGTTTTGGATTATACGCCTTTTCCCCAAACGCTCATTAATGTACGCTTAACTCAAATGAGCAACCCTTATGATAATGATGAGCTAAATACTATCTTTAAAAACGCAGAAGAACAGCTGTCTGACCAAGGTCGGTTACTGATTCGTCAATCAGGTACCGAACCTGTCATCCGTGTGATGGTTGAGCATCAAAATCAGGCGGTATGCCAAGAGGTTGCCCAAAAATTAGCGGCAGAAGTTCGGCGTGTTTTGGCTTAAATGAATTGACATAAAAGTAACTGGTAAAATGTCAAGTATATCATTAGTATACAATAAGTATGTAACTTGTCAGTACTATAGCCCATAAGCTCTATGAGATACGGGTGTGGTAAATAACTATTTTGGCAAGTTTGGGTGATTTGTGATGACAATGAGGAGATTTGAATGGATTTAACCGATTATCGACAATCCTATGAAAAATACAGTTTGGCTGATACAGGATTGCCAAGCAATCCATTGACTTTGTTTCGTACTTGGTTTGATGAGGCGGTCGCTGCCAAATTGCCTGAACCGTATGCGATGAGCTTGGCAACTTGTGGCGGTGATAATCGCCCCAGCGTTCGTATTGTGTTGATGCGTGAGCTCACCGAGCAAGGTGTGGTATTTTATACCAATTATGACAGTGCCAAAGGTCAGGATATTGCTGACAATCCTAATGCTGAAGTGTTATTTTTTTGGCACAGTCTTGAGCGTCAGGTTCGTTTAAGTGGGCAAATGGTTAAAGTTTCGGCCGAAAAATCAGCAGCTTATTTTGCCAAGCGTCCACGAGAAAGCCAGCTGGGTGCTTGGGTGAGCCAACCACAAAGCGGCGTTGTTGATAATCGCCAAACAATGGAAGAAAAATTCTTGGCACTAGAGCGGCAGCATACTCAAAATGTGCCTTATCCAAGTTTTTGGGGCGGTTATGAGCTAATCATCGACCATGCCGAATTTTGGCAAGGTCGTCTTGGGCGTATGCATGATCGTATGGCATACACCAAACAAGGTGATGAGTGGCAAATCATGCGTCTTTTACCGTAGTGCCAGCTTATGGGCGATTGGTTGATTTGTGATGATTGGTGTTTGGTATTTTATCCATACCTAAAACCGAATCAGCCAATGACGCATTTTGGCAACCTTTACAACCTTATCAAAATTGCTACATATCGCAACCATTTAATCAGTTTATTTGCATTTTTTATGTAGATTGTCATACAGTGATTTGGCAAAATAAAAATAGATGCTATCAAATATATCACATAGCATTATATCAAGAATATCAAGGGAAATTTATGTTAACTTCAACCCTAAAAACTGCCGTAGTAAACGCCGTTATCAGTGGTGCTATTATGGCATCTGTTATGATGCCTGTCGCTTTGACAACAGTTGCCCATGCTGCCGCTGCTTCTCAATCACAGGCTACCAAAAATTTAAACAGCCAACTATCAGGCATTCGCTCGATGACGGCAAACTTTAGCCAAACTACACAAGCAGGCAATAAAAAAACCAATTTTACAGGCATGATGGGCGTTCAGCGTCAAAATCAGTTCCGTTGGGAAACCAAATCGCCTGCCGAACAGTTGATTGTCGCTAATGGTAATACCATGTGGATTTATGATAAAGATTTGCAACAAGCAACTCGGCAATCGGTTGGCAGTCAAATCGGAGAAGTACCCGCATTATTATTGTCAGGCGATCCAAGCCAAATTGATCGCCATTTTAATGTCAGCCAACCTGATGCGAATAAAAACTACTTTATTTTAACACCCAAATCCAGTAATGCTAATTTTGGTAGCCTATCATTAAGCTTTAATGGCGGCCGTCCCGTGATGATGGTACTTCAAGATTCTATTGGTCAGACCACAACCATTCAATTTAGTAATATTGCTTTAAATAAAAAATTGCCAGCAACGCAGTTTAATTTCACGCCGCCAAATGGTGTAGATGTGATTAATCAGTAATTTTTTACAATAAAAGGATACGCTATGAAACAAATTAAGATTAAGATTGAAGGTATGACTTGTGGTGGCTGTGTCAGTAGCGTCCAAAAAGCCTTACAAGCGGTGGTTGGCGTTGAGGCAATCTCTGTCAGTCTAGAAGATGGCTTGGCGGTGGTGGCATATGATGAGTCAGACTGCGATGTTTCGGCAATCGTTGAAGCAATTGAAGAGGCAGGCTTTGATACGCAATTGGTTTAGTTGATAATACAACTTAAATATGTTTGGATAGATTTTGGTATACCATTTGTTGAAAAAATCTCACCATAATCATTTGAAATGATTTCTTGGGATAAATTCATTGCTAAAATGATGTAATTTTGTAAAGTGTGTTATAATATCCCCATTTTATAAAATTGAGATCACATGGGGTGATTATGCCAGCCGAATGGTCAGCCATTGTCTATTTACTTGCCAGTTTAGGGCTTGTCGTCTTTATGCTTGTCGTGCCACGCCTATTGGGTGGGCGTTCAAGCGGTTCTCAAAAACAAGAAAACTTTGAAGCAGGCGTGGTTTCAGCAGGGACGGCTCGCATTCGTTTGTCTGCCAAATTTTACCTTGTGGCGATTTTCTTTGTGATATTTGACTTAGAGGCCTTGTACTTGTATGCCTATGCGGTGAGTGTGCGTGAAGTAGGCTGGGCAGGGTTTGCCAGTGCTTTTGTTTTTATTGCCATTTTATTTGTGGGGCTTGTCTATGAAATGCGTCTTGGTGCGATGAACTGGGCGCCTGCTGATAAACGCATTAAGAAAAAACGCATTCTAAGCCGTCCTGCTGACTTTGATTTAACTGCCATTACCGCTTTTCATGGTATTGATGAACTGCACACCGACCCCACAGGAAAAGTCCCTGCCCAGTCATCAGGGCGGATTTTTGCAGGGCGTAAAGGCTTACAAGCGGTGCTTGACAAGGACAGCGAACAGATGACAAACATTGACCACATTAATACCACAGGCCAGGTAACCACCCAAGATTTTAACTCATAATAGCACCGCCAATTGATTGACAGTGTTTGTTGGTATGGGTAATTTTTAAGTGATAAGGGGTGCTCATGATAATAAAAGGGTATAAAATTGATTGGATGTTTGCCATGCTTGCCATAATTTTTATGATAGCAGCAATTGTTTCTAATAATTTTGTATTCATGGGTTCAGTAATCATTTGCCTGATTTTTGGTGTTAAGAAAAGAAACAATCCTGACCATTAAGACAGTAGAGCAGATGGCAATGATAAATCAAGGGTAAAATCTGATTTGCAATCCTAAGGCAGTCATTTGGATAAATCCAAAACCAAATCTAAAATAACGCCAGTTTATTAACCAGCAAGATTAAGACGATGAAATATACGCTCACCAAACCAAACCAACATACCAAGCAATACCCACAACAAAGCCGTGAAATCATTGACGATATCACCCAAGCCGAGGTGGATAAAAATGTTTTTTTGGGCAGATTGTCCGATTTGACGCACAACCTTGCCAACTGGGGTCGCAAAAACTCCTTATGGCCCTTTAACTTTGGCACAAGCTGTTGTTATGTGGAGTATGCCACGACCTTGACAGGCGTGCATGATTTGTCTCGTTTTGGGGCAGAGGTCATTCGTGCCTCCCCTCGCCAAGCTGATGTGATGATAGTGGCGGGGACGTGTTTTGTCAAAATGGCGCCTGTGATTCTCAGGCTGTATGAACAAATGTTAGAACCTAAATGGGTCATCTCCATGGGGGCGTGTGCCAACTCTGGCGGCATGTACGACATTTATTCGGTGGTGCAGGGGGTGGATAAAATCTTGCCTGTGGATGTGTATGTTCCGGGGTGTCCGCCCAGACCTGAGGCACTCATTCAAGCCATCATGCTATTACAAGAGAGCATTCAAAAAGAACGCCGTCCGCTGGGCATTTATCTGAATGAACAAGGCGTTATCCAACCTATCATGACACCCGAACGAGACCGCAAGATGGCTGACCGCATTGCTACGGTCAACTTGCGTAGCCAAGATGATGCGTTTTAAGCTGCTTAAGTTTACCCTCATCACCTAAATATGGCTGAGTAAATAAAAATTTCAAAAATGCGTAAATTTTTATACTTTTAAAAAATTGGTAAATACGAATGAGCATAAATCACACTCATGATTTTGGCGTGTTGGAAGAATTGACCGCAAACAACCATACTTATATCACACAATCTACGGCAGACGGCATACCAACCATTTGGGTGGCTTGTGATGAGCTGCTTGATGTTTTGCTGTTTTTACGCACATTGCCCAAGCCCTTTGTCATGCTTGTGGATTTGTCCGCCATTGATGAGCGTTTGCGTCAGTACCGCCATGGTTTGCCTGACAGTGATTTTACGGTGTTTTATCATCTGATGAGCTTGGAGCGAAATTCAGACATTCGCATTAAGGTTGCTTTAAAAGAAGGTGAGCATGTCCCATCTGCGACCAAGATTTATCCCAATGCCAACTGGTATGAGCGTGAGGTGTGGGACATGTTTGGGGTGGTGTTTGATGGGCATCCGCATCTGACACGCATTTTATTGCCCAAATATTGGGAGGGACACCCATTACGCAAAGAGTATCACGCACGAGCCACCGAATTTACGCCCTATTTTTTAAACACCGCCAAACAAGAGTTTGAGCAAGAAAATTTACGCTTTGTACCAGAAGAGTGGGGCATGAAACGCTCTGGGCGTGATGAGGATTTTATGTTTTTAAACATCGGGCCAAACCACCCATCTGCTCATGGGGCGTTTCGTTTGGTGTTACAGCTTGATGGTGAGGAGATTGTGGATTGTATCCCTGACATTGGCTATCACCACCGTGGGGCGGAGAAGATGGCGGAGCGTCAGACTTGGCATTCATTCATTCCTTATACCGACCGCATTGATTATTTGGGTGGGGTGATGAATGAGTTGCCTTATATCATGGCGGTGGAGAAACTGGCAGGCATTACCACCCCTGAGCGTGCCAATATCATTCGCATCATGATGAGTGAGTTTTTTAGGATTACCAATAACCTGCTTTATTGGGGTACATTTATCCAAGACGCTGGTGGCATGACCCCTGTGTTTTATATGTTTGCTGACCGTCAAAAGGCGTATGATGTCATAGAAGCGGTAACAGGCTATCGCATGCACCCTGCGTGGTTTCGGATAGGTGGTACGGCTCACGATTTGCCAAATGGCTGGCAGCGGTTGGTGCGTGAGTTTTTGGACTGGATGCCAAAACGGATAGATGAATATGTCAAGGCAACCATGACCAATAGCGTGCTAAAAGGACGCACGCAAAATGTCGCCCAATATGATGCCAAACATGCTCTGGCGTGGGGCGTAACAGGGGCAGGACTAAGGGCGACGGGCATTGAGTTTGATTTGCGTAAAGCAAGACCGTATTTGGGTTATGAAAACTTTGAGTTTGATGTTCCCGTGTTTTATAACGGTGATGCCTATGACCGCTGTTTGGTTAAAATTGAAGAGATTCGCCAAAGTCTACGCATCATTGAGCAATGCCTAAATAACATGCCATCTGGGGCATATAAGGCTGACCACCCATTGGCTGTGCCACCACCAAAAGAGCGTACCTTACAAGACATTGAAACGCTGATTAACCACTTTGTATCAGTATCATGGGGGCCTGTCATGCCAGCAGGAGAGTCGGCGTGCATGGTAGAGGGGGTTAAGGGGCTTAACAGCTATTATGTCATATCCGATAAATCCACCATGAGCTATCGCACACGTATTCGCACGCCAACCTTTGCCCATTTGCAGCAGATGCCCAGCGTGATTAACGGCTCTTTGGTGTCTGATGCAATTATTTATTTGGCAAGCATTGATATTGTGATGGCAGATTGTGATAGGTGATAATTAAAAAACCCATTTATTAAACACTGGTATTATTATTAATATTTGTCTTAAATTGATGACCAATGAACATATATAAAGTGATTAATATGCTAAAAATTAGTGGTAAAGCAATAAAGCCCATTTTTTGTATAAGATAGGTAATTGCAGGAAAAATAATCAGTAATATGGTACGACTGATAAAAAATGCCATGCCATCAAGCAGTGAACGATGGTTGTTGGGTATAATGTCATGAAATTTAGCTGAAGCTTCAATCATTAAAAACTTAATGCCAAAAAACATAATAAATAAAGAGATGACTATTAATACAACCCCTTTTGTCGAGTGCTGAAACAGTGTGATTGCAGATAGCATGAGCAGTAGTGATAAAAATAGACAAATCAGAATATATGTGTATTTGTTTTTAATGTTACTATTAATGGCATAACTTGACAAAAGCTGAGCAAGAGAGACGATGGAAAAAAACATGCCATAAATCCATCCCAAATTGCCTGTATTAAAGTTTTTAATAACTGGTTGCCATAGTTGTAATATAGTTTGAAAATATATTAGCAAGATAGATAGCACTATTAGCCCATAACATATCTCTTGTTTTGTTTTGAGTATTGAGATTAAACGACCCAAATTTTCTGAGAAGTTGGGTGTATTAATCTTTAAATCACTTATATTATTATGCGTACTTTGGTAGATATCACTGGGTAGTTGTAAAAAAGCACCCATACTGACTATAAATAATAATGTGCCTGCAATAATCCATATGATATTTGATGCTGGTTCTAAAAAACTGGCGCCTACAAAAGCACAAATTGCCATACCTAGGCTGTTGTATTTATTGTCATAAGAGAGTAAAGTTTTATTATCTAGATCTGGGTATTGTTTGTTTTTTATATCTATTAAATAAGATATATAAGCACCACCAAATAATGATAAGGAGATGGCATTAAATGCTTCTGCAACATAAAATTGCCAAATTTCTGAGGCAAAAGCGGTAGTCAACAACCAAAATGACCCAAATAAAATTCCAAGTATGGTAGATAGTTTTCGGCTATATCTATCGGCAATATAAGATAAGGGTAAATCAATTATCATCATTAACCCAAATTGAAATGATTTTAATAAGCCTAAGTCAATTAAATCAATATTTTTGCTCAAAAGATATAGGGTGGATATGCCACCAATGAGCATACGAAAGCTACCAAAGGCAACACCATAAAAAATAATGGTTTTTAATGTTTTTGGTATGGCAATGATTACTGACATAAACAATCCTTATTAATAGAAAAAATTTGTTCCTCAACTTTTAGTATATTAAAGTGTATGCCTATTCGTTTATTTATTGTTTGTGTTTGTAAGAATTCATTAAGAATAAGTGATACACTTTCCCATAATTATCCTATTTTAGGTTTGTTTATGTTTAATTATTATTAAAAATAATATTAAGTATATTTAGAGTTTTCTTTGTTGAATGAGATCAAAGAATAATGATTCTCAAAAACAAGAGTCTCTCCAAATTTTTTAGTTGCGAACGGTAGAAATCATACTACTCACCTCCTTGTCTGTTGTGGTATTTTGATGTAGAATAATCAAATTTTATGGTGTGGCTATATGTTTGATTGGTTGAATATTCCTTTAATAATTAGACTAGAATAAAAGTCAACTCATGTCAAGATATATTTTATATATATTCAAGATATATTTTATATATTAATCTCAAAATGGGTTTTATATAAAAAACCGAAGGGCTTAACAGCTATTATGTCATATCCGATAAATCCACCATGAGCTATCGCACACGTATTCGCACGCCAACCTTTGCCCATTTGCAGCAGATGCCCAGCGTGATTAACGGCTCTTTGGTGTCTGATGCAATTATTTATTTGGCAAGCATTGATATTGTGATGGCAGATTGTGATAGGTAACTGCCTTTTTTCCAAAGATTGATGGTGATTTAACAATCAGTCTAAGAGCTATTAAATAGGCATTTATACAGGACGGTCATGCAAGAAATAATACAATCCATTGTTTTTATTGCTGCCGCCATACTGCACGGAATTACAGGCATGGGATTTCCGATGCTTGGTACAACCGCATTGGCTTTTATCATGCCATTGTCTAAGGTTGTTGCCTTGGTGGCATTACCAAGCCTGTTAATGAGCTTGTTGGTTCTATGTAGCAATAACAAAAAAGGGTTTTACCAAGAGATTGTTTATTATTTAAAAACCTATAAATTGCTTGCTATCGGTAGCGTCGTTGGCAGCATTTTGGGGGTCAAGCTGCTTTTGATACTTCCAGCGTCTTGGCTGTTTTTACTGATGGCAATCATTACATTGTATTATTCTGTCAATGGCATTTTAAATGTATGTGCAAAAGCAAAAAATATTCAAGTGGTTGCCAATAATAAAAATATGGTTCTGTTTGGGTTTTTGGCAGGCATCATCGGCGGTTCAACCAATGCCATGTCCCCCATATTGTTAATATTTTTGCTGAGTGAAACAGAGAATAAAAATCGCATCGCAAAAGCAAGTAATCTATGCTATCTTTTGGCGAAAATTGTTCAAATATATATGCTAAAAGACCAGTATTTGTTATTAAATAAGAGTGAATACGGTTTAATATTTTTACTGTCCATATTGTCTGTTATTGGATTGTATGTTGGCATTTGGTTAAGAGCTAAGATTAGCCCAAATTTTTTTAAAATGTTAATTTTTATTGTTTTATTGGTATTGGCTCTAAAAATTGGGCATTCAGGTTTAATTAAACTTTAATTCATTATTAAATGCCTTAACTCGTTATTAAATGTCGTTATTAAATATTGATATTAAATATCGTTATTAAATCATTGGCACAATGTTTTAGAATTTTAAATACAAAAGGTTACCATGAAAATTGTTACCGACAAAACCCCCAAAGTGGACATTCACGCCATTTTAACGCCCCAAGAAATTGATGGCATTCATCATCACATTCATCATTATCCACAAGCCCGTGCCGCCGTGCTTGATGCTTTGAAACTTGTGCAAAAGCGTAACGGCTGGGTCAATGATGCCCAAGTGGTCGCCATTGCCAACATGCTTGGCATCAGTGTGGCAGATGTTGAGGGGGTGGCAACATTTTTTAATCGCATTTATCGCTTGCCTGTTGGGCGACATGTGATTTTGGTTTGTGATAGCATTGCTTGCTATTTGACAGGTTATGAGACGCTTTTGGCTGAGTTTAAGGCACAGCTGGGCATTGAGTTTGGGCAAACCACAGCTGATGGCAGGTTTACCCTGTTGCCAATTTGTTGTTTGGGAAATTGTGATAAAGGGGCAAGTGTGCTGATTGATGAGGACACTTATGGCCCTGTGCTGCCGTCCGAGGTCGGTCTATTATTGGAGCAATATGTATGAATAAGCCAAATGTCAGCGAACAGATTGACGCTCGTAAAAATGGACTTGCCCCAAGCCAGCTTAACCGCCAAAAAACGCCAATTTGGGGCGTGGGACTGACGGACGGGCAAGCACCAACGTCACTTACGCACCCTTTGACATGGCGACTGTATCATCATGATGCACTGCTGACACTGGCAGATTATGAAGCCTTGGACGGTTTTGTTGGCTTAAAAAACGCCTTGACCAAATCACCCAAAGAGGTCGGCGAGATGATAAAAACCGCCAATGTGCGTGGGCGTGGTGGGGCAGGGTTTAACGCAGGGCTAAAATGGACATTCATGACCCCGCCTGATGGGGGCGTGCGTTATTTGATTTGTAATGCCGATGAGATGGAACCTGGCACATTCAAAGACCGCTTATTGATGGAGCGTCTGCCTTTTCAGCTCATTGAGGGCATGCTCATCAGTGCCTATGCCATTGGGGCGAGCGTGGGTTATGTCTTTATCCGTGGTGAATATGTCCTAGCTGCCAAGCGCTTACAAAATGCCATTAATGAGTGTGTTGCCAATCACTTGCTGGGTGATGGGATTTTGGGGACAGAGTTTAACTTTACTTTGCATGTTCACACAGGGGCGGGGCGATATATTTGTGGTGAAGAGACGGCACTCATTAACTGTTTGGAGGGCAGGCGTGCCAACCCACGCACCAAACCACCATTTCCCCAAGTCTCAGGGGCGTGGGGTCGCCCAACGGTGGTGAATAATGTTGAGACACTAAACAACATGCCTGCCATTTTGTTAAATGGGGTGGATTGGTATTTGAATTTGCCAAAAGCCAAGGGCAAATCCACCACCCCTGGCACCAAAATCATGGGCGTGTCAGGGCGTGTCAAAGATGCAGGGCTTTGGGAGTTGCCTTTTGGTCATACCGCAAGGGAGTTAATAGAGCTGGCAGGTGGCATGCAAGAGGGGCTTAGCTTAAAGGCGTGGCTACCAGGTGGGGCGAGTACCGACTTTTTAACCGCAAGTGATGAGCATTTGGATTTGGTGATGGACTTTGACCCCATCATGAAAGCGGGCAGTCGTTTGGGTACTTGCTTGATGATGGTGGTGGATGAAAGCCAAGACATGGTGAGTTTGTCAAAAAATCTACAACAGTTTTTTCAGCGTGAAAGTTGTGGCTGGTGTACCCCTTGCCGTGATGGCTTACCGTGGGGCGTTAAAATCCTTGATGCCATGGATAATGGACAAGCCCAAGCGGACGACATTGACAAACTCTCCGAGCTGACACGAGATTTGTGGCTTGGCAAAACCTTTTGCGCTCATGCCCCAGGGGCGATGGAGCCACTCATGAGTGCGTTAAAATATTTCCGTCATGAATTTGAGCAAAAAGTGAACAACTCAAAACCACAACAAAACAAGGTGGGGGTGTAACATGGCAGTCATTCATATAGATGGCAAAACTTATGATGTGGACGGCTCGGATAATCTGCTCTCAGCCTGCCTGTCGCTTGGCATTGATGTGCCTTATTTTTGTTATCACCCTGCCTTAGGTTCGGTCGGTTCTTGTCGTCAGTGTGCCGTCAAACAGTATAATAACGCCGAGGATTATCAAGCAGGCAAAGGGCGGTTGGTGATGAGCTGTATGGTTGCCCCCAGCGATGACATGTACATCTCTGTTGATGATGATGAAGCCAAGGCATTTCGCAAAAGCATTGTGGAATACTTGATGACCAATCACCCCCATGACTGCCCCACTTGTGAAGAGGGTGGTCATTGTCATTTGCAAGACATGACTTATATGTCAGGTCATCATCGTCGCCGTTACCGCTTTACCAAACGCACTCACCACAATCAAGAGCTTGGGCCTTTTATCGCTCATGAGATGAACCGCTGTATCGCCTGCTATCGCTGTGTGCGATTTTATCAAGATTATGCAGGTGGCGATGATTTGGGCGTGTATGCGTCTAATAACCGTGTTTATTTTGGTCGCCCAGAAGATGGGCAGTTTGACAGTGAGTTTAGCGGTAATTTAACCGAAGTGTGTCCCACAGGGGTGTTTACGGATAAAACCCATTCTGAGCGTTACAATCGTAAATGGGACATGCAATATGCCCCAAGCATTTGCCATGGCTGTTCGGCAGGCTGTAACATTTCAGCAGGTGAGCGTTATGGCGAGCTTCGGCGTATTGAAAACCGCTATAATCACGATGTCAATGGCTACTTTTTATGCGACCGTGGGCGTTTTGGTTATGGCTATGTTAACCGAGCGGATAGACCTACCCATCCCCTTAAAAAGGTGAATGGACAATTTGTCAAAACCAGTGCAGACCTTGCTGTGGATGGTGTGGCGGACTTGCTAAAAGGTAAAAATGTGATTGGCATAGGGTCAGCCAGAGCCAGTTTGGAGAGTAATTTTGCCCTAAAAAGACTGGTTGGAGCAAACAATTTTAGCACAGGCGAGCGAGCGGCCGTCAAAGATGTGGTGGATTTGGGTGTGGCATTATTACGCCATGAAGCGGTGCATCAGGCATCATTGGCACAGATTGAGACGGCAGATGGCGTGTTTATTTTGGGTGAGGACATTACCCAAACGGCAAGCCGTGTTGCCTTGTCAGTACGCCAAGCGGCTAAGAATAAAGCCCGCCAAATGGCAAGTGCCCTAAAAACTGAGCATTGGCTTGCTGAACCTGTCAAGCGTATCGGACAAAGTGCGTACAGTCCGATTTATGTGGCGTGTGTGGCAGATACTAAGCTATCCGACATTGCCAAAGTGTCCGCTGTTGCCACACCAGATGACATTGCCAAATTGGGCTTTATGGTGGGTGATGTCATCAAGGCGTATGCTGACACGCTAGATGAGATTGGAAAAAGTGAGAACGCCATTTTTGCCAAAGAAAAACAGACGGATTTGGTGATTGATGATGAGATGGCGATGCAATTTTTGGCACATCATATCGCTTATGATTTGATTATGGCAAATCGCCCACTTGTTGTTACAGGCACCAGTTTGACATCAAAAGCAATCGTTCAGGCCACAGGTTACATTGCCCAAACCTTGACCGCCAAGCGCGCCAAAATCGCCCATGTGGAGCGTGAATTTATAGAAGTGCAAAACGCCAAAATCCGTGATGAGGTCGCCCGTCAGTTCATTGACCCTGACAAGGATGCCAAAACGGACGGCACGCACACCACAGAGCGAGACCCAAACGACTTTGAAAAAGAGCTGTCATCTCGTCTATTAAAGATAAATACTCTGTATGCTGATAAAACAGGCGTGTATGTTGCCATGCCGGAGGCCAATAGCGTGGGTGTGAATTTATTGGGTGGGCAGGCGATGGAGGAGGTTTTGGCACAAGCATTTGAGGCGGCGGTCGTGTTAGAACATGATTTGTCAAATCTGACCCCAAACCAATTTGACAAATTAACACAAAAAACACTCATCGTACTAGACCATCAGTCTTATGAATGGCATGATAAGGCTGATTTTGTGTTATCAAGTGCATCATTTGCTGAAAGTGATGGCACGCTTGTCTCTGCTGAGGGGCGAGCAGGGCGGTTTTTTGCAAGCTATGATAAAAAATATTATGAACCAACCAGCGAGCTAAAAGACAGTTGGCGTTGGCTACATGCACTTGACAATGCCATGACAAACAAGATGGGTGAACCCATCTGGCGCCATCTTGATGATGTCATTGATGAGCTGGTTGTAGAGTATCCACACCTTGCTCAAATCAAAGATGCTGCCCCAGAGTCAGATTATCGCATTACAGGGCTAAAAGTTGCCCGTGAGCCACGCCGTTATTCGGGGCGGACGGTGTTACGCTCACCTATTTCTATTCACGAACCCATGCAACCTAAGGACTTAGACAGTGGTTTGACTTTTTCAATGGAGGGTTATGTGGGCGATAAAACCAATCCAAGCCTTATCCCTTTTGCGTGGTCAGCAGGCTGGAACTCCCCACAAGCATGGAACAAATACCAAAATAAAGTCGGTGGGCGATTAAAAGGTGGCGATGTGGGCATTCGTCTGTTTGAAACACTGCCAAAGACGCAAATGGTGTTTGGGCGTGTTGATATTGATCATGTGAATGTTGCTACAAGCATTTTTTATGGTCGTGCGGTGATTGTGCCTGTACATAACCTATTTACAAGCTCACGCATGATAAGCCGTAGCCCTGTGGTAGCAAGCCAAATCAAACCTGCCATGTGGATGATAAACCATGATGATGCAGAGCGTTGGATGGTTAAGGTGGGCGATAAATTAACCCTAAGCCAGCATGGGGCAGAGATTACCTTGCCTGTGGAGGTGGTGGATTATTTGGCAGACGGCTGTATTGGTTATCCTGATGGTGCTGTACCGCTTATGGTCGGTATACCAACGACTGTCAAAAAAGCAGATAAGGACACGCCTGTCTATGTGCCTGACCATCAAAAGAGCATGCAGAGATTGGCAAGTATCAAGCGTGAGAATATCTTTACACCAAAGGCAGGGTTTAATAACGCACCGTTTGCGATGAATAAAGTGGGGGCATAAATGAGTATTCGTGTGATTCCTGATGTGCCATCATGGCTTGGTGCTTGGTCGTTTGAGTGGTGGTCGTTTGTTTTTATGACTGTCCAAACGCTGATTATTTTTTTGGGGCTTGTCATGACAGCGGCCTTGATGATTGTGTATGAACGGCGTATGTTGGCGTTGTGGCAAGACCGTTATGGCCCAAATCGTGTTGGCTGGCAAGGCTCGCTACAACTGGTGGCGGACATGCTCAAAATCTTTTTTAAAGAAGATTGGACACCCAACTTTGCCGACAAACGCCTATTTACCCTAGCTCCTGCCATTGCCATGTTTGGTGCTTTAGCATCTTTTGCCATCATTCCCTTATCGCCCACATTGGGGGCAGCGGATTGGAACATTGGCATTTTATTTTTCTTTGCCATGGCAGGTTTGGCGGTGTATGCGGTGATGTTTGGCGGCTGGGCTTCTGCCAATAAATTTGCTTTGCTTGGCGGTCTGCGTTCAGCGGCTCAGACGATAAGCTATGAGGTCTTTTTGGGCTTATCGCTCATGGGCGTGGTGGCGATGACAGGGTCATTTAACCTGCGTGAGATTGTCTTAGCTCAGGCAGATGTTTGGAATGTCATTCCACAATTTTTGGGGTTTTTAACCTTTTGTGTGGCAGGGGTGGCAGTTACCCACCGCCATCCTTTTGACCAGCCAGAAGCGGAACAAGAGCTGGCAGAGGGCTATCATGTGGAATACTCTGGCATGAAATTTGGCATGTTTTTTATCGGTGAATACGTCAATGTGGTTGTCATCTCAGCACTCATGACCTGTTTATTTTTTGGGGGTTGGCTTGCCCCATTTAATCTGGATTTGCCCTTTGTGCCACCTGTGTTTTGGTTTTTGATTAAGACTTTGTTTTTTATGACTTTATTTGTGCTAATTCGTGGTTCGCTTATGCGTCCCAGATACGATCAGGTGATGAATTTTGGCTGGAAAGTGTGCTTGCCCATAACACTGCTAAACCTTTTGGCGACTGCTTTTGTGATTTTGATGGTGAATTAAATGTTTGCAACTTTAAAAAATACGGCGGTGGGCATGTTTACCATTGTACGCTCCATGTGGATGGTCAACAGCCACGCCCTAAGACCCAGAGATACGATTTTATACCCTGAACAGCCCGTGCCTGTACCGCCCCGTTTTCGTGGTCGCATTGTGCTGACCCGAGACCCTGATGGTGATGAACGCTGTGTGGCGTGTAACTTGTGTGCGGTGGCCTGCCCTGTGGGTTGTATTAGCCTACAAAAGGCAGAGCGAGAAGATGGGCGTTGGTATCCTGAGTTTTTTCGCATCAATTTTAGTCGCTGTGTGTTTTGTGGCATGTGTGAAGAGGCATGCCCAACCACCGCCATTCAGCTCACCCCTGATTTTGAGCTTGGTGAATATGACCGCCAAAATCTGGTGTATGAAAAAGAACATTTGCTCATCAGTGGTGTGGGTAAATACCCAGAATACAACTATTATAGAGTAACAGGCATGGCAACGGACGATAAACCCAAAGGGTCGCACGAGCGTGAAGCAGAGCCTGTTAATGTGCGGAGTTTGTTGCCATGATTGATGTGTTAAAGGCGTTTTTGGCAAATGGCAGTGTGGTGGGTTTTTATGTCTTATCGCTGGTGGCAATTTGGGCAAGCCTAAGGGTGGTAACGCACGCCAATGCTGTGCATGCCATTTTATCCATGATTGTATCATTATTAGCTGTGGCGGGTATTTTCTTTATCTTAGGTGCTCCATTTGCAGGCATTCTTGAAATCATTGTCTATGCTGGGGCGATTTTGGTGCTGTTTGTGTTTGTGATTATGATGCTAAATCTAGGCACAGATACCACAGAAGAAAAAACATGGCTTACCGCCAATGCGTGGGCGATGCCTGTGTGTCTGATGATGATTGTTGGGGCGGTGCTGATTGGTTTTATTGGCTATGGCACAGACCAATCCATACAGCTACAAAGCGATACCATCTCTGCCAAAGATGTGGGTGTACGCTTATTTACGGGGTATGTGTTGCTTGTGGAGGTGGCGGCATTTTTGCTTTTGGGGGCATTGGTTGCGGCATATCATTTGGGTAAAAAAGCACTTGATGATGAAAACATCAGCCACAGCCAAACATGCCCTGATGTCACCTCTAATACATGGGCAAATCAAGACAAAGAGCAACAGGAGAGAGCCGATGCAAAATTATAATGTAGATACTCTAAATACCCCCTTTGCCCATGAAGTCGCCAAATTGGCATCTGATATGGGCGTGCCTGCTCATCATGGACTGATTTTGGCGGCCATTTTGTTTGTTATTGGACTGGCTGGCGTCATGGCAAGACGCAATGTGTTGTTCATGCTCATGAGTTTGGAGATTATGATGAACTCAGCTGCCCTTGCCTTTGTAGTGGGGGGTAACATGTGGGGCAAGGCAGATGGGCAGGTTATGTTTGTGTTTATTTTGACGCTGGCAGCAGCAGAGGCGGCGATTGGGCTTGCCATGCTTTTGCAATTTTATCATCGTTTTAGAAGTCTTGATGTCAATCACGCCAGTGAATTAAAGGGGTAGGGTGGTATGAATTTGTTAGCATTGACCTTTATTTTCCCTTTAATTGGATTTTTGATATTGACCATGGGGCAAGGCAGAATTGGCGAAAAACCTGCTACCATCATTGGGGTGGGGGCGATGGGGCTGTCGGCTGTGTGTGCCTTTGTCAGTATTTTTGGGTTTTTGACAAAAGGGCAACAGGCGATGTCTGTGCCACTTTGGACATGGCTGTCGGTGGGCGATTTTACTCCCAAATTTGGGCTGTATCTTGATGGATTGTCTGTTACCATGATGGGCGTGATTACAGGCGTGGGCTTTTTGATTCATCTGTTTGCCAGTTGGTATATGAAAGGTGAGGCAGGATTTGCCCGTTTTTTTAGTTATCTGAATTTATTTGTGGCAAGCATGCTCATGCTTGTGCTTGCTGATAACCTTTTGCTCATGTATTTGGGCTGGGAGGGTGTGGGCATTTGCTCATATTTGTTAATTGGCTTTTATTATCAAAACCGAGCCAATGGGCGGGCGGCGATAAAGGCATTTACCGTAACCCGTGTGGGTGATGTGTTTTTGGCGATTGGGCTGTTTTTACTGTTTGTTGTATTTGGTACGCTTGATATGACCGCCATCAATGCCAAAGCAGATGCCATGTTTGCTGTTAATGACCCCATGCTACTACTCATCGTGGCAATGCTTATCGGCGGCGCGTTTGGTAAATCAGCACAAATTCCACTGCATACCTGGCTTGCAGATGCGATGGCAGGCCCTACGCCTGTTTCCGCTCTTATCCATGCAGCCACCATGGTAACCGCAGGGGTATATTTGATTGCCCGCATGCACCCTTTATTTGTGCTGACCCCCCAGGTGCTCCTGTATTGGGTGGGCGGTGTTGGTGCATTGTCCATGCTGGTGGCAAGTTTTTGTGCGTTGGCACAAACCGACATTAAGCGTGTGCTTGCTTACTCTACCATGAGTCAGCTTGGATATATGTTCATTGCCTTAGGGGTTGGAGCATGGCAGGTGGCGATTTTTCATTTGATGACGCACGCATTTTTTAAAGCCTTGCTATTCCTAGCCAGTGGGGCGGTGATTGTATCAACACACCACGAGCAAAACATTTTTAAAATGGGTGGTCTGCGTCATAAAATTCCCCTTGTGTTTTGGTCATTTGTGGTAGGTGGTGGGGCGTTGGTTGCCTTGCCTTTTGTAACGGTTGGCTTTTATTCCAAAGAAGCGATTTTGTGGGAGACTTATGCCACAGGACACATGGGTTTGTTTTGGGCAGGCGTGTTTGGGGCATTTTTGACCTCTGTTTATACTTTCCGTTTGATTTATCTTGTGTTCTTTGGAGAGCAAAAAACGCATGGCGAGTCTTTAAAGGGCATAAGTTACGCTTTGCCTTTGGTGGTGTTACTGCTATTGTCAACAGGAATTGGAGCATTAATCCATCCCCCCTTGGCAAATGTTTTACCGATGAGTGTGGGCAGTACTCTAACAGATGCTAAGCATACCGCTGAGATTATCGCTGTTGGCTTTACTGTCTGTGGCTTGGTGTTTGCCTACTTTTTATATGTCATAAATAAAGGCAAAATTTTGACAAAATGGACAAATTCTACCTTTGGCACAGCATGTGTTTATTGGTGTTACCATGGATTGGGCTTTGATGCGTTGTATGACATTATTTTTGTTAAACCCTTTTTGGGCATCACAAAGGCATTAAAATCTGACCCAATAGACCGCCTAATAAATATCTTAGCCATAGGTGCTTCATGGGGTAATAAATTAACAACAAAAACCCAAACTGGGCTTTTGCATACTCATGCCATCAGTTTTGGTGTAGGTCTGGCGGTTATTTTAATCTTAGCATTGATGATGGTGGTGTAACATGGCATTAGAACAAAATTGGATACTACCAGCATTGATCGCAATTCCATTGATTGCAGGCTTTTTATGCTGGTTAATTGAAAAAATCAGCGATCGCCTGCCACGCTGGATTGCACTGATTGGCATGGTCATTACTTTTATTTTGACCTTAGTGCTTTGGCAACAAGGGAATTTTAATACGCTACTGGTAACAGATACAGCGGTCAGCGGTGAGACATTGCCTTGGGCGGCACAGTTTATCCTGCCATGGATTCCAAGTTTTGGCATTAAATTTCATTTAGCGATGGATGGCTTGTCTTTACTGATGATTGCGTTGACGGCATTTTTGGGTATTATGGCGGTGGGCTGCTCATGGGGCGAAATTCAGCGCCGTGTGGGATTTTTTCATCTTAATCTGCTGTGGTCACTAGGCGGCGTGATCGGCGTATTTTTAGCCATTGATTTGTTTTTGTTTTTCTTTTTTTGGGAATTGATGCTGTTGCCGATTTATTTTTTGATTGCACTTTGGGGACATAATGCCACAGGGGGTAAGAGCAAAGAATACGCAGCAACCAAGTTCTTTATTTATACACAAGCCTCAGGCTTGATCATGTTAATTGGCATTTTATTATTAGTCATTATTCAGTTTAGCCAAACAGGTGTTTTAAGTTTTGATTATCATGATCTCTTAGGGGTAAATCTTGGTGATTGGGAATATGCCATCATGCTTTGCTTTTTTATTGGTTTTGCAGTTAAGCTGCCAATATTTCCCTTGCATGGTTGGCTGCCTGATGCCCACGCCCAAGCACCAACGGCAGGTTCGGTAGATTTGGCGGGGATTTTGATTAAGACGGCGGCATTTGGCTTGTTGCGTTTTGTCATTCCATTATTTCCAAATGCCTCGGCACAATTTGCCCCAGTGGCGATAACTTTGGGCATGATTGGCGTATTTTATGGGGCATTTTTGGCATTTGCCCAAACCGATATCAAGCGACTGCTCGCTTATACCAGTGTGTCGCATATGGGTTTTGTCGTGCTTGCCATTTATGCTGGCACACTTGTATCGTTACAAGGTTTGATGGTGCAAATGCTCGCTCATGGTCTATCAAGTGCAGCACTGTTTATTATGGCAGGTCAAATTTATGAGCGTTTGCACACTCGTGATATGACGGTAATGGGTGGCATGTGGGGACAGTTTCGCCGCCTTGCTCCATTTATGATGTTCTTTTGTGCGGCATTGTTGGGCATACCTGGTACGGGTAACTTTATTGGTGAGATTTTGATTTTGATTGGTGCTTTTGCCATACATCCGATCTTTGTCACACTTGCCACAGTAAGCCTTGTGATGGCAGGACTGTATTCTTTGATGGTAATTTATCATGCGTTATTTGGTCAAAATACCACGCTTGAATTGGTGAAGCAAAATCACGGTACGCTAAAAGATTTGGGTAAACGAGAATTGGTATTGCTACTTTCTTTGGCAATCGGTTTGGTATGGCTTGGCTTGTACCCTCAGCCTGTTATGGATAAGTCTGAAGGGTCAATGCAGTGGATTGCCAGTGCTTATGCACATGATGTCATCATGGCAGATGAGCCAATGCATGGCATTCGATTGATTGAAGGGAATATGGGTGACTATATGCATGCCCATCACCATCAGCTGCATGGTCAAGGATATGACGCTGGTATACATCATCACAAAGGCTCTGATGGCCATCATCACGATCACCAAACCAAGCAGGGGGAATAATCATGAATCCGATGATTTTTGAATCTATTTTATCAATACTGCCTGCTGTGATCGTGGCACTCACTGCGCTCATCGTGATGATTACCATTGCTGTCAAGCGTTCTCATTTTTGGGCGGCAACACTCAGCGTCGTGGGTCTAAATATGGCGTTGCTGGCAGTTATTTCCCAAGCCTTAGGCTTAGTGCCCGCAGGCGTATCTTTTGGTGAATTGTTTATCTTTGATGGTTTTGCAATTTTCAATATGGGTGTGATTTTGATTGCAGCATTGGCTTGCTGTACATTAGCATACGGCTATTTTGAGACCTTACAAGATCATAAAGATGAACTGTATTTGATTATGCTAATCTCTACGCTAGGGGCAATGCTAATGACAGGTGCAGCGCATTTGGCGGCATTTTTTATGTCGCTTGAGCTGTTGTCTGTACCGATGTATGGTATGTTAGCATACACCTTCTTGCGTTCTCGATCGCTTGAGTCGGGTTTAAAATACCTTATCATGTCCGCCACCGCCTCTGCCACCTTGCTGATGGGCATGGCGTTGATTTTTGCTGATGCAGGTACTTTATTATTCAAAGATTTGGCAAGAAATCTTTTGATTGGTAATTTGTCAGGCTTAAGTGTGGCTGGGGTGGTCATGATGTTGGCAGCTGCAGCATTTAAATTATCAGCAGCACCATTTCATTCATGGGTGTCAGATGTCTATGAAGGTGCACCAGCACCAATCGCTGCTTTTTTAGCAAGTGTGAGTAAAGTGGCAATGATGGCACTTGCACTTAGATTCTTTGTGGGTAGTATGTTTACTGCCATGCCAGCTTTTGAGACGATTTTGATTGTTGTCATTGTTTTGTCTATTTTAATGGGTAACTTACTTGCAATCCGCCAAAATAACATTAAGCGTATGCTTGCTTATTCTTCGATTGCACATATTGGCTATGCATTGACAGCACTTTTATCAATCGGTGCAGGTAGCTTGCCTTTGGTGAGTATGTATATGGCAGTTTATGCACTGACATCTATTGGAGCGTTTGGGGTGATCACACTGATGTCAAGCCCATATCGTGAGCGTGGACGCACTTCTATCAGTGGCGAAGCTGATGACCTGCGTTTTTATCAAGGGTTATTTTGGCGTCGTCCCGTTCTAACGGCGGTACTGACTGTGATGCTACTATCATTGGCAGGTATTCCTCTGACGGCAGGATTTGTTACCAAATTTACCATATTCTTTGCGGCTGTACAAGGCATGCACTTCTTGGCGGCTGGTATGATTATTTTGGGTAGTGCCATCGGTTTGTATTATTATTTGCGTATTTTGGTCAATCTGTACCAAAAACCCAAAGTCAATCTTGAGTTTGATGCACATCAACATTGGGGCGTTAAGGCAGGCGGAGTCATGGCGATGATTATCACCGCACTTATCGTTATCTTTGGCGTACTACCAGAAGCAATGATGCAAATGGCTGCCCGAGCAGTGATGTTGTAATAAAGATTACGATTTATCAGTAAATCAGCACCCAAATGAGTGCTGATTTACATTTATGCCAATCTTGGTCATATCAAGTTAAACCTTGACAATAAAAAAGAGCTTAATCATAAGCCCTTTTTATCGCATCGTCAGAAAATTAAACGGCACAAGCATCACTTGCCAAATAAGTTTCAAGTTCTTCTGAACCGCCGATGCGTTTGCCACCAATAAAGACTTGTGGTACTGTCTCATGACCAGTGATGGCACGAACACTTGTCATGCTGGCATCTCGACCAAGTACAACTTCTTCATATGCAACGCCATGAGATTTTAAAGCCTCTTTAGCCTTGGCACAAAAATCACAACCAGGCTTGGTAATAATGGTTACAGATGGCTTATCTTCCCAATCTGGATTTAAAAATTTGATCATGGTATCAGCATCAGAAACCTCAAACGGATCGCCATCTTTTTCAGGCTCATCAAAGATTTTGACAATCATGCCATCATCAACAAGCATCGAATAACGCCATGAACGCTTACCAAAGCCCAAATCTTCTTTGCTAACCAAGCGATTCATACCTTCGGTAAACTCACCATTACCATCTGGGATTAAAGTTATCTTGTCGCTTTCTTGGTCGTCTGCCCAAGCATTCATCACAAAGGTATCATTCACCGATACGCACAAAATATCATCAATGCCCAGTTTTTTAAATTCATCTGCCAATTCATTATAACGAGGCAGATGCGTTGATGAACAAGTCGGCGTAAAGGCACCCGGCAATGAAAAAACCACGACTTTTTTGCCACTAAAAAGTTCATCAGTGCTAACATCAACCCACTGATCACCTTGGCGTGTATGAAATACAGCATTTGGGACTTTTTGTCCTGTCATGTCTTTAAAAGCCATAATAATTTTCCTTTTGGTTGTGATAAAACTTGTATGAAAAAAATTGATAGTATTTAATTTAATTTATATTTATTATATAAGAATATTTATTAATATTTCAAGTGATAATTTTAAAGGCAATCAAGGCAATTTTTTGAATTTGATGCGTGACTGATGATTTGACTAAAGCTAAATTATCAGTCAAAATACACAATAAAAGTCCAATGTCTGTTAAGATGACATTGGTGATTAAGATGATAATGACAAAGAGAACATCATGAGTGATGACAAAGCAGTGACATTGACGGTGCTATCAAAGACAGTTTGGTCGCCCAATTTATTTAGTTTTACGACAACCAGACCTAAGGGTTTTCGGTTTGAGGCGGGGCAATTTGTTCGGCTGGGATTATGTGCAGATGAGCTGATTTATTATCAAGATAAGCATCAAGATACGCCTAAATCTGAGAGTGTAAGTCCAATTTTTCGTGCGTATTCTGTAGTATCGTCTCCGTATGATGAGACACTTGAGTTTTTTTCGGTGGTGGTGGCTGATGGGGAGTTTACATCACAGCTTCAATACTTACAAGCAGGTGATCAGTTGTATCTTAATACAATACCGTTTGGGTTTTTGACGCTATCACGCTACCAAGAACCAACGCCAAAAACATTATGGTTATTAGCAACTGGCACAGGGCTTGCACCATTTTTATCTATTCTACAGGATTTGTATGCTTGGGAGTACTATGATGACATCGTGCTTGTATACAGTGCACGAACTCAAAGTGAATTAGCGTATCAAGACAAAATTCATTCATTGGCAACAAGCTTTGGGGGGTTGGTGGATAATCCTGCTCGTTTTTATTATGTGCCAATCGTAACGCGTGAAAAAGTCGCTGGCTGCTTATCTGAGCGTATTCCAAGCTTAATTAATAATGGTGAGCTTGCCAAGACAGCAGGGGTAGCACTCGACACTCAATCGCATGTCATGCTGTGCGGTAATCCACAAATGGTTGAGGACACCAAAGAAGCACTCAAAGCACAGGGGCTTAGCATGAATCGTCGTGGCGTTGGTCACATTGCCGTAGAAAATTATTGGTAAAAACCACCAGTACGCTCTTAGCTTGGCTTATATTTGTAACTTGTATTTGGTTAAATCGTGGCTTGTATCATAAAAATAGCCAATTTTGATGCTAATGCCTAATAAAAATCCCATCATGCTGGTCATGAGCAATAAGAAATAAGATGGCTGATACTAAAATCATCCCCTAAAGATATTAGGGGATGAAAATTAGGGGATGAAAAAAGGTAATTTACATTTTTTCTACGGTCTTAATACCAAGTAATTGCAGGCCTTGTTTTAGAGTTTTGGCGGTCAGTGCTGCAAGTCGTAGGCGAGAGGTCTTTGTCTTATCATCAGAGCTTAGGATTGGGCAGGCTTCATAAAAACTTGAGAAAATACCCGCCAATTCAAATAGGTATTGACACAATAGATGTGGCATACCGTCTTTGGCAACCAATAATAGCACTTCTTCAAATTGAAGCAATTTGACCGCCAAGGCTCGCTCTTTATCTTCATGAATCACAATCTCACCGCCAATATCTGCCATATCAAGCCCTGCACGCACAAAAATCGAGCGAATGCGTGTATAGGCATATTGCATATAGGGTGCAGTATTGCCCTCAAATGACAGCATATTATCCCAATCAAACACATAGTCGGTGTTACGATTTTTGGAAAGGTCGGAATATTTAACCGCACCAATGGCAACCGCTTCAACGACAGCACGCTTTTCTTCAGCACTAAGATCGGGATTTTTTTGCTCGATTAGGGTGGTTGCACGCTCGATTGCTTCATCAAGCAAATCGGCAAGCTTAACCGTGCCACCTGTGCGTGTTTTAAAAGGTTTACCATCCTTGCCAAGCATCATACCAAAGGTAAAATGCTCCATGACAAATTCATCAGGTACAAATCCTGCCTTGCGTGTGATGAGCCATGCTTGCTGTGCATGTAGGGTTTGGCGTGCATCGGTAAACAAAATGACACGGTCAGCATGAAGTGTATGATAGCGGTAAGCTGCTGCAGCGATGTCGGTGGTTGTGTAAAGATAGCCGCCATCCTTTTTTTGGATGATGACGCCCATTGGGTCGCCTGCTTTATTTGTAAATTCATCCAAAAAAACCACCACAGCACCATCATCTTCGACCGCCAAACCTTTGTCTTTGAGTGTTTGAACAATGCTGGGCAGCATTGGATTATATAGGCTTTCACCCATGGTATCATCACGCGTTAAGGTAACATTTAGGCGGTCATAAGTGTGCTGACATTGTGCCATGGTGATATCTACAAGTTTTCGCCACATTGTTAAGCAATACTCATCACCGCTTTGGAGTTTTACCACATAATTACGAGACTTTTTGGCAAACGCTTCATCGCTGTCATAGGCGTGTTTTGCTGCACGATAAAATGCTTCTAAATCAGATAAATCCAAATCCTTGACATCGTCATTTTGTACCTTTTCAAGATAAGCGATGAGCATGCCAAACTGCGTACCCCAATCACCCACATGGTTAGCACGGATAACGGTATTACCTAAAAATTCAAGCGTGCGTACGACGCTATCACCGATGATGGTTGAACGCAGGTGACCGACATGCATTTCTTTGGCGACATTTGGGGAGGAGTAGTCAACCACCACGGTATCATTTTGGGCGGCATTTACGCCCAAAGTGCGACTGATATTGGCTTGATTGGCATGTTTAGATATCCACTCATTTTTTAAGAAGATATTAATAAATCCAGGGCCTGCAATCTCAAGTTTTTCGGCGATATCATCAATGCTTAAATGATCAAGCACCGTTTGGGCAAACTCTCGTGGATTTATACCCAGTTTTTTGGCAGCACCCATGATGCCATTGGCTTGATAATCCCCAAATTGTATTTTATTGGATTGACGCACCAAAGCCTCAACCTCGCTGCCTGCACCAGCTGCGATCATTGCCTTTTTAATTTCATCGTTTAAAATTGCTTGAATATTCATCGATTGCCTATGGATAAATTATAAAAATGAAAAAATTCTGATTAAATAAGCCATGATTTTAGCAAATTTTCTATAAAAAATCTTGATTAATTGGCAAATGATGCCAAGCAAGCTTTTGTATGTTTCATTAAGTTAAATAAGCTAAAATACTCAAAATCAAAAAAACCGCCCAATCTCTAAGATAGGCGGTTTTTAATAATGGCGGAAGCTGAGAGATTCGAACTCTCGGTGGGCTATGAACCCACGCCGGTTTTCAAGACCGGTGCATTCAACCGCTCTGCCAAGCTTCCAATGCGTCGTATTATAGACGAATTTTTTGTAAATGCAAGGATTTTTTATAAAAATTGGCATAATTTTGTTATATTTAAACACCAATTGCCCATGGGGGACGATCATGGAAGCTCAAACCTTTCTATAAAGGCGAAACTAAGAAGTTATTAAAATAATTTCGGCTGACGGCGAGGGGTACCAATCTCCTCGATACTAATTTCATCGGTTGTACGACAATTTGTTTGGGGGGTGATAATATCTCGTGCCAGTGCTACCAGTTCATAGATCGTACGGCGTGTATGGATCAGATTATCTTTAGGGTTTTGCCAGCTGGAGCGAATGGCAAGGGGTGCAGGGGCGGGTATAGTATGGATGCCAGCCTTGGCAAATTGACGGCGCGCCCGAGCCATATGATAGCGATCTGTCACCAAATAAACTGTCGTTGATAGCTCATGATGGCTGAGTAATTTGGCAGTAAAAACGGCATTTTCGCAAGTATTCATACTGGCGTTTTCGTTGATAATCACCACCTTTGTCCTGCCAATATGCTCAATCAAATAGTCGCGTAGCCATGGGGATTCGGCACCACTGGTAATAATGCTCAAAGGATACAGCTTGTGCAGATGAATGGCGGCATTTGCACGGCTTTGGGTAAAGTGGTTTAGGCTGATTGTACCAGCTGAGTTTTTGGTTAATCCACCGCCAAGCACAACGATACTTGTGGCATCATCTTGAACGGTAGCTAAGGTGAGGGCAGAATACAGATTAAGTAGACCAACACCAAGATTGGCAAATATAGGCGTTAAGGCACTCGCTATGCCAATCAGTATCACAGTACTACCCACTGCAATAAATTTTAAGGATTTTAATACCACACATCTCATGGTGGAAGTGCGTTTTTTTGATCTGTTAGTTGTAGCTGCCATCAGCATTAATCCAGGCAGGTTCACGCACTAAGGTGATGTTAAATTTTTGTTTAACTGCAGCGATGATAACATCAGCTGTGGCTTTGATATCCTCTTGGGTGGCAATAAACGGCATATGATTGGTTAAAACAAGTGCTTGTTTGGCGTGGGTTAATATCGGCGGCACACCTTGACCTTTAAGTCCTGCTTGGTCAATCAGCCATCCTGCAGGTACTTTAACCAAAGTTTTGGTAATAAGATAGCATGGCAAATTAGGATAATCCACGCACAGTTTTTGATAATGTTCTGTTGAGATGATTGGATTTTGAAAAAAAGAGCCACAGTTGGCCAAAACTTTTGGGTCGGGTAGTTTGCTTTGGCGGATGGCAATAACTGCATGATACACATCTGTCGTGGTAACGGTAGTCCTGCCTTGATGATTTGCCAGCTGTTTTGCATATGTGTGCAAATCGCCATAGCTACTTAGAATGCGTGTTGGGTTTTTATGTAATCGCAGTGTCACCGCACAAATGAAGTAGCGATTTGGCTCATCTTTAAAAATGCTATGACGGTAGCCAAATTGGCATGCTTGTTTAGACAACTGTTTAAACTGCTTGCTCGCCCATTCATAAACCTGTACGCTGACCAACACATCGTCAAGTTGTACACCATAAGCACCAATATTTTGCACAGGTGCAGCACCGACAAGCCCTGGAATTAAGGCAAGATTTTCAAGTCCAAACCAGCCTTTATGCACGCAATCGGTTACTAAATCATGAAAATTTTCACCTGCTTGCACCTGTAAGATGATTTCTTGGTCATCTTCAAACAGCACACGCCTACCCATCATGCGAGGTAAAAGCACGGTGGTATGCAGTCTGCTTGGCAATAAAACATTACTGCCACCTGATAGCACAAACCAAGTGTTATTTAGCTTAAGTGTTGGCAAAGCGGCTGCATCATGAATGACGATCGCTGTATCTGCAACAGACGACAGTGCCATAGTATTCATCGAAGACAGGTCATAATTTTGGTAAGTGTCAAGCATGGAATATGTCAATTGATGGGCAATGGGTTGCATTATAGCTGTAGCAGGTTTGATAAGTCAATCCGCAGCCAGTAAAGCTTGATGATCAAGCTGCCATACCGTGATATACCGATCGGCAATTTGCTGAAGATGGGTGTACATTTGCTCAAAATCTTGCTCATCGCCATAATAAGGGTCAGCAACCGACCGACCTTCTGGATCAAATAAGCTAAGCTTTGCCATATCTCGACCATTAGCATGCATCATGGCAGTAGTTTTAAGAGTTTGTAAGTCTGATAAATTGGTGTCATCCATCGCAAAAATGAGCTCAAATTCATAAAAATCTTCCAAAGAAACTTGGCGTGCACGAAGCCGACTTAACTCAAAACCAAGTGACTCACCAGTGGCGATGGCGCGTGGATCGGGTGGATTGCCAATGTGATAGCCCGCTGTACCTGCTGAATCCAAATAAACATCAGGCAAAAAATTGGTCAGTTTGGCACGCATGACAGCTTCAGCGGATGGACTTCGGCAGATATTACCCAAACAAACAAAAAGAATCGATCGTGGTATGGTCATAGTAGCTACCAATGGTGTTTAAATTTATTTAATTCTCGACGCTGCTTTTTATCAGGCCGGCTGTCTGGACGCGCCAAATTAAGCAGTTTTCTTTGTTCAGCCATAAAAGCACGCTGAGTTTTGCTTGCATCAGTTTCTTCATACAATGTCGCTGCAAGGGTAGCATTACCCCGATTTTCAGATAGGGCTTTGATGATGATTGTTTTTTCTTCAAGGCGTGTCGCATGCCCTTGGCGAATGGTGAGTGTATCGCCGACTTGTAGCTCTTTGCTGACTTTGATTTTAGCACCGTTCATATGTACCTTGCCTGCTTCGATGGCTTCTTTGGCAAGGCTTCTGGTGCGAAAAAATCGTGCTGCCCATAGCCATTTATCAGCACGCACCTTAGTAAGCTTCGTTTGATTCATAAAATTTATCACTTTATTTAATTTTATAGGTGGTTGGTGGCTTGATGGTTTTGTAGGCAATCATGGATGGCGATGGCAATTTCATAAGCCAAATTTACCGGTACAGCATTATCAATCATTTTATAACCGTCATTGACATTTTGATAAATGAATTTAAAGTCATCTGGAAAGCCTTGTATTCTTGCCACTTCTCGGACGGTCATTCTTCTGTATAGATGCTCTTTGCCAATAACAAAACGAAAATCGTTGGTGCCATGTTTTTGCATTTTGGGCGCTTGTGGGTGTAATTGGCACTGACGACCTGATGCCTGTACCGTAAAGCCTTGTTCGTGCCATGCCTTGACATGATTTCGGCTCATATAAATGGGTGAAAAACTGCCAATGAAATATTCATTGTTATTAATGGCTTTGGGATTGGTTTGATTTTTATCTAACGCTGCAACAGCTGTTTGTTGTAAATCCCAAATAACATCTTTGAGCGTAATTTTGTTATCGTCTTCTGCAGTTGAACCAATTGGGAAGTTAAAGTTAATGGCTAAATCTTTACGAAACCCAATATAAAAAAACGCTTTCTTTCTTGAGCAACACCATAGTTTTTGGCATTCACCATATTAACAGTCACATCATACCCACAATCATCAAACATGTTTAAAATACTTTTAACAGCGTCTGAATGTCTATTAGCAAGCATACCGCTCACATTTTCTGCCAAAAAAACTTTGGTTGTTTGTTTTTTAAAATACGAATATAATCATAAAATAACTGACCACGAGCGTCGTTAATACCACGCAAAGCACCCGCTTCTGACCACGTGACAAGGCGGTCCACCAATAATGCCATCAATATCGTTTGGGAAATCCTCTTCTAAGATATGGCGAATATCGCCTTCAATCAACTTGGTATTATGATGGTTGGCTTTAAAGGTTACCCAAATACTTTTATCATATTCGTTAGCAACAGCAATGTTAAATCCTGCTTTTTTAAATCCCAAATCAAGACCGCCACAACCACTAAATAAACTGATAATATTCATACACTAAAACCAATTAACTTGGCTGATTTTAATTGAGCTGGATTGTTGGGATTTTTGATATAAACATCTTGAATATTAAAGCCATCAATATAACTTAGCAAAAATATCTTTTACCCATTCTTCTAATGCTCCACCCATTTGATTGGCACGATTGAGTCCATGTAAATCACGGGTCAGTTCATAAGAAAAATCTGTGACAATATTAAAAATTGCATTAATAATATTCATAATATTACTTCAAAAATAGCTGATAACCCACATCTTCTGTTAAACCTTGACATTCGTAGCCAATATCAGTAAGTGCGTCTAGAATTTGACGGCTATTACTATGACTGGCCTGCAATCCTACCAAAATTCGTCCTTCGGCAGCACCATGATTTCGATAATGAAATAGGGTAATATTAAAATCTTGACCCAATTTTTCTAAAAAATTGAGCAGTGCACCGGGTCGTTCAGGAAAAATCACTCTAAATAATCGCTCATCTTCTAGATTGGCATGCCCCCCAATTAAGTAACGAATGTGTGTTTTGGCCGCCTCATCATCGGTTAAGTCATAAGCTGTATAGCCATTTTTTACCAAAGTATCGCTAATTAAGATGCGTTCTTTTTGACCTTCTTTTAGTCCGATACCAACAAAAACATGGGCGGTATTGGGGTTGGTGGCATCCATACGATAATTAAATTCAGTGATATTTCGTCCTTGTAGTACACGACAAAAATCCAAAAATGCACCAGTTTTTTCAGGCAATTGTACCGCAAAAATTGCTTCTTTTTGTTCACCGATTTCGGTTCGCTCAGCAATATAACGCAAGCGGTCAAAGTTCATGTTTGCACCCGAGATGATGGCAACGCAGTTTTTGCCACTTAGGTTGTGCGTTTGGATAAATTTTTTCATACCTGCTACTGATAAAGCACCTGCCGTCTCAACAATGGAGCGATTTTCTTCAAAAATATCTTTGATGGCAGCGCAGATTTCATCGTTAGTACAAGTGACGATTTCAGGCTCAATCACAGTACCTGAGCCATCAGATTTTGATAATTTGGCAATTTGATAAGGCAGCTCGCCAATTTGGGCAACTGCTACGCCATCAGCAAATAAAGATACCTGCGGTAGGCGGACACGCTTATTGGATGCTAGGGCGGCTTTTAGGCAAGCTGCACCTTCAGGCTCAACAGCAACCACCTTAATATGTGGTGCAACTTCTCCTAAAAAAGCTGCTACGCCCGCCAACAGACCGCCACCACCACAAGCAATAAATACATAATCAATATTACGCCACTGCTGTGTCAGCTCAAGCCCAATTGTTCCTTGTCCTGCAATTACCAGTTCATCATCATAAGGTGCGATATAAGTCATGCCGTCAGTTTCAGCTTTATGCATCGCAAAGCGGTTGGCTTCATCGAAGCTATCACCATGCAAATACACCGTACCACCAAAGGATTTGACTGCCTGAACTTTGATATCAGGCGTCGTGGTTGGCATGATAATTAAATTATTAATACCCAAACGGTTGGCAGAATATGCCACACCTTGGGCATGGTTACCTGCTGATGCACAAATGATGCCTTTTTGTTTTTGAGCGTCGGATAATTGGCTGATTTTATTATAAGCACCTCGTAACTTAAAACTAAAAACAGGCTGTAAATCTTCTCGTTTTAGACGAATGTGGTTATCAAATTTTTTGGAAAGTTTGGTGGCAGGTTCAAGGGGGGTATGAATGGCAACATCATAAACAGTGGCTTGTAAGATGGCACGGACATAGGGGGTAAGCATGAGTATTCCTTTATTCTACCGTTGTTTTTAATTTTTTATCACTAGAAATTTAATGGCTCATAAAACGATTTAACCTTAAGATCAAGATGTATTAAGTGGATCATTGACTTGGTTACTGCCTTATTGGTCATATGACCAATTAAAAACACGCAGCAGTAACCAAATCTAACATCATTTAAGCATCAAGGCTTGCCATGACCGCTTCGCTAAAATTGACATTGGTATAAACCTCTTGAACATCGTCCAAATCCTCAAGCATGTCAATCATTTTAAGAACTTTTTGAGCATCATCAATATTATCAATGTCCGCTGTCGTACTGGGCGACATGGTAACCTCCATGCTATTTGGCGTCAATCCAGCAGCAATCAGTGCATCAACAACAGTACCAAAATCTGCAGGCGAGGTGATAACCAAAAGGCTTTCGCCATCGTTTTCGATATCCTCTGCACCAGCTTCTAAGGCAATCTCCATGATGCTATCTTCTAGGCTTAAATCATGAAAGATGATTTCGCCACGCTTACTAAATAAATACGCAACCGAACCTGAAGTACCCAGATTGCCGCCATTTTTACTAAAGGCGTGACGCACCTCGCCGACAGTACGATTGACATTATCAGTCATGGTTTCAACAATGACCGCTACGCCACCAATACCATAACCTTCATAGGTAATCTCTTCCATATTGTCATTATCACCACCCCCAGCACCACGCTCAATCGCACGCTTGATGACATCTTTGGTCATGTTGGCGGCGTTTGCTTTTTCTAGAACGGCACGCAGGCGAGGGTTATTGGCAGGGTCTGGATCACCTGATTTGGCGGCTGAAACGATTTCACGGATAATTTTGGTAAAAATTTTACCCTTTGCAGCATCCTGCTTGGCTTTGCGATGTTTGATATTTGCCCATTTACTATGACCTGCCATAATGCACCTTTGCTAAAACAATAAAAATACTAAAAAGTAAAGTGATTGTATCAAAAGGCTTGGGTAACTTAGATAATTATCCAAGCCTTTGATGGATTCAATCACACAATCAAAGAAAGTTAAAAAGATAAATTTTAGCAAATTTTTAGGGATTTGATAAGCCTAAAAAATCACAATCTTTATAATCAGGTAAAAAGAGGATAAATCTGATCAATGAATTGTTAACCAATTTTGATTGTCAACCAATGCTGATTATTGCAAAACCTGACCTAACCAAAGCTTGCAAACAAATCATAGTCACTTGCTTCATCAATCACGACTGTCAGCATATCACCTGCTTTGACTGTTGCATCAATATTGTCCACATAGACATGACCATCAATTTCGGGTGCATCAGCATAGCTTCGGCAAATGGCAATATTTTCTTCTGTATCAATTTCATCAACCAAAACAACCAATGTCTTACCGACTTTTTCGGCAAGTTTTTCGGCACTGATTTTTTGTTGTAATGCCATCAAGCGTTCATAACGAGATTGTTTGACTGATTCAGGCACAGGATTGGGTAAATCGTTTGCCACCGCACCTTCAATCTCTGAATAAGTAAAGCAGCCAACACGATCCAAGCGAGCCTTGGTCAGCCAGTCAAGCAGATACTCAAAATCTTCGTCGGTTTCACCAGGAAAGCCTACCACAAAAGTTGAGCGTATGACGATATCAGGGCAAATGGCACGCCATGCTTGAATACGCTCTAAAGTATTTTCGCTCATCGCTGGACGCTTCATGGCTTTTAGTACATTGGGACTGGCATGCTGAAATGGAATGTCCAAATAGGGCAATAAACCTCCCATGCCAGCAGAAGCTGTCATGCTGTCCGCCATAATTTGAACGACTGCATCCACATGTGGGTAAGGATAAACATAGTGCAATCGTACCCAAATGCCTAATTTTGACATCGCCTCACACATATCATAAAATTTAGACTTAAGCGGCCAACCTTCCCAAAATACAGTTTTATATTTTAAATCCACGCCATAAGCTGAGGTATCTTGAGAGATGACCAAAAGTTCTTTGACGCCTGATTTTTTAAGTGCAACCGCTTCTTTCATGACGCTGTCTATTGGACGACTGACCAAATCGCCACGCAGCGATGGGATAATACAAAAAGTGCAGCGATGATTACACCCTTCAGAAATTTTTACATAGGCATAGTGTTTGGGCGTAAGTTTGATGCCTGCATCATTAATCAAATCAATTTTTGGGTCGTATTCTTTTGATTTGATCGGTTTTGGTACATGATGATTGACCGCAGAAATGACCTCTTCATAAGCATGAGCACCTGTAACCGCCAAAACGGCAGGGTGCATGGTGCGAATTTTTTCGGCGTCTTTACCCAAACAACCTGTAACAATCACTTTGCCATTTTTATTAATCGCTTCACCAATGGCATCCAAAGATTCTTGTACCGCTGACTCAATAAATCCACAGGTATTCACCACGACCAAATCTGCACCATCATAATCATTGGCAACTTGATAACCCTCATAAGTCAGTTCTGTGATGATGCGTTCACTGTCCACCAACGCCTTAGGGCAGCCGAGTGATACAAAGCCAATTTTTGGAGTGCCATTTAATGTGGATGTCGCCACCGCACCGCTTTGGTCGATACTGCGGTTTTGGTTATGGTTTGCCTTGTGATGATAGGCAGGTTCGCTGGGCAGTGGTGTATTTTGGTGGTTGGTTTTTGGGTGAACTGTTTTTGGATGAAATACGATTGGGCTTGACATAGTTGTTTGGCTCGAATGATACTGGCGAATTAAAATAGCTGGTAAAAATCATCATAGTTTAGCACAACTGCCTTTATTGGGCATCTGAATTTGGCTTGGTGTCGATAGTATTTGGGTGTGCTGACCATACCGACCGATATTTGCCATCAAAGAAAAAATCCCCAAGCCAGGGGAGACTTGGGGAGAAAGTGAAAAGCTCATAAAAGCTACACTAAAAATGGCGCAGCGGACGGGGCTCGAACCCGCGACCCCCGGCGTGACAGGCCGGTATTCTAACCAACTGAACTACCGCTGCATATGGTGGGTGGTAACGGGATCGAACCGCTGACCCTCTGCTTGTAAGGCAGATGCTCTACCAACTGAGCTAACCACCCTAAAATGTTTTTGTTGATAACAGTAATTTTATCAAAGTGACTGTATCAAACAAAGTAGATATGGTGTCAATATATCTTCATTTTAAGTTCTTGAACAAATGTTTGTTTGTTCTTTGTGGTGCGTATTATATAGAAATTTATCACAGTGTCAAATACTTTTTGGATAAATTATTTGATATTTTGGATAAATTTTATAAGCTATTGATATTTAATTGGTTATTTTTTTATTATTTGCTGATATTTTTGGTACTTTTTGATACGAGTACCATACTTTTAGGTTTGATGATGGGTGCATCTTGATTGATGAGCTGATGGACTTTATTTATATTTTTTAAGTGTACACTTGTAAAAGGGCATGAATTGCGATACAGTGAGATTTTTAATGTTAGACATTGGTTTTATTGATTGTCATTTGGTTAACAAACTAAGCATTTTTAAGGTTGATGGACCATCATCAAAAGGATTTGATTATGTTTCGTACATTTACTGAGCTATCCGTTAAAATGGTGAAAAGCGATCCGCCTTGGCTATTTGGGAGTTTTGATTGTAGGATATTGATTATTTTTGGATAATTAATAATTAAACGGTTAATTTGCTCGATTTTGGTTTTATCAGGAGGATAAATAATGAACAATAAAGTATATGAAAATGCCAAATCGGCATTGGCGGATATCGTCAAAGATAACCAAACCATCGCAGTGGGTGGGTTTGGTTTATGTGGTATTCCAGAGCAGCTGATTGCTGCACTGTGTGATACTGGTGTTAAAGGCTTAACTTGCATCAGCAATAATGCTGGCGTTGATGATTTTGGCTTAGGATTATTACTAAAACCCATCAGATTAAAAAATGATCGCCTCATATGTGTGGTGGCAAGGTGAATTTGGCAATTTTGGGGGCGATGGAGGTTAGCGAACACGGTGATTTGGCCAACTGGATGATTCCAGGTAAGATGGTTAAAGGTATGGGTGGTGCGATGGATTTGGTTACAGGCGTGCAATGGGTGATTGTATTGATGGAGCATGTTGCCAAAGATGGTTCATTTAAGATAAAATCTAACCGTACCTTACCTTTAACAGGTCAAAAAGTGGTACATCGTATTATTACCGATTTGGCAGTTTTAGACATTACAAATAACGGTTTAACATTAATTGAGTTGGCAGATGGTGTTCATTTTGAAGAATTGCAACATAAAACAGGTGTGCGTATCATTGAAAAATAATTAATAATTTTTTAAATAAATATGATATAAAATAATGAAATGATGACACAAGATTTTATTCAATGAGTGATTGATTATTATGCTTGAAAAATAAACGATAATGATTTATATTGTCTTTTTTTTACATTTTGACAAACTTTTTAACAAATTCTGCCTGATTTTGTGATGATTGGTGATAAAAGTAGGCACAATGTGATGGCATTTGCCATCGTTAAAATGATTAACACAGTCAGCAAAAGCGATGATGATAACAGGTAATACCATGAACCAAATTTTTCATTTGATGACACAAACCAAGCATACAAATCACACCAAAAAGGTGCTAAAACTGAGCATGCTGTCCTTGTGTTTGCTACACATCACCCAAACTGCCATGGCAGAGGATACCCTTAAGGATGTGCCAAAAGCAACGGATTTTTCTGTCATCTTAGATGAGGTTGTTGTAACGGCGACCAACGGCACCAAAAAATCCCAAAAACCCTTTACCAAAGCATCGGCCACCAGCGTGCGAGAAAATGTATTTAATGCCAGTGAGAATATTGATGCCATTGTGCGCAGTGTGCCAGGGGCGTTTACTCAGCAGGATAAATCCTCTGGGCTGGTATCATTAAATGTACGAGGCGATAGTGGATTTGGGCGTGCCAATAGCATGGTTGATGGTGTAACCCAAACCTTTTACAGCACCTCAACCGATGCTGGGCGTGGGGGTGGCACCTCACAGTTTGGTGCGGTGATTGACCAAAATTTCATTGCAGGCGTTGAATTAAACAAAGGTAGTTTTAATGGCAAAGGCGGTATCAACACCTTAACAGGTTCGGCCAATTTTCGTACGCTAAATGCTGATGATGTGATTAAAGATGACAAAAATTTTGGCTTCATTGCCAAGGGTTTGACCGGTAAAAATGCGACGGATAAAAATTTTATGCTGGCAGCTGGCGGACGTGGATGGCTTGATAATGGCAGTATCAGTGCTTTATATGCTTATAGCCACAAAGACATTAGCCAAAATTATAAAGTTGGCGGTGGCGGGACGCACATTGGCAATGTTGGTGATGATTTGCTACTTAGTAAACAAAAACAAGTTTTTGCCAAAGAGCATGCACTCACTTACAATGAAGCCAGCCGTTCCTGGCAAAAAGATTTGACCAAATTAGATAAAGAAACAGGCAAGCCTTTATGGGACAGAAAATATCAATTTGGCGGTAAGTGCTATGGGCTGGGCTGTATTGATACAAAAGAGAAGTTTGATGAATATGTTGCTGACAAACAGCAGCAGTGGCAAAAGCATGGTGCAAAAGAGTACAGCATCACCCCCATTGATATCACCGCCTTAAACCAAACCTCAAAAAGCCATTTGGCAAAAATTCGTTACAACAATGACACCAGCGATGTTGGTCTACAACTGCGTAAAATGGACACCACGATAGGCAGTCGCCGTATCAGCAATGATAATTATCAACTTGATGTTGCTTACAACCCAAATGAGATCATTGATTTAAAAGTGTTGGCAGCCCATAATGTGGGCGTACAAAAATACCCCAAAGGTTCAACTTTTACAGGCTGGAAATTGGATAAAGACTTTGAAACCAAAAACACTGCCAATCTTTTTGACCTGAACAACACTCACACCTTTAATCTGCCAAAGCAAATGGATTTGACCACAACCGTTGGGCTGAACATATTGCATAATGAATATTCAAAAAATCGCTTCCCAGATGAGCTTGGGCTATTTTATACCAATGATTTATTATGTGGCGGCGGTTATGATGCCTGTGGTGGTCGTTTTCAGGGGACAAGCAGCACACTACCAAAAAAATCGGTGATTGTACAGCCCTCAGGCAAACAGCGTTTTCATTCTATTTATTTGGACACATCATTACAAAAAGACAAATATCAGTTAGATTATAGCGTTAATGCCAGTCAGTACCGTTTTAGTGGTGAGCATGCCAGTTATTATAGCAGCCAAAAAGAGTTTAAAGATAAGTTTGGTGAAGATTCGCAAATTTATAAACAGCACTGCTCGCCAAGTTGTGATGTGTATGAGCCTTTGGTAACCACTTCTGGTAAAAAACACGCCATCAACCATTCTGTTACTTTAAGTGCCAAATATGACACAGGTTTTATGCCTTTTGTCAGCTTTGCACGCACGCACAGAATGCCCAACATTCAAGAAATGTTCTTTTCTCAAATTGGTGATGTTGGTGTCAATACCGCATTAAAACCAGAACAAGCCAATACATATCAGTTGGGTTTTAATGTTTTTAAACGCAATCTATTGACAGACAACGATACTTTGGGGCTAAAAGTAGTGGGTTATCAAAGCCGTATTAACAATTACATTCATAATGTTTATGGTAAATGGTATGACACAAAAAATCCACCCAGTTGGGTGACCAGTGGTGCATTAAAAGGCGATACCATACAGCATCGCAATTGGCAAATGCCTGTGCATAAACAGGGCTTAGAGCTTGAAATCAACTATGATGCTGGGCGATATTTTACCAATTTGTCTTATGCCAGACAAAAGACCGACCAGCCAACCAATTATAGCGATGCCAGCGAGTCCCCACTAAATAGCTCAAAAGAAGACCAATTAACCCAAGGCTATGGGCTAAGCAAAGTGTCAATGTTGCCCAAAGATTATGGGCGATTTGAATTTGGTGTGCGTGCATTTGATGACAAACTCACCATAGGCAGTGCGGTGCGTTATTATGGACAAAGCCCACGAGCGACCATTGAACCCAGATACATTGATGGCACGCATGGTGGCAATACATCGCATTCAGATGATAAAGGTGCTCATGTCATCAAGCAAATTGAGATGCTAAAAAGACAGCCTTTGGTGCATGATTTTTATGTTGCTTATGAGCCAATAAAAGATTTGGTGATGCGTCTTGATGTGCAAAATGCGTTTGATAAACTGTATATTGACCCCTTAGATGCCAACAATGATGCCGCCACTCAGCGTTATTATCATTCATATTATAATGATGCAGACGAAGGTGTACCTTGTGCGGCGGGGCAGTTGTGTAAGCCTGATGCAAAATACGGCGGTACTACTCGCTCGGTATTGACCAATTTTGCCAAAGGGCGTTCTTTATTATTTTCAATGACTTATAAGTGGTAGTTGTTTGATTGATGAGTGTAGCTTAAATAACTGGTCTTAATTGATTTTGTGTGATATTTTATGAGTTAAGTTTGCATGCTTGATATGCAAACTTAACTCTTTTTTATGTTGATGTTTTATGGCAAAGTTGAGTATCGTATGAAATTTATCGTCAAATTATTTCCTGAAATTATCATGAAAAGCGACTCAGTTCGCAGGCGTTTTGTCAAAATCTTATCTCATAATATCAAGGCGGTATTATGTCATGTTGATGAACAAGTTTTAGTGATTCGCCATTGGGATTTTGTCGAGGTCAGGTCGAGCGATGAAAAAAAATTGCTCATTCGTGATACCCTGCAACGGATTTCAGGCATTCATCATTTTTTGGAGGTGGATGAAAAACCGTATCATAATTTACATGATATTTTTGAGCATACTTATCTAGAATATAAAGATAAACTAATTAATAAATCATTTTGTGTACGAGTAAAACGCCGTGGTAAGACAGAGTTCAACTCAATGGATGCGATGCGATATATTGGCGGTGGTCTAAATCAGTCTATTGACAGTGCAAGTGTGAAGTTAAAAAATCCTGATATTACCATTCATATCGAGATTGATCATGATCATATGATGATTGTTAAGGGTCGTTTTGAGGGCTTGGGTGGATATCCAATGAGTACCCAAGAAGATGTATTATCGCTGATTTCAGGTGGTTTTGATTCTGGTGTGGCAAGCCATATGTTCATGCGTCGTGGTAGCCGTGTGCATTATTGTTTTTTTAATTTGGGCGGTCAGGCACATGAATTGGGTGTCAAGCAGATGGCCTATCATCTATGGTCTCGCTATTCTTTGTCGCATAAGGTATGGTTTATTACGGTAGATTTTGAACCTGTTGTTGCTGAGATATTAAAAACGATTGATGATGGCCATATGGGCGTTGTCCTAAAACGCATGATGGTAAAAGCTGCCAGTCAGATTGCTCAACAAATAAAGATCCAAGCACTGGTAACAGGAGAGGCGATGGGTCAGGTGGCAAGCCAAACATTAACCAATCTTAATGCGATTGATGCAGCATCATCTACATTGATTTTACGCCCTTTAATTACCAGTGATAAAGAAGATATCATAAAAATGGCAGAAAAAATTGGCACTGCAAACATTGCCAAGTCAATGCCTGAGTATTGCGGTGTTATCTCAAAATCACCCACGGTCAAGGCACTTAAGTCTAAGATTTTGGAACAAGAAGCAAATTTTAATTTTGAGATTTTAAATTATGCCATACAGACAGCCAAATTTAGTGATATCCGAGATTTGAATATTCATGAAAAAATTGTGACTGCTGAAGTGGTGCAACACATCACATCACAGCAGGTGGTATTAGATATTCGTATGCCAGATGAAGTAGATGACAAGCCACTTAAGGTAGATGCTGCCGTGATTACGCTGCCATTTTATAAGTTGCTATCAGAATTTGATCAACTTGACCCCACCAAAACCTATTTGTTATACTGCCAACAAGGCGTGATGAGTCGATTGCAAGCAGCCCAACTATTGGCAAAAGGGCATCATAATGTCAAAATATTTAAACCATCATCACCCCAAAGTGGTCTGTAGGCATGGATTAACTCATCAAATTTCACCCTGATATCAGCGTGTTATCAAAGGGGTAGGGTGTGTTCATCGTTCACCGAAAAAAGTTTAAAAAATGCTTGAAAAAATGCTTGACATTGAATAAATTTGGCATATAATATGCCACACAAAGCGGGAATAGCTCAGTTGGTAGAGCACGACCTTGCCAAGGTCGGGGTCGCGAGTTCGAATCTCGTTTCCCGCTCCAAATTTTAAAAAGTCCAAATCGAAAGATTTGGGCTTTTTTGTTGTTGAAGTTACTCATTTTAAGCATTTTAAAATTAATCAAGCAAAAGAATTTGCAAAAAGAAAACAATCATATCAAAGGCGTTGAACATTTTGATTGTAAGCTACTAAATCGAATAGCTAGAAAATGTAACGGTATGTACTCGAAAGCTTTTATCTTTTATCAACGAATACAATCTTAGGTTTAACATTGGTAGCGTACTTATTTTGCATGTTTGATACATGATAAGTATTGTGGCTGTAAGTTGGTTTTATAAATGAATATCTAAATGTTTATTTACGCTATCCAAAAAGTCCATCGGTTCTTGGTTTTACTAAGATGCCCACATAACAAAGACAAAATATCACAAAAGACGCTATCCACAATACTTGTGATAATAACATGAGCGGCATATAACTATCATTAAAAAATAGCGGTAAGACCACACGAAATATGCCACACAAAATCATCAACATGAACATTAATGACACAGTGGCAGGGGGCTGATGGATATTTCTGCCAGTATGTCCAAGCGACACCCGAGCCATCATGGCAATCGTCATCAGTCCAATGCCAAACACCGCCAAACCATGTAGTCCAAGCGTGTGGATATTAACAGAGCTAAACCAATTTAACTGTGTGGCAATCGGATAAAGTACAAACATCGCCAAACTTATCGTCATGCCAAAAAATGCAATGATGAGTGACCACAGCAGGGGCTTTTGCCAGATGGCGTGGTGATACCAGTTTTTTAGGCGTGCCAAATTAGCCACCAAACATACTAACGCACACACGCCAGCAATCATGGGCTGTTTGATGAACAAATCAAAAATGATAAATCCAAAAAAACCAAATAAATTGAGCCTGTCCAGTAGATCGGAGTTTTTTTGTTCAAGCTGCATGCCATTTGGTGTGCCATCATGATTGACGCTGATGCCTTTGGTAATAAAGAATGGCAAAACACGCCGTGCAATGGTAAACACTACACCAATCACCAAATATAAGGCAAAATATAAGGCGATTTGCTGTGTGTTGTGATGATTTATCAGCGCACCCACATAAAAAGCAACCTGAGTCAAACCTAATAGTAAAAGTTTGGTAATGATACCAATTTGACGTTTTTGGCGAACAGCCCACACCGCTTTGATGACAGCAAAAGCAGTCATGCCCCAAAATATCATGTCAAATACAAAAGCCGCCATGAACAGGGCAATGCTAGGTGTGACATGAAGCCCAAACCAGATAAAGCGAGATACCGCCCACGCCCCAAATATCGCCCCCAAATGCCAGCCATAAGGCATGGGCTGATTTGTCCATGTTTTGACTGCCGTTAATAAAAACCCTGCAATCACTGCTAAAGCATAACCAAACACCATCTCATGACCATGCCAATAAAAGGGCGTAACCACGCCTTGAAAAGGAGCAAACCCTTGTAATATCACCAGCCAAAGCAGCATACTTATCACAGCAAACACCGCCGAACCCACAAAAAATATGCGAAAACCCAAATTTAAAATGGGATGGGGAGATGTTGGGCGTTTGGCGGTGTTTTGGATATTCATAAGCATGGCGAATCTTTGAATTGTTATTACGATTGTCGAAAAAGTAATCTGCTGATTAAATCACTATTTTTAAAATATCATCTCATCAAAAATGAAATAGCGTTTGTGTGGTCATTGTTCCACCATCTGTTCTAGGTGTTCGGATTTTAAAATAGTGTATTGTACACCATTTACGCTAATAATTTGCTGATTTATCAAAGATCGCAAAGTTCGGCTGAGTGTTTCAGCACGGATACTTAGTAGGCTTGCAAGATTTTTTTGACTCATGGATATCTCTATTTTGCTGTTATTGTCAGCATGGCATAATAGATAATAAGCTACTTTCGCTTGTGCAGTTTTCAGGCTTAATAAATCATACAATAAAAACTGTGTCGAGATTTGCTCATACATTTGCTCTGCATACCAAGTAAATATCGTAGCTAAAGACAAGTTGTTGAATGTTTTCTTTATTTCATGAATGGGTAAAATGGCAACATAGCTATTTTGTGAAGCTTTGGCGGTTAACTGATGGCAGCTATTTTTTCCAAATGAGTTATATTGATTATACGCAAGCATCTCATCTTGTTTTTCATCACACTTATCTACTTTTAAATTAGGCAGGCTTTCATTGATCATCTGTACCTGATGGATATGAGTTTTATTTGTATCAAATCTGTTTATTAGGCTTTCTTGACCATTGGGCTGCTGACGATAGCAATGGATTGCACCTTCTAATAAAAAATATAAATAACGCACTTTAGCATATTGCAAATAAATCAAACTGCCTTTGGGGTAGTAGTGAATCGTTGCTGCCGAAATTGAAAGTTTCTTATTGGTTGTTGCAAAAATAGGGTGGCAGCTCAAGCTCTGAAGATAAACAACTTTTTTTTCATCATAGAGTTTTTTCATGGCTAAAGAGAGGGTAATTTAGATTGAAGTATTGTAAATATTTACAGATATTAGCCATAGTATGCTTAGGTAGAAAGCAGCCAGCCAAGCTTACTACTTTAGGGTAGTGCCTTAACCATTTAGAGCATAGCTAGGTATTGATAGCTGATTTATGCTAAAACCAAATCAACTCTGGGGGTGTGCATGCATGTAACATTAAGTGATTTGTTAAATAACAACCAATATTGGGCACAGTCACTGACAGCGCGTGATCCTGACTATTTTCCAAGACTCTCAAAGGCGCAGTCACCCAAATATTTATGGATCGGCTGCTCTGACAGTCGTGTGCCCGCCAATGAAGTGGTAGGCGTCATGCCAGGAGAGCTTTTTGTGCACCGCAATGTCGCAAATATGGTAGTTTCAACTGATATGAATTTGTTATCGGTGTTACAGTTTGCGGTAGATGTACTTAGGGTTGAGCATATTATCGTATGTGGTCACTATGGTTGCGGCGGCGTTAAAGCGGCGCTTAGTCAGCAAGAATATGGTCTGATAGATAACTGGCTTAGACCGTTGAAAGGAATGCGTTACCAATATCGTGAGGCTTTTGAGGGTTTAACTGATAAAGAGGAGCTTGATTTATTATGCCAAATCAATGTTAAGCGTCAGGTCACTAATGTCTGCCATACTACCATAGTGCAAAATGCTTGGTATCAAGGCAGACAACTTTCGGTACATGGCTGGATTTATGACATGAATAGTGGGCTGATTGAGGACTTGGGCGTGAGTATTAGTAACGCACAACAGCTGGCATCGGCATTTATCTATTCGCATCAATAAAATTAAAGCAGTCATTCAACTACGCCCAAAGAAGTATCTAATGATAGCCATTTAGGCAATAGTTAGGTAACCAATAAATTTTTATAATCAATGTTAGCTTGGTGTTTCGATTGTCGCTAGCCAGCTAAGCTCTTTTTATAATAACGAGGAAAGCAAAATGAGCCATTTACTCGACCAACTGCGATTTTTTAAAAGAAAACAAGGTGAATTTGCCAACAGCCACGGTGAGACTCGCCATGAAAATCGTGAATGGGAAAACAGCTATCGGGCACGCTGGTCATATGACAAAGTGGTGCGTTCTACACATGGGGTGAACTGCACAGGTTCATGCTCTTGGAAAATCTATGTCAAAAATGGTCTGGTAACCTGGGAGACACAACAGACGGACTATCCTCGCACTCGCCCAGATTTGCCCAACCATGAGCCTCGTGGCTGTCCTCGTGGGGCAAGCTATAGCTGGTATATGTATTCTGCCAACCGCTTAAAATACCCAAAAGTGCGTAAACCATTATTAAAATTATGGCGTGAAGCCAAGGCCAAACATACCGATCCTGTTTTGGCATGGGCAAGCATTGTTGAAAACCCTACCAAATCTGCTGAATACAAGTCAAAACGAGGCTTGGGTGGTTTTGTACGCTCATCTTGGCAAGAGTGTGCAGAAATCATTGCAGCAGCCAATGTTTACACCGCTAAGACCTTTGGTCCCGACCGCATCATTGGTTTTTCACCCATTCCTGCGATGTCCATGCTCAGTTATGCGTCAGGGTCAAGATATTTATCGCTCATAGGTGGTGCATGCTTGTCGTTTTATGATTGGTATTGCGACCTGCCGCCAGCTTCTCCCATGGTTTGGGGTGAGCAGACCGATGTTGCTGAATCTGCTGATTGGTACAATTCCGATTATATCATTGCGTGGGGTTCAAATGTGCCACAAACCCGTACGCCTGACGCTCACTTTTTTACCGAGGTGCGTTATAAAGGCACAAAAACGGTTGCCATTACCCCAGATTATGCCGAAATTGCCAAACTTTGTGACCTATGGCTGAACCCAAAACAAGGTACAGATGCCGCCTTGGCTCAAGCATTTTGCCATGTCATCATCAAAGAGTTTTATCTGAAATCTCAAAGTGATTACTTCCAAGACTATGCCAAACGCTACACGGATTTACCCATGTTGGTGGTGCTTGAAGAAAAAGATGATAAGTTTAAAGCAGGGCGTTTTTTACGGGCATCTGACTTAATTGACAATTTAGGTCAAGAAAATAATCCTGAATGGAAAACCATCGCCATGAACCAAAATGGTGAGCTTGTTTCACCTTATGGCTCAATCGGTTATCGCTGGGGTGAAACAGGGCGTTGGAATTTGGAAAATAAAGAAGGTCAACATAATGGCGATGTGGATTTGACTTTGTCATTAAAAGGTTCTGGCGAGACGGCAAGCGTTGGTTTGGACTATTTTGGTGGTGATGAACACCCCTATTTTACCGCTGCTGCTGGTGATGCCATTCAGTATAAAAACATTCCTTGCCATACCATCAGTCTTGCCAATGGACAAACCGCCAAAGTCGCCACCGTTTTTGATTTGATGGTTGCCAATTTGGGGGTTGATAATGGGCATGGTGGTCAAAATGTAACCGATGATTACAATGATGCCAACATCGCAGGTACGCCTGCTTGGCAAGAAAAAATCACTGGTGTCAGTCGTGAAAAGGTGATTCAAATCGCCCGTGAATTTGCCGAAAATGCCCACAAAACTCAAGGCAAATCCATGGTCATCATCGGAGCAGGCATGAACCACTGGTATCATCTTGACATGAATTATCGTGGTGTGATTAATATGCTGATGCTCTGTGGCTGTATTGGCAAATCAGGGGGTGGCTGGGCTCACTATGTGGGTCAAGAAAAGCTCAGACCACAATCTGGTTGGGCGCCTGTTGCGTTTGGATTGGATTGGCACAGACCACCACGCCACATGAATGGCACAAGCTTTTTTTACAATCACTCAAGCCAATGGCGACATGAAACTGTCTCTGCCCATGAATTGCTTTCATCTCATGCCAATAAATCGCAATTTCCAGAGCATATGCTCGATTACAACATTAAAGCTGAGCGGGCAGGTTGGTTGCCATCTGCCCCCCAATTAAACCAAAATCCACTGACCATTGCCCCCCAAGCAAAAGCCAAAGGCATGAGTGTTCAAGATTATGTGGTTGAAAGTCTGCACAATGGGTCATTGCGTTTTGCTGCCGAACAACCCGACAATCCGCAAAATTTCCCACGCAATATGTTTATCTGGCGGTCAAACTTACTGGGTTCATCAGGTAAAGGGCATGAGTACATGCTCAAATACTTGTTAGGGACAAAAAATGGCTTATTGGGTGATGAAACGGTACAAACTGGCTTTAAACCCAACGAAATTGACTTTGTTGAAAATGCCCCAACGGGTAAAATTGATTTGGTAACCACCTTAGACTTTAGAATGTCCAGCACATGTTTGTATTCTGACATTGTACTGCCCACCGCCACATGGTACGAAAAAGAAGACATCAACACATCAGACATGCACCCATTTATCCACCCATTCACCGCTGCCACTGACCCTGCGTGGGAAGCAAAAACTGACTGGGAGATTTATAAATACATCGCTAAGGCATTCTCTCGCCTTTGTGTTGGGCATTTGGGAACACAAACCGATGTGGTTACCTTACCCATGCAACATGACAGTGCCGATGAATTGGCTCAACCCTTTGGTGGCACAGATTGGAAAAGTGCAGGTGAAAAACCCATACCCGGCATTAATTGCCCACTCATCAAAGTTGTGGAACGAGATTATCCCAGCACCTATGCCAAGTTCACTTCTCTTGGTCCTTTAATGGACAAGCTTGGTAATAACTCTAAAGGCATTGACTGGGACACCAAAGAAGAAGTGCAACAATTGGGGCAGTTAAATTATCGCATTCATGATGACAGCGTCGCCAACACACGCCCCAATATGAGCAGTGTCGTCAATGCCATTGAAACCGTACTGATGCTTGCCCCAGAAACCAACGGTCATGTTGCGGTTAAAGCATGGGCAGAATTATCCAAAAAAACAGGACGTGACCACACTCATTTGGCAAAAGCCAGTGAGCATGAAAAAATCCGCTTTAATGACATTGTTGCCCAACCCAGAAAAATCATTTCAAGTCCCACATGGTCAGGGCTTGAATCTGACAAAGTCAGCTACAACGCAGGCTACACCAATGTGCATGAACTGATTCCATGGCGGACAATCACAGGCCGTCAGCAATTTTATGTTGAGCACCCTTGGATACAAGCCTTTGGCGAACAAATGCAACAATACCGTCCGCCAATTGACACCAAAACCACCCAAGCATTTAAAAAATATCAATCCAATGGCAACAAAGAAATTGTGCTTAATTTCTTAACACCACACCAAAAATGGGGCATTCACAGCACCTATTCAGAAAACCTATTGATGCTCACCTTAAGTCGTGGTGGTCCAATTGTTTGGATAAGTGAGATTGATGCCCAAAAAGCAGGCATTGAAGATAATGATTGGATTGAAGTCTTTAATGCCAACGGGGCAATCACCGCCCGTGCGGTGGTCAGCCAGCGAGTCAAAGAAGGCATGACCATGATGTACCATGCTCAAGAAAAACTGGTGAATATCCCAGGTTCTGAAAACTCAGGTACTCGTGGTGGTATTCACAACTCGGTTACTCGCACCATCTTAAAACCCACTCACATGATTGGTGGTTATGCCCAATTCTCTTATGGCTTTAACTACTATGGTACGGTTGGTTGTAACCGTGATGAATTTGTTGTGGTGCGTAAAATGGCAAATATTGACTGGCTAGAGGGCAGGGCTGATGATGAATTGCCACGCCCATTACCCACCACTTTGGACTGATGATTTTACAACATATCATGACACATTTTACTAAGCTGTCGCTAGGTCAAGGAAAATTAAAATGAAAATTCGCTCACAAGTTGGCATGGTGTTAAACCTTGATAAATGTATCGGTTGCCATACCTGCTCAGTCACTTGTAAAAATGTTTGGACCAGCCGAGAGGGCATGGAATACGCATGGTTTAACAATGTGGAATCCAAACCCGGTATCGGTTATCCAAAAGAATGGGAAAACCAAGGTAAATGGAAAGGTGGTTGGATACGCAATGCAGATGGCTCAATTAATCCCAAAATTGGGGGTAAATTTAGAGTGCTTGCCAATATTTTTGCCAACCCAGATTTGCCCATGATAGATGACTATTATGAACCATTTGACTTTGACTACCAACATCTGCATACCGCCCCAATTGGTGAACATCAGCCCATTGCACGCCCTCGCTCCTTAATTACAGGCAAACGCATACAAAAAATTGAATGGGGGCCAAATTGGGAAGAGATTCTTGGGTCAGAGTTTGCTAAGCGTCGCCGTGATAAGAATTTTGATGACATACAAGCTGACATCTATGGGCAATATGAAAACACCTTTATGATGTATTTGCCACGCCTATGTGAGCATTGTCTAAACCCAACTTGTGTGGCATCTTGTCCAAGTGGGGCAATTTATAAGCGTGAAGAAGATGGCATCGTGCTGATTGACCAAGACAAATGCCGTGGCTGGCGTATGTGCATCTCAGGCTGCCCTTACAAAAAAATCTATTACAACTGGAAATCGGGCAAATCAGAAAAATGTATCTTCTGTTACCCCCGTATTGAAGCAGGCATGCCCACCATCTGCTCTGAAACTTGTGTCGGTCGCATTCGCTACCTTGGCGTATTATTGTATGATGCAGACAAAATCCACGAAGTTGCCAGCCTATCAAACGAACAAGATTTATACCAAGCACAACTTGATATTTTCTTAGACCCACATGACCCTAAAGTCATCAAACAAGCCTTACAAGACGGCGTGCCAATGAGCGTCATCGAATCTGCTCAAAAATCCCCTGTCTATAAACTGGCAGTCGATTGGAAGCTTGCTCTGCCCTTGCACCCAGAATACCGTACCTTGCCTATGGTGTGGTATGTGCCACCATTATCACCCATTCAAAACGCCGCCGAAGCAGGTCAAGTGGGCATGGACGGACTGATTCCAGATGTGGACAGTTTACGCATTCCGTTAAAATACCTTGCCAACATGCTCACCGCAGGCGATGAAGAGCCTGTACGCTTGGCATTAAAACGCCTGCTTGCCATGCGAAGCTATAAACGCCTACAATTGGTTGAAAAACAAGATGCTCAAGAAGTGTTAGACGCTGTTGGCTTAAGCGTTGCCCAAGTGGAGGACATGTACCGCTATCTTGCCATTGCCAACTATGAAGACCGTTTTGTTATCCCAACCGCTCACCGTGAAGAAGCTCTAAGCGATGCGTTTGCTGAACGCAATGGTTGTGGCTTTACCTTTGGTAATGGTTGTACAGGAGGTAATGACACCCACATGTTTGGACAAAAGAAAAATAATAAGCGTGATTTTATCAAAACCGTACAAACATGGGAGCTATAAATGACATCTGCCACAGACATGAAACTGCTTAAAGTTATCAGCTTGCTCATGGATTACCCTGAACACGAGCTGTTTATCGATGATAACTTAGACCAATGCAAACAGCTTGTCATGCAAAGCCGTCTTATCAGCCCTGAGGTGCGACAAGACATCGCCACCTTAATTGACCAGATGGCTGCACTCGGTGAGCTAGAAGCACAAGCCAAATATGACAGCCTATTTGAGCGAGGTCGTTCCTTATCTTTATGGCTATTTGAACATGTTCATGGTGAAAGTCGAGACCGTGGGCAAGCCATGGTGGATTTAATGGCTCAATATGACATGGCTGGATTTGAGATTAACGCAAAAGAATTGCCTGACTATCTACCGATGTATTTGGAATTTTTATCCCACCAAGCCACCATCAACCATGATGAGATGCAGATTCGTGAAGAAATTGCCAATATTAGCCACATTGTTACCTTATTGGCAGCTCGCTTAATGGATAAAAACAGCCACTATGTTGGTCTATTTAAAGCATTGTTGCAAATCGCAGGTGAACCACTGAGTGTCATTGACCAACAGCTTGCCAAAATGCACAAAGACAACCAACCTGCTGATGACACCACCGAAGCGATTGACAAAGCATGGGAAGAAGAAATGGTGGATTTTTTAGGAGCAGAACAACAAAACTGCCCATCAAACCAAACCAAACAGCGTATCGCAAACCTACAAGGTGAACACGCTCAACGCCAAGCCGAAGTTCCTGTGCATTGGGTTGACTTCAACCAATCCGCCAAAGCCACCACACAAGGAGTCTGATTATGAACACAACAAACCCAGAAGATTGGTTACATGTCTTTTTATTTGGCATTTATCCCTACATCGCCTTGACAGTGTGCATCTTTGGTTGTTGGGCAAGATTTGATTTGTCTCAATACACATGGCGTGCAGGCTCAAGTCAAATGTTGTCAGATAAAGGCATGCGATTGGCAAGCAATTTATTTCATATTGGCATCATTGTCGTATTGCTTGGACATTTTTTTGGCATGTTTACCCCCCATTTTATTTATGAACGCATCATCACCGCACCACAAAAACAACTGATGGCAGTGATTGTTGGTGGCATTGCAGGGATAATGTGCTTAATTGGGCTTATCATGTTAATTTGGCGACGCTTTACCAACCCACGCATCAGCCACACCTCAACTTTTAGCGATAAGATGTTACTGTTAATTATTTTGCTTCAATTGGTCATGGGACTTGCAACCATTTGGTCATATCCGACGCATCGTGATGGTGCATTGATGTTAAGCTTGGCAGGGTGGGCACAAAACTTGGCGATATTACGCCCAGTCTACGCCGCTTCATTGGTAGAAGATGCTGGACTGGTTTATAAAATGCACATGTTCTTAGGCACAACCTTAATCTTACTTGTGCCATTTACTCGCTTAATCCATATCATTTCTGCCCCAATTTGGTATCTTGGCAGGCGTTATCAAATTGTCCGCCAAAAGAGATCTTAGTAAGTAATACGGAATAATAACAACAATAATAAATACTGTACCATTGCCACAAAGACTGCATTCTTGTCTTTGTGGTTTTTTATCACCAGAAAGTGTCTTTAAAATGATGAATTTGCATTCTCCTAAAGAAGTATGGTGAATAGACTCTTTATTTTGGATAATGATTTTATTATCCATATTTTCATTGTAACCATTATTAGAGGTCTTATGAGCGTTGGAACCTATATACCGACTCAACAAACAATTCAAAATATATGTGCAGATGAACATAATGATTCTACTAAGCTCATCAAAGTATTGAATATAGAGGATTTGGCTCAAGAGAGCGATAATATTCGTATTATGCCAACTTCTAAAGACTTGGGCAGACCTTCATCTGATGCTCAATTTATCAAGCAAGTATTAGATAAAGAAATTTTTGACAGCACCAATCTAATCGCCTCAAGCCACCAAACTTTACCAAATATCACTGTAAATGGCGTAGCAATAGACCCCAAAGCAGTAGCTGCCGAAGTGCAGTATCATCCTGCTAATAGCCAAGAAGAAGCATTGTTTTTAGCAGCTCAAGCCTTAGTTATGCGTGAATTACTGCGTCAAGAAGTGATTGAGTGCTTGGGCGAGAGGGCGTGGCTAGAGAATGAAGAAGCTACCATCGCTAAGCTGTTAGAGCAGAAAGTCATCGCCAAATCTCCAGACAAGGCAAGCTGTCAGAATTACTATCATGCTAATCAAGTTGAATTTGTTAGTATGCCAATAATGACGCTTCGCCATATTTTGCTTGCGTGTCCACCACAAGAGGGTGAAGAGCGCATTGAATTAAAAAAGCAAGCTCGCCAATTGATCGATCGGCTTAATCAAAGCCACAATCGAGATAGTGATTTTATTGAGTTTGCATGTCGATACTCTGCCTGCCCTTCAAAAGATGATGGCGGTGAACTGGGTGTATTACAAAAAGGCAGTACCGTGCCTGAATTTGAGAGTGCCGTATTTGCTTTGCCAGTTGGTATCAGTATTAATCCGATTGAAACGCGATATGGGATCCATGTGATTGAAGTTCTACAAAAGCAGGAGGGTAGGCAGCTGAGCTTTGAAGAGGCATATCCTATCATTGAAAATCATCTTAAGCAGCAGTCATTTCATCATAGTTTGTGTGACTATTTATTTGAATTGAGCCAAAAGGCTGATATTATTGGCATTGAGCTTAAGATGAATGAGCAAAATATATATCGTGGCTGATTTATTATAAATTTATAAAAGGAAAACACATGATTAGTGTAGATGAGCTTCAAAAATCAATTATCAGTCGCGTGGACGAGTATTTGAATATTGATAATCCTTTGGTATCCAGACAGAGGGTAGTACTGGCTTTAAACGATGCACTTAATCACATATTGGCAGTTGATATTAATGCGAATCTCGATATACCACGCCAGAATGTTTCGGCAATGGATGGATTTGCCTTGGTTGCACAAAGCCAACTACAGCAGGGTGATGGTTTTACCGTCATAGGCGAGTCTTGTGCAGGCACGCCGTTTAATGGCGAGATTTTGCCTAATCAAGCGGTGCGTATCTTTACAGGAGCGGTTGTACCAGAGGGTTGTGATACGGTAGTGATGCAAGAACATACTACTTTTGATCAAATTAACATAACTGATAAATCTCAGCCTTATTACATTGTACTAACCAAGCCTGCTAAAGCCAGTGCCAATATCCGCTACCAAGGCGAAGAGATTGCTCAAGGTGATACCTTGCTTAGTGCAGGTAAGCGTCTGAATCCCAGTGATATTAGTCTACTGTCTAGCATGGGATATGATGAAATTGAAGTGTTTTCACCACTTAGAATTGGTCTAATAGCCACAGGCGATGAGCTGGTTTCCATTGGTCAGCCATTGAGTGATTTGGCTCAGATTTATAATTCAAACACACCAACTTTAAAGGCACTATTAAGAAAATTGCCTATCATAATCAAGGATTATGGCATTGTCAAAGATGTGTTTGATGAGACTTATGAAGTGGTAAAGCGTGCCATTGAAGAATGTGACATAATTATCTCTAGCGCCGGTGTTTCTGTCGGTGACTATGATTTTTTAACCGAAGTGGTGAGAAGCTTGGGTAAAATTAATCACTATAAAGTTGCTATGAAGCCAGGCAAGCCGTTTGTTTTTGGTGAATTTGCTGCTGATGCGCGTAAAGTGTTATATTTTGGGTTACCGGGCAATCCACTTTCTACAGTAGTTGGCTGTATTAACTTTGTGCGTCCAGCACTATGGCAGGCACTAGGGGCAATAGATGCACCTCTTACCTTACATCTGCCTGCGATTACGACGGCAAACATCAAGAAAAGTGTAGGTAGGCGAGAGTATCAGCGCGGCTATTTTGAAATGGGTGAAAAAAAATTACAAGTCACACCATCAAGTGCGCAAGACTCGCACCGCATCAAACAATTGTCTCAAGCCAACTGTCTAATTGTGCTTGATGAAAATAGTATGGGTGTGAATAAAGGCGAGCAGGTGATAATTCAGCTATTTGATTGGGTGGTGTGAGTTGCACTGACCATTTGATTTTATAAGTAATAAATCTCATCGGTCAGTTGCTGGATTTCTGATTTGTCATGGCTGACATACAGCATGGGAATGTGAGTGGTGTGGATAATCTGCTCAAAAAATGGCAAAATCTCTTGTTTATGAATGCTGTCTAGGGCGGATAATGGTTCATCTAAAAGTAACAAATTTGGTGAATAAAGCAACGCCCGCCCAAGTGCCACTCGCTGTTTTTCACCGCCTGATAGTTTGGTGGGCATACGCTGGGTCAGATGCCCCAATTTTAACAGCTCAATGATTTCATCAGGGTGAAAGCGTCTTTGGTCATCATCAATGTTGTGATAGCCAAATAGCAAATTATTCATCACCGATTTATGGGGGAAAATTTGGGCATCTTGAAACACCAAGCCCACTCGTCGCTGCTGAATGGGTATGTTGATTTTTTTTTCGCCATCAAACCAGGTTTGCCCATTGATACGGATACTGCCATTTTTTGGGGCATTTAGCCCTGCGATGGTGTGCAAAATGCTGGTTTTGCCAGAGCCTGAAATGCCAAACAGCCCCATGACAGGTTGCGATGATTGTAAATCAACGGATAAATCCAGCCTGCCAAGCACCAGCTGAAACTGACAATCAAATATCAAAGGGTTATCTTTTGATGTTTGTGTGGTTTGGGTCATGGTGGTTTGTGTCATTGTGCAAGCCTTCTTTTTTGATAACGGGCATACCACTGCGACAACCATAATGTCGAAAACGCTACCCCAACCGACAACATCAACAATCGCATGATTTGGGCGTCGCTGTCAGGTTGTTGTAGTAGGCTATAAATCGCCAATGGCAAGGTGCGAGTCTCCCCCGATATGTTGCCCACAAAGGTGATGGTTGCCCCAAATTCGCCCAAACTGCGACAAAACGATAAAATCGCCCCAATCACAATCCCAGCACCCGCCAGTGGCAAGGTTATCTGAAAAAATGCCTGTAAACGGCTTGCCCCCAATGACATGGCGGTCAGTTCAAGGCGTTTATCCACCAATTCAATGGCAAGGCGTACCGATTGCACCATCAAGGGAAAGCCCATGACCGCTGAAGCCAGTACCGCCCCTTTCCAATTAAATGCCAAATCAAAGCCCAACTGTGATAAATATTGTCCGATGACCCCTTGATTGCCAAATAAGACCAGCAAAATATAGCCTGGCACAACAGGGGGTAGAACTAAGGGCAAAAACACAAGGGTTTCAAACAAAGATTTGCCAAAAAAATCTTTGCGAGCCAACAGCCAACCCATGGCAATCGCTGGCAATAGGTTGACCAGAAGGCTCACGCTTGCGATTTGATAGGACAGTTTAATGACTGCCATCTCTTCAGCTGTCAATGTTAGGTTCATGTCTGTACCAAACCTTGATAAAAATGATGACAAGACACTGATTACAAGACACTAAAACCATATTTGCGATAAACCGCTTTGGCTTCATTGGTCTGTAAGAAATTATAATACTGCTGGGCTTCACGACTTTGCTTAACCATGCTGATGGGGTAGACAATCGGCGTGTGTGTGGAGATTGGGAAAGTGTTAATCACTTGCACATTTTTAACCACTTTGGCATCTGTGGCATAGACAATGCCCAACTGACATTCACCACGGTTCACAAAGTTTAGTGCAGCACGCACATCTTCGGTCTCTACCAAACGTGGCCCGATGGTGTCCCACCAACCTAGGTTGGTTAGGGCTTCTTTGGCGTATTTGCCCACAGGCACGCTGGCGGTGTTGCCAGTGCATAGCTTGCCTGTAAAGGCATTACCGATGTCAAAGGATTTGTCTATTTTGATGTTGGTCTTGATGGGGTTGTTTTTGGGGGTAATCATCACCAAGCGGTTGCCCAATAGGTTTTTGTAGCTGCTGCTAACAATCTTATCTTTTTTGGCAAGATAATCCATCCAAGAGATGTTTGCTGAGATATAAATGTCAGCAGGCGCACCTTGCTCAATTTGTTTGGCAAGGGTAGATGAGGCGGCAAAGGAAGTTTTTACTTTGCTGTTGTATTTTTTTTCATACAACTTATTGATGTCTTCAACAGCATTGGTCATGCTGGCAGCGGCATACACGGTAAGGTCTGCATGAGCCGATGTTGCCCCCATGACCATCATGGCGATGAATAAAGGTTTGATGGCTGATTTGATGGTTGCTGTCATAACATGCTCCTGTTTGTTCTGTGGTTGTGGGGTTTGGGCGTTACTTTTTGACACCAAGGATTGACACCAAGGACGATGTGTGATGCCTTAATTAAAGCAGTAACAGGCGAACCCACGGCTAGGTTTAGATTTTGACAGCTTTGGCTGGTGATGATGGCACTAATCACTGTACCGCTGGCGGTTTTGATGGTAATTTCGGCATTCACCGCACCGTCGGTGATGCTCTCCACCGTGCCTTGCAATTGGTTGCGAGACGATAAAATCAGCTCATCATCTGTTGCGACGATGACCGATGGGGCTTTAAAAATCGCCACCACGCTGCCACCGACAGCAAGGTTAAGGCGTTTGGTACTCTCCGAGGTAATCACGGCTGTTAATTCATCGCCATCGGTTAAGCTAAGTTTGATGACATCATTGACTGCCCCTGATTGAATGTGTTTGATGGTGGCGTTAAGTTGATTTCTTGCACTGATTGCCATGGGTGTTCTTCTTGATTGGCGGTTGATAAAAATTGATTATGATAATGGCTTAACCATTATTACTTAACCATAAACTTTGGTTGCTGTCGGTATAAAATTCTTGCTTCCATACAGGAATGTCTGCTTTGATGGCGTCGAGCAACCACTGACAAGCTTCAAAGGCGGGATAGCGATGATGAGCGCTAACGCCTATCCACACCGCCATATCGCCTATGTTCAGATCACCGATGCGATGCATGGCGATGGCATTTTCAATTTTAAAACGTTGACAGGCTTCACTGATCAATAGCTTTCCTTGATTAAGTGCCAATGCCTCATAACCATAATAGGTGAGCTTCTCTACTGGGCGGCTGTTGTTATGGTTTCGCACCCAACCTTCAAAGGTCACTAAAGCCCCACAGCGGTCATCAAGCAAACCTTTTTTTAGCTTCTTCTCATCGATAAAGGTGTCTAATAAGGCAAATCCATCAGTGATTGCCACATGGTAGGCAGCTTCATGGCTTAATGAGATCTTTGATGAGCCTTGATGTAGTTTTTGAGCCATATTAACCTCCAGCGACAGGTGGAATGAAGGCAATGATATCACCATTGCCAACCTTAGTCTGCCAATTGGCAATCTGATGATTGACAGCAACCGCCAATTCATCTTGTGTTAAATTAAAATCGTATTTATCTAATAAATAAGAATAAATATCATTAAGATAATAATGCGAGGTTGTTAAAATTTCTTCATCTATACCTGCCTGTTCGGCAAGACTGGCGAAATATAATACAGTAACAGTTAAGTTATTTGACATAATCAGATTTCCCCCCAGTTTTATTTAATAGACAAACATCGGTAATGATAATGTCGTGGCTCATTGCTTTGGTCATGTCATAGATGGTCAGACAAGCTACTGATACTGCTGTTAAGGCTTCCATTTCTACACCAGTTTTGTGAGCTACCTTGACAGCCGCTGTCACAACGATGGCACATTTTGCATCATTATATTCAAAGCTTAGCTTGACACTATCAAGGGGTAACTGATGGCATAAAGGGATTAAATCGCTCGTTTTCTTAGCACCCATAATACCTGCAAGATGAGCTGTTTGGGTAATTGACCCTTTTTTTGTCATGCCATCAGTGTTTTTGATGGCTAAATAGATATTTGAAGGAAAAATTACCTGAGCGCTTGCGGTGGCACTGCGCTGGGTTACTATTTTGGTTGAAACATCAACCATGCTAATATCACCATTGGCGTCTAGATGAGTTAGGGTGTGGTGATCTAAATCAGTCATAAAAATTTTCCAAAGCTAAGGCAAATTCACTGGGTGTGTTAAAGTTAGTCAAAGAGTGTAAATCATCATTAAGATCAAAAGTTTGGCGGTCAACAAGGTCTAAAAATTGCATGACTGAGCGACCACCCTGAGCCAGAAAATCAAGTAATATTGGTAGAATACTGGTGTGGTAAACCCCTAATAAGGGGCAGTCTTTTTTTGCGTATAGATAGCCAACTTGAGCACTGGTAAACTTTAATATATCAGCAATTTTATCAATCGCTAGCAAATGATCGCAGCTAACAGTCAAAATATAGCCTTCGCTTTCTACCGCCTGTAAGCCAGCAGTGATGCCGGATAAAGGACCTGCACCTTTACCTGAATCATTGCAAGGCAAATAATCTTTAAGTGGCGTAATGAGTGGATCATGTGCGGAATTTTTACCGTTATCTGCCAAAAAAATAGGTAAGTTTAATTTTTTGGCACAAGCGATATGAAAATCAAGTACCGTACTTTTGTTAGGTAGGGCAAGCTGTGCTTTGGGTTGTCCCATTCGAGTTGACTCTCCCCCTGCTAAAATTAAGACAGCGCATAAACTCATGGCTTAATTCCGATGTTAAGCATCATATTATAGTTACCATTAAACTGAGAATCCAAATCTGCCACTTATTAGCCATGCGATGGATTTTGACGCATTAAATGTGGTACAAAGTTACAAGGACGAGTTCGGTTATCCAGCTGCTGTTTGATAATACCCTCCCAGCCTGTTCGACATGCTCCTGTTGATCCTGGTAAGCAAAAAATTACTGTGTTGTTTGCCATGCCTGCCACTGCTCTAGATTGTAGGGTTGACATTCCGATTTCGCCATGAGATAAGTATCTAAACATTTCACCAAAGCCTTGCACTTCTTTATCAAATAGCACGCCGACTGCTTCTGGCATGTTATCACGATGATAAAAACCTGTACCCCCTGTGGTAATAATGGCATGAATACGTTCATCAGCGATCCATGCACTAATCACTGCACGGATTTGATAAATATCATCTTTGGTCAGCTTGCGGTCAACCAATACATGACCTGCCTCCACTAGGCTATCTACCAAGAATTTTCCTGAAGTATCTTCGTCCAGTATGCGCGTATCAGATACCGTTAGTACAGCGATGTTTAAGGGAGTAAATGGTTTATCGGATTTTTTGGCTTGTGGTTGATGATTAGGGTCATTACATAAGTTACACATAAGATGTCCTGTGGGTTAATTAAAGTATCAAATCAAAGTTAGGGTCTTAGGGTTTTATTAAAAATTTTTTGTTTCCAGCTGCTCTTAAGGCAATCAATGTTCAGCCACTGATTGGCAGTAGCGGCATCGATTTTGCTTTTTTGATTCACTATTTGCCAAAGAGTGTGCAAAGTGGCGTATTCAAAAGGGCGTTCGATAAGGTAGACGGATAAGTCAGGCTTAATGATGCCTGTTTTGATCACTTGATAATACCACCCAGCAATGCCTTGATGACTAACAAAAGAAGATATGTTTGGAGTGTTTAATCGATCATTGATCTTATAACAAGGACGGCGAGGCTGCACTAGCCGAAGCTGTACGCAATCATCTGCATCACCGAATTGATAGATATCGCCAATGCATACCGAGCGTTCGTCCATCGGTATCTTATCGGTAATGACGGTTAAATTTTCTCCGAGTGAGCCAACAGGGATGTTCAAACCAAACGCCTGATTGATGACATCATAGGTGGTGATTGGCATTTGATGCACTGCTTTGAGTGGTCCACCGTGAAATTTATGCTCAGCTTGTTCGTCTGCATCTAGACCTAGTAAATCAACTTTCATGCTGCCATCAATGGGAATTTTATTAATAGCACTCACGCCACGCACAAACGGCTCAATTTTACCTGTGCGTACGGTGGTCAGAGTGCCAATAAATTTAGGTAGAGTATTCATTTCCTGCCTCATTATGTACTGATGATTTCAGCAATCAGTGAAATAACCGATCAATCACACTTTAGCCGCCTACCAAGGATAAATTATACATCATGCCGCTGTCGGCAGAGTGCAGGTGATGATGTTCAGGTTTGATAGGCATTAAGGCTTGTAAAGCTTGAATAAGCCCCTGGGTGTCACCTTGTGTCAGATAAGGACGAATGTCGTAATTTTGGCTATCAAACAAGCAAAGATGCACTTGACCTTGACTACTAACACGTAGGCGATTGCAATGATCACAAAATTTGGGTGAATAAGGTTCAATCAGACCAATTTTACCGACATAATCAGGGTGGCTGTATTCAGTTGCAGGTCCACCATCCGTTGCACGCATTTGAGCCCTCCAACCGTGCTTGATTAAATAGGTTTTGATATGCTGACTGCTAGTATGCTCGGCAAAAAACAGTTGGCTATTATCTGATGTTTGCATAAATTCAATGAAACGGTAAGTAATGGGGCGATCTTTGACAAAGTCCAGTGCTGCCATAAGATTGTCATAGGCGGTATGTGCCATCAAAATACCGTTGAGCTTTAAGGTGATGCTAGTTGAGTATAAGAGTTTATCAATATCACGAAGTAGAGTAGGCAAGCCATCATATCCTGTAATTTTATGAAATGTTGTGGGATTAAAACTGTCAATACTTAGATTTAATTTATCCAAGCCTGCATCATGCCAAGCGGATAGATGTTTGCCTAATTTATAGCCATTGGAGCTGATACACGCGGTCTTGATACCCTCTGTATTTTTGATGAGTCTGATCAAGTCAGGCAAATCATGGCGTATAGATGGCTCACCCCCTGTCAGACGAACTTTGGTGGTGCTAAGAGCAGCAAATCCTGCCAATAAAGTAGCAATTTCTTGTTGTGTCAGCTCGTTATTAGGACGTTTGCCTTGATAGCCATTGGGTAGACAATAATTACAACGAAAATTACAAAAATCAGTGATGGAAAGTCTAAGATAGGTTAGTTTACGCTGAAAGTTATCAGTCAATTTTTCTGTTGAGTTGGATGTTGCTAGGGTAAACTCATTGCCATAAAATACCGTGTCAAAACAATCCGTCGCTTGGTGGGCTGGCTGCGCCGGTTGGAATAATAAAGAGTTTTTCATGACAATAACTTATGGGCGTTGCCTCGGTGATGAATGTATTACAACTATAACAAAAAATACCCAAGCTCCCTATAGCCACATGGTTAAAATTTTTTGACATTCTCTACTACTTTGGATGTATGTGTCACTACAATGCTTGATTATTTCGCTTATCACTGATAATGACCAACCGCCCAAACGGCAATCTCAACGCGCGTACGCAGGCCAATCTTACCAAGAATGTGTTTGACATGAACTTTAACTGTGGATTCAGCAATACCAAGCTTGTTACCAATCATCTTATTACTCATCCCTTGAGCAATCATTTTAGCAACTTGGATCTCGCGCTCTGTCAGCTCGTGACTGCTGTCAGTTTTAACAGGTTTACGCATCGCTTGTGCTAAAATCGGTGCAAGACTTGGGCTGATGACTAATTCACCGCACAAAATCTTACGTATATCAGTAATGATTTGCTCTGGCTCCATATCCTTGAGTAGATAGCCATCAACGCCTAAATGAAGCGCATCTTGAACATCTTTGCTATTGTCCGATACGGTAAATAATAGAACTTTGGTTTGAATACCCAACTCCCGTATTTTTTTGAGCGTTTCAATGCCATTTAAGATAGGCATGGTGTGATCTAAAATCACAAGATCTACAATTTCTTGATTTAGAATATCCAGGGCTTCCATCCCATGGTTGGCTTCAGCAATGACTTGAACATCCTTTTCTAGACTTAATAAATCTGCCAAACCACGACGTAGCATCGGATGATCATCGACAAGAAGAAGGCGTGCAGGATTGGCTGCGGTAAAAATCTTTAAAACCATGTTATTCCTAGTTCTCATAAAATTTAGGTAAAAACCAAATACGCACCAAAGTGCCCTTTGGGGTGTTTTGACTGATATCAAACTCGCCACCCAAACTGTGCGTGCGCTCTTGCATAATTTTTAATCCATGATGCTGTTGTTCATCAATATGCTTTGGTAAACCCACGCCGTCATCACCAATTTCCAGATAAATACGCTGTTCAGTGTCTAAATGTGTTTTTTGATAAAGGCTGACAGTTACCTCTTTGGCGTATGCATGGCGCTGAATATTGGATAATGCTTCACGAATAATTTGTAATAAGTCAATTTGCTCATTAGCACTTAGATTTTGGCTTAAAATCCGATTATCTAATGTAATATTAAAACCACCTTTCGCAGAAAATTCGTCACAGGCCTGTTCAATGGCATTATCAAAACTGCCCGATTCTATTTTTAAGCGAAAGGTCACGAGTAACTCGCGCAGCTGAATGTAGGCAGCATCAAGCCCTGAACGTGCTTGCCCTAAAACTTGAAGCATGGCTTCATTATGATCCAGGAGCGTATCATTTTGGTTTTGTTGAGCTGCGTCAGAAAGTTGGCGCGCGTGCGTACCTAGCATAGAAAGCTGAATTTTTAGATATGACAATGACTGTGCCAATGAGTCATGTAGTTCGCGGGCAATGGTGTTCCGCTCTTCTAAAAGTATTAATTGATGCTCTTGCTGACGTTGTTTTTGGATGGTGAATACTAGGCTTACTAAACTTACTAACACTTGTACAAGTTCTTTGGTAATGGTGGTATCATCTTCTTCAGACTGCTGATGAACCATCAGCTCGCCCCAGTAGTTGTTTTGGGCGCTGATTGGATAAATTCTTGTCGTAGATCTGGCTTTAAGAGCGCATTGATCGCAGTTGCCTGTAGAACAAATTTCACTCGACAAAAGATCGGTTTTGCCTGTTTGCAATTCTTCAACAGAGTGACTGTGAATACTAATGCTATCTTTAGATGACACAAGCACAGTGTCATTTTTCAAGAGAGGTCCTGAAGTGCTAGATTCATTTAATTTTAGGTGATCATGCAAGCATAATGTAAACCCAAAACTTGGATTTATCTTTGAAAAATTCTCAAGTAAATGATGTAGCTTAGATAATGTAACAGGCTCTTGATTGAGCTGATTGGAAAAATCATACAATAGTTTAAGCAATTGGTTAGCTTGGGTAAGATGCCGAGTTTTGTTTAACACTTCTTGATTGAGCTTGGCTTGATGTTCGCTAATGGTATCTGCCATATCATTGAATGAGTTGCTAAGCGTTTGAAACTCTTGATAGCCAGTTACCAGCGCAGGCACATGATGACCGCGTCTGAAATGCTGCGTACTGTCTATGAGAAAGTGAATGGGTCTTAGTACATTACGCCGAAGCTCATACATACCTAATAATAGGGTTAATAAGATGATACCAAGCGCAGACATTTGTAATACTTGTTGCCAGTGCTGGCGGGTTTCACTGCGAACCTGAATTTTTTTAGTTAGCTCGTGAACTTCTTTAATGTATTTACCAGACGCCACTAATACTGCGGTACTATCATTATTTACTAAAGCAGGCTTTAGCATCTTTAACCAATGGTGTTGAATTGTTTTAGTTTGGCTATCTATCTCAGTGTCCTTATTGCCAGGCATATTCTGATATGCATACAGCACATTCAAACGCGCTTGCATATCATCAATCAGTTGTTGATTGATCGATAAGGTAGGATCAAGTTTTACATGATCATCAATTGGTAAAGTGGTATTGGTTGTTAATAAATAATTAATGCGATAAGTTGCCATCCGAATTGATCCGACAGAGTTGAGTGCTTGAGCATCAGATTTTGATACCCAGGCTAAGACTGCTGAAGTGCTGGCTGTGACTGTCGCAAAAAATACAATAACGCCAACTGCCAGCCAAGCACGCACTGAAAGCGATTTTGGCAAAAAGCCACTAAGTCGGTTATTTAACATACATACCCCCAAAAAGCCAAGATCTGCTGTTTGAGTAAAAAATGATTGATTGTAATCAGGTTCTTAAAAACAAGTTCTTGAAAAATCAGGCAATTATACACTAATCCTTATGAAGAACGACTACTTCTTAAGTAGTAGAAATCTATATTTTAGACATAAGAGCATTAATTTATGATTGATTTAAATCAACTAATTCAAAAAAATTTCAATTTATTATAGCTTGTGTACTTTTGTAAAGCTGATTTATTTGGAGAGATTTTGATATCCAAATAAAATCTGTTTTTAGCATCTTTTAAAAAGAGCCTATCATGACAACAAAATCTACCATTGTACTCATCTCGTCGACCGTTGCATTTACGATATGTTTTATGACTTGGATGATGTTTGCTGTTTTGGGTATCCCTATTCAGCAAGCACTTGACTTAAATGAAACCCAATTTGGATTACTTGCCGCCACGCCTGTTTTGACAGGTTCGCTAGTTCGTTTACCGCTGGGTATCATGACGGATAAATATGGCGGGCGCATTGTATTTTTCGTCTTAATGTTAGCGACAGTATTGCCGATCTTTTTAATGGGGTATGCTGATCAATATTGGCAATTTTTGTTATTAGGCTTGTTTGTTGGCTTGTCGGGCGGATCCTTTTCGGTGGGTATCGCCTATGTAGCCAAGTGGTTTGAGGCAGACAAGCAGGGCTTTGCCATGGGTGTATTTGGCGCAGGTAATGCAGGTTCAGCGATTACTAAGATGATCGGTCCTGCCATTATCGCTGTAGGGGCGTCCACAGCAGCCAGTGCTGCAGAAGGCTGGCGTTTTTTACCTAAAGTTTATGCAGGTATTATGCTGATTACAGCCATAGGTTTTTGGTTTTTTAGTTATGATAATAAAACGCATCGTACTGCCAGTAATGCTACTCTTGCCAGTCAACTGGCTGTTCTAAAGGATAAGAATGTTTGGCGTTATAGCCAATATTATTCGATCGTTTTTGGTGGCTATGTAGCACTGGCGCTTTGGATGACCAAGTATTATGTCGGCGAATATGGTTTTAGCCTACAAACAGCAGCATTTTTGGCAGCGTGTTTTAGTTTGCCTGGTGGGGTATTGCGTGCACTGGGTGGGTGGCTGTCAGATAAGTATTCGGCACACACAGTCACTTGGTGGGTACTTTGGTCATCGTTTTTGCTACTATTTGCCTTATCCTATCCTCAAACATTCTTGACCATTCAGACAGTTGAGGGGGAAAAAAGCTTTTATATTGGCTTAAATGCCATCGTCTTTACTGTATTGATTTTCTTGCTAGGTATTGCCTTTGCCATTGGTAAGGCATCGGTATTTAAATATTTGTCTGATGAATACAAGGATAATATGGGTGCAGTATCAGGTGTTGTGGGCTTGGCAGGGGGTCTTGGCGGCTTTATTCTACCGATTATGTTTGGTGCCGCTGTGGATATCACAGGTATTCGTTCATCGGCGTTTATGATCATGTTTGGTGTGGTGTGGGTGAGTTTGATTTGGATTTATTTATCAGAGGTCAAGCCAAAAATAGAACAAGACCATCAATCAAAAACCCTAAAATTATAGCTAATATTTTGGAGACCTAAATGAATAATCAACTCAAAGGTGGTCGTCGCATCGATGACTGGCGTCCTGAAGATGAAAAATTTTGGCAAAATGGCGGCAGCCGTGTCGCTACTCGAAATCTTTTTATCTCAATTCCTGCACTATTGCTTGCATTTTCGGTCTGGGTTATCTGGAGCGTGATTGTAGTTCGTATGCCTGAAGTTGGCTTTCAATTTGATAAAGCGCAGCTGTCTTGGCTTTTGGCACTACCTGCCTTATCTGGGGCAACCATGCGTTTATTTTATGCGTTTTTAGTACCTGTTTTTGGTGGTCGCCGCTGGACGACACTGTCAACAGCATCTTTGCTTATACCTACAATTTGGTTGGGTTTGGCTATACAAAACCCTGAAACTTCTTTCACCACATTTGCAATCATCGCACTATTATGCGGTTTCGGCGGTGCCAATTTTTCATCCAGTATGTCTAATATCTCATTTTTTTACCCTAAGTCTAAACAAGGTATGGCGTTAGGCTTAAACGCGGGTTTGGGTAATTTAGGGGTATCTGTACTGCAGTTTGTTGTGCCTGTGATCATCGGATTTTCTTTATTTGGTGCATTGGCGGGAGATGGCCAGGTTACTGAATCTGGTAAAGTTTTATATTTACAAAATGCTGCTTTTGTTTGGGTTATTCCAATTGCTATTATGACTGTACTTGCATGGTTTGGAATGAATGATTTAAGCAACGCCAAAGCGTCATTTAAAGAACAGTCAATTATTTTTAGAAGACAACATAATTGGATCATGTGCATTCTTTACTTGGCAACTTTTGGATCTTTTATCGGCTTTAGTGCGGCGTTCCCTATGGTTATTAAGCAGTCGTTTCCTGAGATCGATCCTCTAAAAGTTGCCTTTCTAGGTCCTTTGGTTGGCGCTCTATTTCGTCCTGTAGGTGGTTGGTTGTCTGATAAGGTTGGCGGTGCGTGCGTCACATTCTGGAATTACATTATTATGACAATTGCTGTCATCGCAGTTATGTTTTTCCTTAAAAATGGTAATTTTACAGGCTATTTTGCTGGGTTTATGTTGCTATTTATCACCACTGGGATTGGTAACGGCTCAACGTTTCGTATGATTCCTGTGATCTTTCGAACCATGCATGAACGCTTACACTCCCCTGATGCTATTACACAAGCACGCAAAGAATCCGCTGCAGTTGTAGGTTTTTCGGCGGGATTTGCGGCATATGGTGGTTTTTTTATCCCAAAAATGTTCGGTTCAGGTCTGGGGGTAAATGGCACCTTCCTTGTACTAATTGCATTTTATATTATATGTATCGCTTTGACATGGTGGTATTATTCACGCAGAAATGCCCCATATCCTTGTTAGTATTAAATAAAAAACGGCTTATTGATAAAAGCCGTTTTTTATTATTTCTTCATTTTAAATTAGGGGCTGTACTAGAATAACTCTCATGTTATACTAGTTTTATGAAGATAACCCATTGTAAACTCAGTAAAAAAGTACAAAAAAGACTGCTTGAATTTTTTGTACTTGAAGCTACTGCTCGTTCGGCAGCTGATTTGCTACAAATACACCCAAATTCAGCAGCTTGATTCTACCATAAAATCAGACTTGTGATAGAATACCATCTTAATCTTGAGGCTAAAGAATTGTTTGATGACGAAATAGGGCTTGATGAAAGCTATTTTGGCAGCATTCGCAAAGTACACCATCTAATCAGCTTAAAGTATTGAGAAGATGGTGTGGGATTTGGGCTAATCTAGTACAGCCCCTAAATTATTATAGCGCGATAGATTTTTGACAAATAGGGCAGGAGGGGTTTTTGGTAAACTTCATTTTTTGAAAATTGGCACGAGAACCTTGCCATACCATCAGCGTATCTTTTAAGGTATTTTGATCTTTACCGAGAAAATGTAAGGCGATGTCAGCACCAAGTGCACCGATCACCGCCACCGTACTTGCTAAGACACCAGAAGTTGCACAGTTTTGGGCTGCCCTCATTGAAGTACCAAATAAACATGCATAGCAGCCTGTTTTTTTTGGCTCAAAAAGTGCAACTTGCCCAGTTTCGCCAATGGCGGACAATGAAAGTAGGGCTGTACTGGTTATGATCGAATGGCGGTTAAGTGTTTGACGAATATCGAAATTATCACTGCAATCAATCCATAAGTCTGATTTAATAGATATTAAGTTTTCTTTTATAGTATCATCATTGAGTGCAATATTATGACTATGGACTGCAGCCCAAGAGTTTTGTTCTATCAGTGCTTGTTTAGCTATTTGTGCTTTTGGTAAACCAATATCTGCTTGAGTGTACAACAGCTGTCTTTGTAAATTACTGTCATCTACGGTATCAAAATCAAATAAATGCACTTCACCCACACCCGCTCTCACTAAAATCGGAGCAACCATACAACCTAAACCGCCCATTCCAATTAGTGAAACGGATGATTGCTTAATTTTAAGTTGTGATTCAATATCCCATCCGTCTAATAAAATTTGACGACTATAACGCATCAGTTCTGCATCACATAATTCGGTTTTGGGGTGGGGTTTGGTATTGGTATTCATCATAGGATATGTATCGAATTATCAAGAAATACAGTTTGCTCAGATTATCGTGTTATGTCAATACAACTTTTGGGTAAATAATATTGTCGTGAGTTTTAGACAAATGATTTCATAATATATTTTAGAGGGATTATTTTGTGTAGCGAACTACAGACATAATGTTAGATTGCAAAAAAACAATTTGAATAATTTGCGTTAAAAACCCGTTAATGAATTGGATAGTACACTAAAGTTGATGACATACATTTAGATAATTTTATTTAATATTATATTTAATAAATATAACTTATTAGACTATATATCACCCAGGTACCATCGGGAGTTTGTGCCCTCCAACACCCTTGGCAATTATTATTATTCATCGTAGCACCCTGTTTATAATCATCAGCGGTAGGCTTTCTTCCTAAAAACTGTTGGGCAAAATCATCTGCTGCTTTATTCGGATCTGTACTTTTTTGCATTTCTCTGGGTTGGCCAATCTCACCCTTCCCAGGGAATACCCCCTGTCGTAAGTCCTCAACTGCTTTCTTGTTGGTTTGCTGATAATTACTGCTAGTATTACTTAACGGCTTTTGAGCTTTCGCTGAATTATTTACTTGCGTTCGACTACCACCTCTAACCGACTGTCTCGAAACCGCATTATAAGCTTCTACAACAGAACCTGAAATTTGATGGCCTGCAGCAGTTACAGCAGCCATTGGTCCATGAATATAAGTAATAAGCGAGCTTTCCAATTGATACAAATACTCAGGAGTACCCGCATGTTCAATCATATATCGATATTTTTGAGATCTCAAATGATTACGACAGGTATTATCTTTACACTGACGATTATAATGCTCAATAATTTGTGTAACGCTATTTTCCCATGCTACTATTTCCTGAGAAGTCATGCCAGCATGTTCATAGCTGACATATTTCCATTGATGTATGATTGCATCGCAAGCTGCTGAAGATCCAGAGGAGCAAAATGTATTATAATGCAGATAAAAGTTTTTTATGTCATCAGATTTTACTAAAGCATTATTTTGAACCACCTCCGCTGCCACATTAGCAGCCACATTGACATCTTCACCAGCAAAGGCAGCGGTGATGCCTGCAATCAGTTTGACAGCATTTAGGGTATGGGTGTTTGTGTATTAGGCTTTAAAAGGTTTTCAAGCGTACTGTTTCATCATTTCAATAACAGGGATATAATCTTTGTCATGACTCCAAAACAACTCTAATAATTGTAACACTTCATAATGACCATTATAAAAATGAACATTACCACCTTTTTTGAGCATCAGTTCAAGTACATCTAATCGCTTTGGTATCATACCTATCATTGCCAAGGGTATGACATTGTCTCTATTAGGAATATTAGGGTCAGCCCCTGCCTCCAGCAAGGCGATAGCAGCATCAGCATTCTTTGAACGCATGGCATAGTGTAATGGGGTCATACCATAAACATCTTGGGCGTTGATGGGGATGCCTTGGTTGATGAGGTATTTCACTGATAAGCTAGTCTTGTAACTATCAGAACTAGGACTTAGTAAAATTTGATGAAGCCAGTTCCATTTTGAGCTTTCTGAAATATCAAAAATACAATGATTTTCTTTGAATTTATCAAATAAAATTAAAGCATCTTCAATCATACCCTTTTTCAAGAACGATAAAATTTCAGCACCCTGAAATTCAATATCTTTATCATAATTCATTATCTAATACCTCTTTTGCGTTTAAATTCATTGATATCATTGATGATGTCTTGTAAATCACCATTGCCAGGTTTCTCATTGCGATGACCCATATTATCCGATGCGTTTTCAAGTCTGAAATAATCAGGACGAGAATTAATAAAGTCATTAAATTGAGTTTGGGTTAGACCTGTTTGCTCAGCTGCCAGAACAAGCCGTCTGTGTTCACGTCCATAGGTATGGCCGTATTGAACAGGTGTTCTTACCACTGTACCGTCTCTGTGTACATAATCACCATTTGGTAGTCTAATGTAATTAGCATCAACTTGCCTTCTTAATTCAGCTCTTAAGTTTGGGCGGATTAGATTGGTTGATACCCTAGGATTATTTGGGTCAGAAGTAAACTGTCCACGGTTATTGTGCAACCTACCATTTTTGTCTATAGTGTAGCCAGCTATATTTGCTTGACCACTTCGTATCTGTCTTTGTGCTTGAACACCTGAGATTGGTTGGCTGACGACAGGGGTGCCTGCCTTGCCTTGATTTTGTTTTAAAACATCCACACCCTCTTGAATGGCACTTTTCATGCCCTTTACATCATTGG